>ERZ1023409.1-NODE-1-length-447703-cov-555.798176_pt1 | contig 447703 bp, 423 predicted proteins | sample MGYA00380508_ERZ1023409 | MGnify/ENA primary metagenome ERZ1023409 (study PRJEB33173, sample SAMEA4830325) | metagenome | study: EMG produced TPA metagenomics assembly of the PRJEB25223 data set...
ACTGATTGCAGGCATCACCGCTGTCTTTGCTGGTGAAGATGTCAATGTGGCTGCTAATGTGGCAGCGGAGGCGGTGAGGTGGAATCATCTTTCAAGAGGTATTCTTGGGCTTGGCTCAGATGAAGATAAAGAGTTTGTAGAAGAATATATCAAATACTGCGGAGGCCCAACCACTAGCTGTAGCACCATCATGCAAAAATGGAAACAGGTTAGCTATAAAAAGAATGCTGGTCTAAATGATGTGCAGATTCAAGATTGGGAATCAAGTGTTAATCAAATATACAAACATTATATAGGATATTGCAAAAATACCGATGCATCTTGTAATGCTATATTAAGAATGGCCAAAGACTATTACATGGTTTCTTATGGTGGCATGAAGGAGATGCTAATCCAAATGGAATTAAGCATGTACACCTACCTTAATGGCGGTGTAGCAGCAATCAAAAACCAAACAATTCCATATATTGCTGAAGGTGTAAATGGTGTTGTAAATTTAGGAAAGCCTAGAACAAATGGCGGAGCTCAAGTTCAGAGGGCTACAAATGACGCTGTTCGAAAAAGACGAGAGTCCTATATTCGTTATAGCCCAAATTGGTCTTCGGGAAGCTTCAAGGCTTCTTATAGAAAATTAACACCTAACGCAAAAGGAAAAGTGAGTGATGATAGGGTAAAAACCAGATATATCAGCTCCGATGGTAGATACACCATAATCAAAGATAATGAAAATAACTATTATCGGATATATGATAATAGCAGAGGTCAGTATCTTGATAGCAATGGCAATATTGTCTCAACTGGACATTTACAAGGCAAAGATGCCAAAGATTATGTTCAGCAAAAAACCCATATTAGGAATTTAGATAATGAGTAATACCAGATTATATCCAGTATTTTGTCTTGAGAGGAATATAGAAATTAATGATCTTCCTAAAATGATTGACTGGGCATATGCAAATGCAGGTAGTCAAACTGTTGTTATTCTAAATGAGGAGGAGGTTCGGTATTATGAAAGCACGGGGCTGTGGGGGATAATATCGGAAGAAACAGATAATTGGCTGTTTGGATTACATGAGGATGACTGGATTTTTGATTTCGATATTATGCAAAACATTATTAATGCCATCAATAGCAAGTATATTAAGATAGACCAGACGGTTGGCAAAATATTATTCATATTGGATTATGCTATTGCAAATCAAAAATCAGTGGTGTTTTATTTGTGATGAAGCATGGTAGATACCATCTCTCCCACCCCAAGCCCACGTAGGCTGGGCTCAGTGAAACGAAAACCTAACAAATATTTGTTAAAAATCATCATGTTGGGTTACACTCTCGCTAACCCAACCTAAGAGCTCAAAACATCTTCAAAGACATCATCCATGACATCGATGGTGATACACTAGCACGCAACATCGCTCATAAACTTGCCGCAGGTTTAACAGGCTGTCTATCTGCCAAAGCGGCAGGAAATCGTTGTGAAGCAGGCAGCATCGGTGCTGTCGTTGGTGAGATGTGGGGTGATTATCAAGTAGATGACCCAAACACCCTAACCCAAGCACAAAAAGACAAACTCATCAATCAAGCCAAACTGATTGCAGGCATCACCGCTGCCTTTGCTGGTGAAGATGTCAATGTGGCTGCTGGTGTGGCAGCGGAGGCGGTGAGGTGGAATGGTACAGCTCAAATTTTTTATTATAATGAGCTTGAGGAAATAAAAAATGATATAGATGGCACTTATGTAAAGGAACAACTCAATCTTATCAAAAACATTCCAAATGCTGTGGCACAGGTCGTTAAAGATAATGATATGACTATCATCAGCTTTAACATGGGTATGGTTGGTTATACTGCCATCGTTAACAATAAGAATGGTAATGTATGGATAACAGGCGTTGAAAAAGAAACTTTAGGAGGTCAGGTAAGCTATAGAGCAGTTCCTGAAGTTGGTATTAATCTTAATTTTAAAGAAATTACCAAGGGCATTCAAGGATCGTCTCGCTCCCCTGCTAGAGCAACAAGAATGGTAAATGCAGGTATATCAATTAACTTTGGCAATATTCGAGGAAAAATGGAAGCTACTGACATTGATCGGGCTATAAAAAGGCAGTTCTGTTGGCATTCAGACTTGTTATGGTGTCTGCGGTGGTGCAATCAGAACAAGTGGTGGACAAACTATCTTAACTTATGGTGCTGGCACGCCACAAATAGGTATTACAGGCGGCAACATGGTTCAGCTTTCAGAAGAAAAGAAACAAGAGCTTTTTAAAATACTGGGGGTTAAACAATGAATAAGTTGTTGGATAAAACTACAGGTTTCCTAACATCCATAATATTAATTATTTTTTTAACATTCTTGCTATTAATGTATTTGTCTGGAAATATGTCTTTTAAGAAAGGTGTTTATGATAAAAGGGTGGATCGACCAACGATGGCGGAAATTGATACTTTATTGAATGAGTTGACGGATGGTATTACATCGCCAAAAGATGAATTTGTAGTAAGCAAAATAGGTGTTGTATATAAGCGTTACCGATATGACTATCTAAGCGATCAAGAAAAGTTATATCTAAATGGTAGAATAAATGACTCATCCAAATGGATTAAATATAATGATGGAAAAGATGGAAATAGGGATAGCTTTTATTATTGTTACAATCAATTTGAACTAATTTTTACCAAAGGTGTAGAACCTAGTGTTAATAATAAGAAATCTTTAGATAATGCTTTTTCTGTGAGTATCGGATGGCAGGATACTCATAGCGTATGTCGTAGGAAGTTTTTAGTTCGCAGCCCGTAGCCAAAATTAACATTTGGCCCTTAATCTTCAATTTGTTGGATATTGCTGTCTTTCTGTCTGACCTAAAGACAGCATTGTAACTAAGAACTGAGTTGACCTTTAAGCAAGCTGGTATTTTAGATGATAATGGAAAACTCACTACTACTGCGATTGAAAATTCAAGAAAAATTTCTCTTTCTGGTGGGGTTATTGAAAATTCAAAAGTTATAAGAATCTTAACAAAGGATGGTTCAAAAATTGAAGATTGGAACAAATACACTACAAAATCTGTTGTTATGCCCATGGTCAATCTATGCAAATCCATTTTTATGTGAATACAAAAACTGGCAAAAATTGATTATGAAACGAAAGACTTTAAGGTTAAAGGAGTGGTAGAACCATGATTGTACAGTTTATTGCTAGAAACAACCAATATAATGGTTGGTTAATAAAAGATAAGTTATATATTGTTTTAGATATCTATTTTAATTTTTATAATAAAAAAATAGAGATTGTTGTAAAAAGCGAAGATAACCACACACCATGTGTATTTGATTTGAGTGATTTTGAGATAATTAACTCAGATTTGCCACAAAATTGGAATTTTATTTTACATAATAATGGGAGTGTTTCATTAAGACCAAAAGAATTTTTAAATGAATTTTGGGATGGGTTTCATGATGGAAATCCTGAATATGAAAAAATATTTTGGGATGTTTATCGTAAGTTAGAAGAATTTTATTCAACCAAGAGAAATAACTATTGGTAGGAATAAGGGGTTATTATATGCAGTAAAAACTGAAAATGGTAGTTATAATTTGAGGAGTGTAGCAAGTAGCCAGAGTCGAACAGGTCTTGTTTGGACGATTGATATACCTGCGGGAGTTGTCCACAATAAAAAAGCTGAGATTAAATTTCTAAGAAGGTAAGAATGTAATGATTGAAATTTCAAGTGAACTTAAGCAAGAGATGTATCATGATGCAAAAAACTTATGGTTTTCTGCGTTATTTGAAAATATTCCAGCATCTTTACCAAATATCACATTTGAAGAACAAAAGGCTTTATTCTTTATGCTTACTAAAGAAGCCTTAGACGCAGACTTAATCAAATTTATACCACCTAATGGTATTTGGTATGAAGGATATGACATTTGGGATGTCTCATCAGATGAAATTGTTGCCTATCTTAGAGATAATTTTCCTAAAGATGCGACAGATGGGCTGGATTCTTGTGTTAATAACTATTTTTATGATATTGCTCCAGCTGTCCTATGGCGTCAAGATGATGGCAGTTATTATGGCAGTTAAATCAATTCCCTAACACCCAAGTCACTGTTGGCGGTGATTTGATTGTTAAAAGCCGTCAAGACACTTATCAATACACTCATGATCAAAAACAAGCAGGATTTAGTGCCGATGTTGGCTTTGATGGCAAACCCCAAAGCTTTAGTATCAATGGTGGCAAAACGGATGTAGATGCCGATTATGCCCAAGTCATCCACCAAACTGGTATCAAAGCCAATCAATCCATCCTGTCTGTACAAAGACAAGGTAAGTTCACTGGTGGCTATCTCATCACCGATGCAGGTAAAAACCAAACCCAATTTGCCCAAGGCATCCAAACCCAAGACATACAAAACCACCTAAACCATCAAGGCGATGCCATCAGTGTCGGCATTGGCATTGGTGCAGACACCAGCCATCCAAATGGCAAAGCCAAACCTGCCCTACAAGGCTTAGGCTATGGTATAATAACCCCAGCTCATAAAACCAGTACCACCCATTCTGCCATCACTGACCAAGCAGGTCTCTCCCATATCAACACAGGCAACTTCAAACAAGAAGAAGTTCAAAACCAGCTTAATGAAATCATCATCAATGATTTTAACAAAGAGCGGGTGTTAACAGAGCTTGGGGCTCAGGTGGTGATTACCGCAGAGTCTGGCAGAGAAGCACCAAAGGCAGTGGCAAAGTTTGCTGACAGGCAAGCTTTTAAACTCATTCAAAACCTAGATGAACTTAATAACAAAAACATTGATATTACCTCTGATGAGTATCAAAATACCATCAAAGAGATTGATAAATGGAGTGAAGGTGGCATCTACCGTGTTGCTTTGCATACTGCATCGCTGCCCTAGCTACAGGCACTGCTCAGGGTGGACTATCAGCAGGCATAACCGCTTATACCATCCCAAAGATTGATGAGTATCTAAAAGAACAAGGCTTTGACAAAGAAATCAGAGACATCACTCTACTTGCCCTATCAGCAGGCATTGGTGCGACTGTTGGTAGTGATACTGCAAGTACTGCTAACAATGTGGGGCAGGTGCAGTGGAATTATTTGACGCATCGTCAGCTACAGGACAAAATCTCGTGTACTAGTACTAAAAAGGAGTGCGAAGATACGATGATATATCAAAAAAACAAGATGAAGAATTGCGTACAACCTGTACTAATCAATCAAATAGTAATGATTGCCATCATATGATAAGAGAGGTCTTGAGTTATGTAGGAAAAAATAGAAATCATTATGGAAAAGCAAGCGACATCAAAACATCTACTTAGAATGTTTTATCGGTCGCTAATTCTAGTGGCTATCATACCATTGATACCCTTGATGAAAGAGCAAATTATTTTGGAGCAATGTATAGTTATACAGAGCAACCTTGGTTTAGGGTGGCGTTTATTTTATCGTTATCCAGTTGCTAATATTGCAAAAAATCTACTTAATTTTATGAATATAACTAAATTAATATCATTAAGATTGAAAACCTAAATTAAATAATCCATCTGGCTATTTACCCAATTATTCATTATAATAAAAACACTGTATTACACCTGTAATATTACAGATATTATCTCATTGGTTTAGTTTAGGGTGTAAGTAATCTCATAATAGCTCGTAAAATGCTCTGTATTGGTTTATACGGGCTATTTATCGCTTGGGTGGTATGCTAGTAACAGTTAAGTATAAACATGGCTTAAAACGCATTATATGAGCATATATGGGTATATGCTGAATTGAAGGAGTATTTTTAGATGGCTTGGGTACAGATTAGTGAAGAAGAAGCTAAAAATCACCCATATTGGGATAAGTTTTGTTGGGTAAGGTGGTTATTTATTATTATGGGTATGCTAAAGGCTGGTTTATTAGTGCCTATCACTATATTGAGTATCTATATAATGGACCTGAACCTTGATAAAGGGTATAGTATTGTAGGTATTTTTATGATTTTAAGTGTTGTTATGCTACTGATACTATGGACCGTGATTATTTTATTATTTGGTTTTAAGCGTCAATATAATAAACACTTACCTTTTTTAGCGTTGATTTATATACCCAGCATTCTTTATTCAGTTGCTCCTATTATACTCATATTTGGTCCTGAAACCAAGGTATTGCTACTGCGGACGGCTCTATAATGGGACTAATGACTATAACAATGGTTTTATTTATCTACTTTGGTATTTATAGTATTTATAAACTTATAGCAGAGAATTCAGAAGTATTTAGATTACAGTATATGAAACAGATTAAAGTAACTCAGTATTATAATAATTATTATAAATAAATATACCCTATAAATAATATACCCAATCTGATATGACTGATATGCCAACGACATAGCCAAAGTACTCAACTAACTGGGCTGACCATCCCATCAGAGCAATCATCATGGACATGGTCAGCGGTGGTTGATTAAGCCTGTAGTTTTTGGATTAACCGCTTGGCAGTATCTTCAGATGAAGCAGGGTTTTGACCCGTGATTAACAGGCCATCTTCTACCACATACGATTGCCAATCAGCAACTTTTTCATATTTGCCCCCATTTTCTTTTAGCACATCTTCTAACAAGAACGGAACGACATCTAACAGACCGACGGCTTGTTCTTCAGAATTGCTAAAGCCAGTCACTTTTTTATCTTTAACAAAATATTCGCCATCAATTTTCACATTTTTGAGTGCGGCGGGTGCATGACAAACAAAAGCCACTGGCTTATCGGTCTTCACAAAATCTTGAATCAATGAGATGGATTGCTCATCAACTGCCAAATCCCACATTGGGCCATGACTGCCTGGATAGAATACTGCGTCATAATCGGCAGCCTTAATATCAGCCAGTTTATGAGTGGTTGCCAACTGTTCTTTGGCGGCGGCATCTTGCTTAAATCGTTCAGTAAATTCGGTCTGAGCGTCTGGCTCATCACTTTTTGGGTCAAGCGGTGGTTGACCGCCAGCAGGGGACGCTAAGGTAATATCAGCACCAGCATCTTTAAACGCATAATATGGTGAAGCAAATTCCTCTAACCAAAAACCCGTTTTTTTACCAGTGTCTCCAAGATTTTCGTGTGAGGTTAATACCATTAAAATTTTCATCATTTATCCTTATTATCTATAAGATGTTGTCTATATGATTTATTGCAAATTGTGTGATGATTTGTGTTGTTTTAGGTTGTTAATTTTAATTACAGTAAACCTCCTTTTTACCTATTGACATTGATATTTTTATATAAATTTATTAATATATTATTATAAATAAAATTTAATAAATTAGTCATTCCGTGGTATCGGGTAAGAGCATCTCACCCATAAAATTATGATTATCATACCCCTTTACGAGGCAAGCGTCTAGTATCTTTACATAATTACTAACGACGGTTAGCATTTAAGATGGGCGATCTAAATTAAAGATAATCATTGGTCGCAAATATCAAGACTTTATCCGATAACTGGAATCAACGGCAGGCATGTCAGTCGCTTATCGGCACTCACCTTGATAATCCGTTACCCACTTTTACAATATTTATAACGCTGAACATTGTAATATGTGTCTTGGTCGTATAAAATAACAGATTAATTATTTATACTCACTTAAATAAATTTATAAAAAAATCAAAGGATATGGCGTGATGATCATTCAAGAGATGCTGCAGCTGCTGACCACTCGCTCTGAGTTTTTCATGCGACTGTTTGTTGAGCATTTGATGATTTGTGGTATTGCGGCAAGCTGTGCGATCGTGATTGGTGTTGGGCTTGGTGTGCTAATCACCGAACATCAGAAGTTTGCACCGTTTGTCATTCAAACAAGTAATATCATTTATACCATCCCAAGCATTTCTTTATTTGGCTTATTGATTTTGGTGAGTGGTATTGGTAATACCTCAGCAATCATTGCACTGGTAATTTATGCACTGTTACCGATGATTAATGGCACACGCACAGGGTTTTTGCAGATTGATACGGGATTGATAGAAGCTGCCGAGTCCTTTGGCATGACACGCTGGCAGATTTTACGCCGCATTAAGCTGCCTTTGGCATTACCGATTATTTTATCAGCCATTCGTACGATGCTGGTGATGACCATTGCACTGGCGGGGGTTGCATCTTTTATTGGTGCAGGTGGGCTTGGTGTGGCGGTATATCGTGGTATCACCACCAATAGCACCGCCATGACCGCAGTCGGTAGTATTTTGATCATGCTTATTGCGTTTTTGGCTGACTTTGTTCTGGCGTATTTTGAAAAATCAATCAAATGGAGAAAATCTCATGCTTAAAAAATCTGTTCTGCTACTTATGAGCGTTCTATTGGTCGCCTGCCAAAGCCAAGATGATAAAATTCGCATTGCCACCAAGCCCATGACCGAACAATTCATCATCGCTGAAATGCTTGCCATACTCATCGAGCAAGAAACTGGCACAACCGTTGAAATTACCAAAGGTATCGGTGGGGGTACAGCAAATATCCATCCTGCCATGCTTAAAGGTGAGTTTGATTTGTATCCAGAATACACAGGTACGGCATGGCTGTATGTCCTAAAAAATGAGCCAATCTTCGATCAAGCCGTGCTTTTAGAAAATCTTAAAAAAAGCTATCAAGATCAATATAACTTTCGCTGGGTGGGTATGTATGGCTTTGATAATACCTTCGGCTTGGCGGTGCGTTCTGACTATGCCGATGTCAATCAAATTGCCACTTTTAGTCAGCTTGCACCCGTTAGCCCAAATCTTACTTTTGGTGCTGAGTATGATTTTTTTGAGCGTGATGATGGCTACCAAGCGTTAAGCGATACTTACGGTTATCATTTTAAGAATACCAAAGATTTAGATATCGGTCTAAAATACCAAGCACTTAATAACAGTCAAATTGATGTCGTCAGTATCTCAACCACCGATGGCGCTCTCGCCAACCCAAATCTGAAAGTGCTAACAGATGATAAGGCATTTTATACCCATTATCATGCAGGCACGGTCGTCAGACAAGAAGCACTACAAAAGTACCCAAAACTTGAGTCTGCACTCATGAAAATGGACGGGCTAATTTCAGAACAGGAGATGGCACAATTAAATGACTTGGTAGAAAATCAAGGTCACAATGAAAGAAAAGTGGCACAAGATTTTTTGCGTAAAAAATCCTTGTTGGCATCTTAAGCCATTTAAACAGTGATGGTTTGATATGTCATAATCTGATGAATGACCATCGCCTATTGGCTGGCGGGTTATTTTAAATTGTGTTTGAAAAATTATGTTAATCACTCAGTTGTGTTAATTGATGGCATGTATCATATTTGATTGAGATGTATATCAAATCATCAGCAGTTTTTGGTCAACAAAAGAAAAATAGGGCAGATGAGCCAAATATGGTGAATGGATAAACAACAAACAAATAAAGTCTGTTTTTGTTTTTACATTGTTTTGAAATACCTAGTGCTTGGGTTGTTTTGTGATGATCATCATCAGATGACCAGATTACATGCTACCAAACCCCATACGATTTTCGATGGCTTGGGCAAGTTTGACGAGTGCATCGCCAATTTGTACTTTTTTGTCATCATATTCACTATTAGATAGTGATACTGCGATGCCAAGCTTAACTTTATCTGGACTTTGAATGTAGGTACCAATACAGGTCATACCAAGTCGCAATTGCCCATCATCAAGCGATAGTCGTGTCTGCTTGATGTGAAGAAATTCATCTTTTAGCTGATTAAAATCAGTCACCCCACGCTCGGTCAATGGTAATGATTGGTACTTTATGCAGTACGCCTTTTGCACTCAGTGCTTGTAGAATATTATAAGTTGTTGAGCGAGCCAGCTTAAGCTCTTTGGTGATGGTGGCAGCAGAGACAGGAGAAGCACTTTGGGTGATTTTGTATTCCAAAATATTTAGTGCTATATTGTATAATATCAAGAACTTATGTTCAATATATAGAATATAAATTTTAATATATCATATACAATTTTTTTAATAATTTTAAGTCATTTTTATCAGTAAAAAGGATACGCTATGAACCAACCTACAAATCAATCTACGACCCAACCCTCATCGATTCCGCTTAACTGCCCCAATCTGCTAAAGCAAGCCTGTTTGATTGATGGAGAGTGGGTTGGTGCTGATTCTGGTGAGACCATCGCAGTTACCAATCCATTCACAGGCGATGTGCTTGGTACGATACCTAGCTTATCAAAACAAACCGTTCTAAACGCCGTTGAGTGTGCTGATGCTGCCCAAGAAAGCTGGGCAAATACCACCGCCAGTGAGCGTGCCAAACTTTTGCATGCTTGGGCGGATCTGATCGATACACACAAGGAAGATTTGGCACTGATCATGACCTATGAGCAAGGCAAGCCCATCACAGAATCACAAGGTGAGATTGATTATGCCAATAGCTTCATACGCTGGTTTGCAGATGAAGGCAAACGCATCTATGGCGATGTTATTCCAAGTACCAATCAGTCGCTACGCTATGTGGTACTCAAGCAGCCAGTCGGTGTGTGTGCTGCGATTACGCCTTGGAATTTCCCTTCGGCAATGATTGCTCGTAAAGCTGCACCTGCGTTAGCGGCTGGCTGTACCATGATCATCAAGCCAGCGGTTGAGACGCCATTTTCGGCATTGGCACTGGGATATTTGGCAAAACAAGCAGGTATTCCTAAAGGTGTGTTACAAATTGTTACTGGTAAATCCTCTGTGGTCGGCGAGGTACTGACCAAAGATCCACGCATTCATAAGCTGTCATTCACAGGTTCTACCGAAGTGGGGCGAGTACTGATGGAGCAATGTGCAAGCACCATCAAAAAGCTGTCTATGGAGCTTGGCGGTAATGCACCTTTTATCGTCTTTGATGATGCCGATCTTGAAAAGGCGGCAGAAGGGCTGATTGCTTCAAAATATCGAAACGCTGGGCAAACTTGTGTGTGTGCCAACCGTATCTATGTCCAAAGTTCAATTAAAGATGAGTTTTTAGCGAAATTTAAACAAAAAGTAGAAGTACTGAAAGTTGGCAATGGTGCTGATGAAGCAACCGATATCGGACCGCTTATCAATCAACAAGCACTCAAAAAAGTGCAGGCACTTTTGGATGATGCGCTAAACAAAGGGGCAACGCTAATCACAGGTGGCGTGCCACATGACGCAAGCCAACTGTCATTTACCCCAACTGTCATCAGTGATATCACCGATGAGATGGATCTTGCCCATGAAGAGATATTTGGTCCGATTGCTCCGATCATGACTTTTGAAGATGAAAAAGAGGTAATCCATCGTGCCAATGATACCATTTATGGATTGGCGGCGTATTTTTATACCCAAAGCCATGCTCGTGCTTGGCGTGTTTCAGAGGCACTAGAGTATGGTATGGTTGGTCAAAATACAGGGCTTTTATCAACTGAAGTTGCACCATTTGGTGGTGTTAAGCAATCAGGTTTTGGGCGAGAGGGTTCAAAATACGGTATTGAAGAGTATATTACCACCAAATATTGGTGTATGGATATCAGCAAATAAACCTTAATCATAAAAAAGCAGTACAAAAGGTACTGCTTTTTTATGAGCTTTTGATGACTGATGATGGTTTTATTTGGCGAATAAAAATAACAATCGCCAAGCAAATTTAACTTGGCGATCGGTTGGATAAGATGGGTGATGTTAGCCAATCATACCAAAAAATTGTAATAAGAATAATACGGTAAAGCCTGTCAAAAATACAATGCCTGCCAGTGCATACCATTTCATGATGGTGCTTAGATGACCTTCTTTTTTGACCAAAGCGTAGTTTAAATAAGCAAAAATCGGTGCAGTCACAAATGCTGAGATCATCGCAAATTTGAGCAGTGCCGCCATTTGACCTAGAAAAAATGCGATTAAACCGTAGCCTGCCACAATCGTAAATACAGTCCATATAACAACATATTTTTCGGTTGCTTTTGTGCTGTTGGTCAAAATTAAGGATAGGCTTTCTGAATTGGTACGACCATAGCCATCAGCACAGGTGATGACTGTACCATACATGCACAAAAAAGCAATCGTGGCGACCAGCATTTTTGCCCAGTTGCCGATGGTTTCGGTATACATATTAATCAGCTGTGGCACATAAGCACCGCCTTGCATGGCGATTTCGGTGCCTGTGCCATATTGTACAAATACGCCAAGTGCCAAGAAAAATATTGCCAAAACCGCTGAAGTAAAATAACCAACATTAAAATCAACAAAACCTTGAAAGCGATTGGTGTAATCGGTACGAATTTTCTTAGCGGTCCACACTGAGGTCACGGCAGAAAATTCAAGTGGTGCTGGCATCCAGCCCATAAGTGCAACAATAAATCCAAGTGCCGCCAAATTCCAAGGTGAGGCAGGAATAAAGTCGGCTGATATGGCAGAGGGCTTACCTGCAGCGATAAATACAGCTACAACCGTCGCTACTGTCAGCAGGGCGATAATCCACTTGGTTAAACCATCTAAAAGCCGATAATGACCTGCCACCAATAAAATGCCTGAGGTTACCATCACAATACATGAAAGCTCTAGAGTGCTGAGTTCCCAAGGCAAAATTTGCCCCAAAATGACCGCACATAGTAGTGCCACAGCACCTGTGCTAATAACACCTGAAATGATGCATAAGACAAAAAATGCCCAAAGATAGATACGGGAAATTTTAGCATAACCTGCCACTAAGCTGCTGCCTGTTGAGTAGGCATATTCTGTTCCAAAGCGATAAAAAGGGTATTTAAAAAAATTGGCAAGGATAATCATAATTGCCAATTGCCAGCCATACAGAGCACCAGCTTGTGTTGAGGCGACCAAATGTGAGCCGCCGATGGCAGCAGAAGCCATTAAAATACCAGGTCCAAATGAACGCCAAGTTAATTTCTGGCTTTGGTTTAAGGTGATATCGGTCATAATTCATACTCAAAAAAAATTTCAAACATCGCAGTGGCTGTATTTTATGAAGCCCTACCATATTGTATCAGTACTGTAAAGATTGCTTGATAAAAGATGATAATTTGTGACAGATTAGCATAATAAAGTATGATGAAACAACCAAATTTAAGGAATAAGCTTTATAACCATTCAACGATACTGATAAAACGGTGCAAAAACCCAAAAAGTATGGCAAAATAACTGATTTAACAAACAGTTAGTTGATTTAAATTTATGAAAGAATCCTTACGCCACCGTCTAGATCAAATGGTTGATCGTTTTGAAGAGGTTACCGCACTTTTGTCAGATCCTGATACCATCAGTGATAACAAAAAATTTCGTGAGTTATCCATGGAGCATAGCGACCTGTCTGAGATTACCACTACTTGGCAGGACTTTGTGCAAGCGGAAGCAGACTTACAAACTGCCAATGAGCTTTTGAGCGATCCTGAGATGAAAGAAATGGCACTTGATGAAATTGAGGTGGCGCGTGCAAACATTGAGACGCTCGAGGAGAGGCTTAATGTGATGATGCTGCCTAAAGATCCTAATGATAAAGCGACGGCATTTTTGGAGATTCGTGCAGGCACGGGCGGTGATGAAGCGGCAATTTTTTCGGGTGATTTGTTTCGTATGTATCAAAAATATACACAATCCCAAGGTTGGCAAGTAGAGGTATTGTCTGCCAATGAAGGAGAGCATGGCGGCTATAAAGAAATCATCGCGCGTGTATCTGGTATCGGTGTTTATGGCAGATTGAAATTTGAAAGTGGTGCTCATCGTGTCCAGCGAGTTCCAGCCACCGAATCTCAAGGGCGTGTACATACCTCAGCGTGTACAGTTGCGGTGATGCCAGAGGTTGAGATTGATGATACGGTTGAGATTAACCCAAGTGATTTGCGGATTGATACCTATCGCTCAAGTGGTGCAGGGGGGCAGCATGTCAATACAACTGACTCAGCAGTCCGCATCACACATATCCCAACAGGGGTGGTGGCTGAATGCCAACAAGAACGCTCTCAGCATGCCAATAAAGAAAAAGCGATGAAAATGCTGGTAGCTCGCATTCAACAAGCCAAAGTTCAAGCCCAAATTGATGCAACAAGCGATATGCGACGCAATTTGGTCGGTTCAGGCGATCGTTCAGAGAGAATTCGTACTTATAATTTCCCCCAAGGACGCATGACAGACCACCGCATTAACCTAACTTTATATAAGCTTGATGCCATCATGGAAGGGGATTTGACTGAGCTTTTAGACAGCTTATTGCGTGAACATCATGCTGATTTGATGGCAAGTGTGGGAGCAGAGTAATTTAGGGTAATTATTTTGTGTCAATTACCCTAGGATTACCCTAAATGGTACTTAAAAATATCCCTAAGATTTATCAGGTGGGTTGTAGGTATCGTATCCAAACCATGATACATGGTAATGACTTGGTCATATATTTAGTAACCGTCCCAACAAACATTACCATGACAATACCAAAAACTAAACACAAGAAGACTGAGTGCAACAATAGGAAATACATAACCTAAAATAATGAGTAATCTATACATGATAACGCTCCTTAGTGTTAAAAAATATTGTATAGCATGTTTAAAATAAAGCACCTTAATGGTGCTTTGGTGCAATTTAATTATGATTTAAAACCTGTAAATCGAATATGATGGCAGGTTTGGTAGATTGTTTAGAGCATTAATCCAAAAAATCCAAACCAATGTCGTGATTGATCACACTGTGGGTCAGATAGCCCAAAGCGATATAATCAACACCGCAATCGGCTACAGTTTTTAGTCGCTCAAAGGTAATGCCACCTGATGCCTCTGTTTTTGCTCTGCCTTGGCAAAGTGATACGGCGTGCTTTAGGGTATCGTTATCCATATTATCAAGCAAAACAAAGTCCGCGCCAGCCTCCAAGGCTTCTTCAAGTTGTGCGATGGTATCCACTTCAACTTCAATGGGGATAAGATGCCCTGCGGCTGCTTTGGCGTTGGCGATGGTCTGTTTAAGCGTACCTGAATAAATCAAGTGATTATCCTTAATTAAGATCGCATCATCTAGCCCCATTCGATGATTGCAGCCGCCACCTGCTCGCACAGCGTATTTTTGTAGATTTCTTAAAAGTGGTGTGGTTTTGCGTGTGCAGGTAATTTTGGCTTGTGTGTGTGATATTTGGGCAACTGCTTTGGCGGTCATGCTGGCGATACCGCTTAGATGTGTCAAAAAATTTAGTGCTGTTCTTTCAGCTTGTAATAAGGCTTGGGTATTGCCCGATACATAAGCCAACACTTGACCTGATTTGATAGTATCCCCATCTGAGGCATTTGGGCTAAAGTTGATTGTTTTATCAATACATTCAAAAGCCAACCTTGCCAAATCCATGCCTGCCAAAATGCCTGTATCACGGCTTACGATGGCAAGATTTGCGGTGCTATTTTTGGCGATGACAGCAGCCGAAGTAACATCACCACGCCGCCCCAAATCCTCTAAAAGTGCTGCTTGGACTGTGGGTATTAGTAGGGCATCAGGTAATGCAAATAATGGTGTTTTCATGAATTTATCCTTATCTTATTAATCATTATCTTAAATTATTTATCTTGAATCATTTGCTCACGGGCAGGCGAGTGTTAGATAACAAACGCTCAAGCAGCACCGTGTCTTTAAATCGGTAAAGCTGTGCAGGCCGACCACGCTCATGAGCAAACCTGCCTTCAATGGCTTCTATCAGGTTTTGCTGCTGAACTTGCCTGCGAAAATTTTGTTTATGCAGTTCTTGACCTGATAAGGCTTCGACGCTTTTTTGAAGCTGAAATAATGTAAACTCATCTGCCATCAATTCAAAAATAACAGGGCGGTATTTTATCTTGGCACGCAATCTGGCGAGTGCCGTGGCTAGTACTCGGCGATGGCTATGCTGCATAAAACGACCAGTATGACGAAAATCAAAATTTGGGTTTTGCCAAGGCGATTCGGCAACCAACCCTGTTTCATACAATAATTCATAGCGTAGTAGTACCTGCTCTTCTGACCACGAATAAGGCGGTAAACCCCAGCATAATTGAACCCGTCTTAGCCGTTCTTGGCGTTCTTGGGTATCGTTGCCAGCATCCACCCAAGCATACAGACCTGACAAAATTTCAATGGGCTTACTGCTATTACGCCGATCTTCCCATGGAAAATAATCATACCAATCTTGCCAAGTGGCATCAGGATTGAGACTGTGGGCAGTCGCTTCTTTAACCAACCCAAGGTAGCTGACATACAAAACGGGCATACCTTGTGCGTTTTTACGCTCACCATCTACAAAAGTATACAGCTGTTCCACATAACCCATGGGCTGAGCGGTTTGGGTGCGTACCCAGTCTTTAACACCAGCTTGTAGTGAATGATGAATGGGTGTCAGCTGACCGCTGGGCAACTTATCACCGCCGCTGACCGTTAAGATACGAGCTTTATGATCAGTAACAGCAGCCAAAACCGTTACAAGATCGACCAAGCCGTCAGTTTGTTGGGGAGTATTGGTTGATGAATGTATACTCATAATTCACAGTCATTGAAAAATCATCATTTTAAAAAAAATCTTACTAATTTTCAATGTACTTTTGACAACCAAACTGATTAAAAAGCGATATTCTATCAAAAACTGCTTTACATTATACTCAAAATGAGCATAATATGTCAAATTAATACTCAAAATGAGCATAAATCATCTGAGTAATCATTTAAGCTGATAAAAAAAGGAGCATGTGATGCACAAAAATACCCAACAAGCGTTTGATTATGAAGCACCCTTATCAAATATGCCAACGACATCGTGTCGCATCAAGCAAGCATGGGCAAAGATTCCGCCTGAGCTACCAAAAGACGCACTGACCCAATACCAACGCAATATTAAGGATCTGCTTATCCAAAAAGATGCGGTGATTATTGCACATTATTATGTTGATCCTGACATTCAAGATTTGGCATTGGCGACAGGTGGCTGTGTTGGGGATTCGCTTGAGATGGCTAAGTTTGGGGCGGCGCATGATGCCAAGACCTTATTGGTCGCAGGGGTTCGTTTTATGGGTGAGAGTGCCAAAATATTAAGTCCGCACAAAACTGTCTTAATGCCTGATTTACAGGCTGAATGTTCGTTGGATTTGGGTTGTCCAATTGAGGAATTTAGTGCATTTTGTGATGCACACCCTGATAGAACAGTGGTTGTCTATGCCAATACCAGTGCCGCTGTCAAAGCGCGTGCTGATTGGGTGGTAACTTCGTCGGTCGCACTTGAAATTGTCAGTCATTTACATGCCAAAGGGGAAAAGATCATTTGGGGTCCTGATCGTCATTTGGGCGAGTACATTCGCCAAAAAACAGGGGCGGATATGATTTTATGGCAAGGATCTTGCATTGTGCATAATGAATTTAAATCAATAGAGCTTGAGCAGCTTAAGAGTGAACATCCTGAAGCGATCACTTTAGTACATCCAGAGTCCCCTGCCAGTGTGGTCGCTCAAGGAGATGTGGTCGGTTCTACCAGTAAGCTATTACAAGCTGCCATTCATCGTCCCGAAAAAACTTTCATCGTTGCAACCGATTTGGGGATTTTGCATGAAATGAAAAAGCATGCACCACAAAAAACTTTCATTGCAGCACCGACAGCGGGCAATAGTGCAACTTGTAAAAGCTGTGCATTTTGCCCTTGGATGGCTATGAATGGTGTCCAAGGGGTTTATCAAGCACTTAAATATGGCACAGGTGAAATTCAGCTGACTGAGTCTTTAATGAATGATGCACGCCATGCGTTGGATAAAATGATTGAATTTTCAAAAACATTGCCCAAGAAACCAGCGGTTCATGGTTTGGGAGTTGCATAAATGAAACCAGCTTCTTATGATGTGATCATTGTTGGTAGCGGATTGGCTGCCATTACCACAGCGTTATCTTTGCCAAAAGATTGCCAAGTTTTATTAATGTGCAAAGGTGAAATTGCGGATACATCAAGCCGCTTTGCCCAAGGTGGTATCGCTGCGGTGATAGCACCAACCGACAGCGTTCAGGAGCATGTGACAGATACGCTCATTGCAGGTGCAGGGCTGTGCGATCCCAACACAACCGAGCAAATCATTCATCAAGGTGCAGATGCGATTGCTTGGCTTAGTTCTTTGGCAGTGCCTTTTAGTACAACCAAAGAGGGTTTACACCTAACCAAAGAAGGTGGACACAATAGACGCCGCATTTGCCATGTCGCTGATCATACAGGTCAATCAGTCATGGCGTGCCTTTGGGCAAACATGCAGACTCGCCCAAATATCCATGTGCTTGAGCGGTGTTTTGTGACAGACATTTTGACTGAGCTTGATGTAAAGACAAAAAAAGTGCATTGTAAAGGTGTGGTATGTCTCATCAATCAACAATCCAAAAAATATGATGCCGATAAAGTAGTGCTTGCCACTGGCGGCTTAGGGCAGATTTATCAATATACCACAGCGCCAGAGGTGTGTACTGGTGATGGTATTGCTATGGCGTACCGAGCAGGTTGCCGCATTGTGAATGCTGAATTTGTTCAATTTCACCCAACAGGTTTTGATGATGATATGGCTCAAACAGCACTGATCTCAGAAGCAGTTAGGGGCGAGGGCGGGCGACTCATCAATGCACAAGGCGAACGCTTTATGTCAAATTATGATGACCGTCTAGAGCTTGCACCCAGAGATGTTGTCGCAAGAAGCATTGTCAAGGAGGCCCAGCGTACCGCTCAGGGCGTATTTTTGGATATCAGCCATCAATCAGATGAATTTATCAGGCTACATTTTCCAAAAATTTATCAATCTTGCTTAGCCAAAGGCGTGGATATAACCAAGCAGCCAATTCCTGTAACGCCAGTACAGCATTATTTTTGTGGGGGTGTTTTGACAGATGTCAGCGGGCGAAGTGATGTGGTGGGTTTGTATTGTTTGGGTGAGATGGCATATACAGGGCTGCATGGTGCTAATCGGTTGGCGAGTAATTCATTGCTGGAGTGTTTGGTGATGGGTCAAAATGCTGCCAAATCTTTGCAAGAACCTTTGGCGAAATGGTCAAATCGTGATGTACTGCCTAATTGGTCGGTTCAAACGCATCAAAAGGATATTAATCTGGCATCAAGTATACCATTGGATGTCGCTCAGATTAAGCAGCTAATGCAGCAACATCTTGGGGTAATACGCAGGCAAGAGGATGTGGCAAAAACGGTAGAGCTTTTGGCGGGAGCTTTGGCTGATCTATCCACCCAAAATCTCACTACCCAAAGCCAAATTCAAAAGCTTAATCTCACCATGTGCGCTTATTTGGTCGCAAAAGCAAGCTTAGATCGCCCGCATAGCATTGGCTGTCATTATTGGGTAGAAAATGAGCCAAATCTGATAGCACCAAATCGACTGCCAAAAGTTGTATGAGTTCTTTTGGTATTTGATGATAACAACCCAACAAATAGGTTTTCAACTCTAGCAATCTAGCAAAGTGATTAAAATTGCTAAGATAAAATAGCGTACCATAAAATTGCATAAACTTGTTTGACAAGGGTTGGCGGATAGATTATTAATGTTATAATATAACTTTTTGTATCATCAGATGGTCGCCGATTTTGGTGAAATAAATTTTACTAAAAGATTGCAATTTATAACTAAATCGTTCATAATATGACAACTGATAATCGTTATCGTTACTATTTTTAATTTTTGTCAATAGATATACCATATTTGGTTGTTTATGGGTGTTTTAAGTGGATAATTCCAAAAAAATCAAAGTGTTGGCTATCTCTATCGCAGCTGTCTTGCATGGATTGGTAGGTTTTGGATTGGCGAATATGACTATAAAACCAATCACACCGCCACCTGTCACACCGCCTTTAGAGATTGAATTTATCAAAGAACCAGTGCCTGAACCCATCGCACTTAATGACCTTGAATCGCCTGAACCACCAGGCGAACCTGTTGTTACACCAGAGCCTGTTGTAGAGCCAGAGGTCGCTACGCCTGAGGTTATTGAGCCGCCCGAACCCATTCCTGAACCTGAGCCATTACCTGAACCAATTCCTGAGCCTGAGCCTGAGCCCGAGATTGATGTAGAAGCCATCTTAGAACAACAAAGACTTCAAGAGGCTTGGGTTGCTCAGCAACAACAATTGGCCAAAATTCAAGAACAAGAGCGACTTGAACAAGAACGCCTTGAAAATGAACGCAGGGAACAAGAACGACTTGAACAAGAACGCTTAGAAAACGCAAGGCGTGAGCAGGAGCGACTTGACAACGAACGCAGAGCCAGAGAACAAGCACAGAAAGAAGCCCAAGTGGCTGCTGCAAGGCGAGCAGCTGCCCAAGCGGCGGCTAATGCTGCCAAAAAAGCAGGCAATCATGGGGGCGGTCAGCCTGGCCAGAATCAGACCGTGGAAGGTGGTATTAATATCAGTAATGCCAGCTGGAAAACCAAGCCCAGAGTGAATAATTTTTGTTCAGCAAGAAGTGATATTGACACCACGCTTCAAGTGAGTTTCCGTGTTGATGCTGAGGGTAAAATCTCCAATGTCAATTTAAATGGCTCAACAGGCGATGCCAAATTAGACCGACAGATTATCCGTCAAATAGGTCGTGGTCGCCTGCATCCATTTAGAGAAGGTAACATCACGCGTGTTGGCACTGCAATTTATCCGATTACGCTAAAATTACAAAAAGATGAGTCTTGTACCAACTAATTTTGTGGTTTTAACTGATTTTTAGCAATAATTCTTATGATAACTTAGTTGAGTTGCCCAAATATTTGGCCATCTGATTAAGTTTTGAAAATTTGAGGTGAATTTATGGATTTTGGATTTTATTGGTCGCATACTGATGCGGTGAGTAAGACACTGTTTTTTGTCTTGTTGGCTTTATCAATGATATCTTGGGTTGTGGGCATCATGCGTGTGATTAACTCTCGGCGTCGCACAGCAAATATTGTTGATGAGCTAACTGCCCAAATTAATATCCAAAACTTGGGTGATTTGCCATTTGACCAACGCAAGATGGCAACAGAGCAAAAACTGCTCCAACAAATCGCTCGTCATCGTTATGAACTTGAAAAAGGTCTGCCCGTTCTTGGCACAACAGCTTCCATCGCACCTTTTATTGGGTTGTTTGGTACGGTTTGGGGGATTTTTCATGCCCTTCACAGCATCGGTGCAACAGGTCAAGCGGGCTTGGCACAAGTGGCAGGGCCTGTGGGTGAGGCATTGATTATGACAGGTTTGGGTCTAGCAGTTGCAATACCTGCGGTTATTTTTTATAACATTGCCACACGCATCAACAAGCAAGCGATTCATCTGGCAACTGATACAGCCCATCAAATTCTGTCTAAGATTGTACGATAAAGGAGGGTCTGATGGCTTTTGAGTTAGGTGATCATGACAATAACGGCATGAATGAGATGAACCTTATTCCACTGATTGACATCATGTTGGTTTTGATGATTATTTTTTTGGTAACAGCGACCGTGCTAAACCCAAGTGTGCCGCTTGATTTACCAAAAACTTCGGCATCGGTGAATGATGCACCGCCTGAGGTCTTACAAATTAGCATTGATGAGGCAGGGGGCATTTATTGGGACCGTGAAGCACTGACCTTAGATGAGCTGAGCCAACGCTTCACCGAGCAGGTTAATGCAGGCAAAAACCCCCAAATTAATTTGCGTGCTGATAAAGAGGGTAAATACGATACCGTCGCACAGGTTTTGGCTGAGGCATCAAAAGCAGGATTGGGCAAAATCGCTTTTGTCAGCGAATAGATGGTTTAATCAAATCAAAGATAAATAAAAAGCACTGTTTTAACAGTGCTTTTTATTAGCTTATTATTTATTAAGTGAGCTTATTAAGTGATTATTTATTAAGTAACTATTTATTAAGTGATTTTTTAGAATTCTCAGTAATGTCCTTTCTGATATTTTTTCTTAGGCAAAAAAACATCACACCCAAAAATATAAACATGACAATCATATCACCAAAAGCGGTAAATTCGCCCCAGTATTTCCCCTCTGCAAAAATGAATGCAAAAAATGTATGTAAACCTGCCATCACAGTAAACATACTCACCCAAGCCAAATTAAGATACTGCCAACCTTGATGCGTTAGGTGAAATACAGGCTCAAACAAGCGTTTGATGATGGGGCTTTTATCTTTGCTAAATAATGGGGAGATGAGTAGCCCCAGTGCAAATGCACCGTTAATTAACACTGCTTTTAGCATGATATAAAATGCGTCGCTAAGTGCTAAGGTGATTCCACCAAAAACCACCGTCATCAGTAACACAAACCACTGCTGCTTTTCTAGGTGAAATCTTTGGCTGATGAATAAATACCCATATATAATTACAGTTGCGGCAATCAGCCCAAATGTTGCTACCAAAATGTGGTTATTATCCGTACCTGCCGACCCAATGAGTTGTAAAATCGGATGCGTGTTGTCTGTTGGTTCGGTTGTTTTATAAAGAACAAAAAATATAATGAGTGGAATATAGTCAAATAAGGCTTTCATGATGCATATCTTTTAATTAAAAAAAGCACACCTGACACTATCTGCCAAGGTGTGCTGTTGTTTAGCTGCGTACAGTATCGCTACTGGTCTTGTGAGTGACCGCTTGTGGAGGAAGTGGGCGAATTGGCTCAACCAAAGCTACCGCCAGCACCTCATCAATGGTTTCAACAGATTGAATGACAAGACCTTCTTTGACATTGTCAGGAATCTCGATCAAATCACGCTCATTGGATTTGGGTATCAAGACATGCTTGATGCCGCCACGATGTGCCGCCAAGAGCTTTTCTTTTAATCCACCGATGCGTAATACTTTACCACGCAAAGTAACCTCACCTGTCATGGCAATATCAGCACGAATGGCGATGCCTGTCATGGCAGAGACGATGGCAGTAGTTAGGGCAATACCTGCTGATGGGCCATCTTTTGGGGTTGCACCTTCAGGCATGTGGATATGCAAATCGGTATTTTTAAATTTTTCATAAGTAATCCCAAATCGCTCACCATTGGCACGCACAACACTCATGGCAGCACGAATGGACTCTTTCATGACATCACCGAGCGACCCTGTAAAGACAAGCTCGCCTTTACCCTGCATGGTTGCAGATTCGATGGTCAAAAGCTCACCACCAACCGAAGTCCACGCCAAACCTGTAATGCGTCCAATCTCAGGGTCTTTTTCAGCCAAACCATAATCATATGGCTTGACGCCCAAATAATCTGAAATATTATCATCGGTGATGGTCAAGCTTTCGATATCAACACCTTTTTTGGGTTTGACGCCATATTTTTCGATTTGGGAGCGTACCGCTTTTCGGCTAATCTTATTAATCTCGCGCTCAAGATTACGAACGCCTGCTTCTTTGGTATAATGGCGGATAATACTGGTTAATGCATCATCAGTAATATCAAGCTCATTGGGTTTTAGGCCGTTTTGTTTTAAAGCTTTTGGGGTTAGATAATTATTGGCAATGGCCATTTTTTCATCTTCAGTGTAGCCAGGTAAGCGAATGACCTCCATACGGTCAAGCAATGCAGGCGGAATGTTCATGCTGTTGGCAGTACAAATAAACATCACTTGCGATAAGTCCAAATCTAAATCCAAATAATGATCATTAAAGGATTTATTTTGGGAAGGATCTAAGACCTCAAGTAAGGCAGAAGCAGGGTCTCCTCGAAAATCTTGTGCCATCTTATCAATTTCATCGAGTAAAAATAGCGGATTTTTAACCTCAACTTTGGCAAGTGATTGTACAATTTTGCCGGGCATCGCACCGATATAAGTACGGCGATGCCCACGAATTTCAGCTTCATCACGCACGCCGCCTAATGCCATACGCACAAACTTACGACCTGTGGCACGAGCAATGCTCTCGCCCAAGGAAGTTTTACCCACCCCAGGAGGGCCAACTAAACATAAAATAGGCCCTTTAAGCTGCTTCACTCGAGATTGTACTGCCAAATATTCCAAAATGCGGTCTTTGACATCATCTAGCCCATAATGATCTTTATCCAGTGTTTGTTTGGCTTTATCAAGATTAATGCTAACTTTACTGGCTTTGTTCCATGGCGTGTCTAAAATCCACTCAACATAACCTCGTACCACCGATGCCTCTGATGATGATGCTGGCATTTGTTTGAGCTTTTTAAATTCACTTTCGGCCTTTTTTCGGACATCATCGGGCAAATCAGCTTCTTTTAAGCGATTTTCAAGCTCAACATCGTCATCATCGGCACCATCATTTAAATCGGATAGTTCTGATTTGATGGCTTTCATTTTTTCATTTAAGAAATACTCGCGTTGGTTGTTTTCCATTTGCTTTCGAACAGTGTCTTGTAGCTGACTTTCGATGCTATGCTCGGTTTTAGTGTTAGTGAAATATTCGCTTAGCACCTTAAAGTATTCAGCAGCATCACCCGATTCAAGCAAAGCTTGCTTTTTATCAAGAGGTAGCTGTGTGCGTGTCACGACAAAGTAAATCAGCTCAAGCAAATTATCAAAACCGCTGGCAACACGGATCAGCTCACGCGAATTTCTCAGCGTACTTTCAGCATAGTCACTAAATAGCTCAAGCAGCACCGACTTTTGAGCATCAGCTTCTTCTTGGCTAAGATTGAGGTCAACATTGGCAGCAGTGAACTCAGCGATAAAGCTATCATCAGTATCATCATTGGCATTTTGGATGCGACCGATTTCAACACGCTCAAGACCCTCAATCAACACCTTTAAGCATTTATCATCGGAGTCATGTGGCATGGTACTGACAATTCGGCAAAGTGTTCCGTAGCGATGTAAATCTTCAATATCAATCTGTTCAGACAGTGAATCTTTTTGGGCAACCGCAATCAGTTTACCCTCATGTGATTTTTGGGCAAGTTCAATGGCTTTGATGGACTGCTCACGACCGATAAATAAGGCGACTTGTGTCTGCGGAAAAATGATGACATCACGAACAGCAATTAAGGGCAGTTGTTGTAAATTATGATGATTATTGGCATTGTCATAAGTTGTATTTGGGGTTGTCATTTTAGTATTCCTTATATTTTTAAAATGATGCTGGATTTATGGTGGCTTATAGCGTAAATTGCAAGACCTGACATTAAAAACTTGGCAAATCATTCGCTTTTTTAATCATCATGACCAAATGATTGGCTTTGTAAAAATTGTCTATCACAATTAAATATATAACTTATTGATTTATCATAATATTTTTAAAAAATTTTATGAATTTTTTTGGGTATAATACAGAATTTAATTTTGATAGGTATGATTTGGGGGTGATGATGAATGCTGTTTTGCTTGCCGTCATTGTGATGGTTGGCTTATCGCTTGTACGGGTACATGTGGTACTAAGCTTGGTGGTTGGGGCACTTGTTGGCGGTTTGATGGCGGGTATGTCGGTCGCTGATACGCTGACTTCTTTTCAAGATGGTATTAAAAATGGTGCACAAATTGCTTTATCTTATGCCATGCTTGGTGCTTTTGCGATGGCAATTGCCCATTCAGGATTGCCACAGATATTGGCAGATAAGCTGATTGCTCGGTTGCAGTACGCTGATGGCACAGGTGGGCTTAAGTTTTTGTTATTTTTTATCTTAATTATTATGGCAATCATGTCTCAAAACATTGTGCCGATTCATATTGCCTTTATTCCCCTAATCGTGCCGCCACTGTTATCGGTGATGAATCGCTTGCATCTGGATCGCCGTGCGATCACATGTATTTTAACTTTTGGTTTGGTCAATACATACATGTTTATTCCTTATGGATTTGGCGATATTTTTTTGAATCAAATCATTCTTAAAAATATCAATGAAGCAGGCATGATAACCAACAACATCTCAATGATGCAAACCATGATGATTCCTGCTTTGGGTATGCTGATTGGACTTTTGATTGCCATTTTTGTCACTTATCGTAAACCTCGTCATTATCAAGAAAAAGTCGTGGCAGTCAGTTATGCGTCTATTCAAGTCGGTACGCTTAATATCGTCGTGGCAATGGTGGCAATTGTTGCGGCATTTGTCGTACAGCTAATGACAGATTCTTTATTGATTGGTTCACTCGTGGGTTTTGCGATATTTATGGCAACAGGCATCGTTAAATGGCGTGATGCCAATGAGGTTTTTAATGATGGCATTAAAATGATGGCGATGATTGGCTTTATCATGATTTGTGCTCAAGGTTTTGCAGAGGTGATGAAAGCCACAGGGCAGATTAATGCGTTGGTTAATGGGGCGGTGGGTCTTTTTGGTGATAACAAAATGCTTGCGGCAGTATCGATGCTTTTGGTTGGTTTGGTGGTGACACTTGGCATTGGTTCATCATTTTCGACTGTCCCTATTATTGCGACCATTTATGTACCATTGTGTATGGCGATGGGCTTTAGTGTACCTGCGACAGTGGCTTTGATTGCAACAGCAGGCGTACTGGGTGATGCTGGCTCACCTGCATCAGATTCTACATTAGGTCCCACCATGGGGCTGAATGCAGACGGCCAGCATGACCATATTCATGATTCTGTGATTCCAACTTTTATCCACTATAATATTCCTTTGATTGTTTTTGGTTGGATTGCCGCGATGGTGCTTTAGTCTTTTTGAGTACTTGATATTTAATGCCTTGAAATCGCTTCAAGGCATTTTTTTGGCTATTGATTTTCTTGGCCTAAATAAGTACCACGCTTTGGTTGCCATTTGACTTCTTCGCCACGCAAGATTTTTTCAATCATCATCTTGGTATGTGCACGATGATGATTGAGCATGCTAATCATATGCGTATTTTTATAGCGGCTGATGTTTGGGTCGTATGTTTCGGCAGCAGCTGCCACACCATCTCGATCTCGGTGATGATACAGATGTGCGATGCGTTCAGCAATCTCGCTATCCATCCCCAAAAGCTCAAGCCCTGTACGGGCACTGCGTACCGCTGAATCAAAAGTCTCACGAATTACCGCACTGGCACCTGCTTTGTGCAATTGGTAGGCATGAATGCGATCATAAGCACGAGCCACGATTGGCAAGTCGTTGTAGGTGTGGCGTAGATGGCGTACGATGGACAGTGCCTCTTTGGGATGATCGATAGCGATTAATACCAGTTTGGCTTTGGCGATGCCTGCCATATCAAGCAAATCAAATCGTGTGGCATTACCATAATAAGTCTGAATCCCCAAGTTTGACAAACCATCCACATGGTCAGCATCACTATCAATCAATGTGGTCTGATAACCACATGCGGTCATCATGCCATTGACAACTTGCCCGTATCTGCCATGTCCTAAGATAATGATAGGATTTTCTTCATCAATGGCATCACTGTCTCTTACAGACGCTGGCGATGTGTTTTTGGCGGTGTATTTTTGATGAATCACTAAAAATAGCGGCGTCAGTACCATGGACATCACAACGATTGCTGTTAAATTAGCATGTGTATCGGCGGATATGACCGAATGCGTCGCCGCCGCTGAAAATAGCACAAAGGCAAACTCACCACCTTGTGCCATCATGACTGCACGCTCAATAGCGATGGCATGCCCAGCTTTGGTCATACGGGCCACAAAATAAATCCAAAGACCTTTGGTGAACATGAGTGCGATGACGCCAAGACTGATAAGTTGCCAGTTTTTGGTCACGATGGATAAATCAAGTGCCATACCGACGCCTAAGAAAAACAAGCCCAGTAAAAGACCACGAAAAGGCTCAATGTCTGCTTCAAGTTGATGTCGAAAGCTGGATTCAGATAATAGCACACCTGCAACGAATGCACCCATCGCCATCGACAGACCGCCAAGCTCCATCAGTAGTGCCGATCCTAGCACGACCAATAACGCTGCAGCTGTCATAATCTCTCGTACACCAGTTTTGGCAAGTATCGTAAATAATGGATTAATCAGTACACGCCCAACGATCAACAATGCCAGTAATGAACCTAATGCCACAGCAATCGCTTGCCAAGCTGGTGTTTCACTGGTATGCACCACAGGCGATAAAAAAGCCACAATGGCTAACAGCGGAACAATCAGCAAGTCTTCAAATAATAAGATGGATACCATGCTTTGACCTTTGGCGGTAGACAATCCATTATTTTCGCCCAAAGTTTGCATGACAATTGCCGTTGAGGTTAGCACAAACCCTGATGCCCCCACAAATGCCACTTGCCATGATACCCCAAATATCTTGAGTACCAACATCATTAAGGCGGTTGCACCTAATACCTGTAAAGACCCAAGTCCAAAGATTTGTCGTCTAAGACTCCACAAATGCGATGGGTGCATTTCAAGACCGATAATGAATAAAAACATCACCACACCAAGTTCAGCGGTGTGAATGATGGTCTGTGGGTCGGTAAATATCCCTAAGCCAAATGGCCCAATTATCAGACCACCAGCCAAATAACCAAGAACAGACCCTAACCCAATTTTACGAAAAAGGGGTACTGCGATTACGGCAGCTCCAAGCAGTGTCACAACTTGAATCAGCTCGCTTGCCATACCAGCTTCAGCCATCGTTATTCCTTATTTTAGTGATGAATAAAAAAGCACAAATCATTAAGCCGCCATTTTAATGTAAGTTAATGCAAGCTTAAGTATTGTGCTAATAAAATCAAAAATTATAAACTTATATGATAAAGTTATCGTCGTGTGATGCGTAATCGATTTAATTGATCAATTATAACCAACCTGCTTTTCTAAATTTGGTGTATAAAAACAAACAAACCAACATGACCGCACCAACAACAACAAAATAAGCATATCGAATATGCAGCTCAGGCATATAATCAAAGTTCATACCATAAATGCCAGCAACCGCCGTTGGTACAGCAGCGATACCAGCCCAAGCCGCCAATTTTCGGACAACATCATTTTGCCCCATTGTCACCATCGCCATATAGGTATCCATTGCCACAGAGAGCATTTCATTTAGGCCATTGACGGCATCAATTGAGCGTAAAAGATGGTCATTGACATCACGAAAATAAGGTTTGGCGGCAACAGGAAAAGCAGAGACCAATTCATTTTTTTTATGATTAATAAAAAAGTTACACACATCTTGAACAGGCAAAATCACCGCTCGCATATGCACCAGTTGAGATTTTAGTTCATATAAACTTTTTAGGGTGGATTTGCTAAACTCATGTGAAAAGATATTGCGTTCTTGCTCACGCAAATAATTGCCCAATCGGTCAGTGATTGGTAAATAGTTATCAACAATAAAGTCTAAAATTGCATGTAGTACAAAAATTGGACCCAAACGCAATTTTTCAGGTCGGCGGTGGCAATGTTCACGAACAGGGGTGTAGGAATTGGATGCACCACGGCGGACGCTGATGATGAAATTTTTACCCATAAAAATGGCGGTTGTACCATAGCGAATTTGGTTATCCTCAAGCTTAGCAGTACGCACAACCACAAAGATGGTATCATTACCGTAGCTTTCAACCTTTGGGCGTTGGTGATCAGCAAAGGCATCTTCTAAGGCAAGCTCATGTAAGTCAAATGCATCTTGAACCTCTTGAACGGTTTCAAGACTGGGATCGTATAGTCCAAGCCAGATAAATTGATTATTATTAGTAAGCGTACGACTGACATCCTCGATTGCTAAAGGCTCAATGGGTGCGCCTGTTTTACGAGAGTAAGCATAACAGATGACAGTTTCATTATCCCCAGATTGCTCAATATCTTCTAAGCGGTCGGCATCAGGATCGTAGACTGTCATTGTCTCAATGGTATCTTCGTCTGTGGCATCGGCATCGCCATAGATATAGCTGTCTTGAGTGTCGTGGAAAGTTTCAGCACTTTCAGGGGTATGCTCAGGGTCGTTGGTGACTTTGATCATGTCTGACTCATCAAACAGCTCATCTTGATGAATGATAGGATTAAGATCAGATATGGTGGCGGATTTGGTAGGGTGGGTCAGGTCGTTTGGATTTGGGGTGTGATCGGTTTGTGTATTATGCTGTGTCATAAAATCCCCAAAAAATCGCAAATTTTGTGATGATCAGTGTATTAAAACCCTAAACTATAGAGCAAATTTATATTCAGTAGATTATTATAGCAATACTGTCGCAATTTTTCATCAGTTAAATGATGACTTCATTGACAATTGAGCGATTGATAAAATTTTTTTCAAATTAACCTTGCAAGCCTGCTAAGGTATGGTACACTAGTCAAGAAAAAATGCTAAATGCTTACTGTGATCACAAATGAGCCAATATAACTCATTTGTAATTATGATGCTTATTTTATAAGCTTGTTATAAGCCCAAGTTATTTTTTCATGATACCGTATTTCATGACACCGTATTTTGGTCAAACGCTTGTTTGACTGTTTTTATTTGCTGACAGGGGTTTTTTGTGCCAAAGCATAGCACCACCAATTTTAACACCGAACACCAAATGGATACAAAACACATTCAGCAAAATTGGCTTTTACCTGATGGTGTGGCTGATGTACTATTTACCGATGCTCAAAAACAAGAAAGCCTGCGTGATGCCTTGCTATTTGTGCTGACCGCACACGGTTATCGCTTGGTGTCGCCGCCATTAATTGAGTATACCGAAAGTCTGCTAAATAATGCTGACGAAGATCTAAAACGCCAAACTTTCAAATTTATCGATCAGCTCAATGGTCGTTTAATGGGTTTGCGTGCCGATATTACGCCACAAATTCTACGCATTGATAGCAAATATGGTCAAGGCATCAGCCGTTACTGTTATGTTGGGCAGGTTGTCAAAACCCTACCGACTGGTCTGTTTGGCTTGCGTACGCCGCTTCAATTGGGTGCCGAGATTTTTGGGATAGATGATATCTGTGCCGAGCTTGAGTTGATTGATCTACTGGTCGCATTGGCAGATGAGGTCGGACTAGACCGACAGATGCTGCATGTGGATATTGGGCATGTCGCTATTTTTGATCGCTTGTGTCAGTTGCATGGCGTTTCAAACAAAGATGCTGATGAGCTGATTGGCATTTACCATAAAAAAGCCATGCCAGAACTTACCAAATGGTGCCAAAATATGGGCAACAGCTTAAACAGCCCAAGCGATGCAACTGATTTTTTGGTATTGGCTAAGCATACATTAAGCAGTGATCGGACGCCAAATGCCGAGGCTTTATTAAGTAAATTGTCCGATAAAGCTCGCCAAGATAATCAAATCATCCAAGCGGCAAATGAGCTTGCTACTTTGGCGGCACATATCAGAGCGGTGGGTATGAGTGTGAGTATTGATGTGACTGAATTGTCAGGATATCATTATCACACTGGCGTGGTATTTAATGCCTATTTGGGTAATAGAACCACACAGACTCAAGCTTTGGTACGAGGCGGACGCTTTAATGGCACCTCAACTCAAAGCGTGGCAAGGGGTGCAACTGGTTTTAGTATGGATATTAATCGCTTGCTTGAATTTGTAGAGCTTGAAGAAGATACCGTGATTTTGGTGGATTATCACGATTTACAAAATGCTGATGCAGACACAAAAGCTGATTTGGCCACACAAATTAAAACCTTACAATCTGAAGGCTGTATTGTCATTAAGCCCTTGACTGTAGATGATAAGCCTGACCAGATTGATGGTATTTTGCATTGGGACACCGATCAAGATAAGCCGATTTGGGCGGTGCGATTAGTTGGTGATGAGTACTAAATGTCACCGATTGATGTTGTTGATTGATTTATTGAGTAACTTTTAAGGATATATTATGGGTAAGAATGTTGTCGTGCTGGGTAGTCAGTGGGGTGATGAAGGCAAAGGCAAAATTGTGGATTTGCTGACCGAAAAAGCCACAGCGGTCGCCCGCTTTCAAGGTGGGCATAATGCAGGTCATACACTGGTTGTTGGCGGTGAAAAAACCGTTCTGCATCTTATTCCATCAGGTATTTTGCGTGAGGGTGTCACTTGTTTCATTGGCAACGGGGTTGTTTTATCTCCTGAAGCACTACTTAAGGAAATGAATGGTTTAATCGAAAAAGGTGTGCCTGTGCGTGAGCGTTTGCGAATCTCACCTGCATGTCCGCTTATCATGCCTTATCATACCGCACTTGACCAAGCTCGTGAAATCAAACGAGGCAGTGGCAAAATTGGCACAACAGGTCGTGGTATTGGGCCTGCTTATGAAGATAAAGTCTCACGCCGTGCGCTCAAAGTTGCTGATTTATTCCGTGCAGATTTACCAGAAAAACTAGAAAACTTACTTGAATATCATAACTTTGCACTTACCGAATATTATAAGGTAGACGCCATTGATTTTGATACCACGCTCAAACTGTGCCAAGAATGGGCATCTGATCTTAAGGATTTGGTCATTGATGTGACCGATGCACTAGAGATCCGTCGCCAAAATGGCGAAAATTTGATGTTTGAGGGCGCTCAAGGGACATTGCTTGATATTGACCATGGCACTTACCCATTTGTTACCAGCTCAAATACAACAGCAGGCGGCGTATCTACAGGTACAGGCTTAGGCCCTTTATATTTAGACTATGTGTTAGGTATTACCAAAGCTTATACCACTCGTGTCGGCTCAGGACCATTTCCAACAGAGCTGTTTGATGATGTTGGTGCTCACTTAGCAAAAGTTGGACATGAATTTGGTGCAACAACAGGCCGAGCTCGCCGCTGTGGTTGGTTTGATGCGGTCAGCTTACGCCGTGCGGTTGTATTAAACTCAATGAGTGGAATTTGTTTGACTAAGCTTGATGTTTTAGATGGCTTAGATGAGATTAATATTTGCACCAGCTATGAAGTACCAGAAGGTGAGTGTGCTGGTGCTTATGATGCTGAATATTATGAAAAAGTGGTACCAAAATATGAAACCCTACCAGGTTGGAGCGAATCGACGATTGGCGTGACCAACTTTGATTCACTGCCTGCCAATGCTCAAGTATATATCAAACGCATCGAGGCGCTTGTCGGTTGCCCTGTTGATATCATCTCAACAGGCCCTGATCGTGATGAAACCATTGTGTTGCGTGACCCTTATGATGCTTAAGTGAGTGTGATTTTACCAATGATCGCATCGGATAAAAGTTGGTATTAACCCTGATAATTAACTTTTATTTAATTATCTTATCAGTGTTATGTGAAAATAACTTTTTGGCATGACTTAGTTATTTGATTATCAAATATATCAACGAACCCAACCTTGACTTGATACAGTTATGATTGGGTTTTTTATTGTTAAAAAAATTAATTTATCTATTTATTTTTGATAAGTTATCGTAAATACCGATAAATAATCCAAAAAATCCCACTTTATCTTAGCCTGATCTTTTGATGAAATGGTAGGGTAATTGGCACGGTCATCATGTTAGCCATAACTTTTATGATGATTGTCTCTTAAGGTGTCTTAAATTGATCAAAGTGTGCCTGCCTTTGGCATTTTTTATATCAAACTGACTTAAAATTGTACATTGTTATCAATTTTTAATCATGATGATCAAAGGTAGCGACGCTTTAAATATACTCTTATTATAGATAATATTTTTAATATTCATTCACAGGAGGGTTGAATGTCTATCACTCAAGGTGTGCATCATGTGGCATATCGTTGCAAGGATGCCAAAGAAACGGTTGCATGGTATCAAAAGCATCTGAATATGGGCTTTGTTTTGGCAATTGCTGAGGATAAAGTACCATCAACGGGTGAACCTGATCCATATATGCATATTTTTTTTGGATGCAGGCGGTGGTAATATCTTAGCATTTTTTGAGCTTCCAACCAAGCCTGCGATGGGACGAGATGAAAATACGCTCATATGGACTCAACATTTAGCACTCAAAGTTGATAGCGAAGAGACCTTAAGCGCCACCAAGCAAAAGCTGATTGATGCAGGCTTGGAAGTTTTGGGACCTGTAAATCATACGCTGTTTAAGAGCATTTATTTTTTTGACCCAAATGGTCATCGTGTTGAGCTTGCCTGCGATATCGCAACCGATCAGATAACCGTGCTTTAGATAAAGTAAAATGGGATATGCTCAATGAATGGGCACAAACAAAAAAAGCACCCAAACACGCACAATGGGTACATGATGGCAGTTTGGTTGTGGTTAGCCGTGACTTAAGCCAATATCGTAAAGTTGAGGATATTGCACCAACGCTGCAAGCTGCTTTAGATGATTGGGAAGTGGTATCGCCCAAGCTACAAGCGGTCTATCAGGATTTAAATGACAACCGTAATGGATTGCCTTTTGATCAAACACAATGCCATTCGCCCTTACCAAGAGCATACCAATGGGCAGATGGTTCGGCTTATTTAAATCATGTTGAATTGGTTCGCAAAGCACGGAATTCAGAGGTACCCGAATCTTTTTATGATGATCCATTGATGTATCAAGGCGGTTCTGATGGCTTTATTGGGCCACGAGATGACATTGTGGCATCAGAGGCATGGGGTATTGACATGGAGGCGGAAGTTGCGGTTATTACAGGTAAAGTTAGTTTGGGTAGCACATCAAAACAAGCTGCCGAACAAATCCGATTGGTGATGCTGGTGAATGATGTTTCTTTAAGAAATCTTATCCCATCGGAGCTTGCCAAGGGATTTGGCTTTTTTCAAAGTAAGCCTGCTTCTGCATTTAGCCCAGTTGCTGTGACACCTGATGAAATAACAGCTTGGGATAATCAAGCTGCCAAATTGTACCTACCCATTCAAGTCCATCTAAACGGTGAGCTTTTTGGCCGCCCTAATGCTGGTGAGGATATGACCTTTGGATTTGGGCAATTGATTGCCCATGCTGCCAAAACTCGTCATTTGGCAGTAGGCACTATCATTGGTTCAGGCACTGTGTCAAATAAGCAAGACAGCCTTTGGGGGTCGAGCGTTGAGCATGGTGGAGTGGGCTATTGTTGTTTGGCAGAGCTTCGTATGTATGAGGCGATTGAAGGCAAACAGCAAACGCCGTTTATGCAAGATGGTGATGTGGTACGGATTGAAATGTTTGATGAAACAGGTGAAAGTATTTTTGGCACAATTGAAAATACCGTAAAAGCAATATAAGCATCATGTTTGGCATTTAACTGTCTAATAAAAACCCAAATTCAAAACGATGAACTTGGGTTTTATCATCTTGGATTATTAAGGTATTGTTTAAGGTGAAGTAATCATCTTAAAATGATACCCTTGGTTACCCAAAAATCTGCTTAAGTGCCACTTTATAAAATTCAAAGGCTTCTGTTGCCCCTTGAATGGCTGTATCTTGCTCATCTTTACTAAGATTGAGCTGGTTTAAAGATTCACGAAATGCCTTCCAATGCTTACCACGCCCATCAGGATGCGCATCTAAATGACTGGCACCAAAATTTTCATCAAAACCCAATTTTTCTTTTGTGTCTTTAAATAAAAAGGCTGCACCAATATTAGAACCTTCGGCACAATAAAGCCAGCCAATGGCTTTGGCACCCATTGGTGCTGGTAATTTTGCCTTAAAGGTATTTGGCTGTTGTTCTAGGTCTTTTAAATCATTTAAAACGGCATCATAACGCGTCATTGATGCTAAGTTTTCAATGGATTGGTTCAATGCTGGGTCTTTATAAATGGGGTCAACAATTTTATGAAAAACAGATTGTAGATTTAAAAACTTAATATAATTTTCGACACTGTCAAAAGGTCTAACTGACATGACCGTCTCATCGACGCTGTCGTGTATGTTGCGAGTATCTTCTTTGAGACGCTCGGCGAAAGTAAGTTGTGTCATAGCATTACTCCAGTTTATGACTTTGGTTGATGACTAAAATGGCTTAAGCGACTAAATACGCCCCATCTGTCACTGGATACTTCTAGTCTAACCCAACAACTGTAAGGTTATACACCAAATCACTGCCAACTCTTAAAAAGATGGCTAAAAGATATCAAATAAGTAATCTTAACACAAGTGATAATTATTATCATTTTTATGAAATAAAAAACAAACAGTTGCTAAATTGCAACTTATTTTTGATCAATTTATAATTCATATTTACAATTAATTAATATTTACAATTAATTAAGATTTGATGATAATAGCTTGGTGGTTTTAACCAATATCAACATTAATCAGCCATCAAAAAGAAAAAACCAATATCATTAGAGTGCTGGTAAAAGATAAGCATTGAGCAAATTTATCATGAATCTGAATTTGGGCTAACTTAAATCTTTTAACGCCCATTGCTCTTTGTCTTTGAACATACATTCATCAAATACCACACAAGCACCACATTTGGGCTGGCGTGCTGTACAAGTATAACGCCCATGTAATATCAAATAATGATGTGCATCCACCAAAAACTTGGCAGGAATACGCTTCATTAAGGCTTTTTCAACAGCAAGGACGGTTTTACCTGTGGCCAATCCTGTCCGATTACCCACACGAAAAATATGTGTATCTACTGCCATGACAGGCTCACCAAACGCGGTATTTAGCACCACATTGGCGGTCTTTCTGCCCACGCCTGCTAAAGCTTCTAATTCATCTCGAGTGCGGGGTACTTGGCCATTGTGTTTGGTGATGAGGTCTTGGCAGGTTTTGATGACATTGGCAGCTTTAGAGTTATACAGTCCAATAGAGCTAATATAACTTTTTAGGTTATCTAATCCCAAATCCAAAATAGCTTTGGGGGTGTTGGCAACTTTAAATAATTTATCGGTGGCAATATTGACACTTTTATCGGTGGCTTGAGCTGATAGCATGACAGCAATCAGTAGCTCAAATTCTGAAGTATAGTGAAGTTCGGTGACAGGTTCTTTGATATGCTTGGCAAGTTTTTGAAAAAATACCAAACGCTTGTTGGCATTCATGGAGCGTGAGGGCGGCGTGTTAGCCGTTTTGGTCGTGGTTAATTTGGGTTTGGTTGTCATAGTTTATAGTTTATAGTTTGTGGCATACTGGTTTAGTTTTTAGCTGTTCGGTTGTCTTTGTCGTCTTTATCATCTTGTACCCAGCTTTCAAGGCGTTTGACGATTTTGCCAAACAATGTATTACGCTTATACTCGCCATGCTTATTTTTATCATCAATGAGCATGCCTGACAAAAGGGCAAGGGCGTCGGTAATGTGGTCGATGGCATAAATATGAAATTGTTCATCTTTAACAGCCTGTACGATGTCATCACGCAGCATCAGTTGGGCAATATTAGCGCGTGGTAATATTACCCCTTGATTGCCATCAAGCCCTTTATCACGGCAAGCATCAAAAAATCCAGCGATTTTTGCATTCACGCCACCAACCGCTTGAGCTTGCCCTAATTGATTCATTGAACCTGTGATGGCAAGATTTTGGGCAATGGGAATATTGGCTAAAGCCGATAAAAGGGCACACGCTTCGGCAAGGGTTGCACTATCGCCATCAATTTGCCCATAGCTTTGCTCAAATGCTAAAGACGCACTGAAATTTAATTCATGAAATTCGCTAAATAAGGCACGCAGAAAACTGGACATGATGAGCATGCCTTTGGCGTGTAAGCTACCACCAAGCTCAACATCTCGTTCAATGTCTAAAATCTCACCTTGACCAAAGTTGGGCTGAATCAAAGCGGTCAAGCGTGCAGGTAGCCCAAATTCACTATCAGCATAGCTGATGATGGTTAATGCGTTGATTTGCCCAACCGCCCAGCCTTTGGTGCAGATAATTTGCTGACCGTTTAAAATCTCCTGCCAATACAAATCCTTTAAATACCCCTTTCGTTCAGTGATGTCATCAAGTGCGGTTTGTACATGCTTGGCGGTGACTATTTTGTTATTTTCAAGGGTAGCGATTCGTGCAGATTCAACCAATAATCCTGACAAGCGATCGGCGTGTAAGTCCAGCTTATTTTTATCATCGCTAAGCTTGGATAATTCATCAATAATTACAGCAAATGCGGTATTATCAAAATTGGGCAACTGATGGCTTTTAATCATATCCACCATTTTTAATACCATGCCATATTCACTACAGTCATCTCGTTGAATGTCATCATGAAAATCGGCACGAACTTTAAAGACCGAATTAAATTCAGGTTCAAATTCTAGCAATTCATAATATAAATCAGCTTCACCAAGTAAGATGACTTTGACATCCAATGCCACGCTATCGGGCTCAAGCGATAGGCTGCCTGTCAAAGTGAGCATCTGTTCAAGACTTGAGATTTTGATTTGTTTTGATTGCAAAGCACGCTTTAAACCTTGCCATGCATAGGGATGTTCAAGTAGGCTTTGGGCTTCTAATAAAAGATAGCCGCCATTTGCTTTGTGTAATGCACCAGCTCGAATCATGCTAACATCTGTTAAGACAGTACCAAGCTCGGTGGTATATTCAATATGCCCAAGTAAGTTTAGATGTGTTGGCAAATCTTCAAATACAATCGGTGCACCAGCTGATGGCTGATGGCTGACCAAGATATTGACAACATATCGGCTTGGTACTTGTGATAAACTGGTGGCGATAAAATTGTCATCATCTTCATTGATGATATGGGTAATGTTTTTGACCATATCATCTTGAATCGCCATGAGATGACGGATGGCTTTTGGGTGGTTCTCAAAGTTTGCCATCACAGCGTTAAACATGGGTTCAAGTACTTTTTTGGCAGTACTTTGATGTAGCTCATCAAGTGCCTCATGCGTGCTGTCTTCAAGCTCACTAAGCTCAATTTGTGCCTCTAAAAGCTGTTTTTGAAGCTGGGCGAGCTTTTTGGTATCTATAGGTTTGCTGTCATCAATTGCCACAAAATGCACACGCCCATCACCTGTGGTCTTTAGTACCAAATTATGTTGTTTGGCATCAGCATTAATAGCATCAAATCGTTTGTTTTGTTGTAGGGGTATGGCTGATTTTATCAGTTCAATGTGGTTTTGGTGAGTATCTCCAAGCAGTTTGGCGACCAGCTTTTTTTTGGCATTTTGCCAAAGTTTATGGACTTTTTGCTGAAAAATAATTGCCATACCAGCAGGAAAATCAATGGCAATGGGTCGGCGTATGTCTTCAAAATGATGTACATATACCCAATCATTCGGTGTTGGCATATGCTTGGCACGCTCAGCCAAAAGGCGTGTGACGAGTGTACGCTTGCCCAACCCATTTTCACCGACTGCAAACACATGATAGCCATTGGCGTGTATGTCTAATGCGGTGTTTAAGGCTTTGATGGCACGGCTTTGACCAAATGCAATATCAGGTTTGGGCAGATGCAGACGGCTAGATTTGGGCAGATGATTGGGATCGGTGTAGCGTTTTAAGTCGCAAGCTTGTAATCGGTAGTTGTTTTTTAAACGATGATATGCATTATCTTTCATAAAATCAAAATCAGCTTCGTCTGCTATCCTTTGTGCAAAATAGTAAAATATGAACGAAATGCCCAAAAAACGCAGTGGGTTGGTTAAAAAGGGTATTTTAGCAGATTAAAGCATGATAAAATAGCTTTGCTGTGTGTAAACTTTTATTTTTACTGCCTTATTTGGCAATCTTGTGTTGATTGGTTAAATTGATTAAGAACGATGATATGACGCCCAAATTTTCCAAAATCTCCCATAAATTTCAACGCTTCGCCGCTGCCATTGATGAGGCAGCCCAATCGCTTGGATTGACGATTACCGATGTGCAAAATATGCAGATTTTACGGTATTTAGACGGCCTTTTATTGTGGGGTAAAGCGTACAATCTAACCGCTATCACAGACCCTGATGAGGCTTTGGTGAAGCATATTTTTGATTGTATGGCGATTATACCCATGCTGCCGTTTGTCACGCAACCAAACAAATCTTTGCTAGATATTGGTACAGGTGCAGGATTGCCATCGGTAATTTTGGCAATTTTAAAGCCTGATTGGCACATTGATGCTCTTGATAGCAATCAAAAAAAAATCCGCTTTATTCGCCAGATTAGCAGTGAGATTGGCTTAAAAAATATCACGCCAATTGCTTCTAGAATTGAGCATCATCATGCCCAAAAAGCAGGTGCGTACGATGTGATTACCTCACGGGCATTTGCGTCACTGACTGATTTTGTTAGCCTTGCTACACCATGTTTGGTGGATACAGGTGTTTTGTATGCCATGAAAGGTAAAAATCCGACCGCTGAGGAGATGGCAGATTTGCAAGCTTGGCACATAGATATTGAGCCCATCTGCGTACCCAAATTAGATGACGATCGATGTGTGGTTTACCTAACAAAGCAGTAATTTTTTAATCATTTTTATTAGATATGTTTTCTTTTAAGGTTTTATTATGGAAATAATTGCAATTGCCAATCAAAAAGGGGGTGTTGGCAAGACTACAACAACAGTCAATTTGGCAGCAGCGTTGGCGATAATTGCCAAAAAAAGGGTGCTACTGATTGATTTGGACTCCCAAGGCAATGCCACCACCAGTGTTGGTCTGGATAAAAATGCCTTAGAATATACAATGGCAGATGTGCTACTTGATGGCGTGTCTTTACAAGATGCCATCTTATCTACCGATATTGGCTTGGATGTCATTGGTGCCAACCGAGATTTGGCAGGTATTGATGTATCACTTGCAGGCGTGGCAGACGCGCCTTTTTTACTTAAGCAGGCGATGGCAGATGCCAAGATGGCAGGCAAGCTTGAGTATGATTATATCGTGATGGATTGTGCACCAAGTCTTAGTATGATTACGGTGAATGCCTTTTCGGCAACTGATGGCGTGATTATTCCGATGCAGTGCGAGTATTATGCGCTTGAAGGTGTGGCAGATTTGATTGCGACGATTGATAAGCTAAAATCCATCAATGAATCTTTGCATATTCGTGGTGTGGTGCGTACTTTATTTGATTATCGTAACACATTGGCACAAGATGTTTCTGGTGAGCTTGAACGCCATTTTGGTGATTTGGTGTATCAAACCAGCATTCCAAGAAATGTGCGTTTGGCAGAAGCGCCCAGCTTTGGGCAATCAATTTTTACTTATGAAAAATCATCCAAAGGTGCAATCGCTTATCATAAACTTATGAATGAAGTGATTGCACAAACGAAAGCCAAATCAAACGGATAGATAGCTATGGCAAAAAAACGCAGACTTGGGGTCAAATACGGTTTGGATACACTCTTAAGCGGCACAAAGGTGAGTCGCCAAGTTGTTGATGTGATTGATGATGCCAAAATGGTGATGGCAGATGATAATCAACCTAACGATAAGCCGCAAGCGGTATCAAGCACCGCTGAGTCTGATACCACTCATCAAAGTGCTGATGATAAGGCGGTGAGTGTTTTGGATAACTTACCCAAATATCAACAAAAACAGATCGCTTTGTTTTGGCAGTTTGGTTTGGCTGAGCCGTGATACTCTGATTTGACGCATGCGTCAATCATAAAATTTTAATTGAATTATTAATTGCAGACTGGAAATTTTCATGATTAAAAAGCGTGGATTGGGTATGAATCGTGGGCTAGATGTGCTGCTTGGCAACATCTCAGCAGAAAAAAAAATCATCGCAGGTGCCCAGTCTTTGGTGGCAAGTGCCGCCAGTGAACAGACCGAAACTAAGCCTACAGCCTCAACCAAGACTACCAAAATCAATAAAGCTAAAGCAGATAAAAAAGCAGGTAACAATAACCCAGCTTTAGAAGCTGGCATGGGTGAGAAAGTAGCACTTGTTCAAATCGCCACCAATCGCCTGCAATCAGGCAAATATCAGCCACGGCGTGATATGAACGAAGCGGCACTCAATGAGCTATCACTGTCCATCAAACAACATGGCGTGATGCAGCCGATTGTCATTCGCCCACTTTTGTCAGATGAGAGCAAGTCCAGCGATACGGTAACGCACGAGATTATCGCTGGTGAGCGTCGATGGCGAGCGGCAAAATTGGCGGGGCTTGAGACCATTCCTGCCATTGAGCGGGTTTTGTCTGATGAGGTTGCGATTGCTTTGGCGTTGATTGAGAATATTCAGCGTGAGGACTTAAATGTCTTAGAGCAAGCAGCGGCATTGCAACGATTTCATACTGAGTTTGGTATGAGTCATGCAATGATTGCATCCGTGGTTGGTAAAGCACGCACCACTGTTTCAAATTTAATGCGATTAAATCACCTACACGATCAAGTCAAGCAATATATGATAGATGGTGTGATGGATATGGGACACGCTCGTGCCCTTTTATCACTCTCCCAAGAGCAACAGCCCATTATCGCCAAAAAAATTGTTGATGGCGGCATGACAGTGCGAGATGCTGAAAGGCTGGTCAAATCAATTTTAGATCCCAATCCTAAGCTTATCGTTCAGCCAAATCATGAAGTTTTGGCACTTTCTCAGCAGATATCGGATGCACTGGGTGCTAAGGTTAAATTAAAGCAAGGCAAAGATGGCAAGGGCAGTGTGGAGATTTTCTTTTATGACCATGATGAGTTTGGCGAGCTGGTCAATAGACTATGCCAAATATCAGATTATTGATCATCAGACATTAAAATTAGCAGGGCAATGGTCATGAAGAAGCTTGAGTTGGCATTGGCGCAGGCGTGGCAAAAAAATGCAGCTTGGCTAAAGCTGTTAACACCTCTATCGGGGCTATATGGTATGGTTACGCATGCTAGAAAATCTTTGTATCACTCAGGTAAATGCCCAATTTATCGGGCGGCTGTACCTGTTCTTGTTATTGGTAATATCACTGTTGGTGGCAGTGGCAAAACGCCATTCATTATTGCTTTGACTAAAATTTTACGCAAACAAGGTATCAGTGTCGCTGTCATCAGCCGAGGTTATGGTGGTGACAGCACACAAATGCCCAAATTGGTCACGCCAACAAGTACGCCCAATGAAGTGGGTGATGAACCTTGCTTAATTGCCCAAAGTCTGTATTCTGATGGATTTTTTTTACCTATGGCAGTTGCGCCAAATCGTGGTCAAGCCATTGATTTATTACTAAAAAATTTTCCTGAGACGACACTGATTATCAGTGATGATGGGCTACAGCATTATGCACTGCACCGTGATGAAGAGTGGATTGTGGTTGATGTTGCCAGAGGTTTTGGTAATGGTAAGCTTCTGCCACAGGGTTTTTTAAGAGAACCCATTGACCGATTACAAGACGCTTTGGTCCTTTATCATGATAAAGATATGACCAAATATCCTAAAAAAGCGATGGCAATGAGCCTAAAAGTAGGGCAAATTGAGCCACTGATGGGCAATCATAAAAGCCCTGTGCCATCTGTAGGTACATATGTTCATGCGGTCAGCGGTATTGGGCATCCTAAGCGGTTTTTTGACACTTTATCGGATCAGGGGTTTTTGGTTATTCCGCATCCTTTTGGAGATCATCATGATTTTAGACTTGAGGATTTGGTGGATTTGATCAATCATCCTATCATTGTCACCAGTAAAGATGCGGTAAAATTGCGTCATTTGGCGACACAAACTACCCATGATATTTTTAATCATATTTGGGTGCTGCCTGTGGAGATGGTATTATCTGATGGCATTATTGAGCAGATTAATCATTTAATTGTTAAGTATCAATTAAATTAAATGATTGGAGTTGTTGGGTATTTAGCTTGAAAATTCTATCTAACAATGCCTGTATCTTTATCTGGTAGGATAAGCATAAAAATACACCAATTCAATTTTTAAGGATAACTATGCAAAAAATTCATCTGATTATTCCAGCTCGTTATCAATCCACCCGTCTACCAGGCAAGCCTTTATTGCTTTTGCACGATCAACCGATGATTCTATGGACAGCAAAAAAAGCCTTAAAAGCAAGTTTTGTAGACACCGTCTGTGTGGCCACCGATGACGATAGAGTCTATCAGACTTGCGCCGATGTAGGCATACATGTCGTCATGACTGACAGCACTCACCCATCTGGAACGGATAGGTTGGCTCAAGTTGCAACGGATTTGGGCTTTGATGATGATGATATTATTGTCAATATGCAAGGTGATGAACCTTTGGTACCAACGGTGCTACTTGAGCAAGTGACGCAGCTGTTGATTGATAATCCAGATTGTGCGATGGCAACTTTATGTGAGCCAATCTACAACCAAGAAGAATTTTTTCGCCCCTCAGTGGTCAAAGTGGTGATGAATCAGGCAAAGCATGCCTTATATTTTAGTCGTGCACCAATTCCTTATGACCGTGATGGCTTGTTGGATATGCCTAATCATGCATTTCGTCACTTAGGTTTATATGCGTATCGTGTGCGTATGCTTAAGCAGTTCACAAACTGGACTCAAGGGGTGCTTGAAAAATTAGAAAGTCTAGAGCAGCTTCGGGTACTTGAAAATGGTGAGCGTATCGCCATTGATATCGCACAAGTTGCACTGCCAGCTGGGGTGGACACACAAGAGGATTTGGACAGACTAAATGCTATGCCTATGGATGAGTTTTTAAAGTTTTAGGAGTGGCGATGACCACAGTTTATTTTATTCGCCATGCTGAACCCAATTATGCCAATCGTGATGAGTTTAGCCGAGACTTGACCCCAAAAGGCATTGCCCAAAGCGAGCGGTTGCTTGATGTGTTTAGGGGTATTGATATTGATGTGTTTTTTTCAAGCCCTTACAAACGGGCGGTGGATACGATTTATCCGCTTGCCAACAGTCGCAAAAAAAACATTCATCTAAAAGAGAAGCTTTGTGAAAGGCGGATTGGCACTTGGGTGGATAATTTTGATGAATTTAGCCAAAAGCAGTGGCAAGATTTTGGATTTCATCTAAAAAATGGTGAAAGTTTGCACCGTGTCCAGCAACGAAACATTGCTATGTTGCATGAAATTTTGATAAATTATCCCAATCAGACGATTGTCATCGGCACGCACGGTACGGCATTATCTACCATCATTAAGTATTATCAGGCGGATTTTGGTTATCAGGATTTTAATGCCAATAAGCACAAATTTCCGTGGATAATGGCATTTGAATTTGACGGTATTATGCTAAAACGCTACCACGAAATTAGCCATGAAATCCACATGGACGATACGCCATGAACGAGCAAGAACAGTTACCCTACTTTGCTCCATTACTTCCTTGGCAAAAACAGCCTTGGCAGCAGCTGACAGGTCAATTCATTGAGCAGCGTATGCCACATGGCTTACTTGCTGCAGGTCAAAAAGGCATCGGTAAGCGTGAGTTTGTTTGGCGATTTGTGGCGTATTTACTGTGTTTGGAAAAAAACCAATATGGTGCGTGTGGTCACTGTCAGAGCTGTCAATGGTTGCGTGCTGGAACGCATCCTGATTTATTGGTGCTACCGCAGGGTGATAGCATCAAAATTGATGATATTCGTTTGCTCCAAGAATACAGTCAAACCAAAGGGCATGGGGTAAAAGTCATTGTGCTTGATGGGGCAGATACACTGACACTGGGTGCTGCCAACGCATTTTTAAAGACGCTTGAAGAGCCTCGAGATGGGGTATTTTTGATACTCATTACCGACCATCCTTCTAGGCTTTTACCCACCATCAAAAGCCGTGTACAGACGATGCCTTTATCTTATATAGATAAAGTAGAGGCGATTGATTATCTGAGTGAATTTATGTCACCTGAGCTATCAAAGCTTTTATTAGATATCAGCGATGGGGCGGTCTTGCAGGCTAAGAGCTTATCTTCTGCCAAATGGTTTGATCAGCGTACACTTTGGTTAAAAACCTACACCGCTCTACAATTATCCAAGCGTACCGCCAGTGCCGCTAGTAGTTACTGGCAAAAAACCTTAACTTTGGCTGAATTTATCACGCTATCAAGAGTCATGTTAATGGATTTATGGCGTGTGTTCTTGGGGATACCAAGCTTACATCAAGATATAGATGTGGTAGCGTTGTTGGCTCAAGTTCAGCTTGACTCTTCAAAACTTGAATCATTACTAAGCTGTATTGATGATACGCAGACAGCTTACGCCCAAAATGTGCAAGAGACTTTGGGCTTTGACCGCATTTTAATTGAGATGGCAAAATGACAATCACCACCATTAATACAAGTTATGGGTCGATGATTGGCGATCTAAATTTTAAAATACTTGTCGGTGAATGATTGAAAATTTGATCGTAGTGTTATGATAGAATAAAAAAGGCTTTGGCTAATAATCTATGAGCCAAAGCCTTTTTTGATACTAATTCTTGGTAGGTTTTATTAGCTTAGTAAACTTACTTTTTATTGAATTTTACCAGCGAATTGGCGTAATGTGTGGCTGATTGGCTTTGAGATGCTCATAAGTACCCTTAACCAAAATATCAGAATTTACCGTACTGATATTGGTATGACCACAAAATGCCATCGTGACATCACATTCTTTATAGATAATCTCCAGCGCACGACGCACACCATCTTCACCATAAGCACCCAAGCCGTACAAAAATGAACGCCCAATCATCGTACCTTTTGCCCCCAAGGCGATGGCTTTTAGTACATCTTGACCCGAGCGAATACCACTATCTAGCCAAACTTCACAGTTAGAATTTTCAGCTTGAGATGCCTGTACGCAGTCAGTCAAAGAAGCAATAGAGCTTGGCGCACCATCAAGCTGACGACCCCCATGGTTTGAAATTACCATCGCATCAGCACCAAAGCGTGCTGCCATGATGGCATCTTCAGGTTCCATAATGCCCTTTAAAATCAAAGGACCGCCCCACATATCTTTAATGCGTGCCACATCATCCCAGCTAAGACCAGGGTCAAATTGCTCTGCTGTCCAAGCTGATAAACTGGATAGATCAGACACATTTTTGGCATGACCTGCGATATTTCTGAAAGTATGGCGTTTTGTGCCAAGCATATTGTAGCACCATTCAGGCTTGGTCATTAAGTTTAAGATATTTTTTAGTGTCGGTTTTGGGGGTGCTGATAGTCCATTTTTAATGTCTTTATGACGCTGACCTAAGACTTGTAAATCCGCCGTTAAAATCAGTGCTGAACAATTTGCAGCCTTGGCACGCTTGATTAGATTTTCCATAAATTCTTTATCACGCATGACATACAGCTGAAACCAAAATGGTTTGGTGGTATTTTCGGCAACATCTTCGATCGAGCAAATTGACATGGTAGATAGTGAAAATGGAATACCAAATTTCTCAGCGGCACGTGCTGCATGAATCTCTCCATCTGCCCACATCATGCCAGTAAATCCAGTCGGTGCGATTGCCACAGGCATACTGACATCTTGACCAATCATTTGTGTGGCAAGCGATCGATTATCCATATCAACAAGGACACGCTGACGTAACTTAATGCGATCAAAGTCCGTTTCATTATTACGGTAAGTGGTTTGTGTCCATGAACCTGAATCCACATAATCATAGAACATTCGTGGTACTTTACGCTCAGCGATACGACGCAAATCTTCAATTTCGGTAATTTTACTTAAATCAGCCATGGTAATTTCTCGCTTAATTTTTTGAGTATTTAATCGTTGATATCATGTTTTTGGGTAATTTTTAGCCATCAATGGGTATTTTACTTGGTTTTATCTTAAATCGGCAAGTAAAAACTAAAATCAAATGCTTATTTTTGGCTTAGATGGCATAAATAACCCAACCTTAAGATTGGGTTAGTTTAATGAGTGGTAAAATGTTGTCTTTGGGGGCATGCTAGGCTTTATTACCCACCTTGCTCATGATAAATAAGAACAATATTGGCCAGATGACAGCACCCACCCAATAAGTTGGGTTAAATATAATCGCCATACCAATTAAACCTGCTTGAATCACATAATAGGACATGGCAATTAAAGTTTTACGAATGACATAACCTTCACGATTGACCAAACCAACAACAGCACATGCCGCAACAACATTATGAACCGATATCATATTGCCCGCTGCACCGCCCACCGCTTGCAAGGAAACAACTTTAGCGGCATCCATAACACCTAAGCCGATTTGGGTTGCTGTCCCCCATTGAAAATGCGAAAACATCATGTTAGAAACCGTGTTAGAGCCAGCAATAAACGCGCCAAGACTGCCAATCCAAGGTGAAACCAAAGGCCACATGCCCTCAAATGCTTGTGCTGCTGAGGTGGCCAATACTTTTGGCATGGCAAGAATCTGTACAGCAGCATCTGGCGATGTGCCTGAATTGATAAATACCTGCACCATCGGCACCGAAAATAGTAACGCAGGTGCAGCAGCGAGCATGGTTTTGCCTGACTCTGACCAGCTTTTTTTGACCATATTGCCTTTCATGCCAAAAATAAAAATACACAAAATTGACACCAATAAAAGCACGCCACCAGGAGAATAAAGCAACTGGGTTTTATTGGTGATATTTGTGCCCAAAATGTTGGCAAAAACGATAGAAACCGCATCACTGGTGAGCCATGCCTTTAATGGTGCAATCGTCCGTGTGATGATTAAAATGGTAATGATGAGTAGATAGGGTGAAAACGCACGTATGACCGAAAATTTTGGAGAGATATCGCTGGTTGAATCGGTGATGGTAAATTCACTGACCCATTCTTTCTCCCAGCTTTCTCGTGGACCAAAGTCAAAGGTTTGTTTTGGGGTTAAAAACCCACGCTTGGCAGCAGGAATAACCAAGGATAAACCAACGACCGCTCCCACAATAGATGGCAGCTCAGGGCCGATAAACTTAGCGGTCAAGGCATAAGGAATGGTAAACGCCAAGCCTGCAAAAATCGCAAAGGGCGCCACTTTTAGACCTTCGGTAAATGAGCGTTTTTGACCAAAAAATAGTGTCAAAAATCCGCACAATATTAACGGAATTAAAAATCCGACCATACCATGAATCATGCCCACATTGCCTGAGATATTGAAAATATAGGCAGGTAAATCCATACCAATATTTGCCAGTGCTTGAGCAAGGTCATCTTTATTTTCAAGACCTGAATTGACACCAATCAAAAGTGGCGTACCAACGGCACCATAAGATACAGGTGTGGACTGAATGATTAAAACTGCCATCACACACGCCATCGCAGGAAACCCCAACGCAAGCAGGAGCGGTGCTGCCACCGCCGAAGGCGTACCCCAGCCTGTTGAGCCTTCGATTAAACAGCCAAATAGCCATGCCACGATAATCATTTGAACTCGGCGGTCTGCAGAGATATCCATAAAGCCTTGACGAATGGCATTAATTGCACCGCTGTATTTTAAGGTATTTAAAATCAAAATGGCAGAAAAAACGATGAATAAAACATTCACCGCAGTCAGTACGCCATGGATGGTTGCAGCAGCAACTTGGTTACCGCTGGTTTGCCAAACAAAATATGACAAAGCAGCCGTTGCAAGGTACGCCAAGCTCATGGCATATTTAGCGGGTAGTCGCATCACCACCAATAATAAAAAGACAATAATAATCGGCACTATCGCCAAAAAGGTAAGCATGCTCACTCCTTGTTTGCATAATTTTAAGCCAACAGCAGCCGTATGCCAAAAATGGCTTAAGCGTCTGTCTAAGAAGAAAGGTAAACCAATCAAGATTTAGGCTTGGGTTATCTATGTTATGAATTTTTTATTTACAGATAAAAACAAAAAGTATGTTATATTTTACCTAAAATTTTACATAATGGCTACAATTTTAAATGAAAATAATAATTGTTCAATTTTAAAAATTCAATGCCAAAAATTAATGACTTAAAATCTACAATAAAGATAATCTGCTTTTTGATTGGGGGTAGGGTATGGATATTTTTTATCGTATTTTGCTATCTTGGGATTTGGCGATGTGAGCATGAATACGATGTCATTTAGAGCGTAAAATAGCAGTCATAGCACCCTAAATAACTTTATAATTGATAATCAATAATAACAGGTGCATGGTCGCTAAACCAAGAATCTTTATAGACCCAAGCGTTCAAGGTGCGTTTTTTCCAATCAGGTGAGCAGGCGTGATAATCGATACGCCACCCCACATTTTTGGCACGGGCTTGACCACGATTTGACCACCAGGAATAAATATCAGCATCCTTACGAACCACTCTGAATGTATCAACATAGCCAAGTTCGTCATAAATATGGTCAAGCCACGCCCGTTCATGGGGCAGGCAGCCAGATGCTTTTTGATTACCCGACCAGTTTTTGATGTCAATGCGTTTATGCACAATATTATAATCACCACAGACGATGAGTGATTTATTCTCATCTCGCCACTGTTTAAGAATGTGGCGGTATTTTTCTAAAAAAAGATCTTTTCTGGCTTGAGCTTCTTCGCCTGATGAGCCAGAAGGTAGGTATAAAGAAGCAATATACACTGGATGGTCGATGCCTTGGGCGGACAAATCAAACTGTGCGCAGATAAATCGCCCCTGACTGTCGGCAAGATCAAAGCCCAAGCCATCTACCACCGACACAAAAGGTAGGCGGCTATAAATAGCAACGCCAGCATAGCCTGCTTTTTGGGCAGCAAATAGATGCGTATGCCAGCCCTTTGGGCGAAATTTATCCGTCCATTGTTCGTGAGTGATGCGTGATTCTTGGATACAGACCACATCGGCATTGCTGACAGCCAGCCACTCAAAGAATCCTTTTTTTTCAGCCGCACGCAAGCCATTGACATTAATAGAAACGACACGAAGCACTTGATTGGCAGTTTGATAGATTGACTTGGATGGTACAATGTCATTTGGCTTAACAGCGACAACCTGAGATTTGGGTGTTTTTTGCATACTTTTGGTGGTCAAAGTGGCAGCTTGTTTGGGCAAGATAGTACCTAATGTATCTTCTTTTGGATTGATTTGAGACCTAGTCTGGCTATTATTGAGAATAGATTTTGGCGTATTGCGAACTTTTTGGGTCATAGTCGTACTTAATATCAGGATTAATAAGGACAAGATACCCACCTAAGTGGGGTGTTATATATTGGCAGGTTCATCCAATAAAGTTTCTTCGCTGGATTTCCAGTTATAAGCACCATACAGCACCATTTGCATTTGGCGTGTACAGCGGTGCAACATTTGCTGTTTTTTGGTGTCCAGCTCACAAGTTGATAATCGTTCTTCTTCATCCAAAAAAATCGGCATATGCGTCAAATCCAGCCACTCAATAATCCATGAAAAAGACAAATTCACACCCGTTTCTGCTAATAAATAACGGTCATAGCTATTGATATGCTCAAAAGCAGGCTGTAATACCAAATCAGCACTCATAATTTTGGCAAAGGTATTGATTTGTTCATTGATGGCACGGCGAACCGCTTCTGAGCCACCAAACCGTTCACTGGCGATAAATTGCCAATAGCGAGGCTGGGCATCGACTGCCTTAAAAAAGAGCTGAACACTTTTGGCAATTTGGCGGTCAAAACTGCGTTTACGCCCAAGTTGCATATGCTCTCTGAGCGTGGCAAGTGCACCACCAAGTTCATCTTCAACCAATGCTTTACCAAGACTTTCCATGTCATCAAAATGGCGATAAAAGGCGGTTGGCACAACACCAACCTCTCGTGTTACCTGACGTAAGCTAACTGAGCTATAACCTTGACCGCTCATACATAAATCAAGCACGGCATTAAAAAATGCTTGGCGAGTTTGACGCTTTTTTTGTTCACGGTTGGTTGTTCTTGCGATGCTCATAGTTCGTCCAGTGATAAACTTAAAGGTTGAGTGAATAACTGTATATTATGGATAAAAACCTTGCCAGTTGCAAGTCATTCAAAAAAGCTTGCTGAAATTTTTAAAATCAATGCTTTTAATATGTATTATGGTGATGATTTTAAGATCATAAATAAAAATCACTCATTTAAAGCAGTGAGTGATTTAAAATGATTTATATTAAGTATTAAAATGGCCGATTAACTGGCTTTGACGCAGTCAAGCAACACTTGATTGGTATCACCAGTTACGACAGCCTTGTTACCATCAATGGTGAGTATGGTTTTTTGGTTATCAGCAAATCCATGATTGCTGGTGTATTGATTTTTATTACTGGGATCTTGATTAAAATCATACTCAATGCCATCATGATTAAGATGAGCTTCAATTTCACCTTCATGATTATGAACGACAATATGAACTGTCTGATCGCCACATTGATACGCATCGCCATCAGCGTGGATGTGCATATGACCTGCATGGTCATCATGATGCTCATGTGCGTGAGTATGCTCGTCTTGCATGGTTGCATGCTCTGCTGTACTATCTGGTGTGGCAGGATTGGCAACTTGCTCAGCTGAGGGATTTGCTTGGCTGGACTCATCGGCAGGCTTGCTACAAGCGGTCAAAGTCAAAGCTGCCACCACAGAAGCTAAAAGTAATTTTTGGTTCATAGTTATCCTTTAAAACGAAATGAGTATCATTAAAAATATTGACCATGATAATATAGCAAAACCAACCAACAATTTCAAATCAAGTCAAAATTTTTATGAGATATTGAGGGACTTAATGCCACCCATTAATAAAATCAGCCAAGCATAACTTGGCTGACACAATTTGACATATTGATTATACATTAAATCTAAAATGCATCACATCGCCATCTTGAACAATATAGGTTTTGCCTTCTAAGCGAGACTTACCAGCGGCGGCGGCACCTTTTTCACCGCCGTATTCAATAAAATCATCATAGCCGATAACTTCAGCACGAATAAAGCCACGCTCAAAGTCAGTATGAATCACGCCAGCAGCTTCTGGAGCGGTTGCTCCGACAGGTACTGTCCAAGCACGCACCTCTTTGACGCCTGCAGTAAAGTAAGTTTGTAGGTTTAATAATTCATAGCCTGCACGAATGACACGGTCAAGACCTGCTTCACTCATGCCCATGCCCTCCAAAAACTCTGCTTTTTCTTCTTCATCAAGCTGGGCGATTTCAGCTTCAATTTGATTACATAAGGCAACCACGATGGCATTTTCATTGTTAGCAAATTCACGCACCGCATCTAAATGTGGATTATTGTCAAATCCATCTTCTGCCACATTCGCAATATACATGACGGGTTTTAAGGTGATAAGACCATAGCTTTTAATCAGCTTTTTTTCATCGGCATCTAAGTCCGCCAACCGCGCAGGCTTGCCATCAGCAAGTAAAGGTTCAATTTTTTGGAAGACCCCTAGAGCAGCTTGAGCATCTTTATCACCGCCTTTGGCTTTTTTATTTAGGTTTGTAATGGCACGAGTGACCGCCTCCAAATCCGCTAAAGCAAGCTCTGTATTGATGGTTTCAATATCAGATAACGGATTGACCCGCCCATCAACATGGATCACATTGTCATCATCAAAACAGCGTACCACATGGGCGATGGCGTCAGTTTCACGGATATTGGCTAAAAATTGGTTGCCCATACCCTCGCCTTTAGAAGCACCTGCTACAAGACCTGCAATATCTACAAACTCCATACTGGTTGGAATGGTGCGTTCAGGATTGACAATAGCTGCCAGTGCTTTTAAGCGTGGGTCTGGGACAGGGACAATGCCAGTATTTGGGTCTTTGGTACAAAACGGAAAATTCTCAGCAGCGATACCTGCTTTGGTGAGTGCATTAAATAAGGTGGATTTACCAACATTTGGTAAGCCGACAATACCACAATTAAAACCCATAATAAATTCTCGTATGTTGTGTGAAATTTTGTCATTATACCAAAATTTATCAAATTAAGGTATCAAAAAAGACGAATTTGTAAGCTAAAACCGTCAGACAACTTATTTAGAATGATTTGATAAGTTCATAAGCCAGCGGTAAAAATTTCACCATAAACTGATTTAAAAAGATGCAAGTTGTTAGAAAAATTGTTATAATCAATCACGATTTTACTGTCACTTAACCTAGCATAAGGAAAAACTATGGCTATCGAACGCACTTTATCTATCATCAAGCCAGATGCAGTTGGCAAAAACCATATCGGTGATATCATCGCTCGTTTTGAAAAAGCAGGGCTTAAGCCAGTTGCCATGAAATATAAGCATCTATCTCAAGCTGATGCGGAAGGTTTTTATGCTGAACACAAAGAGCGTGGCTTCTTTGGTGACTTGGTATCTTTTATGACATCAGGTCCTGTCGTTGTGTCAGTGCTTGAAGGTGAAAACGCTGTTTTAGCCCACCGTGAAATCTTGGGTGCAACCAATCCACAAGAAGCGGCACAAGGTACTATTCGTGCAGATTTTGCTGTCAGCATCGATGAAAATGCAGCACACGGCTCTGATTCTGTGGCATCTGCCGAACGAGAAATCGCTTACTTCTTTGGTGATGACGAAGTTTATCCACGCACTCGCTAATCGCTCAGGCGTCCAAGCACTTATGAAACAGCCGTCATATGATGGCTGTTTTTTATTTATACAAATTTTTATTTATACAAAATTTTTGATTAGTAGATTGGTTGACTGAATATTAAGTCAAATAAGTTCTGGCTAGATAAAAAACAAGCGAATATCTATCGTTTGTTTTTTATTGATTGATTATTGGCAGCGAAATTTTATGGCATATTCAAAATCATCATCACGGCTAAGTTTTGGTGCTGATTGACCAAAAATAGCACCCGCAACACTCACACCTTGCTCAATCATGCGCCCTGTGTGTTCATTAAGAATACCATTATAAGTCATCTTATCAGATACCACAATGGGTGATCGGATACCACATTGCTTTTTGGCAGCTGCCAAGGCAGACTCTTGTGCCTTGGTTTTGGTTACACCCAAACCTGTTGTTTCGTGAATGCCATCAGTGCGTGTAATGACAGGTGCGGTCGTAGATGTGCTGGTGCAAGCCGATAATAATCCGCCCAAGACGGCAACTGCTAGTAATTTTTTCATCATAAATCCCCAATTGTAGATTAATTCATTTAATCAGTATAACAAGAAATCGCTGCATTTCAAGTCAGGTATTTTGTGTCACTGTGGGCTTTTTGTATATCATACTAAGTTTTGCACAACCATAAATTATGATATAATAAGATTCATTTACCAAACTAATTTTAACGATGAAACAAGAGATTTTACTGATCGATGCGCCTGCAGGTGTGCTAGAGGTAGATGCCATTTGGCAGTCGGGGGAGCGACAGACCAAAGATGGCTTGGCGATTCTTTGCCATCCCAATCCTGTCCAAGGCGGCACGATGAATAATAAAGTGGTTAGCACCATGTACCGATTTTGTCGTGATGGTGGTATGGATGTGCTACGGTTTAACTTTCGTGGTGTTGGGCGTTCAACTGGTCAAACAGGCACGGGCGATGGTGAGCTTGAAGATGCATTGACAGTACTGCGTTATGCTTTAAAGCATACAAAAGCACGCAAACTTTGGCTGGGAGGCTTTAGTTTTGGTGGATATACTGCTGCACGCTTAGCAAGTCTGATGACGGATAATGAAGAGTTTTTTGATGTGAATTTGCATAATTTAGCACTCATCGCACCTTCGGTGATGCGTGTTGGCATGGCATCTTTACGCTGGCAAGCTGACCATACTTTTATGATTTATGGCGATCAAGATGAACTGGTCAGCCCTGAGCATTTGGCACAGTTTGCCGAAGAAAGGGAAATTCCCACTACCGTGCTTTCAACAGGACATTTTTTCCATGGCAAATTGGTTGAGCTTGGGCAGAGTTTACAAAAACACACCAAAATTTAAATAAATTTAAATAAAAAATATAACAAGGATTTATTATGTCAAATCAAACGCCACTAGAGCGTTATCAGGCTGCTTTGGCGACTGGCGATTTTAGTGAAGATGCCGTTCAGCTGGCGGCGGTGACTTATATGGATAATTTGTATCATGAAATTATCAAATCACAAGACAGCTCAGGTGGTGGGTGGTTTTCAAGCCTATTTAAATCCAAACCAGTCATGCCAAAAGGTCTGTATATGTGGGGCGGGGTAGGGCGTGGTAAGACTTGGATGATGGACATGTTTTATGAAAGTCTGCCAATCAAGCGTAAGATGCGAATGCATTTTCACCACTTTATGCAGCGTGTTCAGCGAGAATTAGTGGCACTTCAAGGGCAGGCTGACCCCCTTAAAAAAGTTGCCGATATCATTCATCAAGAAGCTGTTGTCATCTGCTTTGATGAATTTTTTGTGTCAAATGTATCAGATGCAATGATTTTGGGCGATTTATTTAGCATGTTGTTTGATCGTGGCATTACATTGGTGGCAACTTCCAACATTGAACCATCAGGTCTATACAAAAATGGGATTCATCGTGATAGATTTTTGCCTGCCATCGCTCAAGTTGAAAAACATACGACGGTCATGAATATTGATGCTGGTATTGATTATCGTCTCAGGCTTTTAAAGCAGGCCAAACTATACAGCTCGCCTTTGACCGATGACACCAAAGATTGGCTGTCAGAGCGATTTGACACCTTGGCAGGCGGTCAGACCATCAGCACATCGCCGATTGTGATTGGCGGCCGCAATATTGATATCATTAAGCGTACAGAAACCATGCTACTGGCTGATTTTCGGGCGCTTTGCATGCAGCCTCGTTCAGCAGCAGATTTCATTGAAATTGCCAATGATTTTGATACCGTTATGGTGGATAATGTACCTGCACTAAATGATACGCTTATGGATCCGACACGCCGCTTTATTTATTTGGTGGATGAATTTTATGACCGTCGTGTCAAATTACTGATACGAGCCGAACAGTCTATTTTGACACTTTATCAGGGTGAAAAGTTGGCATTTGAGATTGAGCGGACACGGTCACGCCTGCTTGAAATGCAGTCAGAGGAATACTTGGCAGAAGAACATCGCTTGGATTAAGATGAATTCAGCGATATGAATTTTTAATAAAAATTAAGGATAAAATAATGACAAATGAGATTTTAAATATTATTCACCAACGCCGCAGTATCGGCAACCTATCTTTGCCCATGCCAAACCATGCTGAGCTAAAAGCGGTATTAGAGGCTGCGATGGTAGCACCAGATCATAAACAGTTAAAGCCATGGCGATTTTGGGTATTGACAGGAGAGACACTGATTGAATTTGGTCAAGTGTTGTTATCAGCAGCTGAGCATGAAGCGGCATCATGTGGTGAGATATTAGATGAAGTTGCGATCAAAAAAATACTGAATATGCCGCTTAGAGCACCCATGATTATTGTGATTGCAACCGAATATCAGTATCATAAAAAAGTACCACCATTTGAACAATTGCTCAGTGCAGGAGCAGTCGCCCAAAATATGTTGCTTGCACTTGAGTCTTTGGGCTATCGCAGTGTGTGGCGTACAGGTCCTTTGTGTAATACGCCTGAGGTAAAAGATTATTTTGGTGTGACAAAACAAAATACCATTTGTGGCTTGATTTATACAGGTTCAAGTAGTGTTCAGATGCCAGATCGTGAGACTGTGGATTTATCTGACTATGTTGAATATCGCCAATAACTGATTATTTATGACCATTGAAAGGATGCATGCCGTATGAAGCTGCGCAAACCGAATGTCAAAAACCAAAAAGTACAAAAAATTGTCGATGCTGCCAGCATCGGTATTGATGATGCGGTAAGCGCTATCAAAGAATCGGGTCTGCCAAATAAACCATTGATTTCTAGCATCGCTGAGCTGACTGGACTAAAAAAGAAAAAATCAGCTCAACTGGTTGAATCAATGCAGGCAACAGAGCAGATCGCATCGGATATTCATCAGATGAGTTTTGCCTTTTTGGGCGGTGGAAGTTTTGGAACTGCCATGGCAAATTTGGCGGCTAAAAACGGTTGTGATGCGACATTGTGGGTACGAGATAAGCGCACTGTCAAGTCTCTGCATAAAACTCGAATCAATAAAAAATATTTGCCAAATCATAAGCTTGATGAGCGTTTGAAATTTAGTCACGATCTGAAAACAGCAGTGGCAGGCGTGGATGTGATTTTTGTTGCAGTGCCCAGCTCGGCATTTCGAGAGATGCTGACCAATATTAAGCCCTTTATTACACACCAAGCTGTGGTTTCACTGACTAAAGGCATGGAAAAAGAGACTTTTGCGATGATGAGTGATATCATCCAAGAGGTGTTGCCTGAGGTGAATTTTGGTGTCATGAGTGGACCAAACTTAGCGGTAGAAATTATGGATAATATGCCTACCGCAACAGTCATTGCCTCAGCATCAGAACCGCTTAGAAAAGCTATTCAAACCGCTTTACATAGTGCGTTTTTTCGTGTTTTTGCCAGTAGTGATATTAAAGGCGTGGAGCTTGGCGGCGCACTAAAAAATATCTATGCCATCGCCATGGGTATGGCGGCAGCGTATGATGTGGGTGAAAATACCAAAGCCATGTTATTGACTCGTGCATTAGCCGAAATGAGTCGTTTTGGTGTGGCGGTTGGTGCTGATCCTTTGACTTTTTTAGGTCTGTCTGGTGTGGGGGATTTATATGCTACCTGCAGTTCGGTGCTAAGCCGTAACTATCGCATCGGCTATATGCTTGGTCAGGGCATAAGTCTTGAACACGCCATCAAAAAATTAGGTCAGACCGCTGAAGGTGTCAATACAATTCTTCAAGTGCATTCTCGTGCCAAAGCACTGGGTATTTATATGCCCATCACTCATGCACTGCATGCGGTATTATATGAGAATAAATCTGCACTTGGTGTTGCACTTAATTTGATGGAAACAGGCTTTAGAAGTGATGTGGAATTTGTTTTGCCGCATGATGAAAGCAATGTACGCTTGAGCCATGAGTTTAGTGAGGTGCTAAAGACCAGTGCCAATGCTAAGCCCAAAGATGAAATTCAATCCAGTGATATGCCTTAGCTTTGGTATATCAACTGTATTAAGGATAAATGATGAAAGTTATTTTTGTACGACATGGGCAAGCAGCCCCGTATTGTGAAGATGATGCAGGGCGAGATCTTACCGACTTTGGGCGTCTGCAAGTACAGCAGACAGCACAGTATCTTGCCAAGCATTATCAGCTTGATCTCATTATCGCAAGCCCCTATAATCGTGCCGATCAGACTGCTAAGATTTTGTTATCTTGGGCGATGACTTTGGGTCAAAATCCAAGTTTTATAAGCTTAAACAGTATTACGCCCGATGATAATCCTATGATTGCTATCGATGACCTTGAAGATATCGTGCGTACAAAGTTCGGTGAAGATCTGGATGATAAATGTGTTGCGGTGGTCTGCCATATGCCGATTGTAGCGTCTATGGTTGCCAGGCTTGAGAATTTAAGCCCAGCCTCATTTGAGTTGGCAGAAGCACGGATTTTACAAATGCCAGTTTTGGCACAAGGTTTGGCAACGACCCAAGATGTGTTTATCCCCAACCAATCTTAATACTTTTTAAAAACGATCAAAATTTTTCTTGCAAACTTATAAAGAATTAATTATAATATTGACTTGGCTTCATCGGTAGCTTCGCAACTATGTACTATGAACCCCGCCAGGACCGGAAGGTAGCAACGGTAGTAGATACAAAGTGTGCCGAAGATGTGCTGATGGAGCCATTTTTTATGTCTATAAAAAGCCATGTATCAACATGGCGTTTTGGTGATTGTTAAGATTAAGGCTCAAGATAAGGATTATCAATACCAAGCTGTGCTAAGATTTCAATCTCAAAACCCTCCATTTGGTCAGCATCAGCATCACTAATTTCATGATCAAAACCAAGTAGATGCAATAAACCATGTATAATCAGATGTGTCAAATGCGACTCAAAACTTTTGTTTTGTTCATCTGCTTCATTAAGAACAACTTCGTGGCACAACACCAGCTCACCAAGCTCAATCTCTCCGAGTAATGTGGTCATCTCAGTGGGTAGCTCACTTGGATAAGAAAGCACATTGGTGGCATAATCTTTACCTCTGGCCGCTAAGTTTACAGCACGGCCTTGGGCATGGTTAACCACATAAATGCTGACAGATTTGGGCATATGCCAAATCTGTATGGCATCAGGAAAATAAACAAAATCGATCCCATGATGTAATTTTTGGGTCATGATGGATAAAGTTGTCTCAACAATCTTGTTTAAATCAATATCAAAATACAAAGATTGGACAGTGTTTGTTAAATCATCATCAAAACCCAGCTTGATTTCATTGGGCATCGACAGCCCCTTGTAATTCGGTTTTTTCTTCATTGGCAATTGACTGTTTGGTCAGATGCAGTGCTCTTCTTTCGGCGGCTGCCGCCTGTTGCACCTCATCAAATTGATCATAAGCTTGAACAATTTTTTGAACCAAATGATGGCGTACCACATCGTTACTATCAAAGCGAGTGATATGAATTTCATCAATTTTGGATAAAATTTGTAAAGCTTGAGCCAAGCCAGATTTGTGACCACGAGGCAAATCAACTTGCGTCATATCGCCTGTAATCACCGCTCTTGAACCAAAGCCCAAACGCGTTAAGAACATTTTCATTTGTTCTGGCGTGGTATTTTGTGCCTCGTCAAGAATGACAAATGAGTTATTCAGTGTTCGTCCACGCATATAAGCAAGCGGTGCAACTTCAATCACTTGACGCTCAAGCAGCTTACCAACTTTTTCAAAGCCAAGCATCTCATACAGTGCATCATACAAAGGACGCAGATAAGGGTCAATTTTTTGGGTCAAATCACCCGGTAAAAATCCCAATTTCTCACCTGCCTCAACGGCTGGCCTAACCAGTAAAATCCGTTCAATCTCTCCACGCTCAAGCATATCTACCGCACATGCCACCGCCAAATAGGTCTTGCCTGTACCCGCTGGCCCAACACCAAAAGATACATCTGAAATCAAGATTTTTTTTGTGTACTCTTGCTGATTGTAGCCTCTTGGTATGATCTTGCCTTTGCGTGTACGCAAAGCGACATTAGTATCGCTTTTATCTTTTGAGTTGCCACTATGATCATGGTGCTTACCTTGAGTGTTAGCATAATCATAATCACGAGATAAGCTTGATTGAATAATTAAATGAAGCTCTTCTCCACTAATATTATGCTGTTCGCCAGCAAGCTCCACCAGTTTGTTGATGATAATTTCGGTTCGCTCAACCAAATCAAGCTCACCTGTAATAATAAACTGATCTTGTCGCTGAGTGATTTGGACCTCAAGTCGTTCCTGAATGTATTTGATGTGTTTGTTATATTCGCCAAGCAAAGTGCGTAATTCATGCGTGTTTAGATTGGTTTGGATGGTGCGAGTGATGCTCAAAGACTATTCCTTTTATTGTGGCAAATACCTTGGTTGACAGTGATAAATTGCAATCAAATCAAATAATCAACCAATTGCCATGTGATGAAATCAAACAACGCTTACATTGGGATTATCAGCGATAAATTCAATCTTTTGAGTAGATTTTAGCGATCGTCTTTTTAGTGTATCAAATAATTATGCTAAAATAATGAAAAGCAGTCAAATTTGACTGCTTTGTAATCGATTGAAACATGCCCAATCATTGCGTTTTTAGCATATGACCTTCAAGATAATGAATATTTTGTGCCTCTTCACAAAATGCCTCATCTTGCAAGATGACATCTCGATGTAAAGGAATGTTGGTTTTGATGCCCTCAATAACCAGCTCATCTAAAGCGTGCAATGTCTTAGCAATAGCTTGTCGGCGAGTTTGGGCATGGCATATGAGCTTACCGATTAAAGAGTCATAGTAGCTTGGAATGGTATAGCCTTGATAAAGATGTGAATCAAAGCGAATCCCTGAACCACTTGGAGTGAATAAACGCTGAATTTGACCAGGTGATGGCATAAAAGTTTTTGGGTCTTCAGCATTAATACGGCATTCGATGGCATGACCTCGAATCGTAATTTCATCTTGATGATAGGATAATCCATACCCTGCGGCGATTTTTAATTGTTCGACCACGATATCGATGCCTGTAATCATCTCGGTTACGGGGTGCTCAACTTGTACACGGGTATTCATCTCAATAAAGAAAAATTCACCATTTTCGTATAAAAATTCAAAGGTGCCTGCACCACGATAACCGATTTTTTTACAGGCATGAACGCATGCTTCTAAAATTGGCGTACGAACCTCATCAGGAATATCTGGAGCAGGTGCTTCTTCGAGTACTTTTTGATGCCTGCGTTGCAATGAACAGTCTCGGTCAAATAAATGCAAAGCATTACCATTACCATCACCCAACACCTGTACCTCAACATGGCGAGGATTTTTTAAAAAACGCTCCATGTAGACCGTATCATCACCAAAGGCATTTTGAGCTTCGGTTTTGGCTGCTTGAACTTGGATTAACAGTTCTTCAAAACGCTCAACAACTCGCATGCCACGACCACCGCCACCAGCTGCAGCTTTGACAATCAATGGAAAGCCAATTTCACGAGCTTGCTCTTCAGCATTACCTAAAGTGATTGCACCGATAGAACCTGGTACCGTTGGTACGCCAGCTTCTTTCATGGCATTGATTGCAGAAACTTTATTGCCCATTAATCGAATGTGCTCTGGGTGCGGGCCAACAAAAGTTAAGCCTGCCTCTTCAACCCGTTCAGCAAATTCAGCATTTTCTGACAAAAACCCATATCCAGGATGAATGGCATCAGCTGCGGTAATCTCAGCTGCTGCCAGTAGGGCATTAATATCCAAATAACTGTGAGCGGAAGGCGCATTACCGATACATACCGCTTCATCAACAAAGCGTAAGTGCATCAAGTCTTTATCAGCAGTAGAGTAAACGCCTACTGTCGCAATGCCCAATTGCTTGCACGCACGCACGATGCGTAGAGCAATCTCGCCACGGTTTGCAATGAGAAGTTTTTTAATCATAGTGTCTTCCTGTTAGGCTTTGTAGCGAATGACAGGCTGACCAAATTCGACCACTTCGGCATTCTTAACCAAGATTTCTTCAATAATACCGCTTTGGGTGGCTTCTAAGGGATTCATGATTTTCATGGCTTCGATGATACCAAGCGTATCACCAGCCTCAACTTTTTGACCTACTTTGACAAAAGGAGGATCATTAGGGCTGGGTGCTGAATAAAAGACGCCAACCATGGGCGAAGTTTCAAGCTGACCACTTGGCTTGACGACAGCAGGAGTTGTAGCTGACGGTGCTGCTGAAACAACTTGGGTGGTAGCGACTGTCTGCACGGCAGTATTACGAGTAAGGCTGATGTATTTGTCATCATAACCATATTCCAAATTTAACAGATCTTTTTCTTCCATCAGATCTAAAAGTTCACGAATTTTTTTGATGTCCATCAGTATTACCTTGATAAAAATAAGAATGTTAATATTACGCCAGTCAAAAGGCTATCCACGCCTTTAGCGAGCAAAACTTACCACCGATTAAGCAAACAGCCAAGATGGTTTAAAAATTATCTTTATATAGTGTACATTCGTTTTATTTTATTGCAAGTGTTTTTTGTCATATTTTGGTACAATTTGGCAAACTGATGTCTGTTTAGGTGAATTTGGGTACAGTATAAGCCGATGTCTCATCCATCCAACTGGGCTTGACCCATTTTTGAGATTCGGTAAACCGGTAAGTTGCCATTTTTGTCAGTAGTGTGGGGATGTTGTCGGCCACACAAATCAAATTAATATTTGAAACGGGCATAAAGCCTGCTTTTGCTGTCTGTTCAAGCAATTTAAGAAAAGGGTTAAAAAACCCATCAACATTAAGAACACCAATCGGCTTGGCGTGCTGACGCAATTGTGCCAGTGACATGACCTCGAAAAGCTCTTCGTAGGTACCAATACCACCAGGAAGAGCAATAAAAGCATCTGCTAAGGATATCATCTTTAGTTTACGACTTGCCATATCTTCTGTGATGATAAGCTCGCTTAGGCCATGATGAGCGACTTCTTTATCCTTCAAAAATCTGGGAATAATACCAATACTTTTTCCACCATGTGCGATGATGCTGTCTGCAATCGTGCCCATCAAGCCAACATTGCCACCACCATAAACCAAGGTGATGTCATGCTCTGCCAAAGTTTTACCTAAGCTTTGGGCGGCATGATAATAAGCAGGTGTATCGCCAAAGTTTGAACCACAATAGACGACAATGCGTGCAAATTTATCTTGATAATTCATGTGTATAATCAATGGTTATATTCAGGTGTATTTAAAACTTCTAAAATATGTTCTTTATAGGGTCTTAATGCTGGTAAAATATTGTTTGTGATTAAACTTTGACGATAACCAAGCAATTCAAGCGGTAATTCTTCAATTAAGCCATCATAAGCAACCAAGACCAATAAGTCATTCATCCAACGGTTTTTTAATAATAAATTAGGGGGAATGTAGTGGCTTTGACTGTAGGCATTGATGATATCATTTAAGTCATTTTTAAAGGGTTTGGATTTACTATGATAAGTCGGTGGCGGTAATGCAGGCAGATTGCCATCAGGCATATTTTTGACTTGGCAAATGATGCGTACAATTTCGTTACCATAGCGTCTTAGCACAGCTCGGTTGATGGTAGTACGAGCCAAAAGCTTGATACTATCAGGCATGTCTTGGACAATTTCCCTAAGTGCCTGTTTGCTGATAATAAAGCTTCTGGGTTCATTGGTTGCTCTTGCCAATGCTTCACGCCAAATGGTGAGCTGCTGAAGTACTCCCAATTGACGGCGATTATAAATCGGTGCTAATAAGTCTAGATACAGCATCTCATCGGGTTGATTTTGAATGGTGTGCAGTTCTCGAGCATAGTGATTGCTGTCTTCAAGGACGCAATTTAAAATGCCACGAGCTGCCAATTCGGTGCGTACAACTTCATATAATTTTAATAAGTAGCGGACATCATTAGCAGCATAAGTCTCTTGTTCATAAGACAAAGGTCTCGCTAGCCAATTTGACTGGCTTTCGCCTTTATCAATTTCAATGCCAAGCATTTCATTGAGAGCTTGGCTATAACCAGCTTGCAATTTACCTGATAAATAGGCTACCCCAATTTGTACATCAAAAATATTGGTCAGTGGTGGGCATTTGGCCAGTAAATAAAAAATTCCCAAATCTTCGCCGCATGCGTACCATACCATTGTTGGTACCTCAGCAAGTGCTTGCCAAAATTCGGTCAAATCCAGCTTAGGTGCGTCAATTAGATAAATGGCATTGCCAGTATTGATTTGTATCAGTGCCAAAATTGGGTAATAGGTTGTTCGTTTGATAAATTCAGTATCAAGTGCGACCACATCGCTAGCATCAATCTCATCAATCAGTGCGTACAGATCATCATCATTTTGCACCCAAATGGTTGGCAGCCCATCACAAGCCGCTTGATTGATGGTAAATTTTGGAAACTCAAGAGTTGGTATAGTCATAATTGATCATTATATATTACTACGATATATTACTGCGATTTTGTAGTGCTTGATGTAGTGTGATGCTGTCCACATATCCAAGTTCACCGCCCATAGGAATGCCCTGAGCAAGACGGGTAATTTTGGGTACATGGGTACAGATGGCATCATGAATAAAAAAAGCCGTGGTTTGTCCTTCAACCGTGGCACCAGTGGCTAAGATCACCTCATGGATCTCTTCATGCCTGATGCGATGAATCAACTGATCAATATGCAAATCATTGGCATTGATACCATCGATGGGCGATAAATGCCCACCAAGTACAAAATACTTGCCACGATAAGCACCACTTTGCTCAATCGCCATGACATCTGATGCATTCTCAACAACACATAGTAGCCCATCATCACGGCGATGATCTAAGCAAATTGGGCAAATCTCATCATCACTAAAGGAGTGACACTGCAAGCATTCTTTAATGTCGTGCATCGCAGTCTCAAGTGCAGCCGCCAAAGATAATCCTTGGGTGCGTTTTTTGGTCAAAAGCTGTAGCGCCATTCGCTGAGCTGATTTTTGTCCTACACTTGGTAAGACTTGTAGCTCTTTGATGAGTTTATCCAGTTTTGGGGTGAGCATTTAGCCAAACAAGCCTTTCATACTAGGTGGCAGACCCATGCCAGTTGTCGCACCAGCCATCACCTCTTCATACAGTTCATCTGCTTGACGCACCGCATCATTAATTGCGGCAGCTACCAAATCTTCTATCATGTCAGGCTCATCATCCATTAGACTTGGGTCAATGGCTAAACGCTTAACGACATGGCGACCTGTCATGGTAACTTTGACCAAGCCATTGCCTGCTTCGCCTTGCACTTCCTTGGTTGCAAGACTTGCTTTGGCAGCTTCAACATTTTTTTCAACTTGTTTTTGCATGGCTTGGGCTTGTTGCATTAATGCTTGAATATTCATAGGCAATCTTCCTAAGATGTAAATAATTAACTAAATAATTGACACATTATAGCATATAATCTGAGTGATAAAAATGCAAGAAAATCCAAACTCAGCAATTAATGATTAAGGGATATTATGCCATAAATATAAAATTAGCCCAACTTGGCAAACAAATTGGGCGATATTTTGATATCTTAAAGCTTGCACGCACCACCTGCACAGCCATCGTCCAAGTCGCCTTGGGCATCATCAGCACCATCACGCGTATTATGATAATATAAAGTTTTGACACCAAATTTATAAGCGGTTAGCAGATCTTGAATCAGCACTTTCATCGGGACTTTACCACCTTCAAATTTAGTGGGGTCATAATTGGTGTTGGCAGAGATGGACTGATCAATGAATTTTTGCATGATTCCAACCAAACGCAGATAGCCATTATTATCAGGAATATTCCAAAGCAGTTCATATTGACTTGCCAAGCGTTCAATCTCAGGCACAACTTGCTTTAAAATACCATCTTTAGACGCTTTGATGGATACCAAACCACGAGGCGGCTCAATGCCGTTGGTTGCGTTGGCAATCTGAGAGCTGGTCTCTGATGGCATCAAGGCGGATAGGGTAGAGTTACGCAAACCGTAGGCTTTGATATTTGTGCGTAGACTTTCCCAATCAAGATGCAAAGGTTCGGTACAAATGCTGTCCAAATCCTTTTTATAAGTATCAATAGGCAAAATGCCTTGGCTGTATGTGGTTTGATCAAACCAAGGGCAAGCACTTTGTTCTTTGGCGAGTTTGTTTGATGCTTTGAGCAAATAATATTGCAGTGCCTCAAAGGTACGATGGGTTAAACCAAGCGCCGCTGCATCGGAGTAACGAGTTCCATTTTTTGCCAAATAATACGCATAATTAATCACGCCAACGCCCAAAGTGCGACGATTGGTACTGCCTTTTTTGGCGGCAATTACAGGATAATCTTGATAATCAAGCAACGCATCAAGCGCACGCACGATCAGCTCAGCAGGCTCTTCGATATCGGATAATTTTTCAATCTTACCTAAATTAATCGCTGATAAAGTACACAGTGCAATCTCACCTTTTTCATCATTGATGTTATCCAAAGGTGCTGTTGGCAGGGCAATCTCCATGCACAAATTAGATTGGCGAATCGGTGCGACCGTCGGATCAAAGGGGCTATGTGTGTTGCAGTGGTCAACATTTTGAATATAAATACGGCCTGTGCTTGCTCTTTCTTGCAGCATTAGGCTAAATAAATCACGGGCAGGTACTTTGCGTTTACGAATATTTTCATCGGCTTCATATTGGGTATATAATCGCTCGAAAGTTTCTTGATCGGCAAAGAATGCTTCATAAAGCCCTGGGACATCTGAGGGTGAAAATAAAGTAATGTCAGTGCCTTTAATTAATCTGGCGTACATGGTTTTATTAATCTGTACGCCATAATCCATATGACGCACTCGGTTATCTTCAACACCACGATTATTTTTTAGCACCAATAAGCTTTCAACTTCTAAATGCCAAATTGGGTAGAATAAAGTTGCTGCACCGCCACGAACACCGCCTTGAGAACATGATTTAACAGCAGCTTGGAACATTTTAAAAAATGGAATGCAGCCTGTGTGCTGTGCTTCGCCACCACGAATTGGGCTGCCAAGCGCACGGATAGCACCAGCATTGACACCAATACCAGCACGCTGTGAGACATAACGCACAATTGCTGATGTTGTGGCATTAATGCTATCAAGATTATCGCCACATTCAACCAAAACGCACGAGCTAAATTGGCGTGTCGGTGTACGCACCCCTGACATAATCGGTGTGGGTAAGGAGATGTAAAAATTTGAGGTGGCATCATAAAAACGCTTGATATAGTCAAGGCGTTGTGCTTTATCATAGCCTGCAAATAAACACATGCCCACCAACACATATAAAAATTGCGGACTTTCATAAACCCGTTTGGTCACACGGTCTTGTACCAAATACTTACCCATCATTTGCTCAACAGCAGCATATGCTAGGTTCATATCACGGTTATGATCCACATAATCATTGAGCTCATTAAACTCATCAATACTGTAATCTGCCAAAATGTGCTGATCATATTTACCTTGTTCGGTAAGATGCTTAACATGAGCATACAGATGCGGTGGTTCAAACTTTCCATAAGCAATCTTACGCAGGTGAAAAATTGCCAAACGAGCTGCCAAATACTGATAATCTGGCGTTTCTACCGAAATCAGGTCAGCGGCGGCTTTGATGATGGTTTCGTGAATGTCACGGGTGCGAATCCCCTCATAAAATTGAATATGAGATTTTAGCTCAACTTGAGAAACAGACACATTATTTAAGTCTTCAGCAGCCCAAGCAATGACTCGGTGAATTTTATCAAGATTAATGGGTTCAAGGCGACCATCTCTCTTGGTGACTTTAATTGTATCAATGTGCGTCATTATGGCTCCAAAAGTTTTGAATACAGTTTTTGATCAGTCGTTGTATCAGATATACGATCAATCATGTGACAAAATGAGTGAGTATCGCCTAATGAGACTAATCAACCACTTTGATAATTTATATACCATATCTAGTGTATGGATGGTTTTAGGGCAACAATATATCCTATTTTTTCTTAAAATAAAAGATTGATTAATTATTAAAACTATGATTCAAATCTCAACTTCAATTAAATCAATGGCTTGTACAGAAAAAAATATTCAAGTTTTTTGTAATTTGAGAATGGGTTATTTTTGATGATAAATTTTAATCAAAAAATTGTGAATATAAATCAATTTATTTAAATATAAATGTCAAAATGTTGTCAAAAAAGTGAGTCTAAATTGGTTGAAATTGTGTCAAATTTCATATAAAAAAGCCGCCATTTGGCAGCTTATTATATTATTGTTTAATTAAGATAAACTTATTAAATTTTGGTAAATTTGGTACGGCTAAGATTGGGTGTACGATGTTTTGGTGTGTGTTTTTTGCGTTCTTCTCGTCGCTCGTGGGCTTCGTGCTTTTGACGGCGTACCTCACGAGATTTTAAAGGTTTTTTGTGAATGCGTGCTTGTTTTTCTTTGGTAGCGTGATTTAGCCCTGTACCTTGACGCTGACGCAGACCAACAGAATCAACCAGCTTGCCAATATCACTGGCATCAAGCTCAATAAAACGACCTGTACGCAATTCTTTGGGCAAAATTACGGTGCCATAGCGTGTACGAATCAAGCGAGATACTTTGAGTGTTTGGCTTTCAAACATACGGCGAACTTCTCGTTTTCGACCCTCTTTGATGGTCACATGATACCATTTATTGACACCAATACCGCCACCTTCTTTGATGTCATCAAATTTGGCAACGCCATCTTCAAGCTCTACACCAGCGGTGAGTTGACTGGCAATTTGTGGTGTAACCTCGCCTAAAACTCGTACAGCATACTCTCTGATTATCCCACTAGAAGGGTGCATCAGGCGATGTGCAAGCTCACCATCATTTGTAAACAGCAAAAGACCTGATGAATTGATGTCCAAGCGACCCACCATCACCCAGCGATCGTTAGTGAGTTTTGGTAAACGGTCAAAAACGGTCGGGCGTCCTTGAGGGTCAGAGGCTGAACAGATTTCCCCTTCAGGTTTATAATAAGCAATGACACGGCGACGCTTTTCACGCTCGGCTTTCAGGCGTACTTGACGGCCGTCAATGCGGATTTCGTCGGTTAAGATAACCCTATCGCCTAATGTGGCGACTTTACCATTAATGGAAATGCGACCTGATTTGATGATCTCTTCAAGCCCACGGCGTGAACCCAAACCCAATCTGGCAAGCAGTTTTTGTAGTTTTTCGCCAGCAGGTTTGTTGGTTGCGTTTTGTTCGTTGATGGTGGAGTTGTTTTTGGGTTTTGATTGATTCATAACTTAAATCCAGAAAATTGGTTATAACATTATCTCAATGTGAAATATATCGGTTTAATGGTTGATTAGCCTAGATAAACACCCAAGAACGCTGATGAAAAACTTGTCATCATACATGATTCATCTGAGTTTAACAAGTTCATTATAAGTTCATTGTCTGATTTTTAGGTGGTCAAGGTCAGGCAGTGGTGGCAATCTATCTAAGCTATCTAGCCCAAACGCATCCAAAAATGCTTGGGTGGTGTGCAGTAGTGCAGGGCGACCTAAAGTGTCCTTATGCCCATTTTCGACAATCCAGCCTTTATCAAATAATTGTCGCAAAATATTGCTAGAGACTGCCACGCCACGCACCTGCTCAATGTCTGATCGTGTGACAGGTTGCTGATAAGCAATGATGCTTAAGGTTTCAAGCAAGGCTTGACTTAGATTTTCTAGCCGCTCAGGAAAAACCTGCTGAATTAGGCTACTGTAGCTGTCTTTGATTTGCAAGCGATAACCGCTGGCAGTCTTATTGAGTGTCAATACACCATAAGACAGCCGTTCTTGCAGAATGGCCAAGGCATCTTGAAGTTCATTTGAACCGATCATCAGATGTTTTTTTAAATCTTTATCGGTCAGCGGTGTTTCGCTGGCATGTAGTAAAACTTCAATATATCGGCTGAAAGTTTCAGCTTGCTTGTGAGCTTGCAAAAAATCAGAGGTGGTATGTTGTGTCATAACAGATTCATGATTATTTAAAAAATGAGTATATAAAAATAGCTACTTAAGTGAATTAAAAACTAACAGCGATTAATGTAGCCAATGTAAGCTTTGTTTTGTTAAATCTTGCCCATTTTGGTTATCATGATAAGTATCATTTTTGGTTGGATTAAGCTTACCAGAATTGGCTTCATCAAATCCGATTAAACCTCGTTTCATCAGCTCAAGTACAGCCACAAAACTCACCACAATGCCTATTTTGCCTTGAGATTTATCAATCAGTTCGGCAAAGGTACTAACGCCTTTTTCGCTTATCAAGCGTGTAATGCTGGCGATACGCTGAGATAATGGCACGCTGTCCGCTTGAACAGTATGGGTAATAGCTTCAGGGCGAATTTTCATATGAATTAAGCTTTCGACCAAAAGCTCTGGCGAATACTTGGGCAGCTGCTTTTGCATGGCTTCGGGACTTGGCATACTGGTAAATGCTAAAAAAACATCTCTTTCTAGACGAAGCAGACCATCGATACGCCGAGCAGCTTCTTTGATTTGAGCATACTCCTCAAGCCTTCGGATTAATCTAGCCTTAGGGCTAATCTCATCATCATCAACTTTAGATTGGGGCAATAACAACTCAGATTTAATGGCAATCAGTGTACTTGCCATTAATAAATAATCACCCGCAAGCTCAAAATACGCTTCATCCAACTCACTGATATAGCTTAAATATTGCTCGGTAATTGGCAAGATAGCAGTTTCAGTTAAGTCAAAATTATTTTTTTTGACTAAGTACAATAAAAAATCTAAAGGTCCTGCAAACTGTTCAAGCCAAATCGCAAATGCCTGTGGCGGGATATATAAATCTTCAGGCAAATTTAGTACTGGTGTATCAAAGATGCGTACATCAGCTGTTTTTGATGGTGCTGGATTATTTGATATGGTGATCATGATTTAAGCTTGGCAAGTGGCTTGATGCCAATGGCACGGCGAGTTTTATCCAGCTGCTTTTGGGCAACACGCCGAGCCTTAGTAGCACCCATTTGTAAAATTTCTTCAAGCTCTTTTGGATTATTCATTAGATGTAAATAACGCTCACGATAAGGGGCAATTTCATGATTGATTTTATTAAATAAAATCTCTTTAGCTTCACCCCAGCCAATACCACGACGATAATGTGTTGCCAATGCTTCAATCTCTTCAGGCGTACCAAAGGCTTTGTAGATTTCAAAAATGGTGCAATGCTCGGGGTCTTTTGGCTCTTCGGGTGGTTGAGAATTGGTGACAATCTGCATGACTGCCTTTTTAAGCGCTTTTTCAGGGTCAATTTGAGGGTTGCCATCACCAAAAAGTGGAATGGTGTTACCATAACTTTTTGACATTTTTCGTCCATCCAAACCAGTCAGTAGCGGTGTGTTTTCGTCGACAACGGCAAAAGGCTCGACAAATAAGGGTTTGTATTTAAAATTAAACGATCCTGCAATGTCTCTTGCCATTTCAATATGCTGAATTTGATCTTTACCCACAGGGACATGGGTGGCATTAAACATCAAAATATCGGCCGCCATCAAGACAGGATAGCCAAATAATCCCATGCTGATGCCATAATCAGGATCGGTATCTTCTTTACTTAAATTCATATCGACGGCGGCTTTATAAGCATGGGCACGATTCATCAGCCCCTTGGCACATGAGCAATTGAGTATCCATGCCAATTCAGGAATCTCAGGAATGTCCGATTGACGATAAAAAATAACTTTTTCAGGATCAAGACCACATGCCAACCAAGTGGCGGCAATCGCTCGAGTAGAGCGATGAATTTCATCAGGGTCAAAACATTTAATAATACCATGATAATCTGCCAAAAAGAAAAACGCATCTCCATCATGATTCTCAAAGGCACGATGAGCCTCGGCAATGGCGGGGCGAATGGATCCAACATAATTACCTAAATGGGGAATGCCAGTGGTGGTGATACCTGTTAGGATGCGTTTTTTGGTTGTGTTCATAATAATACTCTTATTTTATCCTTAAATTTAATTAAAATATGTTAAATTGTCTTTAATAACTGTGATAATGCACCACCTGCGTTATCAGTTTTCATAAATTGTTCACCAATCAAAAAATGGTGAATATGATTTTGTTGCATTCGGTGAATATCGGTGGCATGATGAATACCGCTTTCGCTAACCACAAGGGCATCTTGCCCAAGATTGGCAAATAGTCGTTGGGATAAGCGAATGCTATTTTCTAAATCTACCTGAAAGGTATTTAAATTGCGATTATTAATGCCGTAGATATTGTGAGCTGATTTGGGTAAATTTAGTGCTTGGGTTAGCTCATCATCGGTGTGAATTTCAATCAATACATCCAGACCCAAGTCAGTTGCTGTTTGATGTAAGTGTAAGGCGGTATCAGCATCTAAACAAGCCATGATAAGTAAAATACAATCCGCCCCCATCGCAGCCGATTCAATAATTTGGTATTCATCAACCATGAAATCTTTACGGAGTACAGGTAAGCGAACAGCCTTGCGGGCTTTAATAAGATAGTCATCATGACCTTGAAAATAATCACGGTCTGTGAGTACGGATAAACAGGTTGCACCAGCCTTTTCATAGGCTTGTGCTGTTGTCACGGGGTTGAAATCTTGACAAATGATACCTTTGGAAGGCGAGGCTTTTTTTACTTCTGCAATCACACCAATATCAGTTGTTGTATCAACTGCTCTTAGCGCATCAGCAAAACCTCGAGGCATGTGGCAAGCTGCCGACTTTAAAAGCTCATTGGTCGTTTTGATGGCTTTGGCGACTGCAATCTCTTGGTGTTTGGTTGCGATGATTTTTTGAAGGATACTGGGGGTGTTTGTTGTCATAAGCTTGTCATCATCCTTGGTATTTGGACTTGTTATTCACAGTGCTGGGTAAAGTTTGCAAATGCATTTAGCTTATCTAAAGCTTGGCGACTTGTCATAATTTGCTTGGCAATGGCAACGCCTTCGGCATGTGTTTTGGCATGGCCTGCCACATAAATAGCAGCACCTGCGTTGATGGCAATCATCGCTCGTGCCTTTAGGCTGATATCATCATTTGCTGTGCCGCCCAGTGCATTTTTGATGATTTCAAGACTTTGTTTTGAATCATTGACAGTCAGACCATATAAAGTTCTTGAGACAATACCAACATCTTCAGGCTGACAAAGATAAGTATGTACCTTACCATCTTTAAGCTCAGCGACATGTGTGCCCGTGGCAAGACTAAACTCATCTAAGCCATCTTGAGAATGCACGACCATGACATGGGTAAGACCAAGTTTAGCAAAAACATATGCCAATGGCTCACACAGTTCAGGGCTAAAAACACCGACCACAGCACGGCTAACCTTAGCAGGGTTGGTCAGTGGGCCTAAAATATTGAAGATCGTACGAACTTTGAGCAATCGGCGGACACCAACAGCATGACGCATTGCAGGGTGATGATTGGGTGCAAATAAAAATCCAATGCCAAGCGTATTAATGGCTTTGACTGTCTGAGTTTTATTAATATCCAAACGCACGCCCGCCAAGCTTAGCACATCTGAAGAGCCAGAGCTTGTTGATACACCACGATTACCGTGTTTGGCAATGGTAACACCTGCCGCCGCTGCCACAAAAGCAGATGCTGTTGATACATTAAATAAGTTTGAACCATCGCCACCAGTACCAACAATATCAACTGCATTGGGATTGCAAATATCAATGGTATCGGCAAGCTCAATCATTGTTTTAGCGCAAGTGGTAATTTCATCTATAGACTCACCTTTTTGCCGCAAAGCGATCAAAATGGCTCCCATCAACGCATCAGGGCAACGACCTTGCATGATGATGAGCATGACTTGACGCATCTCATCATGGGTTAATTCAATATTTTTTAGCAAGTGGCTAAGGGCTTTGGTCAAAATAGCCAAGATATCATCATCGGTCATGATGGCAATATCATCGGCGGTGATGGTCTTTGTCATAATATTTGGTTTATTTTTCCAGTGTAGGACTGCCTGTCGTGAATTTAGATTGTCAATCTGTTATCAATTTTTGATCATAGGTTTCAATAATAGGCATGCTAAATTAATTAATTGCATGCGTATTTTTTGGTATCAGACAACTTTGGGTAAGTGACTATTTTCAAGCTTTGCCAACCCACAACGCTTTAAAAAGTTATTTAATAATTGATAACCATATTCGCTCAAAATAGATTCAGGGTGAAATTGCACACCTTCAACATCAAGCGATTTATGGCGTACGCCCATAATTTCTTGCATACGACCATCAGCATGAGCTGTCCAAGCGGTGACCTCTAAACAATCAGGTAGGCTTGCCTTGTCAATCACCAAAGAATGATAGCGTGTGGCATTAAAAGAGTTTGGAATATCAGCAAAAACACCTTGATTGGTATGGTGTACAGATGATAGTCGCCCATGCATTGCCTCACCTGCACGCACCACCTGACCGCCAAACGCTTGTCCGATGGCTTGATGACCTAAACAGATGCCCAAAATTGGAATTTTTCCTGAGAGTTTATCTAAAATCTCAAGTGTTACGCCTGCTTCGTTTGGACTGCAAGGACCTGGACCCAAAACAATCGCTTGCGGTGCAAGCTTGATGATTTGATCCAAAGTGGTTTCATCATTTCGCCAAACGGTCATTTCTTGCTGTAGTTCTCCAAAATATTGAACAATATTATAAGTAAAACTACAATAATTATCAATCATCAGTATCATTTTAATAAATCCTTGATTTAAATAGATATTTTGATTTTAATCCTTTATCCATACTCGCTTGGCACTGGCTTTAAGCGAATGATGGTAATATTTGACTCATTAGCAGTTATTTTGTTCAAAGTAATAAGTCAGGTCGTGCCTGTTGGTTCGGTATTGTACCATTTTTTTGGCAGTGGTCAAATCAGTGTACTGATAATTAGTCAATTAAACTTGCCAGTCAGCAGTTTACCAAATGGTATTGGCAGGTTCATAGTGCATGATTTGGGTAATGTGATTGTTGGCATCAACCAAAACAACATTGGGCTTATGATTTTGGGCATCAATATCCTGCATCATCACATAATTCATAATAATCACAACATCGCCTGGTTGTACTTTACGAGCAGCTGCACCATTTAGGCACACCACGCCACTACCACGCTCGCCTGCGATGGTATAAGTTTCAAATCTCTCACCATTATTATTATTGACGATGCTGACTTTTTCATTCACTAAGATACCAGCAGCATCTAACAAATCCACATCAATGGTGATGCTACCCACATAATTTAGATTAGCTTCAGTAACAGTAGCACGGTGGATTTTACCACCCAAAAGTGTACGAATCATGGTTGTATTTTCCAAATTAATAATTATCATTAATGTTGATAGTAATTGGTGTCATCGGCTTGAGTTTTAAAGCGGCGATGAAACCACATCCACTGGGTTAAATCTTTTTGAATATTTTGCTCAATCAGTCGATTGATGCGTTCAGCATCGGCGGTTTCGTCATCGCTGGGATAATTTTTTAACGCAGCGCTTAGGCTGATGTGATAATGTGGACGGTGACCTTTTGCGATATAATCGGGCGTTTGTCTGAGCATATCCATCATGATGATGACAGGAGGATTGGCTTTATCACCCAGCTTAATAAGACGACGCTGAGCGGTAATCGTTGCTGCAGGCACACCAAAAAAGGTCGCCATCACGCCATGCTCAAGACCAAAATCTTGATCAGGTGAATACCAAATTATCCGACCTTGTTTGAGCCGAGTGATGAGTTTTTTCATATCACGATTTGAGATTTGCTCATCAAAGATACAGCGGCGTGCATTATAGATAAACCATTCAAGCAAAGGGTTGTTTTGTGGGCGATACACGCAGTCCGCCGCAAAAAACTGTGTACATAACCGACCGCCCAAATCAAGCGTCGTGCGATGTCCACCAAGTAAAATCACCGCTTTATTTTGTTTTTGGGCATCAATCAAATGCTGTAAACCAGAAATGCTAAAAGTGCGTTTAAAGACATTAGGGCGAAACCATGCACATAAACTTTCAAAAATACCAATACCTTGATTAATAAATACTTGCCGTGCGGTGGCCTTGTGTTTTGATTTTGGTTGATTTGGGAAGGTAAGCTGCAGGTTGGTTAGAGTGTCTTGAACTCGGCTTTTAGCTAAGTAATGTACCAAAATGCCAAGACGCTTGCCGATCCAAAACTGCCAACGCAGCGGTAGAAAAATCAGTGGTAAAATCAACGCAAAAGCCAGCCAAACTCCCCAATATTTGGGATGTAAAAACGCCCATTCAAACGATTTTGGCTCAGCTTGGCTACTTTGTTTATGAGTATCTGTCAAGCTTGGCATATGCTTAATGGATATGGCGTGTTTGGGTGTCTGCTTATGCTGATGATGGCAACTCATGGATCATATTCTTTATTAATGGTACTGTTTAAACCTGTATTTTAAAGTTTATTGGGTCATATTTTCAAGCTCATCCCATCGCTCAAGCTTCATCATCAAAAGCTCATCAATCTCTACCAATCGCTCACCAGCCTTCGTTGCTGCCGCCAAATCGGTACTAAACCATGAACCATCTTCAATCTTTTTGGCAAGCTGTGCCTGCTCTTGTTCAAGTGCAGCAATTTCATTAGGCAAATCTTCAAGTTCACGCTGCTCTTTATAGCTGAGTTTGCGTTTTTGGGCAACGCCTGATTGAGGTGGTTTGATTTGGATGGGTTCAGCGGGTTTTGTAGCCTTAGGTTTATTGTCTGTGGCGTGATGAGCAAGCCATCTTTCATGCTGTTGTACATAGTCTTCATAACCGCCAACATATTCCAAAACGATACCGTCGCCGTACTTATCAGTATCAAATACCCAAGTTTGGGTAACAACATTATCCATAAAAGCACGGTCATGGCTGATGAGTAATACCGTGCCTTTAAAATTGACCACAAAATCTTCTAAAAGCTCAAGTGTTGCCATATCCAAATCATTGGTAGGCTCATCTAGCACCAAAACATTGGCAGGTTTTAGCAATAATTTGGCCAATAAAACGCGTGCTTTTTCACCGCCTGATAGTGCTTTAACAGGTGTGCGAGCACGATTTGGCGTGAATAAAAAATCTTGCAAATAGCTTAAAATGTGCGTAGTTTTTCCACCAACATCGACATGGTCAGAGCCTTCTGAAACATTATCTGCGATAGATTTTTCAGGGTCTAGGTCGTCTTTGAGTTGGTCAAAAAAAGCAATATTTAGATTGGTGCCAAGCTTAACCGAACCTGATTGAATCGCTGAATCATCCAAACCCAAAATGCTTTTAATTAAGGTTGTTTTGCCAACGCCATTTTTGCCAATGATACCAACTTTATCACCACGAACAAGCAGCGTTGAAAAATCCTTAACTAAGGTTTTATTGTCGTATTCTAAAGTTAAGTGATTGACTTCACAAACAATTTTTCCAGATTTTTCGCTATTGTTTTGGCTAATTTGGACAGTACCCAACACATCACGGCGTGCTTTTCGCTCTTCACGCATGGCTTTTAAGGCACGGACACGACCTTCATTACGGGTGCGGCGTGCTTTAATGCCTTGGCGAATCCAAACTTCTTCTTGGGCAAGCTTTTTATCAAATTCGGCAAATGATTTTTCTTCACTGGCAAGTTCAAGCGCTTTTAACTCTTGGTAGCGTGCATAGCCACCCACACCTTGCGTCACATCATAGCCAGAGAGTTGACCACGGTCAAGCTCGATGATATAAGTGGCAAGTGTATCAATAAACTTCCTATCATGCGAGATGAAAAGAACGGTTAATCGTTCATTCAATAAAAATTTTTCAAGCCAAGTGATGCTTTCAATATCTAAATGGTTGGTTGGCTCGTCTAAAAGTAGCACATCAGGATTTGTTACCAAAGCCTGTGCTAACAAAACACGGCGTTTACGACCCCCTGATAATGTTGATAAGCAAGCATCGGCATCAAGCCCCATGCTGTCAATCAATGCACGCGCACGCCGCTCCAAGTCCCAACCGTTCAGAGCGTCTAAGGTTTGCTGAAGACCGCTCATGACATCACAGGCTTCATTGTCGCCCATGGCGCATTTTGCACTGGCTTGATGATAGTTTTTTAAGGCTTGGGCAACTTTGTCATCACCCTCCATCACCACATCAAGGACGCTGGCTGACTCATTTGGCACATCTTGTGCCAGCATGGCAATTTTTGTACCATCTTTGATGAGTATCTCACCATCATCAGCATGTATTTGACGCATAATCAGCTTAAATAAGGTGGATTTGCCTTCACCATTTCGACCAATCAAACAAACGCGTTCATTGGGTTTTAGGGTGAAATGAACGCCATCTAAAATCGGCGCTGTGCCAAAGGCTAAATGAATATTTTTTAAGTGAATTAAAGCCATAAGATGAAAAGTGATACAGTAAAATCAATGATAAAAAAGTGATGAAAAGATTGTCAAAAATCAATAGACTAACTATCATATCAAATTTTAACCAAAAATTGTGCGTTATGTCGTAAAATAAGCCAAATTGGTCAAAGATTTACCCAAAAACCTTAATCCAAAACCTTAATACCCAATAAATGAGTTGATATTTTATGCCTGATGTCTTATTTACCAAAGATTTTACCTTAATTGATCTACAAACACGCATCAGCTTTTTGGAGGATACTTGTGATGAGCTTAGTAAAATTATTGCTCGCCAAGACCGTGATTTAAGAGATTTGCAAGATCAGTTAAAACTGATGTACCAACATATCCAAGCCAAGCAAGACGATGTAGGCATTGCTACATTTGATTTATTGGCTGATAGACCGCCACATTATTAAATCCGATTGATTTACCCAATATTGATTTACACAATCAAATATCAACCATCAAACAAATAAAAATAAACGCTAAAAATTGTAAGAAAATATATATATTTTACTTGTTTTGTGATTAAATTTCATTTAAGATACAAATGTGTAAGACTTTTGTACTGTTCTATAAAGAAGTATGGACAGTTTTACATATTGTAAGGACTGACTTTTTGGAGAAAGTGATGAGCTTAAAATTTGGATACAAAGCGCTGAGTTTGGCGGTATTTTCAACCCTAACCGCAACCGCAGCACAAGCAGCAGGCTTGGATCGCTCAGGGCAAGATGTGACTGCTTTTTTACAAGATGGCACTTATGCCGAAACTGTTTATACTTATATTGATGCCAATGTTACCGGTAAAGATACCGCAGGCAAAGATACAGGTGATATTGCCGAAGCTTATGATTTTTTCCGTTATGGCGTTAAAGCAGACATCAACGACACCTTTAGTGTGGGTGTGCTGTACGATGAGCCATTTGGTGCAGCGGTTCAATATGACGGTAATAGTAATTTTGTGGCAGATAAAAATGCAACAGCAACAATTTTTGCCCAAGCTATCAATCAGGCTACAAAAGCACAATTAAACGATAGCCTTGCTTATAAATCAATTAAGCCAGTTTTAGACAGTGTTAAATCACCTCAGCGTGCTTTGGCAGTAGCATCAATCGTAGAAACCAATTCAGCACAAGCCAAACCCATTGCTGACCGATTAAGAGCAGCGGCTGCACATGCAGAAGCAACTGACGGTCAAAAGACTAATGTCGAAATTCGCACCAACAACCTAACCATGTTAGTCGGTGCCAAATTGGGTGCTAATAAAAATTTCCAAATCTATGGCGGTCCTGTGGCTCAAAGAGTTAAGGGCGAAGTGCATTTGCGTGGTCCTGCTTATCAAGTCATGACAGGTTATGATGCCAAAATTGCAACAGATACTCAATTGGGCTGGGCGGCAGGTTTGGCATTTTATAAACCCGAAATTGCCCTAAAAGCCGCTTTGACCTATCGCTCTGAGATTGAGCATGACTCTGAAATTGCCGAAACCATTCCTGTTACGGGCTATGCGGGTAAAAAGGATTTTAAAGTTACTTTGCCTGACTCATGGAACTTAGATTTTCAAACTGGTGTGAATCCAACAACGCTATTAACTGCCAAAGTACGCTATGTACCATGGTCTGATTTTGACATTCGCCCAACACAGTATACAGAAACCACAAAACTTCGTTATCCACAGGGTTTACCAATCATCAGCTATGACAAAGACCAATGGTCGGCTGAAGTTGGTTTGGGTAAGCGTGTTAGCGATCGTTTGGCTGTTTCAGGTGCGGTAGGTTGGGATAGTGGTGCAGGTAACCCTGCAAGTAGCTTAGGTCCTATCAAAGGCTATTATTCATTGGGCTTAGGTGCGCGGTATAATGTTACACCTGAATGGTCGCTGTCTTTGGGTGGTAAATACTTTAAATTTGGAGATGCTCAAGCACAGCTACCAACCAAAGATAAAGTAGGTAACTTTGATAGTAATGATGGCTATGCCTTGGGCGTTAAGCTTGCTTATCACGCCAAATAATCTCATGCTAAATCATACAAAAATGTCCTAAATATAAAAAATAGCTTGAATTTTCAAGCTATTTTTATTAGTTGGTTAAAAAATTAACGAATCTCAACCGTCGCACCATTTTCGATGACAGCGACCAATTCTAGCACATCCCAATTGGTCAGGCGAATGCAGCCCAGCGACGATTGACGACTAATGCCCTCTGGTATGGGCGAACCATGAATACCATAGCTGGGTTTATTTAATCCCATCCAAACCACACCGACAGGACTATTTGGTCCTGGTGGTAAATAATAGACTTTGTTGTCTTCATCATCACGATTGACGGTGGCCTTATAAGTTGGCATTTTAACTTTATTGATGATTTTGTACTTACCGCCTGGTGTTGTACTTGCCTCACCGCCAACCGTTGTTGGGTAAGTGGCGACAAGCTGGTCTTCATGATAAGCATATAAAATCTTATCTTTACGATCAGCAACCACACGAGTAACAACGCCTTCAAATGGCTTGCCAGTATTAATAACCGTAATGCTTTCGCCAGCAACAAAGCGTTTATTTGGGTTGAGTTTTTTTAGGTATGCCACATCCATATGAAACCTTTCACCAAGCATCTCTTGAATACTTTCATAGCCTAAAGCTTTTAACTTTGAACGAGATTCTGCATCATTGGGTAGGGTTTTATAAGGACCTTTAGCATCAGCTTCGGTAATGGTATAACTGACCAAAACAGGTTGATTGGTCGCAATATTTTGGTTTAACGCATCCCAAGTAGCTTGGTTCATTTTACCCGTTGGCTCAAGCCCCTTGATTTTTTGAAAATTCATTAATGCTTTTTTTGAATTCATGCCCCAACCACCATCAATAGGGCCAGGGGAGGCGTGATTCCAGTCAAGCAATACTTGCATTTTTACGGTCATGGCAGTATTGACTTTCATGTCTTGTGTCCATAGCGACTCATTGACACGACGAGCGTATTCGTCCAAATTGTGTATTGTTGTACGCTTACCCCCTTGCTCGATACTGTTAATGACAGTATCATCGGTTTGGGTTGGGACGATGACCTCGCCTGAGATAATATCGCCATCAGTATTGGCATGAGCAATGCCGATGCTTAGTAAGCTTATCATTACTAAGCTTAAAGGCTTAATTAATGTCATAATAAATCCTAAAAAAAATATACGCTATTATATCACGACCAAAAACTCACCACAATTTTAAACATGATGGATAATCAGGGTTAAAATTTCTAAGCCAAATGATTGATTGATTTTAAGGCTGTCATTCGCTGACATAAGTCAGCATTGTATCTGCTTTTATACAGATATACCCCCAAGTTTTGTCGTTGTCATCAAGACATGGCATGATATTTAGAATTTAAATTTATGAACTTAAATTAATTTTATCTTTAAGAAGAAATTCCATCAGTGCTTTTTGGGCGTGCAGTCGGTTTTCGGCTTCATCCCAAACCACAGAACGGGGATCGTTTAACAGATCAAAGCTGATTTCTTCGCCACGATGGGCAGGCAAGCAGTGCATGAACAAAACATCAGGATCAGCCTTATCAAGCATGGCAGGGCTAACCTGATAAGGAGCAAATCGGCGTGCACGCGTCATTTGTTCAGATTCTTGACCCATACTCGCCCATACATCAGTTGTAATCAGATGTGCCCCTTTGGCAGCCTCTTGAGGGTCTTCAACATAAGTGACGCAGTGGCTATATTCTTCGATGAGCTTAGGATTCGGCTCAAATCCATATGGTGCTGTCACACGCAACTGAAAGCCGAATTGATGAGCTGCCAAAATATAAGAGGCACACATATTATTACCATCACCGACCCAAGTGACAGTTTTGCCTTTGATGCTGCCTCGATGTTCATGAAAGGTCTGCATATCAGCAAGCAACTGGCACGGATGGAAATCATCAGTCAACGCATTAATCACAGGTACAGACGAATGCTTGCAAAATAAATCCAGCTTGTCATGCTCAAAAGTGCGAATCATGATGATATCAACCATACTTGAAATCACCTTGGCGGAGTCTTCGATAGGCTCGCCTCAACCAAGCTGTGTATCTTTTGGCGATAAAAAGATGGCATGACCACCAAATTGACCCATACCAGCCTCAAAAGAGATGCGTGTGCGAGTTGAGGATTTTTCAAAAATCATGCCAAGCGTACGCCCCACAAACGGACGATAAATCTCGCCACACTGCTGCATTTGACGCAGCTTGCTTGCACGACTGATGATAGCCTCAAGCTCGGCAGGCGTCATATCTAAAAGATTACGAAAATGGCGTACGCTCATGATAAAATATTCCTTTAACAATCAGGGCAAATTTGTAGTATAGCATGGATGTGGGGCTTGGCTATCATTTAACGATAATTTGTTTTTTAAGTGATATGGGTTGTTATGTTTAAGAAATTTGCCAAATGATCGTAACTCACTGAAAATTAATTATTTATTTTGATTTGGCAAATATTTTATGTAAACAAGCGTATATTTTTACAACTCGTTACATTTATTTGTGATAAAATTATTGAGATTCAAAATTTACCAAAAGGATATGCCATGGGTTTTATCCATGCTAAGCCAATGATGACTAGGAGTAATTTATGGGAATTTATTTAACGGCAACCGGTCTTTATAAACCTGCTTATCAAATTAGCAATGATGAGTTGGTGGCTGCATTTAATACTTATGTTGATAATTATAATGCCGAACACGCTAAGGCAATCGCAGCAGGTGATAAGGTGGCCCTTCAGCACTCATCAAGCGAATTCATCGAAAAGGCATCTGGTATCAAATCTCGTTATGTGATTGATAAAAAAGGAATTTTAGATCCCAAAATCATGGCGCCTATTTTTCCTGCTCGCAAACTTGGCGAGGAGTTGTCAGTGATGGCAGATATGGGTTTAGCAGCACTCAAAGATGCCTTGGATCGTGCCAAGCTGACGGCTGATGACCTAGATGGTATTATTTGTGCATCATCAAATTTCCAGCGTTGCTATCCTGCCATCGCCATCGAGATTCAACATGCCATCGGTATGCAGCATGGCTTTGCTTATGATATGAATGTGGCTTGTAGTGCGGCGACTTTTGGTATTGCCCAAGCGGTAGGCAGCATCAAAGCAGGGCTTGGCAAAAAAATCGCTGTGCTAAATGTTGAAATTACCTCAGCGCATCTTAATTGGCGTAATCGTGATAGCCACTTTATTTTTGGTGATGTGGCGGCTGCGACGATTGTTGAGGAGTTGTCAACCCCAAAAGGTTATGAAATTCTTGACAGTAAGCTATACACACAATTTTCTGCCAATATTAAAAATGAGTACGGTTTTATGGATCGTAGCGAGTTTTTGGCAGCAGATACACAAATGTATGCAGACATCAAAGAGCCAGTTACTGATAAGCTTTTCTTACAAGAAGGGCGTAAGGTATTCCGTGAAGTTTGCCCCAAAGTTTCAGAAATCATTACCATACATTTAACCGAAAATAACTTATCAGCCGATCAAATTAAGCGTATGTGGCTACATCAAGCCAATATTAATATGATTGATTTGATTTTGCGTACGGTCGTTGGAAAAGATGCGGATAAATCCATTGCACCTGTTGTCATTGCAGAATATGGCAATACCAGTTCAGCAAGCCCTGTGGTAGCGTTCCATGAGACTCAAGACGGTGTTGAAAGCGAAGATCTATGCGTAATGTGTTCTTTTGGTGCTGGTTATTCAATTGGATCGGTATTACTCAAAAAAGTATAAAATTATAATTAATTATTAAGTTAAGATATATTAATTAACAAGACCAATCAAAAGCGTCTATTTAATCAGATGCTTTTGAAATTTTATCCATAAATTCAGTCCAAACCTACAAAACCTATCAATGGTAATTAACTCACCTACAAAGGCAATGCCTTACGATAGTCGCTTCAGGTAGCTGAGTGGTTTGGTGATTACCAGCACAAACTATAATTAAGTTTTACTAATATACTATTTTGTTAAAAGATTTGTTGCTTCGTCAATCAAGCAATCAAAAAACATTTGTACAGACAAAAGGCATGGCGATCATGTCTTTTTTATTTTGGGCTTTTGGTTTACAATAGCTCGATGATAAGAATCTATTTTAATTGAGTAATTTATGAAAATTTATTTGGCAAGAAACCAAGTGCAGGCAGGACCGTATACACTCGAAGAGCTTAATACCATGTTAGCATCTGGTGAGGTACGGCTTGATGATTTGATTTGGCACTCACCAATGACCACTTGGCAACGCTTGGGCGACTTAACCCAAAATCAATCCTATTATCAGCCCAATAGTACGCTACCACCTAAACCAGCAACTTTGGCTGAGATTCAGCACAAAACCAAAACAAGAGGATTTGGTGATAATGTAGATTTTCACTCTGATCGCACCCAATCTACCGATAAACCTAAGCGTATCAGTGTAGATGAGCTGTATGGTAAAAAACCCGTTCAGCCGTCTGATGATACAAATGATCAGTCGTCCAGTCGAACATCTGATGTGGCGATTAGTCAGAATACGCAGGCAGTTTTGGCAACTATTGGTTCAAGATTTATGGCGGTGATGATTAACTTTGTGCTATTTATGTTGGCACTGATGCCTTTTTTACAGCAGTTTATGGCACTAAACCCTGATCCAGTTCTACTAAATACAGGCGATTTTGAGACACGCATGGCTTATGCCCAAGAATTGGCAACGCAGATACCTGCACAAACGATGACACTATCAAGCATTTTGATTGCTGCCTATTTAATCATTCAGCTTATCTTAATTATAGTCCGAGCACAGTCATTTGGTAAACTGGTCGCAGGCATTCGTACTGTAGATACAAAAACTTTAGAAAAACCAAATTTTTTCAAGCGATTTGTCTTGCGTGTTGTCGTGCTATTTTTTATCTATCAGTTGGCAAGTGCTCTGCCAATCGCCATTAATATGGCGCTGATTTTATTGATGATTAATTATATCATGGCAGCACGCAGCCCAATTAAACAAGGTTGGCATGACAAATTGGCAGGTACTATTGTTGTGAAGGCATCTGAGGTAAAATTTAAGAAAAAATCAGATAAGTGAGAAAATCATGACGCCAGAACAACAAGCCATTCTTGAGCGAGTACAGCTGCCCAATGACTGGAAGCAGGCGCTTGCACCTGCCTTGATTAGCGAAAATATGGATAAATTGCGTGATTTTTTAAAGATGCAATATCATCAACAAAAAAATATTTATCCCCCAAAAAATCAAATATTTAACGCATTTCATTTAACGCCATTATCTCAAGTTAAAGTGGTCATTTTAGGCCAAGACCCCTATCATGGCATAGGTCAGGCCATGGGGTTGTCTTTTTCGGTACCTAAACTTATCCCAAAACCGCCCAGCCTTCAAAATATCTTAAAAGAGCTATCAAATGATTTGGGCGTGCCCATCAGTCGTCATGGCGATCTTAGCTTTTGGGCTAAGCAAGGCGTATTACTGCTGAATGCCACCTTGACCGTTGAAGCAGGTCTTGCTGGCAGTCATCAAAAACAAGGTTGGGAGGAGTTCACTGATGCCGTCATTGAAGCCATTAATAATTATACCGACCAGACGGTTTTTATATTATGGGGCAGCTATGCAAAACATAAAGGTCGATTTATTGATACATCAAAACACTTGGTGCTAACCGCAAGCCATCCTTCACCTTTGGCGGCAAATCGTGGGGGATTTTTTGGCACTCGACCATTTTCACGCACAAACGAGTATTTGCAACGCCATGGCAAAACACCGATCAATTGGGCTTTGCCTCAATAGTTGCCAAATATGATAGTGCCATTTCATTACATTAATAATTCTAATATCAGTTATGATCAGTATCACTTTTGGTCGATGCATGATGTTGAGATGATGAATCGTGCTTTGGAGATTGCCAAACAAGGTGCTAAGTTTGGTGAAATTCCTGTCGGTGCAGTGGTTGTATACGAGGGTAGGATCTTAGGTGAAGGCTATAATTGCCCAATCACTACCCAAGATCCGACAGCACACGCTGAAATTGTGGCAGTACGGCGGGCGTGTGAGACGCTAAATAACTATCGCCTACCAAAAGGCTGTATACTTTATGTAACGCTAGAGCCTTGCACGATGTGCTTTGGTGCGCTGATTCATGCTCGCATAAGCCGTGTTGTGTTTGGTGCATTTGAACCGAAAGCTGGCGTTGTTGTAAGTCAGCTAAAATTACCAGAACAGGTGTTTTATAACCATCACTTAAGTGTTTATGGTGGACTTTTGGCAGATAAAAGTAGTGCCTTATTGAGTGGTTTTTTTAGGCAGCGACGCCAAGAAAAAAGAGCATTAAAAACCCAAGCCTAATAATTTAACATACCTTACCATATCTATGAAAAAACACAATTTTATGACTGATTTACAGATAAATTCAGATAAACCAATCATTATCACCATTGATGGCCCAAGCGGTGCGGGTAAAGGTACGCTGGCTTATCGGCTGGCAGAGCATTTTGGTTTTGAGCTATTAGATAGCGGTGCGTTGTATCGTATTGTTGGGCTGATGGCTTATCAAGCAGGATTACTTGATAACACCCCTGATGAGCTTGCCTTATCTGATTTGGTGCAGTCGCTTCATTTAAGTTTTTGCCCAAACGCTAAAACACGAGCCATTGATATTTATGTTGATAAAAAGCCATTGCGTGATGATATCCGTAATGAAACTGTCGGCGGCTATGCTTCTATTGTTGCAGCATTTCCAAAAGTACGCTCAGCACTGCTTGACTTACAAAGAAATATCGCAGATAACAAGCTTGGCTTGGTGGCAGATGGGCGAGATATGGGTACGGTGATTTTTCCTCATGCCCATGCAAAAATTTATCTCACTGCAAGCGCTCAGGCTCGTGCCAAAAGGCGTGTTACTCAATTAACTCAAGCAGGAAAACAGGCAAATTTTGATGATATATTGGCGGATATCATCGCACGAGATGAGCGAGATGAAAATCGATCAGTTGCCCCAAGTCGTCCTGCCGATGATGCGTTATTGATTGATAGTTCAGATAAGTCAGCCGATTTGGTTTTTGAAGAAGCAATGCAGTTTATAGAACAAAAATTATCTGAATGATGATACGCTGACTAAAAATAACTTTATTAATTAAGACTTTGCCATTTAAGTTTGTCATTTAAGAGATAAAACATAAAAAATACTATCTATTGGGATTATAATCTGCTATAATTAACAGGTTTAATATATTTTTGTGTTGTCATTAAGTTTAAAACCAGCATTTCTTAATGACTATACATCACTTGAACCGTACTGTGCTGGACAGGCTACGGCTAATTTTTAAGGTAAATATAATGGTATCATTTGCTGAACTGTTTGAAGCAAGCCAATCAGAACAAGGTCTTAACATTGAGCGTGGCTCAGTGATTTCAGGAACAGTCGTTGCTATTGACAGCGATTGGATTACAGTTGATACAGGTCTTAAATCTGAAGGTATCGTTGCTCGTGAAGAGTTCTTAAACGAAGCTGGCGAGCTTGAAGTGGCAGTAGGCGACAGCATTGATGTTGTAGTTGAAGCTGTAGATAACGGCATGGGTCAAACTGTGCTTTCACGCGAAAAAGCGAAGCGTGAAGAAAGCTGGCGTGCGCTTGAACAACTACACGAAAATGATGAAATCGTTAAAGGCGTTATTTCATCTAAAGTTAAAGGCGGTTTCACTGTTGAGATCGGTTCAGTGCGTGCATTCCTTCCAGGGTCATTGGTAGATGTTCGCCCAGTTCGTGAAACGACACACCTAGAAGGCAAAGAGCTTGAATTTAAAGTCATTAAAATTGATAAACAACGCAACAATATCGTTGTATCACGCCGTGCTGTTATGGAAGCTGAAAATTCAGCAGAGCGTGATGAGCTACTAGCCAAGTTAGAAGAGGGCATGGAAGTAGAAGGTATCGTTAAGAATCTAACTGAATATGGTGCATTTGTTGATTTAGGCGGTATTGATGGTCTATTGCACATCACCGATATGGCGTGGAAGCGTATCAAGCACCCATCAGAAGCAGTGGAAGTCGGTCAAGACCTTAAAGTAAAAGTTCTTAAATTTGACCGTGAGCGTAACCGTGTTAGCTTGGGTCTAAAACAATTGGGTGCTGACCCATGGACTGAAGTTGAGCAAACTTATCCAGTGGGTACCATCACCAAAGCGCGTGTAACCAACCTAACTGATTATGGCTGCTTTGCTGAAATCGCTGAAGGTATTGAAGGTTTGGTGCATGTCTCTGAAATGGACCATACGAACAAAAATATTCACCCATCAAAAGTTGTTCAAGTGGGCGATGAGGTGAATGTGATGGTTCTTGAGATTGATGGTGAGCGTCGCCGTATTAGCCTTGGTATCAAACAAACCATGCCAAATCCATGGGCTGAGTTTGATAAAAACCATGAAAAAGGTCAAAAAATCAGCGGTACCATCAAATCAATCACTGACTTTGGTCTGTTTATTGGTCTAGAAGGTGGTATTGATGGTTTGGTACACCTATCTGATATTTCATGGACTGAGTCTGGTGAGGAAGCCATCCGCAATTACTCAAAAGGTGATACCGTTGAGGCGGTCGTATTGTCTGTTGATGCAGAAGCAAACCGTATCAGCCTAGGCATTAAGCAGCTAAACTCTGATCCATTTAATGAATACTTGCTATCAAATGATCGTGGTGCTATCGTTAAAGGTACAGTAAAAGAAGTGGATGCTAAAGGTGCGGTGATTACTTTGGCCGATGAAGTTGAAGGTTATTTGCGTGTTGCAGATATTGCTCGTGAGCGTACCGAAGATGCCTCTAAAGTCTTGAGCGTTGGCGATGAAGTAGAAGCTAAAATTGTCGGCGTTGACCGTAAATCTCGCAATATTAGCCTATCAATCAAGGCAAAAGATGAAGCTGATGAGCGTCAAGCCATTAAAGAGCTTTCTAATACAGCAGCTGAAACACAGCCAAAAACACTTGGCGATATTTTCGGTGAGCAGCTTAAAGGTTGATTGTCCTGAATATGATTAAGCCTATTAAAAAGAGCGGTGTTGGTCATCGCTCTTTTTATTGCAGTAAATTGATTCAATATCATTTTTAACGGTTTGAATGTATTTTGAATGTGTGACATTTTAACAAAAAAATTATTTTCTTTTTTTGTGTTTTAAGTTATTATTTCCAGCTTTTTTGATAAAAAGCTTGATTTGTGATTGAGGTAGGTCGTATGCAAGCGGTAATAAATAAATCTAATTTGATTGCAAATTTGGCATCAGTCTGTGAAGAGTTAGAAGAAGATGTTGTTGATGAAGCAGTACGCCTAATGATTGCGATGATGGTTAATGAGTTGGTGTATGATGGGCGTATTGAAGTTAGAGGTTTTGGTAGCTTTTGTTTACATCACCGTTCTGCACGCATTGCTCGTAACCCACGCACAGGCGAGAGTGTCTCTGTTAAGGCCAAAGCCACTCCTTACTTTAAGCCTGGTAAGGCACTGCGTGAATCGGTGAATTTGGTTAATGACTGACTAAACAAAGGGTTAATTATGCATATTATTTTAATCATCCTATTGGTGCTGGCATTTGCTTATTCTTTGGCACTTGTCGTTCTCAATAATCAAGCAATCGCTGTTAATTTATTATTTTCAAGTGTTGCAAATATGAGCTTGGGTTTAGTTTTAGTTGCAACAATTTTTTTAGGCATTTTGATTGGGATTTTGCTTGCACTGTTATTATTTCGTGTTTTTCAAAATAAGTGGGAAATCAGTCGTCTCAAAAAAGAAAAAGCATCCATTCAAGCCAAGCTTAGTGAAGCCAATCTTCAACTGGCACAACAAGCTGAAGAAATTCGCAGATTAGAACTTGAGCATCAGCCAAATAAACCAACCTTGGCTGATGCTACTTTACAACAAGTTACCAATGATGGCTATCATCATCCAAATTTATAACTCAACGCCCGATTAATGATGGCTGTTATTCTAAATTGCGAATGCCATTAAAATATGCTATGATTGCCGTCATAATTTAATAAAAAGCCACCATCTACGGCTTTTTATGATTGGTCACAAGGATATTTTATGGCAATTACCTCACCCATCATTGTAGCTGTTGATAAGCATAATTTAAACGATGCACTATCCTTGGCGGACAGCTTAGACCCAGCACTGTGTCGCCTAAAAGTGGGTAAAGAGTTATTTACTGTATGTGGTATCCAAATCATTAAGGCATTTCATGAGCGTGGCTTTGAGGTCTTTTTAGATTTAAAATTCCACGATATCCCAAATACCACAGCACAAGCAGTACTTTCGGCAGCTGATATGGGTGTATGGATGACCAATATTCATGCCATGGTTGGCACTGATACGATGCGTTTGTGCAAGAGCCGCTTACAAGATGGGGGCTATGATACATTATTGATTGCGGTCACTGTGCTAACTTCTATGACGCAAGCTAATTTATCCGAGCTTGGTATTCAGCGTTCGGTGAGTGAGCAGGTACGCCATTTGGCAGGATTGACTCATGATTCAGGATTAGACGGCGTTGTTTGCTCAGCTCAAGAAGCACAGCTTCTGAAACAAAAATTTGGCAAACAGTTTAGACTAATTACGCCCGGCATTCGCTTGGTCGAGGATGCTAAAGATGATCAAGCTCGCATTTGCACACCAGCTCAAGCACTACAAAATGGCTCGGATTATTTGGTCATAGGGCGTTCAATTACAAATGCATCCAATCCTAATGATAAGCTTCATACAATCTTAGCTGGTATTTGATTTTACTAACATGATTAAGCCCTGTTACCAAACAGGGCTTAATTTATGGTAATGAATAAGTCTTTTTATTGATAGCGTGTTGGATCGGCAATCTTAGCATCCATAAATCCTTGTCTACGCAGATGGCAGCTGTCGCAGTGACCACACGCACGGCCCAACGCATCGGCTTGATAGCATGAAACGGTCATTGAGTAGTCCACACCCAATGAGATACCAAGCGTTAAGGTATCGGCTTTTGATAAATTTTGTAATGGTGCAATAATGGATAGGTGGTTGCCTTGCCTACCTGAAACGGTAGCAAGGTTTGCCATAGTTTCAAAGGCAGCGATATAGTCAGGGCGACAGTCAGGATATCCTGAATAATCTACCGAACTTACGCCAATGATGATGGCGGATGCTTGCGTCACTTCAGCAACTGCCAACGCATAAGATAAAAAGATGGTGTTGCGTGCAGGTACATAAGTAATCGGTGCGACCTGATCAGCATCGCTATAGGTGACAGACTCATCGTGATTTGGCACCGATAGATTCATATCGGTCAATGCCGAGCCACCAAGTTTTGCGATATCAATATCAATGACATGATGTCTAACACTAAGCTTTTTGGCGATATTTTGAGCGGCATGAAGTTCACTTGAATGGCGTTGGCCATAGCAAAAGCTGACCGCAGTGACAGTTTTAAATTGTGATTTTGCCCAGTACAGGCAGGTGGTCGAATCCAAACCGCCTGAAAATAATACAACGGCATTTTGGTTATTATTCATATGACATTTCATTGGATAAAGTTTCAAGAAAGATACTCCAAATTATGACATATTTCAACTATTTTTTAGGTAAATTCCTTTCATTAATACAAACACTGCCAAAGCATGATAAAATAAGTAGCCATAATCGATATAAATTTGCTGTACCGAGGAATGAATGGAAGTTGAGATTATCAAAATTATTCTAGCCTTTATCGTGCTGATTAACCCATCGGCAGCTTTGGCAATGTTCGTTAATTTTACGCATGGATACAGTTATGAGGATAAACGCCGTGTTGCACGGATTGCCAGTGCAACAGTGTTTATTGCGATTGCATTTTTTTCATTATTTGGTGAGATCATGTTGCGTGGTTTGGGCATCTCGTTGGGGTCGTTTCGAGTTGCAGGCGGTATCTTGCTATTTTTGATTGCACTTGGCATGATGAATGATGGTAATAATCCTGTCAAACCCAATGAAGATGAGCTGGAATTATCCCAGCCCAAGGCAAAAGATCCAAGCTCTTTGACTGGCATTGCCGTGGTGCCTCTGGCGATACCAATGATGGTTGGGCCTGGCGGTATTTCCACTGTCATTATCTACTCATCTCAAGTAAGTGGTATTGTGGGAATGTCGCTCATCATTGTTGCAGGTTTATGCATCAGTATTTTATGCTATTTGTCTTTAATGGCAGCAGGGCGGATTAGTAAATTGCTTGGCGATACTGGCTTAAATATCATCAATCGTATTATGGGGATTATTTTAGCAGCTGTGGCGATAGAAATCGTTGTGGCAGGTCTAAGAACCATTTTTCCAAATTTATTATAATCAGCCCAAATAATTAAAACCAAAAATATCTTTAATCTTCTTCTTGGATGGGCGTGTTTAGCCGATCACGGTTTGGCGATAGTTTCGCCAATAGCTTAGATGACATGGGCAAAATGCCCCCATCCATCAGATCAGCCAATATTTCGGCACAAAAAGGGGCAAAGCTAAAGCCTTTAGATCCCATGCCGTACAGACAAAAAATATGGTCACTATCGGAAAGTTTGCCGACCAAAGGGTGATAATCTGGCGTTTGGGCACGAATCCCAACACGACCTTCAAAATGAGTATCTTTAGAGATATTTAAAGACTGGCAATAGTTGGGCAAAGCTTGGCTAAATTTTTGAAAGTTACTAAGATGCTCATCATCGCTTAGCTTTGTTTCTGTATTATTGCGAATAAAGCTTGCGCCAAATAGTAAGGATTTTGATTGGCTCTTAGAGTCAAAAAACTCGGTGCTATAACCGTCGTATTTGATGGCGTTGGTCGCTTGAGTTGGCTTTTTTGGATCATCGCCGTTGGTAAGAGCAAGCCAAGTAACTTGACCACGAATTTTTCGGCAATTAAACAGCCGATTATCAATGAGATGGCTGGCAAATCCTGCAGCGATCACGACTTGATCAAAGCTGAAATTTTGATGACTTTGCCCATCAAAAGCTGTCAATACCACCCTATTTTCTTGCTCTTGAAGGCGTACGACCTTAAAAGGGTGATGTATAAAATGCTTTTTTAGTAACTTGGCAATGTTAATCGGGTATAAAATACCGCCCATGGGAATGTGTGCAACGATATTTGTTTGTCGCAGATCTTGGCCAAGTGCAGAACTGTCTTTTTGTGGATAGTGGATACTGATTAACGACTTTGGATATTCATCAATCAGTGCTTGTCTTTTTTTGGCAGTTTTTTGACTGGGTAATAAAAAATCAAGAACGCCAATCTGATCAAATATTTGTGAGTACAAATTCATTGCTTTATAATGGCGATATGAATACAAAAAACTGACCGTAGGCAGGTGATTGGTGGCATGATCCAGCAAGGTTAGTTTGGGTGAAAATAATGCACACGGATTACCTGACGCACCTGCCATAATATCATCAGGCTCAAACAAATGCACCACATGCCCACGGTGGCTCAAGGCAGTAGCGGTGCTTACGCCGCTGATACCGCCGCCGATAATTGCGATCTTTTTGGGCTTAAAACCTATCTGATAATGGTTTAAGGTAGGCTGATTTGGCATTGGTGCTGTGCATAGCATTTGTCTTTTTCGCCCAAAGCCTGCTGACTTAACCATGTCAAACCCTGCATCAATCAAGCCACGGCGTACAAATCCTGCCGCAGTAAAGGTTGCAACTGTGGTCTTGCGATGTGAAAGCTGTGCCATCGCCTTAAATAATGCATCACTCCACATATCTGGATTTTTGGCAGGGGTAAAACCATCCAAGAACCAAGCATCAATGCGTATGCTATGCTCATGTTGATTATTGGCAATTTCATTAAGGGTATCTAAAGCCTCACCAAACCATAAATCCAAAGTAATCTTTTCGCTCAGATGCAGTCGATGGCATCCTGCCAAAGGCAGTGGATAAACCTGAATCAACGCATCTACCCAATCGCCAAAACTGTCGTCAGTACGCCATGCAGATAATGCTTGTGCAAAATCATCATGACCAAGCGGATATTTTTCGGTACTAATAAAGTGTAATCGAGTAGATTTTGGGGCTATTTTTTGCCAAAGCTGGCAAACTGCCAAAAAGTTTAATCCTGTACCAAATCCAGTTTCGGCAATCACAAAACGCTCGTTTTTGGTTAACTGACCAAATCGTTCGGTTAACCGATTACCATGAATAAACACATGGTAAGTCTCGCTTAAACCGCCAGCTTGTGAAAAATAGATATCATCAAAATGCCGTGATGTGGGGATAAGACAACCATTGTGATCTTCTTTCCATACGATATCAGCGGTTTTTAGCGTGTCTGTCATGAGTTGCCTCATACTACTTAGGAAGAACTTGGATAAAAGGCCTAACATCGACATGATGATACACGCCTGCGATGATATAAGGATCTGCTTCTGCCCAAGCTTTGGCGGCATGAATATCCTCAAATTCAGCCACCACCACGCTACCACTCATGGCAGACTCTCCATGTGCGATCGGCGTGGGACCAGCAAGAATGAGCCGATTGTGCGCCATCAGCGTATTTAAGCGTTCAAGATGTGCAGGTCTGGCTTTGGTACGTTGATCTAGGCTGTCAGCGACATCGTGACCAATAATGACAAATAACGGCATGTTTTCTCCTTGGACGAATCAGTGATTAAATATGGGGATACGGCGTTCATTTAGCGCCACTTTCCAAGCATCATCGTGTATCTGCTCACCAACAAGCATCGCTATAATGCCAAATTGATGGCTAGCTAATCGTTCTACTTTACGCACTATGCCACGATCAGGTACGGTATCGGTATTGATAATTAAATAAATTTGTGCCGATAAGTGCAAAGCGTCTGCAAGTAGCATCTTTATTTGTGCGTGTGTATCAATCACGCCAAAATCTTTTATGGCATTGATTGGAATTGGATGATGATAGTAAGGCTTTTCAAGTGCAGCAATAACTAATCGATCGCTTAATACAATAGGTGCAATCGTTGTAGGCTTAGGCGACTGATAGTCATCTGCATTAATGATGGTTTGACGATAAAAATTCATCAAATTGGCATAATAGGGTGCTTTGGTATCAATACGAAACTGTTGGCGTGCTTTGATACGACTATATAAATATGCTGCCAAACGAGGCAAAATCGCATAGATGATAACGCTTGTCATCGCCAATATGGCAAATTGTGCAGGTGTCTGACTTGACGCACTGGGCAACACAATCCCCAACTGACTGGGAATATAGCCGATGATCGTTATCAAACGATCAAAATGATGATCGGTCAGCAGTGTCGATTCCCAGTGAAAACTGTAGCTTTTGAATAAAAATAAGCCCAGCATACCCAAAATGCTACCCATTAAGCCAAATAGCCAAGCGCCGTGTAAGATACTGGCAATCTGCCATCGCTTGATGGGTTTGATTGTATCATTTAAGACGCTAAAACAAACTTTTTGGATGTTTTTATCACAAGCACTTAGCTTCTCAATCAGCTTATTTTTAAGGGCGATATGTTCCACGACGCTGCTAAGCATCGATGGGCGGTGCAAAAATGCAAGTGATATCAGCCACCAAACCAAAGAAAGCGTATGCCAACCTAATAACGCTACCATCAAATAAAAAAAGTTAATCGCTTGAGTGCCAAGCAGACTTGCAACGCCAATGAGAGCGAAGATAAAATAAAGCAGATAAATCAGTCTGATGACACTTAAGATACCATGCTGTGTGTCTGATAATATCTGCATAATGCGTGCATCGCTGTCAATTTTTTGAGCTCGGATAAATAGCTTATCAAATGCTGTGCCATTTTCCAACTTAACAGCCTCGGTGATGATTTTTGGATCTTGGGTAAAAATATAATTTTGAGCTTCAAGCCGTCTGATTACTTCTAAATGCTGATGTGCTTTTTTAGTCTTGGTTGTCATGTTGCACTCTCATGAGCGTCAGGGCTGTAGTTCACTAAGCTTAGCATTTAGCTTGTCAAGCTTATTTTGTAGGTCTGCATCAGCTTTGAGTGTTAATTGTTTATTAAGTTTTTTAATTTGGGTACGCAGCTTGGCCGCAGCAATTGCATTTTTGGCATGGATTTCATCAATTTCAGTATTTTGGCGTTGGTTAAGTACATTCACCATGGCAGATTCAATGGTACTCACAACCGGCTTTGTGCCTTGTTCGATGGTCATGGCAACTCGGTCAAGATGCTGATGATAACGGCGACGCAGATGATTTTGTTCTGTGATTCTGTCAGCATCACTTAATTGACGCAAGTGCGGTATGACATCAATACAATCTACAGGGCAGGGGGCTAAGCACAGCTCACAGCCAGTACACAGATCGGTAATGATGCTGTGCATATGTTTGGCGGTACCGACGATGGCATCAACAGGGCAGGCGGGTATGCACTTGGTGCAACCAATACAGTCCGCTTCTTGGATGATGGCCCGTACTTCTTTGGGTCGGTTGGTTAGTGGATCGATTTGCCATTGGCTTGGGGTAGCAGGCTTGGTAGGCTTGTTTAGTATATTTGCAATGGTATCGGTTACGGATTGACCGCCTGGTACACATAAATTAATTGCTTCACCGTGCATGACAATGCCATAAGCATAAGGCAGGCAGCCATCATGATGACCGCATAAGCCGCATTGAGTTTGCGGTAAAGCAGCATCAATAGCGGCAATGCTCTGACGATCAGCATTGCTTAAGCTTTGTAAGTTTAATGGCTGAAATAAGATGGGTAAATTGTCTAAGCGTTCTGTCGTGTATGTAATCATGATATCTTATTAGTTAGGCAGTGACCACCGCTTGAATCAGTGAGCATGCGATGGTACCTTGATTTGGAATGGGTGGCAGCTGATCAATATCAAAAAATTGGGCATCGACAAGTTCATTACGCTGAATGTTGATTTGACCTTCTTTATAATTGGCGATAAAGCCAACCATCAGATTACTTGGATGGGGCCAAGGCTGACTATCAAAATATCGAATATCATCAATCAATAGTCCCACTTCTTCATATACTTCACGATGAACTGCCATGGACAGCGTTTCACCAACTTCAACAAAGCCTGCAATCAAGCCATAAATGCCACTTTTATGGTGGTGATGACGCGCCAAAAGAATTTGTTGTTTATGGGTTTTGGGATGAATGCGAGTGATGGCAACAATAATACAAGGCTGTACCCTAGGGTAGGCATGATGACGACATTTTGGGCAAATTTTAGCATGTTCTCCTTGGGGGTGGTGTGTCGTCTTAGCACCACAGCGACTACAAAACTGATGGTCATTGTGCCAACCAATCAGCATGATTGCACGAGCCATCAAGTTTAGCATCTTATTATCCATCACAGTCAAAAATTCACGAAAACTGACTATTTTTAGATTTCTGACTGTTTTGGTGTCATAGCCGTCACCATAAGCAAAAATCAACCCAAGCTTGATGGCATCATTGATATCCATGGCATGACTAATCGGCAACTGATTTGGTGAACACAAAAGTAAAGACTGCTTATGATGCGTTTCGGCAAAACCCAAATGAATGGCTTTGGTTGGTACATTGGACAACTTAAGCACAAATGGCAAACCATCGCTTGTACATAAAATACCATCGCCTTGTACGATCCAAATGTTCGCTGTCATGATAACACCTTGGCACGCCATAGAGCATCAGCCTCAATGTCAGACTCAGAAAGTGCCAGTGAGTCTGCATATTGAGATAAATCGTAAAATGCAGATCCTGTACTACGAGTATTGCTGCCACCAGTGTTATCATCGTCAATTGCCATTGCGATTTGACCGCCTGTCATCGCCAAATACACCTCAGCTAAGATCTCCGAGTCAAGCAACGCCCCATGAAAGGTACGATCTTTTTGACCGACGCCAAGCCGTTTTACTAGGGCATCCAAGCTGTTTTTTTGACCAGGGTACATTTGTTTGGCGAGTGCTAGTGTATCGGTAACTTTAACACTGTTTGCAAAATTACTTAAACCTGCACGGTTAAATTCCATGTTTAAAAATTTCATATCAAAGGCGGCATTGTGCGCAATGACCTCACTGCCTGCCATAAACTCATAAATCTGCTGAGCAACTTCAGCAAATTTGGGCTTATCTGCGACAAACGCATTACTGATGCCATGAACTTGTATGACTGCATCATCCATGTGTTTTTCAGGATTGATGTACACATGTAAAATATTGCCTGTGAATTTACGCCCAACCAATTCAACAATTCCGACCTCAACGATACGATCACCACCAGCTTCATTAAAACCTGTGGTTTCAGTATCCATGATCAGCTGTCTTTCGGGTGCGTCTCGATTGTCAGGCTTGGGTAAAATTGGCCAAAAATCAGTATTGGTACGACTGGTATCACCATCATAATCAGGGTTTTGGATGGTGTTGTAAGCATAGGGGTGTTTTGGTTTGGGTGTATTTATCATAAAATTTTCGTCATTGTGAACGATGGGATTGGGGAGGGTCTCATCTCCAAAACCATCAACGCCTTTATTGGCCAGTTGGTCTGCCATCTCATTGCCAGCATGACCAGCATGGCCTTTGATCCATTGCCAATCAATGATGCGATTTTGGGTCAGCTGATCCAATCGTTGCCATAGGTCTTGATTTAAGACAGGCTTGCCATCTGCTTTTTTCCAACCACGCAACTTCCAACCGCCAATCCACTGAGTTATGCCATCTTTAACATAGCCTGAATCTGTCCAAAGTTGCAGAGGAATCTGTGCAGGCGTTGCCTCCAAAGCTGTGATGGCAGCCATCAATTCCATGCGATTATTGGTCGTATCAGGCTCACCGCCCCACAGATGCCGCTCATCGCCATTGAAATAATGCAAATACACGCCCCAACCGCCTGCAGATACGCCTTGTTTTCCATTGCCTTTACAGGCGCCGTCGGTATAAGCGATATTAAGTTGGCTCATGGTGTTTGCTCGTATGATTGATAGTAATTAGACTATTATAAATCATTGAAGGATTTTGTGCGAATTTTTTGGTCTATGCAGAGACTTTGAGTGTGATATAATGCTTTATTTGCCGAAAATTAGATTGTTTATGATTCATCATGACACACCAAGCCATCGTTTTGACCGTTTATTTGACGCCAAATTTTTACATGCACCAAAAACTGTCCAAGACCAAGACAGACAAAACATTTTTCAATCACTGACCGCAAACACACCACTTTTTTTGGAAATTGGTGCAGGTAAGGGCAAGCATGCCATGCAATTTGCTGGCTTAAATGCAGACAAGCATTTGATCGCCATTGAAAGAACTCGTGAAAAATTTAACGCATTTCAAAAACAAGCCGCTCTTGGTGAATTGAATAATTTAACCTTCGTTCATGCTGATGCCATTACCTTTTGTGTACATTTTATTGCACCCAATTCGCTTGACGGCGTATTTATTTTGTATCCAAATCCTGAACCGCATAATAAAAATCAGCGCTGGCTTAATATGCCATTTTTTGAATTTTTATTATCTCGTCTAAAAGCTGGGGGATTTGTCAGGATTGCCAGTAATATTGAGTCTTATATTGATGAGGCGTGCCAGCTGTTGGACGAAGTTTGGCGGCTACCTTATACCAAGTATGCCATTGATTCAACATCAGCACGCACGCACTTTGAGATCAAATATTTGGCTCGTGGCGAGCTTTGTCAAGAAATTATTCTCACCAAACCTGCCTGCTATCAGACCAGATTTGATGATACGCCTGTAAAAGAGTAGGCTGTATGAAACCAAAAATTGCTGTGATTGGTGCGGGTGCTGCTGGACTTATGGCGGCTGAAGTGTTGTCTTTATACCCTGTATCGGTAGATGTCTATGAACACAAACCAACTGCCGCACGCAAAATACTGATGGCAGGCAAGACTGGTTTAAATATCTCGCACAGTGAGCCTTTTGAGACTTTTGTGGATCGTTACACGCCAAATGATTGGCTGACCGGGTATTTACAGTCATTTCATGCCGATCATATCGTTGCGTGGATGGCATCTTTGGGTATCGAAAGCTACATTGGTTCATCTGGCAGGATTTTTCCAGTAGAAATGAAAGCCTCAAAACTGGTTCGTGCTTGGCTATCTCGGCTAAATGGTCGGGGCGTTCGGTTTTATTATCGCCATCGCTGTACTCAGATATCAGGCAGGGTATTAAGCTTTGATAAACTTGATGCTAAGGCGGAGCTTATTGACTCTTTTTGTGCTAACTATGATGCGGTTATCTTAGCGTGTGGCGGTGGGTCATACCGAGCACTTGGCAGTGATGGTGCTTGGCAGCAGTGGTTTGATAAAGATTTATTAACACCTTTATATGCCAGTAATGTCGGCGTGCTGGTTGATTGGTCGTCTTTTATGGTGCCGTTATTTGGTCAGCCATTAAAGCGTATTCAAATCAGTGTAGGGAAAAAGTCGTATCAAGGGGATGTCATCATCAGCCATTATGGACTAGAAAGCGGACTGATTTATCGTCTCAATCGGGCAATGCGTTGCTGTCAAAAAGAAAACGGCTTTCATTTATCGGTCGATCTGATGCCTGATAAATCTGTTGATACCATTCATCATATTTTAAGCCAAACTAAAAGAAAATCGCTGAATACCTTACTCAAAAAAGCTGGTCTAGATGCTGTTAAAATCTCTATCTTAAGGGAGTGTACGCCTAAGGCAGATTGGTCGGATACCGCCAAAATGGCAGTGCATATCAAAAACTTAACCATTCAAGCGACAGGTTTTCGACCAATAGATGAAGCGATCAGTACTGGCGGCGGCATCAAACGCATTGCTCTAGGCAATGATCTACAGCTTATCAAAGAGTCAGGTGTATTTTGTGCTGGCGAGATGCTTGATTGGGACGCACCAACAGGCGGCTATTTATTAACCGCTTGTATGGCAACAGGGCGTGCGGCAGCTTATGGTGCTTTACAGTTTTTAAATATTGACCAGTAAAAAAGTGATTAAAACAAAATCATCAAGCCAAATTGTGCTGGTATTTTATTCATTTATTTTAAGATTAATTAATGAGTTAATTAATAAATTTTTTAACCAGTGCGTCACTGTCGGTGCGTGCATTCAGTGCCACCAATAAGGCATAAGCACCAATAAATTTACGACTGATAAACATCATTTCTTTGGGTGGTAGGCTAAATTCACGCGACTGCATACCATTTTTGGCGGCATTCATTACTCTGGCATATAAATCGCTACCTGACCAAATATATAAGCCTTGCTCATCTAAATGTGAAGAATGACCGCCATGGCGTGTCTTAAGTGCCTGCGCATGAGCAAAAGGCTCGCAAGCCATCAAAAATACTTCTGCTATATCAGATTTGGGTTTACCGTTTAACTGATCAAAAAAAGCATAGCCTGTCATGGCTGCCATCATCTGTTGTTTGTCTTGATGATAGCCTGCACTAATCAGCCCATACGCGATACTCAAAAGATGATCGTCAAATTGCTTGATTGCCCCAAAATCTAATAAGATAAGCTTATCAATGCCATCTTCATAGCGCACCAAATAATTGCCAAAGTTTGGATCGGTCTGCATCTCGCCCCATTCAAATAACTCACGCATGAAAATTTCGATGGCGGCTTGTCCAAGTGCATTTTTACGGTCTTGGGGTAGGGTGGTGATGATTGGATCATTTAACGAAATACCCGCTTCAAAGCTCATGCAAATCAATCGGTTAGTACTATAATTATCATAAATTGTCGGCACAATATAACGCTCATCATCTGCCAAATAATGAGCAAAACGCTTGGTGGTTTCTGCCTCAAGCCGATAATCCACTTCACGGTGCAAAAGCTCACCGATCTCCTCAAACCAAGCATCCAATGCTTTGGTCTGTGGTACTGCATTGGTAATTTTTAATAAATGCTTAAAGATAGATAAATCAGAATCAATTGAATCGGCAACCCCTGGATATTGTACTTTAAGTACAACATCTTGACCGCTGTATTTATGTACAGCTTTATGAACCTGTGCTAAGCTTGCCGTACCTATGGGTGTGCGGTCGATATCAAAGTCAGCGATTTGCTCACCAAGTTCTGCTTTAAGTGTCGCATAAATGACATGCCAAGACAGCGGCGTCGTTTGAGCATCCAGTGTATGCAAGGCATTTAAAACTGCCTTGGGTAGAAAATGCTCGCCATATAGTGCAAGCATTTGACCGACTTTGACGACCGAACCCTTTAATTTACCAAGCTCACCTACCAAATAATCCGCTTGTTCTTGCATTAAAGTATGCTTGGCAATCTCTCGCTCTTCTTTGGTCATCAAAAGACCGTTCATGCTGGACTTTGCCCAATTTTTACCGATATTTAAAGAAGTTTTTGCAATCGATAGACGGCGTGAAAAAGGCGAAGTTTTGAGTTTATTCAGTGGTTGGCTCATTGTTGTGATGCAATAAATAATATGGTTATCAATGGTTGCATTATAGCAAATTTCTATTCATTTAACATCTGTCAAACCTAAAAGATATTTGACAAAAACAAAAAAGATGGTTAAACCATCTTTTTTGTTGATTAAATCAGCGTTTGATGGCACGCCAGCCGATATCACGGCGATATTGCATGCCATCAAAATAAATACGCTCAATGGCAGCCAAGGCATCTTTTTGGGCGGTTTGAATATCATCTGCCAGTGCTGTGACGCATAAAACCCGCCCACCATCAGTCACGATGGCATCACCTGATTGTTTGGTGCCAGCATGGAAGATTTTTAAGCGGTCTGTTTGGGTATCAAGTCCTGTAATGATATCGCCTTTGATGCTGGATTCAGGATAGCCACGACTTGCCAAAACCACACCCAAAGCCACTTGATCCAACCACTGAGCTTCGTTTGGTAAATTCCCCAAAAGACCTGCTTGGATTAGGCGAGTCAAAGAGCTTTTAAGACGCATCATAATCGGCTGAGTCTCTGGATCACCAAATCGGCAATTAAACTCAATCACATAAGGGTCGTTATGCTCGTCGATCATCAGCCCTGCATACAAAAATCCTGTATAAGGCGTGCCATTGGCCTTCATCACCTCAACAACAGGGCGAATTACCCGCTCAATCACTTTATCATGCACCATCTGCGTGACGACAGGTGCTGGTGAGTATGCACCCATGCCACCTGTATTAGCACCAGTATCACCCTCAAAAATACGCTTATGGTCTTGGCTGGTTGCCATCGGTAGGATATTTTCGCCATCAATCATGCAAATAAATGATGCTTCTTCACCCGATAAAAATTGCTCAATGACCACACGGCTGCCTGCATCACCAAATTTATTGCCATCAAGCATATCATCAATTGCATCAAAAGCTGTCGCTTCATCCATGGCGACGATCACGCCTTTACCTGCTGCCAAGCCATCTGCCTTGATGACGATAGGTGTACCTTTTTCACGCACATAACACTTGGCGGCTTCAATTTCTGTAAAGACTTGGTAATACGCTGTGGGAATGCCATATTTTTGCATAAATTCTTTGGCGAATGCTTTTGAGCCTTCAAGCTGAGCACAGTATTTTGTTGGGCCCCAAACAGCAATGCCTGCTTGACGCAAATCATCTACCACACCAGCAACCAGCGGTGCTTCAGGTCCAACAACGACAAATTGGATGTCATGTGTTTGGCAAAATGCAATCAGTGCGTTATGATCGGTAATATCCAAATCAACATTTTGTAATTTTGGCTCAATAGCAGTACCGGCATTACCACGCGCAACATAGACAATCTTAACTGCATCATCTTTTGCACAAGCCCATGCCAATGCATGCTCACGGCCCCCTGTGCCGAGTACCAAAATTTTCATCATTCCCCCAAGTATTTGTTTAACATTGGTGCTTATTGTAACAAAAATTTGGAAGATCGCCAATGAAGTTCTAAAAAAATCGTCAGTTATTTTGGCGTGTGATCTTTAGACAATATGAATGGTGTAAGATTCTGTATCAAGCTTGGCGACGAGCGTATCGCCACTGACAAGTCTGCCAACACCTTTGGGCGTGCCTGTATAAATAATGTCACCTTGACGCAAGCCGAATTTTTCATGCAAAAAATTCAATTGATAAGTTATATCAAATAAAAGCTTATCTGTGCTATCGTCTTGGCGGATATCGCCATTGACCATCAGTGATAATTGATGTGTTGTTGGTATGCCTTTGGTTAAGACAGATAGCCAAGCAGCATGGCGAAAGCCTTTGGCAGTTGTCCACGGCATTCCTTTGGTTTTTAGGGCATTTTGGATATCTCGTGCTGTCAAATCAAGCCCAATCCCATATCCTGCAATACAGCTTAGATCAGGAATTTGGTCATCTGCCACATCTTGATCGATATAAACAACCAGCTCAACTTCATGATGGATATCTTCTGAATAGCCTGGTAATCTTAGGGTGTTATCGGTGGTCAGTGCTGTGGTTGGCTTTAAAAATACCAAAGGTTCGCCTGTTGGTGTATTGCCAAGCTCGCTGATATGCTCAGCATAGCTACGACCAATGCAATAAATATTATTGACAGGGGCGGTGCTGCCATCTTTAAATGTGATGTGCTTCATAAAAATCCTCAAAGCGTATGTCAGCAGTTTTACGAAATGATGTTGCCATCACACCATCAAGCGTTAAGCTTGACAGTGTTCACTAATTAGCCCCGTCAAATAAGGGTAGTAATAGTTTGGTAAGTCATGCCCCATGCCATCAACCAATACAAAACGAGCATTTGGAATGACTTTGGCAAGAAATTTACCGTGGCTTGGTGCAACTAAACCATCTTTATTGCCATGAATAACCAAAGTATTAGCACGGATCTGCTTGGTAAAGCGTAATATCGAACCTGATGCCAAAATAGCAGTCAGCTGTTGTGAGACGCCTAATGGATGAAAATTTCTTTGGTAGCGTTTTTCGGCAATGGCACGCGTACCTTTGATGTCCAAATGGCCAGGCGATCCAACCGCTGTCATAAACCATACGCTGTGGCGAACCATATCTCTTTCTGAATGACTTTCAGGGCGACGGACAAATGTCATGAATTGCTTGGGGTTTGGCGGCCTTAAAAATGCCCGATTGGATGTAGAAAATAGCAGTACTAAATTTTTGATATATTTAGGATAGCGTGCTGCCACAATCTGTGCGATCATACCACCCATCGAAGCCCCAATAAGATTGACATTATGAAGCTGCATGGTTTTGATTAGGCGTGCTGCATCTTCTGCCATATCTGTTAGAGTATAGGCAACTGGCTCTGAGCGATTGGATAGACCTGCCTGCATTTTTAGCATCATTTTGAAGGTATTGAGTCTTGGTAGGCCATCAATTTGGATTTTACTTGATAGGCCTGTATCACGATTATCAAAGCGTATGACAAAAAATCCAGCATCAATAAATCGCTTTAAAAACTGGTCTGACCAAAACATCATTTGTGAGCCAAGGCCTGTAATAAAGATCATTGGTGGATGCTCGGGGTTGCCGCCTGCTTCCACACAAAGCTTAATACCTTCACCGATATCAATGATGGCTTGAAATAGATGTTCTGACAGATCAGAAGGATACCAGTGAATATCTCCAAATTTTTGCCAGCTGTTAGGTGGTGTGATGGGGCGATTGATACTCATGATGGCTTAAATTTCCACCATTTCAAAATCTTCTTTACCAACGCCGCATTCAGGGCAAAGCCAATCATCAGGCACATCCTCCCAGCGTGTACCAGGTGCAAGCCCTTCTTCGGGGCAACCTAGCGCCTCATCATAAATCCAGCCACATACAATACATTGATATTTTTTCATAATCACCTTTGACCGTCAAAAGTCCACCAAATTCCCAAAAGATTTGGTTATTGGGTAAATAAAATACCCAATTAGTTTACAGATGTATCGAATTTTTGCAAGTAAAATTTATGATTTATGAAAATCATTTGATCAAATTGCCAGTTTTTTGTTGATTAAATTAGCACAATTGACGGTATTTGGCTAGAAATTTTTGGTGTATTATCTAAATGTCATCTAAAAATTATTTGATATTACAGATAAAATAAAGTTTGATAAAATCGCTACAACTCATCGTTAAAATCGTGTATCATTAACCATATTTTAATGCGTATAAGGAATGCTGTCATGAGCCAAACTACTCAGTCTTTGCCTGTTAATACCGATGAAATCAAAGGCTATCGCACCCAAATTGATGCCATTGATGAGAAAATTCAAACGCTCATCAATGAGCGTGCCAAAGTTGCTCAGCAAGTGGCAGTTGCCAAAAAAAACCACGAAAATCACCCCATCTTTTATCGCCCTGAGCGAGAAGCTCAAGTATTAAAATCAGTCATGGCGCGTAATGAAGGCCCGTTATCTGGCGAAAAGATGGCACGCTTGTTTCGTGAAATTATGTCGGTATGCCTTGAGCTTGAAGAGCCACAAAAAGTGGCTTTTTTGGGACCAGTTGGGACATTCACCCATGCAGCAGCACTAAAGCATTTTGGTAAAGCAGCCACGACAGTATCTTTGACAACCATCACCGATGTATTTCGTGAAGTTGAAGCAGGCAGTGCGATGTACGGCGTGGTACCTGTTGAAAACTCATCAGAAGGTGTGGTGAATCATACTTTGGATGCATTTTTAAGCTCAAGCTTAAAAATCATTGGCGAGGTGGAGCTGCCGATTCATCATAATTTTTTGGTGGCAGAGCATACCCGTGTTGAGAGCCTGAGCCGTATTTATAGCCATCAGCAAGCATTGGCACAGTGTCGCCACTGGCTGGATGTCAATTTCCCAAATGTTGAACGAGTGGCAGTTTCATCAAATGGTGAAGCGGCTCGTCGTCTTCAAAATGAATGGCATTCTGCAGCAATTGCAGGTGATGTGGCTGTTGCTGAATATGGTTTACATAAATTATACGAAAATATCGAGGATAATCCGGGTAATACCACACGATTTTTAATCATTGGGCGAGAAGACATTGCACCATCTGGTCAAGACAAAACCTCAATCATGGTCTCAAGTCCAGATAAAGCGGGAGCGTTGATTGAGATTTTGGAACCTTTACGCCGTCACGGAGTATCGATGACCAGTATTGAGACACGCCCTGAGCGTCCGAATAAATGGGCTTATGTATTTTTTATTGATATGAATGGCCATATCGAAGATAAGCATGTTGCTGCTGCGATCGAAGATATCAGACCACTAGTAAAGGATTTGCGAGTGTTAGGCTCTTATCCAAAAGCTGTTTTATAACTTTTTTAAATTAACAGCGTATGAAAAATCCAATGGATAATACAAAAAAGCCGTTGTTTGAGCAATTGTGCGTAATCGGCTTGGGGCTGATTGGTGCATCATTTGTACAAGCGGTACACAATGCCAATCATCGGCTTAACACGCCTTTGGTGGGTCAAATCACTGCCGCTGATACCAATCAAAAAAGTATCGATGATGCGTTGGCGGCAGGCGTGATTTCAAGTGGTAGCACAGATATTTTCAGTGCAGTTTGTGGCTCTGATTTGGTTATGATTGCCACGCCCGTCAAAAGCATTTATCCGATCATGAAGATGCTAAAGCATGCGATAGATTTGGGTGATTTGGCTAGTCATGCCATCATCACAGATGTGGGCAGCACCAAAGTATCAGTTGCTAAAGCGGCTGATGAGATTTTTGGTGCGTACCATCATTTTATTGGTGGGCATCCGATTGCAGGTGCAGAAAGGTCGGGCTTTGACGCCAGAAATGGTGAGCTTTTTGTACAGCATAAGGTCATTTTATGCCCAAGCACTCATAGCCATGCAGCCGATTTTGCTAAAATTGCCAAAATCTGGCAGGCAATCGGTGCCGAGGTTATACAAATGAGTGCATCACGCCATGATGAGATTTTGGCTTATACCAGCCATTTACCACATTTGCTTGCTTTTAGTCTGACACATCAGCTGGCAAGCCATGATGATAATTTGGATATTTTTCGTTATGCAGCGGGTGGGTTTAGGGATTTTAGTCGTATTGCCGCCAGCCATCCTGTGATGTGGCATGATATTTTTATCGCTAACAAGCCTGCACTTTTAAATGCATTAGATGAATTTGTGAATCATTTACAAGTGTTTCGCCAAATCATTGATCAAGAAGATTCTGAAAAAATGTTTGATTGGCTCGCCACTGCTCGTCATGCTCGCCGTCATTTTGGGCATATGCTCGCCAAAAAACCGATGCACAAACCTAATATTGTTATTACTCCAGATGCCATCAAGGATACTATTATGAGTCAAAGTTATCATATTCGGCCACAAAATGCTATTTCAGGTGTGATTAGTGTCCCAGGAGATAAGTCGATCTCACACCGTTCAATCATGTTTGGCGCATTGGCTGATGGTGTCACTCATGTGACAGGATTTTTACAGGGTGAAGATGCACTGGCGACACTGCAAGCATTTGCTGATATGGGCGTTAAGATTGAGCGAAATAGCGATAAAGTTACCATTCATGGTGTTGGTATTGATGGTCTAAAAGCACCCAAAACTCCGCTATATATGGGTAATTCAGGCACCAGCATGCGTTTATTGGCAGGAATTTTATCCGCCCAAGCCTTTGATAGCGTGATGACGGGTGATGTCAGCCTATCTCAGCGTCCGATGGAGCGAGTGGCTGTACCACTGCGTAATATGGGTGCCAAAATCCAATCAACGGGTAAAAAAGGCACAGCACCCTTATCCATCACAGGCTCACAAACTCTAAATGCCATCGAATATCAATTGCCTGTTGCTTCTGCCCAAATTAAATCTTGTCTGATTTTGGCAAGTCTATGGGCTAAGGGTACCACAACCATCATCGAGCCTGAAGTGAGCCGAGATCACACCGAGCGTATGCTAAATGCCTTTGGTTATCCTGTGCAAGTTGATGGGTGTAAAATCAGTGTGACGGGCGGCGGCAGGCTGACAGCTACAGATATTATTGTGCCAGCAGATATCTCCAGTGCAGCATTTTTTATGGTGCTGGGTGCAATTGGAGGCGGTGAGGGACTGACCATTGAAAAAGTGGGCATGAACCCAACTCGCACAGGCGTCATCGATATTTTAACCTTGATGGGTGCTGATATCACAGTGATGAATGAAGCTGTCGTGGGTGGCGAGCCGATTGCTGATATTACGGTGCGACCTTCTGATTTGCATGGTATTGACATACCAGAGCATTTGGTACCACTTGCGATTGATGAATTTCCTATATTATTCATCGCAGCAAGCTGTGCGTATGGTGTCACCAAACTGACTGGTGCAAAGGAGCTGAGAGTAAAAGAATCTGATCGCATCCAAGTGATGGCAGATGGCTTGGCAACGCTTGGTATTGATTCTAAAGTGCTAGAAGATGGCATTATTATCCAAGGTAAAGGCATCCAAGGTGAGAAAAACGCCATCTTTGGCGGTGGTGTGATTGAGAGTCATCACGATCATCGGATTGCGATGAGTTTTGCGGTGGCAAGCAGCCGCGCCACAGATGACATTATCATTCAAGGCACCGAGACAGTCAATACCAGTTTTCCAAATTTTGCCGAGCTTGCCAATCGTGTTGGTCTGTCTATTGAGGTTAAATAACCCATCTATTTAAATAATCCATCTACCGATTGATTATGGTAATTGCTATGGCAAAAACAGTCACAACCACGCCAAAAGGGTTACTGACAGTGTTATCTGCTTTTTTGATTTGGGGCTGTTTTCCGCTTTATTTCAAAGAGCTGATAGAATATGATGCCATAGAAATCATCGTTCATCGTGTGGTTTGGACTTTTGTTATCTTACTTGGGATTACCATAATCACAAGACGCTTTAGGTGGATTGATCAAATCAAAAAGCAGCCCAAATGGCTGTTTTTAACCTTTCTTGCTTCTGTTTTAATCGCAACAAACTGGTTGGTTTATGTGTGGGCAGTAACGCACGATCAGGTACTTGAAGCAAGCTTAGGCTACTTTATCCACCCTTTGGTTGGCGTGCTATTTTCGATGCTAATATTCAAAGAAAAGCTGCGGTTGATGCAAAAACTCGCTGTACTACTGGCCGCCGCCGCTGTTGGCATTCAGATTGTATGGATGGGCGGGTTGCCTTGGGTGAGTATGTTATTGCCACTGTCATGGGGACTTTATGGCGTTATTCAAAGACAAACGCCTTTTGATGCACTTGATGGGTTGTTTCTTGAGACAGCATTGCTTGTACCTATATCACTGATTTGGTTGCAATTTTCTCATGTTGCCAGCTCATCGATGGCGTTTTGGGTGTCATCTGAGATTTGGCTTTTGATGTTAGCAGGTCCAGTGACATTAGTGCCGCTGCTTTTGTATAATATATCGACCAAGCTGGTACAGTTTAATACCTTATCTTTTTTAAATTACTTAACGCCAAGCTTGATATTTTTATTGGCTATTTTTTATTATCACGAGCCTTTTGATGCCAAGCGATTGTTGGTTTTTGTATTAATTTGGGTCGGGCTTTTGATGTTTAGTGCGGATATGTTTAAACATAAAAAAGGAGCATAAATGAGCGATATTGTGTTCATACAAGGGCTTAATATTGATACGGTGATTGGTGTCTATGCTTGGGAGCGTGTCATCAAACAAAGGCTCATCATCGATGCGCAGATGGTCTGTGATATGACGCGTGCCATTGCCGATGATGATGTGGCGTATGTGATTGATTATAAAGCCGTTTGTGAGGATATTGAAAAATTGTGCCATGAGGTGCAAGCTGAGCTTTTAGAGACCTTGGCGGATAAGATTGCGCATCATGTTTTGACCAATTATCCATGCTGTGAAATCACACTGACCATACATAAGCCCAATGCCATCAAGCAAGCTGATAGCGTGGGTATTAAAATCATCCGCAAGGCAGGTGTATGAGCAAACAAGCCTATGCAAATGCGATTGTTATCGCTTTGGGCAGTAACCATGATGCCAAGGTTGCGTTTACTTGTGCCATTAAATCGCTTCAAGAGCTTGGGCGAGTCGTATTATCACAGCGAATTTGTGGACAAGATTTCACTGGGCGTAGTCAGAGAATTTATCATAATGCTTGTGCTTATATTATACTGACAAAAACTATGCAATATACAGACATTGAACAAACGCTGAAACAAATTGAACGGCGATGTGGACGCAATCCTGCCAAAAAATGTACCAAATACGATTATGAAGTGGTGATAGATTTGGATATTCTGGCGGCAAGGTTTGATGAACAGTGGCAGATGAATTTGGCACGACTGCCACTAAAAAACCACGATATACAAGGCATAAAGCAAGTTGCGGCATTTTTATTAGACCAAATATAGCTGATATCGATTCATTATTATCATCAAGTGGGCTGTACTGTGTGTCTATCTAAAATCATGGTAAGCCATAAAGTGGGTATTCATTTTTAATTAGTCCCACTATTTTTTTAATAAATGAAACTGGTATTGGTATTTATTTTTGTGAATAAACTTTTGGTAAAAATCCTTTTATAATAAACAAGAATATTTATATATTAAACTTGTTTTAATCGGTTGCATGGGCAGACATCTGCTTGTGTGTATAGTCCACCATGAGTAATGGATGGGTAATTTTATCAGGGTAATTTCAATGACAAAATATTATAACGATCCCGATCACATCGAGACCCAAGAGTGGCTTGATGCATTTGAATCGGTCATAAAAAATGCAGACAAAGATCGTGCACAGTTTTTATTAAAAGCACTTTATAACATGGCTGTTCAAGAAGGTTTACCATTCAACCGCCTTGATACTGCATATATCAATACCATTCCAGCCGAAGATGAGCCAACTTATCCTGGCGACTTGCACATGGAGCGTAAAATTCGTGCATTGATTCGTTATAACGCCTTGGCAATGGTCATGCGTGCCAACCAAAATAATGACGATTTGGGTGGGCATTTGGCAACTTTTGCATCATCAGCGACACTGTATGAGACGGGATTTAACCATTTTTGGCGTGCACCTAGCGAAAACCATGGCGGTGATATGATTTATTATCAAGGTCATGGTGCACCAGGCATGTATGCCCGTTCATTCTTAGAAGGTCGCTTGTCTGAAGAGCAGCTGATTAATTTTCGCCGTGAAGTCGATGGCAAGGGCTTGTCAAGCTATCCGCATCCTTATTTAATGCCTGATTATTGGCAGTTCCCAACAGTATCCATGGGCTTGGGTCCTTTGATGTCAATTTATCAGGCCCGTAATCAAAAATATCTGACCAATCGTGGCCTAATCAAAGATGAGGATCGTAAAGTTTGGGCATTTTTAGGTGATGGTGAAACTGACGAGCCTGAAAGCTTGGGTGCTATCTCAATGGCAGGTCGTGAGAAGCTGGATAACCTAATTTGGGTCATCAACTGTAACCTTCAGCGTTTGGATGGTCCCGTGCGTGGTAACGGTAAAATTATCCAAGAGCTTGAATCGGTGTTCCGTGGTGCAGGCTGGCGAGTGATTAAAGTCATTTGGGGCGATCATTGGGATCCATTACTTGCCAAAGATACCTCAGGGGCACTCAAAAAACGCATGGAAGAGGTGGTAGATGGTGAGTATCAGCTCTATGAAGCTCGTGATGCCGCCTTTGTTCGTAAGGAGTTTTTTGGTAAGTATCCTGAGCTTGAAGAGATGGCAAAACAGTTCAGTGATGAAGAGATTATACGCCTAAATCGTGGCGGTCACGACCCCAAAAAAGTCTATGCTGCCTATGCTGAAGCCATGAAAACCAAAGGTCAGCCGACGGTAATTTTGGTGAAAACGGTGAAAGGCTATGGTTTGTCTACTCAGATTCAATCGGTCAATAAAGCTCACCAAATCAAAAAAATTGACGAAAGTGGCTTAAAATACTTCCGTGACCGTTTTGATTTACCATTGACCGACGAACAGCTCAAAGAATTACCTTTTTATCGCCCAAGTGAAGATTCGGCCGAATATAAATATCTGATGGGTCGCCGAGAGGCTTTGGGCGGTCATTTGCCATCTCGTCGCAGTGGTCACATTCCACTTGAGATTCCTGAGCTTTCGGTATTTAATCAAGTTCTGCAAGGCTCAAAAGGCAAAGAGCAATCAACCACTATGGTATTTGTGCGTTTATTGTCAGCCCTATTAAAAGATAAAGGTCTAAATAAACATGTTGTGCCGATTGTGCCTGATGAGGCGCGTACCTTTGGTCTAGAAGGCATGTTCCGTCAGCTTGGTATCTATTCATCAGTGGGTCAAAACTATGTCGCTGAAGATGCCGATGCTTTGATGGGCTATCGTGAAGCCAAAGATGGCCATATGCTAGAAGAAGGCATCAATGAAGCAGGTGCAATGAGTGCATGGATTGCCTTATCAACCAGCTATTCGGTTAATGCGTTACCGATGATTCCAATGTACATTTATTATTCAATGTTTGGTTTCCAGCGTATTGGTGATTTGGCGTGGGCAGCGGGCGACTGTCAAGCACAAGGATTTTTATTTGGTGCAACAGCAGGGCGTACCACACTAAATGGTGAAGGTTTACAGCATCAAGATGGCCATAGCCATATCTTATTTGGTACCGTACCTAACTGCGTAACCTATGACCCATGCTATGGTTATGAGCTGGCTGTCGTCATGCACGATGGTTTACGCCGTATGTATGCACAAGGTGAGCGAGTTTATTATTACATCACCTTGATGAATGAAAACTATGAACATCCAGCCATGCCTGAGGGTGTTGAAGAAGGCATTAAGCGTGGTATGTACCTGTTAAAAGATAATGGCTCAACTCAAGTTCAGCTACTGGGTTCGGGTGTGATTTTGCGTGAAGTTGAAAAAGCGGCACAAATCTTGCAAGATGAATTTGGTATCACTGCCAATGTTTGGAGTGTGACCAGTTTTAATGAACTGACTCGTGATGGCATGGCGTGTGACGACTACAACCGCCTACACCCAACCGCCGACCAAAAAACCCCATGGGTAACCAGTCAATTGGCATCACATAAAGGTATTGTGGTTGCAGCAACAGATTATATGCGTAATTATTCAGAACAAATCCGTGGATGGTTACCTGACAGCCGTCCATATGTAACCTTGGGTACTGATGGCTTTGGGCGTTCGGATAGTCGAGCCAAATTACGCAGTTTCTTTAATGTTAATGCAGAACATATTGTTGTGGCAACTTTGAAAAGATTGGCAGATGAAGGTGACATTGATGTTCGCTTGGTTCAAGATGCGATCAACAGTTTTGATATTGACGCCGATCAAGCACCAGCATGGCAGCGGCAGCCTCAATATGATTTCTTCCCAGATGCACCAGCACCAAAGGCAACTCGTGAGCCAAACCCTGTGCCTGAACTGGTCGAAGATGACAATCACTGATAACTGCCCAATTTATAGGAGAATATGATGGAAATCAAAGCCCCCGATTTGGGTGTTGAATCAGCTGAAGTTGCTGAAATTATGGTAAAAGTTGGCGATAGCGTCAGCGAAAATGACAATATGATTTTGGTTGAGTCTGATAAAGCCTCTGTTGAAGTGCCATCAACTGGTGCTGGTGTTATCAAAGAAATTCATATCTCGGTCGGTGATCACATCTCCGAAGGAGATTTGTTGTTCACTCTTGACAGTGATCAAAGTGGTGATGCTCAAAAAACTGACTCAAAATCCGACGATGAACCTCAAACAAAACAATCAGCTAAAGATGAAGATGATATATCTATCGGTGATGATAAGCAAACAGACGATCAGCCTGACTTAAATGAATCAGCTGGTAGTCAAACGCATCATTTACCAGACCTTGGCGTAGATAGTGCCGAAGTTGCTGATATTATGGTGGCAGTTGGTGATGAAATTACCAAGGATCAACCATTGATTTTGGTTGAGTCTGACAAAGCCTCGGTTGAAGTACCTGCACCAGTTGATGGCGTGATCGAAGAAATCTTAATCAAAGCAGGCGATAGTGTCTCAAATGGTCAAGCGTTTATTACGATTAAGAGCAAGGGCATTTCAGCCAAAAAATCATCAAATAAAGAGCAACCAGCCGAAAAAACCAAAGAAGAAGATACCAAAGCTAACCAAGCGGCAGTATCTGAATCAAAAAACAAGTCTGTACAAAGCCCACAAACCAAACTGCCAGAAGCTGTCGTAAACGAAAAAGCTCGACATGTTTACGCAGGCCCAGCGGTGCGTAAACTTGCGCGTGAGCTTGGTGTGGACATCAGTGCTGTGACAGGTGCAGCAGCTCACGGGCGAATCTTAAAAGAAGACTTATTTGGCTATGTCAAATCAGTCATCAGCGGTTCTACCAGTCAAGCAAAATCTGGCACGACCGAGGTGCGTTCTGGTTTGCCAAGCTTACCAGATATGAGCAATAAAGAGATTTGGGGCGAGCTTGAAATCCAAGATCTCACTCGTCTACAAAAAGTCTCTATTCCGCAGCTAAACTACAATACCTATCTACCACAGGTGACGCAGTTTGATCTTGCTGATATCACAGATACCGAAAGCTTGCGTAATGAGCTTAAGGGTGAGTTTAAGGCAGAGGGCATTGGTCTGACTATTTTGGCATTTATTGTTAAGGCGGTGGCATATGCACTTACCCAAACGCCGAAATTTAATAGCCATTTATCGGATGATAATACACAAATTATTATCCGCAAATCGGTAAATATGGGTATTGCGGTAGCAACCGATGATGGTTTGATTGTACCTGTGATCAAGAATGCTCAAGATAAAGGTATCAAGCAGATTGCCATTGAGATTGGTGAACTTGCCAAAAAAGCGCGTGATAAAAAACTGACCGCCAAAGACCTACAAGGTGCAAGCTTTACCATCTCAAGTCAAGGCAATCTTGGCGGCACAGCCTTTACGCCACTTGTAAACTGGCCACAGGTCGGTATTTTGGGTGTATCTGAAGCATCGTATCAGCCAAGATGGAATGGCAAAGAATTTGAGCCACGGCTCATGTTGCCACTATCACTGTCTTATGATCACCGTGTGATCAATGGTGCGGATGCTGCGGTCTTTACTCGCCATATTGCAAAATTGTTGGCAGATCCGCGTCGTATCTTGTTATAATCTAATCGCCAAGACTAACAACGCATCGATCAAAATCGGTGCGTTTTTTTATAAATTAATATGAATTAACTTAAGAAATGATACTTTAAAATAATAATATGTATAAATTAAAAAGATGATTTTTATCATTAAATATTAATAATAAAAACAAAAGATGAAAATCGGCTGGTTATTACTCTAATCATTTAATCATTTTATCAAAAAATACGCACACAAAACCCAGTTTACAAAACTCAAAAAGCTGATGCAATTGACACTTTTTTGCTGTATAGTGATATATACTGATAGTTCACGATACTATTTTATGTCTATCAACTCAAAAAATACTTAAGCAAAAGGATATTATATGAATACTTATACACCGCCAGAAGTTTGGGATTATCAAAGTATCAAAGCCAAAAACGGTGGCACATTTGGCGGTACAAATCGCCCCACAGCAGGGGCAACGCATGAGAAGAACTTGCCTGTTGGCGACTCGCCTTATCAGCTGTATTCTTTAAACACGCCCAATGGCATTAAGGTGAATATATTACTGCAGGAGCTAAAACAACTTGGGGCAATCATAGGATATGATGCCTATAAGATCAATATCATGGCAGGAGATCAATTCGGATCGGATTTTGTCAAAATTAACCCAAACTCCAAAATTCCAGCATTGCTTGATCAAAGTACCACGCCTGCTACTCGTATCTTTGAAAGCGGGGCGATTTTATTGTATTTAGCCCAAAAACATAACGCCTTTATCCCAACTAATCTCAATCAGTTATCAGAACTTTACTCATGGCTCATGTGGCAGATGGGTTCAGCACCGTTTGTGGGCGGTGGTTTTGGTCATTTTTATGCCTATGCACCAGAGCCAATGGAATATCCTATTAACCGTTATGCGATGGAGACCAAACGACAATTGGATGTCTTAGATCAGCATTTGGCAAACCATACCTTTATGATTAAAGATGATTATACGATCGCTGATATGGCGATTTATCCATGGTATGGGCGTTTGTGCTTGGGAGAGCTTTATGTCTCTGATAGCTACGATGCCGCCAAGTTTTTGGAAGTACATACTTATCAAAATGTCATTCGATGGGCAAAAACCATTGCAGCTCGTGAAGCAGTACAATACGCCCAATCTCTTGAGCTTAAAGCAATTTGATGACCAAGTTATCTTGATAATATGTTTACAATTACTCAGTCAAATGATACCCAAATTCTATTGGATCATCTGATTCATTACTACCAGCAAACACAGGCACAGCGTCAAGGTGAGGCACTGGGTATTTCTGTTTTTTCACCATTTATCGTCATTGTTCCATCGATGGTACTTGGTGATTGGCTCAATCGCAGTATTGCTGAACGGCTTGGGATTAGCACACTTTTTATGACACAATTTTGGGGTCAATATCAGTGGCAGCTTATTCAGCAAGTGCTTAGGATTGATGCTAATCATCATCCTTCAGATGCCTTGCAGGTGCCAGAGGTGGCGGTACTGTCTGGTTCGGTCATGCGTTGGCGGATTTTTGGCTTTATCAAAACTTTATCTAGTGAGCAGATTATCAAGATTATGCAAGATGATCATCATCCGTTGTATGATTTTTTGATGACAATTTATGACACTCAGAACCAAAGCATTCCAGAGCATCGGCTATGGCGAATCTGTGAGGAGGTGTCGTCAGTTTTTGTGCGATATTTGACCCATCGACCCGAATGGCTACATGCATGGACCCATGACTTACCACTACCTGAATCAATCGATGAGATGATCGATACTAAGGATAGATTTGCCAATGATTATAGCGATAGTGATCCAACACCCAAATGGCTGATTCAGCAATATCACGATCTTGAAAAATTGTTACGATATCTGTGGCGACAGCTATTTTCTGAGGTCTATGCTTATCGTGAGACGCTTGAGGTGCGATTTTGGGCAGTGCTTGATGGGCTGCGTGGTGAAAGTGTGGCAGCTGAAGCATATAAAAGCTTGCCTAATCACCTTTATTTATTTACTATCCAGCAAATTCCCTTGCTGGAGCTACAATTTTTAAAACGCTTATCAGTTCATTTGAATGTGCATTTATTGCATTTTAATCCATCAAAGATGTTTTGGGCGGATATTGTTGATAAAAACTGGCTGGCAACGCAGCGTATTATTAACCCAAACTTGGTCTATCTAAAAGATTATGGTCATGTTTTATTATCAAGATTGGGTAAAGAGTCCCGAGAAACTTTTGCGATGCTGGCAGATATGTCGGGCGGTGATTATTATTATGAAAAAGAAGGGGTGAATCGCAGATTTTATGAAACTTATCGCACACCCAAAGATTGGCAAGTTGACTGGCAGGATGATTTTGTATCGCCGGCTCAAGAATCTAAAAGTTTATTAAATCAGCTAAAATCCGATATTTTAATGCTTGAAGATGGCGAAGCTACCAAACAATGGTGGCAACAAGAACTTGTATCAGCCTTCAAAGATAGTGCGTTTTGGGAACAAAAAGTTAAAACCAAAAGCCAGTTAATGTTGCCTCTTGGATTGGATAAAAATGATCAATCTCTACGCCTGCCCAGTCTAAGTATCCATGCCTGCCACAGTCTAAAACGACAGCTTGAAGTGGCTCGTATGATCATAGCTCGCTATCTTAATGAGCCAAATTCTGACGGTAGCTGCCGAAAATTATCTGATATCGTGGTTTATTTACCTGAAGCTCAGGCGGCCGAAGATCTTATCCGACTGATTTTTAATGATGATGTTGGTATGGATGGGCTGAAGCTACCTGCCAAAATTACCGGTACTGCCAGTCGTGAGGTAGATTCGCTGATGGCTGCTATCAGCGGGTTTTATCGGCTACTTGGTGCTAAAAATGCGCGTTTTTATCGTGATGATGTGTATGAATGGCTGATGACGCCAGCATTGCACGAAAGTTTGGGGCTTGATTTTGAGTCAGTCAATCGAGCCTGTCAATTGCTGGATGCGGCTGGCTTTCACCGAGGATTTGATGCTGCACATTTGGCAATGACACTCAATGAAGCTGATTTGGATTATCGTTATAGTTTTAGCTATGCTTTAGATCGTATCGTGGCAGGGTTTTTAACACCCTGTGATTCACCATCTCCAAGCTCATTGATGCATCCGTTTAAATGGCGTGATGAATCATTTCAAGAAGCAAGCTTGCCTTTAGAGGGGGTCACATTAGCTGATCAACCGATTGTTGAGGCGCTGTGTCTGATTCATGCAGGTCTCAGAGAATTTCGTGATGAATATCAACGGCTTGCACCTGTGATTGATTGGCTTCATCATATCGAGCATCGTGTCATCAATCGCTACTTTACCAAATATCGTGAAACCAGTCAGATGCATGTTATTTTCAAGGTGATGAATGGTATTGCAGCCAGCATCCGTGCCAATCATCATTATCACCACCATGCTAAGAATTCTACACAAGGCACTCAAAACATAGAGCTTACACTTGAATTTGTGCTTGAGAGTATGGCGAGTTTACTTGCCTCTCAAGCGGTGAGTGCTGAGCCAGCAGGCACGATCACTTTTGCGCGTTTTGGGGCTTTAAGAAATGTGCCTTTTGGCTTGACGCTAATGCTGGATATGAATTTATCAGCATTCCCTAGGCAAGATCGACAAGCGCGCCTAGATTTGATGAAAGCTGGGCTTAAGCGTCGTGGCGATCGTTTTTTAGAAGATGATGACAATGGTGCATTTTTAGATGCCATACTGTGTAGCCGTGATGCTTGTGCCATTTTTTATACCAATGTCGCCGATGACGGCACTCAGCTACTGCCAGCATCACCAGTCAGTGAGTTGATTGAATTTTTTAAATCTAATGTGGATTGGGCAGTTGACTTGCAGGCGGATCATACCAATCAAGCCGATCAAATACATGCTAAACTTGCGACCATCGCCCCGAAATTGGTTCAGCAGCTTTTGATTTATGAGCATGCTGCCAATGCCTTTGATGCGTCTGTATTTTATGAAACAAAAGAGATGGTCTGTGATGAAGATGATTTGGCTGATTTTTTAACCCAAAAAATTCTGCACGCCAAACAATCCCAAACTTATTACTTGCCACCATCGCCCATGATGGTAAAATTGCGTCATTTATTGGATCAAGATTTTAATCAATCACCCATCATAAGCTTACCTGATGCGACATTTTATCAGATGCTTGCAGAAGCGTTACAAAACAACTTACAAGGTGACAGCGGGCAATTAGAGGAAGTTTTAACCATTTTTGGCATTCAATTACCAAACAGTATGCCGCTTAATCAGATTTATCATACACTTAAAAATCCTGCCACAGCCTATCTAAAACACAAACTGCCACTACTATATGACGCAGAAGACGGCTTTTTAGAAGAGCCGCTGTCTTTGGACGGTTTGGGTCAATATCAGCTTAAAGAGACCTTGATTGATGCCATGGCACAAGGGGTATTTGATGGCATGCCTATGGATGAGTTTGACTATCATAAGCTCATAGATACCATTTATATGAACGATGATAAGGCATCAGAGTTTGCTCACATTGTACGCATCTATTATGATAATTTGCTACCCGCTGGTGCAAATCGTTTGACCAGTTTGGATAATTTGGTTGGGCAACTGGCGAAGCTGACTGACGATTTTGCACAAAATCTAACAGATTTACAAGTTAAGAAGCAGCAATTACAATATTCTTCAATGATTAGTCCAACCAAAGAGCAATATATTGCAGTTGAGCTAAATCATATCCCGCTGGATATTGTCGCAAAATTACCCATCAGCTGCGATCAATGGTTGCGAGTGCTACCAAATACAGTGCGTGCAGGGCATTTTTTACGCTTTTATTTGCATCATTTGGCGTGGCAAGTGAGCAGACAAACCGACCAAAAAGACATTGAACAAAATCTTGGCAGCAGCTTATGGCAGTTTGGGCAGGCTAGCAATGATTTAAAAGACTTTCATCTCAATGATGTTTCCTTATTAAAGCTAAAACCCATTCATAAAGAGACTGCTAAGCGGCAACTACAAAATTTCATGGTCATGGGTTTATTAGCCAAGCAGATGCCTTTGGTGCTACCTTTGATGACTTCACTGAACATTGTCGCTTTGAATACCAAAAATGAGCTTGAATTTGGTGAAAGCCAGTTTAATGATTGGTTGTCAGGTCAGTATGAAGATCATTACCAAGGTCAATCTTGGCAAAAGATATTGGATGGCCTGCAGCCACTGCCTGAGATTAAAAAAGGTAAAGAACTTGCACAAGTTTTATATGCTGGTTTATTGGATGCTCTCATCATTGACCCAACCAGTCAAACAGTTTGATGGTTTAATACTTAAGGCGATAAACGCTTTTGTTTTTTATTGTGAAATAATGATAAATTTTAACAGTTATCTGATCTAAGTTTGCTCAAACAATCGCCAAACTGATTGTTTGACAACTGTTTGAGCAAAAATGAATTACTGATTTTGAGCTTGGACGGCAAGCTTATCGTATAAGCCGCCATCACTAAAATAAGTTTTCATGATACTTGCCCAGTCTCCAAAGACATCATTAGGAAAAAAGGTTGTCATGACAGGGAATTTATCGGCGTGTTTGGCTAGGATATCGGGGCTGCTTGGTCTTAAGAAAAACTTCGTGGCAAGCTCTTGAGCTTCGTCGCTGTACAGATGATTGAGGTATTCGGTTGCAGCTTTGGTTGTGCCTTTGTTGTCGGTAACAGATTTCACCACAGCAATCGGATTTTCTGCATTCACTGTGTAGCTTGGGTAAATAATATCCACATTGCCAAATTTACTCTTAATCACATTGGCTTCATTTTCAAAGGTGATTAAGACATCACCGATGCCACGCTGGGCAAAGGTTGTTGTTGCCGCACGCCCACCATTTTCAAATACTTTAACATGGCTTAAAAGTGCCTTGACGAACGCATGAGTTTGAGCTTCGTCATTATGATAAGCATTCAAGCCATAGCCATAAGCACCCAAAAACGCATAGCGACCGTTACCAGAGGTTTTTGGGTTGGCGATGATAATATCTATGCCACTTGTTGCCAAGTCATTCCAATCTTTAATGCCTTTGGGGTTGCCTTCTCGTACCAAAAATACGATAGTACTGGTGAAAGGAATGGCATGGTTTGGGAATGCGTGTCGCCAATTGCCATCCACCAATTTGGCATCAGCCAATAGCTCAATATCAGAGCCTTGATTCATGGTAACAATATCCGCTTGCAGTCCATTTTTTACCGAAAGTGCTTGCTTGCTTGAGCCACCATGAGACTGCTTGATCTTAATTTTGGTATTTGGGTAGTTGGTCAAATAATGATTTATAAAAACTTCATTATACGCTTTATAAAAATCTCGAGACACATCGTAAGAAACATTCAAAAGCTCAATTGGATCTTGATTAGCTTCTGTACTACTGGCTGTCGTGTCAGTATTTTGGATGGAAGTTTTGGTATTGTTTGAGCAAGCAGTTAAGCCAAAAAAGATACCAAATGCTGTTGCCAGCAGTGTTGTTTTTTTAAGCAATGTTATCATAATAAATCCAAACCAAACTAAATAAACAGATAGTGCATACTTTACGCAAATTCGTCATAAAAAACCAACGACAAATCAGACTTTTTATTTTCTATTTTGGAATTAAGCAGTCTGATAAATTAGTCTAAGTAGGGCTGATGATTGATGAAAATACAAAAAAAATATGCTATGCTTACCGTATTTTATCCCAATTTAAGGAATGTTTATGACTCAGCTTGACCCAAATTGGCAGACAGATGCACTTGATCTAAGTCTTGGTTATTTTGAGCAGACTTTGGCAGTTCGAGGCGGTTATCATCGCACTGATGAAGGTGAGCATAACGAAGCTATTTTTACAACCAGCAGTTATGTGTATGCCAGTGCCGCTGATGCAGCCGATCATTTCAATGGTAATAAAAAAGGCAATGTCTATTCTCGGCATACCAATCCAACGGTCAGAGCCTTTGAGCGTCGTTTAGCTTTACTTGAAAATGGCGAGCGAGCTGTCGCTACCGCATCTGGTATGGGTGCTATTTTGACCATGTGTTTGGCATACCTAAAAGCAGGCGATCATTTGCTTTGTGCTAAGCAATTATTTGGCTCATCGATCGCACTCTTTGATGGTTATTTTCAGGGGTTTGGGGTAGAGGTCAGCTATGTAGATTGTTTTGATAATGAGGCATGGGCAGCAGCGATACGCCCTAATACCCGTGTGCTTTATTGTGAAAGCCCAAGTAATCCTTTGGCACAGATTGCCGATTTGCGTTACTTGTCCAAGCTTGCCCATGCACACGATGCCTTATTGATTGTTGATAATTGTTTTGCAACACCAGCCATCCAAAAGCCTTTAAAGCTAGGAGCTGATGTGGTCATTCACTCAGCCACCAAATACATTGATGGGCAAGGGCGTATCTTGGGCGGTGCGCTTGTTGGGCGTGATGAGCTGATGGAAAAAGCATTTGGTGTGGTGCGTACAGGCGGCATCAGCTTGTCACCTTTTAATGCTTGGGTACTCTTAAAAGGGCTTGAAACGCTATCTCTACGCATGAAGGTGCATTGTGACAATGCCAATCAAGTTGCCCAATTTTTAGCCAGTCATCCTAATGTCAAAAAAGTTCATTTTTCAGGACTGTCAGACCACCCCTCGCATGAGCTTGCCAAATCACAGCATACCGCACTTGAAGTGACTGGGGGAGCATTTGGGGCGATCATTGGTTTTGAAGTGGCTGACCAAGCATCGGCATGGCAAGTGATTGATAGCACCCGTATGATTAGTATTACTAATAATTTGGGTGATGCCAAAACTACCATTACCCATCCTGCCACCACCACGCATTTTCGTATGACGCCTGAGCAACGTATTGAAGCAGGTGTTCATGATGGTTTGATTCGATTATCGGTGGGGATTGAAGATGCTCATGATATTATCAAAGATTTGGCACATGGCCTAGATAATATTTAGATAAAATTTATAGAATTAATCACAGTTTTATTTAAAATCATCCGTGGTCAATTCTTTAATCATAAATGATTTAAATCAAATCACAAAATTACTAAGAGAATAAATTGGGTTTTAACTCTGGTGCATTTATGCTAAAATATACAAAATAACATATACCAAATAACAACCGATAATAGCCAAACCCAATCGGTTGGGTTATCTATTACCAGTTATCTTATTTTCATCACACTTGATTATAATTTGAGCCATCACATGAGTTACTCTATTTTTTGCCAAACTAAAAATAATGCCTTGTTAGAGCCGATGTTTTTTGGTCAACCCGTGAATGTCTCTCGTTATGATCAACAAAAGCATCCGATTTTTGAGCAACTCATCGAAAAACAACTGTCATTTTTTTGGCGTCCCGAAGAAATCGATGTCTCAAAGGATCGTATTGATTTTGCCGAACTTTCTACGCATGAGCAACATATTTTTTTAAGTAATCTTAAATATCAGACTCTGTTAGACAGTATCCAAGGTCGTAGCCCAAATGTGGTTTTATTGCCCTTGGTTTCTATTCCAGAACTTGAGACTTGGATTGAGACTTGGTCATTTAGTGAGACGATTCATTCACGCAGTTACACACATATTATTCGCAATGTGGTCAATGACCCTAGTAAAATTTTTGAAGATATTGTGGATAATGAATATATTCTTGAGCGTGCAAGTGATATCGCCAAATATTACGATGACTTGCATTTATGTGCCAAATTATATGATTTGCATGGTGAGGGCATTTATCAGATTGATGGGCAGTCTGTTGAGGTTACGCTACCAAAACTAAAAAAACAGCTGTATTTGTGTATTGTCGCTGTCAATGTGCTTGAAGCCATTCGCTTTTATGTATCATTTGCCTGTTCGTTTGCATTTGCTGAGCGTAAAGTGATGGAGGGTAATGCGAAAATTATTAAAATGATTGCGCGTGATGAAGCATTGCATTTAAATGGCACTCAGCATATGATCAATCTGATGCGTCAAGGCAGAGATGATCCTGACATGGTTGCCATTGCCGAAGCGTGTCAAGAAGAAGCGATTGAGATTTTTAAAAGTGCTGCCGAACAAGAAAAAGCTTGGGCAAACTATTTATTCAAAGATGGTTCAATGATTGGTCTAAATCGAGATATTTTATGCCAGTATATTGAGTTTATTACAAATACTCGTATGTCGGCTATTGGATTGCCAGCTATTTTTGAAACCAAAACCAATCCCATTCCTTGGATTAATGCTTGGCTGTCTTCAGACAATGTTCAGGTTGCCCCTCAAGAAACCGAAATTACCACTTATTTGGTTGGTCAGATTGATTCTGATTTAGATGATGTGGATTTGGACGATTTTGAGCTATAACTAATTACCAAAAGGGCTTGTTATGAGACAAGCCCTAATTCATAAATCAGTCATAACAAGAAAAATAAAGATTGCGATATGGGTTGGGTGTTTACTGACGAGACACGATTTTACTTGCATGAAAATGAAACACTGCTAGACGGCATGATTCGTACAGAACATAAAAAGGTACACTACGAATGCCGACAGGGTTATTGTGGTACTTGTCGCATGAAAGTATTGGCAACCACTGGGTCAATCACTTTGGTTAAAAAACCGTTGGCAACTTTAGCAGATGATGAAATATTGGCCTGTTGCTGCACTTTAAACGGCACAACTAAAGTCAGCTATTACCCTAAAAATGAAAATCAGTTGCCATTGTTTATTGACTGTGCTGAATACTTACCCTAATTGATATACTATGGTTAAATCAGCCAAAGCGAAATTAGGGCGTTTTATCCAGTGAAAACGACGATCAATCTGCTTTTTGGTGTTTTGGGTTGTCTTTTTCGGTAATGATGTCAGCATCAGGATCGCCAAAGCTTAAGATATCACCAAAATTTGGCTGAACCTTTAATAAGAGCTGTTGTGCTTTTAAGTAACCATCATTGATTTGAACTTTTTTTAGATTTTTCATGATCATATCGTTATTTTTTAGCCATCGACCAATGTCAAGATAAATGATATTGCCTTTATGCCCAGTAAATGGAATGCCTTTAATTTTAATTTTATTCAAAATAAAAGGTAATGGATCTTTGCGTAGTAGCGTACGGTATAAGCCCACGCCAAGTCGTGCAGCTGGGGCTTTATACCACTGCTTACTGTGTAGCTCAATCACATCTGTATCACCGATTTGCTTAAGCACCAACCGCTGAGTGTGGCGATCTAGCTGTAGATGAACCAGCTCAAAATTACTGGCCACTGTTGTATATAGACCCATGATATCGACTGTACAAGTCAATCTAAGCCAGTTGTCATGAATATCCAATTTTAAATTATGCAACAGCCCAACATTTTTTGTAACAAAATTATACAAAGCATCATTAACTTGCTTTTGGGTGAGTGTGACCAAAAGCTCATCAACCAAATTATCAGCTGCTTTGACATAGCCATGCTTGATATTGCCAAAAGTTTGTTGCCAACTTAAGAGCAAGCTTTCATTAAACCAACTGCTACTGTCTTTGGCATCAAATTGATTTTCAAGACTCATCGTGTCCGTTTGTGCGTTATCTGTATGATAAAAAGTTGTGTCATTGCCGTTTTTTATCATTTGGGCATTGTGCAACTGAGAAGAAAGGTGGGTTGTTTGAGTGTTATCCATATGATTCGATCTTAAATTTGATTATCCTAAATCGCTATGGTTTGATAACCAAAGCCTACTAAATATAAAATTGATGAGTATTTTAGCAAATTTTTAGTAGGATAAGATGAGTGAATCGGTAATTTTTTGTAGCTTTAAAAAAACATATCATACAGAGTATACCAATCAATCATCTATACCAACAAATAAGCAACATAATACCCAAAACGATACCAATAAAAGAAAAATATTTTTGGCATAAATGATATCAATATCAACCTTTTAAAACATATCTACCAAAAATTTTGTTAAAATATATCATGAATTTTATCAAAGGAATTTATCATGAGTCAATTTTTTGCTCGATTAACTCCTAAGCAAAAGCAATATTTAGCAACCATTCAAACGCCGTATTATTTGCTTGATGAGCGTGCCATTATTGACAACCTTAGCGTCACGCAAAAGGTTTGTCATGAGTCTGGTGCAAAAGCGTTACTTGCACTTAAATGTTTTGCCACTTGGGGGGTTTTTGAGTCCATGCAGCCGTATCTTCATGGCACAACTTCCTCGTCCTTAAAGGAAGTGCGACTGGGCAAAGAATGCTTTGGCGGTGAAACGCATGCTTATAGCGTGGCTTATGCCGATCATGAAATTAAAGAAGTTCTTGATTACTGTGATAAGATTATTTTTAATTCTATTAATCAATTAAAAAGATTTGGGCAATTGGCTGATGATAAAAATATTCCCGTTGGGCTTCGCCTAAATCCTCAAACCAGCAACTCATCATTTATCATTGCAGACCCTGCCAGACCATTTAGCCGTTTGGGCGAGCATGATGTTGAGAGCATTATGGCGATAGCTGATCAGATTACTGGTGTGATGATTCATAATAATTGTGAGAACACTGATTTTGAGGCATTTAGCCAAAGTTTGACCGATATAGAAAACCGCTTTGGTGAGTTATTTCATCGCTTAGAATGGATCAGCTTTGGCGGTGGTATCCATTATATTGACCAAAATTATCCTTTAGATAAATTTATCAATAGGCTTAAGAATTTTAGCGAAACATATGGTGTACAAATTTATCTTGAGCCAGGGGAGGCGTCAGTACATCAAGGTGCTGTTCTTGTGACCAGCGTGCTTGATGTGATGTATAATAATAAGCCGCTGGCAGTGGTTGATGCTTCTATTGAGGCACATATGTTAGATTTGCTTATTTATCGTCAATCTTCGCCGCTGGCTTATGTCAATGAAACAACCTATGATATCACAGGTGCAGATTTTGATGGCACATCGACAGATGAAACCTCAGTAAGGATCTATGGCAAATCCTGTTTGGCGGGTGATATTTTTGGAGATTATACGCTTAATGAACCTTTAAAGATTGGTGACAAAGTCGCTTTTGGCAATGCCGCTGCTTATACGATGGTTAAGAAAAATTGGTTTAATGGCGTTGACATGCCATCGATTGTGATTATTCGCCAAGATGGCGAAATCATGATTCAACGCCAATTTGATTATGAGGATTATAAAGCCAGTCTGTCTTAAATAAAACATTGCTTTTGAGAATAAATGATTATCTAACTGCTTGAAAATCAGGCAACTAATCGCTATTATTAAAGTTTTTATCATCAATAGCAAATAATTTGGGTGTGTGAATTTTCCTTGAAGTCTTCCTTTTTAATTCGCACACAAATATTGATAAGCTCATTTCATTCATTGGGCATTAAGGAGGATTGATGTCTCAGGCAAAAAATGTACTCATCATTGGTGCAGGTGGTGTCGCTCAGGTGGTTGCACACAAATGTGCGATGGCAAATGATATTTTTGGGGAAATTCACATCGCATCACGCAAGATTGACAAGTGTCAAGCTATTGCCAAAAATGTCGCCAAAAAGGGCAGTTTTAAGCGTGATGCCGTTTTGCATACTCATGCTGTAGATGCGATGGATCATCACGCTGTGGCTGAATTGATCCGCAAAACAAATACAGATATCGTGATTAATGTTGGCTCACCATTTATTAATATGAGTGTGATGGATGCGTGCATCGAAACAGGTACGCATTATTTGGATACTGCCATTTATGAAGATCCGCATAAAATTTGCGAAACGCCGCCTTGGTATGAAAATTATGAGTGGAAAAAACGAGAAGCCTTCAAAAAAGCAGGTGCAACCGCCATCTTGGGTGTGGGATTTGATCCAGGTGTTGTCAATGCATACGCACGGTTGGGTGTTGAGTATTTTGATAAAGACAGCGTAACCGATATTGATATCATTGATATTAATGCTGGTAGCCATGGCAAATATTTTGCAACCAATTTTGATCCTGAGATTAATTTTCGTGAGTTCACTGGCGTGGTTTATTCTTGGCAAAATAGCCAATGGCAGACCAACCAAATGTTTGAAGTCAAGCGGACAGATGACTTACCCATCGTCGGTATTCAAAACAGCTATCTAAGCGGGCATGATGAACTGCACTCTTTGCACAAAAACTTAAATGTGCCTAATATCCGTTTTTGGATGGGGTTTGGTGATCATTATATCAATGTGTTTAGCGTGCTAAAAAATCTTGGTCTCTTATCAGAGCAGCCGATCACAACTGCCGAGGGTCTAGAAGTAGTGCCTCTAAAAGTCGTCAAGGCGGTTTTACCCAATCCTGCCAGTCTTGCCGAACATTATACAGGTAAGACCTGTATCGGCAATAAAGTTAAGGGGGAAAAAGACGGCGAGACTCAAGAAATATTTATTTATAATATCATCGATCATGAAGACGCTTATGCCGAAGTCGGTAGTCAAGGCATTTCTTATACCGCAGGTGTGCCGCCTGTTGCAGCAGCACTTTTGATCGCCAGTGGTGAATGGAATGTAGGTACGATGGTCAATGTTGAAGAGCTAGATGCCAGACCTTTTATCAATCTACTAAATACCATGGGTTTGACGACACGCATTGCTGATAAAGATGGCGATCGATTGTTAGCATTCGGCTAACCTAAGCTTTAGAGCACAGTGCAGCAACGCAAATGCCTTGCTGCGTTTTTGCTTTTTGTCAAAAATCACCTGTGATATAATAATGCCAAACAAACATAAGATGACAATAAAAAAGGCTTATCATGCGAATTCGCAAACTGTTTAAATTTGAAAATGCACACATTGTGCGTAATTGTTCATCCGATCGCTGTAAACGATCCATACATGGGCATAGTTATGAAGTTGAACTGATTTTGGAGGCACATCGCCTTGATCACGGTCAAATGGTTTATGATTTTGGGCTATTAAAGCACCATATCAAAGATATCATAGACAGTTTTGACCACGCCATCACTTTTTGGGATCAGGACGATACACGCTATATCCAAGCTTGCAAGGACTTTAGTGCGCGTTGGATAAGTTTGCCTGTATCACCTTCAGCCGAACAGTTTAGTCGAGTGATTTTCTTTTGGGCAGATGCCATTTTGAATCAAACTGTCATGCAAAACGGTGAACAAGATATCAGCGTTTATTCTGTCATTGTCCATGAGACAGCGACAGGCTATGCTCAGTGCTTTAAGCAAGATGTTGAAAATGAACAAATGGGCGTACTTAGCTTAGCTGATTTTGAGTTTAGTGAGCAAGTTAAATCAGAGTGGAGCGACCCTCAGATGTATGATAAGCTGCTAAAAGGCGATGCATTTGTCAATCCAAAAGTGGATTTGCAGGTTCAAGTATGATCAGTCAAACCCTATCCTTACACAGTGAAGCAGATACCCAAGCACTTGCCGAAAAATTGGCTCAGATGAACTTATCGGGCAGTGTGTGGTTGTCAGGTGATTTGGGTGCAGGCAAAACGACTTTGGTACGCTATTGGCTACAAGCTATGGGTCATAAAGGTGCTGTCAAAAGCCCCACTTACACGCTGGTAGAGCCTTATCAAATCAATCTTCAAGGAAGATTAAAGCCTGTTTATCATGCTGATTTATACCGCTTAAATGACCCTGAGGAGCTTGATTTTATTGGCTTTTATGAATATTTTGATGAACCAAACAGCCTTGTTATTATTGAGTGGGCAAGCCGTGCCAGTCAGGTTTTACCCAAACCTGATTATCACATTGATATCATTCGCCATCTTGATGACAAAAGAGTCGTTACCTTGATGGGCCTTGAGGAAGTTTAATGGATCTGCCGCATTATACAGATTTGCCAAATAATAGTGTCGTTTGCTTGATGTCTCCGACCGCCAGTGGTAAGACAGATTTGGCGTTTAAGCTATATGATACAGGCAGGTTTGAGCTGATTTCTGTTGACAGTGCATTGATATATGAAGGTATGGACATTGGCACTGCTAAGCCAACCAAAGATGAGCTGAACGCTTATCCACATTATTTGGTGGATATTTTATCGCCCACCCAAAGCTATAGCGTCGCAAATTTTGTGCAAGATGTTGAGCGATTGATTGGCGAGATTCATGCGCGCAATAAAATCCCTATTTTGGTCGGCGGAACGATGATGTATTATATGGCACTGCTTGATGGGATATCCGCAGTACCGCAAACCAATCCAATGATCCGCAATCAGGTCAAAATTTGGCACGATGAAATGGGTAATAAAGCGTTATATGATTACCTAAAACAACATGACCCCGTGATTTGTCAAAAACTCAAAGTCACAGACACTCAGCGTATCACGCGTGCCGTTGAGGTACACTTACAAACAGGTAAGCCGTTAAGCCATTGGCAATCAACACCAAAGCTGGCAATCAGCCACCACCCAAAATGGCACTGGTACGCTATTATTGTTATGCCAGATAGAGCTTGGCTGCATGAGCGAATTGAACAAAGGCTTCAAGTAATGTGGGCGGATGGATTTTTACAAGAAGTTATCGGACTAATCAAGCAGCATCCAAATCTGACGGCCGATATGCCAGCACTGCGTGCTGTTGGATATCGGCAGGTGCTTGATTATTTGATTGCAATTGATCATGCCTGTGTCGCTGCCCATCTTGGGCTTAAGCCTTATTATCATGCTCAAAAATCCAAGCAAAACCAAGAAATTAATTCAATTCATCAAGATTTTAACAAAAAATCTAAAAAAACCATGACAAATACAAGGGATTTGGCTTGTCAAGATATGAAAAATAAGGCATTATATGCTACAAGGCAATTGGCAAAACGCCAATATACTTGGCTGAAGCAATTGGCACAGACAGACAAACCAACCAAAAATAACTTAACAATAGTATCATTTAATAGCATAAAACAAGTAGAACAGCAATTTTTGCAATAATTCATGAGGCGTCTTCTCATTTACATTGCTTTAGCTATTTAGATTGGAGAAACTTATGTCAAAAGGACAAACCTTACAAGACCCATTTTTGAATGCTCTGCGTAAAGACCGTATTCCAGTATCAATTTTTTTGGTCAATGGCATAAAGCTACAAGGGCAGATCGAATCTTTTGATCAATATGTCGTATTATTAAAAAATACAGTCAGCCAAATGGTGTATAAGCATGCCATTTCAACGGTTGTACCTACCAGAAATCCTCGCACAGAAGGCGGCTCTACACCTGCACAATCCGCTGGTGGATATCAAGGCGCTAATCTGGGTGTCATGTCTAGTGGCACTTATCAAGGCGGTGGTTTTGAGCGTCAAACTCAAGGTGGATTTGACCGTGGTGGTATGGGCTATCAAAGCAGCTCTCGCCCACAAGGTGGCTTTACTCGTACCTCTCAAACTGGTTTTGAGCGTCAAACTCAAGGCGGATTTGACCGTGGTGGTATGGGCTATCAAGGCGGTGGTATGAATCATACTGGTTTTGAGCGTCAAAATTTTGATCGTTCAGGATTTGAGGAGCGAGGCTTTGATGGTAAGGCCTTTGAAAGCAATGATACCAAAAATTTCAACCGCTCAGGTTTTGACGCCAAACCTGACCCAAAATTTAATTATGATGACGATTTTGAAAATCAATCCTGATTTGGTCATCATCTTGACTTATCCAACCCAAAATGAAGTATTTTGGCATAAAAACTTGTATACGAGTTAATCGTGTACAAGTTTTTTATTGGGTGATACCTTCTAACTCATAAATGCTAAAATACCAATCAATTAACAGATAAAATATGCTATTATTATGGCCTGTTTTTTTGATGAATGAAATGGCAATGAAACAAAACAACCTTGCACCCAGTGATTACATCCAAGATGCTATTGACGCAATCCGTACCGAACAGCGTGCTTTGGAGTTGTTGATTGATGAGCTTGATGAGCGTTTTGTCAATGCATGTCAAACGATTTTAAACTGTTCTGGACGCGTGGTCGTAACAGGCATGGGCAAATCTGGACATATTGGTCGTAAGATTGCTGCCACTTTTGCATCAACGGGTACACCGGCCTTTTTTATGCACCCTGGAGAGGCAGGGCATGGTGATTTGGGAATGCTGGTACAAGGCGATGTACTCATTGCCATCTCAAATTCGGGCGAATCAGATGAGATACGCATGCTGCTGCCTGTCGTCAAACAACTCAACATTCCACTAATTAGCATCAGTCGTGATAAGCGTGGAATTTTGCCAAGATCAGCGGACATTGCACTGACTTTGGGTCTGTCCGAAGAAGCATGCCCCCTTGGACTTGCACCAACTTCAAGCACCACAGCCACACTGGCTTTGGGCGATGCGTTGGCGGTTGCACTGTTACACGCACGTGGATTTACCAGTCATGATTTCGCACTCTCTCATCCTGCAGGTGCGCTTGGACGCAGGCTTTTGATGCGTGTATCTGACATCATGCATACCGATCATTTACCCGTTGTACATCATCAATCAAGCTTGAATGAAACTTTATTAGTCATGACCAGTGGACGCTTGGGGCTTGCTGTGGTCGTTGATGATGATGGCAAAGTGGTTGGTATTTTTACCGATGGGGATTTACGCCGTAAATTGGCTGAGCATACCAATCTGACGGTTGAAATTCAGACACTGATGACCAAGACGCCAAAGTCTGTTGATCAGCAGATGCGCGCCTCTGATGCACTGAGTTTGATGAATGAAAATGCCATCAGCCAGCTTTTGGTACTTAAAGATCGTCAATTGATTGGCGTAATTAGTATTCATGATATACTAAAAGCTGGCATCAGCTAATTTTATATACACCTAAACTGACATTAAGCGGTTTGAAATTAAAAAGATAAACTCATGAATGAAATTTACCAAAAAGCCAAACATATCAAACTTTTTGCCATGGATGTCGATGGTATTTTGTCGGATGGGCAAATCATTTATAATTCTGAAGGCATAGAAACCAAAGCATTTTATGTGCAAGATGGTTTGGGCTTGCAAGCGCTAAAACAATCAGGCATTATTTTGGCCATTATCACAGGTCGAAGCTCTGCCATGGTTGACAGACGTGCCAAAGAGCTTGGCATTTCGCATATTATCCAAGGTCAAGATGATAAATTGACTGCTTTGGTGGGGCTTGCTAAGAAGCTTGGCATTGAGTTATCACACTGTGCCTATATCGGTGATGATTTGCCTGATCTAAAAGCTGTGCGTGAGGCAGGGTTTGGGATCAGTGTACCTAATGGGTGTGAGCAGACCCGAGCAGTTTCAGATTATATCACAACCAAAACTGGGGGTAATGGTGCTGTCAGGGAGGTTTGTGAGCTGATTTTAAAGGCACAAAATAACTTTGATGCATTCATTGCAACATTTCAGTAGGCAACCCAAATGAACTTTCGTATTTTAAGTGTGTTGGGTGTCATAGCATTGGCGGTGGCAGTGTGGTTTTTTTATCAAGAAGATGTCGAGGTAAAGCCTGCCTTGCCTGAAGTGCCGACTGTGGATTCTGAAGTTACCCAAATCAAAGCCATTCAAACTGATCCTAAAACTGGTGCAACAGAATACACACTGACCGCAGATTCATTGATTCAAAACGCCAATGGTCAAGATGAAATGTTGGGTGCAACCATTCACTGGCAACCTCCTCAGGGCGAAACCTATACGCTGACTGCCGACCGTGCGACACTTGAACAAAACAGTGGCGATTTGCGACTATCTCAAGGATTTCGGTTGGTGCGTGCAGCCACTGCTGCTAAGCCTGAAATGATTATTGAGGGCTTGAATATTATTGGCAATACCAAAAATCGTACTATATCCAGCCGAGACCCTCTAACAGTACAACAGGGCATAGATCGCTTTAAAGCTCAGGGTTTTCGGGCGAATCTACAAACTGGTGAATATGAGTTTGATCACATTGAAGTGCTTTTTGATGCACCAAAGCGTCAAAATCAAACTTTATTTTAATTAAATTTTTTAAGTTTTTTCAAGGTTTTATATGAAAGCTGATTTTGTAATTACAAAATACTTATTTTTATCGTGCATAGTCAGTATACCAATGATTGCTTCAGCATTGCCTTCTGATACCAATCAGCCGATCCGACTATTGGCCGATCGTGCGACTTATAGCGAACGCACTGGCGTAACCACTTATTCAGGTAAAGTGACGATTGAGCAAGGCACATTAAAGATTGCTGCCGATAATTTGACCGTGAATCTTGATACCAATAATCGCAGCATTAAATCAGCGGTTGCAACAGGGCAGCCTGCCACCATACAACAAGTCGTAACCCAAGAAAAGGGATTGGCAAAAGGTCAGGCAAATCGCATTGATTATAATGCTGTCAGTGGGATTGTGACGCTGACAGGCAATGCTAAACTCACTCAAGCTGGATCAAGTTTTTCTGGTAATACGATCCGTTATAGCTTGTCTGTTGGTGATGTTGAAGCCAATGCTGGTGGTGGTCAGCGTGTAGAATTGGTCTTTCCACCAAGCGACTCAAATTCTCGCAGTGGGTTACGCTAAGGCCTGAATATGACAACAGTATTATCGATGCGTCACTTGGGTAAGCGTTATGGTCAAAGATGGGTGGTCGAGGATGTCTCTTTTGAGATTGAGCAAGGTCAAGTGGTCGGTATCTTAGGTCCTAATGGTGCAGGCAAAACCACAAGTTTTTATATGGTGATCGGTCTTGTGCCTATGGATAAAGGTCAGGTAATTTTAGGTAACCAAGATATTTCAAAAAATGCCATGCATGAGCGTGCTGCCAAAGGTATCGGTTATCTGCCCCAAGAAGCTTCTATCTTTCGTAAGCTGACCGTCGAACAAAATATCATGGCAATCTTACAGACACGCAAGGATTTAACACAAACAGAGCAGCGTCAGCAGCTTGAAAAGCTGATGGCTGATTTTCATTTAGAGCATGTCCGCCATTCGTTGGGCATGAGTGTATCAGGCGGTGAACGCAGAAGGTGCGAGATTGCACGCTGTTTGGCATCAAATCCCAAATTCATCTTATTGGATGAACCATTTGCAGGCGTTGATCCAATTTCTGTGAGCGATATCATGCAGGTCATCGAAACTTTGCGTGAGCGTGGGATTGGTGTACTAATTACCGATCATAATGTTCGTGAAACACTGTCAATTTGCCAAAAAGCTTATATCGTTTCTGAAGGGAAAGTTATCGCCCAAGGTAATAAAGATGAAATTTTATTTAATGAGTTAGTTCGTAAGGTCTATCTTGGCCAAGATTTCGTTGCTTAAGTATTTATAAAATAAAATAATTCTGCTTTATTACAATAAAACCGCTCCAAGATAGAGCGGTTTTATTGTGGTTTAAGGGCTTACGCCGAAGCCATTAAGCTGGCATTGCCCCCTGCAGCGGTTGTATTATAGCTTTGGCTGACCTCATGATACAGTCTTGCAATATCAAGCCCATTGGTGGCATCAATGATACGGCGAATTGAACCATCTAGTTTGGCAATACTAACTTGTTCATCAGCAGGCATTGTTGATAATGCAATGATGATATCATTAGCATTCACCGCAGGTTCTTCAACAACTTTTAGGACGCCAATTAACTCATTGGCATGCTCTGCCAGTACATGAGATGGGCGAACCTGAGTGATGATACCATTGGCTGCCAAGATTGCCAAGGCGTCTAGTGCTTGGGATTGTGATCCACCATACAAAGCAACTTGTTTTGGCGCATACCAACTTAGGGTGTTAGTCTCTCCTGTCGGGCCTGGTAGGATGACCGAAGCTTGATTTAAAGATGAGTTGATGGCTTGTTGTGCGACAGCATCAAAATTTGCCTTCTCATTATCAGATGTCAAAAGCTTGTGCGCTAACCGCTGTACTTTGCTTAGTGCTGTATGATCAATACTCGCTGGCGTATCAACCGTTGGTTTTTGCCAGTTTGTCAGCTGACTTAGACGCTGAAGATAAAAAGGACCGCCTGCCTTAGGACCTGTACCACTCATACCATGTCCACCAAAAGGTTGAACGCCAACGACTGCACCAACAATATTACGGTTAATATAAACATTGCCTGCTTGGATACGGTCAGTAATTTGATCAATCGTACCATCAATGCGACTATGGATACCGTGGGTTAGGGCGTATCCTTTTTTATTGATACTGTCTATCAAATCATTCAGCTCATGGGCAGCAAATCGTACAACATGCAAGACAGGGCCAAAAACTTCCTTTTTAAGCTGTGATAGATCTTTGAGTTCAAACAAAATCGGTGCAACAAAGGTTGATGGTGCATCTGATGCGATGGCAACTTCATGATAAGGTGCAATTTGTTTGAGTGCGTTGATGTGTTCAAGTAGATTTTTTTGTGCTTCTTCATCAATCACAGGTCCAACATCTGTTGAAAGGGCGGCAGGATTATCAACAATCAGCTCATCCATTGCCCCTTTAATCATTGCAACCACATGATCAGCAATGTCTTCTTGGACACATAAAATTCTCAAAGCAGAGCACCGCTGACCTGCTGAATCAAATGCTGATGCCAGTACATCGGCACAAACTTGTTCGGGTAGAGCGGTACTATCAACAATCATTGCATTCATCCCACCTGTTTCGGCGATGAGTACTGGATTATCATCACGAGCAGCAAGTAGTTTATTGATATGTTTGGCAACTTCTGTTGAGCCAGTGAAAATAACACCGTTGATGCGTTCATCTGATGTTAAAGCTGCTCCAACATCGCCTGCACCTAAGACAAGCTGTAAAGCATCTTTTGGCACACCAGACTCATGTAGCCAAGATACTGCCAAATGTGCGATTAAACTGGTTTGTTCGGCAGGTTTGGCAACAACAGTATTACCTGTTACCAATGCCGAGACAACCTCACCGACAAAAATAGCTAGGGGGAAGTTCCATGGGCTAATCGCAACGACCGTACCAACAGGGCTAGACAGATTAAGCGATTCTGCTTCATCAGCATAATAACGACAAAAATCAACCGCTTCACGAACCTCAGCAATAGCATTTAATAAGGTTTTGCCTGCTTCACGGACGGCAACCATCATCAACAGTGCCATATGAGCAGAGTCTTCCATCAAATCTGCAAAACGGCGTAAAATGGCAGCTCGTTCGGCAGCAGAGACAGTCTGCCAATTTGTTTGGGCGTTTAAAGCTGTGGTGATAACATCTGGTACGCTGTTTGGATCAATAAAAGAAACTTGACCGACAACATCTCGATGATCACTTGGATTTAAGACAGTATGAGCAGGCTGATGGCTGACATCTACTGCCGTTAATGAAGAGACATTAAAATCAATCTGACTGGCAGGTTGCATTAAGTCTTCTAATCTGCCAAGTGTGTGTTCATTGGTTAAATCCAATCCAAGCGAGTTTTTGCGATCACCATAAATATGGCGAGGTGGTGGCGTGAGTGGATTTTGAGAGATGCCATTGGCTTTGACAATATCAATGGGCGATTCAACCAATTCATCAATACTGACTTGCTCATCAACAATGCGATTAACAAAAGAGGAGTTTGCCCCATTTTCTAGCAAGCGGCGTACCAAATAAGCCAGTAGCGTTTTATGAGTACCAACAGGCGCATAAATACGCACTCGACGACCCAAATTATTATCACCAACAACTTGGTCATACAGTGTTTCGCCCATACCGTGCAAGCATTGAAATTCAAATTCTTTATCTTTACCCATCTCATAGATGGTTGCTAAACTTTGGGCATTATGCGTGGCAAATTGTGGATAGATCACATCTTGAGCAGCCAATAATTTTTTAGCACAGGCTAAATAAGATACATCGGTATGTACCTTACGGGTATATACAGGGTAACCATCCAAGCCATCAACTTGGGCCCATTTGATTTCGCTATCCCAATAAGCACCTTTAACCAAGCGAATCATCAGTTTTTGATGATTGCGACGAGCCAAATCAATCAAATAATCAATCACATAAGGGCAGCGTTTTTGATATGCTTGTACCACAAAACCAATACCATTAAATCCCGCTAAATCAGGATCAGAAACCAATTTTTCCATCAAGTCTAATGACAACTCAAGACGGTTAGCCTCTTCAGCGTCAATATTTAGACCGATATTGTATTCTTTGGCAAGTACAAACAAGGCTTTTAGGCGTGGCAACAGCTCATTCATCACGCGTGCGTGTTGTGCACGAAAATAGCGTGGGTGAATGGCAGACAATTTAACTGAAATACCATTACCATCATAAACGCCTCGACCAACAGAATCTTTGCCAATCGCATGAATTGCAGTCACATAATCTTGATAATAGCGATCAGCGTCTTCAGCGGTCATGGCTGCCTCACCAAGCATATCAAAGCTGAAACGATATCCAAGCTTTTCACGCTCTTTACCATTAGACAAAGCTTCTTGGATCGTCTGACCAGTAACAAATTGTTTACCCAAGATTTTCATGGCATGGTTAACGCCTGCACGAATAAATGGTGCGCCACCTTTTTGTAGAACACGGGTTAATGCCGAGCTTAGCCCTTTTTCGCTGGTAGGTTGGGTGAGTTTGCCTGTCAAAACCAAACCCCAAGCAGCAGCATTCACAAACATTGATGGACTATGACCGATATGGCTTTTCCAATTGCCATCAGACAGTTTATCTTGAATCAGTCTGTCTCGTGTGGCCGTATCAGGAATGCGTAGCAAGGCTTCTGCCAAACACATCAATGCCACACCTTCTTCGCTGGATAAGGAAAATTCGTGCATGAGTGCATCAACGCCCGAGGATTTGCTGCGATTGGTTCGAACTTGGGTAATTAATCGGCGAGCCAAATCACTGATGCGTGATTTTTCATCATTATTGAAGTTTAGAGTTTCTAATAAATTTGATACTGCGGTAACTTCATCTAATCGATAAGCACTGGTAATGGCGTCTCGTAAGGTGGATTGAGTGTGGGTAAAGTTAAACATAAAGTAACTCACAAAATGAAAATATAAGAACCAGTTAAACTGTCAAAATAAATGATATAAAAATCAGAATTAAGCGTTAATTATATCTTATATGAACATATAAACCAAGTAAATTTTTATGCATTTGCCGTGATATTACCGATTTTTTAAGTATGATATTTTTTTAAGCTTAAGATAATTATTTTTTATGAATTGGTTAAAACTATCAGGCTGGTTTGACCAAACAGTTAGCCCAATAACTTTAATAAAAACAGTAGTGTTTTGGTATGGTTTAGCTCAGGTGGTTTATTGTATAATCATACGGTAAGGGCTGATTTAGACAACAGGTGATGATTAATGAAAATCATGGGGGAGGTCATTCCAACTTGGGTATTAATGGGTGCTGTGGTTTTGGCATTTTGTGCAGGTATTTTAAATACAACTGCCTTAATGGGTATCACCCATATTTCAGCATCACATGTGACAGGCAATGTCAGTTTATTTGTGGTTTCAATGCTTAGCAATGACTGGTTAAATTTTAAGTTATTATTAATATCCATCGGGTCTTTTTGGGTAGGATCGGTATTAAGTGGTGCTATCATTGGCTCAAGTGAACTCAATATCCACCAAAATTATGGCTATGCCATGCTTTTAGAGGTGCTGATGCTGTGCTTGAGCCTTTGGATGTATTTATTGACACATCATTTTTTGGGTCAAATGATGATTGCCATGGCGTGCGGACTCCAAAACTCAATGGTTGCAACTTATCATGGCACAGTCATTCGCACCACACATTTAACCGGTATCACTTCAGACTTGGGTGCTACAGTAGGTAACTGGTTGGTTGGTCGGCGTGTCAGCTTGCGTAAAATCATTTTACATAGCTCGCTGTGGTGGGGATTTTTTATGGGCAGTATTTCAGCTGTACTTTTATACAGTTACATCGGATATTTATCGATGATTTTGCCAATTACGATCATTTTGATTGCCGCTTTATTTTATCATCAAATGGGCAAATTATATACTCAAATATTGAGACTTGTACGCCTAAAACTGATCCAAAATCAACGAAAAAAACGCCGCTCAAAGTCTCATCATTCCAAACTATCCACTTAAAACATGCCAAAATCGTTTGGCATGTTTTAAGGATTTGAGTTATTTAGTTATTTGTCCAAATTTGGCTTAGTTTTACCCACGGTGATGATGATAAATTCATCAGGCTTGATACGCAAGTTCAGTGCGGTATTAACACTATTTATCGTGGCATTATCCAAGCGATTGAGCGTATGGTTAAGATGATCTTTTGGATAATCGGCAACAAATAAAGCACCAATGACACGATGAATACTGGCATTGCTTGAAAAAATATTGGCAAAACCATTTTTATTGCCCAAACGCACCAACTCAAGCTCTTCTTGGGTTATGCCTTCATTCAGCGACTCATTAATGATGTGTAGCGTCTCTAAAATGGCATCGGCTGCTTTATCGCCATCGGTTGAAAATTCAACCACATAATTACCACCTGCTCTGAGGCGTTCCATACCGCCATAAATGCCATAAGTGTAGCCTTTTTGCTCTCGAATGGTTTTCATCAATCTGGCATTAAAATCACCACCTGCCAAAATTTCATTACCTAATGAAAAATCGCTGAACTCTTGACGACCTGCTTTGTCCGTGCGTACTTTACTGGTGGGGTGACCGATGATGATTTGGGTTTGACTACTGTTGTGAGGAATATGGATATGGCGAGCCTTAACTGGTTTTGTCAAATCCAGCGTATTTTTATACGACTTGCCTGTCGGTAATTTGGCGGTCAGATGGTTGGCAAGTGATTTGGCTTGCTCGGCGGTCATATCACCTGTAATCACCAGTGTCGCATTATTTGCATTAATAAAAGTATGCCAAAAATTAAGCAGCTCATCACGATCAATTTTGGCAATACTATCTTCATCGCCTGTGGTTGCGTGTGCATAAGGATGATTTTCATATACGGCTTGATGATAAGCAACAGAAGCTACATGATAAGGGTTTTGCTTTTTTTGTTTTAAACTGGTGATGAGCTGATTTTTGTTGCGTTGTAGAGTCTTATCATCAAAAGCAGGTTGAGTGACAGCATCGACCATTAAATCGGCGGCTTGATTTAATAATGATTGATCAGACAAGCTTCTTAATGATAAAGTTAAGTTATCCTTATTTGCTGTACTGGTAAAATCAATGCCAAGACGCTCTTTGGCAGCAACAAACTCATCTTCAGAAAGGCTGTCAGTTCCTTGGGTGAGCATGGTTGCAACCATGTTAGCCGTGCCTGATTTGCCAACCTGATGGTCATACGCTGACCCTGCATTAAAATACAAGCTGATATCGACAATAGGCAGCTCATGTAATGGCGTAAAAGCAACGCTCACACCGTTGTTGGTTTGAAAATATTGTGTATTTGGAATATTGACGGTCAGCTCACCCAATTGATTGATACTATCAATAATACTATCATCAGCAAGTTTAAGCTCGCTACTGGTTAGCGTGTGATGGTGTGTCGTATTTGCTTGCACTGATGGGCTAATGAATAATAAAACGCCAATGATGGCAGCTGATAGGCGATGTTTTGTTAAATGTTTCATGTCAGTGTCCATCGATTAATGAGTGTCTGAGGGCGATTGTGTATTTTTGGGCAATACATAAACCGTGGTTAGATTGTCTTTGGTCAGATATTTTTTACCCACAGCTTGGATGTCTGATTTACTGACTTTGTCCAATGCTTTTGGTAGAGTATCTAAAGTATCTAAAGGCAACCCCAACGCAGACAAAGCACCTAAATTAGAGGCTTGTTTGGCGATACTATCATTGGCAAACACCAAAGATGATAACAAGCCTGCACGACTACGGGCCAGTTCATCATCCGTGATTTGATCGTTGGTGATGGCATTAAGCTCTGCTAATATGGCAGCTTCAGCATCTGCCAAGCTGACACCCTCACGAGGTGTGGCAATAATGGTAAATAAATCATCACTTTTTGAGAGCATATTATAGCGAATAGAAACGCTATTTAGTATTTGTAATTTGCGAATCAGATGACGCTCAAAACGTGCTGATAAGCCGCCATCAGCAATATCGCTAAGCAGTGATAATGCATGAGCTTCTTTGGTATGATTTTTAATAGTACGACTACCTAAAGTAGGTACATTAAACCCCATGATTAAGCTCGGTACTTTAACATTTTGATAGCTATTGGCCTGCGTATAGCCACGATGACTTGGCTGGCTAAGTGGGGTGCGTTTTGGTAATGATGATGGTTTTAGAGTGCCAAAATATTTTTCGATCCAAGGCAGGGCGGTTTTGGGGTCGATGTCGCCAACTAGTACTAATGTTGCATTGTTTGGTGCGTACCATTGATCATACCAATTTTGCAAGTCTGTTACCGTAATTGCTTCAATCTCTGGCATGCTACCAATGATGGGGAGACCTTTGGGAGAATTTGGTAGGGCAATTGCCAAAAACTCTTCATGAGCTTTGGCGGTGGGTTTGTCGTCTGTGGTTAGGCGGCGTTCTTCTTTGATTACCTGTTTTTCGGTGGCAACCTCCTCAGCGGTCAAGATGAGGTTATTCATGCGATTGGCTTCTATTTGTAGTGCCAATGGAAATTGATTGGCAGGCAGGCTTTCATAATAGGCCGTAAATTCATCACTGGTAAAGGCATTTAACTCACCCCCAAAATGACTAATGAGGCGTTGATAGTCGTCATGACTGACACCTTTGGCATCTTTAAACATCATGTGTTCTAAAAAATGTGAAATACCACCTTTTCCAATAGGCTCATCACTTGAACCCACATCATACCAAACTTGGGTCATCACAATGGGCGCTCGGCTGTCTTGTTTGATGATGACCTTTAGACCATTTTTTAAGGTTTGGGTATAAATATCGTGATGTTCTGCTTGGGTGCTTGGGGTTTTTGTGGTTGAGATAGCGTTTTGGGTATGGTCAAGACTTTGACAGGCAGATAAGCCAACCGCCGCACCAATCACAAAAGCCAATGGCATGAGTTTCATAGTATATCCTTATTTTGTTTTATAATGTGGTTGTACCGCCAATCATCACCGATGCTGTCGGTGAAACACTGGCACAGCCGATGACTGTCAAAGCAAATATCATCAGTAAGCAACTTTTTAATAAGTCATTCATAAATCACTCCAGCTAAATTATCGCTAAATCATCTGACCATTATTTTGATGACCTAAGTATTATAATGATAATCATCATCAAAAACACAACACTAAAGCCAAATGTCACAGATTATCTACATTGAGTAATAAATGCTTATCAAATGAAAATTTTGCCAAACAAAAACTGCTTAATCTCTGTCATAAATCTGTCATGAATCAGTCACTAATCTGTCATGCTTGCTTGCTAAGATAACGGCATTCACCAAGCCAGCTTACTATGGCAAGCCTAAGGAAATACAGATGAATAACCCACACGATTTTATCGAAGACTCAAACCCAACCAGCAACCCAAACTTTGCTGATATCCTAAATCAAACCGTGTCACGCCGCACCATTTTAAAAGGTGGTGCAGGCTTGACGGCTGCTGCCATGTTTGGCTCATTGCCTTTGATGGCGAGCACAAATTCCACCACGGCACCAACGAAAACAAATTTGGCACGCCCAACAAAACTTCAATTCAAAGCCGTACCTCATTATACAGGCAATGACATGAAAGTTGCCGAAGGCTACACGGCGCGTGCATTTTTGCATTTGGGTGAGCCGCTGATCGATGGCATCGAAGCGTTCCGTGACAACCGCGAACATTCAGGCGAATCATTTTTGTATCGCATGGGCGATAACCACGACGGTATGCATTTTTATGGCATGGTCAACGGCAAATTTGATCCCAATCAATCAAATCGTGCTTTGTTGGCAATCAACCATGAATATACCAACGAAAATCTACACCCAATGGGTTTCTTTACACAGGAAGATAACAATGCCACGCCGATTTATCGAAAAAAACGCCTTGCTATGGATGTGCGTCGCGATGCTAACGCTCATGGCGTGACTGTGGTTGAGCTAAGAAAGACAGGCGATCGCTATGAAATGGTCAAAAACTCACCATTTAATAAGCGTTTTTCAAGTGCAACGACGGTAGATTTTGCAGGTGCAGCAGCAGGTAGTAAAATGCTTATCACCAAATTTGACAAATCAGGCAAAAGCACTTGGGGCATCAATAACCAATGTGGTTCAGGTATGTCACCATGGGGCACTTATCTAACCACCGAAGAAAACTTTTTAAATGTCTTTGCACGCGGTGAAGACAAAGCCAAAATCGGCACCCAAGCAGATGTCGCACTGGCTCGCTATGGCTTAAAAGAAAACAGCACAGGCGGCGGCTATTTGTGGCACACTGCTGACGATAAAGAAGGCATTGTAACTGATGAATTCAGTCGCTGGGAAGCTACTGCCAAAGCCAATGACGCAAGTGCTGATTATCGTAACGGGTTTAATGGCTTTGGATACATCGTAGAAATTGATCCATTTGATCCAAAAGCTCGCGCAGTAAAGCGCACAAGCCTGGGGCGCTTTGCTCATGAAAACTGTGCCTTTGTACCGCCTGTCGCTGGCAAGCCTGTGGTCTTTTATATGGGTGATGATGCGCGCGGTGAGTACATTTATAAATTTGTCTCTAAAGCCAAATGGTCACCAAGCGATGTGGGCAAAGGCCTAAAAGCAGGCGATAAATACATGAACAATGGCACGCTGTATGTTGCTGTGTTTAATACAGATGGTACAGGTGAATGGCGTGAGCTGTCTTATGGTAAAGTCAATCATAAAGATTATCCGTTCAAAGACCAAGCCGATGTTGTCATCAATGCTCGCTTGGCAGCCGACAGCGTAGGCGCAACCAAGATGGACCGTCCTGAGTGGATCTCGGTCAGTCCGATCACAGGCGAAGTTTATGTGACTTTGACCAACAACTCAAAGCGTACAGTTGAAGCTACCGATGCCGCCAACCCAAGAAGCTATAATAACAAAGGCAACCAACATGGTCATATCGTTCGCTGGCGTGAGCGCGGTGAGCATACCGCAACAGCGTTTGATTGGGATGTGTATTTGTTTGCTGCGCCAAATGATTTGACTGAGCAAAACTTATCCAATCTATCTGCTGAAAATGACTTGTCTTCTCCAGATGGCTTGTATTTTGATCCACGTGGTGTCTTGTGGATTCAAACGGATGACAGTGCTTATACCAAAACTACCAACTGTATGCTACTTGCAGCGCTGCCTAGCCATGTGGGTGATGGTAAAATCATGACCACAACCACAGGACGTAATACGCCTGTGGGTGCAATGGCGACTAATGATACCCTAAAAAGATTCTTTGTGGGTCCAAAAGGCTGTGAGGTCACAGGCATCACCATGACACCTGACTTCAAAACCTTATTCATCAATATCCAGCATCCTGGCGAAGACAGCCCTCATGTGACTTGGGGTGCGGTTCCAGGCGGACGCGTACCGCGCTCAGCGACAGTCATGATTACCAAAAATGATGGCGGCGTGATCTTAGGCGAATCATTACAAAACATGGCCTAATATCAGCTAATACCACCGATCCCCAAGCATGTTATGATAGGTTTTAAGGTTTTTGTGTAATGAATTTTGGGTAAATTTGTGCTACAATCAAAATCATTGAACAAAATCATAAAATGTAGGTAAGGATATGAGCGAAAACGAAAAAGGTGGCTGGTTTTCCCGCATGAAAGCTGGACTATCAAAGTCAAGTAAAAACCTATCAGAAGGGCTGGTTAATGTCTTGGTTGGTGGCAAACAGATTGATGATGAGCTGCTTGAGGAAGTTGAAGATCAGCTACTGGTTGCTGATATTGGTGTCAATGCCACCAATCGCATTATCAAAAATCTCACCGAGCAGACCGCGCGTGGCGATTTGATTTACTCGCATGCTTTGTATAAAGCACTCAAAACCGAGTTGACCGACATTTTGACGCCAAAAGTTGCACCTTTGATTATTGATACCACCAAAAAGCCCTATGTCATTTTGATGGTGGGTGTCAATGGTGTTGGTAAGACCACCACAATCGGTAAGCTTGCCAAGCGTTTACAAAATGAGGGTAAGTCGGTCATGCTTGCCGCTGGCGACACTTTTCGAGCCGCCGCCACCGAGCAGCTACAAATTTGGGGTGAGCGAAATGGCATTCCTGTGGTCGCTCAAGGTCATGGCTCAGACAGTGCTTCGGTGATTTTTGATGCCATGCAGTCTGCCAAGGCAAAGGGCATTGATGTGCTTATCGCTGATACAGCAGGACGCCTACAAAATAAAACGCATCTGATGAATGAACTTGAAAAGGTTGTGCGTGTGATGAAAAAGGGCGACGAAACTGCTCCGCATGAGACGATGATCGTGCTAGATGCAGGCACAGGTCAAAACGCCATCAATCAAGTGCAAGTATTTTCAGAAGCAGTGAATTTAACTGGCATCAGTGTTACAAAGCTAGATGGGACAGCCAAAGGTGGTGTGGTATTTAATATCGCCCAAAATACGGATATTCCCATCCGTTTTATCGGCGTTGGAGAGGGTATTGACGACCTACAGCCATTTAAGCCAAAAGATTTTGTTGATGCACTTTTGGAAAAAGAAGAATGATGGCAAAAGCAGTTAGCACCAACTATCATCCACCAAGTTTTTTACCTGATTTGCCAACCATGCACCTAACTGCCAGTCACGGTAAGCTGATTTTACTTGATTGGCAAGATACCAAAACCCAAAAACTGCTCAATCAAGCCAATCAGCATGCGGTATTTATAAAACCATCCCAATTAGATATCAATCAGCCCGATCAGGCGATTCTTTTACAGACCACCGAGCAGCTTAATGAGTACTTTGATGGTACTCGCAGGAACTTTAGCATACCGCTTGATTTTTCTTATGGCACTCAATTTCAGCAACAGGTTTGGGCGGCACTGTTGACGATTGATTATGGTCAGACCATCAGCTATGCCAAGCTTGCCACACTCATTGATAAACCCAAAGCGTTTCGTGCCTGTGCCAATGCCAATGGCAAAAATCCTTTAAGCCTAATCGTTCCTTGTCACCGAGTGGTTGCATCTGATGGAGGTTTGGGTGGTTATACAGGTGGTGTTGCCATTAAAAAAGCATTATTAGATTTTGAGATGGCGTGTCACTTAAGCAAAAATAAAACACCGACTGATTTTGATTATTTATGCTATAATTAGATAATTTTAATTTCACATTTGATTTAATTTCATATTTGATGGTTTAAGGAAGTGTTTATGCCTTATGCACTGTTGCGTCCGTTATTATTTAGTATGAATCCTGAGCAAGCTCACGAAAAAACGCTTCAGATGCTTGAATCTGCCAACAAAGCACATCTTTTGGGTTTTGTGTATGCTAAGCAGGCGCTACCGACTGAGTGCATGGGTATTTCTTTATTAAACCCAGTGGGCTTGGCGGCAGGTTTGGATAAAAATGGGGCGTATATTGATGCCCTAAGTGAGCTGGGATTTGGGTTTTTGGAAATTGGTACAGTCACCCCAAAGCCTCAAATGGGTAACGACAAACCTCGTTTATTCCGCATCAAAGAAGCGAACGGTATTATTAATCGAATGGGATTTAATAATCATGGCGTGGATGTGATGATTGATAATATTGAACAGGCAAAGTATCAAGGTGTTCTTGGTATCAATATCGGTAAAAATGCCACGACGCCTGTTGAAAATGCACTTGATGATTATATTTATTGTCTTGAGCGTGTTTATCCATATGCCAGCTATATCACGATTAATATTTCAAGCCCCAATACCAAAAATTTGCGTAATTTACAAAGTGGCGATGCCTTATCACAACTACTTGATGGCATAAAAAACTGTCAGTTACGCTTAGCCAATGACTATGGATTTTATGTACCTTTGGCATTGAAGATTGCACCTGATTTAGATTTAAGTCAGATTGATGACATTTCTCGCACAGTGATTGATTTTGAGATTGATGGTTTGATTGCAACAAATACCACCTTATCACGCACAGGCGTTGAAGGTTTTCGTCATGGAGAAGAAGCGGGTGGGTTATCGGGTCGTCCTGTCAATCACCAAAGTACGCTGATTTTATCCCAATTTGCAGACCGTATCGCTGATAAAGTCGATTTGATTGGCGTGGGTGGTATTGAGACAGGCGAACTTGCTGTCAAAAAACTTCATGCAGGTGCTAAGGCGGTTCAGTTGTACTCTGGGCTAATTTATAAAGGTCCTGGGCTTGTGACGGATTGCGTTCAGGCACTCTCAGGTGATCGCTACGGATAATCCTATGAATGTGATTGACATTATTATCAGCATTGTTGTGCTTTTGGGTATTTGGCGTGGTTTTACTGTTGGCATGATAAAAAGCATGGCAATGCTGTTATCGTGGTTTATTGCCTTAGTGGTTGCATCAAAAACAGCAAATAGTTTTTCTCATATATTTGCCCCATGGATTGACAACCCAGTTTTACAAGTTGCCATGGCGTTTATTGTCATCATGCTGATCACTGTTTTACTTGTCGGCACAGTTGCTAGCCTATTATCACGCTCATTTAAGGCATTAAAATTGGGATTCTTGGATCGTATTGGCGGCAGTGTATTTGGTGCCGCCACTGGCATGTTAAAGGTTTTGATTGTCCTAAGTATCATCTCTCCGATATTAATGCTAACACCTGCTGCTCAGTCATCTGTACTTGTTCCAAGCCTATTGCCTTATGCACCAATGGCAAAGAATTTCTTACATAAGGCATTTGATAGTACTTGGAATCAGCTGGAAAATCCCTATAAAAATCAACGATGATAATATCATTTAACATCAATTTTTAATAATTATTAACTTATTGTTATCAATAATTTGGAGTAACTATGTGTGGTGTAATCGGCGTTATGGCGCATGAACCTGTCAATCAAATATTGTATGATGGTTTAACCATGCTACAGCACCGTGGTCAAGATGCGGCGGGTATTGTCACCTTAAAAGACAATCGCCTCTATCTGCGTAAAGATAATGGTATGGTGCGTGATGTATTCTTAAATCAACATATGACACGCTTGGTGGGCAATTGTGGTATCGGTCATGTACGCTATCCTACCGCAGGAACTTCTAGTACCGCAGAAGCTCAGCCCTTATATGTCAATTCCCCTTATGGCATTGCTTTGGCACATAATGGCAACTTAACCAATGCCGAAAAATTGGCGCGTGAGCTGTACGAAGAAGATCGCCGTCATCTCAATACTCAGTCAGATTCTGAAGTTTTGCTTAATATTTTTGCCCACGAACTTCAAAAATTTACCAAGCCTGCTTTAGAATCTGATGATATCTTTGAGGCACTGACTAAGCTGTATAAACGCTGTCAAGGTGCGTTTGGTGTGGTGGCTTTGATTACAGGTCACGGTTTGGTGGCATTTCGTGATCCTAATGGCATTCGTCCATTGGTCTATGGACGCCGATTGACCGAAAAAGGCATAGAATATATGGTCGCATCAGAGTCAGTCGCATTACAAGCGCTTGGCTTTGAGATAGTCAGAGATATCGCACCTGGTGAAGCGATTTTTATTGATCTAAACCACAGCATTCACACGCATCAGTGTGTACCTATCGAAAAAGGTCAATACACGCCTTGTATCTTTGAATATGTGTATTTTGCTCGCCCTGATTCTATTATTGATAATATCTCCGTCCACAAGGCAAGAATGCGTATGGGCGAAAAATTAGCCGATCAAATTTTGCGTGAATGGGGTGAAGATCATGGGATTGATGTGGTCATACCGATTCCAGATACCTCAAGAAATTCTGCGTTAGAGCTTGCGGTTCGCTTAAATGTCAAATACCGTGAGGGCTTTAATAAAAATCGCTATATTGGCCGCACCTTTATCATGCCAGGTCAGCAGCAGCGCAAAAAAAGCGTCCGCCAAAAATTAAATGCCGTACCATTAGAATTTAAAAACAAAAATGTGCTTTTGGTCGATGATTCAATCGTTCGTGGTACTACCTGCTATGAGATTATTCAGATGGCTCGAGATGCAGGTGCTAAAAAAGTCTTTTTTGCGTCGGCAGCGCCGCCAGTCATGTACCCCAATGTTTATGGCATTGATATGCCTGTGCGTGGTGAGCTAATTTCATCAGGCCGTAGTGTTGAAGAAGTATGCGAGATTATCGGTGCCGATCGTTTAATTTTCCAAGACTTAGGTGATTTGATCGAAGCGGTCAAAGACACCAAACACAGCCAAGTTGACGGCTTTGATTGTTCGGTTTTTGATGGTAAATATATTGCAGGCGATATTGATGAAGTTTATTTAACCGATCTTCAAAATAAAAGAAATGACGCTGTCAAAGATAAAGGTGTCACCGTCGTCGATACACCCGTTGATATGACGGGCGTATCTGCAGTTTAATTGAAATGTCATTGAAATAAACCAAAATTTTAACCGCTAAAAAGCGCCAAAAATAGCTTCTCGGTGCTTTTTATCACAATATTTTTATTGATGTGTTTAAACACTTGAGTGATGATGCCTATTGTGATTGGTAAAAATGAGATTATTTTTGGAAGTATTTATGAAAAATCAGTCTGCCACCCATTGGGCATTATCTGTCATGACAATCAGTGTGCTTTTAAGTGCCTGTACTTCTCATGTGACACATGAGCGTGCACCAATCAAAGTTGTGCAGGTTACACCCAATCCCACACAGGTTGCACCGCCTGCTCAAGTGCCTACTCAAGCTTCGACCAAAGTACCTACCTCAACCGTTCAGCCTACGACCGCCAAACCTGCATCCGTTGTGGTACAAAAATCGGTCGTCGTACAAAAACCAGCCCCCACCAACACACCCAGCATGACTAGCCAAAGTCATTATGCTACCTTTGCTGAATGGAAACATGATTTTATTCATCGTGCCTTGGCAAAAGGTATTAATGCCAATAGTTTAAATTCATTGATGGGTAATGCCACGCTCAATCAGCGTGTGATAGAGTTGGATCGTAGTCAAGCTGAATTCACCAAAATGCCCTGGGAATATGTCGAATCAGCCGCTTCTTCAAATCGCATCAGCCAAGGCAGATCCAAATTAAATGAAAATTTGAGCATATTAACCTCAGCTGAATCTATCTATGGCACACCAAAAGAGATTACCGCCGCCATTTGGGGTATGGAGTCATCATACGGTGCTGGCATGGGTAGTATGGATTTGGTCAGTGCGTTATCAAGCCTAGCGTATGATGGTCGCCGCCGTGAGTTTGCTGAAAACCAGTTATTTGCGATGCTTTTAATGATTGAGCGTGGTGATGTGGCAGCATCTCAGCTAAAAGGCTCATGGGCAGGAGGCATGGGACATACTCAATTTATCCCAACGACATGGATACAAGAGAGTATCGATGGTGATGCCAATGGTCGAAAAAACCCTTGGAATCGCCAAGATGCCTTAACTTCCACTGCAAGTTATTTGGCAAATGCTGGCTGGATTCGTGGCTTACAGCCTTTTTATGAAGTGCGATTACCAACTGGGTTTGACTTTTTACAGCTAAATAGCAAGCGTAGCCTTGATGCGTGGAAGGCATTAGGGCTGGTCAGTGCAAGCGGTGAATATTTTGGTGGCGTACATGAAGCACAATTGTGGCTACCTGCTGGTCAATATGGGCCAGCATTGCTACTCACCAAAAATTTTGAGGTCATTCGTGTTTATAACAATTCCTCAAGCTATGCTTTGGGTGTTTCTTTGCTTGCCAAAAAAATTGCCGGTGGCCATGATCTTGTTCAATCTTGGCCACGTCATGAACAGCCATTATCACGCACCCAAATCATCAATTTACAAAAAAACTTAACTGCACAAGGCTATGACACCCAAGGCATTGACGGTGTCGCTGGTAGTAATACCCGCCAAGCATTTGCACGCTGGCAAGCTGCTAATGGTCAAATACCAGATGGATTCATCAGCCAGCGTACGGCTGGTCATTTGGTCTGGTAAATTCATTGATGTCATTAACCACCTTTGGTTAAGTGATTGCCCTTGCAAAACCCCATTATCATCCCCATGGTAATGGGGTTTGATTAATTTAACTGTTTAAAGAAGAAGAAAAATCCATTATGCGACTGCCCGAAACGACCAGAGCCGAACGACAAACCAACCAACTTGCTCGTAGAATTCAAGAAAAAGCCCAGCTGACAGGCGTGAATGTCTCAGGAACACAAATCTCCAGTCAAGCATTTGAGATGGTAACCGATTTTGAGCCATCGGGCGATCAGCCAAAAGCCATCGCCGAGCTTGTAAAAGGTGTTGAAGCGGACATGCGTGGTCAACTTTTGTTGGGTGTGACAGGTTCTGGTAAAACCTACACCATGGCAAAGGTGATTGCCGAGTGCGGTCGTCCTGCCATCATCATGGCACATAATAAGACTTTGGCAGCTCAGCTATATGGTGAATTTAAGGCATTTTTTCCGAATAATGCCGTTGAATATTTTGTCAGTTATTATGATTATTATCAGCCTGAAGCCTATGTACCAGCCAGCGATACTTTTATTGAGAAAGATTCTGCCATTAACGATCATATTGACCAAATGCGACTGTCAGCAACTCGTGCCTTATTAGAGCGACGAGATGCCATCATCGTGGCATCAGTATCGGCAATTTATGGCTTGGGTGATCCTGAAAGCTACCTAAAAATGTTGCTTCATATTGTTGTTGGTGATCGAGTGCATCGTGATGCGGTAATCAAACGACTTGTTGAATTACAATACGAACGCAATGAACTGGATTTTGGGCGAGGGACTTATCGCATTCGTGGCGAAACTTTGGATATTTATCCTGCTGAAAGTGAAAGCTTGGCAGTACGCATACAGATGTTTGATGATGAAATTGAAAAAATTACTTGGTTTGACCCCTTGACGGGTAAAAATATCAAATCAGTACCACGCATTACCATTTATCCAAAATCACATTATGTCACTCCAAAAGATAAGCTAGAAGCTGCCAGTGCCACGATCAAAGAAGAGCTTGCCCAAAGGCTAGAATATTTTCGTGCTAATGATAAATTCATTGAAGCACAACGCATCAAAGAGCGTACACAGTATGATCTTGAGATGATTGGGCAGCTTGGTTATTGTAATGGTATTGAAAACTACTCTCGTCATCTGTCAGGTCGACCAGCAGGTGAAGCACCGCCAACTTTATTTGATTACATTCCCTCAGATGCACTGCTGTTTATTGATGAAAGTCATGTGACTGTGCCTCAGATTGGTGCGATGTATAAAGGCGATAAAAGCCGCAAAGAAACGCTTGTTCAATATGGGTTTCGCTTGCCGAGTGCTATGGATAATCGACCCATGAAATTTGAAGAATGGGAAAAAATTTCCCCAGCGACCATTTTTGTCTCTGCCACGCCTGCTCAATATGAGCTTGAAAAATCCGAACAAGTGGTTGAGCAGGTCGTGCGTCCAACGGGTCTTGTAGATCCGATACTTGAAATCCGCCCTGTATTAACCCAAGTTGATGATATTCTTGGTGAAATTAACCTAAAAAAATCACTCGATGAGCGGGTTTTGATTACCACACTGACCAAACGCATGGCAGAGGATTTGACCAGCTATTTAAAAGAATACGGTATTAAGGTTGCCTATTTACACTCTGATATTGACACAGTTGAGCGAATGAAAATCATTCATGAGCTGCGTACAGGTATTTTTGATGTTTTGGTAGGCATCAATTTGCTGCGTGAAGGATTGGATATGCCTGAGGTTTCTTTGGTGGCAATTTTTGATGCCGACAAAGAAGGATTTTTACGCTCAGAACGGTCGCTGATTCAAACCATTGGGCGTGCTGCTCGCCATGTGAATGGCAAGGCAATTTTATATGCAGATACAATCACGCCAAGCATGCAAAAAGCCATCGATGAAACCGAACGCCGCCGTGCCAAACAAATTGCATTTAATCAAGAACATGGCATCACACCAAAATCAGCCAGTCGTGCCATTACCGATAAGATTGATACCGGTGATGATGAAACTTCTGAAGTGGTGCAGATTGTTTTATCTCAAGCATTGGCAGGCGTGGATGAAAACATCCTACATTCGCCAAAACTACTGGCCAAAGAAATCGCTCGCTTAGAAAAACAAATGCAGGCATTATCTCGTGAGCTAAAATTTGAAGAGGCTGCCAAAGTGCGTGATACAGTCATCGCACTCAAAGAGCTGTTAGTTCAATAAAATTGATCAAATCAATTTATCATAACAATTTATCACAACAATGCCTTTACTGTTTAATGATCAAGTAAAGGCAAATTTTATGTTTAATCAGCTTATGACAATCCAAACAATTCATAGACACCCTTTGCCACCATTCACACCACCCAATGCATGTGTCATGATGCTTGGCAGCTTTCCGCCACCGCCTGAGCGTTGGGCAATGCCATTTTATTATCCAAATTATAATAATGATATGTGGCGTATTTTGGGTTTGGTATTTTTTGATGATGCTAAGCGATTTATTGATAGCACGAATAAAACCTTTGATCAAGATGCTATTGAGCAATTTTTGACTAAGACAGGCATCGCCATCGGCGACACAGCCGAACAGGTGATCCGCCAAAAAGACAACGCTTCTGATCAGTTTTTACAGATTGTCACACCAGCAGATATTGAAAAGACGCTCAAGCAGTTGCCTTGGTGCCATGCATTCATCACCACAGGCAAAAAAGCGACTGAAGTTTTATGTCAGCAATTTACAAGCCAAAAAATACCAAACATTGGCGAGCAAGTACAGCTATTGATTGCCAACCGTCGCATTGATTTATATCGCTTACCATCATCATCACGGGCGTATCCTTTGGCGATTGATAAAAAAGCCGATTTTTATCGAAAGGTTTTTGAGACATTGGGCGTGCTTTAAAAAGTACAACGATTTAAGTGTATTTTTGCTAAAATACCAAGATCTTCGCAATAAGATACCGCAATGACTGATACCATCTTAACGATACCGCCAACACCGCCCAAACCCTCTGAACAAATTGCCGCCTTACAATGCACGCTTGAGCAGGCTTATTTGATTGAAGCTTCGGCAGGTACAGGCAAAACTTGGACGCTGACGGGGATTATTCTACGGCTATTAATTGAAAAAAAATATCCACCTGAGCGTATTATTGCCACAACTTTTACTCGGGCGGCGGCAGCTGAGATGCAAGAGCGTATCAGTGAGCGGCTGCACAGCTTTTATGGCTTGATGCGTTGGTTGCAAGGTATGCTAAGCACTCAGCCTGAATGGTTTAATCAGACTGCACCCATAGAGCAAATTATTACTTATGCCGATCAGGCTGGGTATGATGCCGCCGATCCAATTAATGAGCATTTACTCAGATTTATCCTATCTCAAAAAGCAACCTTCTTAAACGAAGTGGTTTATCGCACAGGGCTTTTATTAACTTCTTTAGATAAACTATTTGTTGGTACGCTAGATAGCCTTGCTCAAAAATGGCTCAATGAATTTGCCGCCCAAATTGGGCATCAGTCTGGCATGGAGATTTTAAATAATGCCGAACAAAAAGTTGCCGCCATCGTCCATGATGAGATGCGTGCCGAAGAAGTTAGGCTTAAGCACGCCCAGCCTGAATTTTATCAAATCTTTAAAGCATTTTATCCAAATTTTTTCAGCCAAGTGGATGCTGTTGTCAAGATTGTTAATAAAGCGATTAATTTTTATTCTGCACCCATTGACGAGCTTATGCCTATTAATACAGACATAAGCTTGGTCAAAGCGATGATTGATCAAATTATAACAACAGATTTTACAGGATTTACACCATATTTTGACGCCAATTTTCGCAAACAAGTAGCAATGAATCAGAGTTTAGGCTTTGGCAAACTGATTCAATATCTGCCAAATTTGCTGTCTTTAATCCAAAAACACGGCGTGCTATTTGTTCGTTTTGTGGATAATGATGCACTTAAGCTGATTGATGCAATCATAAAAGCAATGGATAAAGATTGGCAAATTTTTAATAAAAGTGCCAACCCAAGCGATATCAATCAATTTTTGGCGTTGCCACTTCAGGCTCTCAGCGATATTGCCAATGTTTATTTGACGCTAAGTGAACAAACCAATCTATACCATACGCACATCTGCCGACACATTATCCTAAGTGCAAAAAGTCAGATTGCCCAAAGGCTTGAGACACATGGTCAGACCACATTTACGCTACAAATGGTAAGATTAAATGAGGCACTTCGTAATAGTCCTGCACTGGCACGGCAGATTCGCCATCATTATCCTGTCGCTTTGATTGATGAATCTCAGGATATTAATGGGCTACAAGTTGAGCTGATTGAGCTGGTTTATCTCAATGAGATTGCCAATTATCACAAAAATCTTATCCGCTATGAGCAAATCGGTGGCGAGAAGCCAAAACTGCCACGGGGATTTTTATTGTTAGTTGGAGATCCTAAGCAGGCAATTTATCGCTTTCGTGGTGGCGATGTTACCAATTATAATTTAATTAAGCATTATGGCAACCAAGATTTGCTCATCAAAGCACCATTGATGAATCAATCGCTGTCTTTGACGGTCAATCGCCGTTCAAGCAAAGCACTGATTGAGGCACTCAATGCATGGTTTGACAATAATCATCAAGATGCTGTCGCCAATCATGCCAATTTAGGTCAAGGGATTTTTTATCAGCAGATCCAAGCACATAAAGACGGTGGCGGTATCCATTGGCAATCTGATGCTTATGCCGATTATTATGGTAAATATCCCATAGCGGTGTTGCATTTTGACCATATCGAAGCTGGTCAAAAAGCTGCACAAAGGGCTGAGCAAATTGCTCGGCATATCAATACCATTTTGCAAGGTGATCATACGCTACATGGTCAAAAGATACTGCCAAAGGATATTGCTGTACTTGGACGCACAGCTGATACGCTAGATAGGATAAAAAGTGAACTTGATCAGCTCAATATCCCAGCCATCATTCCCAAAGAGATGAATATCTTTATCACTCAAGCTGCAGATGATCTTTTGGCGTTAATTGGTGCGATACTACAACCAAATCACAGCGAAAACTTGGGTAAATTTTTGGTATCAAGCTTGGTTGGCATGACGCTTAAGCAAGCAATAAATATCATTGAACCAAATGATCAGCAGGCTTTGGATAATGACTTATCAGAAACTCAAAATCTAAAAACTCATCTTTTAGCCTACCTAAAAAAATCATATGAAAAATGGCAAAAATTTGGTGTATCATCAGCACTTGCTTATGCGCTTCACCATTCGCCCATTGATTATGATGATGACAAATCGCCTTGGCTTAAGGCAGCCACTCAAGGCGAGCGTTATTTGGTGGACCTTGAACGGCTGGTGGCTTTGGTCAGTGAGCAATCGCAGCTGCACGAGATGCGTATCATTGCTTGGTATCATAAACAGATGAACGCTGATGTTGATAGCCACAATAAGCGTCCCATTCTACCGAGCGAAAGCGGTGTTAATTTGATGACCATTCATAAATCAAAAGGGCTTGAATTCCCCATCGTGTATGTCATAGGCATGGATGAAAAGCCAAAAAATGAGAATGGGCTGACAATCTACCCTTATACTAATCACAATTTTCAGCGGTGCTTAAGCTTAAGCCAAGGTAATTTGATTGATGAAAATTATTATTATCATATCAATCAGCAGGAGTTGATTGATGAAATCAGACGCTTAGGCTATGTGGCATTGACGCGTGCTTCTGAACAGCTATATATCGTGGGTGGTGATTTATCCAAAAAAACTTCAAAAGAAATGCCTTTGTATCAATGGCTTGACTGTGCAGGTGAAAAAATACTGAGCCTACCAGATCGGCTAAAAGGTTGGGTGGACTGGATAGATCTGACTGAAGCGGATTTATTTAGCCAACCTTATCAAACCAAGCTGCCCGATCTTAGCACCAAAAATTATGCACCTTGGGATATGGTGATGACCAAAACCCAGTTTTTTGGAGAATATAAGACCAGCTTTAGTGCATTAATTACTCGCTTGGATAAGTCTGCCATTTCTCCTGATGAAGCAGATATTGATCAGTTGTCTGTACTGACTGACATGGCCGCATCTGATCAGTTTGATGACATTCGTACCAGCTTTTTTAAGGGCAGTTTGGCTGGTGATTTTTTGCATAAAGTCATGCAATTTTTACCGACAGATCGACTGGCATTGGCATCTTTGCACGATGCTCATCGTATCATCAGCGGGGTGATTTATGAACAAGGCAGAAAACTTGGGATTGCTGAGCGTTATTTACCCACTCGCCCCGCTCAGCAGATTGGTACACGCATCAATTCTAACGAGCATCAAGCCGATGATCATACCAAGTTGGTTGCTTGGATTTATCAGCTTGCATACGCACCTTTTAGAGCATCTCATCGCTCATTAATGTCTCTGCCAATGACTGTACAACTGCGTGAGCTTAGCTTTACACTGGGGCTTGGCGATACCTTTAGTATCACTCGCCTAAATGAGGTGTTTAAAGCACATAGCGACAAAGACTTGGTATTGCTTGACGATGACTATCATACCATGCGTTATCGTTATTTACGAGGTGAGATTGATTTGGTTTATGAGTGCGATAGGCGATTTTTTATCGTTGATTATAAATCAAATTATTTGGGTAGCACGCCTGATGAGTATCATGATCACGCCATGGCTGCAGTGATGGATAAGGTCGGCTATTGGCTACAAGCTGCTATTTATCAAGTGGCATTGCATCGACTTTTAAAGATTCGATTAAAAGACTATGTTGGCAATGAAGCAGCTTATTTGGGTGCTGTTGAATATGTCTTTTTGCGTGGCGTTCAAGAGGGCAATGAGAAGACAGGGCATTTATGTTGGCAGCCGCCATTATCTTTGATTTTAGCACTTGATGAGATTTTATAAGTTAAACTTAACGATTAATAGTAGAGATAATATATGGCAGGGGATATTATTAGCCGATATGTGACCGATCGCATTCAAGACAATCATCAATGGTATGCCAAAAAACAGGTTTTGGCTGCTGAATGTACACTAAGATTACCAGACTTTGAGCTATATCATATCGTGCAGGATGCATTATTATTTCAGCTCAATCAAGGGCATACCATACTGCATATCAATGATCATGATGATTTGAATAATCGCCATGGATTAAATGGCATGATACCCATTTGGCAACAAAAAATCATGGATTCATGCCTGACAGTGATAACGCACGCATTGGCAAATGAGGGCATGGACTGGGCAGCATTTTTTGATGCTTATCATCGCTGTGCAGATGATACTATCAAGATAAAACAATTTGTTAATCATGCCTTAAATCATTTTCGTCAGCAAGTATCTTTGCTTGATCACACAGTGATGGAAATTGAGCAATTATCTGCGTTATTTTTGTCCATGCTGCGTATTTACTATGTCTTATACAAAAATGCCAATACTTTGAATCAGTTTGTGAGTCTTTTGCATAACAATACTTTTTTTGGAGATATTTTGGCATCAAACATTCAAAGCATACCAACAAATACGCCACCGATTTATTTTAGTGATCAAGCAGGTGGACTGTATTTATGGACAAGTCGTGCCTACCTTGCTGAATCACAACTGATGACGCATATCGTGCGTATCAGTCAGGCTGATGTGCCGATATTTGCTCTTGATCAGCTACCAAATAGCCTAAATACCGAGCAGCGTGACGCAATCAAGCTGGTCTCAAAACAAGCGTTTTGCCTAATTACGGGAGGTCCTGGGACAGGCAAGACCTTTACAGTTGCCCAAATTGTCATCGCACTCAATCAGCGTGATGAGTATAAAAAGATGCGTTTGGGGCTTGCTGCACCGACAGGTAAGGCAGCTCAGCGTATGAGTGAATCTTTGCTTAAATCCCTAGATAAGGCGAACGATATACAGCTGCCCAAGCCTAAGACCATTCACCGCCTGCTTGGTATTGGGGCAAATGGCAGCCCACGCTATGATGCCAAAAATCAGCTGCCGCTTGATATGCTTATTATCGATGAAGCTTCTATGCTTGGCACGGAGCTGGCAAGTCAGCTATTTGCTGCCATCGCCACGGGTTGCCGTGTGATTTTACTTGGGGATACGCATCAGCTGGCTGCGGTTGATGCTGGTGCGGTGTTGGCTGACTTATGCCGAATTGAACGCCTAAGGCATTTGCGTGTCAATTTGACAGCATCAAAACGCTTTACGGACACATCAGGTGTTGGTCAATTGGCAAAGCTGATTAATGATGATCGTCAAAATATACACTTTGATGAAATACAACAATTAATCAATTGCCATACCAAGATTGATTTTCATCCCATCACCCATGCCCTAATGCACAATGATACCTACCAAAAGCTTAGCCAAGACTATCAGGACTATTTTTTAGCAAGTAAACGGCTTCGCTTTAGTTTTGCAAAATTATCTAGCCAAGATGCAATTGATAGCGTCAAAAAACTATTTAAGATATTAGATACTTACCGTATTCTTTGCGCTTCACATCTTGGTACATTTGGCGATGATCAGATCAATGATTATTTAAGCTTAGCTCATCGAGCAGTTCAAAAAATCCCACCATCAGTATCGCCTTGGTTTCATGGTCGTGTGGTGATGATTACCAAAAATTTATATGATTTGGGTTTATTTAATGGAGATATCGGCATTTGCTTATGGGGTTCATCAGGTCTTAGCGTGTACTTTGAAGGCGAGGCTTTGCGTATGGTGGCGGTTGATATGTTAAGTGATACCGTTGTGAGTACGGCTTATGCCATCACAGTGCATAAATCCCAAGGTTCAGAGTGGCAAAAAGTCGCCATTATCTTTGATGGCAATAGCGAACGCCTGCTGTCAAAGGAGCTTATTTATACCGCTGTTACTCGAGCAAAGTCAGCGGTACATATCTACAGCACGCATGACGCACTCATCAATGCCATCAATACGCCGACAGTTCGACAAACTGGGCTGGATAAAGTGAGTGATGGTCAGCAATCATAATCACTTGATCTTGCCATGTTTAAAAATACAAATTTTATTCCAAATATGCCATAAATTATAAAATTATGTCATAATACAAAGTTTTAAAGTGATATTTCAAAATACAAGTATATGACACAATGATGACAGATAATAAGCTACAAAAATCCCTTAAAAATCAACATATTTTATCACAGCCCCTATCTATTGGGGGTTTAAAAATTGAGAATAGAATTTGGGTAGCACCGATGGCAGGGGTGACGGATAACCCTTTTCGAAGGCTCTGTAAATCCTTTGGTGCAGGTCATGCCGTCAGTGAGATGATTATTGCTGATACAGCATTATATGCACGCAAAAAATCGTTATATCGAGCCAATTTTGATGGCGAAATTGCACCCATTTCTGCACAAATTGCAGGGGCTGAGCCTGATAAATTGGCACAAGCCGCCCAATTTCAAGTTGCCAATGGTGCTCAGATTGTCGATATTAATATGGGCTGTCCTGCCAAAAAAGTCTGCCGTAAGCTCGCAGGCTCGGCATTGCTTCAGGATGAAGATTTGGTTAGGCGGCTGCTTGACAGTGCGGTTTTGGCCGCTGATGTGCCAGTCACTTTAAAAACTCGTTTGGGATTTGCCAATGGGCAAGAAAATATTTTAAAAATTGCACAAATTGCTGAACAAGCAGGCGTGGCTGCCATTACCATTCATGGGCGTACACGAGAGGATTTTTATACAGGTCAGGCACGCTATGAGCTGATTACCCAAGTAAAAAAGGCTGCCAAAATCCCTATCATTGTCAATGGCGATATCGATAGCCCACAAAAAGCTTTAGATATCCAAGCCAAAACAGGGGCAGATGCTGTTATGATTGGTCGAGCTGCTCAAGGTAAACCTTGGCTGTTTCAGCAAATTGCCCATTTTGCCAATACTGGCGAACTCTTAGCGTCGCCTACGGTCGGTGAGATTCATGAAGTGGTCTTGAGGCATCTAGATGAGCTGTATCGCTTTTATGGAGAATATTCAGGATGTCGCATTGCCCGTAAGCACATCGCATGGTATACAGGCGGTCTGCCCAACTCTAACGCTTTTCGTGACGCCATGTATGCGTGCGAGACTACCAAAGAGCAGTTTGAGGTCGTGGATAAATTTTTTAAGACAATTTCTTAACAATTTCTTAAGTGTTTTTGTGTGTACTGATATCTTTGATGACTGCACTGACTGTCCCATCTTTAAAGGTTATCTTAACTGACTGATTTTGTTGGAGTGTTTTGGTGCTATGAATACTTTCATTGGTCTGAGCATTATGAATGAGTGTATAGCCTTTTTTTAGCATTCGGCTTGGATGCTGAATTAAAATCAAACTTTGTAAATGGCGACAGTCTTTTTTTAGTTTAGATAAATAATCAAATAGAATATTATGCTGATCAAGGTGGATTTTTGTGGTATGTTTGGCTTGCGATATAATCGCCAAACTTGATTTTTGGGTCTGAGCAAGTAGGGCGGTTAGAGCCGATTTTTCTTGGTGATGGCGGAATTTTGCGGTACTTTTTATGTGGCTTAGTTGATATAAATTGTCTTTTTTTGCCATATTGACGGCGTGCAAACTGCTTCTTTGGATTTTCTCAATTTGTCTTTGGCTATTTGCTTGGGCCATTGTTAGATGAGTATTGGTCATTTTAGTCAAACGCTCCATTGTAGCGACCGCTTGACGCGTCATTTTGACCAAATGCGACTCAATACCAAGGATAGCTTTTGATGGGGTATCAAAACTGCTATGTGCTACCTCATCAAGAATTACCGAGTCACGCTCATGCCCAATACCAACCCAAACAGGAATCGGACATTCTGCCACCAAAGCCGCTAATTCAAAATCATTCAAATAAGCCAAATCGCCAACCGCACCCCCACCACGAATAATGACCAACAAATCTGGCAAAGTATCATAGGTATTTTTAAAATTATTCATACCCTCAGAAATTGCAAGGCGTATCTCATTGGGCGCATGATTGCCTTGAAAAGTGGCATAATGATAGTGAAATTGGCAAGCACCTGCCAAGGCGAGCCGATCGGCTTCGGCACGAAAGTCGCCTAAACCTGCCGCCTTTTCAGGGGCGATTACGATGACATGGCGAATATCAAATGGTATGGCGTGTTTTTTATTTAAATGAAGCAGGCCTTCTTCGCTCAACCGTTTTTTCATCTGTGTATATGCAGCAGCGATCTCGCCGAGCGTATAATTTGGGTCAATATCGCTAATGTTTAGGCTAAAACCATAATTGGCATGAAAACTCGCCGAGCATTTTACCAAGACCAAAATACCTGCTTGTAGGCTTTGACCTGTCATTTTGGTAAATTTACTCATCACTGTCTTGGCACGAAATCGCCATAAAGTTGCACGGCAGCTTGCGGTAATTTGATCAACATCATCAGTCTCAGCCAATTCAAAATAATAATGACCGCCTTTAGTGTTCATGGCACGGATTTCAGCACGCACCCAAACCTCATGATCAAAACTGTCATCAATCACCATTTTGACTGCTGTCAAATAATCCGATAAAGACAAATGAGCATCTGCCAAATTATTAAAATTCTCATCAAAAACTGCTTCTTTGGCAAGCTTCGCTTCAAAACTTTCGGCAATTTGACGATGTTTATTTAATAGCGTTTCAGGGTCATCAAGGGTGCTGCCCAGTGCTTCAACATGCTTTATAGTGGTGTTTTTTGGCATAATTTTGGCATAATTTTGGTGAGATACTATTGTAGCAAAGCCAAGCAAAATTGGCAATTTTGGGTCAATCAGGCGTTTTTACATGCTTAATCTACATGCTTAATCTAAATTAAAATCACCCAAATGAATTTGAGCGATCATAGGCCAAAAGAGTTATTTGGTTGTTGTGGTTTTTCTGGGTAATTAAGTGCTGACAGTCAAGTCTGTGCGTTCATCCATCTCATACAATGTACCTGCACGACCAACGATTAAAGGATCGATATTACCAATTTGAGCGATGTCTTTATTTTCGTAGGTTGATTTATTGAGTACATAACGCATGGCGTTTAAGCGTGCGCGTTTTTTACAGTCAGATTTAATCACAATCCAAGGCACTTCTGCCGTGTCAGTATTAAAGAACATAGCTTCTTTGGCAAGTGTATAATCGTCCCATTTATTGAGCGAGGCTTTATCCACTGGCGATAGTTTCCACTGTTTTAACGGGTCATTTTCACGGCTGGCAAAACGCACACGCTGTTCTTCACGACTGACCGAAAACCAAAATTTCACCAAATGAATGCCAGATTCTACCAAATGCTTTTCAAATTCAGGCACTTGATGCATAAAAATACGGTATTCTTCATCCGTACAAAAGCCCATAACTCGTTCTACAACCGCACGATTGTACCAAGAGCGGTCAAATAAAACGATTTCACCAGCGGTTGGCAGATGCTGCACATAGCGTTGAAAATACCACTGGCCACGCTCTTGTTCGGTTGGCTTTTCTAGAGCGACCACACGAGCACCACGGGGATTTAAATGCTCCATAAATCGCTTAATGGTGCCACCTTTGCCTGCAGCATCACGCCCTTCAAAGATAATGACAAGTTTTTGACCAGTGGTTTTGATATGATGTTGGAGTTTTAACAGTTCAATTTGTAGCTTGTATTTTTGGGCTTCGTAATTTTTACGACTTAAGCGATATTTGTAGGGATAACCGCCTTCACGCCAATTATCCGAAAGCTGAGTATCTCGTGATTTATCGGTACGAACTTGGCTGATGACATGAGTTGTGGGAAGGTATTCTTTGAGCGCTTCACCAAATTCTGCCAACTCCTCAGGGGTAGCATGCTCAAGTAACTCTTCTAATTGACCCACCGTTTGTGTCATAATCGCTTCCGCTTTTGATGGCTTTGGCTTGGTTTCTGTAGCGGTCGATACTTTGGTACGAGTCGATGTTGTTTTTTTGGGAACGGTTGTGGCAGTCGTTGAGCTTGTTGTCGCCGTCTTAGGTTTTGGGGTGGTTGTCATAAGAATTCCTTAGATAAACAAATAAAAACAACAAAAAACCTTGCTATTAGTATGTTATCATGTTAATGATATGTTATCAACTGTTAAGCAATTTGTAATATCGGCTGACCATACCGCCATAATTTATCATAACATATGACAAAATATGACTAAGCGTGCTTTGGTTTTTATCATCTAAACCATCAAATCATTATTTAACGAAAAAAATTGATAAAAAGTATTGACAGCGATAAAAATATCAGTATAATACGCACTCATAGCCAGTTAGGCTAACCATACATGCCAGTGTGGTGAAATTGGTAGACACGACGGATTCAAAATCCGTTGCCCTTAAAAGCGTGTCGGTTCGAGTCCGACCACTGGTACCAATAAAATAAAAGACCTACAGCAAAAGTTGTAGGTCTTTTAATAGCTAAAAATAATAATAACCACATACTATGTTTGGCATTAAACTGTTACATTCTGATGATTTTATAAAATCGGCGTCATCGTTTGGTTGTTTTCTTGCCATCATGGACAAACAAACCAACAAAAACCATGTGTACAATCTTAGCACTCAGGTACAAAGATTTGAGCTCATTGACATCGATCAGGTGGCAAATTTGGCAAATTCGGTTCAAAATGGTGCCATCAGTGCCACTGTTGGCACGCTCTTTGTTGGGGCGGGCGTTTTGCCTGCACTGGTTGCCCTGTCTATTGGTGCTGGGCTACCCAATCGTACCAAAGACGCTTATGTTTGTCATATTGAGTTTGACGATGGCAAATCTGCCATTTTACAATTAAGCAAGCACAAATATCAGCAGTTTTTAAAACACATCGCTTAACGACCCAATCACGACCAAAACCCACCCAATGCGGTGGGTTTTTTTACTTAAAGGATGGCAACATGGCACTGGCAATTAACATTGTGCTTGGAGCAAATACGGTTCATTTTAGCCGTAACATCCAAAAAGCCACCCAAAACGCCAAAAAATACTTACAAGGCTTTGCCTTACTTGCCTACATGCAAGCGGCGGATAAAGACAAATCGGTGCAGGATTTTCTCATCATTGACCCAAACCCCATGACGGACGAACAAAAAAGCCTTTACTAAGCGCTTTGTAAATGAGATTAAGCAGTCTCTAAGTCGTGGGCGAACAGACGCTTAGGAAATTTTTACCAAAAGCAGTAAGTTTAATAATGCCTTTTTGTATCTCAATTTTGGACTCTAATTCTTTGTTTATCAGCTCTATTTGTTCAGTTCGTTCATCTTTGTTTAGAACCTTGCCATCGAGTTCAACTGGTCTAGTGAGATCTTGAAGCTTGGATATATCCAGTCTTCGAAGTTTAAGCTCTTTGCCCAGTTCTGAAACTTTTTCTTGATATAAGGCTGAGTGATAAAAGGGATCATAGACTGGTTCATGTGTCAAGTGTTCGGTATATGTCACATCTATTAGCTTAAGGCGTGCAAGGTTATCAATAGATGGTGTAATCAAGTTGGGATCTAGTACTTGGCGATTGCCTAAAAATACATGTTGGTGAAGCATATGAAAGCCATAACTTGCTTCTTTGACAATATTCACAATTGGTGCATCACCGCTTTGACTTAGATATTCTAGATTTTTGGCATCCAATGGGCTAAGTGATTTGATAATCTCTACAAACGCATGATGCACCTGACCATCTTTTCTCTCATCCATGGCTGACACAATCAAATTGGCAAACATTTCGCGAATGTTCTCTTCGTTCATATGAAATCGGCTGGCTTCCAACGCTGGGCCGATAATTGCCACATTGGGGTCTTTGAGTGCATTTGCTGGTATTTTTTCAATACCGGTCTGAATGTTGTTCTGCATGGCTTGTATATTCATTGCTTGTTGAGCCTTAATGCTTTCAACTTTATAATGCCACTTGTGACCATATACCACAAACCAAATATCTTGCAAGGTTTGCAAAGGTCCATTTAGCAAACCAACTGATGCAGCGCCACTCACAGCACCTGTGATAGCTGGTATTAAATGAAAGGTTTCTGCTGTCACGGCTATTACTCCTAAATTTTCTTCAATATGCGTTTGGTGATCTTAAATTCATTACCACCGCTCAAGACGGCTGACACTCCACACCCAGCCAATCACTTCAAACTCACCATCGCTGATCTGCTGCTTGGTGGCGACCTGCTCAGGAAATTCAGCGGCATTATCGCTGACGATACGCACACCGCCATCAGGCAGTCGATACAGACGCTTACATAAGCACAGCTCCCCAAAGCGAATCGCAAAAATGCGACCATCCTTGATCTCTTTTCGTCCTTTATCGATATAGATGGTGTCGCCATCTTGTACATAGGGCGTCATACTGTCATCGCACGCAGTGACAGCATAGGCATTGATGGGCATCACACCCAGATTGCTCAAGGTGCGTCTGCCCATGCGCAGCTTACGACCCTCAAGCGGTGCATCACCATTGACTGCACCATGCCCACAAGCAAAGGCAATGTCTTTATAAAAAGGGATCTCAGCTTCATCGTCATCCAATGGGGTGCTATCGTCCCATTCGGTGATAGGGGCGAGTTTATCATTATTTTTTGTCATCTCACCTTCGCCGTAGTCAAGCCAAGTTATAGGTACACCAAGACATTGCGCAAGCAGTTTCATTTTGTCGTTTCTTGGCTTGGCTTGACCTTTGGAATAACGGCGTATCATTTTAGGAAATTGATCAGCCTTGGCTCGCTCACTTGGCATCACGCCTTGGGCATTGAGTAAATGGGATAAAAACAATCCGCCAAGGGATAGATGCTTAGCTATTGAGCAAGCGACAGGCGGTAAGGTAAAAGCGGAAGACTTGCGTCCTGATATTAATTGGGAATATGTCAGAGAACAACAAAAAACCCCTAGTTATCGCTAGGGGCGGTGTCCATTTTCGGATTAACTTAAGGAAAGTTAAATGAACGAATTTATTATACCAAACTCTAATTCTGTGAGCAATGATTTTAATTATTCAAGAACAGATTTAGACGCCCAAGAGCAACAAATCGCTGAATTTATCAAAAAAGGTGGCAAAGTCATCAATCTTGACAATTCCGAACAGCCAAAGAAAAAATCAGCAAAAAAGCGTGATTTTAACAACCAAAGGATAAATAGCAAAATGCACCTTGTTTTGTGCTATCTAAAAAGGTCAGGTAAGCGTATGACTGGCTTACAAATTCAAGAAAAATTCGGCATATCGGCAACAACTTTAGGTAGTCAAACAAGGCTACTGAACGCACAAGCAAGCAAACAGTACAATCAAAACAGCAACCCAAGCAGAAAATGAAACATCAGCACAGCACAGCCAAGCATCTTTATGTGTTGCCAATATTAACGAAGGCTTTTTATCACTATTAAACTGGTGCAATAGATACACAGGGGCAAAGCATCCACCGAAATTTGTTATTAGACAGCAATTTAGCCAACATGCGGTTGATATTGGCTTATTAACACAGCTATCAGGTTTAATTGACGCAGGCAAGCTGCCTAAATCTGTACTGTATGATAAAGCCCGTGAGTTTAATTTAATCAGTGGCGAGCTTAGCAATGATGAAATAGATGGCTTAATTGAACAACCGAGCATGACTTATGAAGCATTTAATCAATTTAGAAAGGTTCAAGGTTCATCTGGCAAATAAGTTTAAAACCACACTTAATGAAATTGATGAGTTTTTACAATTGGTGGTATTTCGTCATGAAATTAGTGAGCTTAACTATAAAGAATTTGAGTTATTAATTGGCGAGAGTAAGCAGAAGCTCTTGGGCTTTTTGGCAGGTTACGCCTTGGAGTTAACCCAAGATTGGCAAGAGCTATACGATTACAGCTATACGCTTGAAACCAAAATGATTGATGATGATAAGCCAGATACGCTAAACATGAATGAGCCACAATTTGACGCAGACAGCCCCATCAAGCTATCTGCTCAGGTCGGTGTAACGCTTAATCAGATTTTGGCTAAGTTTGGTGATGAACAAAGCACAAAGATAAGTAATGCCATCAGCTATGCTTATACCAACGGCTTGACCAACCAAGAGCTTATTCAGATTATCCGAGGTACACGCAAAAACCGTTACCAAGATGGGATTTTACAAATCACAACACGCCACGCCAAAACCATTGCCCACACAGGCACAGCCATTGTTGCAAATCAAGCCAAACAGCAATTTATTCATGATAACAAAGACATCATCAAAGGCATTAAAGTCATTGCAACCTTGGATTTACGCACCAGTAGCATTTGTAGGGGTTTAGATGGGGTGTTTATGCCTTTGGACAAAGCACGATATCCGCCCTATCATTTTAATTGCCGTTCAAGTTTTGAGATTGTCTATGATGGCTATCAAACGCCCAAACAGCGAGCGAGCATGGATGGGGTGGTTAAAAATCAAACTTATTATGAATGGCTAAAAAATCAGCCTGCCCAATATCAAGATGAAGTGTTGGGTAAAACCCGAGCGAAGTTATTTCGTGATGGTGGCATGACAGTAGAGCGGTTTAGGGCGTTACAGCTTGATAAGAACTTTACACCGCTAACCCTAGATGAGATTAAGGCCCAATTATAGGGCTTTTTTGTTGCCCAAGGTTGGAAAACAAGGGTGTTTTGTGCTGGATAGCACGCAAATGGAGACAAACATACAATTAAAAACTGATGAAAACGGTAATGTGGTTGTGCAAGATGGTAAGCCTGTTTATATGTATGACGATGGGCAAGAGATTGCTTTTGACGCCATGCAAAACATGGCGAAAATCTCACAACTCAATGCAGAAGCCAAACAGCACCGAGAAGCCAAAGAAAAAGCGGAAACCTTGCTTAAGGCTTTTGATGGTCTAAATGCTGACGATGCTAAAAAAGCCCTTGAAACGGTTAAAAACCTTGATGATAAGCGATTGATTGACGCAGGCGAAGTTGAGAAAGTCAAAGCGGAAGCGAAAAAGGCTTTTGATGAACAGCTTGCCGAGAAAGACGCACAAATCAATAAGATTAAACAAGAATATAACAATGCCGTGATTGGTGGTGCATTTGCCCGCTCAAGTTTTATCAAAGACAAAACGCTGTTGCCGTCTGACATTGTCCAAAGTTCATTTGGCAGTCATTTCACGATGGAAAACGGCAAGATTGTGGCTAATTTGGGGGGAAACCCGATTTACTCACGCAAGAACCCAGGCGAGCTTGCAGATTTTGACGAAGCACTAGAAACCATCATCAGCCAATACCCACACAAAGACAGCATTTTGCGTGGTAGTGGTGCAAGTGGTGCAGGTGTTAAACATCCGTTGGCACAGGCAGGCACGACAAACTTAAAGCGTAGCCAAATGTCACTTGAGCAAAAGTCCGCTTTCATCAAAGAACATGGGCAAACCGCCTATTTAAATTTAGGAGCTTAATTTATGGCGATAACAACCAATAACGATGTACTTATTTACAATGAGCTTGCTCAAACCGCTTATCTTGAACGCTTACAAGAGAATTTGGCGGTATTTAACAAAGCGTCCAATAACGCTATTTTGCTAAGTGATGAGAACCTGCAAGGTGATTTTACAAAAGAGTCTTTTTATAAGATTGCAGGCAAGATTGAACACCGAGATGTTAACAGCACTAGCGTTGTACAAGCCAAAAAGATTGCCATGGCGGAGCGAGTGGGCGTCAAAGTACCTTTTAAGTTTGGGCCTTATGAAACTACCGAAGAAGCGTTTAAACGCCGTGCACGCAGTGTAGATGAGTTTTCTTTACTGCTTGGGCAAGACTATGCCGATGCTTTAATGGCAGGTTATTGGAAATATGCCACCGCAGCACTACAAGGGGCGGTTGGGTCAAATTCATCCATGTTGGTAACGGCTAAGTTGTCAGAGCATGGGCGAAAAGTCATTACCCAAGGTATGAGAAAGTTTGGTGATAAGTTTTCTAACCTATCCTTGCTTGTGATGGACGCAGCGAGCTATTTTGATATTGTAGATGGGGCAATCACCGATAAGCTGTATCAAGAAGCCAGTACCGTGGTTTATGGCGGTGCACCCGGTACGATGGGTATTCCTGTTTTGGTAACCGACCAAGCTAAAAAAGATACTATTTTGGCTTACAACAAGGGGCAATTCGTATCAGAAATAGCCAATTACCTGCGTTTAGAGTGTATCAAGACAATACCAAAGAAAACCTAGTGATTGGCGTACGAGCTGAAGGAGCGTTTAACCTTGATGTCTTGGGCTACAGCTACAAAGATACGGCAGGGGCTAATCCGAACTTGGCAACCTTGGGGGCAACAGCCAATTGGGAAAAATACGCAACGAGCGACAAAAACACCGCAGGCGTGATTTTAAATATTGCAGAGGGTTGATATGTTAGTTTATAGCAAGCAGGGTAAAAAAGTCTTGGGGGTTGATGGTGAATACCGAAACCCTGAATACTTTGAAAAAACAGAGCAAACAGACGCCGTTACGGTTATTGGCGATTATCCGCACATTGAGCTGGCTTACCAAGCAATTGGCGTAAATGTCATTCGCTTGGGTGTTGATGACACGCCTGCCATTGATGATGATAGTGAACAAACCAAAGCTAAATCACGCAGAACGCCAAAGGCGGTAGTATGAAACAAGACCCCATCTGTTTTAGGTGGGGTTTTTAGGATGAAACAATGATAACACTTGATGATTTAACAGACATTGATAAGGCTGATGAACAAACCGTGGTTATTGTCAATGCGTGGCTAAATAAGCATAAAATCAGGGCATTTGATAAGACCCCTGACCCCATCAGGCAAGCAGGCAGATATATTGCCAAAGCATGGCTTGACGGTGATTTATTTGTCGCACGAACAGAAGGCGTAGTGACGAGCAAATCATCTAAAGCAGGTGATGTGTCTGTTTCAAAGACTTATGCAGATGGTGAGCAAGGGCAGGCGATGAGCCAAAATGAGCAAATCGCTTTAGCACTCATTGAGCCGTATTTACAACAGCCTTTGGGAATGTTTGGCTTGCCTTTGGTTAGGGGCTAAGTTTTGGCTAAGCATTCAAGGCAAAATTGCACAGCATAAGGCATGGGGCGGTAATTTGGGTCATCTGTATGCACCAAATAATAACGCATCATGCGTTCAGACACGCCAAGCATATGGGCGGCTTTTCGCTGAGATAGCTCTGCTTTTTTAAGCAAGGCCCTAAGATAGGTTGGGTCGGGTCTGTGGTTGTCAATATGTGGTTTCATTTTTTTAAATCCTGAAAAAGCCTACTAATTGCAGCAGGCTTTTTTGTTTAAATAGTTGCCCAAAATTCACTTGAAAGTCTGTGCGTACCATTGATGATTTTTTGAATGTGTGGTTTTGCAATTTCTGCTAACTCTTCATCAGTTTGATGATTGTTGCGATATTTTTTGCAGAAAAATTTTACTGCTAAATCATTCAACATCTTGGCATATTCATTGGTTTGATTGTTGTTATGCGTAACATAAATATCATCAATCTCTGATGTCATTTCAGAAGTTACTTTTTTAAGTGCTTCAACTTCGCAAAGTTTAGCGTTGGTTGTTGTTATTGAAACATAAACCTTGTATCTATGTTGAGTAACTTTGATTTTTGCTTTAATGTTTAATGCTTTTACAGCTTTTTTAACTTTGGTTCCAGCTTCGGTTTTGTAAATAACATTCATGTCATCGCTCCTATGGCGGTTTGGTTGTGCCTAAGCGTTATTGCTTGGCTATGAGTGTATTATAGGCATTTATTGCCTAATTGTCAAGTATTATTTTTAAAAAAGTTTGATTTTTTTTGGTGCAAATCATGAAACAAGAAATCACAGCCGACATCGCCAATGCCTTTGATACCGATTTGGCGGATGCTGTCAAAGACTTCACAGGCAGGCGTGTCATCTTATCTGATGATGATTGGGCGGTTAATGATACCCAAGTACTATCTACCATCAATTACAGCGGTAGGGGCGTTTTTACAGGCTTTTACGCCCATGAGATTGATAACAAGACCATCATGCAACAAGATACCAAGCTAATTTGTTTGCAAAGTGAGCTGACAGACAGACCGCAGATGAACGATAGCATTAATCAGATGAAAGTGATGAATATCAGCCAAGACCCAGCAGGTATCTGTTATTTCATACAGCTTAGGGGGACAAATGGGGATTAAGTGGCATAAAAAAATCACGGTTGAACCCATTGCTGATAAGATTGACGCCACTTATCGCAAATTTGCCATTGACTGTTATAACAATGTCATCGCTCTAAGTCCTGTGCGTAAAGGGCGTTACAAAAATGCCCATCATATCAGCATTGGCAGTCCTAGCTATGCCGAGACAGGCGGCGGTGTTGAGCTTATCTTAGGCATTCCAAAGCACACCTACCCACTCATCTACATTCAAAACAACCTGCCCTATGCGTTGCGACTTGAACACGGCTGGTCACAACAAGCCCCCACAGGGGTGTACGGTAATGCCTTTAACAGTGCCATCGCCAATTTGGGTTAATCAAGCTGTCTTTGATATGCACGCACAGCATCCATGATGAGCTGATTTTGGGGAATATTTAAGCGTTTGGATAAGGATTTGATGAGTTCTATGTCATCAAGTTTTAGGGTGAATGCTTTGTTTTTTACCCCACGGCGTGCGTTGCTCTCTTTTTGAATTTGGGTTTGGGTTTTAGGGGTGCTTGTGATTTTTGGCATGGTACTTGACCTTTTTTAAAAAATGTCTTATGATAATGGGTAAGGAGTGGCTAGGCGTTTCCACCTAACCTGCCTTAGTAGCTGCAACTACCTTAGGCTTTTACTGTTAGTAAGCTGGATAGCTTAGCAACAGTACGGCGATGATGATAAACACCTTAGCAAGAGTTTTCATCGTTTACTCCTTGTTTTTGGCGTAAGCGTTGGTTTACGCCTTACCAATCAAGCAGACCTTGCTTGATGTGTTGTATTATAGCCTAGCTTATTTAAAAAGTCAAATAATTATTACGGTTTTGTATGAAATTGTTATGATTATTTGGCTTTTTTATCCCATTTTAAAAAAGGAGTTGTTATGATAAAAGCTCCATACAACCCAATCGATGTCGCCAACTATATTGTGGCTGAAGCTATTAGGAGAGAAAAGCCCGTTACTCACTTAAAACTACAAAAACTGTTGTATTATGTGGTGGCGAAGTATTTGCAAACCCACAATAAACCATTAATTGCTGAAAATGTGGTTAAATGGCAATATGGTCCTGTGGTTAAAAGTGTCTATCATCAGTTTAAGATACTCGGCTCGCTTGAGATTACAGAGCTTTGTGAGTATATAGAATCAAAAGATGATAAGAAGCTTTTTTCTGTAAAATGGGCGAATGTTGATGCAAATGTGAAAACATTAGAAAACGACCCTGAGTTTGCAAAAGTTGCTAATACTGTAATTGATGATTTGCTAAGCGTGTCTGCTTTTGGACTTGTGGATATAACACACGCTGAAGCCGCTTGGCGTAATTTCGAGCCTGAAATTTTACAGGGGTTTGAACCTTATTACTCTGAAGATGAGTTAAAGGCTGCAACTTATGGCTAATAATGAGTCAATTGCTGAACAAAAATCCGACTAAAATTGGTTTTTTATATTTAAAATGAACCGCCCATCATCAGATAGGCGGTTTTTTTAGGGTAGTTTTATCAAACAGGACAACCATGACACTCACCGAACAAACCAAACGCTTTATCCTCAACCATGCCAAAATCTGCTATCCTGCTGAATGCTGTGGGCTTATCATAGATGGGCAGTATTATCCTTGTGATAATGTTGCCCCAAATCCTGCCGAGCATTTTGAGATAGACTACCTTAACATGGTTGAAATGCAGGAATATCACGGCGAAATACAAGCCATCGTCCATAGCCACTCATAGATGGGCAGTATTATCCTTGTGATAATGTTGCCCCAAATCCTGCCGAGCATTTTGAGATAGACCCCATTGACATGTTTGAGATGGAGGAAAAGGGTCAAATACAAGCGATTGTCCATAGCCACCCTGACGGCAATGCTGAGCCGTCCGAAGTGGATAGGGTGCAAATGAGCATACATGGGCTAGATTGGGTGATTTGTGCTTTTGGTTACCACGCAGGTGGCAAAGAGTACTTTGATGTCAAATGCCATAAACCCAAAGCGTATCAAGCCCCATTATTAGGGCGTGAGTATCATCATGGCGTACAAGATTGCTATAGTCTAGTACAAGACTATTACAGCCGTGAGCTTGACATCACACTGCCAAGCTTTGCACGATCTGATGACTGGTGGGAAAACCCAAACCATGAACCACTTTATGAAAATAACTTCACCAAAGCAGGCTTTATTAAGGTGCAAGACAAAAACGACTTACAAAAGCACGATGTCATCTTGTGCCGTGTTGGGCGTACCCATCATGTCAATCATGCCTTAATTTGGCTTGGCGATGATGGAGCATTGACAAGCGAGAAAACCCCTGATTGTGTGGGTAATGCCCTAATTTTGCACCACCCCCATGGCGGTCTTAGCGTGCGTGAGATTTATGGGGATAGTTGGCAAAGACGCACGGCGATGGTGGTGCGTCATCAAGCATCAAACCAAACCAACTTGTAACTGCTTACCCAATTTGGCAAAAGCATTGGCAAGGGTGTCAATTTTGGTGGTGTGCGATAAATCCACAAGGCGGGTTAGACTTTGTGGCACAATGCCCATTCTTTTGGCAAGCTCAGCTTGGCTGACATTTTGGGCAATCATTTCGTTAAGCAGTAACACCTTTACCCATACAGACGGTGGCAAGCTAACCAAATGCTCGCCATCTTGTGCTTGGCTTGGCATTGGTACGGCTCGGTTATCTTCAAAATAAAACTCCATGGCGACCATTAAGGCATCTTGTGCCATGTCTAGGGCTTCGTCCGTGGTATCGCCTTGGCTGATGGCTTCTGGAATGTCACGAAAAGTAACGCAAAAGCCGTCTGTATCAGGGGTTAGGGTAACAGGATAGTGCATAAATTCTCTGCCTTTGTGGTTAAAGCAATTACACCTGACGAAATTAGGGCAGCAGGTGAGCAATTTAAATCCCACCCTGAAAACAATGCACCAGCCACCGCAGATAAGCTGATTGCCAATAAAAGCGGTTTTGTTTTATCTGAGCGTAGTCTTAAAAATCTACAGATGATTATTGCCCCCTTGCCAAAGCAATGGCACAGGCAAGCGGTAAGCTGGGCGTAAATGTGCGTTGGGGCGGTGCATGGATGGTCATTACAGGCAAAGCAGGCACGCCACAAGAATGGGTTAAGGCATATCGTGCTGGCGGTTGACGCTTTTTGGATGGGGTACATTTTGAGCTGGTGTAAGCAGAATTAACCCTTTATATTCTAAGCATTCACTTGCCCAATTAACAAACGCTTTATACATTGATAAGCTTGAGCCGTGCGTGTTTTGAGCGTTTTATTTTCGTTTCACACCCAATTTTCGACAAATTCAGGGCTTAAATCGCCTAATGGTTTATGCCAAATATTAGCCAAGCATCCCTCTTGATACTCACCATCAGATAAATAAGGCTTGCACGCTTCAATATGGTCTTTAATATAGCGAGCCGACCAGTCGGATTTTTTCAAATCAATTTTTCACTTCTATTAAATTTAAACTGATCTGTTCACTAATCTTAACCGCCAAAACGCCACCCCCAAACAAAGCACCGCCACACTTGCCAAATATGCCATCTTTTGCCAAACATCTTGAATGGATACGCCCATCTGATTGAGCTGAATGAACATTTGTACGCCTTGTGTGGTTGGTAGGGCGTGGGCTAATGGTTGTAAAAATTTGGGCATCGCCATCAGTGGGTAAGCAAGCCCTGTTAGCATAAATAATGGCACAGAGCTAAAAATGAGCAACACACCCACCTTAGCACCATCAGCTACCCATGATGCGATTAATAAAGCCACCCCAATGGCACAGCTGACAAAGATGGGGACACCGAGCATCATCCCCCAAAAGTTGCCACCCCTAGGATAATCATGCCACCAAAATACAAAACCAAATAAATAAAAACACGACAAACAGCCAATGGTCAATGCCACCGCATAAATTGCCAAAAAATCACAAGCACTGGCACGCCATAACCTTTGACGATAACCTGCCACAAGCATGGCAAGACCCAGCACGATGGTTTGGTAGACGATGATGGGAGCAACAGCAGGAAAAATATAGCTACCATATCCTGACAGAGGGTTAAATAATGCTGATTGATGGATAAGCTCTGGCATGGGTTTGTGTCTGGTTTGGGTGACTTGTCCTAACTCTTGGATGATGGTTGCTTGTAATGATGATACCAGACCTGCACCGATATTTTGTGTACGCAAAAAATACGCCGAACTCAGATACAGCCCAACCCCGCCTGTTTGACCGTGATGAATGCTTTGGCTAAGATTGTCAGGCAATAATAAAATCCCATCTGCCTTTGCTGATTGTACCAGCATTTGAGCTTGCCTAAAATCACTCACAACCGCCAAAACATGTATGTTGGGCGTGTGGCTTGTGGTGTGGATGATGGCTTGGGTGAGCGGGCTTTGCTCTTCATCAACAATCACAATGGGCAAATCGGCAGGACGCTGAGCTTGATAGGCAAACGGATAAAAAAAACCATAAAACACCACCGACAGCACCATGGTCAAAAAAATAGACCTGTCTTTGACGACATCAAGCCAGATGGTCAGATATTGTTTGATAAATCGTCTCATCAACTGTCATCCTTGGGCGTATTTGGCATGGCTATTAAGGTCTTGTTGATGCGTCTAAGCAGTAATAGGCTACCGATGGCAAAAATTAGCACAAATATCAGCAAAGAGTTAAGCTGTGCTAGGGTGATGATAAATGGACTGCCAATCACCCACTGTTCAACTTGTAGACGGGCAAAGGGGGTAAAGGGGATAATCTGCGACCAAAATTGGGTAAAGCTTGGGGCGTTATTTAGTGGTAGAGTAACCCCTGCAAAACTCATTGACGAGCCGCCATAGACCGCCAAAATGCCATAGCTTTTATTAATGTTTTGGGTTTTAAGTACCACCATCGCCCCAAATAAGGCATAAGCAAGATAAAACAGCAGCTGACCGATAATCAGTACAAATAACGACCCTGCCACAAACCAGCCACGCACCCCAATAAGCCACGCCTGCCATAGCCCATGCCAAAGGCTGATTATCAGCACATACACGCTTATTTTACCAAACAACGCCCCAAAAGGTGAATGACATAACCATTCATGTACGCTGTGTTCATGAAATTCTTGTCCAATGGCGTGGGCAACCAAACAGCACAGTAATAAATGCAGCACCGCAGCGACCAAAAACGGCTCTAAAAAGAATTCATAGCTTAAATTGGGGTTAAACAGCACCGATATTTTGACATGAGGCATGTTGCCAGATAAATGGGGTAAGACACCAGTTAAATGCTTGGTTTGTATAAATTTGGCAATACCGCCTTTGGTGCTTTTAGATAGGGCAGATGAGATGGCACTGCCAATGCTAAAAAATGATTGATTGTAGGCAATGTGAATGCCTGTATTTTCACCACGCACCAAATGATTTTGAGCATCCTTGGGAATGTGTATGTAGCCACCAACATCCAGACGATTGATGGCATGATGAGCATCTTGTACATTATCTAAGATTAGGACGGTTTTAATGGTTTCATTATGATGAATGTGCTGATAAATCAAATGGCTTAATTCACTGTTATCCTCATCAACCAAAGCCACAGGCAGATGATGTGCTTTACCATGATAAAACATGGCTCCAAATAAGACAATGATGACAAGCGGTGCTATCATGACCATCGCCAAATCAAATCGGTTACATGATAAGCGGTTAAGCTCACGCAAAAATGCTTGGCAAAAAGCACGAATAAAGCGAACAATCATGGATATCAGACTTATTTGGATGAAAATTTAAGGCAAAACAGTGATATCAAATATCACACTCATACCCACTTTTAACCCTTCAATGGGGGTGATGGGTTCAAGTTTGGTTTTAAAGCTATGAATGTCATAACCGCCTGTCTGTCTAGTATTTTTGATGGTGGCAAATTCTCCCTCGTCATCGGTATGCACGATTTTAAAATCGGCGGTTTTGTTCAGTGCAGGGATAAAACCAGTTAGCTTGGGCAGGGCATGGACATGACTGTATTGATTTTCTTGGACGCTTATGGTAATGGTAGGGTGGTTGTCAAGCAGGCTCATTACAGGCACCGCTGGCATGACCAGTTCACTGCTTTGAATGTAGATTTTTGAGACCGTGCCATCAATGGGGGCATAAAGCATGGTTTCAGCATCTAGGGCATCGGCTTCGGCAACCGCCGCACGAGCGATTTGGACTTGGGCGTCGGCGGACGATTTTAATTCATCAGTGCGACCACGCTCGGCTTTTAGATACTGCTGCTGTGCTGCTTGGGCAATTTGAGCAGAAGACTGCTTCGCTGCTCTCATCTCATCACTGCGTTGGCGGGAGATGACACCTTCTTGATACAAATACTCACCACGGCGATAGCTCTCCTCTGCCAGTGTTGCCTGAGCTTTGGCACTTTGCCAATTGGCGTACAGGGTGTCTACATTTTCTTGTCTTGTGCCACGGTCTGTGGACGACTGAAAGGCAAGGGCTGATTGTAACATGGCAGCGGCTTGCTGTTTTTTGGCGTCAATTTCAGGACTGATAAGCTGAACCAAAGGCTCACCTGCCCTGACAGCTTGACCCTCTTTGACATAAATGGCAGCAACACGACTGGGCAGTTTGGTGCTGATGTTCACCGTTTCGCCCTCCACACGCCCTTGAATGCTAAATGTGGCAGGCCCGGTAATCTTTTGTCTGACATGAGCAATCACCCCCTTTGGTGGCTCATTTGTGCTACCGATGGCATTAGCTGTTGGCAAGTTTTGCGGTGTGCCATAGCTTTGTATCAAACCAAAAATAATCACCAAAAGCACACTGCCAATGAGTGCCAATAATAAGAATAACGCCAAAGGTCTGGGCTTTGATTTGGCTTGTGTGTGGGGTTTTTGTTTTTTTGGATGGTTGCCATCGGTATCTGGCTTAGCATCATCGGTCTTATCGGTCATGGTTTTGGGCTGTCAAATGGTTGGGGTTAAGTATGAGCGTTATCAATCACAATTTATGAGCATCATCCAAAGACAAATAATCATCAAAGTCATCAATTGTCCCTGTGTAATGCAACAGCGTCGCCAATGCCAAAAGGTAGCGATACGCATTTAGAGCGGTTTCGCTGTCAATCTGTGATAAAGCACTTTGGGCATCAACCACACCTGCCACCGTCCCAAACCCTTCTTGAAAAGACAGCGTCTGGATACGCAAATTTTCTTTGGCGACTTGATGATTTTGTTGTAGTAGGGCGTGGGTTTTTTGTGCCAGCACCATCTCGCCATAAGCGGTGTGCATGGTGGTTGTGATGTGTTCATTGACTTGTTCATGACCTAATTTGGCTGCTTGTTTTTGTAGGTGTGCTGCCCCAATCTGCTTATTACGGTCAATGCCTGATAATAGGTTATACTGAACCGCCACACCTGCAAACCAATCAGGCTTATCATCTAAGGTATAACGAGCCACGGCCGCAATTTTTGGTTTTTTGGTGGATTGTCTTAGGGCGATATTTTCATCAGCAAGCTGAGTGTCGGTTTTTAGCTTTTGATTTAGCGGTGTGTTTTGGGAATCTTTGAGTAATGCTTGCCAATTGGGGCGATGCTGGGTGTTAATAAACAGCGGTGTGCTTAGCGGTTCAATGTGGGGCAAACCAAGCAAAACAGCAAGTTCATAAATGCTGTTTTGGTGCTGATTTTGGGTGCTTTGATACAGTCTTTGTACCTGATTGCGTGCCACTTCAAATTGCATACGCTGTCCACGACTGATAAAACCTTGCTGTTCTAATTTATAAGCATTATCTACATGTAACTGCATGGCACTAAGCATGTTTTGTTGTGTGTCGGTCAGCTGCTTTTGTAATTGCACATTAAAATAATGGCGAATCAAATTAAGTTTTGCCAAAGAGATGTGTTCTTGTAATCCAAATTTACCACGCTGTGCTTGTAGATTGGCGATATTTTTGCTGCTACTGATTAGGCCACCTGTATAGATGGGCATCGTGGCGGTAATGTTTGGGGTAATGCCATCATGGCGTAGCTTGACATCTTGATGGTCAGGCAGGCGGTCAAGGGCGGTTTGGGTGCTGTCATGCAAAGCATCCAACAGACCATCGGGTGCACTGCCAAAGCGATGGTCAAAATGGGTGTTAATGTGCTGGGCGGTCTGCTCTTTGATATGATCTAAGGGTATGCTGCTGTTTTGTTGCAGTACAAAGGCGTGTGCATTGAGCGATATCCTAGGATAGTGTAATTTTTGTAATGATTCTGCTTGTAAGACATCAGCTTGATACAAGGCATGACTTGCTTGGATGGCAGGGCTGCTGCTCATGAGCTGTTTTTGAGCATCAAGCAAGCTATAATCAGCATCAGCCTGCTGTGCTAACAACAATCCCAAAAGCAAAAAATAGGGCATTTTCATGGTTGAAAAATAAACAAAATTTAAAATCTTATCATAACAAGGCTTGATAATATTATCAATAGCAACCAACTGGCATTTGATGGACATGTGTATCAAATTTAATGATTGATTTTTTGGGTAAATTATGTATGCATTTTATCATTAAAATATCTTTATCAATTAATATTTAATGATAAAATTATTAAATTTAAATATGACAAAGTGAAATATTAACAATGAATTGTTATTTGGTTTACTTATATCATTTAACATAATATATATTATGCGAAGTAGTAAATAAGTAGATAATAAGCAATCAAGCCAAAAACCAATCTGTTTTTTGGCTTGATTTTGGCAGCGGCTCGCAGTTTATTGAGTTGTCAGATTTGCCCACAGTGTTTCAAGACGCTTGGCAGAAACTGGCTGAACTGTTTTCATCGGTTGGGCAAATAAATTAATGCGGTATTCTTCGACCAGCCAGCGATATTCTGCAAACTTAGGATTTTTAACGCACCTTGCTAAGCGTTCCATGTGCGTATCTAGCAAATATACAGCATCCAAGTCCGCCTCTAAATTATGCTGTAGCCTATCAAGGCGAATATTGAGTGCCTGTAAATAACGAGGATACTGACGCCAATGCCGATAATCCGTCTGATATACAAAATTTGCCAATTGCAAGTCATCAAGCTGATCTTCGATGTCTTCGATATTTTCACCGAAAATCTCCTGATCTAGCATCAAAAGCTTGCCACGAGCTGTTTGCCAAGCGGTATAAATTTCTTTTAAGTTTCTTAAGATTTCTTGACCAACCAGTAAAAAATTCTTTAAAATTAAGTCTTGACAATCGTCAAACTCTCGTTCATCTAGTGGCAAATGTGAAATCAGCCATTGATTATTTTGTGTTATTAGACCTGCAATTGCTGCTCTGGCATGATCAACGTGTTGACTGACAGGCTTATGATCAAAGTCTGGACCGTAGTCATAAAGGCAGGCTTCTAAAGTTGCATGTACGACGATATTTTTTAGTTTTTCTAAATCACCTAATGGTGCGAACGCCAATTTAAATGCTTTATCAATTTGACCAGTCAGCTGTTTTTGTTTCGCACCCAAATGCCCCTTAATGAGCGTTAAAACGCCCTTTTTATGCTCAGCCAAAGCAGCGTTCATCTCTGTAAATGTCGCAATAAAAACCGCACTTTGGGCCGCATCTGCTTTTAGTGCAGAAAATTCTTGCATGACAATGCCTGATGTGTGCTTATTTTTGACAAAATTAAAATGATTTGGAAAATGATGATGCACTCCCTGCTCAATAGCGATGCTTTGAACGCTAGCTTTACGATGTCGTGCCTGTAATTTCGGCAAGTCACGACTTTTTTCGATCACACGATTTTTATCATCCACCACACAAATCAATGGACGCAGGTAATCTTCAACCTTATCAGGTGCAAAATCTTGAGCGTGTGCTTGCACACCAAGCGTCTTTAATGCTGCCACAAGCTGATCTAATAAACCCATCTTTGAGCTTGCGTCCAATTGGTGAAAAATCTTTTGGCAAGTATCTGGAATGGGGACAATCTGTCGGCGAATTTCTTTAGGCAATGTTTTTAATAATTGTAGTACTAATTCATAACGCCACCCTGAGATACCCCAAAGCAGTGCCACAGGATCAACCTGTGCCAATGCCTTAATCGGTACATGCACGGTCACGCCATCATTATCAGCCGCTGGATCAAAGACATACGACAGCGGCAAGCGTACACCGCCCAAATGCCAACTTTCAGGAAATTCTCGACTATCATCAACAGCTTCATTAAGCACATCTTCATCACTAAAATGCAAAAAGTTGGGTGTTTTGTTTTCAGTATCGTGATAAAATTCTTCAAAACTTTTACGGCTGGCGATATGATTAGGAATTTTGGCATCATAAAATTGATATAAACTTTCTTCATCAACCAATAAATCTCGGCGTCTAAGCTTATCTTCAATACGCTCAATGTCTTTGATTTTATTGGCATTATCTGCCAAAAATTTCATCTGCATCCCATATTGATTGGCAACCAAAGCATCACGAATAAAAATCTCTCTGGCCTGTACCAAATCAATTTGTTCAAAATTCACCAATTCTTTGGCAATCACAATCAGTCCAAATAAACTGATTTGAGCATAAGCACGCACACGCCCTGCTTTTTTTGACCAATGCGGTTCAAAATAATGATATTTTAATAAATTCGGTGCTGCTTTGATAATCCATTCAGGTTCAATCTTAGCAAGCGTACGCATATAAACTTGCGAAGTTTCCACCACCTCAAACGCCATGACCCACTGAGCACCCTTTTTATGAAGCGTACTGGCAGGAAAAATACGGGCTTTTTGGCTACGAGCCATCAAATATTCGCCCACCGTATCGGTTTTATGCGCCACAAATGACAAAAGTGCACTCAAAAGTGCACGATGAATATTGGCATAATGAATGCTTGTTTTGTTATCAATGTCATTTTTTAGGGCTTTAGCCCCCACGAGTGCTTGTTTGATGGATTTTTGATGAGAGGTACCAGACTTAAGTGATAATCGAACACCCTTTTTGGTATCAATTTTCACATCATTTTGGTGATTTTTTTGTTTATTAATCTCAAAACCCATCTCTGCCATCATCTCACTAAGCTGCCTGTGAGTTTTTTGCCATTCACGGATGCGTGCGTAGCTTAGATAATGTTTTTTGGCAAAATTGCGGCGAGCATTACTGCTAAGTGCTTGATTGTCATTGGTTGAATGCTGATCAAACAGTGCTGCAAACAATTCTAAATAAAATAAAAAATCTGAATCTTCTTTACGAAATAACGCATGCTTTTGATCGGCTTGAGCGTGCTTATTGATTGGGCGTTCACGCACATCTTGAACCGCCAGCGCTGACACGATGATTAAAATATCCGCCAAGCAATCAAAGGCATCACCTGCCACAAGCATGCGAGCCAAGCGTGGATCGATGGGCATTTTTGCCATTTGTTGTCCGATTTTGGTTAGACTGCTAAGCTGTGTGCGTCCCTTTCTGGCGCGTGTTTTGGTAAAACTTTTATCATCAAGTGCTCCCAATTCTATCAAAAGCTTACGGCCATCATTCACCAATCGTAAGTCAGGCGGTGTGATAAAGTCAAAGGCATTCACATCGCCAAGTTGAAGACGCTCCATCTGTAAAATCACTGATGCTAAATTGGTGCGTAGGATTTCAGGTTCGGTAAATTCTGGACGACTGTTAAAATCTTCTTCAGAATACAACCGAATACACACCCCAGGTGCTACCCTACCGCACCGCCCTTTTCTTTGATTGGCGGCGGCTTGACTGATTGCCTCGATGGGCAGTCTTTGGATGCGTGATCGATAGTTATAGCGAGAAATTCTGGCAAAACCCAAATCAATCACATAGCGAATATTAGGCACTGTCAACGCAGTTTCTGCGACATTTGTGGCGATGATGATACGTCGCCCTTTACCTGACGGTGCAAAGATTTTTTGCTGCTCACCATAGCTTTGGCGTGCAAATAACGGTAAAATCTCTGTATGGGCAGGCTCATATAACATCAGCACTTCTTGTAGCTCACGGATTTCAGCTTCTGTTGCCGCAAAAATTAAGATATCTGCCTGATCTGGATGCCCCTTGGTGCGTGCATCTTCAAAGCATTCATTAACCGCTGCTGTCAAAGCGCGTGGCAGATTGTCCTCAATATCATCAAATGCATCATCATCTTGGCTAGATACGATGGTATCGGTCAAGGGGTGATAGCGCACCTCAACAGGATAGCTACGACCCTCGACAATATACACAGGTGCAGGTTTGCCATTCGCTGCAAAATAGTCAGAAAACCTTTGGGTGTCTAAAGTGGCGGAGGTGATGATAACTTTTAGATCAGGGCGTTTGGGTAAAAGACGCTTTAAATAGCCCATGATAAAATCAATATTTAAGCTACGCTCATGTGCTTCATCAATGATGATGGTATCATAATTTGCCAAAAACTTATCAGAGCCCAATTCAGCAAGTAAAATCCCATCTGTCATCAGCTTGACAATAGAGTGCTTGCCACCTTCTTCGGTGAAGCGAATCTTAAAACTCACCGTCTGACCAAGTGGCTCGCCAAGCTCTTCAGCGATACGCATCGCTACCGAGCGTGCAGCCAATCGGCGTGGTTGTGTGTGGCCAATTTGACCTGTGATGCCACGCCCTGCCATCATAGCAAGCTTAGGCAGTTGCGTGGTTTTGCCAGAACCCGTCTCACCTGCGATAATCACCACTTGATGATCACGGATCGCTTGAATTAGCGTATCGGCTTCAGCAGTCACGGGCAAATCATGATTAAGTTTTTCTGATAGATTTTTTGGTATGCTATCCATACGATTGGCGACCTGTTCGGCAGATCGCTCATAGATAGCATCATAGCGTATTTTGCACTTAGTTTTTAGATCGCCTGTGGTAGAATTCATTTTCTGTTTTAGTTTATTTAAATAATGTCTGTCTTTGGCAAGGACTGGTAAATTATCGGTAGAATGCATATTTTTAAATGATAGTTATCTTATAAAGGGTATGAAAAAGCATCAATTTAAGTACATTGATACATCAGATTTTATTTTATTCATGGGTCTATATGAGGGCTTGGACGCATGAATAAACCATGTATTGTAAATAAAATCATCAAAACCTGCAATTTTCTATTTAAATGGCGATTTTAGGGCGATAGACAAGCGATGACTTTTTGCCCATCTGTCGCAAATTTATTAACTTATGCTATAATGCCAAGTATCTTTTTTTGCCTATTGTGATTGTCAATTATGAACGAATCCATTAGCCTAATCTCGCTGGTCATTGAAGCAAGCGTTGTTGTTAAATTGGTCATGGCGATACTGCTTTTGCTGTCTACAATCAGTTGGGTACTGATTTTTCATCTGGGTACCAAAATTGGCGGTATTGCCAAGTTTGATAAGCGATTTGAGCGATGGTTTTGGACTGATGATATCGATCATCAGCTGTCTGTTGTGCAAGCAGAATCAGAGCGTGCAGGGCTTGAGCTGATTTTTTATACAGGTTTTTATGATCAAAATCACCAAGACCAAGATTCTTCACTAAGTGATGATAAAAAAGTGCAAATCGTTGAGCGTCGCTTGCGTATGGCATTAGGCAGTGAGCAGGTGCATCTTGAAAAAGGATTATCAACGCTTGCAACGATTGGTTCTGTTTCACCTTATATCGGACTATTTGGTACAGTATGGGGCATTATGAATGCATTTATTGGCTTGGGTCAAGCCGAATCGGTTGGTCTTGCAACCGTTGCACCGAGCATTGCTGAGGCATTGATTGCAACAGCACTTGGTTTATTTGCGGCCATTCCTGCGACGATGGCATATAATCACTTTGCCACCAAATCCAATACACTGTATGAAAATCGTAGCCTATTTTGTGAAGGCTTAATAAGTGCATTGGTGACAAATCTGGCAAAAAAGAACACCGCATCAACTTTATAGAGCATACTATTTTATAGAGCATATTATGGTAACTTCCAATCGATTCGCTCGTCGCCAAAGACCGCTAAATAGTGACATGAATGTTGTGCCTTACATTGATGTGATGTTGGTGCTTTTGGTGATATTTATCGTAACAGCACCAATGCTTGCTACAGGTATTGAGGTATCACTGCCAAAAGAGCAGACCAAACCCATCACACAAGCTGACAAGCTGCCTGTCATTGTCAGCATTCAGGCAGATGGCAATCTGTATGTCAGCCATAAAAATGCCATCGATGTGCCAATCACGCCTGACAAGCTAGATACCCTGCTACGCCAGATGCACCAAGACAATACCGATTTACAAGTGATGGTCAATGCCGATGCAGATAATGCCTACAGCCGAATTATGCAGATTATGGCATTGATTCAAAATGTTGGTATCACCCAAGTGAGTTTGCTTAGCGAATCTGTTCAATAATGCATGATAATTCATAAGGCAAATCAATCGATGCGTTTATCCGATAATCATCCAACAGTCAATTTTGATAAATCTGCGCTAATTTTACCAATTTTAGCCAGTGTTTTATTACATACCGTCATCATCATAGCGGTAGCAGCGCCACTGATTACACCGCCTACTAAGCCCAATACTACTATTCAGACCGCTTTGGTAGGTCAAGAGGCTTTTAATCGTGTCAAGACGGCCTTGAGCAATCATCATGCCGATCAAAACAAGCCAACTGCCACCAACACTTCAAGTACCATCACTGCCAATGATAATGATAATGCATTTATACAAGCTCAAAATCAGCATCGTTATCACCCACAGGTTTCTACTTCTGCCACCACGACCCAAGCGTATCATCCACCACCCAACTCAGCACCCTTTGAATCAAATTCACCAAATATACAAAATCAACCAACAAACGCTCACGCCAAGCTGGCTGAATATTCTAATCATGTCTCAGACCTTGAGCAGTCAAATCATACCGAGTCTACGCCAAGCCGAGCACAAATCAATGCCGCCATCACCTCGGTCAAACATCGTATTGAAGCCATTTGGCAACGCTATCCTAAGCAGCCCAATCAAACCATCACCTTTCAGGTTAATATGAATCAACAAGGCGATGTAACCTCAATCCAATTCGGTGGTGGCCATCCTGATTTGCGTGAATCTGTAGAAGCGGCGGTATATGCTGCCGCACCATTTTATGAACTTGGCGGTATGCGTGACAGTATCCGCCTGCAGTTCACCACAGAGCAGCTAATTATGGATAATAACCAAACAACCAATGAGCCTAATCACTAATCGTCATGGAGTTTTTATGAAATCACCCATTACCAAAGTTTGCCTTGCTCTGACCATAAGCTTTTCTGCCGCTTTGACGCACACTTATGCTGATGATGAATTGATTGTGATTAGCGAACAAGTTGCTCCGAGTCAATACCCCGTGGCAGTCATGCCTTTTTCAGAAGCTCATCAAATGAGTCATTATCTAAGCCTGGCAGGTCTTGGTACTACTCACCAAAACCTGCCACAGCACACTCAGACGAATAGCGACATTCTGAATAATCTGACCGCATGGCGTAACCGAGGATTTGAATATATTATTTTGGCACAGTCGCATCAAATTTTGGGAAATAAGCTTGCAATTAACTATGAAATTATTGATACTGCCAATGGTTTGGTAAGCGTCAAGCATACCCAAATTAGCGATAACCACCCTGCTTCTATCCAAGCTGCCTATCGTCAAATCAGCGATACAATCTATCAAATCATCACAGGCCAGCCATCAGATTTGATGGGTAAAATCGCCTATGTGGAAGAAAGCGGATCGCCACAAAATAAAATCTCATCTCTTAAATTGATTGATCCAAGCGGTCAGCTTATCCGTACGCTAGATACCGTCAATGGATCAATTATAACGCCGACATTTTCCCCCGATGGCTTGAGTATTGCTTATAGTGTACAAACAAAAAATAATCTGCCCATCATTTATATTGTGTCTGTATCAGGTGGCACACCAAAGCTTGTCACGCCATTTTGGGGTCATAATTTGGCACCAAGTTTTTCACCAGATGGTGGCAGTATCTTATTTTCAGGTAGCCACGAGAATAATAACCCGAACATTTATCGTCTTAATTTACATACCAATCACTTAGATACGCTCACTACATTCAACGGTGCTGAGAATGCACCAAATTATTTGGCAGATGCGTCAGGATTTATTTATACTGCTGATAAAGGTACACGCCGCCAAAGCCTATATCGCTATGATTTTGGCACGACGCATAGCACCCAAATCGCCTCTTATGCCACCAATCCACGCTTAAGCCCAGATGGATCAAAGCTTGTATATTTATCAGGTGGACAAATCATCATCGCCAATACCAAAGGCCGTATCCAACAAAGTTTTAGGGTGTTAGGCACTGATGTATCAGCCAGCTTTTCACCATCAGGCACACGGATTATATATACATCCAACCAAGGCAATAAAAACCAGCTGATGATCCGTTCGCTATCAAGTAATGCCATACGCACCATCCCAACATCAGGCACGGTGCGTGATCCGATTTGGTCAAAATAATGCCAATGAGTATCCCAACTAAGGTGACAGTCGGCTATACCCAAAGGCGGTTATTTATGGTCAGTATGACAGTTGGCCTGATCAGCTTAAGTGGGTGTCAGCACATTCAAGTGACCAAAAGCCCAATACCGATCATCATCCATAGCCATACAAAATCGCCATCTCAGCCTAAACCTACACCAACTGACGCCGTGCCTACCAAAAACCGCCCAATCTCCCCACCAACACAAAAGTCCAATACGATATTTATTTTGGAAGATTGGTTTTAGGCAGTTTTGGTAGATTCAAAATATAGTAACAGCTCATTCACCTTGTCAATTCTAGCTTGGGTATCCATAAGCTCTTGGCTGGTGTATCGGATGGCCGTTGCACCATTCATGCGATAACCGTCATTGGACTGAATCAGCTTAATAATCGCCAATCCATCAATCGGCGTATCGGCACGAAACTCAATACTGATGGTGGTTTGGGTTGCATCAATCTTAGTAATCCCTAAGGCTTTGGCTCGTATGCGAATGCGATGCACCGCAAATAAATTTTGGGTTTGGGTGGGTAATGTGCCAAATCTGTCAATCATCTCAGTACGAATGTCTATGAGCTGATTGACATCATCCAAGCTACTGATTCTTTTATAAAATACCAAACGCTCATGCACATCACCCAAATACTCATCAGGTATCAGTGCCGATGCATGAATATCAATATCACTAACCAAATCCAGTGGTGTGGCAAGACTCGGTGTCTTGCCTTGTTTGATGGCATTGGTCGCACGCTCAAGCATATCCATATATAAGCCAAAACCAATGGTTTGCATGTTACCAGATTGCTCTTTGCCTAAAATTTCCCCAGCACCACGAATTTCCAAATCTTCACTGGCAAGCATAAACCCTGCACCCAAAGTGTTGGCTCTAGTGATGGCATTTAGGCGTTTTTTGGCATCGCTTGATAATCCTTTCAATGATGGCACCATCAGATAGCAGTATGCTTGATGATGGCTACGACCCACACGACCACGCAACTGGTGCAACTGAGCGATACCAAATTTATCCGCTCGGTGAATAATGATGGTATTGGCATTAGGCACATCGATACCTGTCTCGATGATGGTGCTAGCAACCAAAACATTAAACTTTTTATGATAAAAATCATTCATCACCACCGAAAGCTCACGCTCATTCATCTGCCCATGTGCTACCGCTACTCGTGCTTCACCGACCAATTCACGCAGTGTGTCAGCTGCTGCCTCGATACTAGCAACATCATTATGTAGATAATATACCTGTCCGCCCCTGAGTATCTCCCGTAAAATTGCTTCTTTGATTGTCTCATCAGATTTGGGTAATAAAAAAGTCTTAATCGCCAAGCGTCTGGCAGGTGGTGTGGCAATGATAGAAATATCCTGCATGCCCGATAACGCCATATTTAAGGTGCGTGGAATCGGGGTGGCAGTCATTGATAAACTGTCAATATTGGTTTGTAGTGCTTTAATACGCTCTTTATGCCGTACGCCAAAACGATGTTCCTCATCAATAATCATCAAACCAAGCTGTTTGAATTTAACATCGTCCTGAATGAGCTTATGCGTACCAATCACAATATCCACCGTACCATCTGCCAGCCCTGCTAAAATGGCATCTTGATGTTTTTTATTGCCAAATCGTGATAAACTTTCAATCTTAATGGGCCAATCAGCAAAGCGATTTAAAAAGCTGTCCTCGTGCTGCCCTGCCAAAAGCGTCGTTGGAACAAGTACGGCAACTTGATAGCCCGCCTGAACAGCAATGAATGCCGCACGCATCGCCACTTCGGTCTTGCCAAAACCAACATCACCACAGATAAGCCTATCCATCGGCTTATTTTGCTTCATATCGTGCATCACGGCATGGATAGCTTCAGCTTGGTCGATGGTTTCTTCAAAAGCAAATTGGCTGGCAAATAGCTCATATTGAGACATATCAATATCAAAACTGATGCCTGATTTAGCATTTCTACGAGCCTGTACATTTAAAAGCTCGGCGGCAACATCATGGATTTGTTCCAAAGCTTTTAGCTTGGCTTTTTCCCATTTGCCCGAACCAATTTTAGACAGGCTGACTGTCTGCAAATCTGAGCCGCTATATCGCCCAATCAGTGCCAAATTGGTAATAGGTACATAAATACTGGCATCATCGGCATATTTTAGATGAATAAATTCTTGCTCACCTTCACCCACATCCAGCACCACCAAACCTTGATAACGCCCGATGCCATGTTCAAGATGAACCACCAACGCCCCTTCGGTCAACTCAGTTACCGACTTAATCAAAAAAGCCTGTGAAACACTTGATTGACGACGACGGCGTGTTTGAAGCACCTGCCTACCAAAAATTTGTGTCTCTGAGATGATGCATAATCCGCCAGTTTCATCACGCAACCAAAGACCACGCTCAATCGGTGCAACACTCAAAGCAATACAATCAGTATTAAAATCATCTAAATTATTAATAAATTCTTGATAATTATCAACCACTTTGACAGCGACTTTATCTTTTAATAGCTCAAGAATAATTTCACGGCGACCAGCACTTTCAGCGACCAATAAAATCGGTACTTGCCCTGATTTTATGAATGATAGCAGTTCTGATAAAGGCTTGGCAGCTTGATGATTAATCGGCAAAATCGGCGGCGGTAAACTCTCCATGGCACCAATTTTTGCCGTATCGTGGTTTGTGTTGATAACAACTCTGGGATAGGCTTTCAATACTTGATGAAATTCATTATTCGCCAAAAATAAATAATCAGGCGGCATAATCGGCAATGATTTATCATGTGCACGAGAATGATGGCGTGCTTGGATTTGCTGATAATACTCATCATGACAAGCACTAAGATTATCATGACTAACCACCAGTGTATCATCGGGCAAATAGCTAAATAAATTGCCTGTTTTCATCCATGCGTCAAGCTCAAAAAATAACGGTGCATAAAACTCAATTCCCTGAGGGGCAATGGCTGCCATGACATCATTATAAAATTCTATCTTGCGGGCGCTGGCATTAGGAAACAGGCTCGCAAAATTTTGGCGAAACATCTCTTTGCCTTCTTCCAAGGGAAATTCTCTAGCAGGCAGCAGGCGAAATTCGGTGATTTTGGCAGATGATGGCAGCTTTTGGGCATGATGCGTATTCATGCCTGCTTGGGCATCTTTTTTTAGCTGAGCTAAATCATTATCGGATAAAGTACGCTGACTGTCAGGATCAAAAAATTTGATCGTCTCAATGTTATCATCAAACAAATCAAGACGAAAAGGTAGGCTTTGACCAACGGCAAAAATATCAACAATACTGCCTCGAACCGCAAATTCTCCTGGCTCAAACACATTCTCCGTCTGCACATAGCCTGCTTTGGTTAATCGAAGTCGCTGTTCATGAATATCAAATTTATCACCGACAGCCAAATCAAAATGCTGTCCTATCAGCCAGCTTGGTGGTGCGATACGTTGCATCAATGTCTGAGTACTGACCAATAAGACACCAGTTGTTGGCATTCTCGTTAGTAAAGCAATACGCTCTGAGATAATGTCTTGATGAACAGACAGCTGATCATAAGCCAAAATCTCCCAATCTGGAAAAACATGTGCATCAATGCCAAAAAAAGACAGCTCAGTATCCAACTGATTCAGTTCATTTTGATGATTGGCGATCATCACAATCAGCCGCTCTTCACTTTTGGCTGCCAGTGCAAGCCAAAAACTCAAATCAGCACCGCCAAGTAAGGGTAAAGTTGTCTTAAAATTTGCCTTGGTTGGCAAATCTAATTTGGGCTTAAATGTATCAATCATCGTATTACCAAGTGTTAAGTTTTTGTTGCCACGCTAAGCACTTATCTGCAATGGTATCAACCGAATGCCCCATAATATCAGCTGTCACAGCAATATAATCGATGGCTGCACCGTTTAACTTATCTCGAAGCTGATGGATATTTTCAAGGGTGATACCACCAATCACGCATAAAGGAAAATCAAGTTCGCAGGCTTTTTTTAATATGTCTTTTGAGATAATTTTGGCGCGTGGCTTAGTGATGGATGCAAATGCTGTACCCATAGCACCGTAAGTTGCCCCTTCTCGCTTAGCTTCTTTAAATAAAGCAAGGTCTGTATGACAGGTGCGACCAATCACCACATGGTCTCCCAAAATCTCTCTGGCGACCCGTACGCTACCATCACGCTGACCCAAATGAAGCCCCGTCCCAAAATGTGATGCAAGCTCTAGACTATCATTCATAACGACTTTAATATCATAATCATTCGCAAGACTGACGATCATTTCAGCTTCTCGATACACTGTCGCCAAATCATAAAGTTTCAAGGTGGACTTACGACGCACTTGCAGTAATGACACCGCACCTGTATCAAACACCCGTTCAAGCTTATCTAATAAAGTTGTCAGCTCATCATCATTCGTCAGTAAGTATAATTTGGGTACTTTATCAATACTTTGTAAAGTCATTTACTGTATTCCAATTAATGATCTGATTTGATCAGCGATACGGTCAAAATAATGTTTATCAGGTGATTGAACATGGTTAATACTTAAATAGGCCGCACAAGCAGCCTATTTCAAACCATGAACATTCATGCTAATAACATCCTCAACCACCTATCAAACATCCATCTTCCAATCAAATGGCATCTGATGATGACCACGCAATGCCATCATCAGCGTTTGCTGCATGTGGCTGAGTACCTCTTGGGTATATGGCATCGCTTCATGACCCCAAACTGGATTTGGCCATGCGGCATCATTTTGGTAGCGTACGATGTGATGAAAATGTAGCTGTGATACCTGATTGCCCAAAGCGGCAACATTCATCTTATCTGCACCAAAAATTTTTGCCATTTGGCTAGATACCCAGCTTGACTCACGCAAAAATTGCACTTGGTCAGCCGCTGACAGCTCATAGATTTCTTTAATGCCTGAAACACGAGGTACCAAAATTAGCCAAGGAAATTGGCAATCATTCATCAAACGCACGGTCGATAATGGGAAATCACCAACCAAAAAGGTATCTTTGGCCAGCGTGGGATGTAATTGAAACATAGTTCGCTCATATTGTTGTTATAAATAGTGATATTGTAGCATAAATTTAGATGGCAAAAAAGATTTACACGCCTGCTATGATCAAAGTTTGGTCATCACAATCATTTAAACCACAACACTCATTGGGGTAGCATCTTTTGGTATGGGCGTGTATTTGGCGTTTGGTGTGTTCGGTGAGTGCCATAGTCGTCCTTTTTGATTAAAAAACCGCTCATCAGGTGATGGGCGGTTCATTTTAAATATAAAAAAGCCAAATAATCATAACAATTTCATACAAAACCGTAATAATTACTTGACTTTTAATGTATTTTAAACTATAATACAAACCATCAAGCAAGGGTGGTAGGACACCCAAGCCTGATAGGTTACCGCCACCGACCTATGCAAGTGGTGGCGACCTTAGGAGATAAGACAATGAAAACGCTCTTCAAAGTTATCATCATTGTTATCCTGCTAATACTAAGCAACAACGCTTACTAACAGCAGGTAGCCTGTAAAGGCTGGGGGGCGGTGGGCTTCGCCATCGCTGCACTCCTAAAATCTAAATATATCTTACCAACAATTTAAGGATAAGTCAAATGCCAAAAATCGTTGCCAACCCAAAAACTCGCGCCCAAATCCAAAAAGACAGTGATGCACGCCGTGGGGTAAAACCCATCGGTTTTAAAGTCCCCATAGAGTTTGCTGAGCTACTTGATGAGCTTGCCAAACAATCAGGCAAAACCAAAAACATCATCATCATGGAAGCGGTTGAGCTTTGGGCAAAACAGCTCTAAGTTAAAAAACTTGTTCAAATTTCAAACCAATCTGCCAAAAGTTGCTTTTTTCTGACTGATTTCATAATTTTCACAGACATATTTTTTGGTATCGTGTCAAATCAAACGGCGGTAGTCATCAGCAATTTAAACACCCCACCAAAAAGGTCGTGTCACTGTTCCCCACCCCAAAAAAGATTTGCCACAACCCACCATTGACAGCATTATGAGACAAGCAGGGCTAAACGCTTAGCCCTTGCAACACCTCGATAACTAAGAGACGATGATGTTATACCCCATTGCAATCTTAAAAGGCGGTGATAAAACCGCCCATGGCATCTTTTTTCCCGATGTGCCAAATCTTGCCAGTGCGTGCGATGAGTTGCAAGACATACACAAAATGGCGTTAGAATGCCTTGATGTGCATTTTAGTGGCTTGGTAGCAGATGGCGAAGAAATCCCATTGCCTACCAATTTTGATGCACACACCCAAAACAGCCAATTTGACGGTATGATGTGGGCATGGGTAGATGTGGACTTGTCAAAATATGATGTAAAAAGCCACAAAATTAACATTACCTTACCTAACCACCTGATTGCCAAAATTGACGAAAAAGTCGCAGCTCATAAATCGCTATACAAAAGCCGTTCAAACTATCTGGCACAATTGGCAATGGCGGATTTGGCTTGACATACCCCATGTCAAGCCATTTTAAGGCAATAAAAAGCCCATAAAGGGGTGTTTATTTGGGCAATAAAAAACCGCCTATCATCAGATAAGCGGTTTGGGGGTTAATCATTTTTAAAGCAATAAAAAAGCCAAATAATTTAATAAAATTATTTGGCTTTGGGGCTGGTAGCAAGACTACTGTAACAACCAAGCTACTGTACACTCACTAGCAGAAGGAAAAAGTGATGAAAACCTTAATCAAACTCATCGTTGTCATCATCTTGCTACTGATAATCGGTTCTGCTTACTAAGATGATGCCTAGCCCAAGTAAGTACCAGTTGCAAAGGCTAGGGGCTAACAAGGAAGTTAGCCACCCCTGATCTTTATTATGCCATGGTTTTTGATTTTTGCAAGGGTTTTTTATGACAGACAGCACCACATCACCAGCACGCCAAAAGGCTACCAACACTTACCGCCAAAAGGCACTTGCCAACATTGCTTTGGTGATTAGCCATACCGAGCCTCATGTTTTAGATGCCTTAAATCAGATTATGGCTCATAAGGATTGCTCTAAGGCAATGGCAATTAAGGTGGCGTTGGTAGAGTACGCCAACACCCTAAGTCAAACCAGCCGCTGATTAAAGACAGCTTGATTAGCTCAAATTGGCGATAGCACTGTTAAGGGCATTACCGTATACCCCTGTTGGGGCTTGTTTTGACCAGCCGTGTTCAAGCCGCAACGCATAGCTTGTATTATCTTGATGTGGGTTTGTGATAGCCCACACTTTGCCCAATATCGCCCACAAACCCAAGTTGACGCCATACTTCATAAAGGCAAATACCAACGCTATTGGCTAAATTCAAACTGCGTGAATCTGGCAACATAGGCAGCCGTAGCCAATGATTAGCACCAATATCAGCACGCACCTCTTCAGGTAATCCATCGGTCTCCGAACCAAATACCAAGGCGACTTTATGCTGATCATTATCCAGCTTAAATTGATATTCATAAAACGGACGGCTAAACTTGGTCGTCATGGCAACAATACGCTCCACGCCCAACGATTTTAGTGCCGATTTTGTCTCTTGCCAATTATCGTGAACGCTTAAAGTTGCGTATTCATGATAATCAAGCCCTGCCCGTTTTAAGCGAGTATCATCCAACTCAAATCCAAGCGGTTTGACCAAATGTAGCTGAGCACCTGTATTGGCACATAAGCGGATGATGCTGCCAGTATTATTGGGAATTTTTGGGGAAAATAGCACGATATGAATGAGTGCATCTGAAAACTGTGACATGAACTTTACTAACAAATATGGCGATGCTACCTATTGTACTCTGAAACGACCTATTGTGCCATATTTTGATTGAATTCAAAGATAAAATTTATAAACCCTACCAAAAGTTTACAAAGTGTAATAAAGTATTATAAAATCACATCTATTGCTAGAAATTCATCAAAAACTTCGTTAAGATAGTAGGGTGAGTTTACAGATTCACATGAATTTCATACATGAATTTAATTAAATCATTAAGGAATAGCTCATGAAAAAAGTACTGGTTGCTTCTATCGCTGCCGTTGTTGTTTTGACTGGTTGCAACGCTATAAAAGGTTTTGGTAAAGATGTCTCAAAAGCTGGCGAAGCCGTATCAGACACCGCACAAAAAGTTGAAAAGAAAATCTAATTTTGGCTTAATTTCTAATTTTATCTTAAGTTAATCTTAAAAAAGACCCACTCAGATGAGTAGGTCTTTCTATCTATCAGTTTATATAAATTGACTGACCAAATAATTCACATATCGAAACCCAAGACGGGTCGGTGCAATGCGTAATGGATCCAAAACCATCAATCCTTGATGTTGTAAAGGCAGCATCTCATTATCAATCGTGCTGATTAATAGCCCCGTACGCGTTTCAAACACATCAGTGCTTACCCCATCTTTTAATCGCAGTGCATTCATCATAAATTCAAACGGCAAATTGTCATCAGAGATACGCTCAAAGTTGACCATTTTGGGTGCATCTTCAAACGCAAGATAATCCTTAGGTTGACGTGATTTTTGATAACGATAAATGCCATCTTGGTAATCTGGGTGATTTTTTAAGGTCAACTTACCATGTGCTCCAGCACCGATTGCCAAATAATCGCCAAATTGCCAATAGTTCAGATTATGCTGACATGGAGCATCATTTGGACCATGCCAAGCACTGACTTCATAATTATAAAATCCATGCTTTGTCAGTACACTTTGTCCCAAAGTTTCAATTTCTGCCATGATCTCTTCATCTGGCAACTGTGGTGGTGTACGATAAAAGGTCGTATTCGGCTCTATCGTCAGTTGATACCAAGATAAGTGAGTTGCACCAGCATCAATGGCAGTTTGAATATCATTCACCGCTTTTGATGGGTTTTGATTGGGCAAGCCATACATCAAATCTGCATTGACACGATCAAAACCTGCTATGCGTGCAGCACGAATGGCATTTGATGCTTGATCAGGATTGTGAATACGCCCCAACACTGTTAAGGCGTTGTGATCAAAGCTTTGTACGCCAATGGATAAGCGATTAATACCGATAGTGAGATACTCATCAAAAGGTGAATGCTCAAGTGTGCCAGGATTTGCCTCGAGTGTTATCTCACATGTCGGTGCAAAATCATAAATTAACCGCAATCCGTCAAATAATCGTTTAAACGATTCAATGGGCAATAACGATGGTGTGCCACCACCGATAAATACCGTATCAATTTGACGATTTGATACCAAGCTTTGTTGTGATACAGCATCGCTAAGCAATGCTTCTATATAGTTTTCAAATGGTACTTGGCTTGGCAAAGCGTGCGAGTTAAAATCACAATACGGGCATTTTTTGACACACCAAGGAATGTGAATGTATAGTGATAATGGAATATGAGCAGGGTCTAATAAATCAGGGTACATGTGTTCATGATTCCTATTTATGCTCATCTAAAAACTCAAATTGATTGAGTTTGAATTTTTGATCAATATGCCGTTCAAGTGCAGGCAAGTTAAAGGCATCATTTTCACTAACAAAACTGATGGACACACCACTCAAACCCGCTCGCCCTGTACGACCGATACGATGCACATAGTCATCGGGCATATCAGGTAAAGTATAATTGATCACATGCGTCACATCATCCACATGAATGCCACGCCCTGCCACATCGGTTGCTACCAGTACATTGACCTCGCCATCTTTAAAACGCTGCAAGTAACGCTCTCGTTTTTGCTGAGCCACATCTCCAGACAGCATCGTAACCTTGTGATGACGACGCAAATAATCGTATAGGCGTTTAACTTGATCTTTGCGATTGGCAAAAATGATCGTTTTTTTCACCGAATCATCTGCCAAAATTTGCTTAAGTGCGCTCGTTTTTTCACGCTCAGTGACCAAATAAAATTGTTGATCAATCGCCTGATTGGTTTTACTTTCAGGTGCAATCTCAACAAATGCTGGCTGATGTAGCCAACGATAAGCCAGATTCATCACATCTTGATTAAAAGTTGCCGAAAATAATAGGCTTTGGCGTTCGGTATTGCTTGGCATATGTCTGACAATACGCTTGATATCAGGGATAAAACCCATATCCAGCATACGATCAGCTTCATCAAGCACGAATACCTCAACACGATCCAAAAAAAGCTCGCCTTTATTAACCCAATCGATGATACGCCCCGGTGTGCCAATCAAAATATCCAGCGGTCTTTTATGCAACTGCTCAAGTTGTTTATCAAAATCAGAGCCGCCTGTAATACACAAATTATAAAGCTGGCTAAATCGGGTCAGTTCACGGCAATCTGCCAAAATCTGCTGTGCAAGCTCTCTGGTAGGTGCCAAAACCAATGCTCTAGGTTCGCCAAGATAGCGAATTTCATCAGCTTGAAACGGACGCTTTAACAGCGACTCAATGATGGTAATCAAAAATGTCGCTGTCTTGCCTGTGCCTGTTTGTGCCTGTCCAATGGCATCTTGATTTGCCAATGTATGTGGCAAAATCTGTGCTTGAATGGGGGTTAATTGATCAAATTTTAATGCTTGCACCGCCTTTAAAATTGGCTCGGATAGTGGTAAATCATCAAAATTTTTAACAGTCGTTTCGGTCATAAAAATACCATCAAGCTTATAGCATTGTGATTAGTTTTTGGGAGTTTTAAGCACTTGATCAAGGCAAGAATAAAAAGATGACTCGCCCACACCCATCACAAACGCTTGTTTTTCGGCGTCGGTTTTTTGAACCGATTCTTGGAATATTGTATCAATAGCACCTTTCCAATACTTATCAAGCATCGTGGCGGTCTCTGGGTCAAGGTCGATGAGATCCTTCAGCTCAGCCATACGCTTATCATGGTTGGTTAGTGCCTCAGATTTTGTTGCACCACCTTGATGATCGCCAGCAATATGCATCACACCATACGCTGAAAAATCACAAAAATCTATAGCCATTTGCTCTTCTTGGGTTAACGATACTTCAGGTGCTTCAGACGCTTTGGGGGCAGCAGTTTTTGCATAAGTCACTGTCGGTAAGCTCAACACCAAAATCGCCAAACCACGCATCCATTTATTTTTCATCATCATAGTCATCTCTTTATAGTTTATTTTAGATTAAGGCGAATTACGAACGCCAATCATCCAAGTTCACGCCTGCAGCGTTTTGATTAGTTAAAATGGCATAGCATCAGTCATCTGATCATGCCAAACCTTGCTATTATCGCATGTTTGATAAAGTTTGAAAAGCTCTATTATCCTTCAAAAGATACAAGATGATGGTATCGCATGCTACATTGGTCTAAATTTGATATCTAAATTCTATAAAGGAAAATAAAAAGTCAATTTTTACACTTAAAGTTTATCAACCAATGCCGTAAAGTAAAGCTATCTTTTGAATTTATCACCAAGTATCCATCGTATCATTAGGATTGTTATCATGCTAAATCAGCCAATACCCCTCAAAAATCGTGCACGCCGAGTGATGCCATTTTTTGGGCTAAGTATGGGTATTAGTATCTTTGCACTTGGTTTGTTGGTGATTTTACCCTTTTTGATGATGATTTTGACGACATTACAAATGAGTTTTGATGACATCATGCAGACGATTCGTGAGCCACAAGTGTTTGCAGCAATTAAGCTATCTTTATCCATGGCAATGCTTGCCACCCTGACCAATTTGATTTTTGGTACGCTGGCAGCTTGGGTGTTGGTGCGTTATGAGTTTTGGGGTAAGTCCTTTTTAAATGCTTTGGTTGATCTACCGTTTGCCCTGCCAACAGCGGTAACTGGCATCGCTCTTGCCACACTTTATGCACCCAATGGCTTGTTTGGTCAATGGTTTACACGCCTTGGGATACTGCTGTTTAATGAGCCAATAAAAATTGCGTTTACACCGATTGGTATTTGGCTGGCTTTGGTGGTGGTTAGCTTTCCTTTTATTGTACGGGCAGTGCAGCCAGTACTTGCTGAGCTTTCAGTAGAATTTGAAGAAGCGGCAGCGGTGATGGGTGCTGGTCGCTTGACCACATTTTGCCGTGTGATTTTACCCGAGATTAGCCCAGCAATGCTAATCGGTGCTGGTATGATGTTTGCTCGTGCCACAGGTGAGTACGGTTCAGTGATTTTTATCGCTGGCAATATCCCCATGCAATCGGAGATTTTGCCTTTAATCATTGTCTCAAAGCTTGAGCAATTTGATGTCGCAGGTGCAGCTTGCGTGTCGTTATTTATGCTTTTAATCTCATTGGTTTTTTTGTTTACCATGAATTTTATCCAGTGGAAACTCTCAGCCAGACTGGGCGCAAAAACCAACTGATTTATCATGATAACAACTATCTTAATCATACTCTAAGGTCAACTATGTCTCATACAAGCTCTTATTCATACCAAAAAAATCCTGCCACCCGTGATAAACCTTGGGTTAGATGGAGTTTGATTGGCATAGCGGTGGTATTTATGGGCGTCATGCTGGTTGTGCCACTCGTGTCTGTTTTTTATGAAGCACTAAAAGAAGGATGGCAAGCGTATCAAGCAGCACTACTTGAGCCTGATGCACTTGCATCTATTAAGCTGACTTTAATCACAGCAGCGATTATCTTACCCATCAATACGATCATTGGCGTAGCGTTGGCGTATTTGATTACACGCCATCAATTTCGTGGCAAATTTGTGATCACCACATTGCTTGATTTGCCCTTTGCCGTGTCGCCTGTGGTGGCGGGCTTGATGTTTGTACTGGTCTTTGGTGCCAATACACGACTTGGCGGCTATCTTGAGAGTATGGGGATTCAGGTGATTTTTGCGACAACGGGGATTGTACTTGCAACTTTATTTGTCACCTTTGCATTTATCGCACGAGAGCTGATTCCGCTTATGCAGGCTCAAGGCGACAGCGAAGAACAAGCCGCTTTGACGCTTGGTGCTAACGGCTGGCAGATGTTTTGGAAAGTCACTTTACCCAATATCAAATGGGCGCTGCTTTATGGCATTATCCTAACCAATGCACGTGCTATGGGTGAATTTGGGGCGGTATCGGTAGTATCTGGGCATATCCGAGGCGAGACCAACACTGTGCCTTTAATGATTGAAATTGCATACAACGAATATGCATTTACATTGGCATTTGCACTCTCAAGCTTGCTTGCACTACTTGCCTTGATTACTTTGGTCGCTCAAGGATTGATGAGCCATAAAAAATAGCACTGATGACATTTTGGTTAAGTAAGACTTACATCAAAATTTAAATATATTTATTAATCTTTCTAAACAGTTATCTTCTATGAGTATTAAACATGAGTATTAAAATCCAAAACATCCATAAAACTTTCGGGGATTTTGTTGCCTTAGGTGAAATCAGCATTGATATTTCAACAGGTGAGCTGACAACTTTATTAGGTCCATCAGGCTGTGGCAAGACAACTTTGCTACGCATTATTGCAGGTCTTGAAAATGCAGACAATGGGCGGATATATTTTGACAGTATCGATGTAACTGATATACCAGTGCAACACCGTGGTATTGGTTTTGTGTTTCAGCAATATGCGTTATTTCGACATCAAACGGTTGCACAAAACATTGCTTTTGGCTTGACGCTGTTGCCTCGCAATACACGCCCTTCTGCCAATACAATCGATCGGCGTGTGGATGAGCTGCTTGATTTGGTGCAACTTAGCCACACCAAAACCCGCTATCCGCATGAGCTATCAGGTGGCCAGCGTCAGCGTGTTGCTTTGGCACGTGCACTGGCGACCAAGCCTAAGCTGCTGCTACTTGATGAGCCTTTTGGCGCGCTTGATGCCAAAGTGCGTAAATCGCTGCGTGATTCGCTCAAAGACATTCAGCGTGAAATTGGTATCACCAGCATCTTGGTTACGCATGACCAAGAAGAAGCTCAAGCCATATCTGATAAAATTGTCATTATGAATCATGGGCAAATTGAGCAAATTGGCACACCAAGCAAGTTATTTGCCCAGCCAAGCAGTGATTTTGTGGTGGATTTTTTGGGCTTATAAGCGATGAGCCATCGGTCCAAAATTCAATAGGCATATGGTGTTTAACCTGCATTAATCTCAAAAGCTTGATAAATCGCTTCATCAAGCCTATCAACCGCAATGATTTGAATATTTTTAAATTGTGGATGATTGGCTGCAGGTGCATTGGCTCTAGGGACGATGGCATGGGTAAAACCATGCTTCATTGCCTCTTTTAGGCGTTCTTGACCATTTGGCACAGGGCGAATCTCGCCAGACAATCCCACCTCACCAAATACACACAGTCTGACAGGCAGTGGTTTTTCTTTGATGCTAGATGCACAAGCAATCAGCACCGCCAAATCTGAACCAGTTTCCATAACTTTAACACCGCCTACAACATTGACATACACGTCCATACCACTGGTGTGAATGCCACCATGACGGTGCATAACCGCAAGGAGCATGGACAGACGCTGATAATCAAGCCCAAGTGCCATGCGTCTGGGTTGACCCTGAGAGTCATCCACCAAGGCTTGCACCTCCACAAGTAGGGGGCGTGTACCTTCACGGCTGACCATCACCACCGACCCTGCAATGGGCTTATCATAGCGGCTTAGAAAAATGGCGGAGGGGTTGGCAACCTCCTTTAATCCTGTATCCGTCATGCCAAAAATTCCCAACTCATTGACCGCCCCAAAACGGTTTTTGATGGCACGAATCATTCTAAAACGACTGTCTGATTCACCCTCAAAATACAGCACCGTATCCACCATGTGTTCTAGCACACGAGGCCCTGCCAATGCTCCTTCTTTGGTAACATGTCCCACCAAAAACAGTGCCGTGCCTGTCTGTTTGGCATAACGGGTTAAGACGGCGGCGGATTCACGGATTTGGGCAACCCCCCCGGGGGCGGACTGTATGGCTTCGGTAAAGAGTGTTTGAATTGAATCAATGACAGCAATGGCAGGCTGTTCGGTGGTGAGTGCTGCACAAATGGTATCAACATTAGTTTCGGCTAAGACACGCAGGCGATCGGTTGGTAGTCCAAGTCGCACTGCACGCATGGCAACCTGCGACAGACTTTCCTCGCCTGTGATATATAAAGCAGAACCCGATAGTGAATCACCTGCTGCCATGTTAATGGCAGTTTGTAGTAAGATTGTGGATTTGCCAATACCAGGGTCGCCCCCAATTAACACCACCGAGCCTGCCACAAGTCCACCGCCAAGCACTCGGTCAAATTCACCAATTCCCGTTGGCATGCGTGTTTCTAGCGTAACGCCAACATGGTCCAATGTCATCACAGCACTCACCGCTCCAGCATAGTTAGCGGTTTTTCTGGGTGCTGTGGTAGTTTTTGATTTATGATGATGTGGCAAACTGGTGTTAGGTGCCTCAACAAGAGTATTCCACTCACCGCAGTCTGTACATTGCCCTGCCCATTTTCCATAAATCGCCCCACAATTTTGGCAAATGTAGCTTGATTTAGCTTTAGCCATAACTTATCCTAATCCATTGATTCAAATGATTTAATCAAATTGTAGCATTTTTTTGGTATGCTTGCTAAATTAACCTCTAATACAGCCAAACACACTTTATAATATCTTATCATTAAACATCAATTTTAAAAATATATCTATTTAATTTAATTATAGTACTTATCTTTCTGTATATTTTATGGTTTAATACTGCTTTTCACAGCATCACTGCATTATTTTGTTACAATTTTGGTGCTTTATAAGCCTGCCTATACAAAAAACAGTGGAACGCCAATTTTCATAAAATGAGATCTCAACATGACTGCAAAGATAACTGCTCCAGATTTTGTTCGTCACCAAGCCTTGATTCATTGGGTGGCTGAAATTGCCGCTTTGACCAAACCTGCTGCCATCGAATGGTGCGACGGCTCTGAAGAAGAAAACCAGCACCTAATCGATCTGATGATCAAAAACGGCACCATGATCAAATTAAATGAAGACAAGCACCCAAATTCGTATCTGGCATTCTCAGATCCGACAGATGTTGCACGTGTCGAAGATCGTACTTATATTTGCTCAAAAGAAGAAATCGATGCAGGTGCGACCAATAATTGGGTCGAGCCAAGCCAAATGCGTACCAAACTTAACGATTTGTTTGATGGTTGCATGGCAGGCCGTACCATGTATGTCGTACCTTTTAGTATGGGTCCTTTAGGTAGTCATATTGCCCATATTGGCATCGAAATTACAGACAGTCCCTATGTTGTCGTCAGTATGCGAAAGATGGCACGCATGGGCAAAGAGGTTTATGATGTGCTTGGGGCTGATGGCGAGTATGTGCCATGTGTACATACTGTAGGCTCGCCATTGACTGAAGGGCAAAAAGATGTGGCATGGCCATGCAATGATGATAAATATATCGTACATTTCCCCGAAACTCGTGAAATTTGGTCGTATGGATCAGGCTATGGCGGTAACGCTTTGCTTGGTAAAAAATGTCTAGCATTACGCATCGCTTCTGCCATGGGGCGTGAACAAGGTTGGTTGGCTGAACATATGCTCATCTTAGGTGTAACCAACCCACAAGGCAAAAAACATTATATCGCAGCGGCATTCCCATCGGCATGCGGCAAAACAAACTTTGCCATGCTTATTCCACCAGCAGGCTATGAAGGCTGGAAAGTAGAAACGGTTGGCGATGATATTGCATGGATTAAGCCATCTGAAGATGGTAAGCTTTATGCCATCAACCCAGAAGCGGGCTTTTTTGGTGTCGCACCAGGTACCAACACCAAAACCAACTCAAACTGCATGAGTACTTTGGGTTCTGATGTTATCTACACCAATGTCGCTGTCACCGATGATGGTGAAGTTTGGTGGGAAGGTAAAACCAAAGAAACGCCAGCAAATTTGACCAACTGGAAGCGTGAGCCACACACAGGTGCAGAGCGTGCCGCTCATGCCAATGCACGCTTTACCGTTTCTGCAAAACAATGCCCGTCCATCGATCCACAATGGGAAAACCCCGAAGGTGTACCAATTTCTGCCTTTATCTTTGGCGGTCGTCGTGCAGATACTGTGCCTTTGGTATCAGAAGCATTTGATTGGGTAGATGGTGTTTATAAAGCGGCAACCATGGGTTCTGAAACCACCGCCGCCGCTACAGGTCAACAAGGTGTTGTACGCCGTGATCCATTTGCAATGTTACCATTTACTGGCTATAACATGGCAGACTACTTCAACCATTGGCTACAAATGGGTGAAAATCTTGGCAAAAAAGCCAAGGCGGCAGGCAACCAGTTGCCAAAAATGTTCAAAGTCAACTGGTTCCGCCGTGATACAAATGGTGACTTTGTATGGCCTGGTTTTGGTCAGAACATGCGTGTTCTGCAATGGATCATCGAACGCTGTGAAGGTACTGCTAACGCTGTCCGCACTCCGATTGGCTTAGTGCCAACCTATGATGATATCAATTGGGATCAGTCTGATTTTACCAAAGCACAATTTGAGCTTGTCACCAGTCAAGACAAAGATGCTTGGATCAAAGAGCTTGAGAGCCATGCTGAACTTTTTGACAAGCTGGGTGAGCGTATGCCAACAGCACTCAAAGCACATAATGCCAAACTTAAAGCTGACATTGAGCAGGCATAAATGCCATCAGTGGCAATTTCCATATAAAAAAAGCGGAAAATCAGTTTTCCGCTTTTTTATATGCCAAATGATAAAACCGTGAATAACAAGCTGATTAAACAACAAGCAACCAGCTTTAAAAAAGTTGGTTGCTTGTTGTTTTAAGACCTTGTATAAATTATTTATTTGGAACAGTCAAAACCTGCCCAATACGCAAATCGGCAGTAGGTTCTAAGTTATTCATTTTGGCAAGCTCTTGGGTACTAATACCATAGCGTCGTGCCAAAGCGATAAGCCCATCGCCTGCTTTGACGGTGTATGTCGTCGTTAGCTTGGGGACTTTTAAAGTTTGACCAATACGCAAATTGGCATTGGAAGCCAAACCATTTGCTGTCGCCAAATCACCGATTGCTACGCCAAAACGATTGGAGAGCATGGTTAGGCTGTCACCAGATCTGACGGTATAATTTTCAGTGATACCAATATTTGTATTGGCAGGCGTGCGTGTCGAATTATTTTTGGTATTTCCCAAACGAGATGGTGTGCTACTTTCAGCCTTGGCATCGCTGGGCAATTTAAGTGTTTGACCAATTAAGACACCATCTGTGACACTTAAGCCATTTTCTTTGGCTAAGGTGTGTAAACTGATGTTATATCTGCGAGCGATAGCAGTTAAGCTTTCACCTGATTGAACGCGATGTGTGGCGGTGCTTTGATTATTTTTAGTAGACTGGGTGGCTTGTGATGTCTGTTGGGCTGATACTGGTTGGCGTTTGACTTTACCAGCGACAAGCCATAGCCTTTGACCAATCAAGATATGTGCATCATTCGCCAAATTATTATAACTGGCAAGCTGACCGACCGTTAATCCATGAGTAGCCGCAACCGATGTTAGGCTATCACCAGCACGCACGGTGTAGCTTTCAGGTTTTGGCTTGGGTCTTGATGCAGGTTCAGGACGAGGCCGACTTGGTGGCGGTGGGACTAAGACAGGTGGCGATGAGACGACTGGTATCGAAGCTGTGACAGGTGGAAGCTGAGGCTTGGGCTGAGAGATTGGTTCAGGAGTAGGACTGACCACTGTTATTTGTACAGGCTGAGCAGGCGGTGTTACAGCTACTTGCACAGGCTGAGTGGGCTGCTGTGCTACAGCTTGAGTTTTTGGCCCATCTGCAAAACTCAACATTTTAGTCTCACCACGAGCATCCAAAACCGACTGACCAGTTTGTACCGCATTTAGCTGAATATTGCCATCTTGAGGGCTAATTGCAGGCACTTCAGGACTGGTTTTTTGAATTTCTGCTGCAATCAAATTTATCTCAGATTTTGATAAAGCTGGTTCTTGCACAATGGTATTATTTGGTGTAACTTGTGCGATGGTGGTTGGTAGTGTATTGGCTGCGATTAATTCTTGTTGAGAGCTGGTGTTGGCTGTAGCACCAGACTTAGGTACCACATAGGTGATGCTCTGGGCAGGTGCTGTTGCGATATAATCGCCACCAAATCCATAGCCTTTTAAAGAAGCCAGCTGATTATCGATTTGGTTCGGCAAACTGTCAGGAATGACGATACGATTTGGACCAATCTCATCCACGGTAAAATTTAACAGTGCAGGATTTAATAAACGAAGCTCGCTGACTGACAAACCTGTCACTGTGGCAACCTCAGATAGGCTGACACCATAATTCACTGGCACTGTTCTAAAATGACTGTGGTTAGCGATGGCGGGTAAATTGATGCCATAAGTATTTGGCGACCTCACAATTTGAGCGACTGCTAAGAATCTTGGTACATAGTTCATGGTTTCAGTCGGTAGCTTAAGCGACCAATAATCTGTTGGCAATCCTTGATCTTGGTTGGCTTTGATGGCGCGCGAAACTCGCCCAGGCCCTGCATTATAAGCCGCCAAAGCCAGCTCCCAAGAACCAAATTGGTTATACAAACTTGTTAAAAAGTCATAAGCGGCACGCGTTGATTCAATGACATCACGGCGACCATCATATGTGGCACTTTGGTTCAAGCCATAAATTCGACCTGTGCTAGGAATAAATTGCCAAAGACCAGCGGCGGCGGCATTACTGGTCGCTGTTGGGTCATATGAGCTTTCAATGATTGGCAAAAGTGCCAATTCAGAGGGAATGCCACGGCGTTCAGCTTCGGCGACCGTATGATGTAGGTAGCGAGAAGCACGCGCAGTCAAGCGATCTAAATAGGTTTGGCGAGTATAAAACCATGATTTTTGAGCTTCAATGCGTGCATTGGTCATCTCATTAATGCGATAACCACGGCGAACCCGATCCCATAAATTACCATAGCGTTGAATCGCCAGTTCATCACCCTCCACCATGCTCATATCAGTCGCTTGTAATAACGCTTCTAATGCATCAAGCATCTGAACATCCAAAACATCTACATCTGCACCAGTCTTAGTATTACCCAAATTAGTATTACCTGACGAGATATTAATCTGCTGACTGGGCTTAGCTTGAGGTATGGGTTTTGGGGTTTGGCTAACAGGTTTAGCAGGTGTGCCTGTGCTACTACAAGCAACCAAAATACAAGATGAAATGGCAAGACTGAGCGGCTTTAAAATTTGTGTTGAGATCGAAGATTTGGTGTGTTTTTTCATTGTTATGTCCTTTGGTGGCCTAACTCAGTAATTGTTATCATGGAGGATTGGCAAAATAACCCAACTTGATTTTTGAACGATAATAATGCCTTATTTTGACAAATTTGGCAACCATTTGGATGGCCAATGGGCAATAAAAACCACCGAATTGACCTAAAAACGGTGGTTCATTCAAATTGGTTGATAAACTTGCCTTAATCAACGGTGACTTGTGACACTGATCTTAATAATACGGCATTATTACCAACCTGCGAAAAAGTGGCTCGAGAAGCGGTCTTAATTGTCACAGGCTTACCATCTTGAGTCCAAGTCTCGGTAGTTACAATCTGAGCTCTAGCCTGATTGCCTGTTACTACCACATCTGCCACATTAATACGATAGCGATAATCGCTGGATGTAGCCCAGCTTTTTTGAAGCAGTTGCAAGTAGCCTTCTTTATCCAAGCTGGTCGTTTTGCCACCCCGAGACAATGAAATGATGGCATCATCATCAATCAATCTTGAAATTTGGGCAATATTTTGAGCGTTGGCGGCACTACTCATACTTGAAGCGTATTGGCTGACATCTTGTTCACTGATTGCATAAGCATTGGTAGTGATTAAGCTTTGTACGCCAATCATACCAATAAATAAGCCAATACTAGCACCTTTACCAAAAGACCTGCCTGTCAATTGAATGGCCGACCGAATCACTGCCGTCAGCATACTTGCGGCAACGGCTTTTCTTAAAACAGAACGGGTGCTGTATTTCATAAACCAACCCTTATACTCAATATACTTATCAATGAATGAATACGCCATGATGTATGACGGAGTAATCTTAAGTCAAAATAACACAGTAAGCTTAAAGTATGATGGCAAATTGTTATATTTTGTTTCATTTAGAAGTTATTTATTAGAGCCAGCCTACTTTTCATCAAACGGTGCATCTTCTTCTAGTTTTGCCCCCAAGCGTGCCATGCGTTTATCCATGAGTTGGCGTGCTAAAATCTGCATATCATCAACACGGTCAAATTCATCAACAATCTCAAGACCAAGCAAGGTTTCTAGCACATCTTCTAAGCTCACCAATCCTTTAACCTCACCAAATTCTCCTACCGCTAAAGCGATGTGAACTTGCTCTTTTAACATCAAATCCAACAAATCAAATAGTTTCATTTTGGCAAATACAAAGTTGATATCACGCCGAAATTGCTTGATGGGTGTATGAATTTCTTGATTTGCCTTAGCGATCAGTAAATCGGATTTTAATATAAACCCTGTGGCATTATCCAAATCTTCATCAAAGATTGGAAAACGAGAAAAAGGTAGTTTGGGATAGCTGGCAAAGACATCGCCTACCGTCATATTTTCATCAAACGCACTAACGACCGAACGAGGCGTCAAAATGTCTTCTACATTAATCATGCCCAATGCCAAAGAGTTTTTGATAATACGAGTTTCCATCTCGCTCATCTGCCCCAAGCTTTCCCCTTGATTGGCAAGTGCCAAAAACTCATGGCGATTAAAACCAATTTCTTGATTGCCACGAGTCAACATGCGTGAAATTTTTTCAGTCACCCAAATAACGGGCAATAATGCCACATTGATTGTACGCACATAATACGCCACAGGCATAGCAAATCGTCGCCAATATACCGTTCCGATGGTTTTTGGGATAATTTCTGTGCCAATCAAAATAATCAAAGTCATCACACCGCTAAATACCCCAAACCATGCATTACCAAAAACGATCACTGCTTGCGCGCCTGCACCAAGCGAACCTAATGTATGGGCAACAGTATTGAGTGTTAAAATTGCTGAAATTGATTTTTCGATGTGGTCAACTTTCACACTCTTAAGCAGTGCCGCTCCTTTGGGATTATCTTCTTCAAGCGTGTCAATATAAGAAGGTGTCATGGTTAACAATGTCGCTTCAGAAATAGAGCATAAAAATGACACGACTAAAGATAAACAAATAAAAAAAATCAATAACGCAAGATTGGTCGGTGTGCCACCAAGCTCAAACGCAGTAAATGCCGTTGAGGGGATAAATATAGCCGCTACTGATACAGTAAAAATAGCGATAGAAACAAAAGACAAATTTGCCAGATTTTGGGTTCTCGGTCGGGGCATAACACTGTAATGTTGTAAAAATTATCGCCCATATTAAGTGAAAATTAAGCGATGTGCAAGTATTGTTTTAAGCGAATTTTATTAAGCAACAGCAACAACACTAAAAATCCATACCAGACCTATAAAAATATGCTATGATATGCGTTATTTTGACTTTTACTTGTGTGATTTGGTTGGATGAATTCATCAAGTAAAGTTTATATTTTTAAATGAGCGGTGGTTTTGGATCATGACCAAAACGATTAACCGTCTTTTGATATTTAGGAGTTATTGATGTTAGACTTGGCCATTACCGCCGCACATGCGTCTACAGGTGCGCCTGCAGGTCAGCAGTCATTATTGATGAATTTGCTCATTCCTGTTGCTTTTTTTGCAATTTTTTATTTTTTAATCATTCGTCCACAATCTAAACGCAACAAGCAACACAAAGCCATGGTTGATGGCTTGACTGTTGGTAATGAAGTTGTCTTTGCTGGTGGTTTGATTGGCCGTATTAAAAAGGTTGAGGGTGATTATGCTGTCATCACATTGAATCATTCAACAGAGGTTAAGATTCAGCGTGCAAGCGTAGTCATGGTACTGCCTACAGGCACCATTGACAATATCTAATCCATCCTAAGCCCAAGCAATGATTTGGATAAATCAATCAAGTTGCTTGGGTCGGTCTTTTTCGCAGCGTGATGGGGTTGACCCATTATCTTGCTCTATCTAATTAATAAGAATACTCTATGCACTACCCTGCTTGGAAATATATATTAATTGTTGTGGTGCTATTTATCTCTGGCATCTACGCATTACCCAACCTATACCCTGATGAGCCTGCTGTGCAAATTACAGGCGCGAGTGCAGGCACACAATTAACTCAAGATGTGCTAACACAAGCTGAAGGTCTGCTGACACAGGCAGGATTAAATCACCATAATGGTCGCTTTGAAAATAACAGCGCATTACTTCGTTTATCAAATGCTGAAGATCAGCTTAAGGCACAAGAAGTGCTGCGCCGAGACTTGGGCGAACAGTATGTAGTCGCACTCAATTTGGCACAAACCACCCCTGAATGGCTGCGTAATTTGGGTGCAGCTCCCATGAAATTGGGCTTAGATTTGCGTGGTGGTGTGAGATTTGTGTTAGAAGTTGATATGGCAAAAGCACTTGAACAGCGTCTTGCAACTGCCAGTCAAGATGTACGCCGTACACTGCGTGGTGAGCAAATCCCTGTTCAAAGCCTGCGTATCACTGATAATGGCATGGTGCTTACCTTTATAAATACAGATGATCGTGGACGTGCTCAATCTATCCTACAAAATCAAGTGGGTGCAGACTTTGCATTACGCCCCTTTGCTGATACTGAAGGTGCGGCACTTGAGCTGACTTATACTGATGCCAAAATTCAAGAGATTAATGAATATGCTGTTGGTCAAAACTTAACCACACTAAGAAATCGTATCAATGAGCTTGGCGTGGCTGAAGCATTGGTACAATCTCAAGGCACCAACCGCATCGTCGTTGAACTGCCTGGTGTACAAGACACCGCAGAAGCCAAACGGGTTTTGGGTCGTACCGCCAATCTTGAGTTTCGCATGGTGAGCGAACACGATATGAATTATGCAGGCGGTATTCCACCTGCAGGTACCGAAGCTTTTGCATTTGGTTCTTTGGACGGTCAGCCCATGTTGCTTGAACGCCAAACCATCATCACAGGCGAGCGTGTTCAAGGGGCACAGTCGGGTTTGGATGAGAATGGACGCCCACAGGTAAATATTACCCTAGATACAGCAGGCGGCAGACTCATGCAAAATGCCACACGCACTGCTGTGGGCAAGCAGATGGCCGTGCTATTTATTGAAAATAAGCAAAAGGTCAGCTTCCAAGAAGATTCATCAACTGGCGAGCTTGTTGAGGTGCGTACACCTTATACCGAGTCACGCATTATTAACCGTGCTACCATTCAGGCGGTACTTGGTTCTTCATTTGTGATCACAGGCTTAGATTCAGATGCAGAAGCAGGCGAGCTTGCGTTACTGTTACGCTCAGGCGCGTTAGCGGCACCGATGTACTTTGTTGAAGAGCGAACCATTGGCCCATCTTTGGGTCAAGATAATATCGATAAAGGATTATTCTCTACACAGGTTGGCTATCTGTTGGTATTTTTATGGATGATTGTGTTTTATCGTGCATTTGGTGTGATTGCAAATATTGCTTTAGCCTTTAATGTCATTATCATGGTTGCCATTATGTCCATTTTAGGATCATCGCTCACCCTACCTGGTATTGCTGGGATTGTGTTGACCATTGGTATGGCGGTTGATGCCAATGTGCTAATTTTTGAGCGTATTCGTGAAGAGCTTGCCAATGGTACTCGTGCAAAATCCGCCATTGTGGCAGGTTTTGATCGTGCATTTAGCTCAATTTTTGATGCCAATATCACCACGCTATTAATTGCATTTATCTTATTTGCCATCGGAACAGGACCAATCAAAGGTTTTGCAATCACGCTTGCAATTGGTATTATCAGTTCTTTGTTTACTGCGATTTTAGTCACTCGTGCCATGATTCAAATTTGGTATGGTCATCGCAAAAACTTAACCAAACTTAGCATCGGTTAGGAGTTAAAAATGAATAATGAAAATAACCCTATCGACCCAAATGCAGCACAGCCACCACGCCGTCGCCGTGTGCCGCGTCGTGATGGTAAAGGTGCCAATGCTGCCACAAATCAAGATGCTCTTGCCGATCAATCATTGATTGCCGACGCTGGTGATGAAGCTGCCGAAAAAGCCGGTGGTGTCAAACTCATCGCTAATCAGCGTATCATTCCTTTTATGAAGCTTGAAAAGCCCATGATAGTATTTTCGGTATTGTCTATACTCATAGGGCTGATAGCAATCATTGTCAAGGGTTTAAACTTTGGTTTGGATTTTACAGGTGGTGTGTCAGCCAATGTCGCTTATGAACAGCCTGTTGAGCAAGCACAAGTCATTAAAGCATTGGCTGACAATGGCTTTAATGATGCGGTTGTCCAATACCTAGGAACTCGCCAAGAGCTTTTGGTACGCTTACCGCCCCAAGATGGCTCAGCTGAAAATCTAAGTGCTTCTTTGGATCAGATTCTTAATTTTCCAAATAATCCATCAACCATTGATAGCATTAGCATTATCGGCAGCCAACTGGGCAATGAAATTTACCTAAATTCACTGCTTGCGATGTCTGTTGCACTTGGTATGATGCTCATTTATGTTGCAACACGATTCCAGTTCAAGCTGGCTTTGGGTGCCGTACTTGCTTTATTTCATGATGTGATTATCGTTGTTGGTATTTTTGCCATCATGGGCTGGCCATTTGACTTGACGGTTTTGGCAGCTGTATTGGCTTTGATTGGCTATTCGGTGAATGATACAATCGTTGTTTATGATCGTATTCGTGAGAATTTTCGCCGAGTGCGTGGTTTAACACCCCGTCAGGTGCTTGATTTATCACTGACAGAAACCTTAAGACGAACCATTATGACTGTCGGTACGGTGTTTGTTGTGGTTGTTGCCATGCTGTTCTTAGGTGGTGATGGTCTGTATTGGTTCTCTGTGGCGTTATTTATCGGTCTGATTGCTGGTACATATTCTTCCATTTATGTTGCAAGCTCTATTCCGCTGATGATGGGCCTATCAAGAGAGGACTTTGTGGTTAAAGTCAAACCTGAATTTGAAGAAGAAGTGGTCGTTTTTGCTGACCCCAATCTTCAAAATAGCAAAGATTAACTTGCCAATACTTGCCTGTATCACAATCAAAGGTAGCCATAAAATTTAATCATAAAAAAATGCCCAAAGGTTAGCGTCTAACTTTTGGGGCAGTTCAAAAAAAACCAAAAGCCACCCAAATAACAGTTTTGGGTGGCTTTTGCTATTCAGCCAAATGATTAGCCAATCAAAGTTACTGGCGATAAGCCAATTCAGTTAAAATGGTTTCAGCATCGCTCCATCGGTTTGCACTGTTTGATGCACCCAATAAAACAACAATGGCTGGGCGATTGTTAATGTTAGTTTCCATCACAACACTATAGCCAGCTTCACGAATATAGCCTGTTTTTTGGACACCAATTGGGTAAGCACCTTCTCGTACTAGGCGATTGGTATTATTGCCTTTATAGATACGGTCGCCACTGCCATAATTGGCGATATAAAAATCATAATGTGGTGCTGTGGAAAAATTACGGATACTGTGATAGCGTGGACTACTATTGACCGCTTTCATCATGATTAATAAATCATTGGCTGATGACATATTGCGTGGATCTAAACCTGAAGAATCACTAAATTTCGTTTGATACATGCCCAAATCATACGCCTTTTGGTTCATTGCAGCAATAAAAGCATCATATCCACCGGGGTAAGTGCGTGCCAATGCTTTGGCAGCAGGGTTTTCAGAACGCATGAGCATCATCAAAGTAAACTCAGATCGTGTCATGCGGTCACCAGCTTTTAGGCGTGTGCTTGCTTGTTTTGCACCAATCAAGTCAGAGGCAATCAAAGTAATTTCTTCACGCATATCAAGCTCAGCATCCAAAATGACCATGGCGGTCATGACTTTACTGATAGAAGCTATTGAGCGTTGAACATCTGCATTCTTACCATAAATGAGCTTGCCATCTTGTAAATCATAGACCAAAACCGCTGCCGATCGTGTACTGATGGGCAACGCATAAAAACTATTTGTATAGCTGTTTTGGTCATTTAAGATGGCTGTTTGGGCGTTTGAGGTGGTGGTGTAAGCGGTTGTTTGGGTTTTGGTGCTTGAGATGACTTGTGGTTGAATATTCAGTTGGGTTTGTGCATAGCCTTCTTGTGACACCACATGCTCTTGGGGTGCTTGTGGTACTGCCTGCACGCTCACATTTGTCGTTGTGGTTACTTGGGCTGTCGGTTCAACATACACAGATTGAGAGGTGATTACCTGAGCAGGTTGCACATAAGTGGGCTGTACTGTTATACGCTGCTGACTGTTATCAACCGAAAATGCGTGTGCTTGATGAGCACCAGTGGTCATCGCAAGTAACATTGCCAAATGATGGCTATTTTGCTTGATGAATTTCATGAATTATCCCCTTTTTCAGATACTTTGTATTTTATCATAAAAATGATGAAAGTTTTTCTTGTGTAACAATTTTCATTCATCTGATACACCAATCATAGCCATTTTATCAACATATCACACATTTTAAGCTCTCAAGAGTAAGACTTATCAAGCATACAAACGCCCTATTGGCACTATGTCAACTTGGGTGATAAGCGTGTAATGGTCAATCCTGTTATCCCAAAAAACAGTGTCAATAAAAAGCACCAATAACAAAAAAACGCATACGGCACATACTCAATCACTGGCATCCCAAAAGTCCCAGCCAAAAACCCACCATAGACACCCCATGGCACTAAAGGATTAATCACCGTGCCTGCATCTTCAATGGTGCGTGATAGATTAATTGGATGCAAACCCAATCGCTGATATTCTGGTAAAAAGGCATTGCCTGATAATAATAAACTCAGATATTGTTCACCCACCAAAACATTAATGCCAAGTGAGGTAAATGCTGCGGCTGCCACGCCACGACTGGCATGGGTTAATAAATGACGCATGCCATCTAATAATGCTGGCAAGATACCCAATCCTTGCAAAAGCCCACCCAAAGACAATGCCAAAATAACCAACAGTTGACTAAAAAACATACTTTGTAAGCCGCCCCGTGATACCATTTTTGCCACATCACCCAATGCCAGCTCTTCTGCTGGCGTATATCCAGCAAAAAACCATCCACCCAAATCGGTCAAACTTGGGCTTGAATGTGTGTAGGTAATCATCAGTGCTGTTATGATGGTTGCAATAATGGTATAGATAGCATTGACTCGTAAAATGGCCAAAATGACAAGAACAGCAAAAGGTATTAATGAAAAACCATGCACTAAGCCACTGCTAAAAAGTTGCTCTTTGAGTATGGCAATGCCTGCAAGGTCGCTGATGGTATTGGTGGCTGATAAATACCAAAAAATTATGGCCGTGATGACCCAAGCAGGCACGGTAGTATACATCATATTTTTAATGTGGTCGAATAAATCAACGCCAACAAGTGAGGCGGCGATACTCGTTGTATCTGATAAAGGTGACATCTTATCACCAAATAACGCACCAGAGATGACAGCACCAGCCACAATGGCAGGATTTGCTCCAAAAGCGGTTGCCATACCCAAAAATGCAACGCCCACGGTTGCACAAGTGGTAAATCCACTGCCTAAGGCGATGCCCACAACCGATGATAAAATAAATGCCGACAGATAAAATACCTTGGCTGATAATATCTCAAATCCATAATAAATCAATGTTGGGATTGCCCCTGACATCATCAAAGCAGAAACCAAAAGACCGATGAAAGAAAATAAATAAATCGCACCCATTGCCGATCCCACACTGCCAATCATGCATGCTTGCATTTGCTCAAATTTGAGTTTATTTAATAAACCAAAAAATAACAGTGCTGCAATCACAACCAATAAAGACAAATGCGGTACCCAGCTCCAAGCAATCATCGTCAGACCAAGTAGTGCAACCAGAACACCTGCAATAGCAACCGCTTTGATGGGTCGCATGGTTAATAATGTATCTGAATTCATAAATAATCCCTAAAAATCACACAATACAGTATAAAATACCCATATCTGTGCTTGTTCCATCAATGGTATCATTTTAAAAACTTTGTTACCATCACTTGTATTTAAAAATAATATCCAAGTATCATCAAATCAAAAAATGATACAAGCGATAATCAGTTGATCTTTTTGTATTAAACTTATACCTCTGCTTCAAATGATAAAATAGGATATGCCAACCATGTATCATATCCTATTTTTAAGACATTTAAAAAATAAAGACAAGATTTTTTATAGGTCGGTACACCCATTCATTTCGTTAAATTTTTAAAGCACCACGGCGAATTTGGTCTCGTTCAAGTGATTCAAATAATGCTTTAAAATTACCTTCACCAAATCCTTCTCGATAATCCCCTTTACGCTGAATAAACTCAAAAAATACGGGCCCAAGTGCTGTTTCTGAAAAAATTTGTAACAATAATCTTGGGTGGCTGTTTTGTGTTGTCCCATCAAGTAAGATACCTCGAGTTTTCAGAGAATCGACATGCTCACCATGATTGGGTAAGCGTTCATCTAGCATCTCATAATAAGTATCATTGGGTGCTGTCATCAAAGGTACGCCTGCTGCTTTTAACTAATCAATCGCATCGGTCAAATTATCGGTTAACAGTGCAATATGCTGAATGCCCTCACCGCCAAATGCCATCAAATATTCTTCAATCTGACCGCCACCTTGTTTAGATTCTTCATTTAAAGGAATGCGAATCAGCCCATCGGGTGCTATCATAGCACGACCTGTCAGCCCTGTATATTCACCTTTAATATCAAAATAGCGTATTTCTTGGAAATTAAACAGTTTTTCATAAAACCCTGCCCAATAATCCATGCGTCCAAGATAAACATTATGCGTTAAATGGTCAATGACCTTAAAACCATAACCCACAGGATTAATATCAACCCCATCAATGAACTCAAAATCAATGTCATAAATTGATTTGCCTTCATCAAATCGGTCAATTAAATACAGTGGTGCACCACCAATACCACGAATGGCAGGCAAGCGAAGCTCCATCACCGAAGTTGGTATCTCAACAGGCTTAGCACCCAGCTCAATGGCTCGATGATAAGCATACTGTGCATCACGCACACGAAACGCCATACCGCACGCAGATGGTCCATGTTCTTGAGCAAAATACATTGCTTCTGAATTTGGCTCACGATTGACCATAAAATTAATTCCCCCTTGGCGATATAATAAGACATCTTTTGAGCGATGTTTGGCAACCAAGCTAAAACCCATTTTTTCAAATAATGGCTCAAGTAAATTTGGGGTTGGACTTGCAAATTCCACAAATTCAAAACCGCACAATCCCATTGGGTTTTCAAATAAATCTGCCATAAAATACTCCGTGTTTGGCTGGTGATATTTTTGATAAATGATGCTTGCTAATATGCTGATACTTATCATAAAATAAGTCAATACAGCGTACAAATGGAATTTTTATTATACTTATTGGATACTCCTATGAATATTACTTTTCGCCAGCTTAGAGCATTTGCCAGCATCGCACGACATCACAGTTTTAGTAAACTGCAACCGAATTGCATTTGACACAATCATCGCTGAGCGGCTTGATTAAAGAGATGGAAAAACAGCTGGATACTCGATTGTTTGACCGTACAACACGGCAAATTCATTTGACTGAATCTGGTGAACGGTTTTGCCCCATGCCAATAAGGTGCTTAACGATATGCAACTTATGCGTCATGAGATCAATGATTTACAAGACTTTCATCAAGGTAAAGTGCGTATTGCAGCACCTCAGCAACTGTCAGCATTCTCGATACCGAGGCTAATTCGCTTGTTTAAAGAAGCGTATCCTGATATTCAAGTTACTTTAATTGATTGCTCAATTGAAGAGGTGGCAAGTCATGTGCAAATGCTAGATGCGGATATTGGGCTTGGACCTGATCTTTTGCATAGTAATGATCTGATACAAACCAAACTGTTTCGGTCGTCTTTTGGGTTGGTGGTGCGTGCAGATCACCCCCTGGCAGATTCAAAGGTTTTGACATGGCAAGATTTGAGCGAAGGTGATTTGATTACCGTGCAAGCACCGTTTGCCGATCATATTCGTGAAAAGTTGACTTTGGATATCTGCACACGCCTATTTCGTAGTGATTACCAAGTTAACTTTTTATCAACGGCTTTGGGCATGGTTAAAGAAGGCTTGGGGATTACCATGACACTTGGCTATGCCAAAACTTGGGTAGACGAGCAAGGTTTGGTCATGATTCCGATTCATGAGCCACAGATTGGGTATGAATTTTTACTGTACAAGCACCGCCAGCGTAGCCAAACGCCAGCGATGAAAAGCTTTGAAAACTTTTTGGTCAAAGCCGCCAAAGATTGGCTGCTGCATATTTAAAAATCTGCTGATACTTATTAAACGCATTCTATTAAGTTTGGCCGTGTCAAAATATTTAAAATGGGTGGAAACATGATATTTATTTTATCCTTTTTATCATATTTCATCCATAAAAAACCCTGCATAATGCAGGGTTTAAAAACTTAATTAAATTAATTCTTAAAGTGCGCTTCAAGTACTTCAATGCACTTTTGTGCCTTGACCGTTGTTTGTTCTTTTGAGATGGTGACAGCGCTCAAAGTCAGTATGGGCAAACTGTGATTTGGTAGGATCTTAACAACTTTACCTGACTCAAGCAACGCCTTAGCATCAACAGCATTGGTCTTGGCAATACCATAGCCCTCGGCAGCCAAGTTTAATGCGATGGCATGATTGTTGGTGATGATTCTTGAGCTTACTCGTACAGACTGCTTACCGTTTGCATCTTTAAACTCGATGCTTTCGCTTGGTTTTTCGCCACAAATAATCATCGTATGCGTTGCCAATGCCTTAACATTTTCTACATCGCCGTGATTTTTGATATATTCTGGTGAAGCAATCAGCATTTGCTCGACAGTCTTTAGGGCGATGCCTTGAGCTTGTTCACTCAATAATAAAGCCACATCAACACGATCTTCAATCATATCCAAATTGTCTCGTGAGATGATATTCAATGATAAATTATCATGCTCAACCAACCAATCAGATAAGGCAGGCAGTAAATAAGCCTTAGCAAGCTCTGGGGTGGTCGCAATACGCAGACTGCCTGAAAGCTCATCTTTTAGCTGAATAACACTGTCACGCCCTTGTTCGGCTGCTTTTACCATTTGAGTGGCTGATGAATACAGACTTTCGCCAGCTTCGGTTAGACTTAGCTTACGGGTTGAGCGATGTAGCAAAGAGACGCCCAAATCATTTTCCAAAGAGCGAATTTGCTGACTTACAGCACTCGTTGTAATGCCAAGCTCTTTGGCTGCACCACTAAATGAACCGTGACGAACGACGCTTGAAAAAACCGCCATACCTCGTAAATTATCCAACATATTTACCTCAAATTATTTAGTTTTATTTAATTAATTTAAATGATTTGAATTTAATAAAAAGCAAATCATAATAGAATTTTAATAAATTTTAATATTATGTTATTAAAATAATGACTAATCAGTCATTTTTAGCATAATTTTATCGTCAAAAAGTCATTATTAAGTTATGATTTGCTTGGTGTTGGACATACAATGCCAAATCCTTTAAATTAAAGATAATTTAATAAGACTCTCAAAAATTATGGTTACCAACTATAAAGGAATTTTAATTTGTTAGCAAGAGATTGTTCAGAAAAAATGTATCTCATTGTAATATTTTTTGCATAACCTTAACAGCTTTTGCGTAACTTTAACAACCCAATGATTGGGCAATATTTGCTTAATATTTTTAAGTTTTTGGGATATATGCCATCATCAGGTATGGAAAAATGTGCTTTATTCACCAAAATTTTAGTCAATAAGTAACTTAGATTGATTGAGCACTGAAGTGCCATCATCGATGATAAAACCACCTTGCCAAAGTGTTTGAAAAACTGGGCTATCAACCAGCTGATGTTGAGCCTGCATCTGCACTTGACGATGACGATCAGATAAGCGAGATTTTGGCACTTCTAACGCACAATCCACCAGTACAGGCTCTAAAGACAGTTTAATTTGTGGGTAATGCTCTAAAAATTTGGCGTGCAAATTCTCAAAACTGGATTGAACTTGAGAGTTAATCTCGGCAACCAATAAACGGCTTTCGCCAGCGATATCGCCTGCCATCACACTCGTACTCATCAAGGCAAGCTCATCAGGTGCAAAATGCCCTTCTTCACGCGCCAAATGTACCCAATAGTCCCATTTTTCACTTGTCCAGCCCCCCTCAAGCTCAATTGGAGTTGGCTTTAGCTGCTCAAGCATTTGGGCTTTGGTCATCGGTTGACTGGACAGATGTGCCAAAGGTTTTAACGGATTAATATGGTCAAAATGACTGATGGGCTGTTGATCCAAATTGTGTGAAGCTGGCTGATGAGCTGTCAGATCTGCTTGATGTGGTGCTTTTTTATTACTATCAACCTTAGCCAATGCCGCTACTGTAACTGCTGGGACTGACTGCAAATCTTCAGTAAAATCAGCTGTAAGCTCATCGGTATCACTACTATCCGACATAACCGCAAGTGATGGTTCGGTGGCCATTTGGGTGAGTGTATCATGATCACTTGGCAAATCTTCATCAGTTTGCAACTGCTCAGGTGGATCAGACTGGGGCTGTTTTACCCAAAAATTTTCCTCAGATACGGTCAAATTGACGGCTATATTGGTAGATTGTGCTTGATCGGTATGAGCAAATTGGTTAGTATCTTGACCATCTTTTGTATTTACATTGTCATTGTCTAATTGATCTAAGATTAACTCAGTGCCTATCTGTGATGCCAAATCATTCAAATCATCTTGCTTGTCGCTATCAAAATGACTATCGGTAGATAACGCATTAATTTCACCAGCAGCACAGGCTTGATCTTTTAGACCGTCAACGATATCATCAGGCATGTTATTGTGGTTGCCAGCATCCTCTGGCTGCTTTGCTGGCGTATCATTTAAAACAGTCACCTGTCCTTCTGCCAGCGGTCGAAATGCCAACAACCTTAAGATACCCATCTCTAAAGCCTGCATTGGCGTACTTGCCAAGCGAACGCCGTCTCGGCTTTTGATTAAAATTTCATAATACAGTTGCAAGATATCCGAGCTGATGGCAGATGATAAGCGTTTAATTTGATGTGCTTGTTCATCATTCATATCCAAAGGGATATCAGGCAACACCTGCATGAGTGCCATTTGATGAATGCAGTCAATGAGTTCGTCAAAGATTGCAGTAGCATCGACCATTTTATCACGCATATTGGTGATAAGTTGGCTGATTGCCATTCGATCATCGTGGTAAATTGTCTCAATAATCTCAAGCACATTAGTACGATTTACCAATCCAAGCATCGATAAGACCGTATCTGTTTGAATCTGACCACCACCAAAGGCAATCGCTTGATCGGTCAGCGACAGTGCGTCACGCACCGAACCCTTTGCCGCACTTGCCAATTGCCATAAGGCATTTTCTGTAAAAGGGATTTTTTCTGCATCCAATACTTTGGCTAAGTGATCAGACAAACAAGCCTGCGGTAGTGGACGCAGAACAAATTGCAGGCAGCGTGAAATGATCGTAATGGGCAGTTTTTGGGGGTCAGTAGTTGCAAATACAAATTTGACATAGTCTGGTGGCTCTTCTAAAGTCTTCAGCAGTGCATTAAAAGAATGCGTAGATAGCATATGTACTTCATCAATCAAATAGACTTTATAACGACCTTGTACAGGTGGATAAGGGACATTTTCAAGCAGCTCTCTGGTATCTTCAACTTTGGTACGAGAAGCTGCATCAATCTCAATCAGATCCAAAAATCGCCCTTGATCAATGCTAATACAAGTATCGCATACACCGCAAGGCTGACTTGTCATGCCTGTTTCACAGTTTAAGCACTTAGCAAGAATGCGTGCGATGGTCGTTTTACCCACGCCACGAGTTCCAGTGAACAGATACGCATGGTGCAATCTGCCTGTATCAATGGCATTTGACAGTGCTTGGGCGACATGTGATTGACCCAAAAGTTCAGAAAAGTTTTTGGGTCGATATTTTCGGGCTAAGACCTGATATTGCTTATCCATAGGGCAAAGAGGCTTATTTATGACGCATGTGTGGAAATAAAATCACATCACGAATACTGGCGGCGTCAGCAAACAGCATCACAAGACGGTCAATGCCAATGCCCTCGCCTGCTGTTGGTGGTAAGCCATATTCAAGTGCCTCAATAAAATCGGCATCATAATGCATGGCTTCATCATCACCAGCATCTTTTTCAGCCACCTGGGCACGGAATCGCTCAGCTTGATCAATTGGATCGTTAAGCTCGCTAAAACCATTGGCAAGCTCACGACCACCAATAAACATCTCAAAGCGATCAGTTACATGTGGATTGGTGTCATTTCGGCGTGCCAAGGGAGAAGTTTCGGCAGGATATTCAGTGATAAAAGTCGGCTGACGCAACTTGGTCTCTACCGTTTCTTCAAAAACGATGGTTTGTAATTTCCCCAGACCAAAACTTGGTTTAACCTCCTGTTTTAATTCATCTTTGACAAATTTTGCCAAAAATTCACGGTCATTGATATCATCGGCACTAAAATCAGAATTGTATTCTAAGATGGCATCAAACATCGTAATTTTCTTAAAAGGACCTTTAAAGCTAAACACTTCACCTTGATACGATACATCAGTCGATCCCAAAATATCCATCGCCAATGTCTCAAGCATACGCTCAGTCAAGGCCATCAAATCCTTATAATCAGCATAAGCCTGATAAAACTCAATCATCGTAAATTCAGGGTTGTGGCGTGTTGAAACCCCTTCATTACGGAAGTTACGGTTAATTTCAAACACACGATCAAAGCCACCAACAACCAATCGCTTAAGATACAGTTCAGGTGCAATACGCAAATAAAGCTGCATATCCAATGCATTATGATGCGTCACAAAAGGGCGTGCAGACGCACCACCTGGAATCACATGCATCATCGGTGTTTCTACTTCCATAAAGCGTTCTTGGGTCAAAAATGCACGGATACCCGCCACTACTTTGGCACGGATGGCAAATGTGTTTCGTGTCTCTTCATTGACCATCAAATCCAAATAACGCTTGCGATATTTGACTTCTGTATCAGTCAAGCCATGAAATTTATCAGGCAATGGGCGTAAAGATTTGGTCAATAACTCAAATGCTTCAAGATGCACATACAAGTCTCCCTTGCCTGAACGCCCAATATAGCCACTTGCCGCCACGATATCACCCAAATCCAATGACTTAATCAGCTCAAGCGTCTCACTTGGTAAGCCTTTACGATCCACATATAACTGAATGCGGTCGGTCATGTCTTGGATCACAATGAACGAGCCACGATTGAGCATCACACGACCTGCAACCTTAGCATATACCTTATCCCCACTTTCAATGGTAGCTTTATCAACGCCATCAAACTGTGCTTGCAAATCACCACAATAGTTCTTGGGCTTAAAGGTATTAGGATAAGCACTTTTGCCTGCTTGCTTGGCTTTTTGTTGTAAGGCGTCCAGTTTTGTACGACGCTGTGCGATTAGCTCATTTTCCGAAATGGCGGCTTCGTTACGCTGTGGTTGATTTTGCGAACTCATAATATACCCAATATGCAATTTTTTAATGTGTGAATTTGATAAAAATTCAATAAAAATATACCAAGTATTGTAACAGATTATTCAAAATCAATCATCAAGATTTTGCCAAATTTTTAGTACCAATCACGATAAATAAATATTTGGCAAGTACCAAAAAACTTGTTATGATGATTAAAGTTCTTCAAAAGTTAAGCTTCGCTAAGTTTAGACGCTAGTTCAGATTAAGGAGATATTTGCATGATTAAATCATTTGGTGTAGATGTGTTTTCTGTTAATAGCCTTAAGTTCATCAGTTTTATCCAGCCAATCATGTGTCAGACCGATACTGTCCTTGATACGCATATTTTATAGATTAAATTTTGCCCAAATGGGTGCGTGATCTGATGGCTTATCCATTGCACGGATATCATAGCTAATGCCTGCTGCCACACAGTCATTTTTTAGAGTATCTGTACATAAAATATGGTCAATGCGTAGCCCACGCTTAGGCGTATCCTCAAATCCTCGTGAGCGATAATCAAACCAGCTAAACTCATCATGACTTTTTGGATAAAACAAGCGATAAGTATCCGTCAAACCTGTAGACATCAGCATCTGATACCACGCACGCTCTTCGGGTAAAAATGAGCAAGTCCCTTTGGCAAGCCATCGCTTGGCATTGGCTGCACCGATGCCCACATCAATATCCTCTGGTGAGATATTCATATCCCCCATGATAATCAGCTCACGACCATCAGCCTGAAGTTCATCAATATAGCGATTGAGATCGGCATAAAATTCACGCTTCATAGGGAATTTGATTTCATGACTGCGGTTTTCACCTTGGGGAAAATATCCGTTTAACACATCGATACTCCGCCCATCAAAATCATAGCGTGCGTGAATCAAGCGGCGTTGTGCGTCATCATGCCCAAAAGGAAAGCCCTTTTGGACAAATGTTGGTGCAATCTTAGACGCCAATGCTACACCGTAATGCGACTTTTGACCAAAAAATTCGACATGATAGCCCAAATCTTGTACCATGTTTACTGGAAAAAGTGCATCATGTACTTTGGTTTCTTGTAAGCCAATAATATCTGCACCCAAAATATCTCTGATTGCCTCAAGTTGATGCGGTCTTGCACGCAGCCCATTAATATTAAAACTGACAAATGTCGTCATTATTTTCTCTTTAAATGTGTATTTTTTGATGATTTGGTATTGTAACAATTTTTGATGAGATTTTGTGAACTTTATACATCCTAAAACGAAATACCAGACACAAACTGGTAAGCGTTTATTAAACAGTGTACAATGATTGGGGGATTGGTTACTTGACCCAATCGTATTGTTTGGATAATTATGGCAAAGTTATGGTAAATTTTCAAAAAACTTATAAGGTGTATATCAATCATACGGATGCTGGCGGTATCGTCTATCATGCCAATCATTTGGTATTTTTTGAAAATTGTCGGCGTGATTGGCTGACGACACTTGGCTATGATGGTTATTTTCTAAGCTTGGATGACGACGCCAATACAGAATCACGCAAAGCAGTGCATTTTGTGGTAAGTCATGCAGACATTACATATCACACGCCTTTGCTGGTTGATGATGAGCTGGCAGTAACGGTTGATGAGGTGCGTATTAGACCAGCCAGCTTGATGATACATCAAAGTATTTATCGCCCCAATCAAAACAAGCCTGCCACAACAGCGACAATCACTTTAGCTTGTGTCATCAATGACAAAAAAACGATTCGCCCCCACCGTTTGCCCAAAAAATTTGTCCAGACACTGATCAGTGCAACTGCCGTATGATCAGCCGCTACCATTGGCAACTTAAAATAAGTCGCCAGTATAATGTAAGGCATGATTGTCACTCAATGGCTTATTTTCTTACCCAAAATCACAGTGCATTAAGAACCGCCTCACCCATCTCATCACAAGACACAAGCGTCGTGCCATCTTCATAAATATCCGCTGTACGATAGCCTTGCTCTAACACTTTTTGTACCGCCCGCTCAATCTGTACCGCTCGCTGTTCATCATTTAGGCTATATCTGACCAACATGGCAAGCGATAATATGGTCGCCAGTGGATTTGCCTTATCTTGCCCTGCAATGTCAGGGGCAGAGCCATGAGACGGCTCGTACAAACCTTTGCCTGTCTCGTTTAGGCTTGCTGATGGCAACATGCCAATAGAGCCTGTGAGCATAGACGCTTGGTCGGACAAAATATCGCCAAAGATATTGCCTGTGGCAATCACATCAAACTGCTTGGGATTTTTGACCAATTGCATGGCAGCATTATCCACATACATATGACTAAGCTCAACCTCTGGATAGTCTTTGCCAACTTCGGTAAAAATCTGCCGCCAAAGTTCGGTGGTTTCTAACACATTGGCTTTATCCACACTGCACAGTTTGCCACGGCGTTTTTGGGCAGCCTCAAAGGACACTTTGGCAATGCGGCGAATCTCACTTTCGCCATAACGCATGGTATTAAAGCCCTCACGCTCGCCATTGTCAAGGGTTACAATGCCCCGTGGCTCACCAAAATAAATGTCCCCTGTCAATTCTCTGACAATTAAGATATCAAGCCCTGCCACAACCTCAGGTTTTAATGTAGAAGCATCCGCCAGTTCTTTATACAAAATTGCAGGGCGTAAATTGGCAAATAAATTTAAATCCTTGCGAATGGCAAGCAGTCCACGCTCAGGACGCAATGGGCGGTCAAGGTCATCGTACTTAGGCGAACCAACCGCCCCCAATAACACCGCATCAGCTTTTTGTACGATTTCTTGGGTTTGGCTTGGATATGGCAAGCCATAAGTGTCATAGGCTTCACCGCCCAGTTTGGCGTATTTATAGGACACATCAAGCCCTTGCTCAATGAGTTTATCTAACACTTTGACAGCTTGGGCAACAATTTCAGGCCCAATACCATCGCCGTTTAGAATTGCGATTTTTTTGGTCATGATATTTCCTTGTTGAATAAAATCTTAAATATATTCAATCCAATCTTTTTCACCACTGGCATATAATGGGTGTTTTGGCTGTCCTGATTTATTTTTATCAAGACAATAAATTGGCTTATCTTTAACATGGTTTTTTAAGAGTTCAAGCACTTCTTTATCACGCCCTAAATAAGAACCGTCATTACCCCAACAAACCACCACTGCATTAACTTCCGTCAATACGTCTTTAATTCGCTCGTCAGTTAAAGAACCTACCAAATAATCTTTTTCGCCAACTAATTGATTGGGGTCAGTAGCACGATAAGCAAATAAATTCACCATAATTAAACCATCAAAATTTTCACGCTTGGCAAAGCCAATACATCTCGTTAATGTAGGGTCGTCTATTTCTGCATCGGCTATGGAAGGATTTAAACCAATAAAAAGAACAAAATTATTACCGTTATTCCATTGTCTTTTTAATTGGTATCTATATTTACCACACTCTGAAATTTCTGCACTTTTAGTCATAATATTAAGCCCCCAATTCTTTAAACACCCACGGTCTGTCCGCTTTGGATTTTTCTTCAAAAGCTTTAATGTCATCGGCGTGTTGCAAAGTCAAGCCAATATCGTCCAAACCATTTAACAAACAATGCTTACGAAATTCGTCCACGTCAAAAGCATATTCTTTACCGCTTGGGCTGATGACTTTTTGATTTTGTAAATCTACCGTCAGCTGATAACCGACATTGGCAAAACATTCGTTAAATAAGTCATCAACATCGCCATCGCTTAGCACAACAGGTAACATGCCATTTTTAAAACAGTTATTATAAAAAATATCGGCAAAACTTGGGGCAATCACGGTGCGAAAGCCATATTCTTCCAATGCCCACGGAGCGTGTTCACGGCTAGACCCACAGCCAAAGTTTTTGCGAGCAAGTAAAATGGTTGCCCCAGCATAGCGGGCTTGGTTTAACACAAAATCAGGGTTTTTGGGACGCTTATTAATGTCTTGCCCCAAAAATCCTTCGTCCAAATAACGCAGTTCATCAAATAAATTATCGCCAAAGCCTGTGCGTTTGATGGATTTTAAAAACTGCTTGGGGATAATCAAATCGGTATCCACATTTGAGCGGTCAAGTGGGGCAACGATGCCCTGTTCGGTGGTGTATTTTTCCATGATTGTCTCCAAAAAATGGTTATTTTTAATCAATTAATCCACATGACAGATGCGCCGATGAGCTGATGATTGAAAGACCATTAAAATCAGCTGGCCAACGCTCTTTGATGCCAAACGACTTTTTAACCAGTGATTAGCTGCTCTAAATGATTTTGAGTGCTAAAATGTCCGCACATCCACAAAATGCCCTGCAATTGCCGCTGCTGCTGCCATGATAGGAGATACCAAATGCGTGCGTCCACCATTGCCTTGACGACCTTCAAAGTTGCGGTTGGATGTACTGGCACAATGCTCGCCAGCTTGTAGTTTATCAGCATTCATGGCAAGGCACATAGAACAGCCCGGTTCACGCCATTCAAAGCCTGCATCCATAAAGATTTTATCCAGCCCTTCTTGTTCGGCTTGTGCTTTGACCAGTCCTGAGCCTGCCACAACCATCGCTTGCTTGATGCTTGGAGCGACTTTGTGACCCTTAACAACTTCTGCTGCTGCACGAATGTCCTCGATGCGTGAGTTGGTGCAAGAGCCGATAAACACACGGTCAAGCACAATATCGGACAAGGGCTGTCCTGCTGTCAAGCCCATGTATTGATAAGCTCGCATCCAGTCATTACGCTGCACATCGTCTCGTGCCATATCCAGCGTTGGCACATTTTGCGAAACTGCAATCACCATCTCAGGCGAGGTTCCCCAAGACACTTGTGGCTCAATCTCATCACCGTTTAGCACAACTACCGCATCAAAATGGGCATCATCATCAGAATGTAGTGTGTTCCAATAGGTTACCGCACGCTCCCAATCATCGCCTGTTGGGGCATAAGGTCGGTCTTTGACATAGTCAATGGTCTTATCATCCACCGCCACAAGACCAACCCTAGCACCGCCCTCTATTGCCATATTACACACAGTCATACGCCCCTCAATGGACATATCACAAAACACCTGTCCGCCAAATTCTATGGCATAGCCTGTCCCCCCTGCCGTGCCAATTTTAGCGATGATGGCAAGCACGACATCTTTTGGGGTAACGCCTTTGCCCAATTTGCCATCCACACGCACCAGCATGTTTTTCATTTTTTTGGCAACCAAACATTGGGTCGCAAGCACATGTTCAACCTCTGATGTACCAATGCCATGAGCCAAACAGCCCAATGCCCCATGCGTGGCAGTATGACTATCACCGCACACCACGGTCATACCAGGCAAAGTCAAACCCTGCTCTGGCCCGACCACATGCACGATGCCTTGGCGAATGTCATTGATGCCAAACTGCATGACATTAAAAGATTTACAATTATCATCAAGGGTTTTGACTTGAATGCGAGATGTGTCATCGGCTATTCCCGCCATGCCCTGCTTACGCTCCATAAGTGAGGTGGGTACATTATGGTCAGGGGTTGCGATATTGGCAGACAACCGCCAAGGCGTGCGACCGTTTAGTGCCAAACCTTCAAAGGCCTGAGGCGAGGTCACTTCATGTAAAAGCTGACGGTCAATGTAGATGAGCGATGAACCATCATCACGCTGTCTGACCAAATGGTCATCCCAAAGTTTGTCGTATAAGGTTTTGCCTGCCATTTTATTCTCCAACACTGTCATGGACTGGGTAATTTTGCCATTATAGCATACTTTTAGAATAACAATAATTTATAATTTTTATAAATTTGAAAACTTTTTGGAATTAAAAGTTTGGCCATTAAACTAACCGTAATAATAATCATTCCCTAAAATTTTTATTGCAAAACTTTTTGGAATATATTAAGCTATGATTAATACAGCAATATGCTGACATTTATTGATATGTTGGGTTGAGCGATGAATACCACAAATCTTGCCACTTTTGTTGCAGTTATGCAGACAGGCAGCATCTCTAGTGCTGCCGAAAAGCTTTATATTACGCAACCTGCTGTAAGTAAGCGTATTAAGAATCTTGAAGATGAATTTGGGACGGCGTTGTTTGATACGGTTGGTCGTAGCATTATCCCAACGGCTGCTGCATATGATTTACTACCCTTTGTACGGCGGTGGCTGGATGACTATGAAGCCTGCAAAGCAAGCTTGCAACATGCCAAAGAAGTTGCTTCTGGTCGATTAGTCATTGGCACCAGCCATCATATTGGACTGCATCATCTTGCGCACGTACTCAAACGATTCATTCAGACTTATCCAGCGGTTCAGCTTGAAGTTCGGTTTGTGGATTCTGAAGAAGCTCATAAGGCAGTACTTGAAGGTGAAATTTCTTTGGCTTTTTTGACTCTGCCACCGACTTTTGACAGACGCCTTAATTATCATACCTTATGGAGCGACCCATTATATTTTGTAACAGGTACACTCAGTCCATTGGCTCAAAAATCCAAGGTCAGCTTACTTCAGTTGGCACACTATCCAGCAATTTTACCAGCTGCCAATACATTCACCAGCCAAATTACCTTAGCTGAGTTTGCCAAGCATAATTTGCGTCCTTATGCAACGATGAGCACCAATCCGCTCGAGTCCATTCGTATGCTCGTCTCGGTCGGCTTGGGCTGGTCAGTATTGCCTGAAACGCTGATTAACCAAGATTTGATTAAAATTGATATGGCAGAAAATATCGAACTTCAAAGACATTTAGGCTTAGTCACCAATCCCAATTTGACTCGATCCGCCAGTATGCAAGCGTTATTATCCATGCTATCCATTAATGATTAATAAAAACCAGCCACATGCTTTGGCTGGTTTTTATTAATCATATCGCAATTAGAACCCCGAAAGCTGACGCAGTGCTGCTTTTAGAAGATCAGAAGTATTATTTTTAGCATCAGATTGGGCGTTTTTTATGGCCACTTGTGCTTCTTTTTCCTTATAACCCAAATTCATCAAAGCACTTTCAACCTCAGCAATGATTAACATGGAATTATCGGCAGGTTGATTAAATAAACCCTCTGCTGTCATTGGGTGCATTTCGCCAAACTCATTGAGCTTACCCTTTAAATCAAGCAAAATACGCTGAGCAGTTTTTTTGCCAATGCCCGGTACACGCACCAAAGCTGCATCATAATCTGTTTCAATAGCGTGTTTAATCTCGGCAACGCTTAGGGTTGAAAGCATTGCTAACGCCATTTTAGCACCTACGCCGTTAATTTTGATCAGCTTTCTAAAAATATCACGATCATGACGATCCATAAAACCAAACAAATTTATGGCATCTTCTCGGACATGATGATGTACATAGACAGCGGTCTGAGCGCCAATGGTCAGCTGACAAAAGCTAGGTATGGGCAACTCAATTTCATAACCCACGCCATTTGAGGTCAAAATACAAGCAATAGGTGCATTAAGATACTGCACCTGTCCTGAGATCATACCGATCATTGATAATAATCAACCATTTTTTCTAAGCTGATTGGACGAATCTTGCTTGCGTTACCTGCAGCACCAAAAGCTTCGTAGCGAGCAACACAAATCTCCTCCATTGCCTTCATTGAAGCTGTCAAATATTTGCGTGGATCAAACTCTGCTGGATGGTCGTTCAAAAATTTACGAACCGCACCTGTACTTGCCAAGCGTAAGTCGGTATCGATATTAATTTTACGCACACCGTGCTTGATCGCCTCAACCAATTGCTCAACAGGAACGCCATAAGTTTCGCCAATATTACCACCGTTTTCGTTGATAATTTTTAGCCACTCTTGAGGTACTGAGCTTGAACCATGCATAACGATATGAGTGTTTGGCAAAGCTTCGTGAATTTCTTTGATACGGTCAATCGCCAAAATATCGCCTGTTGGTGGGCGAGTGAATTTGTAAGCACCATGAGAAGTACCGACCGCAATGGCAAGTGCATCCACATTGGTATCGGCAACAAATTGGCGTGCTTCTTCTACAGAAGTTAGTAATTGACTGTGATCCAAGACGCCTTCAGCGCCCACACCATCTTCCTCGCCTGCCATACCAGTTTCAAGACTGCCAAGCACACCAATCTCACCTTCAACAGACACACCACAAGCATGTGCCATCTTAACAACTTCTCTTGTGACGGCAACATTGTACTCATAATCAGCTGGAGTCTTGCCATCTTCACGCAATGATCCATCCATCATGACGGAACTAAATCCCAACTGAATGGAACGCTGACAGACTGCGGGGCTAGTACCATGGTCCTGATGCATAACCACAGGAATATGGGGCCACTCTTCAATCGCCGATAAAATCAAATGACGCAAAAATGGTGCACCAGCATATTTGCGTGCACCTGCCGAAGCTTGTACAATGACAGGAGAGTCTGTCTTATCGGCAGCCATCATGATGGCACGCATTTGCTCTAGGTTATTGACATTAAACGCTGGCAAACCATAGCTATGCTCGCCTGCGTGGTCTAATAATTGGCGTAATGAAACCAATGCCATCATACTCTCCTAAAATAATCAAAAAATATCGGTGAATTATACCATAAGCAAAGATTATACACCAAGTTAATTATACTCAAAAAGCCGATATCAAAGGATAACTTTAAGTATGTGTCGAACAAATTAATACTGTTGGTCTTCAGGTGCTTTGGCTTCGGCAGATTGCTCATTGGCAGTCACTTCGTTAACGGCGGCACCAAGGTTTTTGGCAGCATTAGAAGCTGTTTCTGCAGCATTCTCAACAGCGTTACCTGTCGCCTGTGCTGCCGCTTCTGCTTCCTGGGCGACAACAGTAGCATTTGCTTTGGTATCCTCAGCGACCGATGATGCAGCTTGACTGGCTGAATCTTGAGTTTGTTGACTGCAGGCAGCCAATAAAATAGCAAAAACAGCGGCAGGTAGGATTTTTTTCATGTGTTATTCTCTCTTGTGTGTTTTGAAATGACGAAAGTTGTCAAATATGACTAGTTTAGTCAGCCAACTTGCATTTGACAAGCCCTAAATTTAATAATACAACAAAAAATAATAGAGCTTGTAACAATGCCTTAAGTTTAAATATATTAAATTAATAATTAATCATATGCTAACTTAAGTGCTGCGATTGCAGGTAGGGTTTTGCCCTCTACAAACTCTAAAAAAGCACCGCCGCCTGTGGATAGATAACTGACATCATCTGCTACTTGGTATTTATCAATCGCTGCCAATGTATCGCCACCACCTGCAATGCTAAATCCTGATGAGTCTTTGACAGCCATTGCTAGCACTTGTGTGCCTGTGCCAAATTTATCAACCTCAAAGACGCCCACAGGCCCATTCCATAAAATGGTAGCAGCCTTATGAATATGCTTGGCAATCTCATCGGCACTTGCTTTTGAGATATCCAAAATCATGTCCGTATCATTAAGTTCATCGACAGGCTTAACCGTTGCTGCTGTCCTCTCAAGCGAACCTAAAAAGTCATCAAAATCAATCTCATTTTTGTCAGCCACCACCACTTCAGATGGCAACAAAATATTGGTTTTCTTCATGATTTGTTTAGCGGTATCAATCAAATCAGGCTCATATAATGATGCACCCACATTCACGCCTGTTGCAGCCAAAAAAGTATTGGCGATACCACCGCCAACGACGATACTGTCACATTTTTGAGCAAGGCTTGTCAGTACATCAAGCTTGGTTGAGACTTTGGAGCCGCCAACAATTGCAAGCACTGGTGCGGCAGGATTATCAAGCGCTCGAGACAGAGCGTTTAACTCCTCGGTTAATAAATTACCCGAACAAACCTGCTTGCCTTGCTCAATAGCAGCACGAATGACGCCTTCGGTTGATGCTTGGGCACGGTGTGCAGCACCAAAAGCATCCATCACAAAAATATCACAAAGATTGGCGTAAGCATTTGATAGTTCATCAGAATTTTTCTTCTCGCCAACATTAAAGCGTACATTTTCAAGTAAAACCAATTCGCCTACTGCCACTTCTATGCCATCTAGATACTCGGCCTCAAAGCGTACGGGTGCATCTAAATGCTTTGACAAATAGTCAGCAACAGGTGCCAGCGAATATTTTTGGTCAGGCTCACCCTCGGTTGGCCGGCCCAAATGTGATGCGACTAAGACCGCAGCACCTTTTGCTAAGGCATCTTTTAGGGTTGGTAAAGCGGCTTGTAGTCGCACATCGCTGGCGATGACACCATCTTTAATGGGGACATTCAAGTCCTCACGAATTAACACACGCTTGCCTGCCAAGTCCAACGCTTTCATGGTTAAGATTGCCATAAATATCCTTTGCTTAACTTAAAAATAATTTAAAAAATTTAGATATAAAATCCAAAACCAACAACAAATTATAAATGAAATTTTGGGTCATTGGCAACCATCATATCATCATGAGCAGTGATCGCCAACGGATATCACCGCCCCATCGCTCAGCCGATAAGCCACAAGCTTACCACCCCATACACAACCGCCATCAAGTGCACGCACAAATTTGGTCGCCACCTCAGCGTTTAAAGCTGCCCAATGTCCAAATAAAATGCGTCTTTCTCGTACCACAAACCAAGAAAACCAAGGGCGAAAATCCATTGGCATATCATCTTTTAGTGATTTTTTAAAAGAAAACTCCAATCGCCCTGATTGGGTGCAAAGACGCATCCGAGTAAAGTAGTTGGCGATGGCACACATTCTTTGGTGGCCATTTAAGTCATCTGACCACACTTCGCTTTTTTTACGATAAAGGTTTGGTAATAAACGATCTAACTGTTTTAGGTTGCCCGACAGCTGCTTTTCAAGCTCTTTGGCGTATCCTGCCGCCTCAGTGATGGACCAATTTGGCGGAATGCCTGCATGTGTCAGTACGGTCCTGTCATCTGGAAATACCAAAAGTGGCTGCTGTCGAAGCCAGTTAAGCAGCTCATCACAGTCAGGTGCTTCAAAAATCGGTAGCGTCTTATCTTTTGCTTTGGGGGTTAAGACACCCCGCCAAGTGGCGATTAAGGTAATATCGTGATTGCCAAGCACTGTGCTCAGTGCGTCAATGTCTGATAAGCGTTTTGCCTCCCTAAGTGTGGCAAGCGAATCTTCACCTCGTGCTACAATATCACCTGCAAGCCAAAGTTTATCTTGGGTTTCATCAAAATTTAACGCACTTAATAGCTCATTAAATGCACCAAAGCAGCCTTGTAAGTCACCGATGACATATTGATGGCGGTAGTGTTTTTGTTCTGTATTCATACTCAGCAATGATATGATTAAGGTGATGGCTGACGGTTTTTGACGACCAAATCAGCAAGTAAAACAAACTCATGTACACACAATGTCTCAGGGCGTGCACTTGGATTGATGCCGATTTTTTCAAAATCTGATTCATCTAAAGTCGGTAATAGCCCATTTGCCTTAAAAATTGCTCTTAAAGTCTTACGCCGATGATTAAAGCTTTCACGAACCACCAAAGCAAACACCGACTCATCCATTGCTGTAATGGGCTTGGTTTTATAAGGCGTTAGTCTAAAAACTGCACTGGTAACTTTGGGTGGTGGATTAAATGCCCCTTTGGGGACAGTGAGTAAATAATCCGATTGACAATAATATTGCATAATCACCGATAATCTGCCATATTCTTTTGAATTAGGCTCAGCTGTGATGCGATCAACCACTTCTTTTTGGAGCATAAAGTGCATATCTTTGATCACATCACTAAATTCAAGCAAGCGAAATAAAATCGGTGTAGAAATATTATAAGGCAAATTGCCCACCACCCGAAAAACACCTTTACCAATCTGCTCCGCCAACGCACGATAATTGACATGCATCGCATTATCATTGATGATCGTAAAATCAGAATGACTATTGGCACCAATATTAATCTTCAGCTGAGATGCTAAATCTCGGTCAAGTTCAATCACCGTCATGCCATCAACCTCAGCAAGCAAAGGCTCGGTTAATGCCCCAAGACCTGGCCCAATCTCTAATAAATTATCCTGCCTGTCTAACCGAATAGCGGTCACAACCTGAGAGATGATATGAGTATCGTGTAAAAAATTTTGACCAAAACGCTTACGAGGTGCATGCTTGGCTTGTTGCGGGGACTTTGGGATAATGTGCATAATTAATGATTGAACGCTGAATAAAAATTGTGATCATCATATCATGTTTCGATGATGAGCGTGAAAATTTTCATGATGAATTTTGCAAGTTTATGCCAAATCAAAGTCAGATATTGACATTTTATTGGCATAAAAAATCGCTTGTTTTAGGCTGCTACTAGATGCTCTGCCTGTCCCTGCCAAATCTAACGCCGTGCCATGATCTACCGATGTACGCACATAAGGTAAGCCCAAAGTGATATTGACTGTATCACCAAAACCATGCGACTTAAGTGGTGCAAGACCTTGATCGTGATACATAGCAATCACAGCATCACAGTCCGCCAAGTGCTGCGGTGTAAATAGTGTATCAGCAGGCATGGCATAAGAAATATTAATACCCTCAGCCATCAATACTTTTAAGGCAGGGTTGATAATGCAAATTTCTTCATCACCCAAATGCCCGTCTTCGCCTGCATGTGGATTAAGACCACAAACCAAAATTTTGGGTGATAAAATACCAAATTGTGTCACCAATCCTTGATGAGTAATCCTGATGGTTTCTTGGATTTCATTGGCGGTAATAGCATCAAAGATATCTTTGAGTGGCAAATGTGTTGTTACTAGTGCCACTTTCATCACACGATTAGCAAGCATCATCACGACTTTATGACAGTTTGATTTGTGCATAAAATATTCGGTATGACCGCTAAATATATCGCCATTATCAAGGCAAATGCCTGCTTGAATCATCACAGATTTTTGTATAGGAGCGGTGATGATGGCACGGATTTGATGCATTTTTGCTAACACATGTGCCAAATGTAGTTGCCGCTCTACCATGGCAGCGTTCGCGGTGTTTAATTGACCTGCGATAACTTCATCACAGCAAATTATATTTAAAACAATCACCAAAGGATGATTTTTTGATTGATTTTTTAAATTATCAGTTAACTGACTATCCAGCCAATTTTCTGTGATGTGATCTATTTTGTCAGGCACATCAATCACATAAAAATCAGGTACTTTGCTAAGCTTGCCTACCTTGATAAGTACTTTGGCTCGTGCAATAAATGCCGATTTATCGGCAGTGATCAGCCAAATACCTTCTGATAAATCGCCAGCATCGATCACATCCAACACAATATCCATACCAATGCCAGCAGGCTCACCTGTGGTGATGAGCATTGGCTTAGTAGGTGTGTGATTGAGCGGATAATTCGCCTGATTGTCAAGCGATTTATTGATGATATTTTTATCAAAATTAGGCATTTTTGAAGATTCTCACAAGGTTTTTATGGTACAATTTAAGTTTTTTTATGGCATATTTTCCAGCCGGATTTTATCATTATTTATAGCGATTACCAAACATAAATCCTATTTGTACGACCTTTTGCATAAGCCAAATACTGACATGACCAACACGAACGATAAAAAAGACAGCCTCCTTACGCTTCAGCCGCCCCACAGCATTGAGATGGAGCGTTCACTTTTGGCAAGCTTGATGAGTATTAATGATTCATTTGAAGACATAGAAAATATCATCAACGCCAATGATTTTTATGGCGAAAGACACAAAAAAATCTTTGATGCCATCAGTCATTTGGCGCGTGTCAATGAGCCATACGATAGCATCATGGTGCATGATTATCTAAGTCGCATTGGTCAGCTGGTATCAGCAGGCGGTGAAGACTATCTCATTACCATCAATCAAAGCACGGCAAATTATTTTAATCTCATCAATTATGCCGAAAAAGTACGAGAAATGTCGGTATATCGTCAGCTGATTTCGTCCGCCAATCATATGCTAAATTTGGCATATCACCCAAAAAAGCAAACCATAACAGAGATTTTAGATACGATTGAATCGGATATTTTTCGTATTGGGGAGAGCTTTGCTAAAGGTAGTAGTAAAACAGGCCCACAGCGTATCGATGATGTCATGGCAAATGTCGTCACTCAGCTTAACGACATTCGCTTACGCCCTAATGGCCTGATTGGTCTTGATACAGGGTTTATTGAGCTTAATAATAAAACACTTGGTTTTCAAAATGGCAACCTAATCATTTTGGCAGCTCGCCCAGCGATGGGTAAGACGGCTTTGGCACTAAATTTTGCACAATCGGCACTGATGTCTAATAAAGCAGTTGCCATTTTTTCGATGGAGATGCCTGCTGAATCGATTGCTATGCGTATGTTGGCAGCATGGGGCAGTATTGATATGAAGCGTCTAATGTCGGCGAATATGAACGAAGATGAATGGGGGCGTTTTATGAATGGCGTCACTTTGCTTCAAGACAAGCATTTATACATCGATGACCGTTCAGATCTTAGCCCTTCTGAAATCAGAGCCACTTGCCGTAGGATTGCCAAAAACCACCCTGACGGTTTGGGATTTGTTTTGATTGATTATATGCAATTGATGCGTGTGCCTGGTATGGGCGATAACAAAGTCAATGAAATGGGCGAGATTTCTCGCAGTTTAAAGGCACTGGCGCGTGAGCTTAACTGTCCTGTGGTTGCTCTATCTCAGCTTAACCGCAAAGTTGAAGACCGCCCAAACAAGCGACCATTAATTTCAGATATCCGTGAATCAGGGCAAATTGAGCAGGATGCTGACTTGATTTTATTTGTATATCGCCATCATTATTATCACCAAGACAAAGATGATATCAAGCATTTGGCGGAGGTTATCATCGGCAAAAACCGTCAAGGTGAGCGTGGTAAAGTGCCGCTCAAATTCATTGGTGAATATGTCCGATTTGATGATTTAATTCCAGGCGATATGCCTGAAGATTATGATATCGATGAATAATTTTAAGAATAATGAATACGATGCGTAGCACCTCTATCACCATCCACCCTAATGCTTTGACACACAATCTGCAAATCATCAAAAGCCAGCTTGACCCAACGACCAAAGTACTCGCCATGGTCAAAGCAGATGCATACGGTCATGGCATAGATGCAACCATTCCTGCTTTGATCCATGCCGATGGCTTTGGTGTGGCGTGTTTGTCTGAAGCCATGGCGGTCAAGCAAGTACTTGATGGCATGAATCACAAAAAACCCATCGTACTGATTGAAGGTGCGTTCAGCTTAGATGAGTGGAAAGTGGCAATTGACCATGATTTTGGCTGTCTGATTCATCATGAAAATCAGCTCATATGGGCATTGTCTCATCGGCCCAAGCAAGACCAATTTTGCCATACCATTTGGCTAAAATACAATACGGGCATGAGCCGCCTAGGATTTAATGACGATCACATCATCACGGCCGCCAAATCGTTGGCCGATGCAGGCTATCGGCTAATTTTGACAAGTCATTTTGCATGTGCAGATGACAAATCACACCCACTAAATGCACAACAAATCAGCAAATTTGATCAAGCCTTGGCGTGTATTCGATCGTTTGCACCTGATACGCTTGCCAGTTTGTGTAATTCAGCAGGGATTTTTAATTTTAAGCACCAGCATCATGATTGGGTGCGTGCTGGTATTGCCTTGTACGGCTCTAAGCCCATCACCGATCAATCAGCCAAAGCACTCAATCTCATGCCTGCCATGACGCTATCGGCACAAGTGATGGCAATTCACACCTTGGCAGCTGGCGACAGTATCGGTTATAGTGCACTGTGGGCAGCACAAAAACCACATCAAATTGCTGTTGTCAGTATTGGCTATGGCGATGGTTATCCCAGAGTGGTGATGGGTGCTAAAGTCAGCGTGACCGATACTTCGGGCAATCGCCACTTATGCGATATCATTGGTAGAGTTGCCATGGATATGTTTATGATTGATATTGATGGGCTTGATATCGCCATTAATACGCCTGTTGTGCTGTGGGGCGATTCGCCCACGATAGATGAGGTGGCAATGTGTGCAGGGACAATTGGCTATGAGCTGATGTGCCGTTTGACCACTCGACCAAAGCGATGTATTATGGATACATACCTACCTAAGAAGGAATTTAAATGAACATAAAAACTTTCAGCTTAGCTGTGATCTGTGGGCTAACGACCACCGCATACGCCCAAAGCTTACCGATTGATCATGATGCCAGCCTAAGACTTGGCGTCAATGCGACTTATAATGCGACCGCTTATCATGCCAAAGATCCTGTTTTTATCATGCCCCAAGCTTTTTATGATAATAATCGTTGGTATATCGAAGGTGCTGAAGCGGGTTTTTACCCTTATAAGGATAACAAGCACCATGTGCGTATCGGCTTAACTTATGATGGTCAGAGCTTTGACCCCAATCATGCCAATGCCATAGAACTTAAGCAGCTTAATAAGCGTCAATGGTCAGCACTCGCCCATGCAAGCTATCTTTATATCACCCCTTACGGTGGTCTAAAAGCAAAAGCTGCCACCGATGTGCTTGATCGGCATAATGGTCAGACCGTCACTTTATCACACCTAAGTCGCTTTAATAAAGATGCTTGGACGGTATATCCAGAATTTGGTGCAACTTGGCACAGTAAAGATTACAATCAGTACTACTATGGCATTTTAGATGCCGAGGCCTTAAAAACCAATCATACCGCATATCAAGCCGATTCTGGTTGGTCGCCCTTTGTGACAGCGACAGTCAATTATCAAGTTACACCAAAAGTCAGTGCATTTGTTAATCAGCGTATCGAATGGCTATCAAATGCCCAAAAAAATAGCCCGATGACTGACAATAAAATTGACAGTAAAACTCGGCTGGGTCTAAATTATCATTTTTAATGATTTAACCTTTGATTAGCCAAAAACCGCCTATCTGATTAGGCGGTTTTTGTGAAACTCAATGGCTGATTTATTCAAATCAATTAATCATTATCTTGAGCTTTTAATTGGATATAGTTTTGAATACCCATATCTTCGATCAGTTCTTGTTGCGTGGTCAGCCAATCTTCGTACTCTTCATTTTCATCTTTTAGCTTCACCAAAATCTCTCGTGATACATAGTCACGATGATCCTCACAAATACCAATCGCTTCTACCAATATATCATGTTTACGCTTTTCAAGCTTTAAATCACATACCAAAATCTCAGCAACATCTTCGCCAATCAAAAGCTTGCCAAGATCTTGTAGGTTTGGTAAACCTTCTAACAGTAAAATTCGTTCGATCAGCTCATCAGACCATTTCATCTCTTGAATGGATTGCTTATAAAATACTTCATTAAGCTCATGGACGCCCCAATTTTTGGTGATGCGTGCATGTAAAAAATACTGATTGATCGCAATGAGTGACTGACCCAATACCAAATTTAACGCACGGATAACTTCTTTATTACCTTTCATAATCACTCCCAATTAGTGAGCATTGCCCTGCTGATCAACTTCAGCAGTCACACTTTGTAGGTAGTTTTGTAGACCCATCAAATCAATCAAACGCAACTGTTTTTCAAGCCAATGGGCGTGATCTTGCTCAGTATCTTCAAGCTGACGCACCAAAATATCTCGTGTCACATAATCTCGCTCTGTCTCACACAATGCGATACCCTCTTTTAAATGTTCTTGAACACGATACTCTAGCTCAAGATCACTTTTTAGCATACTTGGCACATCAGAGCCAATCTGAATTTCGCCCACTTGCATATTTGGCTTTCCGCCCAACATCAAGATACGCTGAATTAATAACTGTGCATGTCCTGTCTCATCTTGCATTTCGTGATAAATACGATCATATAATTTACCAAAACTCCACTCCGCATACATTTGTGCATGAATGAAGTATTGATCACGAGCACCAAGCTCACCACCTAATAAAAAGTTAAGATAATCAATGACTTTTTGAGATGATTTCATGATAAAACTCCTTAGTAATATACCAAATTGATAACACTGTTTTAAATAGCGATTGGTAACTATATTGGCCACTATCTTATCATAAAATTTCAAATCGTCTATCTTAGCTTTGTAGGGATATTGAACCGCGAACGCTTTGCAATCTGATAAGCATTTACAAGTAAAACAAAAAATCATCTGCATAAAACTAGGCAGATGATTTTTAGGATAGATATAACTTTTTGATTTTAAATATAAAATATAATCTATAATGAGAATTGGTATAAATTGTGATTGATTAACCACTCGGTTTATTTGCTTATTTTGTTCAATAGACCGCCCAAAGCCGACATCGAATAAAAATTAGAAATAATTTAGAAACATTAATAATCAAAGTTTCTTAACCTGCCATCACATCAATGGCGATCACATTGGCTTGATGCTCATCAATCAAATCCTGAACCATCGGTACACAGCAACCACAACAAGTACCAACAGATAAAGACTCTTGAAGACCCTTCATACCTGATACGCCTGATGATAACGCAGTCTTGATTTGTGAGTCTTTTACATCATGGCAAATACATACATACATCAGATGACTCCTTTCGCTTTCGATACCGATAAACTTGAGAGGTTTTCATGATCAACAATGATTCATGTTTTTTACTTTACAGGCTTATAATAACAATAATTATTCCCATTTGCAATTCATTTTATTAATTTTTTCAAAAACAATTATTTAAAAAATTGATCATGATTAAAAATAGATTAAATATCACACTTATCGCCATGATTCATTATCGTATTTTAGCCTTTGGTAACATTTGATAAGTCGGCAAATCATCAAAATTTATTATCAATTGCTCATAAGGCTGTAATCCATTATAATCAATTGTATAGATAATTATATTTGGAATAATGCTTTATGATCAGCGTTTTTGAACTGTTTAAAATCGGCATCGGACCATCAAGTTCGCATACGGTCGGCCCCATGGTGGCGGCCAATCGTTTTTTGGTGTTGCTTGGCGATCGTATGGATAGCGTCCGTCAAATTACCATTGAGTTATATGGCTCTTTATCATCAACGGGCAAAGGTCATGCCACAGATACCGCTATTTTGCTTGGTTTATCAGGGCATGAGCCACCTACGATTGATACCACTCGAACCGAAGAATATTTAAAGCCCATCTACCAAGAAGGTCGGTTGATGTTGGGCGGCACGCATCAGATTGCATTTGATGCTAACGAACATCTTTTATGGGATGACACGCCATTACCTGAGCATCCCAATGGCATGAAACTCATCGCCATACTTGATGATGGTGAGCAGTTGGCACAGACTTATTATTCTGTTGGCGGTGGCTTTATCAAAGATGAGCAGCAAATTCACTTAGCACCATCTCAAGATACTCAATCAGCCTACCCTTATGATTTTGACAGTGCAGAAGAGCTGGCGGCATTATGCCAAGCACATGATTTAAGTATCGCCGATTTGATGCTTGCCAATGAAACTGCCCTAAGAGATATTGATGATGTTAAAGCGTATTTAAACGATGTTTGGGATACCATGCAAGCTTGCGTCACTCAAGGCTGTAAAGTTGATGGGATTTTGCCCGGTGGCTTAAATGTCAAACGCCGTGCCAAAGATCTGTATGAACAACTATCCAAAGAATATGGGTATTCAGGCAATGGAGGTCTGCTTGCCATGGATTGGGTGAATTTATATGCCTTGGCGGTCAATGAAGAAAATGCCGCTGGCGGAAAGGTCGTTACAGCACCTACCAATGGTGCGGCGGGCATCATTCCTGCTGTATTACATTATTACCGTGGATTTATTCCAGCATTTAGCTACCAAGGGGTGCGTGAATTTTTGTTGGTTGCAGGTGCGATCGGTGCACTCATTAAACAAAATGCCTCAATTTCAGGGGCAGAAGTTGGCTGTCAAGGTGAGGTTGGCTCTGCTTGTGCCATGGCAGCGGCAGGATTAGCTCATGTTTTAGGCGGCAGTGTTGCTCAATGCTTGAATGCAGCAGAAATTGGACTTGAACATAATTTGGGCTTGACATGCGATCCAATTGCAGGACTGGTTCAAGTCCCTTGTATCGAACGAAACGCCATGGCATCGGTCAAAGCCATTAATGCTGCGCGTCTTGCACTACGAGGTGATGGCAGTCATCATGTCTCATTAGATAAAGCGATTGCCACAATGAAAGAAACTGGCATGGATATGATGGATAAATACAAAGAAACCGCCAAAGGTGGACTGGCTATCCACGCTACCAATGCCATGAAGACAGCACAGCGTATTGATGCCATTAATATTAGCTCAGGATTTAGTCAATGCTAATCTCAATCATAAAAAACCAAGCAATGAGCTTGGTTTTTTATTGAAACACTTATTGAAACATTGATTGAAACAAGCTGATAATTATAGCATTTCAGGTGTTTTTGAGATAATTTTATTCAAAGTCCATTTTGGAACAACTTGACCAGTTGTCTCATTTAATAGACGCTCTTGTTTTAGGTCTAATACATAGCGGAAACCTGGCTCGTATTGGAAGCCCTCAATATCACCACTTAGCACATTAAAATTACGATCAAAAGTACGGCGATATTGTAAGCATTCTGCTTGCACGGTTTCACCCAAGTTATTGGTTAGCTCGCACACAGCTTTACGAGGTGCGATCTCTACTTGGAAGCTACGCAAATCTTGAACTTGCACCTGCTTAACTTCACCCTCAACAATCATCAAACGCTTATCATCAAGCTGCTTTGATGCACATCCTGCCAATGCTACAGAAGCCAACGCCACGCCTGCAAATAATTTTTTCATATCAATTATCCTTTAAATAAATCATCTAAAAAAAGAGGAGACTATAAACTATAATCACACCCCGATGACGGATCTGCCATTCCAACAAATAGGATGCGATCTATAATCATCTTGTATAAATGCTACCACAAAATTTTGATACTTTTAAGTAAAAATCTGACACAATTTGTAAATCTTTTGTAAATTTATCAAATATTGCCATATAATGTGCAAATAGGCAGTATGACGCACTAAGATAGGCGATCAAAATTTGTCTATATAAATACAAAATAAGCACTTGCATATGATTAATGCTCAATAAAAACCCCACTTGCATGACTTTACAAGTGGGATTTTATTCAAAAGTAAAAATCTATCGTAATATTACAAACCTGCTTCTTTTTCGGCAGCTTCAACAGTTTGACGGATAAGCGTATTGATGGTCATTGGACCAACACCGCCTGGTACTGGCGTATAAGCAGAAGCGATGGCCTCGATACCGTCCAATTCGATATCCCCACAGCCGCCTTGATCGGTTGGATGAAATCCTGCATCAACGACGACCGCACCTTGCTTAATCCATGATTTTTTGATTAATTCAGGTACACCAACAGCACCAACAACGATATCAGCTGAAGCGAGATACTCAGCTAAGTTTTTGGTGCGTGAATGGCAGATTGTTACAGTACAGTTGGCATTTAATAGCATCATCGCCATCGGCTTACCCAAGATGGCACTACGACCCACGACGACCGCATGCTTACCTTCAAGTTCAATACCATAATGTGTCAACAGATGCATGATACCTTGTGGTGTGCATGAGCCATAAGCAGATTCACCCATTGACATACGCCCAAAGCCTAGGCAGGTGACGCCATCGACATCTTTATCCAAACTGATGCGATCAAAGCAAGCTCGTTCATCAATCTGAGTTGGCACAGGATGCTGTAATAAAATGCCGTGCACATCTGGATTATCATTTAGCTCATCAATCTTAGCAAGCAGCTCATCAGTTGTGGTATCTTTTGGCATATCAACACGCATGCTATCCATTCCGACACGCTGGCAGGCATTGCCTTTCATGCATACATAGGTCGCTGATGCTGGATCATCACCCACCAAAATTGTTGCCAAAATTGGCGTGCGTCCTGTTTTTTGTTTTAATGTCTCAACACGCACTGACAGTTCGCTTTCAATGCTTTTTGCCAATGCCTTGCCGTCTAGTACAGTTGCCATAACCTTGCCTTTTTAGTGATCATCAATCAGTTAATAAATAAATCCAAATAAATTATAGTCAATTTGGCTTAATTTTACCAGTCAATTTGGTATCAATTGTCTCAAAATTAATCGCACCATCTTTCATGGTTGCAGCCACTTTCACACCTTCTTTACCCTGCTTTAGATCGCCAAACAAAATCAGTTTTGATAGCGGTTTTTTGAGTAGCTCTTGAATGGTTCTTGCCATGGGTCTTGCACCCATTAAGCGATCATAACCTTTTTTTGCCAAATGCAAACGCACCTCATCGTCCACAGATAAGATGATATTTTTATCAAGCAATTGATCATATAATTCGGTTATGAACTTATCAACCACATCGCCAATCACCTCGGGCGGTAATGGTGCAAAATTTACGATGGCATCCAAGCGATTGCGAAACTCAGGGCTAAATGTACGCTGTATGGCATTTTGATTATCGCTATGATGATCTTGCTGTGTAAACCCCATCGATCGGCGGCTGATGCTATCTGCTCCAACATTGGTCGTCATAATCACAATCACCTGCTTAAATGATGCCATGCGTCCATTATTATCTGTCAATGTGCCATGGTCCATCACTTGCAGCAACAAATTAAATACATCACTGTGCGCTTTTTCTAACTCATCTAAAAGTAGCACGCAATGTGGATTTTGCTGAATTTTTTCGGTTAATAAACCACCTTGATCATACCCCACATAACCAGGCGGCGCACCAATCAACCGTGATGCCGTATGTGCTTCCATATATTCACTCATATCAAACCGCACCAAAGGCACACCAAGTAAATAAGCCAACTGGCGGCTGATCTCAGTTTTACCAACACCTGTCGGGCCTGAAAATAAAAATGAGCCAATAGGTTTATCAGGATGGGTTAATCCTGAGCGTGCAAGCAAAATCGCATCAACAAGCGTATCAACGGCTTGGTCTTGACCGAAGACCATCTGCTTTAGATTAGCGTTTAAATTTTTTAAAATATTCTTATCATCATGAGAGACAGATTTGGGCGGTATGCGTGCGATTTTTGCGACCACTTGTTCTATGATATCAATATCGACTTGGATTGATGATGAGGTTTTTTGGGTATCCATTTGACTATGATTGGTGACTTTATCATGATGCAAACGCACAAAAGAGCCTGCTTCATCGATCACATCAATGGCCTTATCGGGCAAAAATCTTTCATGAATATGCTTGACAGATAATTTAACAGCCGCTTCAATGGCATCTTCGGTGTATGCCACGCCATGAAAATCTTCGTAATATCCTTTCAACCCTTGTAAAATGGTGATTGTATCAGATACCGAAGGCTCTTTAATGTCTATTTTCTGAAAACGCCGAGAGAGTGCATGATCTTTTTCAAAAATTTGGCGATACTCAGCAAATGTTGTAGAGCCAATTGAGCGAATATACCCCTTGGCAAGTGCAGGCTTGATTAGATTTGATACATCCATACTGCTGTCCATGGACGCACCTGCCCCAATCATCATATGAATCTCATCAATAAATAAAATTGCCTCTGGTGTATCTTTTAGCTCATCAATCAAGTCTTTCATGCGTGTCTCAAACTCACCACGAAACTTAGTACCTGCAATCAGCGCACCCATATCCAAGCTATAAATTGTCGCATTAGCAAGCGGTTTTGGCGCCTTGCCATTCACAATCAGCCACGCCAAACCCTCAGCAATGGCTGTTTTACCAACACCAGGATCACCAACCAAAAGCGGGTTATTTTTGCGGCGGCGGCAAAGGATTTGGACGGTGCGTTCAATTTCATCTGCCCGCCCAACCAAAGGGTCGGTTTTACCTTGCTTTGCTTGCTCATTAAGATTTAAAGTATAAGCATCCAGCGGATTTTGCTTGGGCTTTGTCGATTGATTGGCAGACTCGTCGACACCGTCATAAGCGTCATGTGCAGAACGCTGATGAATCGAAATTGCACGAGTAACCGATAAAATATCCACGCCACAAGACTGGATCAACTCATTGGCATAACTGCGTTCTTCTTTAAAAATTGCGACAAGTGCATCAATGGGTTTGACCAGCTGCTGGGTTTGGCTGGCTTGCACTTGCCAAATTGCACGCTGCATCACACGATTTAGGCTTTTGGTTGGCAATGGGTCGACATCTTCACGCTTGGGCATGAAATCTTTAAGATATTGCTTGATACTTGATAAAATAAATTCACTGTCAGCACCGCACTCCTCAAGCACTCTGACGGTAAACGCATCTTTTAATAAACCCATCAACAAATGCTCAACGCTGATAAATTGATGTGAATGTTGCTTAGCAAACTTCAGCATAAATTCTTGAATCGTTAACAATTCAGGACTTAGCATAATAATCCTTATAATAAAATCTAAAAATTAGGCAGGCTCAATCGTAGTGAGTAACGGATAAGACTCTTGTTCTGCCAATGCCGTCACTTCATCTACCTTCATCTCAGCTAAGTCATAAGGCAACAAGGCAACCGCCGCTTGTCCCAACTCATGAATCTGCATCATAAGCTGATACGCCTTATCAATATTGTGCTGAAAAATCTCAACGAGTACATATACCACAAAATCCATGGTCGTATAATTATCATTATACATAATCACTGTGTACAGCTTGGGCTGCTTGACTTGAATTTTGGTTTCGGTGATGACATCGGTATCTGACCGATGTTTGGAAGGTGATTTAAAATCTTGGACTGCCTTAATCAAAAAATAACTGCTGCACTGCTTCGTCATATCGTATTGCTGCTGGAAATTTCAATTTTGGTTAATATAAATTTGGTTAATATAAAACAGGCGAAAGCCACTGCCTCGCCTGTATTTGTGATAAAAAGTACCCATAAATTATTGCGTGCTTTTTTCAATTGGTCGGTGGTTTGAATGTGACATTTTTGCCAATGAAGGTGGTGCATTGGTGATGATTTTGCCAATTTGCCAATTATACAACTGCTGAACTTTTTGATTGCCAGCGACCAGCTCAAGCTTCATTTGCTTCGGCTCAAAGCCCTCAGGCATGATAAATCGACCACGAATATTTGCCACACCACGAATATCATAGCTTGATGGCTCAAGCGGTACCTCAACCATACTGGTTTCGTTTAGTAAAGTCAATTTAGGAATCATCTTAACGGCTTTTCCAGAAATATCAAGCATGGACACATCAAAGCGATATTCAAAGGTATCATTCGGTAAAGAGATGATTTCTGATGCCATGATAGATAATGCCACACCGCCCTGCTCGGCAACTGCAGTTTTTAGTAGCTCATTGACCTGCTCAAGTTGTAAATTGGTGGTCTTTAGATTGTCATAATCTGTACGCAGATTATTTAATGTCGATCGACTGATATCACGCTCTTGAATGGCAGTCGTCATCTCCTGCTTTAGCCGCACATTTTCAGCGGTCAGCTCACTGACATTAACCGCTGCATCATGCTTTGCTAAGACGGTACGCTCAACACTGTGCATGCCTTGACGATAGCCAAATTTATAGCCAATCACAGCGACAATCAATGCAGAAACAGCAAGCGCAATCAAAAACAATGCCAAAATCTGATTGGTTGAGCCACGCTGCTTTTTAAAATGAGTGAAAAGGGTTAAATTTGGCATAAAAAACCTGATATTCATTGGTCGATCAAAATATCGCTATTATAACAAATATTGTATAAATAAGAATAATTATTTTTTATCAGCCAAACTCAGCCCCACTCTGCTCAATCAACAAAGCAGATGATATTAGCCCACGGATTTATCTGAGTGCATATCGTTTGGTGTAAGCTGTACACGCTTTAGCCGCATGGCATTTAACAGCACCGAGATTGAACTTAGTGCCATCGCAGCTGCCGCCATCATGGGATTAAGTAGGCCGATTGCAGCTAATGGAATACCGATACAATTATAAACCAGTGCAAAAAAGAAGTTTTGCTTAATATTGGTTAAAGTCATGCGCGCGATACGATAAGCATAAAAAATATGGTTGAGTGAATCGCCTAACAAGCGTGCTGATGCGGTATGCTTAGCAACGCCAGTGGCACTGCCGACTGCAAAACTGGCGTGTGATGCTGCCATCGCAGGTGCGTCATTGACACCATCACCAACCATAACAACTCGCTTACCTTGGGTTTTTAATGTCTCAATGGCGGACATCTTATCTCTTGGCGACATTTGCCCAAAAGCGGCGGTAATGCCAAGCTGATTTGCGACGCCATCGACAACCGATTGGCGATCACCGCTCATTAAATAAGTTTTGATCCCATCATGATGAATGCGACCGATGATGCTGTGTGCGTCTGCCTTTAGTGTATCGCTCAGACCAAAAACCGCCATCGGCTCATCATCTATGGCTAACCCAACCAAACTTGCATCCGACCACTGGTCATCTGCCTGCCATGTCTCTAGACCAATAAATTTGGGTGTTCCCACTTTTAGTTGTCCGATGCCATCAACATACCCCATCAGCCCTTGACCGGTGGTGCTTTGGATATCAGATACCTCATATAAAGGTAAATTTTTATCTTTAGCAGCTTCCACCAAGGCATTTGCCAAAGGGTGGCTGGCGTACTGCTCTATGCTGGCTGTCAACTCAAGGGCCTGCGATTTATTTATCTTACTGCTTAAGCATTGGATTTTTTGGACACTTGGACGACCCAAAGTCAGCGTGCCTGTTTTATCAAAAATGATGGTATCAATGCCACCAGCAGACTCAAGGCTGACCGCATCTTTAAACCATACACCATGGCGTGCTGCTGTGCCCATGCCTGCCATAATCGCAGCAGGTGTTGCAAGTCCAAGCGCACAAGGGCAAGCAATCACAAGCACAGCGACGCCACGCATTAATGCGATATCAAAATCTGCACCAAGTAGATAATTGACCAAAAAACTCATCATCGCCAATGCAACCACCACAGGCACAAAGACGGCTGCAACTTTATCAGCAAATCTGGCGATATCCGCCTTAGTACCTTGTGCATCTTGAAGTGCTGACATCATATCACCAAGCTGAGTTTTTGTGCCTGTTGCGGCTGCTTGGTAGTGTATTGAGCCATCTTCTACGCTACTGCCTGCATACACCGTATCACCGATATTCTTATCAATGAGTAAGCTTTCGCCTGTCAGATGAGATTCATTGCAGACACCAAATCCGCCTTGCACCACACCGTCTACGGCGATCTTATCACCAGTATTAGCCAGTAGCACATCACCAACTTTAATATGCTCAATGTTGGTTTTGACCCATTTATCATCGATACGCCGATTGACTTCTGTAGGAATCAGCTGCGTCAATAAGCCTAAGCTGTTTAGGCTTTGTGTTTTGGTGCGATGCTCAAGATATTTACCAAGCCTAACAAATGCAATGACCATCACCGATGCTTCAAAATATACCATATGCATGGCGTGCAGATCGGTCAGCCATACATAGCTTGAATATGCCCAAATTGCTGTTGTACCAAGTGCAACCAAAACATCCATATTAGCAAGCCCGCCCCTAATGCTCGCCCAAGCACCCAAATAAAAGCGTGCACCGAACACAACTTGCACCACACTTGCCAAGACAAACTGAATCCACACAGGCATCATCAATGCGTGTGATCCAAACAACATACCAAGCATACCTACCCAAAACGGTAATGACAATCCCCAAAGAATCATCAAATCCCAAGGCATCTTGTGTTGGTCTTGGCGATCCGCCATTGGCACAGCCTCAAAGCCTGTTTTTGCCACCCAAGCCATCACTTCATCACGATTGGTCTGATTGGCATCATAAGAGATATGCAATACCTCTGTTGCAAAATTGACTGTCGCTTGATGAATGGCGGACTTTTTGCTTAGTACTTTTTCGATGCGTGTGGCACACGATTGGCAAGTCATGCCACTGATGGCAAATTGCTCAGTAATTTCATGCACTTGCTCAGGGGAAAAATGAGGATTTGGTGATTTGTCCGACATTAAGGCACTCGCTTTTAGCTGCTGATAGCTCAATAATAGGGGCAAACTGTGCTTAATACAAGCAAAACGGTTGGTTTCTTAAGCTATCTATACATTTGCATAATCGTTCAAAAGCGAATACAATACCTTAAATTTGCATAGGAAAATTTATGACAACCATCAGCGTCCAAGCTTTGGTCAAGTTTTGTGACAACTATCTCAATGCTCATGAGTTTCAAGACTACTGCCCAAACGGATTACAAGTTGATGCAGGCAGACCCATTAAACGGATCATCACTGGAGTAACCGCTTGCCAAGCCTTAATCGATCAAGCAATCCAAGCCAAAGTACAGGCGATCTTGGTGCATCATGGATATTTTTGGAAAGGTGAAGACCAACCTTTGGTAGGCATGAAAGGCGTGCGTGTGCGTAAACTTATGCAAAATGGTATTTCATTGATTGCTTATCACCTACCACTTGACGCCCATCCTGACATTGGTAATAATCGCACCTTGGCTGATATGCTTGATTTGACGATTACGGGCGCATTGTATCCCAACCAAAAGCATCCGATTGGTAATGTGGCAACCACAAACCCTATTTTGGCGTCCGAATTTTCCGATAAAATCACCAAAGTTTTAGGACGCACGCCCTTACATATTGCCGCCACCGATGGCAATCGCCGACTAAATAAAATCGCCCTATGCACAGGCGGTGCACAAGATATGATTGAGCAAGCGGCAACCATGGGCTGTGATGCGTTTATTTCAGGCGAAATTTCTGAACGCACAACACACATGGCGCGTGAGCTTGGTGTAGATTATTTTGCTGCAGGTCATCATGCCACAGAGCGTGGCGGTGTGATCCGACTCGGTGAAGTCATCAATCAACAATTGGGCATTGATGCAAAATTTATTGATATTGATAATCCTGCGTAATTGATATTTTTTACCAAATTAATCATACATCACCCAAATATCCCAATACCTAAATATCCCGATAAAACAGCATCATATCAGCGGTTATTTTTTGATGATAAGCATCGCCATTCTGCCGATTGCTGGGCGATTGGTGTGAGTTTGGAGACGGTACGAATAATATTTAGGTGATAAATAACTACATGGCACGGTATCGTTTAGCACTGTTATGCCAAATTTTTCAAGCTGCAACTGAGCCAATCTCTTAATATCAATATATGCCTTATCACTGTTATGAGAAGGTTTGATCAGCATATCAAACAGTACCTGCCTATCAAGTAAGACGAGTTTATTTGTTACCACCTCATCAATGATATGCTCAGCTAAGTGCTGATCCACTTCATACGCTGGCAGTGAGATGCACGCACCGATGACAGCAAATAGCTTGTAAGAAGTTGGCATCAAAGCGACTGTTTTGGCGATTACGCCATTGGCCAGCCCTTGCCACCCTGCATGAATACAGGCGACCGTACTGCCATTTTTTTCAAATATCGCTATAGGCACACAATCTGCTGTCATGATCGCCAGTGCTGTCTTAGCACGCTGAGTGATCAAGGCATCTGCCAAGCTTAACGACTGTGATCTTGGCTGATCAACATCAATCACAACATTGCCATGGACTTGATTTAGCCAGTGGATTTGATTAGCACCTGCCTGCTCATACAGCCAAGCAAGTAGCCTGGCTCGTCGATTCAGTACCCAAGATGGCATATCATTGACATGAAGTGCCATATTAAATTTGCCATAAAGTGCCAATTGATTATCATCATGACCTATCAGCCGATCGGCTTTATCAGATACACCAGTATGAGTCTGTATAACCAACACATCATCATTTTGATAAAGAATATCCAAAGGCAGCGTCATATTTTCATTGGGTATCATCGTTTAAGATCTCAATCAGCTGCTGCATATCTTTAGGTAGCGGTGCATGAAATTTCATCGCCTCGCCAGTAACAGGATGAATAAAACCCAGCATGTATGCATGAAGTGCCTGCCTGCCAAAATCCAAAATTGCACATCTTTGCCTGTCGGATAAACCTGAACGCGGCGATGTGCCATAGACAGGATCGCCGACCAGCGGATGACCAACATAAGACAAATGTACGCGTATTTGATGCGTTCTACCTGTTTTTAGATGAATATCCAAAAGACTGTAACGCTCATGCAAATACTTGGCATTGACAATGTGCGTTAAAGCAGGCTTGCCCGTTTGTTTCACTGCCATCTTAGTCCGATGGGTGCTATGCCGACCAATGGGTGCATCAATTTGAGCATGGCGAAGCACTTCATGCACTGCACCCAAAGCAATACATTGATAATGACGGTAGACGCTTTTATCCTTAAGCTGATTAATCAAAGATAGCTGAGCTGATTTTGTGCGTGCGATGACAAGTAGCCCTGTTGTATCTTTGTCAATGCGATGCACTAGGCCCGCTCGTGGCAAGTGTGCCTGCTTGGGAAAGTGATACAGCAGTGCATTCACCAAAGTACCCGTACGATTACCAGCACCAGGATGCACCACCATACCTGCAGGTTTATTAATGATAATCACCGCCTCATCTTCATAAATGATATCAATATCAATATTTTCAGGCAAATCCTCTGAATGAGACTCGTGGACAGCTTCTAGCGTTAATATATCGCCCACTTTGACCGCATATTTTGGCTTAACCACCTTGCCATTAACCGTCAATTGACCCTCATCGATGAACTTTTTTAAATTTGCGCGTGAAAACCCCCCAAAAATATCCGCACAAAGCTTATCAAGCCTAATGCCAATTTGCTCGGTACTGACACTATGCGTCAGATGAATTTGGGTCGGTGTTTGGGTGGTCGTCTCATCTGCATCAATCAGATCATCAGCATCACTATCCTCACCTATGCCGCAGTCAGGTGCCTGATTGACCAAGTTATCCATCAATTCATCATGATTCATAATAAAGCCCAAGAGTAAATTTAGACCACTTTAGCACATTTTATCAAATTTGATAAGACAGGCCGCTGATATATCAACGCATTTTTACTTTTATCCAAAATATATCAAATTGGCTGGCCTTACTCATTATCCAAGCAATCTTTTAAATAGGTTTTGTGTGTTTATACAGCCAATAGACATTCATTGTCAGACCCATAAAAACATGCTAAACTAGCCCAAATTTAGACCAATTCATGAGAATTCCTATGAAATCACAAAACAAGCTGATTGCCGCCATGATGGCAGCGACTTTGACTGTTACAGGCTGCCAGAGCGTGAATGGACTGTTTGACCGCAAGGCTGATACCGTAGAAACGGCTGAAAAAACAGATGCTGCATATTATCAAGAAGCCAGTGAAGCACTTGATAAAAATCAAAATCGCAACGCCATTGAAGCACTAAATAACATCCGAACCTTTTATCCGACAGGTCAATATGCACAGCAGGCACTGCTAGATCTCATTTATGCCCAATATAAAGCCAATGATTTTGAAGCAGTTCTACAAAGTACAGAAGAGTTTATTCACCGATACCCAAACAGCCGCTCGGTAGACTATGCGTTATATGTCCAAGGCGTTACTCATATGGGCGGCGCTCCCAAAGCTTCTCGTTTGGTTAGATTTGATCAATCTCATCGTGATGTGACTTATCTACGCCTAGCTTTCCGAGATTTTCAAAACCTGCTTAAGCACTATCCTGATAGTCCATATGTTGCCGATGCCGCACAACGCATGATTGCCATTTATAATGACTTTGCTGAGCATGAATTGGCGGCAGCGCGTTGGTATGTCAAGCGTGATGCGATGGTGGCTGCTGCCAACCGAGCTAAGTGGGTGTTTCAATACTATCCACAGTCCACAGGTGTGCCAGAAGCTATCGCAATTTTGGCTTATAGCAATCAAAAGCTTGGCTTGACTGAGACCGCCAAACAGTACAAGCAGTTACTCCAAATTAATTATCCGCAATATCTCAATCAAGATGGTTCAGTACGCCTCAGTGATACGGGTGCCAAGACACGCACACAAAAGGTATTATCAGCACTAAGCTTTGGGCGTTTGGGGCGTGTCAGCGAAAATCTTGACAACTATCAAGGTCAATATCATGGCGCAACACGCACCCAAATCATCAACCAAGCAGGTGCGATTAGCTTACCTGCCACAACCCAAGTCCCAGAAGAAATTCCTACAGCTGGTGGTACAAATCATCGCCCTGCCATCAGTTTAGACTTGCCATCAGCAGAGGCAGACGCTGGACAATTAAATCAAATACCACGCTAATGCCAGTTTTTAAGCAAGTTATCATTTGTTAATTATAACCTTATGTTAATTATAATCTCAGGCGGTGTATGGTCGCCTGAGATTATTACATCAATTGGAATTTTGGACATGAATATCCCCGAGTCCATCATTGAGCAGCTCAATAGTCAAGCTGACTTAGTGGGAATCATTGGCAAGCATACCACGCTCAAAGCGGCAGGTCGTGAATACAAAGGCTGTTGCCCCTTTCATGGTGAAAAAACGCCTTCCTTTTATGTCAATCCTGAAACCAACTTATATTATTGCTTTGGCTGTCATGCCAAGGGCAATCCGATCACTTTTTTAAAAGAATTTGAACGGATGAGCTTTATTGAATCGGTCAAATTCTTGTCCGAACAAACGGGCATCGAGCTGCCCAAAGATGACACTGATCAAAAAAAATTCAAATACAAAAAAACCGTTAAGACTCAGGGTGCCAAGCTCCCAACTCAACCTTCGCCAGATCCGAGCAGTCGCCAAAACTTCATTCATCATCAGTCCGATACACGCCCATCACCAGCAACCGATTGGGTCAATGATTTATCGGCATACGATACTTATTCTGGATTGGCTGATCCAAGCCATCATGCTGGTCAAGTGAATGAGCTTTATGGCACTCAAGCACCCATTTTGACTCAGTCGCCCAATGCAGCACAAGGTGATTTATACAGTCTACTAACCGCAGTGCATGATTATTATCAGCTGATGCTTAACAATTTTACTTTTGCAAAACAGTACTTTTTAGATCGTGGTCTTAGCGAAGAGACCATACAAACCTTTGGGCTAGGTTATGCACCTGACGGTTGGCAGCATTTGGAGCAAGTTTTCCCCCAAGACATCGAGGGTTTGAAAATATTAGGTTTGGTTCGAGAATCATCTAAAAGTAATGGCAGGACTTTTTGCTTATTGCGTCATCGGGTGATTTTTCCGATTCGTGATAATCAAGGGCGTGTTGTGGGCTTTGCTGGGCGAAGCCTAGGTGATGAAAACCCAAAATACATCAACTCAAGCGAATCACCTGTTTTTCAAAAACAGCAGATTTTATATGGTCTGTATGAATCACGCAAACAAAAAGCCAAAAACTACCTACTGGTTGAGGGTTATATGGATGTTATTGCCTTATACCAAGCAGGGATTTATGGGGCGGTAGCGCCTATGGGTACTGCCGCTAACGAAAAGCAAATTGAGCGACTGTTACGCTATAATAATCAGCTGACTTTATGTTTTGATGGTGATAATGCAGGGCAAAAAGCAGCGTGGCGTACGCTAGAAATTGCCGCACCCATCTTAAACGATGGCCGTGAGCTTAAATTTTTAACTTTACCCGATCATCACGATCCTGACACTTACCTAAAATCTCATGGGGCAGCCGTAATGCGTGATGCTATCGAGGGTGCGGTGAGCTTATCGGATTATATTTATGGCGTTTTGGCAAGTCAATACGACCTAACACGCCCCGAATCTAAGGCACAAGCCATGGCAACGCTTAGGCAACTGACCGAACTGCTGCCAAAAGGCTCTAGCTTAAAATGGTGGTTAAATAGCGATATTTATCAAAAATTAAAAGCCATTGGTCGAGAAGGACAGTTTAGCCCAAAAGTTGAGTTAATTAACTATAACCGCCACGACGCCGCCGATGCAATCACCGAAATCGCATTGCATCTGATTCACACCCCCATTTTGCTCAAATCTGATCCTTTGGCATTTGTCATCGAACACTCAGGCATGGCACAAGCACATTTACCATTATCTAATCATCTTGAGCGACAAGAAATTAGTTTACCCAAACTGCCCAATTGGGCAAGTTTTAAAAGCCCATTATTAGATGAAATCATTGCCACAGTCAGCACATTACCAAATGAAATTTTACAAGATGATACAAAAATGGTTCAAAGCTGTGCGTATTTTGTCATTGCTGCTTTGAGCGATGTTCACAAAAGTCAAATACAGCGATACTGGCAAAGATTTATCCAATCTTGGTCCAATCAAGATCTCAAAGCCATCACGCCAGTATTTTATGGACTGATTTGCACCGCCTTAAAAGATATTCTGCTTAAACAACAAACTAACAGTAAAAATTTAATTTTATCAGAAGTTTATAAAAGACGCTTGCAAGCATTGGTTCATTGGGATAATATCCATAATAAATCACAATTGGCAGAAATTTTAACAAAATAAGCCAAATCCCATCAAAGGCATGCTATACCGTCTTGATAGTTAAGTATTTGGATCATTGAGTTGGCAAATCACAATACCGTTTTGGACGATGGGCGTTTGATTGATAGAGTTACAATAATTCATTTGGCGTGACTGATGGGCAAAATATCCTGCCACAAAGCTTAATAAACATAGCACGCCCACCAAAATCTTGACACCGCTGTTTTGTAAAATGACTGGTTTATTTTTATTCATCGCCATCATCTCCTTGACAATTACCTAATTATAAAGGTGAACCCGCCAAAGAAATAGCGGATTTGAAACCTTGGCGACTTTCACAAGTGCCAAGCCAAGCATGCGTGTTGGTGTGCGTTTGTGGTATCAATCCACGCAAGCGTACGCCATACACTGCCAAATACATCTGTATGTCAGCGGCACTAAATTGCCCTGTTAAGTATAACTTATCAGCCAAAGCCGTCTCTAGCATCTTTAAAGCATTCATCACATTCTTATCCAAAATAATCTGATGAATGCTTGAGTTAAATTTATTGAGTACAGGTTTAACAAACCAAGGAGATTTTTGGCGAGCTTTATCTAAAATCAGCCCCATCACCAAAGGCGGCATCAATGACCCTTCGGCAAAATGTATCCAAAAAGTATAATCACGCCATACTTTGTCATTGGCTTGTTCGTTTGGGTTGGCTGCAGCAGGATAAAAATACGCTTTAGAATCATAAGCTTTTAATAAATAAGATAAAATTAGTGCAGATTCTGCCAGAACTTGCTCCCCCTTAGGCAATCTGTCATCGATTAAAATCGGTGCCTTCCCCATGGGGTGAATCTGCTCAAGATTTTTGGGCGCTAAAAAAGTTTTTTGATCACGCTCAATCAGATGCAGCTGATACTCTAAGCCATAAGCCAATTTAAGCTCTTCAAGTAGCCAAACCACTCTAAAAGAGCGAGAGTTATTCAAATGATATAAATGCAACATGATTGACAATTCCAAAAAGCCAAGCCCGTAAGCTTGGCTGAACATTCACTCAATAGACTCAGATGCCTATTGCACCACATCAGCTAACACCTCTGACTCTTCGATTTCATCGTCATCATGTTCAACACACGCCATGCCAACCAATACCTCTTCATCAGCAATGCGAATCAGCTTAACGCCTTGAGCATTGCGACCAGCATTAGCAATCTGAGCCACAGGCGTACGCACCAAAGTGCCTTTATCCGAAATCAAAATGACATCTTCCTCGCCAGTCACTGCAATCGCCTTGACCAATTGTCCGTTACGCTCAGAGGTCTTGATTGCAATAACGCCTTTGCCGCCACGGCCTTTGGTTGGATAATCATCAATCGGCGTGCGTTTACCAAAACCATTTTCGCAAGCACACAAGATCTCACCTTGTTTGGGTGCAACCACCAAAGACACCACTCGGCTCACCGCAAAATCATCGCCGACTTCATCGCCATCTTCATCCAACAGCTCTTCTTCATCAGTTGTCGCAAGCAGATTCACACGCATACCACGAACGCCTTTGGCAACTCGGCTCATGGCACGGATACTCTGTTCTTTAAAGCGAATGGCTTTACCTTCATTACTAAATAGCATAATCTCTTGTTCGCCATCGGTGATCGCAACACCAATTAAGGTATCACCTTCTGCTAGATCAATCGCTCGTAAGCCTCCAGCACGCAGATTGGCAAATTGTGATAAAGCCACACGCTTGACTGTCCCTGATGCTGTTGCAAAGAACACAAAGCTATTTTCGTCTTTTAGGTCATTGACAGGCAAAATTGCTGTGACCAACTCATCTGACTCAAGATTAATCAAATTCACCAAAGGGCGGCCTTTTGAGCCACGACTGGCAATCGGAATTTCAAACCCACGCAATCTAAAGACACGACCTGTATTGGTAAAGCATAAAATATGGGCATGCGTACTGGTTACCAACAAATGCTCAATAACATCATCTTCTTTCATGGCAGTCGCTGAGCGTCCTTTACCCCCACGCTTTTGGGCCTGATAGTCACTGATCGGCTGAGTCTTGGCGTAGCCTGTGCGAGAAACCGTCAAAACAACCGTTTGTTCAGGGATTAAATCTTCACGATTAAAGTCATGACGCGCATCGACAATATCGGTTTTACGCTCATCACCAAATTCATCACGAATGTCAATCAATTCGGCACGCACCACACCCATTAAGACATCAAAATCATCCAAAATCAGGGTCAGGCGTGCAATCTCACCCAAAATTTCTTGATACTCACCCGTTAATTTATCCTGCTCAAGCCCAGTCAAGCGATGCAACTGCATATCCAAAATGGCGTTCACTTGGTCAGGTGACAGACGATAGCGGGTTTTATTCTCAATCAAGCCATACGGTGCTTTGAGATCCTCGCCATCAATCATCTCAGGGCGGATAGATTTAGCACCTGCTGCGTCAAGCATTGCAACAACGCCAGCTGACTGCCAAGTACGCACCAATAAATTTTCTCGAGCTTGGCTGCGATTGGCTGATTGCTTGATGGTCTGTAAGATATCATCAATATTGGCAAGTGCAATGGCCAATCCTTCAAGCAAATGCCCACGTGCCAATGCTTTATTCAGCTCAAAAATTGTACGGCGTGTGACCACCTCTTGACGATGGCGAATAAACGCCGCCACCAAGTCACGCAGCGTCATAAGCTTAGGCTGACCATTATCCAATGCCACCATATTAATACTAAAGCTTGTTTCAAGTGGCGTTTGGTTAAATAAATTATTAACCATTACCTCACAATTTTCGCCACGGCGTAAATCGATCGCCACTCGCACACCTTCTTTATCTGATTCATCTCGGATTTCGGTGATGCCTTCAATTTTTTTGGCATTGACCAAATCGGCGATATGCTTGATCAGATTGGCTTTATTAACTTGGTAGGGAATTTGTGTAAAAATAATGCGCTCACGGTCTTTGTTTGCACCGCTGTCGCCCATTGGCTCAATGTGATAGCGACCACGAATGTGCAAACGACCTTTGCCAGTACGATAAGCATCGATGATACCGCTTCTGCCATGGATAATGCCGCCCGTTGGGAAGTCCGGCCCTGAAATATGGCTAATTAGCTCATCGGTTGAAATATTTGGATCTTCGGCGTATGCTAAGCAGGCATTGAGTACTTCTGTGAGATTATGTGGTGCCATATTGGTTGCCATACCAACAGCAATCCCTGTTGCACCATTGACCAATAAATTTGGAATGCGAGCAGGCAACACGCTTGGCATTTTCATCGAACCGTCGTAGTTATCTTCCCAATCGACAGTCTCTTTATCAAGATCGGCAAGCATTTTATGCGTTAGCTTCTGCATTTTCATTTCTGTATAACGCATGGCTGCTGGCGGGTCACCATCCATTGACCCAAAATTACCTTGACCATTGACCAGCATATAACGCAAGCTAAAATCTTGTGCCATACGCACAATGGCATCATAGACGGCAGTATCGCCATGTGGATGATATTTACCAATCACATCACCGACCACACGCGCCGATTTGAGGTATTTTTTATTATAATCATTTCCAAGCTCATGCATGGCATATAAAATACGGCGGTGAACAGGCTTAAGTCCATCACGCACATCAGGTAGCGCACGAGAAACGATGACACTCATCGCATAATCCAAATACGAACGCTTTAATTCTTCGACAATGCCAATTGGACTGACCGAATCACTCATAAATAATCCTTGCTACAAACGATTAATTTACACGGTTATGGTAAATATCTCATCACCAAACCCATGCACAAATACCTTAAAAATAAGGCAATATTTTAGCACAAAATGCCCAAAAAATGTAGGTAATCACGGATTTTATTTGGGTGGTCAAATCAAGACCAGCCAATCCATATCCCAAATCTAATCACCAATTAAACCGTGTTACGCTTAATCACACATCAGATAGCCATCTTGGATGAAGATTTGGTTATTTGGATTTTTTATTGGGGCGAATGACGCTGTTGAGCATCTGTTCATGTGTGATGATCGTGGCTTGGTTTGGTGTGCGTAGCTGCGGCTGATGGTTATGCTTATAGGCGGTAATCGCCATACAAGCGGCGACCTGTTTTGGCTCAAGCGCGCGTTTGTTTTTATTGAGTGTAGATAATACACCATTGAGTGCTTGGCTGCCGAGGCTTTTTAGGCTCAGGCGGTGCTTGGGTAAGGTTAAGCGATACAAACGAAAAATTGCCAATGTATCAAAGCTGAGCGTGCGTAAATCATATTCTACATCTGCCTTGGCAGTTAGCTCATCATCATGATTGGGGGTATCAGCACCTTCTTTGGATAAAAAATAAAACTGTTGCACGCCCTTTTGTTTGCACGCTTTGGCAAATTCTAAATTATACAGGACATTGACTTGATAAAATTCATCATGACTTGGTACTTGCTGTTTTGAGACACCAAGACAACTAAAAGCATCTGTATCAGCACCAATCGCCACCGTCTCAATGGTCGATGCAAGTGCCCGAAAATCCGCCACATGATACACCTGCATATTTGCACTCATGGCACGCGGCTGAGTACGCGTGATGAGTATCACCGACTCATAGATCAGTGCAAGCTCTTGTGCCAGTGCCTCGCCCACTCGACTCGAACCACCGATTAAGATTGCTTTGGTTTTCATCAATTTTCACTCACGCTAAATAATACATAAATTATCTTCAAGCAATCAAGCGATTGCACCAAGTGCTGATTTTACATTTCTTGTTCTAGATTATTCTAGCACAAAATCCATCAAAAAAATCAAGCACCAAGTCCGTCAGTCAATCGACTAAGAAAATTTTTATTTGCATATTGTGAGATTGCCAAGATTTTGGTATCATAGACGGCATATTGTCCAAGCGGTGTGTCTTCCTCAAACACATTGCCCCACTTTTTATAATTTAGCATTTTACTTTTTAAGGATTTACCCTATGGCAAACTCTGCACAAGCTCGTAAACGCGCTCGTCAAAATACTAAGCGTCGTCAGCACAACGCATCTCAACGCTCTATGGTGCGTACCTACATCAAACGCGTCAATTCTGCAATTGAAGCAAAATCTTATGAGCTTGCAACCGAAGCCTATAACAAAGCTGTGCCAGTCATTGACCGTATGGCTGATAAAGGCATTATCCATAAAAACAAAGCCGCTCGCCACAAGAGCCGCTTGAATGCCGCAATTAAAGCTTTAAAAGGCTAGGCTAATATTAAAAGGCTAATAGTTGCTCAGCATCATAGAGCTCAAGTCATCTTGGGCTCTTTTTATATCTAAAATGATAGATTAGCCAAATCTCATTTATTAATGCATGATTTTGCAATAAAATGGCGACACAAACCTAAATTCTTGTTACAATATTCTAATCAATAAATAGTATGGGCGTTTGATGAGTATTAAAGTTTTGGTCGTAGATGACCATGATTTGGTAAGAATGGGCATCACTCGGATGCTTGATGACGATCCAAATATTGAAGTTATCGGTGAAGCGATTGATGGCGACAGTGCGGTGATACAGGTGCGCGCCATAAGTCCTGATGTTGTTTTGTTGGATGTCAATATGCCAAATATCAATGGTGTAGAAGCCACTCGACGCATTAAACAGTTTAATCCAAACATCAAGGTACTTGCTGTTTCAAGTTTGACAGCTCAGCCATATCCTTCCATGCTTTTAAAAGCGGGTGTCAATGGCTATATTACCAAAGGCACGCCGCTTGATGAGATGATTCGTGCCATCAAAAAAGTACACGCAGGATCGCGTTATTTTAGTCATGATGTTGCCGAGCAGCTTGCCGAAACTGTACTTGGTGAACAAAAAGAGTCGCCCTTTGATGCCTTATCTGAGCGTGAAAAACAGGTTGCCATGATGGTTGTTAACTGTCAAAGTACACAGCAAATTGCCGATCAGCTATTTGTAAGCGCCAAAACAGTCAATACTTATCGCTATCGGATTTTTGATAAACTGGGCATTGATAGCGATGTCAAACTCACGCACCTTGCCATCAGGCATGGGCTGGTACAGACTCACTGATAAAATTAGCCATCAAAAGCGTCACTTGATAATCTTATGATGGCGATTTTGGTTGTCTTAAATCAACTTTGGTTTGTTTTTACTCGCTCCATTAAATCTAGGCTCAAACGCAACCATTCATCGTCTTGTGAATCGTTAGAAGGTGGTTTAAAACTCACATCAGGCACCACACCGATTTTATCGATTTTTTTGCCATTGGGCGTTAGATAATGTGCGGTAGTTATCTTAATCCCTTGATGATTTCCCAAAGCGATGACCGACTGCACCGAACCCTTACCGTAGCTCGCCTCACCCACGATCATTGCCCGCCCATGGGTTTGCAATGCACTTGCCAGTACTTCAGCTGCTGATGCCGAATAGCGGTTTTGTAAAATAATCACTGGCATGGATTCTAGTACGGGTGAACCATGCGTTTCTATCACCCTTTCTATGCCACTTCGGTTTTGGACTTGGGTAACGACTTGCTTTCGCATAAATAAAGAGGCCACCTCAGCGGCTGAATCAAGCACGCCGCCAGGATTGTTTCGTAAATCAATCACCACACCCTGAACCTGCCCTTCTATTAAGGCAAGACGATCAATGATATCTTGTCTGGTGTTATTTTGAAAGACGGGAAGTTTGATGACAGCAATGCCATTTTGAACAAAAACTTCAATGCTACTCTTTTGAGCTTGGTTACGAATGACATTGACGGATTGCTTGGATCGACCTGCTCTTGAATAAGTGATATCAACGCTTGAGCCTGCGATACCACTTAAAAGCTGAATGATGTCATTTTCGGTTTGGGATTGGTTAAGTTTAATATCACCAATCTGGTGTAGATAATCACCAACATTAATGCCTGCACTTTTGGCAGGGCTATCGGCAATCACTTCAGTCACCACCCAATGTGCATCTTGGCTCCTCCAAACTGCCTTTAGACCCACGCCTGCCACATTACCTGTGGTAAATGAGCTAAGATTGGCAAAGGCAGTCGCATCAAGAAACTCAGCATTGCGATCCACACGATTTAGCATCCCATGAATGGCATGATAAAACAACATCTCATCATCTATAGGCTCAATGTATTCACGACGCATCAAATCAACCACTTGTACAAAAGTTTTGAGCGTGGTGGGACTGATGGTATTCAAAGGCACTCGCCCAGAGTGCAAACCGTCAATACCATACAAATGATTTGGTGCTACATCTAAAGCAGGCGTATCTATTATCAGATCGTCTACATCTGCTTGATCATCAAAAGCCTGTGGATTGGCAAATGCACTCATATAGCCCATCGCACCAATCAATAAAGCCGTTATTACTGCCGAAAATCGCATACCAAACCTTCTTTGTTTAATCACTCAAAAAACCAATAAACTCTCTCCAGTCATCTGACTTGGCTTATCTAACCCCATCAGATCCAACAGTGTTGGTGACACATCGCACAGCTTGCCGCCACGACGCACAGTCGCTTTTTTATCACCAATATAGATAAAAGGTACAAGTTCTGTGGTATGCTGCGTGTGTACCTGACCACTTTGGTAGTCTTGCATCTGCTCACAGTTACCATGATCAGCGGTGATTAATAAATGGCCGCCAGCGGCACGAATATGCTTGACCACCTCGCCTATGCACTGATCCACTGCTTCCACTGCCTTAACTGCCGCATCAAATACCCCCGAATGCCCCACCATATCGCCATTGGCATAATTGACAATTAATACATCATATTTGCCCGAGTCAATCGCATCATTTAATTTTTCGGTAACCTCAAAAGCACTCATTTCAGGTTTTAGGTCGTATGTTTTAACATCAGGACTATTAATCAAAATGCGATCTTCGCCATTGTACAGCGCTTCACGACCACCGCTAAAGAAAAAGGTTACATGTGCGTATTTTTCGGTTTCGGCAATTCTAAGTTGGGTTTTACCCAAATTTTGCAAATATTCGCCCAGCGTATTTGTCAGACTTGTTGGATGATAGGCAATGTCGGTTTTTGGATTATTTTCAAGCTCATCTGAGTATTTGGTGAGCATAACAAATGCCGATAACTCAGGCACAATATGACGATTAAAGCCATCAAAATTTGTATCCACAAAAGCCAAGCTGATTTCTCGTGCACGGTCAGCACGGAAATTCATAAAAATCACGCCATCATTATCACCAATCACGCCATCATCTTCAATGAAAGTTGCAGCGATAAATTCATCCGTCTCCCCTGCAGCATATGCTTGCTCGATTGCATCTAGAGCATTATCTGCGGTTCTGACCGATTTGCCTTCGGTTAATAGCTGGTAGCAAGATTCCACACGATCCCAACGCTTATCACGATCCATGGCATAAAATCGACCGATAACGCTGGCAATTTTAACATTACCTTCAAATTCTTGATTAAGCTGAGTAAAATAATCTTCAATATCAGTCACATAGCCTTTGGCAGACTGTGGCGGTGTATCACGACCATCCAAAAACGCATGCACAAACACTTGCATAGCGCCTTGAGATAACGCAAGCTTAGCTGCCGCCTTAATATGATCAATGTGTGCATGCACCCCGCCATCAGACAACAGTCCTAAAATATGCACCACGCCTTTATTATTCAGTGTGGCTTGAATGGCATCTATCAATGCTGAATTATTAAAAAATTCTCCTGAGGCAATCTCATTCATAATTCGGGTTGAATCTTGAAATAAAATACGCCCAGCACCCAAATTCATATGCCCCACTTCAGAATTACCAAACTGGCCTTCTGGCAATCCAACATCCATACCAGAACCAGAAATCAGCCCATTGGGATAGCTGGCAAATAAAGCATCTAAGTTTGGTGTATTGGCTACGGCAACGGCATTATCTTTGGTCTCTTCACGATGGCCAATACCATCCAAAATCATCAATACATGGGGAATTTTTTTCTGATTTGACATCGCACGCTCCAAATAAACTGATAAAAATACCCCTTATTGTAGCATAATTTTTGGTAAATCATCCTTGCCTGCTAAGAAATAAAATTCATCATCCTGCTGCATCTGTGCTTGCAAATTCTCATAGAGTTTTATAAAATACCGACCAGTTGGTTTCATTTAGTTTTACCGTTATTTATCCCAATTTTATTTATCCCAATTAACGATAAGTTTTATTAAATATTTTTTAATTTTGAATGGTTTATCATATGAATGACAATTTATTTATTGGTGAAAACAATCTACACGCTGGCACATCAGGTACAAAGCGAAAAAATAAACCAGAGGAGCTTAAACATGGGTTGATCATGGCGGCCAAGCACTTGATGGTCAGTGATGGTGTGGCGAATTTATCCATGCAAAAAGTTGCGGACGCTGCAGGTACCAGTAAAGGCGGACTATTTCATCATTTTAAAAATAAAGAAGAGCTGTTAAATGCCGTGGTGGGTCTTTATATCGCTCAGCTAAATACTGCAATTTTATCCATCACTGATGAATTGGGTGCTATTCAAGGTCGATTTACCAAAGCGTATTTGCAAGTGATTTTTCAAGATTCTAAGATTGGTATGAACAGCAACTGGTCTGGGCTACTAACAGCCATTCATGCTGATGCTAATATGTTTGAGGTGTGGCAAAACTGGATGGCTCAAAAACAAAAGCAGTTCGCCGCCACCGATAGTCATCCACAGTATCAAGTGGTACGCTACGCCATCGAAGGTGCTCAGCTTGACACCGAACTAAAATCCAACCAAGCCAAACAACATGAGATTTATGAGACCTTAGCCAGTCTGATTTAGCCTAAAACCCACCCCAAAATTAGCAATCTAACTTTGAGGTGGGTTTTAATTTTTGACAGAGTTTTTGGGTGCTTAGTATCAAATGGCATAGCCCAATGCATAAAATGCGACAAGCACGACAGCAATAATCACGGTACCAAGATTAAGCTTGTTAAATTCACCAGAAATTAGTCGTCCAAGCACCAATGTACCAAAACCAAGCATAATTCCTGTGACAATATTGGCAGTCAAAACAATAAATACAGCACAAATTAAACCGCTCATTGCTCCGACAAAATCTTCAAAATCAAGTCTTGAGACATTGCTTAGCATCAAAAGACCGACATACATGAGTGCAGGTGCGGTAGCATAGCTTGGTACCAAAAATGCCAATGGCTGAAAAAATAGCATCAATAAAAATAGCACGCCAACCACAATCGCTGTCAAGCCTGTCTTACCGCCTACTGCCGTACCGGCAGCAGATTCGATATACACCGCAGCAGGTGCTGTCCCAAAAATACCCGAAAACAGGCTACTGACTGAATCTGATGTCAAAGCACGACCGCCATTGATGATTTGACCATCTTTGTCCAGTAGATTTGCCTGACCTGCCACGGCACGAATGGTACCTGTTGCATCAAAAATTGCTGTCATAACTAAGGCAAACACCACCGGTAAAATCGCTGTATTTAGCGCACCCATGACATCCATTTGCATAAATAAAGAGTCTGAACCAAAGCTTGGTACTTTTAAAATGGCACCATCTGACTTCACCGCAGGATCAAAAAGTAGCCCAATCATCGTAATGGTAATAATCACCCATAAGATACTGCCCTTAATGCGTAATCGCTCAAGACCAATAATCGCCGCCAGCCCCACTAAAGATAAAATCACAGGCAACGACATAAACTCGCCCATTGTCACAGGTAAACCTGCATCATTTTTGATGACTAAACCCACACCATTGGCAGCAATCAGCAGTAAAAACAGTCCGATGCCGATGCCTGCACCGTGTGCAATCGATGCAGGCAAATTGCGTAAAATCCACGCACGAACACCAGTCACCGAGATTAAGGTAAAAACCACGCCCATTAAAAAAATTGCACCCAGTGCCACAGGAATGCTCACACCTTGCCCAAGCACTAAGCTAAAAGCGGTGAATGCCGTCAAAGAAATCGCACAGCCAATCGCCATCGGTACATTTGCCCAAAGTCCAATTAATATTGAACCAAGGCCTGCCACCAAGCATGTTGCAACAAAAACGGATTCAGCAGGAAATCCAGCTGCTGATAACATATTTGGCACAACGATGATCGAATACACCATCGCCAAAAAAGTCGTCAAGCCAGCAATGATTTCTTGACGCACGGATGAGCCACGCTCATTAATTTTTAAATAGGATGATAAAGTCATATTCTATCCAGATAATAATCGCTAAAGCCTTAATTCAAAAGCGGTAAGCCAAATGGCAAGGCAATTTGGTTATTCATAAAATAAAAACGCATAATTCTACCGCAAAGTCATTATGATGCCAAACAAAAATTTGCAAATTGATGTATTTTAGAAAGAATTGATGCTTACTAAGCAATTATGATGAATAAAAATGTTCTTTCATGGGTAAATTTTGCTAAAATATACATCGTTTAACTGTTATGATTAAAATGACAACGAGATACCTAATGCTACAAAATTCTAACGAAACCATCACGCTGCCAAGTTTTGAGTTAACCATGGTGGCAGCCGATACCCAAGAAGCCACTGCTGTGCAGCTCAATCAACTGCTTAATCAAAGTCATCAGGGCTTGATTTTGTATTTTTACCCCAAAGACAACACGCAAGGCTGTTCCATTCAGGCGGTGGATTTTAGTCATCATAAAGCCAAGCTTGAATCATTGGGATTTTATATCCTTGGCGTCTCTCGAGATGGTATCAAATCTCATCAAAATTTTATCAATAAAAAAGCCTTATCAATTGATTTAATTAGTGATACCGATGAAAAACTTTGCCAATATTACGATGTCATCAAAGAAAAAAAGATGTATGGCAAAACCCATCTTGGCGTGGTACGCTCTACATTTGTGTACAATAAAAATGGCGAGATGATTGGTAGTTTTCGGGATGTCAAAGCCAAAGAGCATGTTGAGAAAATTTTAGATTTTCTTGAAAATAAAACCAATTGACCCATCAGATAATAAGTTATGAAAGTTCTTCAACTGTCATCCTCGCTTAGGCATGATGAGTCCGAGCGTGGCATTTATCCCATCTCCCATGCGCTCATCAAAGCTGGTCATGAGTCTATCATCATCGGCAGTGCTCCAAGCGATAGCAAGCTTGTTGTGCGTCTTGTGCGTGATGGGGCAATATATTACCGCCTACCTATGCCCAAAAAAAGCTGGTGGGCATTGATACACACACTTAAGCTTCGTCAAATCATTGAACAGCATCAGCCCGATATCATTCACATACATTCTCGTACGCCTGCTTGGGTGTTATATTGGGCAATGCATTCCTTTCCAAATGACAAGCGCCCCAAAATTATTTCAAGTTTATACGGATTTTATCCTGTCAATTCTTATTCAAAAGCACTGTTTCATGTTGATTTGCTGATCAGTGCATCTAAAAGTATTGATAAACATTTTAATAAAATTTTTGAAAAAGTAAAATCAGAAAAAATTGATAAATCCATCAAGTTGCCTGATATCATTTGTGTGCCGCGTGGGGTGGATGTTCGAAAATACCCCTATCGCCATCACTCATCTGTGCATTGGCTACATCAAACCTTTACCCAATTTCCTGAGCTTGAACACAAAAAATGGTTGGTTTTTCCAACACCGATCGGTCCTGAATATGGTCAAGAATGGCTCATTGATATTTTAGGAAATCTACAAGAAAAATTTCCAAAAATTCACGCAATTATCATGGATGATGACCCCACAGCACGCATTCATCAGTGTGTTTTTTATGAAGATTTTGTCCAACGCCTGCATACTTTGGGCTTACAAGATCGGGTCTCTTTTATCGGCAAAAATCCACCTGATATGCGTGAATGGTTGTCATCAGCTAATATCGTATTATCGCTTGCCAATCACCCCGAAAGTATTGGCATGACAGCACTTCAAGCCATTCATTTAGGAACACCAGTGATTGGTTGGGCAAAAGGTGCCTTTGCAGATATCCTAGGAGACTTATACCCCCAAGGATTGGTCAAAGAACAGACTGCGATCATGCTGTGTAAAAGTGTTAAGTTTTTATTATCAAACCCCATTCCGCCTGCCATGACGCATGCTTATGAGATTGATGATATGGTCGATAATACAATTCAAGTTTATCAAGACTTAGTCAAGCAAAGCACAGAGTGATAAATTAAACTTGACCCTCACCCTCGATTTTGATGACCTGAACCTCACCCATCTGTTGCCACAGCTGGTGGGTGCAAATTAATAACAAGCCAATATCACCAGATTTTTGGGCATCAATTAGACTCAACCATACATTGTGGCGTGTATCTGGATCCAAGCCTGCAAAAGGCTCATCTAGCATCATGACCGCTTTTGGGGATAGCAACAGTCGAGCCAAGGCGATACGCCGTGCTTGCCCACCAGACACAGCCATACCATATTCTCCGAGCCGAGTTGCCAGACCTTTTGGTTGATTATTTAGCCAAGTTAATAAATTTACTTTTTTAAGAGCTGTTATAAGCTCATCATCGGTTGCGTTTGGTTTACCCAAACGAAGATTATCTGCCAGCGTTTGATCAAAAATATCAACTGTTTGCCCCAAAAATCCCAGTGATTGGTCAAAATCAACTGACTGCCACGGATATTTTTTGGTGTCGGTACATAACCAAATCTCACCCGAGGTCAAATCATGCTCTTGGGCAAGTGTATGCAGTAAAGTGGATTTACCAGCACCTGAAGGACCTATAATCAAGCAAGGCTTATCAGAGCGAATCTTGGCATGGTGAATATGAGCACTGATGATGGCATTTGGCGCCCTAACAATGGCATTATTAAGCCATAAAGTCAAAGCATCCTGCTGATTGGTAATCTGATTAAAATTGATTTTGGGAGCAGCGTTTTGGCCGACAAGCATCTCGTTGAGGCGCTGCTTGGCTACCTGACTACGCCCCAAAGCCAATGGCTCAGCAATCAAGTTTTGGATAAACTCACCCAAGCCCATCAATCCTAAAAATACTGCCAGTGCGACCGCCGAACTCATCATCGGATAATCATTTAATGTCTCAATGGTAAAAGCAACACTATCTGTCTGTCTAAAAAATCTCCCTACACCCCAAAGCATAAGTGTCGCCGCCAGTGCCAGTGCCACTTGCACCCCCAACATGCCCATTCTGCGTAGACGATGTGATGACAGTGTTATTTTGGTTTGCTGAGCATCCAAATCACTCAGCTGATGTATGTACGCATCCCAGCGATGCCAAATCAGCAAGGATGTCAGTGCTGGCAAGGTATCCAGCAGTTTTGATTTGCGAGTTTCAAGTATAGTACTCTCGTCATACGCCAAATCAATGCCACGATATACCACAAAAGCAGCAATCAAAATCGCCAAGCCGATCGGCACTAGCCCAAACCATGCTTTGGGTAATAGCAACAGCGTAACACCAGCCACCAAAATCACCGCACCGATTGCCATAATCCAAGGTGATATCAAGCGTAAAACAAATTCATCTAAAACATCAATGTCTTTGACAAGGCGATGCATTTTTTGGCTGCTAGACTGTCTTTGCAGGTTTCGGGCATTAAAATCCAAACTTGCCCAATCGGCAAAAAATCGTACACGCAAATCTTTTAACAGCCCAAAGACAGCATGATGCGATACCATCAAGTCACCATAGCGAGATAGCGTGCGTGCAATGGCAAAGGTGCGTATAATGGCCGCTGGTATCATATAATTAAATGTATGAGTACCTACCGCAACTAGGCCTGCCACTGCTGACATGGTCACAAACCACCCTGACACCATCGATAATCCTAAGACTGACCAAACAGTCACAAGCCCTAGAAGCCAAGCCAAGATCCATACCCAAACTTGGGTACTGATGAGTTCACGAAGCTTAAATGGTTGATTTGATTTCATCATAACCCCCTAAATGATGGATATCATCAAAGGCGATATCAACACTTTGATCATGGGTAATCCAAATGACCGTCCGATGCACTGATAAGCGTTTTAATAAATCTTTGATCATAAAGGCAGTCTCACTGTCTAGATGTTCTGTTGGTTCATCAAGCAGCCACACCTTAGCATCTTGAAGCAAAAGCTGAGCAATGGCAAGGCGATGTGCCTGACCACCTGACAGCCCACCACCTCGCTCACCAAGCATGGTATCCATCTGCTCGGGCAAATCACGGATCAAAGACCACAGTCCAACAGCATCTAGTACATCAATCAGCTCATCATCGGTCGCATCAGATTTTGCCAATGTCAGATTATCACGAATACTGATGGGCAGCAGTGCTGGCATTTGTGCCAAATAGCCAAACTGATGTCTAAGATACGCCATATCCAGCGTATCGTAGCGATAGTGTCCTTGATCATCATACACCTCAACCACGCCAGTATATTGCCCAAATCCCAATAAAATCTGTAAAAGTGTCGATTTGCCTGCGCCACTTTCCCCTTTTAATAATGTTGATTTACCTGCCACAAAATGCAGCGTCGTCGGCGTTAACCTGACTCGCCCATCATCACCAAAGGCAGCCACTTGCCTTAAACAAAATCCCACTTTTCCCATCAAATCCACCTGATGTAGCTCGGTTTTGCTATGTTTAAAATCAAGTATGCCAACCATCTCCTTGGCAGCACCGACGGCTTGACCTTTGACATGATACTCAGCACCCAAGCGGCGTAGTGGTGCATAAAATTCAGGCACCAATAATAAAATCATCAAAGCTGAGCTATAAGTTGTTATGACAACACCAGATTGCCAAGGTAAAATTCCAATCAGCCCAAAACCCAAATAAACAGCCACAAGTGCAATGGATAATGCCGATAAAAATTCAAGCACCGCACTATTTAAAAAAGCAATGCGTAGCACTGCCATGGTTTTTTTACGGTAATTGTCGCTACTGACATCAATATCTTTAACAGCGATATCAACCACGCCCAGACGAGATAGTGTATTCACCCCTCGTATCCAATCAAAAAATCGACCGCCAAGCTGTGCCATCGCATCCATCTGCTCACGGCTTTTGCGTGCAGTTGCTACACCAATCATCGCCATAAAAATCGGTACCAGTGGTGCCGTCGCCAGTAATATCATTGCAGCAGTTTTATTTAAAAAACTAATACAAACTGCCAATAAAATTGGTGTACTAACGGCAGTTTTTTTCTGAATTTCAAAGCGAGCATAACCGATGAGATGCTCAGGTTCATCAATGATTTTGCTTGCCAGTGCACCATCAGAGCCAAAAAAGCGTCTGGCAGGACCCATGTCACCCAGTTTAACCAATAGCCGCTGACGCACATCACTGGCTGCTTGCACACCGATGCGTGTGAGTAGTGCATCTTTGGCATAACCAATCAATGCGCGTAATAACATCACGCCAAATAAAGCCATCACATAAACAGCCAAAGCCTCGATCGCCATCACTTGATGCTGGGATAATTCAGGAATAAATGGCAAAAGCCAGCCATCAAAAATCATCACCAAAATCCAAGCTTGTACCATGAATAATAGCAAGCTAATGACATCGCACAGCCATGCTAAAGTCAGCTGCTTTTTTGCAGGACGAAAAACAGAATTTAAAAAATTATTAGCCACGATATCAGCTTGTGAACGCCGAGGTTTTTTGGGCTTTTTAAGACGGGCTTGCGTGGTGGTCATGATGAATGGCGTATGATAATGGACAAATAAGCTATTATCGCTAAATTATGGCTTTTTTTCAACCAAAAACACCGCCAAATCGCTGGCGGTGTTTGAGTATCAAAAGTTTATTTTGGGGCAACCATTTGTTCTGGACGCACAATCTCATCAAATTCAGCTTCAGTTAATAAGTTCAGCTGAATGGCAGTTTGTTTTAAAGATTGATTATTTTTAAAAGCGGTTTTAGCAACTTTGGCGGCATTTTCATAGCCAATATGGCGATTGAGTGCGGTGACCAACATCAAAGAATGATGTAAATAATGGTCAATTTTTTCGTAAATTGGTTCGATCCCTACCGCACAATGCTCATTAAAGCTATTGATCGCATCCGTTAGCAGACGAATCGACTGCAATAAGTTATATCCAATCACAGGCATATAAACATTTAATTCAAAATTACCAGAAGCCCCTGCCATAGAAATGGTCGTATCATTACCAAAGACTTGGGTGACCACCATGGTCATCGCCTCACACTGAGTTGGATTGACTTTACCAGGCATGATGGATGAACCAGGCTCATTTTCAGGAATGCTAAGCTCACCTAGACCGCAGCGTGGGCCTGAAGCCAGCCAACGCACATCATTGGCGATTTTATTTAGGCTTGCTGCCAGTGTTTTTAGTGCACCTGAAGCAAATACTTCGGCATCTCGTGCGGCCAAAGCCTCAAATTTATTGGGTGCTGTGATAAAATTCAGCTTGGTTAATTCTGCCAGAACTTTAGCGACTTTGACAGCATAATCAGGATGACTATTTAGCCCTGTGCCGACTGCTGTACCGCCCAATGGTAACTGATAAAGACCGCTTAAGGCCGCCTCAATACGCTCCAAAGCATAATCAAGCTGCATGACATAACCACTAAACTCTTGACCCAAAGTCAGCGGTGTGGCATCTTGTAAATGCGTGCGTCCGATTTTGATAATCTCATCAAAATCAGCTGATTTTTGTGCCAATGTTTGGCGTAAATTATTAATGGCTGGCAACAGTTTATTGCTCATCTCTTGAGCAGCCGCCACCCGAATCGCCGTCGGAAAGCTGTCGTTAGTCGATTGGGCATGATTGACATGATCATTGGGGTGAATCGGCTGATAACTTCCTTTTGGTTTACCAGCAATTTCATTGGCACGATTGGCGATAACCTCATTAATATTCATATTAGACTGGGTGCCTGACCCTGTTTGCCACACCACAAGCGGAAATTGATCATTAAGCTTACCTGCCAAAATCTCATCACAGGCTTGAACGATTAGCTGTGATTGTTCGTCAGTGATGCGGCCAAGTGTCGCATTAGTCATGGCGGCGGCTTTTTTAACAGTTGCCATCGCATGGATTAAAGGCTCTGGCAGTCTTTCTCCGCCAATACGGAAATTTTGGCGACTGCGTTCAGTTTGTGCCCCCCAATAAGCATCAGCAGGTACAGCAATCTCTCCCATGGTGTCTTTTTCGGTGCGTATTGTCATATTTTACTCCATTGATTTTTTGATAAAAGTCGCTTAAGATGAGTGATACGACCAGCGATGCAATTCTACTAACTGAATTGTACCACTTTATCTAAATGATGAGATGATTTAGCATACCATCAGTTTACCTAGGATTCAATAACAAATAATAATCATTACCAAATATAAACACAATGACCAAGACCAACCACCAAACCAATTTATCCGCTGTCCATTTGCGTAAACACATGCGTATGCAAAGACGATCGCTTAGTCACTGTGAGCGTCAAAGATCCGCTTACCTAGCAACCAGATTTTTATATAAATTAATACCGCTATTACCCAAAAAAGCCAATATTGGTTTTTATTTGGATGGATTTTGTGAACTACCAACCGCCACCATTGCCCAATTTTGTCAAAAACTTGACTATCAAGCGTATTTACCCATCACCACGCCAAACAAACCCTTGACATTTGCCCCCATCATTCAACCACTGAATAAAACACCTCTTAAAAAGCATCGCCTAGGTATGCATGAACCCCGCTCAAAACTGATATTATCTGCCAATCACATGGATGCCATCATTTGCCCTTTGGTGATGGTTGATCTTGACGGTATACGCCTTGGTATGGGGGGCGGCTACTATGACCGCACATTTGCAAAAGCCAAAAACTGCCTAAAAATCGCTTGGTGTTATGATTTTCAAGTGGCAGATCGGCTACCCAAACAGCCTTGGGATATGTCGGTGGACATCATCATTACCGATCAAAGGCTAATTAGATTAAAATAATGCCAATTCATCATCTGTTAACCAAATAGCCGAAATAAAAAGAGATTAAATATGGCACGATTTAATCTCTTAATTGAATCAATTGAATCAGTTTCAAATACATCAGCTATAATGTGCTGGTTCTTCATCATACACATGTGCATGCCAAAAATTACTTTGGCGTTGTACAACACTTGCGATGGCAGCATGAATCATCGCTTGCCCAACCACTCTGGCATCAGCACCTAGCATATCTTGGACTTGCTCTGAAAAAGCAATACTCACCAAAGGCTCATCATGATCATGACCCACTTCTCGCAAAATCATCACCCCTGATGACTCTTCAATAAACTCAAGCAAAGTTTCTTGGACAAAACCATCTTTGGTCTTTTTTGATTTGCTGGGATGTTGCAACCGTGATACACGCTCTTTGGTACCCAAATCCTCTTGATCTTGCTGCTTACGCTGACGACGCTTGCGCTTGGGGCGATGCTCACCGTCAGATGCTTGTACCTGTGCGTTTAATCGCTGAGTACGTGCCAGTTTTGATAATCTGGCTAAATCGACGCCTAATGTCCGCTCTACTTGCTGTGCAAGCTCCTCAACTGTCGCAGAATCCATAAACTGAGAAATGGCTGAAGCAAGTGCATCAATCAGCGTCTCATCACCACGCCCATTGATTTCCTGAAAAAACAGCTCATGTAAAATTGATAGTGTGTCCTCTTCATCAGAATCAGACGCATGATATACCAAATCATCAACAAATGATAGGCATTCTGCAATACTCATCGTTTGCCAATTTTCAATGGTTTGTGAAATTTGATTTGTCATTATGATTGCCATCTCATCATTATTTTAGTCTATCTTGGTATATGGCATCATTTTGGTGCTTTTCAAGTCATCGCCAGTAGCGTAGCTTTGCCAACATAAATAAAAGTGCAACAAACATACCCAAATAATAGACCATACGCACATCAAAGGTGCTATCACGCCACTTTAAAGGCAATGAGATCAATGCAGTTAAGGCAGGAATCACCACCAAAGCGACGAGCCAATTTTCAAGGACATGAAGCCATCCTTCCACACCGCCATATCTAAGCCCTGATAAACCCACCAGCAAACACGCCACAATAAGCAATAAAATCAAGCCTTTAGGGATATCTTTTGGCGTGATGATATCAGGAATTAGCTTGGAGAGCATCAGCTATACACTCCCATAATGGATAACATCGCAACAGTCGATAATAACCAACCAAAAGTCCAAGCATTTCTAGGGTGGATATTGGTTTTACCCAGTTTATTTAGTCCAGTTGCACCAAGCCAAGTCATCAGCGGAATGCCAATCACAAATACAGGCACAACGACAGCAGCATGACGCAATACCTCAGACATCTCATCACCAAACATCAATCGAAATCCATAGCCTGCCAAGCTTAATAGCAAACTTGCCAAACATAGCCCTATGGTAAAACCCATCGGTACGACGCTGGCGGGTTTGTTGGGTTTTGGGGGGTTGTGATGCGTGGTTTGGGCTTGATGGTGCAGTATGGTCATGATCGATTTACCTTTGATAACTCATCACGCATGGCATCAATTACAGCCTTATAATTAGGCTGATTAAAAATCGCCGACCCTGCCACAAACATATCAGCACCCGCTTCACCAATGGTGCGAATATTTGCCACATTGACACCGCCATCAACTTCCAAGCGAATGTCTCGACCACTATCGTCAATCATTTGACGCACAGTTGCTAATTTATCTAATGTTGCATCAATAAACTTTTGACCACCAAAACCTGGATTGACACTCATCAGCAAAATTTGATCAACCTTATCCAATGTATGATCCAAATAATATAAAGGTGTTGCAGGATTAAAGACCAAACCACATTTGGCACCACCATCTTTAATCAGCTGAAGGCTTCTGTCTATATGCTCACTGGCTTCAGGATGAAAAGTGATGATGTCAGCCCCCGCCTTTAAAAACTGCTCAATCATACCATCAACTGGCTTAACCATCAAATGTACATCAATGGGTGCAGTGATGCCATAGTCTTTTAATGCTTGACAAATCATCGAACCAAAAGTTAGATTTGGTACATAATGGTTGTCCATCACATCAAAATGCACAACATCTGCACCAGCTTCAAGAACGCTTTCAATATCCGCTCCAAGCCGTGCAAAATCAGCAGACAAAATCGATGGGGCAATCAAAAAAGGCTGGGTCATAATCACTCTCAACAATTAAATGGTATGGTGTATCATACCAAAAATCGGATATTTGTACCAATGTTTGATGTCATTGGCACAATTTTGCTCACTACCGACTTAACTTTTTATGAAAGTTTTAAATCGTTGTTATTGTTCGCCGTCGCCTGCCATCATCATGATTTTTTCACTGATGGCAACGGTATTAAAGCCTGCATCCACAAATAAAATCTCGCCAGTAATACCGCTTGCCCAAGGTGATAACAAAAACAGCGCAGCATTACCCACTTCTTCTTGGCTGACATTACGCCCAAGTGGTGCGATTTTTTCGCTAACATCAAGCATACGGCGAAATGATTTAATACCACTGGCGGCCAGCGTGCGGATAGGGCCTGCACTGATGGCATTGACACGAATGCCCTCACCACCCAATGATGATGCCAAATAGCGTACCGAAGCTTCTAGGCTTGCTTTTGCCATGCCCATGACATTATAGTTTGGCAATACAGAAATACTGCCTTCATAAGTTAAAGTCAACAGTGAGCCTTGGCGTGCAGCAAGTAATTCACGCCCTGCTTTGGCAAGTGCGACAAAACTGTAGCTTGAGATATCATGGGCAATTTGACTGCCTTCACGAGTGGTTGCTTGGGTAAAATCGCCATCAAGCTGATCGGCAGGGGCAAAACCGATGGCATGCACAATGCCATCAATGCCTTTATCGTCACCTACGCCCCAATGTTTGGCGATTTCATCAAAACACACTTGAATCGACTCATCTGAGCCAACATCACACTCAATCACCGCCACCGCATCAAATGCTTCGGCAGCCATATCCACACGCTTTTTAATTTTATCATTCGGATAGGTTAAAATCAGCTGCGCCCCCTCACGATGCAAGCTTTCAGCGATCGCCCAAGCAATTGATAATTTACTGGCAATCCCAGTCACCACAAAACGCTGACCTTTTAGTAACATGACTTTATCCTTTTGATAGAAATTTTTGCCATTATAGCATAGAATTTTAAAATGTGGGATATAATTAGTACAAATGTAAACTTAATTTTAAACATCAACTCGTCCAAAGTGTTTGATAAACGCTCAAAAAGTGATGAAAAAATCAGTTTTTTGTTAAATCAATCGCTATTTTATGATAAGCTATGCATTTTTTTACTAGACGCTTAAAATATGTCAAATTCTGATACCGTAAACTTTATCCACGATTACGAAATCCTGTCTAAGCATTATGCCGAAATCATCTCCTCAGCAGGAGAAGATTTGACCCGTGATGGATTAATTGACACACCAATGCGGGCTGCCAAGGCGTTTGGTTATCTTACTCGTGGCTACCATCAGGATTTGGCAACCGTGGCTAATAATGCCGTCTTTGATTCTGATAATCCTGAGTTAGTTTTGGTACAAAATATTGAATTTTATTCGCTATGTGAGCATCATCTACTACCTTTTTATGGGGTTGCCCATGTTGGCTATCTGCCAGATGGCAAAGTATTAGGATTATCTAAAGTGGCACGCATCATTGATATGTATGCACGCCGTCTACAAATCCAAGAAAACTTAACCAAGCAAGTGGCCAGTGCTATCGAAGAGCTGACGGGTTGCCGTGGTGTTGCGGTTATTATGGATGCCTGTCATATGTGCATGATGATGCGTGGTGTTGGCAAACAACAATCCACCACACGCACCACCAGCATGTTGGGTGAGTTTACCACCAATCATGACGCACGCCGTGAATTTTTGGATGCTGTACCTCGCCGAATGCCCGCTTTTGGTTAATTGGTTTACTTGTGGTTAAATGATTTGGCAATAGCTCGCCATTTGATAACAATCATCGCCAAAATGATTAAAAAAGAAGCGATTTTGTTTGGTAAAATTTTAATAAAGCACTTCTTTTTTTGGATAAATTTGCTATGATAAATCAAATTTTTAGACTTTTTGAGTCATGACTCATCATTTTCGCTCTTTGTTTGTCATCAGTATACATACTGTCATGCTGGTATTACTTGTTGGCTGCAAAAATTTGCCCGATACGCCTCACTTACCAAAGAGTCTGGCATTGACCAAACAGGTTCAAGAGCGTCACCAAATGGTCAAACATGGTGGCAGTTCAGATGGTCTCATCTCAGCCATCAACGCCCAAAGCCATCATCACCCCAATCAATCTGGATATTATCCGATTACAACAGGTGCCAATGCGTTTGCTGCACGCAGTACGCTGACTGATGTGGCAAACCAATCCATTGATATTCAATACTACATTTGGCATAACGATGAAGCTGGTCAACTGATGCTTAAAGACCTGTGGGAAGCGGCTGATCGTGGTGTGATTGTTCGATTACTGCTTGATGATTTTAATAGCTCACCTGAACTTGATCAGCTCCTACTACGTATCTCAAAGCATAAAAATATTGCTGTCAGATTAATCAATCCCATGCCTTATCGTGGCTTCCGTAGTCTAAACTATATGTTACATCCCATACGCACCAATCGGCGTATGCATAATAAAAGCATGACATTTGATAATAAAATCAGTGTCATAGGTGGTCGTAATATCGGTAATGAATATTTAAATAATGCACCTGTTAATCATTTTGCTGATTTGGATGTCATGTTAGTTGGTCATGTCGTTGGCAAAATTACCCAAAGCTTTGAGATTTATTGGGCTTCACCCCTATCCTTTGATATTGAAACACTTGTCAAACATGACAACAAAGATGACATCAGTGGCATCAAACCTGTGGTATTTGATGAACTTGAAAAAGTCAAAGACAGCTCAGATGCTGATCGTGAGCTACGCACTTATCGCCAAGCCATGCAAAATTCAACCATTGGGCAAGATTTACTCGCCCAGCAAGTACCATTTTTTTGGACAGAGATTGATTTGATAGCAGATAATGTTATCAAATTAAACGGTCACTCAGATCCTAATGAATTTTTGGTTTCACAGCTACAAACACAATTGGGTCAACCAAGCAAAAAACTCAGCATCATCTCTTCTTATTTTGTTCCTACCAAAGAAGGTATCGACACACTGATCACGCTTGCTAAAATGGGTGTTGAGGTGCATATTTTGACCAATTCATTTGATGCCACCGATGTTGGTATTGTACATGCAGGTTACGCACACTGGCGAAAGCAACTACTGGCGGCAGGCGTGCATCTTTTTGAGATTAAATCTAGTGCTCAGAGTATCCAAGATAACGAAAATCGTTTTTGGCGTACACGCCAGCACAGCACCACAAGTCTACACGCCAAAGCCTTTGCGGTAGATGATGATCAAATATTTATTGGTTCATATAATGTCGACCCACGCTCAGCCAATATCAATACCGAGCTTGGTGTTCTTATCAAAGATAGTAAATTGGCAGGACAGCTACACAAAGCTTTGAGTAATAGCCAAGCCATCACCCATCAAGCCTATGAACTAAAACTTGACGCCAAAGGTAATATTAATTGGCATACCATCGAAAATGGTCAACCAGTCATTTTGCATCACGAACCACACATGAATCATAAAGATCGTATTATCATTTGGCTGGCTGGACTGATGCCTATCGATTGGCTACTTTGATATTAATCATAAATATATACCATCTAAATGAAAGCTTGAACCAAATTGTATAAATAATACTAGTGTTTTGTATGTTTTATTTGTAGAATATCCATGAGCAATCAATGCTTTATGGATATTTAGTGTATCTGCTTTTGATAAGATCTTATGAAGCATCAGATTTGCAAGATATTATCGATACTTCGCACCATCAAACCGTATGTTTGATTGGTATTTCATGAGAAGATTATCATGCCAGCCAACCAATTACCCAGCCAGCACTATTTTAGTGCCATTCTCATTACAAGTCTCATCGCCAGCGTGGCTTTTTTTGACTTTGCTATTTTTATATATCTGTCTGATTTATTACGACAGATCTTTTTTGGTGGTACGGAGTATACTTGGCTTTCTCGCCTGCAGTTGTTTGGACTGTTTTCAGCAGGTTATATTGCCAGACCCTTGGGCGGTTTGATGATTGGCTACTATGGTGATACCAAAGGTCGCAGGCCTGCACTATTCATCAGTTTACTGGGCATAACAATATTCACTTTATTCATCGGGTTATTACCACAGTATAGTCAAATTGGCTTCATCGCCCCCATTATCTTTATCGTTGCTCGAGTTATCCAAAGTCTTGCCATTGGTGGCATCATGCCAAGCGTTTGGGTGTATGTCACCGAACATCTACCAACACGCCATATTGGCGTAGGTTGTGGTGCAATCTTATCTGGCTGTGTGCTGTCTTTGATTTTTTTAATTTTATTAATGAACTGGCTAGACGATACGCTAACTTGGGCACAGATGATGAGTTTTGGTTGGCGTATTCCGTTTATTTGTGGCGGTTTATTAAGCGTTATTTTAATCTTAATATCATACAAACACTTGCAAGAAACGCCCATTTTTTTAGAAGCACACTCTGAGCGGTCATTTCGCCCCAAACATGAGTCAATGCTTAGTAACATGAGTTTATCCACTTTGACCAACTCACAAATCAAGCAGCTTGATCATCTGCCAGCAATTGAGTTTCAGCTTTCTGAAGATACAAAAATGCCCGATCACAGCATAAGCCCAAGCTCAATGACACCACCACCCAAAATCAATGAGATAGATCAACGCACAGTCACAACAGCCATGCGACTGACCTCAAAACTAACCAGCTTTGCTAGGTCGTCAATCTCGTTTTTTCAAATCATTTGCAATAAAAATATGCTCATCAGTATTATTCCTGCCATAATGTTAATCAGTATTATGGTCAGTTTATTGATATTTACGCCAATTTTATTGGTAGATTTGATTGATGGTAGCTTTCGAATCTCTGAAACGGTTTTATGGTTTGGCAATGTGCTTGCAATTTTATTTATGGCAATTGGTTGCTTGATATTTGGCATTTTGGTGGATAGGCTTAATCCTGGTATTGTGCTAACTTTTGGTAGCCTATTCTTGGCGATGCAAGTGGCTTTGTTTTTTAATCATTTGCGTAATGGTGGTGAATATGGGTTGATATTTTTTGCCCTATTTGGATTTGCTTCAGGTATCATTGGTGCAATTCCTTCGGTTGTCGTGCGACTATTCCCTGCCAAGATTCGATTAACAAGCGTCAGTATCATTTATAATATCATCATCGCACTTATCGGCGGTTTGTTGCCGTTTGTTCTACATTCAGCCTCAGCTCATATCGCTTTTGCACCTATGATTTTCATCGTTTCATTATCGCTTTTAACAATGTTTATAAGCTTTTATATTTACTACATTCCTCGTACCGACCTTGATATGAATCGCTAAAAAACACCGCATGAGCCTAATCATGCGGTGTTTTATATTGATGTGTTGTATTTTAATTATTTTATTAAAATACAACAGTGTCCACGCCTGTACTGCCAGCTTTTAGCATTAGATCCGCTGACTGCGATGCAAATATACCATGGCAAACCACACCCACGATATTATTTAAGGTGAACTCCATCTTGGCAGCATCGGTAATATCAAGGTCATAGGTATCCAAAATGACATTGCCATAATCTGTCACAAACCCTTCACGATATACAGGATCGCCACCCATTGCCACCAATTCACGTGCCACATAAGAACGCGCTTGAGGCAAAACTTCAATTGCAACAGGGAATTTGCCCAGTGTATTGACGATTTTTGAGTCATCTACCATACAAATAAAACGATTTGAGGCGGCGGCAACGATTTTTTCTCGTGTCAATGCACCACCACCACCTTTAATCATATTGCCTTTAGCGTCAATCTCGTCAGCACCATCTATATATAAATCCAGCACACCCAATTGATTTAAATCATAAATCTCAATACCCAAGGCCTTTAATTTATCCTCGGTAACCTGTGAGCTGGCAACTGCACCCTTAAGACGCACTTTTGGTAAAAGCTCAATCAGGCAATTGACTGTACTGCCTGTACCAACACCTAAAATCATGCCATCTTCAATATGGCTTAAAGCAGCTTTGGCAGCAGATTTTTTTTGAGTAAGTTTTGGATCGGTTGCGGTCATGACTGTTTCCAATAAAAATTTATCTAATTTTACGCCAAAGTTACCAAAAACTAAACCATTTTTTATCAATTTGCTGATTTTCACTCACTTTAAGCCACTCATTTTATATCAAATCTAAAATTAACATGGCTAATATCCAAAATATGGTGGATAATCACGAAAATTTTTTGTAAAAATGTTACAATGCCGATTTATTTTTACTTTGATGAATTTGGGGAATTGGATGCAGGGAATCATCACATTATTACTTATTTTAAGTCCAATGTTTGTTGGTTTTGCACTACCAACATCACAAAAGTTGGCCGCATTTGGTGGACAGGCTCTGACTTATCTGATTTATCTTATTTTGATTGTCATTGGTATTGAGCTTGGTTTGGTGGATGATTTGGTGCAAAAGGTTGGGGACATTATCAAATATTTGGTTGTGTTAATCACACTGACCATTGGCTTTGGAGCGATTAGCTTGGTTTTTTTTGATAAATTCACTCAAAAAAATCAGTTATCTAAACACACACTACCCAACCAAAAACCCAAAATCAGCCTAAGGGGCAGTTTGGCTCAGCTCATTTGTTTGGCAATTGGATTTATGGCTGCTAAATTTTTACCAGCTGGATTTATACCACCTGAAAAGACGACCACCATCCTGCTAATGGCACTATTATTTTTGGTGGGTGTCAGCCTAAAAGGATCAGGGATTGGATTAAAGCAAGCCTTGGTCAATAAAACAGGTCTACAGGTCAGTGTCATATTTATTTTTTGTACCACCTTATCAGGCATCATTTTTGCAAGCATTTTTCATGAAGTCACGCTGATGCAGGGTTTGGCTTTGGCATCAGGTTATGGCTGGTATTCGCTATCAGGTACGATTATGACAGATGCTTATGGTGCGGTTTGGGGCAGCGTCGCCCTGCTTAATGACTTGGCTCGTGAAGTGATTGCCTTAATCTTTATCCCATGGGTCATGCGTTATTCGACATCTGTTGCTGTGAGTTTGGGTGGTGTAACCAGCCTTGACTTTACCCTACCAACCATCTTACAGGCGGGTGGTACACAGATTATGCCCATCGCCATCAGCTTTGGATTTATCGTTAATATTGTATCACCTGTGCTAATGGTGCTGTTTAGCTCATTTGGATGATTCATCAGGCACATTCAAAGCATTAAACCGAGTTACTTTAGCGATTGGCCCGCTCAATCAGCAGACGCATGACGGATGGTGACTTAGAAACTGCCTTGACAATCTCACTGCGTGCATGGCGTATCACAGAAATATTACTCAGTGCTGATGTATAAGCAAAATTAATCATAGAAAAGCTATGCATCATCAGCAAATTATGCCCTTTGACCGTGCGTTCATAATCGCTTAATAAGCGTGTGCTTAAGGGCATATTTTTGGCATGATACACATCTACCAATGCCAGCAATGCCTTCACATCAGATAAGCCCAAGTTAAGCCCCTGTCCTGCCAACGGATGCACCCCATGTGCAGCATCACCCATCAGTGCGATTAAACCCTTATGATAGCGATTGGCGGCTTGTGCAGATAGTGGAAAACTTGCGACCGACTGTATCTTATGAATATCCCCAAGTACATAGCCGCTTGCCAAAGCCAGCCTATTGATTAGGCTATCAGGATTTTGGTGGTAGTCGCTCAAATATGTCTCTGCAATCTGCTTGGGCAATGTCCAAACAATCGACTGCCATCGGCATTGATCATCTTGATTGAGATTGGCAATGGGTAATAGTGCCAAAGTGCCTGTTGGCAACATCACTTGGCGTGCTGTGTTACCATGTGGCTGATCGGTTCGTATGGCACAGCAGATGGCTTTTTGGTGATAATTTAAGGTATCTACCCCCACCCCCATCTCACGGCGTACCAAAGACGCACGGCCATCGGCACCAATCAATAGCTTAGCCTTCACCATCTTGGCTTGATTGTCAGCTTGATAGCGTATGCACACACCGTCAGGCATCTCATCAAAAGCCATGCCATGAGCCGCCAAGCTGATCTCATATTTTAAAGTTAAATTTTCATAAGCTTTTGCACGATGCCAAAGTGCTTCATCCAATACTGATGGCTCAACCATAGACCCAAGCATGATATTTTCAAAGGCGTGTTCATCTTGAAAAATCAATTCACCAAAATCATCTCTCGCCCATACATGCATTTGGTCATAATCGGCGCGTCTGGTGATACCGTCCCATACATCGGCACTTTTTAATAAATCGATACTGCTAAGATTGAGTGCATAGACTCTGGCATCTCGCTGAGCCAATCTCTGATCAAACGATGCCTTACTAGGGGTAGGCTTACTATCCAAAATAATGACCTGCTTGCCTCTTTTGGCAAGTAAAATGGCACAGACCATACCGACAACACCAGCACCGATAATGGCAATATCATATTGTTTTATTTGAGATTTTGGATAAGCCCATGAGCTTGGTGGATTGTCTGCTGGATGATTTTGAACGGTCATAATAATCAGATGCGGTAAAATATGGTTTATTTTACCGCATCTGCTTTTATTTTTCAGAGAAAATTTGACGCTGATAAGCTTGGGTTGTTAAATTCAACATTTATCCCAAATAAACCCCAAAGGTTCTACCTGCTTGGGGTTTATTTCAACGATAAACATCTGCCAACTGATAAGTCAGCAATTAGCAGCGATAATATAAATCAAATTCAAGCGGATGCACCGCTTCATTTAATTTATGAACTTCTTGCATTTTTAGATCAATATAAGCATCAATCATATCTTTGCTAAACACATCACCTTTTAATAAAAAAGCATGATCTTGTTTTAAAGCTTTTAAGGCAGTTTCTAGATTTTCTGCCACAGTCGGAATCAATGCTTCTTCTTCTGGTGGCAAATCATACAAGTTTTTATCAGCTGCCTCGCCTGGGTCAATCTTATTTTCAATACCATCAATGCCTGCCATCAACAATGCCGCAAAACACAAATAAGGATTTGCTGCAGGATCTGGGAAACGGGCCTCAATACGCACCGCTTTTGGGCTAGAGACATGTGGAATGCGAATGGACGCCGAGCGGTTTGATGCTGAATACGCCAATTTAATCGGTGCCTCAAAATGTGGTACCAAACGCTTATAGCTATTGACGGTTGGGTTGGTGATGGCATTTAACGCACGAGCGTGTTTAATAATACCACCAATAAAATACAATGCCGTCATTGACAAGCCAGCGTACTCATCTCCAGAAAAAGTATTCACACCCTCTTTTGAGATGGAAATATGTACATGCATGCCAGAACCATTATCACCAACAATCGGTTTTGGCATAAAGGTTGCTGTTTTACCAAATTGATTAGCGACATTTTGCACCACATACTTAAATTGCTGAACCTCATCGGCCTTTTTAACCAAAGTATTAAAAGACACACCAATCTCAAGTTGACCCGATGCCACCTCATGATGATGCACCTCGACACGACCCTCGCCCATGATATCTTCAATACGATCACACATAACTGCACGCATGTCGTGATAATAATCCATGGGTGCAGTCACCGCATAGCCACCTTTTAAAGCTGGGCGTTGACCATTATTACCCCAAGCATACTCTTTATTTGACGACCAAGATGCCGCTTCGGAGCTTATGCTGTGCTGTGCCCCTGATTCATCAATTTGCCACTTCACATCATCAAACACAAAAAATTCAGGCTCAGGACCAAAATAAGCCGTATCGCCAATCCCTGTTGATTTCAGATAAGTTTCAGCACGGCGTGCAATTGAGCGGGGGTCTTTTTCATAACCTTGCATTGTCGCAGGCTCAATCACATCACAGCTAACCACGACAGTTGGCGATTCATAAAAGGGATCCAAATATGCCGTTTTGACATCAGGAAGCAAAATCATATCCGAAGATTCAATTCCCTTCCAGCCTGCCACTGACGAGCCATCAAACATTTTACCATCTTCTAGCGTATCTTCGTCCACGGTCGATGCTGGAAAAGTCAAATGTAGCTCTTTGCCGTGCGTATCTGTAAAGCGAAAATCCACCCATTTCGCCCCTGATGATTCAATCAGGTCAAATAATTTGTTTGACATCGTACACTCCTGATTTTTTATTCAATTTTTAATTACGCTTGCTGACCTGATCAAGTATCAGCAATTAACCTAACAAGTATCATACGCTTTTTTTGGATAAAGGTAAAGGTGAAAACCCAACCAAACCCTTATTATTTATATAAAGAATAAATAACTATATATTTATAATTAATAAAAATATATAGATGGATATTTTAATTTTTTTATTTATAAGTATTTGATTATATTTATTTTATGTGTCTATTATAAAGTTATTGAATTTATGTAATATTAAATAAATTAAATAACTATTTTTATTATTTTTTTAGTAATAATAATATATGATGATATCATTAGTTTTTATTATGATATATTAGTACGCAGCATCACTGTGATTGTCATAAAAAAAATCGCACTCACAAGTGCGATCAGCGTCAAAAAGTATCAAAATTTTACGCAGTCAATCAGGCAGATTCATCTTGGTCGTGTCAGGATTTAGACCAAAATAAAATACGACTGTTGCCACCAAACTATTCACGCCAATAAACGCCCAATCCGGCCCATCATGATGTAATACAAATCGCCCAAGCAATACCGACACACCAAGCATAATCATAAAACATCCCAGCAAATAACCAATCATGATTGGGTGTGTGACACAAATGACCGCACCCGCCTGACGCTTGGGGTGTAATCGTTTAAGATTAATAAAAAAACCAATGGTATAAACAATGCCACCCATCAACAAATAACCTAAAAATCCCATACCATTTTTCCTTACCCTTTAGTACTTAAGCCCAAATCAGTGATTGGTTATGTTAAAACGCTTGTATTAAATTAATGCGTTTATCATCACAAGCGACTTGGTAGATGGTATTTACCGCACCCATTAAGGCAACAGCATAGCGACTATCAAGCATGGGATTGGTGTTCGTACTGGCATCATGCAGCTTAGCGATAACCAATAGCCCGTCAGGTCTTACGATAACCTGATCGGTGATATCATTGACTGATAAATTGATGGCATTGGTAGAAAAATACTTCCAGCCATCTTGTTTGGTGAGTACAAGCAGTGGCTCTGGTGTATCCCAAGCTTTGGCGGCATCGTTTGGTTCTTTCATTTGCATCTTGTAGCCGCCTTGTGCTTGACTGATCTTAATACTGGCAGGCGTATTTTTGTCAATGGTATAGCAGCCGATATAAAAGTCTTGTTTGGGATCTGTTGTTGCTGTCTTGGCTGATGTTGATACAGCAGGTTCATCACCACAAGCCACCAACATGACCATGATAAATACAACATTTGCAAAAAAGATGAGTTTCATTAAATTTTAATACCGTGATTAAATGATCATTCATGTTGCCATGATTGCTTGTCGCTATTGTACCTAGAAATTATATTTTTGGCTAGGTTTAAAATAACTGGAAAAGCAACTTAAAGTTAAGTAAAATAACTTCCCATTGTTCAATGTTTCATCTTCAACCCATTTTCTAAGCTTATTATCATGAATACAGCCAAGCGGTACCGATTATCTGTCGTGATGATTGTCAAAAACGAAGCTGACAATCTTAAGGTTTCTTTGCCTGCCATTGCCGATTGGGTAGATGAAATCATCATTTTAGACAGTGGCAGCACCGATGATGGTCAAAAAATTGCCCAAAGCCATGGGGCAAAATGGCATGTCAATACCGATTGGCAAGGCTTTGGCAGGCAGCGACAGCTTGCCCAAGCTTATGCCACAGGCGACTGGATTTTGGCATTGGACGCTGATGAAGTGGTGACACCACAGCTCAAAAACAGCATTTTAAAGGTCATCAAAAACCCCCCTACCGATACGGTTTATGGCATCAAACGGCTTGATTTTGTCTTTGGGCATCAAATTGATAATGCCTTATGGGGGGTTAAGGCCCATTGGCGACTGTATCCCAAAAAGTTTCAATATGACAACAACCTAGTGCATGAATCTGTGATATTAAATGACGCAACAACCAAAAAATTAAGTGGTTTTTTACACCACCACACCGCCCCCACGCCGCTGTTTTGGCTAAATAAACGCTTAGATTATGCCAAAGCATGGGCAGATGACAGGCACGCTCAAGGCAAAAAGGGCAAGTTTTATAAAGTTGTGGTTAATCCTTTATGGGCATTTATTAAACAATACCTACTTGACGGTCGATTCTTACAAGGTCGTTATGGGCTGATTTATTCATTATTTTTTACCCAATATACATTTAATAAATATGCCTGTCTGTATGATTTAACCCACAACCAAGCCGAACACGCTTTTTTACATTCGGTGGCGATGGCACAAAACTTAAAACCCATTAATGTCTCACAAAAAAAATCCACGCTGTCATTGGTGATGATTTGTAAAAATGAAAGTAAACATCTAAAAGCATGTCTAGAGACGGTGCATGATATCGTTGATGAAATCATTGTGTTAGACAGTGGCAGTACTGATAACACTCGCCAAATCGCCAAAAGTTATGGGGCAAAATGGCATGTCAATACCGATTGGCAAGGCTTTGGCAAACAGCGACAGCTTGCCCAAGCTTATGCCACAGGCGATTATGTGCTTGTGCTTGATGCGGATGAACGCCTTGACCAACCCTTGCGACAAGCCATTACCGACGTGCTCAAAAATCCTGTGCAAACCGATAAAGTATTTAGTGTGGCACGAGTTAATACCTTTTGTGGCATTGAGGTACAACCACGCTGGTGGTATACCGATAAGCTATCACGACTTTATGCACGCCAACATTTTCAATATTCTGATTTAAAAGTCCACGAATCACTCAATCAATATGGCAAGCCAAGCATGGTATTAGATGGTTATCTTAAACATTTAACCAACGACAATTTGCATCATTTTTTATTAAAAAATATCCGATATAGTGACGATTGGGCAAAAGATAAATTCACCCACAACAAAAACACATCACTCATCGCTGGTTTTTTTCGGGCGGTATTTTCTTTTATCCGAGAGTATGTCATTCGTGGCGACTTATTGGGTGGTGCTTATGGCTATATTCTTGCCATGGCATCGATGGGCTATACCCTAGATAAATATATCATACTATGGTGGTTAAACAATAAGGAGAAACCATGATACAAAATTTTGTCATCAGTGTAAAAACTGCCACAAAAAGAAGAGAACATATTATGTGTGAATTTGGCAAACAAGGCATTGCCTTTGAGTTTTTTGATGCAGTAACACCCACTGATATTAGCAAGTACGCCCAAAAGCTTTCAATCCCAATCATCAACAACCAAAGACTCACCGATGGCGAAAAAGCCTGCTTTTTAAGCCATGTAGCACTATGGCAACAGATGATTGATGAAAACTTGGATTATATGGCAATTTTTGAGGACGATGTCTATTTGGGGAATGATGCAGCTTGTTTTATTAAAAATGATTGGCTATATTTTGAGTTTGATATTATAAAACTTGAAACTCAGCATGAATTGGTTCATATTGGCAAAAGTATCCATCACCATGGTAACAGAACGCTCAACCCTCTAAAAAGCACCCATGTCGGCACCGCTGGCTATATTATCAGCCAGTCAGGTGCTAAGCGGCTACTAGAATTTATTAAAAGTATTGATGAATATGAATATTATGCCATTGACCATGTCATGTTTGGTGCTTATCTCTCTAAGGGCAAAGTACTACAGTTATGCCCTGCACTGTGCCAGCAGTCAGACAGTCAGATAAAAAATCTAGAAAGTCAGTTGGAGCAGGATAGAAAAAATCACCAGTATATTTATCATGCCAACGAATCGCTATACACCAAACTCAACAAGATAGTCAAACGCTTTTATAGAAGTTTTGGAAAACGATTTTTTTATATTACTGTCGCATTTCGCTGATTAATTAATGACCATAAAATTTTATTCATCTGACATTTTTTGACGAGCTTTAATATTTGATTTTGAAATGGGTCGTGATGGGTTTAGGCTCTCACCTGCCAAAACTTTTTCATAACAGTCTAAATAAGCGTTTGACATAGACAAATGACTAAAATGTCTCTTAGCATGTTCATGGCACGCAAGGCGGTCAAATTGTGCCACATCTTTAAGGGCTTCACTTAAAACCGCATAACTGTCTGACAAAAGCCCCACTTCTTGGGTAACAATATCAGGCATTGCCCCAAAAGGTGTGGCAAATACAGGACAGCCCAAATATAGGCTTTCAATGACCGCAAGCCCAAAAGGCTCATGCCACAACACAGGAAAGATTAACGCTTGTGAGTTGGCAATTAGCTCATTTTTCTTTACTCCGCCAACCATTCCATGAAAATGCAATCGTGAAGATAAATAACAATAGGGATTGCGACGGATATTAAAGCGACCACCTCCCAAAATATGCAATGGTTTGCTTGCTTTTTTTGCAATGCGTACCGCACCTTGTAAGTTCTTAATACGCCAAGATGCTTTGGCTAAAAAATGGCAGTAATCTTTTGGCTTAAAATTTGGCTCGCCATAATCAGGCCAGTATAATCCATTATGCACATAACAAGTTGCGTGATTATTTTCGGCATGTTTAGAAGACAGATAAATGGTGTTGATTGGAAACTCTTTTTCAACTTCACTGTTACTGTGCTCTGTGCAAACAAAAGGTTTATGTAACTCACCTTCATAAGGAAAGTGAAAATGTACCATATCCGCCCAGTCATCAATTTGCTCATGTAATGGCTTTGACTCATCAAAAACCTGCACATAAGGTGCATGATTGGCATTGGCTTTGAGTAAAAAACGCACCTGATGCCCCAAGGCAGTTTGCCCTTGATACAATGCCCATAATACTCTTTCTGTACCGCCATAATCATTCGGTGGTATCGGCAATGAAGTTAATAATACATGTAAAATTTTCATGGTCAAGCCACCAAATGAAATTGGGTGGGTAGATTCTGTGTTACGCTTGGTTCTTGGTCATGTAGCGACTCACCATTGAGTACTTTATCATAATAGTGAAGATAATTTTGACTCATGACCAAATGATTAAAGTTATCTTGAGCGTATTCATGGCAATGCTTACGATTAAATATGGCGATGTTTTTGATTGCCTCTACCATCTCTGATTTGCTTTGGGTGCTAATGCCCACCTCTGGGATAATCAGCTCTGGCAATGAACCACACCGACTGCCAATGACAGGACAGCCCAAATATAAGCTTTCAATCATCGCAAGCCCAAACGCTTCATAATTAAGTACTGGAAAAAGCAATGCACTTGAATTTTTAATGACCTCATTTTTTTTATCCCCACCAAGCATACCATAAAATGTCAAATCAGCCCCTTGGTAATAATAAGGTTGATACTTGCCTGCTTTATATTTTAAAGAGTAGCGTTTACTGCCGATAACATGTAACGGTCTGCCTGCTTGACGGGCGATGGTAACACTATCTTTGAGATTTTTATCTTTATACTTCGCATTTGCCAAAAAATGTACATAATTTTTTGGCATATTTAAATTCGGCTGACCATAATCTGCCCAATACAGCCCATTATGAACATACGCTTGCCCACCACTTCTCTGGGCGTGTAATTTTCCCAAAAAAATGGTATTTTTAGGAAAGCTAGCAGGTGTGATTTGTTGATTGTGTGTGGTGCAGACAAAAGGTGTCGTAATCTCACCACGATATAAAAAATGAAAATGAATGATGTCCGCCCAACCTTCCACCTGTTTTTCAAGGCTAATATTAGGATTAAACACCAAAGCATCAGGGTGCTTATTGTCATGCTTGGTTAAAAATTTAACTTCATGCCCCAAGGCAGTTTGCCCTTGATACAATGCCCATAATACTCTTTCTGTACCGCCATATTTGGTCGGTGGAATGGGCATGCGAGTGAGTAAAACATGTAATATTTTCATAAATGAGCAGTGCAATAAGCCTAAAATTGACAAATGATAATTTACATCATATATTAACAGAAATTTTTTAAAAAACAATTCAATCATCTTGCAAACCATCATCACTTGGCTTTAAATAATAGCTCAACATTCAGTACAAAAACAGGTATATTATTATGTCTTATCCCAACCAAAATTTACCGATAATTCATGCATTATGGATTGGTGATACACTCGGAAAACTCTCCGCTGCTTGTTTGTCTTCTTTTGTTCAACAAGGGCATCGGGTATGTTTACATGCCTACACACCCATCAGTGATGTGCCATCTGGTATTGATATATGCGATGCTAACTTAATTATTCCCAAAGAAAAAATCATCAAGCATAAAGCCACAGGCAGTTATGCGTTATTTTCTGATATTTTTCGTTATGAGCTATTAAATAAGACAAATCATGGCATCTATGTTGATTGTGATGTGTATTGCTTAAAACCCATAACCATGCCCAATCATGGTTATCTTTTAGGATATGAAGATGATACTAAAATCAACGGAGCAATATTGGCCCTGCCCAAAGAAAGTGAGTTATTACATGCCTTATTAAAATCAGCTTACGACCCCTATTTTGTACCACCATGGTATAAATCTAGAAAACAAAAAATACTTAAAATACGCAAACAATTTGGATTTTCAAGACATGTTGCAAACATGCCATGGGGTGTGATTGGGCCTGATGCCATCACATACTATGCCCAGCACTATCAGATAGCTCATTTTGCCCAAAGTATTGATGTTTTTTATCCCATCCATCATCACTGTATTGGGCATCTATTAAATTCTCGTTTATCTATCAAAGATATTATCACGCCTGACACATTGTGTATTCATCTGTATCAAGAAAGACTAAGGCACCTTGACTTATCTTGCCTGCCCCAAAATTGCATTTTAGATAAGATCATCAATTCACACTAAAACAGACCAAATAACCGTCAAGACCTTAAACAAATAGTTAATCTTAAAAATACGCTTAAATTATCATTCATGATTTAAGCGTCAATCGTCTAATTTGTACAATTAGGTACAGTCACCTAATCATATCTATCAATCAATTTGCAGATAAAATTAGCCATTATACCTAAAAATATCCACTTATGATAAAATACCCCAATCAATATGTACCGATAATAAAAAGCCAAGTTAAAACGGTCAATAAATTTAACCAATATTTGGTAGATTTTAATGGGTAAAAATTAGCCATCAGCTTGGTCAATTTTACCCATTGACATGATTGTTTCAATGTATAATCATTAATTTATATTATAAATCCAATTTGGAAAGTCAATGCTACACAACCTTACCTTTGGTCTGTTTTCTAAAAAAGACACCGCAAGTTTTATGCAACTGATGGTTTATGTTAAACCTTATAAAATGCGTATCATGTTTGCTTTACTTGCTATTATTGGAGTGGCATTCACAGAAAGCTATTTAGCGGCATTCATTGCACCACTTGTCAACCAAGGTTTTGTTTTACCTGACGGTACAGATATGCCCATGCTGATTGGCGATGGTATATTAGAAAAGCTTAAGTATTATGTAGATAGTTTTCAGCATGCCATTTGGGGTACCAAGCATAAAATTTGGGTTGTTCCGCTATTTTTTATGGGTTTGGTCATTTTTCGTGGTATATGTCGTTTTATCAGTGCTTATCTGATGGCATGGGTAGCCACGACTGCGATTGGTCATCTGCGACAAGATATGTTTGATAAAATGTTGTTATTGCCATCAGAGCAGTACCAAAGTATGTCATCGGGCGAAATGTTGATGAACATGGTACAAATGGTAGAAAATTCTATCAATCATGCCAGCGGTGTTTTTATTGTTTTAACACGAGATACCTTAATTGTCATTGGGCTGGTTTGTGTACTATTTTATTTAAATTGGCAACTTGCCTTACTGATCATGGTCATGTTTCCAATTTTATCGGGGTTATCACGCTATTACCGTAATCGCCTAAAAGGTGTCATTAATAATGCCCAAAAAAGTATTGGTTCTTTAAATACCGTGATTAACGAAACCCATCAAGGTCATCGAGTCATTAAGCTGTTTGGCGGGCAAAAACACTCAGCCAATAAATTTAATCAAGTCAATACGCTCATCGTTCGACTTGGCAAAAAAATCAGTCAAGCAGATGCTGCACGCTCTCCCATCAGTGAAGTTGTTGGCTCAACCGCTTTGGCGGTGGTGATATTTTTTGCCTTATGGCAAAGCCAGCAAGGCATGACAACCATTGGCGAATTCATGGCGTTTATTGTGGCAATGATGCAAATGTTTGGTCCTATTAAAAATCTTGCTAATATTAGCATACCGATGCAGACAATGTTTCTGGCAGCCGATTCGGTGTGTGCTTTTTTGGATACCAAATCCGAGACCGATCAAGGTACAACCAAGCTTGGCAATGTCCAAGGTTATATTCATTTTAATCATATCAGCGTACAGTATGGTAATGAAACAACCAAAGCTTTGGATGATTTTAATCTTGATATCCGCCCTGGCGAAAAAATCGCTTTTGTTGGGCGATCAGGCTCTGGTAAGACAACTGCCATCAATCTGCTACCACGCTTTATCAATCCTGTTGCTGGTGAGATTTTGTTGGATAATATTAATATTCAAGAGGTTGATCTTGCCAATCTAAGAAGTCAGTTTGCCTTAGTCTCTCAAGAGATTTTTTTGTTTGATGATACTTTATTTGAAAATGTGCGTTATTCACGCCCAGCTGCGACCGAAATGGAGGTGATGGCAGCTTTGCAGGCCGCCAATCTCACCGAATTGGTTCATAAACACCCCAAAGGCATACATCAACCGATCGGTACTAATGGCAGTCTTTTATCAGGAGGTCAGCGTCAGCGGGTATCTATTGCACGCGCCATCTTAAAGGATGCACCAATTTTGCTACTAGATGAGGCAACCAGCGCGCTTGATAATGAGTCTGAGCGTCTTGTACAGCAAGCACTTGAGCGTCTCATGACAGGACGCACCAGCATCATTGTGGCACACCGCTTAAGCACCATCGAACAAGCTGACCGTATCATCGTCATGGACGGTGGAAAAATCATCGAAGAAGGCTCACATACGGAGCTTTTGGCAAAAGGTGGATATTATGCCATGTTGCACAATACCTCAAATGCGATTTGTGGTCAATCGATTTGATGCATGCTTATTGTATGATTATCCTTGATTAATTATCTCTGCTCAAAAGAAATATTAGTATGCTAATCAATCAGTTGGATAAAAAGCACATGGCAAACTACAAGCTTGCCATGTGCTTTTTTTAATAGTATGGTTGGTATCATCATATGATGATGTTTCATGCTATTATAAATTACAATTTGGTAACTTCTTCAGCCTGTAGACCTTTATCGCCAGTTGTTACAACAAATTCTACCGCTTGACCTTCTTTTAGTGAGCGATAGCCTTCCCCTTGAATTGCACGAAAATGCACAAAAACATCTTCGCCAGTCTCACGCTGAATAAACCCAAACCCTTTGGCGTCATTAAACCACTTTACAACACCTTGTTCTTTAGACATAACAATTTTCCTTAAATGCTCAACAAACTGAGCTACTTCATTACCAAAAGAGGCTGATGGTTTCATCATATCATCAGCCTACCAAAAATCATGATTGATTTTGAAATTTCATCTTAACATTATTTTCATCAAGAACAAAGGCTTAATACAATAAAATTTTATAAATAGTGAACATTTATTTTTAAAATGATTAATTGTGTTAACTCAAAATCTTGTATTTAAACCATTTGCCAAAATTGCTTAAATTGGCTACAATAATTTTTTGGCAAATGCAGTTAACTTTATGACCATTCAAACCACCAAAAAAGTCGCTTTGATTAATGGACCTAATTTACATCTTTTGGGTATCCGAGAACCTGAAATTTATGGCTCAGTTACTCTGACAGATATCACCAATCGCTTAACATCTCAAGCGATATCACATGGAATTGAGCTAATCGCTTATCAATCAAATCACGAAGGTGCGATTGTCGATTTCATCGGTGAGTGTGGGCTTTTATCATCCGATCCTGTTGACGGTGTTATTATTAACCCTGGGGCTTATACACATACTTCTGTGGCGATTCGTGACGCTTTATCAGCCATGGATAAGCCATTTATCGAGGTGCATTTATCAAATATTCACTCGCGTGAACCTTTTCGTAGTCACTCTTATTTGTCTGATAAAGCAGTTGGTGTTATCTGCGGTTTAGGTGACATGGGTTATACGATGGCAATGGACTGGTTTATCAAGCATCTTAACCAGCCATTTGGTAAAATTTATGTTCAGGGTACTGATAAATTAACAGCCTAATGTAAAAATCAGGCTGTTAATGATCATACCAATTATACCAATGGGTTGATTATAGGGATTTTATACGGCTTATCTTTTTGATCTGTCTTCTGACGCTCATCAGAATTATCGCCTTCTTGCTGAAATTTTGGATTAAAGCTTTGAACCAAAGGATTGATTGGCAGGCCCATTTTATCAAGCTCATCAGTCACACCTGATTGGATATTATCGCCCTCAAATAAACGCTCATCATCATTACGATCAAGCGTTAAATGCTCAAAATCAAATAAATTTCGGTCAGCAAGCTGGCTTGGTGCAACATTTTGCAAGGCTTTAAACATGCTTGCCAAACGCTTGGGGTGGGCATTATCCCACTCACGCAACATATCATTAATCATGGCACGCTGTAGATTTTCTTGTGAGCCACACAAATTACAAGGAATAATGGGGAATTTTTTATAATTGGCATATCTAATAATATCTTTTTCGGCAACATACGCCAGTGGGCGAATGAGTATATTTTGCTTATCATCTGATAGCAGTTTGGGCGGCATGGCTTTTAAACTACCCCCATGAAATAAGTTTAAGAAAAAAGTTGCCAAAATGTCATCACGATGATGACCAAGTGCCACTTTGGTTGCACCAATTTGCTTGGCAAACCCATAAAGTGAACCACGGCGTAGGCGTGAGCAAGCTGAACAATAAGTTTTGCCCTCTGGTACAACAGATTTGACGATACTGTAAGTATCTTTTTCTAGAATATAATAAGGAATGCCTTGCTCTGACAAGTAGCGTGGTAATACTTCTTCGGGGAATCCAGGTTGTTTTTGGTCAAGATTGACCGCCACTACCTCAAAATGAATCGGTGCAATGCGTTTTAAGAATAACAAAATATCCAGCAAAGTGAAGCTGTCTTTACCGCCAGAAATGCACACCATGACAACATCGCCATCTTCAATCATCTTAAAATCACGAATTGCCCAAGAAACCTCTTTTCTTAGCTTTTTTTGTAATTTTTTAAATCGACCAGATGTGATACCATCATCAAGCTCATGAGGCTCATCATCTGGCGGTAATCCATCATCGCCATCTTCTGTCATATGAACGGATTTACCCAAAAGAACATCGGCAATATGTTGCTCGTCGGTGGTTTTTGCTTGAGAATGCTCAATGTGTGAATTTGTCATAATCTACTCTGTTTTAGCTTTTTTTCTTAATTGTATATCGTTTTTCGCCTTGCAGATTGGCTTCGGCAAGTTTATCAGTCAAACGCTTGGCTAAATTTTCATCTGCTGATTTTGGATTGACATAAACTCGTTTTATGTTTGGTTGATTTGGCGTATGTTCGCTATGATTTGAACGGCGAGCATTAGGCGTCGCTCGTTTTGCGGATTTATCAAAATGACCAAAGCGGTCAGTGTGCGATTTTTTGCCATCTTTGCCAAACTTTTGATGAGGTTTTTTATCAGTGGTTTGATTGCGTGTTTTAGTAAAACGCTTGGGCTGATCATGGTTTTTGGGCATGTGATGCTGTGCATTTTGATCCATGGTCTTATTGGTGATAACGGTCATAGATTTGACTGCATTTTTATGGCGAATCTCATAACTGCGATGGATGGGTTTTTTTAGATCAAAATCAAAACCAATGGTTTCATGCGTGATATCTTTGACATCATATCGTGCCATCAAACTTTCGTCAAATTCAAAACGGGTGTAATTATTGCTAAAGTATAAAACACCGTCCGCAGTCAAGCGATTCATCGCACGATTGATTAATGCCACATGATCTCTTTGGACATCAAATGTCCCTTTAAATTTTTTGGAATTAGAAAAAGTTGGCGGGTCAATAAAGATGACTTCATATTGTTCGGTATGGTGTTTTATCCATTCAAAAACATCGTGTGCGATGAATTGATACTTCTCACCATCATCATAAAAAGCATCAAGCACCAGCCCATTTAGGGCAAAATTTTGTTTTCCCCAATCCAAATAATTGGCAGACAAATCCACACTGGTTACCGATTTTGCACCTGCCAAAGCTGCATGAACAGAAGCCGTACAGGTGTATGAAAATAAATTTAACACTCGCTTGGCACGGCTAGCATTGCCGATTTTGGCACGCATATGACGATGGTCAATAAATAGTCCTGTGTCCAAATAATCAGTGAAATTAACATAAAAATAAGCACCAAGCTCACGCACCACCCACATTTTTTTGCGTTTGGTGGCGTTGTCGTTTTTGGTATATTGCTCATTACCCGACTGCTTGGCACGCGTCTTGATAAAAATGGCTTCACGAGATACGCCAAACACCTCTCGAGTAGCTTGCAGAACAAGATTAAAGCGAGTTTTGGCGACATCAGCGGGAATTTGTTTGGGTGGTGCGTATTCTTGTACATGAATTTTATCGCCATAGACATCAATCGCAACATTAAAATTTGGTAGGTCAGCGTCATAGACACGCAGGTTGGTCACGCCTATTTTGGTCGCTTGTCTTTTAAGATTAGATAAATTTTTTTGTAAGCGATTAATAAAATCTTGAGCATCTGGATGGATAATCTCTTGTTTTTGCCACTCAAAAATTAGGGCAGATGGCTCAGACAAGCTCAGCTCACCATGGCGAAAATACACCGTCAAAGCACCATTATGGCAACGCAAAGTCTGAGGACTTATAATTGGTAAAGTATCTGCATGCTCAACATGACTTGCCAAGACCGCTATCGTGGCATCAATCGCTTGTCCTGTATTGGCAGAAACTGACCGCATGGCAGCGGCAATATGCAATCCAAGCCCATGATATAAAGGTTTAATAAAGTCGGTATCCCCCAATCGCTCTCCATAGGGTGGATTGGTGATGATTAAAGGCTTTGAGCAAGTCAAAGTGGATAAAAGCTTAGGCAGCCGATATAAAGCACGCTGGGCCAAGGTGACTTGATCTAATATGGGGCTAAGCCCTGCCGCTATCAGATTTTTATGGCAAGCCTGTACCACATAAGCATCGGCATCGCAGGCAATCACTGTCAAAGGATTGTTTTGCAGATGTGATAAACACGCATGAAATCGCTGTGTGGCATCGGACACCATCTCATCCCACAGTTTATCATCATGATGCTGCCAGCAATAAAATCCAAATTCATCAGCTGCCTTTTCAAGCCCAACAGGATAATCCGCACGCATCAGTAATGCTTCGGTGATGAATGTGCCTGAGCCACACATCGGATCGATGATGGCATCATGAATGCCTTGATGCCAACCGCATTCATACAACAGTGCCGCTGCCAAATTTTCTTTGAGTGGCGCTGCGGTATTAGCAACACGGTAGCCTCTGCGATGTAAACTGACACCCGATAAATCCAAAAAAATTTCGGCAAATTTATGGTTGGCTGTCGCAAAAATCTGAAAATCAGGCTGCTTGGCATCAACATCAGGCCGTGCACCAAAAGCACGATTAAAGGTATCTGCAATGGCATCTTTAATGCGTAAAGTGGCAAATTGTTGATTGACCGATAGGCGTTTGTCAGTCGAAAGACGAATCGCAAAACGATGTTCAAGCCCAAATAAATTTATCCAATCAATACGACTGGCAAATTGATATAATGCCTCAGGCACATCCTCATCCAATACTTCAACAGGTTGGTTGGTTGTAGCTTGCGATAATTTCTGTTTAAAATGATATTCGCCAAGCGGCAATAAAACACGGCTGGCCACTCGGCTATATAGGCAAATGTGATAAAATTTTGCCAAATCCACAATGACTGCCACACGCCCTGCACGCAGCACATCGCTTGATAAGCCAAAACTGTTCAGTTCGATTTGCAAGGCAGCCTCAAGACCATCGGCACAAGTCACAATGACTGTAAACTCATTGACATCAAAGTTTTTAAGATCGGCAAAATAAGAAGGTCTGTGCTGAGTCATAAAAGTCCAAATTTTGGTTTGAAATAACAGAGTATTATAGCATAAACCATGATAGCAATTTAAAAAATATGAACCGCCCATGTTCTTAGGCGATTCATATTTTTAGATGTTTTTTAGATATTTAAATTTTTTGTTCATCATCTTCAAATTTGAACCGCTGTGCTTGATCACCGTCTGCAGTCATGATCAGCTTCATATAAGGAAATGGCACCTCAATACCTGATTCATCAAGCGCTCGCTTGATTTTTTCATTGATATTTTCTTTAATGATTGGAATTCTAGCGACCGAAAGTGGTGCTACCCAAAAACGCACAATCAAATAAATACCAGACTCACCAATCTCTGATACTGTCGCAAGTGGTGCAGGATGTTTTAAGACCACTTCATCTTTTTGTAGTGTTTTCATAATCACACTTCTGGCTGCTGTGATGTCTGCGTGTAATCCGATGCGAGTTTTAACATCAAAGCGAATCATTTTTTTGGAAGTTAAATTAACGACCTCGGATGAGGCAACCGTTGAATTTGGAATGATAATAATGATATTATCACGGTCAAGAATTTGGGTAGCTCGCAAGGAGATTTTAACCACACGACCTTCTTTTTCACCCAAGCGAATCCAATCACCAACTTGAAACGACTGTTCAACCAAAATCACGACACCAGCGATAAAATTAGCAAGGGTGCTTTGAGACGCCCAGCCAACCGCAAGACCAGCAATACCCAAACCTGCGACAATGGAAAATATATCAAAGCCAAATTTTGCCATGACTGTGGCAAAAGCAAGTGCCAGTATCATGACCAGTAGTAGATTTTTTAAAAGCTGTTCAATGGAAGCATTCAAATCATAATGCTTTAGTACACTGCTGACCATTTGACCACTCAACGCCCAAAGCACATAATAAAAACCCGCCCATGTTGCTGCTTTGGCTGTGGCTGTGACAGTTTTATCAGTGATGCCAATTTGTGACATGACCGCAAGCAAGCTGGTCATAAACCATAAGTATCGCAAAGTCGCACGAGCGATACGCGTATAGCGATAAGGCAGACCAAATAATTTTCGTACAGTTTTAACGGTATAAACCAAAAACCAATAGATAAATCCCACCAGCAGAAGCAAAATGATGATTTTAATGCCGCTACTTAATATCGATAAGCCGATGTGTGCTAAGGTTAGCTTTTGATCATCCAACGATCCGCCAAACAGTTGGTAGATATTTTGGTATAGCTCTTTTAAAATTCTTTCAAAAAATTCAGCGATTTTTGGTGTCGTCATGACGAATATCGTACGGCTTATGAATAAAGTTAAATACAATAAAATACAATCAAGCAGGAAAAATAAGCACAAAACCCTTAAGGTAACATACCTCAAGGGTGTGAAATTAGATGAATTTATGCGTAATCGTCTGCTGGTTGGTTATTTTTATCTGCCAAAAAGAACCAAGTATCAAGCACTGAATCTGGATTTAAAGAAACCGAGTCAATACCTTGCTCCATCAGCCAATAGGCCAAATCGGCATGGTCTGAGGGGCCTTGACCGCAGATACCCACATATTTACCAGCCTTATTGCAGGCATTAATCGCTAGGCTTAGCATTTTTTTGACAGCAGGATCACGCTCATCAAATAAATGCGACACAATACCAGAATCACGATCAAGACCTAATGTCAGCTGAGTTAAATCATTTGATCCAATTGAAAAGCCATCAAAATATTTTAAAAATTCATCGGCAAGCACTGCATTGGTTGGCAACTCACACATCATGATAATTTCAAGCTCATTATCGCCACGCTTTAAGCCATTTTTTTCAAGTAGTTCAATCACTTGCTTGGCTTCGCCTGTCGTGCGTACAAATGGAATCATAATTTTAACATTGGTCAAGCCCATGTCATCACGCACATATTTTAACGCACGGCATTCAAGTTCAAAGCAGTCACGGAAATTGTCTGACACATAACGGCTTGCCCCACGAAAACCAAGCATTGGGTTTTCTTCTGAAGGTTCATACAGCTTACCACCAATTAAATTGGCATACTCATTTGACTTAAAGTCACTCATACGCACAATCACAGGCTTATCACGGAATGCTACCGCCAAAGTTGAGATGCCTTCAATCAATTTATTGATATAAAATTCCACAGGAGAATTATAGCCTGCCATCCGTTCTTGAACGGCTTGCACGGTTTCTTGTGGTAGCGTATCAAGGTTTAATAAAGCTTTTGGATGTACGCCAATCATGCGATTGATGATGAATTCAAGTCGAGCCAAACCCACGCCTTGGTTGGGAATCTGTGCAAAGCCAAAGGCACGGTCGGGGTTACCCACATTCATCATAATCTTAAAGGCAAGTTCGGGCATGGTGCTGATTGAATTACGCTGAACTTCATAATCCAAAATGCCTTCATAAATAAAGCCAGTATCGCCCTCTGCACAAGAAACTGTCACCTCATGACCATCAACCAAAACTTCGGTTGCATTGCCTGAACCAACAATCGCAGGCACGCCCAATTCTCGTGCGATAATGGCAGCATGGCAAGTGCGTCCGCCACGGTTGGTGATAATCGCACTGGCACGCTTCATCACAGGTTCCCAGTCAGGGTCTGTCATATCAGAGACCAACACATCGCCATCTTGCACTTTGCTCATTTCAGTTAAGTTGGTCACGATGCGTACTTTACCACTGCCGACACGCTGACCAATTGAACGCCCTTCTGTCAAGACTTTAGCACCTTTTGAGTTGATGACATAGCGTTCCATGTGGTTTTTGTCTTGACGAGATTTAACTGTCTCAGGACGAGCTTGTACGATAAAGATTTCACCACTATCGCCATCTTTTGCCCATTCAATATCCATCGGACAACCGTAATGTTTTTCAATAATCATGGCTTGTTTGGCAAGGCGGGTTAGCTCTTCACTGCTTAAAGCAAATTGATGACGCTCAGCTTTATCAACATCGACAATTTTGGTCGATTTGGTGGTACTGCCTTCATCGCCATAAATCATTTTCTTTTGTTTAGAACCCAAATTACGGCGTATAACTGCAGGGCGATTTTGTTCAAGCAATACTTTTGATAAATAAAATTCATCCGGATTGACCGCCCCTTGGACGACCATCTCGCCTAAGCCATAGCTTGCTGTGATAAACACCACTTCATTAAAGCCTGACTCGGTGTCAAGCGTAAACATGACGCCAGAAGTACCCGTTTCTGAACGCACCATACGCTGAATGCCTGCGGACAACGCCACGCCTGCATGCTCAAAGCCTTTATGCACACGATAGGCAATCGCACGATCATTATAAAGACTGGCAAAGACCTCTTTGATGGCGATAAGCACATTATCAATACCACGAATGTTCAAAAAGGTTTCTTGTTGACCTGCAAAAGAGGCGTCGGGCAAATCCTCAGCCGTGGCTGACGAGCGTACAGCAACGGCGATATCTTCACCTTTGGATAATTCTGCAAAAGCGGTACGAATTTCATTTTCTAAATCTTTTGGTAGCTCTTGTTCGATAATCCAGCTACGGATTTTGGCACCTATTTGGGTTAATAAATCCACATCATCGACATCCAAACCCTTAAGTTCGGTATTGATTTTATCAAGCAAGCCTGTTTCATTCAAAAAGCGGTTAAACGCATCTGCCGTGGTTGCAAAACCATTAGGCACATTAACGCCCAAGCCGCCCAAATGGCTAATCATCTCGCCCAATGAGGCATTTTTACCGCCGACAATGTCAACATCATTTTTACCAAGTTGATTAAAGGTAATGACTTGGACTTGCTTGTTCATAGTTAGCTCCGATTGGTGAACAAAAACTTTGGCATGATGTTACCCACGCCTTTGTCAAAGAAATGATACCAAAGATTTTTGGGATATTTTTAGCGATTATAGCGATAAATGTGCCATTTCTCAATCAATTTATCTATTTATTCATAATAAAAATATACCCATCAATGATAAAAATAATGTCTCTAATAATATCTCTAAATGACAGCCACGCTCTTTAAAGTTCATCTGCCCATGGCGTGCAAAATTGCTTTTTTATGTTATAATCAAACACTTATTTTGGTTTAATGATGAAGTACTGACATGTATGTCCACACGCCCACACCTGCTCAACAAGAAAAACAGTCAAATATCCGAAGTGCTTTTTTTATTTCTGATGGGACAGCGATCACCGCTGAAACCTTGGGAAAATCATTGCTAAGTCAGTTTAGCGATGTGGAATTTGACATTCAGGTCATTCCTTATGTTGATACGCCACTTTTAGCGCGTGAAGCCGTTCAACGCATTAATAACGCTTATCAATCCAGCAATCTACGCCCTTTGGTATTTGATACCATTGTCTCGGATGATATTCGTGAAATTATCAATGCTGCCGATGCACACAATTTAGACATCTATGAAGGTTTAATCAATCGTATCGCCACCGAAATCAACCACAAACCCAACCCTCATACTGGCATGGCACATAGCAGAGTTGATTCAGATGATTATAAGGCACGCATTGATGCGGTGCATTTTGCGCTTGATAATGATGATGGGGCTCGTACCAACCACTATGATGGTGCTGATATTATTTTGATTGGTTTATCACGCTCAGGCAAAACACCAACTTCTTTATACTTAGCACTACAATATGGCATCCGTGCCGCCAACTACCCTTTAACTGAAGAAGACTTAGACACCAGTCAATTGCCAAGAGTGCTAAAACCATATCACCATAAACTTTTTGGTTTGACCATTGATACAGAACGCCTAGTACGCATCCGCCAAGAACGCAAAGCTGGTAGTCGCTATGCAAGTTTGGCACAATGTCAAGAAGAACAAAGGGCCATTCAAGCCATTTATAGTCACCAAAAAATCCCCAGTTTGAATGTCTCTGAAATGTCTGTTGAGGAGATTGCCACCCGTATTTTACAAATTACAGGCCTAAAGCGGCGGATTGGTGTTTAAGCATTGGCATAAATTGATGGTTCATCATTTAAGCCAACTGTGTCAAAAGCTTCTGATTATTTGACTTATCGTCTCAATTTAGCTTGATCGCTTAATGGACTTACCACCAAAACGCACTCGCCAGACATTTAGGATCGTTGCAACCAACAAAACCATGATTAAGGATTATTTATGTCAAAAAAACCCAAAACCACCCAAGATACCGACCCAGTCGCCTTGATTGAAACCGCTCCACAAACAAAAAAATCTCAAACTTTTGAGCATGTAGAGAACGATCAAACCCATCCTAGTCTCATCAGTCCTTTAGATGGTCAGCGTGTGGGTTTGGATCGCTCCAATAAAAACAAAATAAAGCACAATTATGAATATGATGCCATCGTCATTGGTGCAGGCCCTGCTGGTGAAGCGGCTGCAATGAAACTTGCTAAGTCTGGGCATCGTGTTGCCGTCATCGATCCGCGTGACCAAGTCGGTGGTAATTGTGCACATGTTGGTACTATTCCAAGTAAGGCACTGCGTCAGTCTGTTTTTAATATTATTAACTTTCGCCGAGATCCTTTGTTTAAACAAAATAAAGATAGCTATCAAGTTCCACTAAGTAAAGTCTTAAGTCGTGCGCGTGAAGTTATCCGTCATCAGGTCAATACGCATAAGCTTTTTTATGAGCGTAACCAAATTCAAGTCATTCATGGTTGGGGCAGTTTTATTGATGCACATACGCTAGAGGTGTACATCAATGATCAGGAGCCTACCAAAACCATTACCTTTAATCAGGCAATCATTGCGGTTGGTTCTCGTCCTTATCGCCCTGAGATTTTAGATTTCGATCATCCACGCGTCTTTGACTCTGATAAAATCCTACAAATGGATTATATTGCCCGCAAAATCATCATCTATGGTGCTGGTGTCATTGGCTGTGAGTATGCCTCTATTTTTACAGGTTTAGGCTATGTGGTTGATTTAATTAATAATAAAGATCAGCTTTTGAGCTACTTAGATAAAGAAATTTCTGATGCACTAAGCCATGACTTCCGTCAATTTGGCGTACGCATTCGTAACCACGAAGAAATCGATCACCTTGAAACGCATGATGACTGCGTGGTATTACATCTAAAAAGCGGTAAAAAAATCAAAGCCGACGCGATCTTATGGTGTAATGGCCGCTCGGGTAATACCGATAGCCTAAACCTAGAAGCGGTTGGGCTTACCGCAAATAGCCGTGGTCAGCTTGAAGTGGACAAAACCTACCGTACCAGCATACCACATATTTATGCTGTGGGCGATGTCATCGGCTGGCCATCATTGGCTTCGGCAGCCTACGACCAAGGGCGTAATGCAGCAGGGTTTATGGTAGGTGATGAAGATGCTGAGTTTGTCAATAGCGTCCCAACTGGCATTTATACCATTCCTGAAATCTCAAGCATTGGTAAAACTGAAGCTGAGCTGACCGCCGAAAAAACACCTTATGAAGTTGGGCAGGCTTTTTTTAAGCACTTGGCACGCTCACAGATTATTGGCGAGCGTTCAGGTGTCTTAAAAATCCTATTTCACCGTGAAACACTTGAGCTTCTTGGTATCCATTGCTATGGTAACCATGCTTCTGAAATTATTCATATTGGGCAGGCAGTCATGAAATGTGGTCATACGCTTGAATATTTTATCAATACCACATTTAATTATCCAACCATGGCAGAGGCCTATCGTGTTGCTGCCTTAAATGGGATGAACCGAATTTTTTAGTTGGCATGTTCCATACCAATTAAACTAAACATTAATCAAACCAAAAATGACTGATGAATACATCAGCTGTTTTTGGTTTTAATCACTTTTTATTTGATTGTGGCTTTGTCTTTATAATCTGATATTTTATAAGATGAATTTAATAAATTAAGTCAAGATGGCTAGACTTTTTGCTGAATAATAATGTCTATTGAAAATATTTTAATAAAACAATTAAAAAAATACAGTTGGATTTTACTGATTTTTGTTTTATCAGAGATGACAGCTTTTGGTCATCAAAAAGAGATATCGAATATCATAAATAACGATACCGCCAATGTATCAACACAACCATCGAAAAATCACTCAAATCAAGCTTGGTTAGATGACCGACAAGAAGTTCATGGAGTCTTTGATCAAAGTTCAACCAAACTGAAGTCCATTCCAAAAAAATACACCCCAAAGCCCGAAAAAATTCATCCTGAAGTTTATAACTCTTTGATCGATATGATTGATAAGGCACAAAAGGATAATATTAAACTTAGCGTCGTATCAGCATTTCGTTCTTATCAAAGACAAAAGCAAATTTGGGAGAATAAATGGGGAAATCGCCCAAATGATGATATTAATCATGCCAAAAATATCCTAAAATGGTCTGCTTTTCCAGGCACCAGTCGCCATCATTGGGGGACTGATGTGGATTTTAATAGTGTGGAAACGGCCTATTGGAAATCAAAAGAAGGTGTAAAGGTTTATAATTGGCTGCAAAATAATGCACCCAAATATGGATTTTGTCAAACTTATGACGATGGTAGACAACATGGATATAATTCTGAACCTTGGCATTGGTCATATATGCCAGTCGCTGATAGGTATCTTGCTCAAATCAGTAATCCTGCGGTTTTAGAGGTTGTATTAAACCAAGGCGTCAAGGGTTCTGAAGCAGTTCGACAATCAGGGGATTTAATGAATTATGTGACCAGTATTAACGCTTGCCAAGTCACATATCCACACAATCAACAGCAAAATATACAAACTCCTCAAGATCTCCCGCCAAATGATACCAATCAGTCAGAGTAACTCTCAGATCCAAATCCGCCAGCACTAACCAAGCCATCCTTAGGATCTGCTCTATATCTCTCATAAGGGTCATAAGATTGCACCAAATACCAAGGATAATCTTTCAGAACCCAAATAATAAGCAAAAAATTAGCTCATATTAAAATTCTTATCAATCTCCCACGGCTTAGGCAGTGGCTTATCCATCAGCATCAAGGTTTCACGCTCAATCATTCTCACCATCATATCAAGTGCCAAATCATGATGGTCAAAGCCAAAAGGCTCTTCTAGTTGCCGTGCCAGCTCGTCTAGCCCAAGCAATAAATAAGAAATAAACCCAACCAATAACGGTGTCCAAAAACCCATGACGGCTTGCAAACCAAACGGCAGAGCCCAACAAAAACAATATACCGCCCGATGCAGTAGTGCTGAGTAAGGAAATGGCAATGGCGTGCTATGAATACGATCGCAGCCCGCTTGGATGCCCCCCATTTCAATCACATGTTTTTGGATTGTCATATAAATGACATCACTCATTTGACCTTGCTGAACTAATTTTATTAATTGTTGCTGCATCGCCTCCAAAACTCGTTGCGGTGCATTGATCTGTTGATCAAGCCAATCCAAATAATGGTCATCAATCTTCGTGTAGCCAAACTGTGATCGCTGGATATTTTGTCCACGCAACCGATCACGAAGTATCGCCACAAATAGTAGCATCTGATACAGTAGTGATTCTCGCTCATTTGGTGCTAAAAAATGGCTATCACGGCTTAGATGACGCGTATTAGCAACCAAAGCACCCCAAAGCTTACGACCCTCCCACCATCGATCATAGCAAGCATTATTACGAAATCCCAAAAAAATAGAGATGATGACACCAAACATCGTAAAGCCAACCGCAGGCACGGTGGCAATATAATACCACTGAAACTGTGCCACAAAACCAGCGATGAAAGACAGTACCATGATACCTAATATCGTTGGCAACACTTTGGGTAGCACTGTGCCACGCCATGCAAATAGTAGTTTGAAACTGTTTGATTTATCTCGGACAATCATAAAATACCCCAAAGTACAAGATGGCAATCAAGTTAAAATAAGGCAAGATATCAGTTAAACCCAAGCAAATACGAATAGGCATCTGACATGGATTTAAAAAGCTTTAAATAAAAAACCCCAAGCCATCGTTGACTTGGGGTTATAAAAAATGGCGCAGCGGACGGGGCTCGAACCCGCGACCCCCGGCGTGACAGGCCGGTATTCTAACCAACTGAACTACCGCTGCATATGGTGGGTGGTAACGGGATCGAACCGCTGACCCTCTGCTTGTAAGGCAGATGCTCTACCAACTGAGCTAACCACCCTAAAATGTTTTTGTTGATAACAGTAATTTTATCAAAGTGACTGTATCAAACAAAGTAGATATGGTGTCAATATATCTTCATTTTAAGTTCTTGAACAAATGTTTGTTTGTTCTTTGTGGTGCGTATTATATAGAAATTTATCACAGTGTCAAATACTTTTTGGATAAATTATTTGATATTTTGGATAAATTTTATAAGTTATTGATATTTAATGGGTTATTTTTTAGCATTGGCATATTTATTTTGGACATAGGCTTCGGTCTTGGCAAGCCTATCAAGCGTGCCAACATCCATCCAGTGATCTGTCATATGCTCGCCACTCACCAACTGCTGATTGATGGCAGATTTTAAATAGGGTGCCAGTGGTGCAATTTGCCCTTGGTTCAGTGATGCCACGATTTTAGGCGACATGACGCTCATCCCTGCAAAGGTTAATGCGGTATGATCATCACTTTTTAAGCATACTTTTTCTTTGATTAGCCCAAAATCACCCTCAGGATGATGCTTGGGATTATCCACCAAGATTAGATGTGCCAAATGCTTATTAAGCTGATGATGAACCAGCCGATCAAACTCAAATTCCGTCCAAATATCACCATTAATCAAAATAAATGGCAAATCACACAACAAACCTTGATCCAAAGCAAATCTAATACCGCCTGCAGTCTCAAGTGGCTCACCTTGTTCAATAGAAAGTAAAATCTCAATGCCAAATTTTTTAGATAAATTGAGTGTCTTAAGTTCTGTGAGTAACACCTCAGATAGATAGCTGGTATTGATGACAATGCGGTGTACACCTGCCGTCGCCAAACGCTCGATATGCCATACAATCAGCGGCTTACCAGCAATTGGAATCAGAGGTTTAGGCTTTGTGAGCGTCAATGGACGCATACGGGTGCCTTTACCTGCTGCCAAAATCATCGCTTGCTGAATCATAACCGCTCCGATAAGTACCCAAATTTGGTGCTATAAGCAGGTAGTACCCTATTTTTAAGCCATGCCATAAATTCACCATAAATCGCATCATGACTACGCTCAGACAGCCAAGACAGCTCAGCCACCAAGTCGCTCATTACCTTGGGGATGTTTTTAAGATAGCGGTGCTTGCCATCACGCTCTGACAAGCGAATAAAAATCCCCAAAACTTTCAAATGACGCTGTATGCCCATTATATTGGTTTGTGAAATAAAAGTTCCCAAATCAACGCTGGGTTTAATCAATTGATAAAATTCATGCATACGCTTTTGGGCCCACACCTCATTATAATCAATATATGCATCTCGCACCAGACTGACCAAATCATAAGTATACGCACCAATCACCGCATCTTGAAAATCAATCACACCAAGATGATCACTGTCCTTATCCATCATCAAATTACGACTGTGGTAATCACGATGTACAATCACTTGAGGCTGCTTATTAATCTGCATGATGAGTGTTTGTTTTAAACTTTCCCATTTTTGAGCATCTTTCTGAGTTAGCCCAATTCCCAAATAAGGTAAAAACCACTCGCTAAATAAGTCCATTTCTTGGGCTAATTTTTCATTACTATACTTAGGCAAATCAGCTCCCTTAATCGTCTGTAGCTGAGCCAATGTCTGTAACGCCTTGGTGTAATAGCCATCTTTGTTATCAGTGTCTTTGGCAATGGCATGGGCAAACTCCACCGTACCAAAATCCTGTAAAAGCAAAAATCCCATCGCTTCATCACACGCCATAATATCAGGTACATTTACCGTTTCGCTCATGATACCTGCCACATGGATAAAATCTTGAATACTTTCTTTATCAGGTGGTGCATCCATCAAAAGATATGTCATCTCATGACCGCCCACCTCGCCACGCATGGGTAAATAAATGCGGTGGTAACGACGAAAACTGGCATCTCCCGATAAGCTTTCTACACGAAAGTCGGTCGCCAAATTTGCATTTAAAAATTCCATCATCTGAGTGTGGCGTACATCGCTCATAAATTTTCTCAACTGTTGGTGATATCAAAATGACAGTTTAGCGGATTTTGGTGGTTTAAACCAGTATCGTTATACAAAATAATCAAGCATTTGACAAACTTTTGTCTAAAAAGCGTCGTCAAACATTGATTGCGCTACCAAGTATCTCATCATACCTAGATTAAAATTTCATCCATAAAACCGATAAAATAATCGCACCAAACGCTCAGAATGGTGTAAAATAGCAAAAATTTATCTGTATTCGTAAGGTTTGGCTGTGATTCGCTCTCGTATTCTTTGTGCAAGTTTAATGCACACCGCTCATCACCATCGCTCAAAGACATATTTGACTACCGCTATTCGTTACGCACTATTTGGTATCGCCAGTTTGCCATTTGTCATACCAACTTATGCAGAACTCAATACCAGCCGTTCACTGACAGTCGTTGGTGCTGACAGCTCAAAAAATTTGCCTGATACACCAAATACCAAACCCAATACTGTCTTAGCCTTAGACGCCCATCTACAAAGTCATGATGATACTGCCAATGCCTTTGATGGCTTTGATTTTGAAGTTATCACACAGCAGGCAGCCGAGCAGACAAGCAGTCAAGCAAATCAAGGCAATCATCAGATGAGTCAGCTTGACGCCTTTGCTAGTAAGTCAGACAATCCAAGTTTAAACACTGCCAGGCTGACGGATAAGCATGATACACCCTCTGCCAGTAAAAGCTTAGCCAAATTAGCCGAAAACTACCATATTAAGTCCGATCCAGACGCTCATCGTTGTCAGGGTATGTGGATGCAGCCAATCCACCAAGCAACACACACAAACCGCCCTACCACCCCAAAACTGGATGAAAATGGTAATCCGATTACAGAAGATGGTATTTTTGCTCAAGCTGATTATGGATATTATGACGCTCAAACTTATGCCGAACTGTCTGGCAATGTCATTATGGAACAAAACGGTCGGCGTGTAACCGCTGATAAGCTTACTTTAGACACCCAAACAGGGCAAGCCACTGCGTCAGGTCAAGTACAATTTAGTGATGGCGGTGCAAGTGATCACAGTGCTGGCATTATTGGCATGGCTGAAAACTTAGTATACCATACAGATGGTCAGACAGCGACCGCACAAGATGTTGCTTTTGCAAGCACTACCATCAATGCTCACGGTTATGCCAGTCAAATGGATAAAATAAGCAGTAGCGAATATCGGCTTCAACATGTCATGTTCACCACCTGTCCACCCACAGAACGCAAATGGTACTTAGATACTGATAGCATTGATATCAATACCGATACAGGTCGTGCTATCGCCAAAAATACCACCTTGCGTATCAAAAAAGTACCTGTCTTTTACCTGCCCTATTTTAACTTTCCGATCGATGCTCGTCGCTCTTCTGGATTTTTATTACCATCAATGGGATTTGGTGCATCGGACAGTTTTGAAATTAGTACGCCTTATTATCTGAATTTGGCACCAAATTATGATGCAACCATTACGCCAACTGTATTTACTAACCGCAATCCTATGCTGACTGGCGAATTTCGTTATCTGACCCAAGATTATGGATCAGGGGTGTTGACTGCTTCGTATCTTCCAAAAGATCAGCAATATCATGATAAAGACCGTAGCCGAATACAATTTGATCATACATGGCAACCCAAGCAGTTTGATAAAATTACCACTTACGCACAATATCAATCTGTTTCTGATGCCAATTATTTATCAGACTTTAATGCCTTGGGTGTTGAGAGTGCTAAGCTAAATCTACCAAGACGCGTCGGCACAAGCTTCTTGGATGAAAATGTCTCAGCTGATTTAAGATTTGAAGATTTTCAGCGTTTAGACGGTTTTGGCTTAGATGGTCGGCCAATTACAGACAAAGATAGACCATATGCACGCCTACCACAGCTATCGGTCAACTATCGTTTGCCTCGCATATGGATGGGTACACCCAGCGGTCTTGAACTGGGTGGTATTCATAATTCTGCCTATTTCAAAAAATCCATTAAAGATAACTCTGAACCAGAAAAAAGCGGTGGTAGAATATTTAACCAATTCACAGCCAGTTATCCACTGCTTCGCTCTTGGGGTTATTTGACGCCAAAACTTAGCCTGACACATCTATATACCAGCTATGACGAAGACAGCTTAGCCGACCAAAATATCGCTAAGAAAAATGGTCGCCATTCGGTATTTGCACCGACGGTCAGCTTGGATGCTGGGCTATTTTTTGAAAAAGCGGGTGCACCATTTGGCATGCATCAAGATACAGGTGGCTATCAAGTACTGACACCAAGATTACACTATACTTACACGCCTTTTAAAGATCAACACAATGTACCAAATTTTGAGACAAAAATTGCACAGCTTAGCTATGAGCAGCTTTTGAACAATAACTGGTTTTTGGGTCATGATCGCATTCAAGATTTACACGCCGTCACGCCTGCAGTCAGCTACCGTTATATAGATAAAATGGGCAGGACACGCTTTGAAGGCGGGATCGCAGAACAGATTTTATTGAGTCATATCCGTGTTGGTATCAATGACAGCGAAAGCTATAGCAGCAGAAGCTCTGGTTTGGCATGGCAAGCCAGCCTACAGCCAAAAGACAATTTATGGTTTGATGCATCAGGTTCATTTAGAACAAATTATGATTTGAGCAGTATTGTGGCACAAATTCGCTATCGTCCAAGTGATCGTAAGTTATTTAACCTAGGTATTGTCAAAAGAAAAGAAAATCGTGCTTTTAATCAATCAGCATTATCAGCATATACTGCCTCCGCCATTTTTCCAATCAATAATCGCTGGCGTATGATGGGTCAACTACAATACGACTACAACTTAGATTATGTCATGGATTCTTTGATGGGGCTAAATTATGAAGATTGCTGTTATGGTTTGTCAATCTATGCAAGACGCTATCGTGATGCTTTCAATCCACATTTATCACCTGATACTGCAGTAATGGCAGAAGTTCGCCTAAACGGTATCGGTGGCGGCGGTCGTTTGAATCGACTTTTGAGCGAAAAGGTACTAGGCTATGATCAGGTTCAAAATGCTTGGAGACATGATTACTAAATGCATGCCAGCCGTAGCCTCAAATAGAGCCTAAAATTCATACCACCATATCAGCAAATACTATGCCGTTTGGTTTGACGCTCAAGCAGACAAGTGCTAAACTCTACGCATTTAAGTTGATATTTTATTATTCACAATTAAGGATTATCCAATGCAAGGTAAATTTATCATCAAAACTTTAACCGCTGCTGTCATCAGCTGCACAAGCCTTGTGTCACAAGCATCAATCAGCGGAAATAGTCATGACGGTATTGTCGCTGTTGTCAATGATGAAATTATTTTAAAAAGTGAGCTCAATCAAGCCACTGAGCTGGTCGCAACTGAAATCCAAAAAAACGGCGGCAATGTCACTCAAGATCAAGCACAAACGCTGGCTTTAGATGAGCTAATCAATGAAAAACTTCAGCTTGCCATCATTAATCGTGCTGGTGTCATTCCAAATGATGAGGTGATTGATCAGCAGCTATTACAAATTGCCCAATCCCAAGGCGTGAATAGTTTATCAGAGTTTCAATCCAAACTTGATGCCGAGCGTGCAGGCAGTTATGCTGCGTTGCGTGCAAACTTAATTCAAGATGCCGCCATACAAGCATTATGGCAAAATCAGATTCAAAGCCGTGTACGTATTACCGACGATCAGATTGATGCTTTTTTAAGCAGTCCTGAATCAGCACGCTTAAATCAAGTTCAGTACCGCCTTTTACATATTCGTGTGCCTTATCTTGATAATACTGCCAGCGAGCAAAACCGCCAGCAGGCCGCCTTAGTTGCTGAGCGTGTTAAATCTTCTTTAGATGCTGGCATGAATTTGGATCAAGCCATGCAAAATGCTCGTGGTGATTATACGCCCGATCTTCAAGGTGCTGATACTGGGCTGATTAATGCCACCGCTCTACCGCCAGCCATTGCTGCCAAAGTAGATAAGCTAACTATTGGACAAACATCAACGCCGATCGTTACCGTAAATGGTATTGATATCGTCAAAGTGGTTAATAAGCAACAACAAAATCAAGTCATCGTACCTAAATGGCAAACCAGCCATATTTTGGCTCGTATTGATAGCAATCAAAGCAGTGATATCGCTGAACAAAAAATCAATGCCATTTATCAACAATTACAACAAGGTGCCGATTTTGGGACCTTGGCGGCAACTTATTCAGATGACACAGGTTCAGCTTCACAACATGGCAGTTTAGGCTGGGTTAATGAAGGCGATATGGTGCCAGAATTTGAAACCATGATGAAAAATACAGCAAAAGGTGATTTTTCAACACCATTTCGCTCTCAATTTGGTTGGCATATCCTAAAAGTCAACGATATTAAACAACATGATATTACCGAGCAATATCGACGCAACGCTGCACACGAATATCTATTCTTGCGCAGCGCACCACAGGCTCAAGAAGATTGGTTGCAAGAATTACGCTCAAGTGCTTATATTAAAATTTATGAATAAATAAAAATAAAAATACCGAAGATTTATACTTCGGTATTTTTTACTCAGGTTATTAAGGCAAATAAAATGATCTTGGGAATTTAAGCAAAGCTAACTAAGATATAAAATCTGGCTAGCTTATATATAAAGCTATTTAAGTACTGTCAATGGATCAACATACACGCCATTTCTAGAAATTCTAAATTCAAATAGTGCCGCACCGCTTGGCTGATTTTTCATGCTTGCAATACGCTGACCGGTACGCACCGTATCGCCTGTTTTAACTTGAGCGTCCTTAATATGGATATAGCTTGAAACAAATCCATTGGTATGCTGAATCACAATACTCGCCCCGTCCATATTGTGATCAGCTTGAATGACTGTGCCTGCATTACTGGCGTTAATTAAATCGCCATCTCGTCCAGAAAACCACATGCCATTACTGGTAACAGTTGAGCCGGCCACTGTCGCCGTACCAAAGCGTCGAACCACTGGATTGGTCGCACCAACGGGATAGCGAAATTGCATCACCCCTGAGCTACCCGTGGCAAATGGTGCTTCTGTCACTGGTGGGGCAACTGGTGCTGGCTGCTGAACCACAGGCGGAGTCGGTGTGGGTTTTTTTACCACAACAACAGGTGGCGTGGGTTTTTGTACGGCAGGATGCTGCTGTACTGGTGGTCTGCTTGACTGAACCGCCACAGGCGAAGGTGTGTGAGCTGTATTCACACCAGAGCTGATACTACGCTCACGCACCTTGAGATCACCTGACCATAAAGTCAGCCATTGACCTGTATAAATCGTATAACTGCTATTTAGATTATTAATGTGTCCAATCTCACGCCAATTTAATCCATAACGCTGAGCAATCTTACTGACAGTATCGCCCTGCTTCACCTGATAGCGATTTGGTACGCCCTGACTGTCCGTGATAACCTGTGAACCTATTGCCAAACCACCTGAACCTGAAGTACGATGACTGCCCGAACCTGAGGTACTATTATAGGTTGGCTTACTGGCACATCCTGCCAAAATGCAAGTGGTGATCACACCAAAAATCAAGCCCAATCGCTTGATGGGTTTTTGATTTTGTGAATTGATTGCTATCGTCACAGTCATACTCCAGTACCGAATGATTTATTAAGCAGATTTGGCAAATGATTTTGTCCAAATTTGAATGACAAATACCCTATTGTAACATGGGAGCAGTTAACGCAAAACCCACAATAATTGAGCTTTTGTATTTTTTTGTCAAAGTTTTTTGCCAAAATAAAAATAACAGCATAATATAATTTATAATATTTTAAATTAATATTATAAATCAATAATTATCAAAAAACGACTAAAAACCTTTAGCCGTTTTAACTGTAAATTCAGATGACTCAATCAAAATAGCGTTGGCTTAGTAATCGCCAATACAATAATACCCACATAAGCCACCGAAGCAATCATCAGTCCTGCTTTGGCTTGGGATGGGGTATTGGTATAATGACGCTGTGCCTTAATGGTGGCGGACGCAGCAACAATCAGTAAAACCAACTTGGCAAGTGCCCAATGCTGAGTACCTGCAACCTGATAAATCTGCCAAAATAATCCCAATCCAGTCAAAATAACCGCTGTATAAAATACATGATTTAAGATTTTGAGGGTATTGGATGCTTTTGGTGTTTTGCCCATAAACATTGGTAATGCTTGTAATATAAAAATAAACAGCACAATAATCGCCAAAAGCATGTGTAAATGTTTCATAAAAATCTCTAATGATTATGCATAAATCACTTCCAAAATCTCAAACTCAGCCAGTCCACTGGGCGTTTGGATTTTGGCTTCATCACCTTCAGATTTACCGATAAGACCACGCGCAATCGGTGAATTGACCGAGATTTTACCGACTTTAAAGTCTGCTTCATCATCACCGACAATTTTATAGCGACGCTTAGCACCATCATCCATGTTTTCAAGCACAACAGTCACCCCAAATACCACTCGTCCCTCTTTGGGCAGTTTAGCAGGGTCGATGATTTGAGCCCCACTAAGTTTGGCTTCGATGTCACGAATGCGAGCTTCACAAAACCCTTGTTGCTCACGGGCGGCATGGTATTCGGCATTTTCTTTTAAATCACCGTGTTCACGAGCTTCGGCGATTGCGGTGGTAATGCGTGGACGCTCAACGGTTTTTAGCTGTTTTAGCTCATCTTCAAGCGCTTTGTGCCCTTCTGGCGTCATTGGATAGCGTTGCATAATTTTCCTTTCAATGTTTATGATTTAAATCAATTTAAGTTAATTCATCAAACATTAACCCAAAAAATCATTTAAATAGAAATATTAAAAATGTAAAAAAACTTGCCAAATACGATATCTGGCAAGATTTTGTTAAATCAGATTTATTAATATATTGTACTGAGTTTTAGAAAAAATGCAAGCTTAATTTGGTAAATACTCCAAAGTACAAATATTAAGTTGCATCAAGTAACATAAATTTGCTCAACACAAATGCGTGAGCAAATTTATCCCAATACTTTTATGAAGCATACAAATCTTGCAGCTTATAAACATCAAACGGCAAAGTCGTCTCATAGGCTTCACACACCGCACGCCCTGCGTTGAGTGTATTTGCAACCAGTATTTTATTTTGCAAGGCTTCACGGCGAATTGGGAACGAGTCTTTTAATGCCTGCTTGCCCTCTGTGGTATTAATGGCAAGGTGAATTTGGCCATTTTTCATCATATCCACGATGTGAGGGCGACCTTCACTGACTTTATTAACACGCTTACACGCTACGCCAGCACCTACCAGCATATCATGTGTACCGCCTGTGGCAACGATGTTAAAACCAAAGCCTGCCAAGCGTTTTGCCACATCTACCACGCCCGCTTTGTCGCTATCACGCACCGAGATAAAGACCGTTTTGGTCTCCCCCTCTTGTGGCAGCCCTGTCAATCTATCACCACTGCCCAGTGTTGCCTTATAATACGCCTCACCAAAGGTCTGCCCCACACCCATCACCTCACCTGTAGATTTCATCTCAGGGCCAAGAATGGGGTCAACGCCTGGAAATTTGGCAAAAGGAAATACCGCTTCTTTGACTGAATAATGACTTGGTACAATCTCTTGGGTGAAGTTTTGCTCTGCCAAAGTCTGTCCTGCCATACAGCGAGCGGCGACTTTTGCCAAAGACACGCCGATACATTTGGAGACAAATGGCACGGTACGAGACGCTCTTGGATTGACTTCTAAGACATAGACTGTTTCGCCTTTGATGGCAAATTGTACATTCATCAAGCCGACCACACCAAGCTCTTTTGCCATGGCGACGGTTTGGCGACGCATGTCATCTTGAATGTCATCACTTAATGAGTAAGGCGGAATGGAGCAAGCAGAATCGCCCGAGTGCACGCCTGCTTGTTCAATGTGCTGCATGATGCCACCAATCACCACCTCTTTGCCGTCCGATACGCAATCCACATCCACCTCAATGGCATCATCTAAGAAATGGTCAAGCAGGACAGGCGCTTCATGAGACGCTTGCACCGCATCACGCAAGTAGCGTTTAAGTTCATCTTCGTTATAGACAATTTCCATGGCACGACCACCCAAAACATATGATGGGCGTACAACTAAGGGGTAGCCCACTTTCGCCGCCTCACGAATGCCTTCTTCTGATGATTTGACAATGCTGTTATTGGGCTGTCTTAGGTTTAGCTTGTTAATCATCTGCAAAAAGCGTTCACGGTCTTCGGCTCGGTCAATGGCATCAGGACTTGTGCCAATGATGGGAACGCCTGCTTGTTCTAGGCTACGGGCAAGTTTTAGTGGCGTTTGTCCGCCATATTGCACAATCACACCCTTGGGCTGTTCGGTGCGTACGATTTCAAGCACATCTTCTAGGGTGATTGGCTCAAAATACAAACGGTCTGATGTGTCATAGTCGGTTGAAACGGTCTCAGGGTTACAGTTCACCATGATGGTTTCATAGCCATCTTCACGCATGGCAAGGGCGGCGTGGACGCAGCAGTAATCAAACTCAATGCCTTGTCCGATACGGTTCGGGCCGCCACCGATGACCATGATTTTGTCTTTATTTGATGGGTTGGCCTCGCACTCTTCATCATATGTTGAGTACATATAAGCGGTTGATGTTTCAAATTCAGCGGCACAAGTATCCACCCGTTTATACACAGGATAAATGCCCATGTTCCAACGGGTTTTGCGAAATTGTTTTTCAGACACGCCCATCAATTTGGCAATGCGTGCATCAGAGAGTCCTTTTCGTTTAAGACGGCGTAGCAAATTGGGGGTTAAGTCGCCCATGCCAAGGGTTTTTAGCTGATTTTCTGTGTGAACAATGTCCTCAATTTGCACCAAAAACCATGGGTCAATGTTGGTGTCAGCAAAAACATCATCAACCGATAAGCCAAAACGCAGTGCATCAGCGATATAAAAAATGCGTTCTGGGGTGGGGGTTTTGAGTTTGAGTTTTAAGGTGCTGATGATGCTGTCATCATTTTGTTCAAAGTCTAATTGCTCATCAAATCCTGCCACCCCTATTTCCAGACCACGCAGTGCCTTTTGCATGGATTCTTGAAAATTACGCCCGATTGCCATCACCTCGCCAACCGATTTCATTTGAGTGGTTAGCACGCTCTCAGCTTGGGGGAATTTTTCAAAGTTAAAGCGTGGCATTTTGGTAACCACATAGTCAATGGCAGGCTCAAAACTCGCTGGAGTTTTGCCCCCTGTGATGTCATTTTTTAGCTCATCTAGGGTATAGCCGACGGCAAGTTTGGCAGCGATTTTGGCAATGGGAAAGCCTGTCGCCTTAGATGCCAATGCTGATGAACGGCTGACTCGTGGGTTCATCTCAATCACCACCATACGCCCTGTTTTTGGATTGATGCCAAATTGGACATTTGAACCACCTGTCTCCACACCAATCTCACGCAACACAGCGATGGACGCATTACGCATGATTTGGTATTCTTTGTCGGTTAAGGTTTGGGCAGGGGCGACGGTGATGGAATCGCCTGTATGTACACCCATGGGGTCAAAGTTTTCAATGGAACAGACGATGATGCAGTTGTCTTTTTTATCACGCACCACCTCCATTTCATACTCTTTCCAACCGATTAAACTCTCATCAATGAGCAGCTGATGGGTGGGTGATAAGTCAAACCCACGCTCACAAATCTCAATAAACTCCTCACGGTTATAAGCAATGCCACCCCCAGACCCCCCCATGGTGAATGATGGGCGGATAATGCACGGAAAACCAACCTTAGCTTGAATGGCAAAAGCATCATCCATGCTCTGTGCAATTTCTGCTTTGGGGCATTCCAGACCGATTTTTTTCATGGCTTTATCAAACAGTTCACGGTCTTCGGCTTTTTCAATGGCTTCTTTGGTCGCCCCAATCAGCTCACAGCCATATTTGGCAAGCACGCCATGTTTGTCAAGGTCAAGCGCACAGTTAAGTGCCGTTTGTCCACCCATGGTTGGCAAAATGGCATCAGGACGCTCTTTGGCAATGATTTGCTCTACCGTCTGCCAGGTAATCGGTTCAATATAAGTGGCATCAGCCATGGACGGGTCAGTCATGATGGTGGCAGGATTTGAGTTTACCAAAATCACCCGATAGCCTTCTTCTTTTAAGGCTTTGCAGGCTTGGGCGCCTGAATAGTCAAATTCACAGGCTTGCCCGATGACAATGGGACCTGCCCCAATGATAAGAATGGATTTAATGTCGGTACGCTTTGGCATGGTGGTTCTCTTTGTTGATAAATTATTGATAATTTTTTTGATTGATAAAATGGGTTAAAAAAGTGTTGCCATCGCTTGTTCTTCTTGACGGATACGCTTAAATAAGACCAGCAAATAAATGGGCAAGCCAATCAATAAAACATACCACGCTTGACACAATAAGGCGATGCCAATCAGTTCAGGTATGATGTTTAAAAAATAATTGGGGTGGCGAAATGTTTTAAATAACCACGAACGATTAATTTGATGTTCTGGCAAAATATAGATTTTAACCGTCCAAATCTCCCCCAACTGCTTGATAATCAACGCCAATATCACAAATGAAGCACCTACCATCAGCGTGCCAACCAAGGATATGCCATTAAAAGCAGTGTCAGAAAGCCATACCGAGATAAAGCATGCCAAATAATAAAGCGTATGAACCACCGCAAGCACCGTAGAATTGGTTTTTCCGTATTGTATTGCCCCTTTGGCAATCAAGGCTTTTTCATGTTTAATGGAGACGGCTAAAAATAACAGTCTGATGATAAAAAATAGGATTAAAATGCTTAAAATCATTGTCATTGATGTTTTTTCCACTGAAATTAAAAATATAAATCGGATTAATGGTATTTTTAATGAATGATGTTTTAGACTGTCATGCCATATAAACAATTCTCATAAGTCCACGCCACAATCTTGTTATCATCATTGCTTTCATAAAATGCTGATAATAATGTATGCCATGTTTCAAGTTGATTTTCATTGATATTTAACATGCCACAACCTGCCATGATAAGTTCGTAATTGGCACAAATCATTGCTATGCGTTTATTACCGTCCCAAAATAATTGATGTCGCATCATATAATACATGGTTCTTAAAATATGATGCGTGTTTGATATGGGTAAGTGATTCAATTCATTTAACGCTTGTTCAACCTTGTTTTAAGCAGAATGTCTGGCACAAAACTCACGCCACTAATGCAAACATTGCCAGTTCTTAGCTCGCCCCACGCCAAACTTTCATTGTATGCCACAAAACCATTGACTTTGCACGCAAATGCCAAGTCAAATTGACTGTCCGATGATAAAATAAATTGCCACACATTTTTTAGATTTAACAGCACTTGCATGTCATGGGTTGAAATGCCACTCACACTCATGCCATCAATCATGGTTTTGCTCTGGGGAAAAGTGGTATTGACATTTTCCAAGCGTGACATGCTGTGAATGACTTCAACGATGTTTTTTTCGCCAAAAACCGATTTTGTTCAAGAGTTAGGTTGAATTTGTCAGCAAACATGATGGGCATATTCATTCAAAAAAATCTTCATCAATTTCACAAATTTCAAGCACTTCTTTGACTTGAATGCCCACTTTATATTTAATCATTAAACCAACCAGCTCTTGTCCACCAATCAGGACAATTCTGCCCAATAATTTTTGAGAAAATCCTTGGGCGGATTTGGTGAATGATGATGTGGTGATAAACACACCCCGTTCCACGCTATTGCCCTATAATGCCCCTGAAAAGGATTGTAATTCTTTGAACCAATCATGTTATCACTGGCATATCTTTTGGTTTGAATGTAGATATTTTGAATGCCTAATGGGTCTTGTTTGATGACCCCATCAATGCCACCATCGTGTGATTTGCCAGTATGTTCAAACAAGTTTTCTTTACCGCCATATCCCATGGCAAGCAATAACTTTAATACCGATTTTTCAAAAAATAAAGGCGTGCCTTTTTGTAATTTATTTAACAGTTCAACTGAAATTTCTGTTTCAAGATTTTTAATGGCATTTTTGGCTTGGGTTTCAAAATCCATGTCATCATTATCATCAGTTTCAATGCTGGTCTTATCTGACAGTTTTTTCTTGCGTTTAATTTCTGCTCTGCTTTTTAAATAACTTTTCCAATCAGGTAAATCAGCTTCATCATACAGTTTTTCGCTAATGTGTGTTTTATTTTGCCACAGTGTCGCCATTTTTAAACCAATGGGTGTGATTTGATAGGTGGCTTTACTGATGCGATTTAAGATGCCTGCTTTGGTTCGAGAACTGATTGACCAAGCGATGGTATTTTCTACTTTTGGCTGACCACTGTTAAAACGCAAAGTTAAAATTTCATCAGAAAATTCCCCCAATTGAATGACACCTTGATAAATCTCTTGGCGTTTACGAACTTTATTATCACTCATCAGCTTTAATGTTAAAGCACGGCATTTATCACGGTATTCACGATTATTAAAATTCATAACAGCTTTCCAAAAGAGCAAGTTATTTTAGATGGTGCGTTCCATAAAGCAAATTCACCCAATTTACCGTTCAAAATGTCACTGCCCAAATTCACACTTTCGCCTTTTGCATTTCCATAATGAATCTATCAAATAACACCGAACAATCATGTGGACCGGGGCTGGCTTCTGGGTGTCCTTGAAAGCCAAATGCAGGTTTATCGGTCAACTCAATGCCTTGATTTGTGCCATCAAACAGTGAGCGATGCGTGGCTTTAACATTGGCAGGTAAGGTCGCTTCATCAATGGCAAAGCCATGGTTTTGTGATGTGATCATCACCGTACCATCTGCCAAATTTTGCACAGGGTGGTTTGCCCCATGATGCCCCGATTTCATTTTGATGGTTTTTGCCCCACTGGCCAGGCCCAATAATTGATGCCCCAAGCAGATACCAAAAGTTGGAATCTCCGTTTGCTTAATGATGTGCTTGATATTGTCAATGGCATAGGTGCAGGCGGCAGGGTCAGCAGGGCCGTTGGAGAGAAAAATACCATCAGGGTTTTTTGCCAAAACCTCGCTAATTGGTGTTTGGGCAGGGACAACCGTCACATGACAACCCCTATCCACCAGCATGCGTAGAATGTTGGTTTTTGTGCCAAAATCATAGGCAACCACATGAAATTTTTTACTAATGTGTTTGCCAAGCTGTTTAAAATACCCGCCTGTTGGGCTGTCTGTTTTGCCATATTTGGCGGTGGTGGCAGGGTTGTCAGCAAGTTCCCAAGTGCCTTGTGTCCATTCAAATCCTTGTGGGTGGCAGCATTCTTTTGCCAAATCAAGCCCCGTCAAGCCTGCAAACTCTTTGGCAAGTTGCACCGCTTTGTTTTCATCGTCAGCTGTGATGTCCGTGTCGCTGTCTATGGCATAAATACAACCGTGCTGAGCCCCTTTATCACGCAAAATTCGGGTCAGCTTTCGGGTGTCAATTTCGGCAATGGCAACGGTGTCATGGCGTTGCAAAAAGTCGGTGAGTGATTCATCGTTGCGAAAACTTGAACTGATGATGGTGGCATCACGGATAATCAGCCCTGATGCCCAAATGCGATGTTCACTGCCAGACTCGCCATCTTCGCTGTTGGTGCCTGTGTTGCCAATGTGTGGGTAGGTTAAGGTAACCAGCTGTTTGGCGTAACTTGGGTCGGTTAGGATTTCTTGATAGCCTGTCATGGCGGTGTTAAATACCACTTCGCCAACGCTACTGCCCATTGCACCAATGCTGATGCCGTGAAAAATTGTACCGTCAGCGAGGGCTAAAATGGCTTTTTTTGCTATTTGAGCTGTCATGAATTTCACCCGAATTTTTTATTAGTATTAAACTTTTATATGATAAAATATTATAAATTAATTATTAAGCAATTTGCAATTTACCAAATTTTAGATAAAATTTTTTAGCGATTGACCGCTAAAAAATTATCATTACTGTCTGATTTTTTCCACAAAAAAGCGAATGATTAAAACAAATAACTCACCCTGCGTCTCTGCCAAGATAAAGTTATGTGGATTCATAATCACTCGCTCATCGTAGATTTTGCTTATTATATATAAAAAAATACAAAAAATCTATATTTTAATCCATATTTTGACTAAAAATTTTTACTCAACATATAGATTAAAATCGCTTTAGGTTTTATCAAGTACAACCGCTGCTGAATTAATACAATATCTAAGCCCCGTATCGGTGACATGATTATCTGGAAAAACATGACCCAAATGCCCACCACAATGATGGCAAGTAACTTCAATGCGACGCATCCCATGCGATAAATCCAGCGTTTCATCAACGACATTATCGCCGATAACCTTATCAAAACTTGGCCAGCCGCAACCTGAATGAAATTTGGCACTGCTATCAAATAGTGGCGTATGACAACCCTTACAGCGATACACACCATCCACTTCGGTATCGGTATAAAGCCCTGTGAAAGCTTGCTCGGTGCCTTTTTGTCTTAGGACATAATATGACAAATCATCCAAGCGATTTTGCCAATCTGCCTCACTCATCGTATTTATCACTGCTTTGTCAAGCGGATTCATCACTCACTCCTTCAAATTTCATCAGTATGCAAGGTTTACTTGCATATCAAAATCTTAATTCATTAATCAAATTTGTAAAGTATAACTTGCAATTGATGATTTTATGGCATAAAATCACTCTTACAATACAGGATATATTACCATGAATGACCCACAAAATACCATCATAAAACAAGGTTTGCGACTAAAATTACGGCGAAAAGCTTTGGGGCTATCAGCTGAAGCCTTGGCATCTAAGATGAGTGAGCTTGGCGTGCCTGTCAGTCGTGGTGCGATCGCCAATTGGGAATGCGGTAAAAATGGCATTGTCATGAGTAAATTACCCATATTAGCGGCAGCTTTAGGTGTCAGTGAAAGTTATCTTATAAGTGGTGATCATTTGACCTTACAGACAACCAAACAAAAAACCGTTAATGAAATTTGGCCAAAATCAACCCTCATCAAATCATCTGTTAATCAAACGCCCATTATTTTATCATCGGAATACGCCATCATGCCCCAAACCAAGCCCTTAAAAAAATCCAATAAACTTGCCAATGTTTGCTACGATATTCGTGGTGAGTTACTACAAACCGCCAACCGTATGGAAGCTGAAGGCCAGCGGATTATTAAGCTCAACATCGGTAATCCTGCCCCTTTTGGGCTATTAGCTCCTGAAGAAATTGTTCGTGATGTGGCGCTTAATTTGCCTGAAGCATCTGGATATTCTGATTCTCAAGGAATTTTTTCCGCCAGAAAAGCGATATTGCAATATTATCAAGGCAAGGGGCTGTTATCTGCGATAGATGTCAATGATGTTTATATCGGTAATGGTGTCAGTGAATTGATTGTCATGACCATGCAAGCGCTACTTGATGACGATGATGAGATTTTAATTCCGATGCCTGATTATCCTTTGTGGACGGCAGCGGCAAATTTAGCAGGCGGTAAAGCGGTACATTATCGCTGTCTTGAAGATGATCATTGGCAACCAGACTTAAAAGACATTGAAAGCAAAATCACATCACGCACCAAGGGTATTGTTATCATTAACCCCAATAATCCAACAGGTGCGGTCTATACTGATGAAATCCTAAAAAGCATTGCTGCACTTGCCAAAAAATATGATTTGGTGATTATGGCAGATGAAATTTATGACCGCATTTTATATGATGGCGTCACGCATACCCCCATGTGTACAATCACAAATGATTGTTTGGTTCTAACCTATAATGGGCTATCCAAGTCACATCGCATTGCAGGCTATCGCGCAGGCTGGCTTATGGTTTCGGGCAAAAAACACCATGCCACCGATTTTATTGAAGGGCTGACCATGCTGGCAAGTATGCGTCTGTGTGCCAATGTTCCCGCCCAGTACGCCATCCAAACAGCCATGGGCGGCTATCAATCAATGCAAGCTTTGACTGCACCGACAGGACGCTTATATAAGCAGCGTAATTTAGCGGTTGAGCGTCTGAATGCCATCAAAGGCATCAGCTGCACCATGCCCCAAGGTGCATTTTATTGCTTTGCTAAGATTGACCGTGATATCTACCCTATCGATAATGATATGAAATTTATGATGGATCTACTCATTGAAGAGAAAGTATTGATAATCCAAGGTACAGGATTTAACTGGGATCAGCCCGATCATTTCCGAGTCGTATTTTTACCAAATCTTATTGATTTAGAAGATGCCATGGACAGATTGGATCGTTTTTTTGCCAAAAAGCGTCGAGAATTTGGAACAAATTAACCCATCAGTCATGATAAAAACGCCTTGGCTTTTACATGGGGCGTTTTTTATGATTGGTCATGGCGATAATATCCCCAAAATCACTACCCATATTCCATTTTTGAATTTAAATTTTTGGCATCAAACACTTAACATAATGCAAAACAAATCAGCTAAGCCAAAATAGGATATATGAATGTACCAATACAGCTATGCCGACCAAAAGCTCGTTGATGAGCGAGTGTCACAATTTCGCAGCCAAACTGAACGCTTTTTATCAGGTGAGCTGCCTGAAGAGCAATTTTTACCTTTGCGTCTGCAAAATGGTCTTTATATTCAGCGTCATGCGCCAATGCTGCGTATTGCGATTCCTTATGGCTTAATGAGCAGTCATCAGCTGCGTACTTTGGCAGAGATTGCACGTGATTATGATAAAGGTTATGGGCATTTTACCACACGCACCAATTTACAATTAAACTGGGTAAAACTTGAAGAAGTGCCTGATATTTTGGCAAAATTAGCTGCCAATCAAATGCATACCATTCAAACTTCAGGTAACTGTATTCGCAACACCACCACCGACCCTTATGCTGGCATTCATGCCGAGGAGATTGCCGACCCACGCCCTTATTGCGAAATTATCCGCCAATGGAGTACTTTTCATCCTGAATTTGCCTTTTTGCCACGCAAATTTAAAATTGCCGTCATCGGCACAAGAACTGACCGTGCTGCCACACAGGTGCATGACATCGGTCTACATTTGGTGGAGCGTGACGGCGAAATCGGTTTTGAGGTCATTGTTGGCGGTGGCTTGGGTCGCACACCGATTATCGGGAAGTTGATTCATGAATTTTTACCACGCAGGCATTTGCTGAGTTATCTTGATGCCATTTTGCGTGTTTATAATTTAGAAGGTCGCCGAGATAATAAATATAAAGCACGCATCAAAATTTTGGTAGAAAGCTTAGGCAAAGATACCTTTATCCAAAAAGTCAATGATGAATGGCAAACTTTAAAAGATGGTGATTTGACATTAAGTGAGGCACATTTTGCTAAAGCCGAAAGCTATTTTACTACCCCAGCTTATGAGCAGATTGATCGCTTGGCAGTACAAACACAGTTAGATGAGTTTTTGGCTGATAAGGATTTTTACAATTGGTATGAGCATAACACTGTTGCCCACAAAATCAATGGCTATAAAGCCGTTGTCATCTCATTAAAGGCTGGCGTTGTTGATGGTAACTATGTGCCTGCAGGCGACATTACCGATGCACAAATGTTTGCACTGGCAGATTTGGCAGATGAATACAGCTTGGGCGAGATTCGTGCCACACATCAGCAAAATTTGGTACTTAGCGATGTTAAAATAACTGATTTATACATACTTTGGCAAAAATTAAGTGCACTTGACCTTGCTCGTGCCAATATCGGCACTTTAACCGATATGATCGTCTGCCCTGGCTTTGATTATTGTGCGCTTGCCAATGCCACCACCCACAATATCGCCGAATCCATCGAAAAACAATTCAATGACTTAGACTATCTGTATGACTTAGGCAACATTCGCTTAAATATGTCAGGCTGTATGAATGCATGTGCACATCATCATGTGGGCGATATTGGTATCTTAGGTGTTGATAAAAAAGGCGAGCATTGGTATCAAATTAGCTTGGGCGGCAATTCAGGCGAGCATGCCAAATTGGGGCAAATCCTTGGGCGTGCTGTCGCTGCTGACGAAGTTGCTCAAACCATCGCCACCATTGTAAATGTCTATAAAAATGAGCGTATAGAAAGCCATGGACATATCGAAAGCTTCGCTCAAGTCATTGAAAGACTTGGTATAACACCCTTTAAAACAGCTGTCTATCACTAATTATCTCATAAATATTTAAGATAATATAAAATATATAAATTTTTTATATTCAGGATAAATCATGAGTACAATCAAAGTTGATCGCCATACCAATTCAGAACCTGCCACGCTTGATCTAAGCCAAGCACTGACAGCTGACGCAACGCCCAATGACATTAAATCTGCCATCGCTCACCAAGATTGCCTTATTTTTTTGGTTGCTAACTTTATGGACGGTCGTATTTTTAGCCTAATTCGCCATACTAGACATCAAGGTTTTCAAGGTGAGATTATTGTAGGCGGTGAATTTGCCCTTGATCAGGCCAATTACTTTGTCAAATCTGGTGCGACGGCATTTTTGGTCGATGAAACCAATGTTGAGACACTAACAAAAACTTTGCAAGATTTGGCAACTGGTTATGATGGTAAGGCTGTTAGTCACTTACCGTTATTTAGTTAATATTAAAATAATAAAGTGAGCATTATGAATACTTTGCCATTATTTTTTAACCTAAATAACAAAACCGTGCTGATTGTCGGTGGGGGCGATATCGCCTACCGAAAAGCACAATTAATGGCAAAGGCTAAAGCAAAGCTTGTGGTGATTGCGAAACATTTTGAGGCTGAATTTTTGGATTTTTTACAGTCTCATCATCATGTATTTTTTCAAAAATCCTTTGAACCAATCGATCTTAATCAGCATACACCCGCTTTAGTGATCGGTGCAACCGATGACCATGAAGTAAATTTGACCATTCATCGTGCATCAAAAGCGTATGGTGTGCCGGTTAATATTGTCGATACGCCAGATTTGTGTGATTATATTTTTCCTGCTATTGTAGATAGAAACCCAATCGTGATTGGTGTATCCAGTAATGGCAAAGCGCCTGTACTTGCACGCTTGATTAGAGCCAAAATTGAATCATCATTGCCCAGTCGCTTAGGAGAGCTTGCAGACAAAGCAGGTAAATTTCGAGATACCATCAAAAACTCTCTACCCACCATCACTGAACGCCGATATTTTTGGGAGTCAATTTTTGATCGTGCCTTAAAAGATGAAACAATTGGCACACTCAGCGATGAGCTTAATCAATTTAAAAATCATGATACCCGCTTGGGTGAGGTCTATATTGTGGGTGCAGGGGCAGGCGATCCAGATTTATTGACTTTTAAGGCACTCAGGCTCATGCAACAAGCAGATATCGTACTTTATGACGCACTGGTATCAAATGACATTTTAGAGCTTTGTCGCCGTGATAGCCAAAAGATTTTTGTGGGCAAAAAAAGAAAAGATCACACCAAAACTCAAGATGAAATCAACCAACTATTAGTTGATTATGCCAAACAGGGGCATCGGGTATTACGCCTAAAAGGTGGTGATCCATTTGTCTTTGGGCGAGGCGGTGAAGAGATGCTCGCCTGCCAAGCTGCCCATATACCCTATCAGGTGGTCAGTGGGATTACAGCTGCGTTGGCGGCAAGCAGTTATGCAGGCATACCACTCACACACCGTGGTATCGCAACTTCTGTACGATTTTTGACGGGTTGTTATCAAACAAATGAGCCGTTTAATGGTCTAAATAGTACTTACCAAACTGATGAGACTTTGGTGTTTTATATGGGTCTGCACGCACTGACTAAAATTATTGATTCTTTAATCAGTGCTGGCCTGCCAAATGATTTACCCATCGCCATCATCTCAAATGCCAGCCTACCCACCCAGCAGGTGCTAACAGGTACACTGACAGATATTATTGATAAAAAGCATCAATCCAATCTTATCGCACCTGCCATTATTATTGTCGGTCATGTGGTCGATTTGTATCAGCCATAATCATCCAAATTTGCCCAAGTTTTGAGTAACTCATAAAAACTGAGTTGATTTTGATTGAAAAATTCATCAATATCAGTAATAATAACAGCTTGATTGGATGTTATGAATTTATCAAAACCGCTTAATCACTGATAAAAGGATTTTTAATTTGGCAACTTTACACACTTATTTTCGCAGCTCGGCCGCTTATCGTGTCCGAATTTTTTTGGCATTAAAAGGTTTGTCGTACCAAAAAAATTTCATCAATCTAAAGCAATCACAGCAAACAACCAAAGCATATCACCAAACCAACCCCCAAGGTCTTGTACCTGCATGGGAGGATGATTCTGGTAGCTATGGTCAGTCATTTGCCATCATGCTACTTCTTGAGGATAAGCACCCCACACCCGCCCTACTGCCCAGCGACCCTGCCAAAAAAGCCGAGATTTTAAGTGTGGTGCAGCACATCGCTTGCGATATCCATCCACTCAATAATTTAAGAGTATTAAATTATCTAAAAAATAAGCTACACTTGGATGCAACTGGTGTTAATGCTTGGTACGCACATTGGATACAGTTGGGCTTTGATGCCTTAGAGACAACATTAAGCCAAACGGCAGGTCGATATTGCTTTGGTGATACACCAACCTTTGCTGATTGTTTTTTAATTCCTCAAATGTACAACGCCATTCGCTTTAATGTGGATCTGAGTGCCTATCCAACACTTTGCCGAATTTATGAATATGCCAACACTCAGCCTGCCTTTATTGCTGCTATGCCAAAAAATCAAGAAGATGCTGTTGAATGATTGGTTAATTAAAAATCCAATTAAAAAAGCCAGTAAAACACTGGCTTTTGATGGCTTAACTGTTGGCATGTCTTTTATTGTATTGAATCGAATTAAATACTGACAACACAATAAATGCAACGCCAATCAATCCAGTGATAATCTCAGGCACATGAAACCGTGTCGATAGCAACATAATGATGGCAAGCGCCCCGATGGCATAATGTGCACCATGTTCCAAATAAATAAAATCGCTTAAAGTCCCTTTGTTTACCAAATAAATCGTCATAGAACGAACAAACATCGCACCGATAGCCAAGCCAATCATAATGACGATCACATCATTCGTGATGGCAAAAGCACCAATGACACCATCAAAACTAAAAGACGCATCAAGCACCTCAAGATATAAAAAGCCTGCAATACCACCCTTTAGGATTGTGGATGATACGCCAGCGGTATTTGTGATCTCACGGCCTTTTGCGTCATATACCGCCGCCTTATCGTCACCATCACCCTCTAGGAGTGCCGATAGTACACTCACCCCCAAATAGACCAAAATCCCCCAAATGCCTGCGACCATGACGACGCCTTGCTTTGCTTCTTCTACCCAGCTCATAGAGATCATCAAAACAACCAACGCAACAAACACACTCATGGCGTCTACTTTACTAAACTTGACCAAGCGAGACTCTAGCCACTTAAACCAATGCACATCCTTATCGCCAAACATAAAATTTAAGAACACCAGCAATAAAAACATTCCTCCAAATGCTGAGATTTCGGCATGATGTGCATTAAGATGCTCGGCATACTGGACTGGATTATTCAGTGCCAGATGAATCACCTCACCCATACCCAAATTGGCAGTTACTGCGACAATGGCGATTGGAAATATCAATCGCATCCCAAAAACTGCGATCAAAATACCTACGGTCAAAAAAATCTTTTTCCAAAAATCATTCCAACCCTTTAAAATAGAGGCATTCACCACGGCATTATCAAATGATAATGAAATCTCCATGATTGCCAAAATTGCTGTAATGCCCAGTGCCAAAAACATCTCAGAGATGCCACCATGGCTATACCCCCACCATGCTGCAATCACCAAGCAGACAAAAGTAAAAATGATATCAAATAAAAAATGTCGCATAACTGCCTTTATATTATATTAAAAAATATTATATTAAAAATAATTATTTAGATTGTATTAAAAATAATTATCAAAAAATCGCCCAGAGAACATCACTACCGAGCGACAGGATTTGCAATTGGCTTAAGAATAATTATACCGCTAAATTCCATACCAATCAATCGACGAATATGTCAGATCTATCATCAATACCACGATGACTTGTCAAAATTAAGCATAACAATATATCAAATCCCTGAAAAAATAAAATTTGCATAAAAAGCTTGTCAAATGATAAAAATCCGCTATAATAGCACGCACAAAAGCGTAATGCTTATAACCAAATTTGGGGACGTGGCGAAATTGGTAGACGCACTGGATTTAGGTTCCAGCGCCGCAAGGTGTGAGAGTTCGAGTCTCTCCGTCCCCACCATTGATTAAATAAAAACAGCAAATCATTCAGCTGTTTTTTTGTCCAAAAATTCCTTAAGGCGTTTTTGTTGTGCATCATAGTCTATCTTATCACGCCGATAAATCTCATAAACACAGTAATCTCCGCACTCGCTGCCGCAGCATTCCCATGCTTCAGGATATTCAGGTTTAGGTAGCAATATTTCATTAAAATCACTTTGACTCATCATCAACCTGTTTGTATTTTAACCTTTGTATTTTAAAATTTGATTAAAGTTAAAAAGCGCTTAAGTTACCCAAAGCGCCTTTTAACTGTTAATAAGACTATTAAGAAATCTGTCAAGACCAACCTCAAGATGATTGATATGATTGCAATGGCTGATCATTCATCGATATAGCTTAACCAATGCTGATACTTATCGCTGCGACCTTGAACAACATCAAAATACAAAGTTTGTAGTTGTTCGGTCAATTCACCACGACCACCATTGCCTATCATACGATCATCATATTCACGAATCGGTGTCACTTCAGCTGCTGTACCAGTCATAAACACCTCATCTGCCAAATAAAACTCATCACGAGTAATACGACGCTCGATGACCTTAATGCCCAAATCTTTGGCAAACTCAATAATTGTGCGGCGTGTAATGCCATCGAGCGCACCGCCTGATAAGTCAGGGGTATGTAGCTCGCCATTTTTGACCAAAAATAGGTTCTCGCCAGAACCTTGACAGACAAAACCTTGTGGATCCATTAAGATGGCTTCATCATAGCCATTACGAGTCACCTCTTGGTTGGCTAGGATTGAGACAGGATAATTACTGGCAGCTTTTGCCTTGCACATGGTTATATTTGGGTGATGATGGGTATAGCTTGAGGTTTTAACACGGATGCCTTTTTTAATACCTTCTTCGCCCAAATAAGCGCCCCAATGCCATGCAGCAATCGCAGCATGAATGGTATTATCTTTGGCAGCGATACCAAGCTTTTCAGAACCCACCCAAATCAATGGACGAATGTATGCTGATGCCAAATTATTTAGACGCACAACATCTTTTTGAGCTTGGACAAGCTCATCAAAGCCATAAGTACAATTTAATTGAAAAATTTTGGCGGAGTTTAATAGACGCTCTGTATGCGCTTGTAAACGGAAAATCGCTGTACGCCCATCTGGCGTCTGATACGCACGCACCCCTTCAAACACCGCCAAGCCATAATGTAAGCTGTGAGTCAGCACATGCACCTTAGCATCTGGCTGCTCTACTAAGGCACCATCTAGCCACATTTTGCCTTCTTGGGTTGCCATGCTCATAAATTACTCCATATCGATTGTTAAAATTATTACCATTTAGTATCTCAAGCGATTATATCAGATGCCATAAAAATAATAAAATGGTTTTCTTAGCCAAATTGATTGCTTTTTATTATGTCAAAACACACTTTTCATCATAAATTTTTTGGATTAACCGCTATGTTATTGATCAGCCTAAGACATCTTCCCAAACCTCTCGCACAAATTGGCGTATCTCATGCCACGCTTGATCATCGACGATATTTTTTTGTTCAGACAAGGCAAGTTCGTGGGTTTTTTTACGCAAGTCCAAATAAGCTTGTGTCAGCTTTTGACAGCGATTGGCGGTCCAAATACCCGTTTTTTCAACTTCCTCAAAAATGCGTACATTATCTGGCCAAATTGCCAAATTTGGGTACTTATTTGCATAGGCAAGCACCATAAATTGAGCCAAAAACTCAATATCTATCAGGCCACCAAAATCTTGTTTTAGATTAAACTGCTCAGTCTCGCCATACGCACGCCGCATCGTTTTTGTACCCAAATGATGTTGCATTTTTTGACGCATTTCAATGACATTTTGTCGTACCTGTGTCTCTTGTCTGGGCGTGGTTAAGACCTGCTTGCGAATACGGTCAAATGCTTGTAGTACCAACACATCGCCCGTCAGCCCTCTTGCCCGAACCAAAGCTTGATGCTCCCAAGCCCAAGCTTTGTCTGTTTGATACATCTTAAAAGCATGGGCAGAAATCACTGGCACGCCAGCATTGCCTGAGGGCCGTAAGCGTGTATCAATCTCATAAGCACGCCCATCACGGGTTTGGGTTGCCAGATAGTTCATGAGTTTTTGGATCAAGCGAGAAGCAAATTTCATGCCACTGATTGGCTTTTCGCCATCAGTTTCGCTTTTTTCGTCAATGCGATGCAAAAACACCAAATCCAAATCCGATGCATAACCCATCTCAAGACCGCCTAATTTTCCATAACCAATGATCGCAAAGCCGCAATCAGCGATGCTTGCACGCTCATGAGTATTTAATAAAGGAAAACCGTGCTTGACAGACAACTCATGAAATACTCGATACAATGCCGACTCAAGTACCACCTCAGCGATATAGGTCAAACTGTCAGATACTTTCATGGTATGCCGCAAACCTAATACATCGGCGGTGGCGACTGCCAAAACTTGAGTTTTTTTGAATAATCGTATGGTGGTCAAATAGCCCTCATCATCAAAAGGCTCTACTCTAAGCAAGCTTTGTCTTAGAATATCGGTAAGCTCAGCTTTATCAGGCAGATGTAGATAACGCTTTTGAAGGAATGTATCAAGCAGTACGGGATGATGTGCAAGCTCTCGGGCGATCCATAAGCTTGCCGATAGTGTTGGGATTAAACGCACCGTTGCATCTGGATTTTCGCTCAACATCACCAAATAAATTGACCTACGGCAAATCGCCTCTAGTAACGCAATCAATCTGGGCAAGGCGATTTTTGCCAACTCCGCACCGCCTTTTTGGGCGTGTGTCAATAAAGCATGTAAGATAATGGGATAGGCCTGATTAAGCCGATCTTTTGCGACATCATCAAGCCCCGTCACCAACCGAGAACTCATAAACTCATCGAGCACGACTACTGAATTATCCCCCAGCACATCATCCAATGACGACCGAATCTGAGCAATATCCAAGCTTTCTTGCTTGGGGGATTGCCTATCTGTTACCATGCGTCCAAACGGTCTGCTGACATTATGACGATGTGCATCCAGCACCGAGCGAAATGCCTTAACCGACTCATAGCCTAAGGTCTGTGCGATGGCAAGCATCTCATCAGAATCACTTGGCAGGCACTGGGTTTGTTGGTCGTAGCGTGCTTGGATAGCGTGTTCTAAACGGCGTAAAAATCGGTACGCCGCTGCCAGTTGTTTACTTTCATCGTTATCAATATAATTAAGCTCGGTTAATACCGTCAAACAGTCAAGACATGCAGGATTTTCAGCAATACGAATATGGTGACCGCCATAAATCAGGGCAAACGCTTGAACAATAAATTCAATATCACGAATACCGCCTACGCCAAGCTTGACATTATCCAAATCCTGTCTTTGGATTTGCTGATTGATGATCATGGCTTTCATTTCACGCAATGCACTAAACGCACTATAATCAATATAATAGCGATGCACAAAATTTCTTGATAATTGGTTAAGCGTTTGTTCAAATTCATCGCTAATGTCATTGACCACGCGCGCCTTTAGCCAAGCAAAACGCTCCCAAGTCCGCCCATGTTGGCTAAAATATTTATCCAATGCCGCCATATGCATCACCAGCGGTGAGCCATCCCCCCAAGGACGCAGACGCATATCCACTCGAAAGACAAAACCATGTTCGGTATTTTCATCCAAAAGCTTAATTATGCCACGCCCAAGATCACGCATGAATTTATAATTATCAATGACTTTTTTGCCGTTCGTTTCACCATTATTGATATGCACAAAAATTAGATCGATATCACTGGATAAATTCAACTCTTGTGCGCCCAATTTCCCCATAGCGATGATGGCAAGTTCATCTTTGAGTGTTTTATTTTTTTGGCGAATCATAGGCTCGCCATAGCGTTTGGTCAGCTTGTGATACACAAAATCCTTTGAAAACTGGATACAGCTGTCGGCAAAATCAGACAACTCATGCGTCAACTCTTCCAAAGAAATCACCGACAAGGCATCTTGCCAAATCCACTTAAGCATCAGCATTTGGCGTAGCTTACGCAGTCCTGACATGACCATCTCTTCATTGGTAAAATCAAGATAATTGGTCTTACCAAGCCCAACAAAACGACGAACCAATGCATCAAAATCTAAGCTTGACAAGCTTCGCTCAAAACCATATTCTCCCAAAAATGCTTGGGCGTCATCGCTGTGTTTTTGATAAATTTGAGATGCAAATGGGCTTGCCAGTGATAGGCAGTCAAGCTGAGCTTGATTGGGCATAAAATGCAAAGAAACCATGCAGCCGCCTTAAAATCATATATCAATAAAAAATGACTTGGGCTTATTTTACACCAATTTTTGGGCTATAATAAACGATTATCATGATTTGTTGATTAAAAAGCGACCTTAATTTATGATTTTACTACTTGTTACTTCATCACCGCACAGCCATGCAGGCAAACTTGCAGTTGAATACGCAACCAAGCAATTACACTTGGGTAATCAGATTTCGGTATTTTTTTATGGCGATGGGGCTTATACCGCCAATCGACTGATGTGGCAAACTGCCGATGTACCAAGCGTTGCTAAGCAATGGCAAGCATTATCAAATAATCATGGCATCACCCTGCCCGTCTGCGTTAGTACCGCTTTAGCTCGAGGTGTCTGTGATGCCCAAAATGCCACTCGCCATGGGCTAATCGGTGATAATCTGTTGCCACCGTTTTCTTTGGTTGGACTGTCTGAGCTTGCTATGATGATTGATGATACAACATCAGTGGTACAGTTTTAAGGATAATGTATGAAATTTTTAATTCATATCAATACCGACAGCGAATTAATCAGCTATGAAGCAATTGCTTTGGCACTAACTTTGGCGACATTTGATCATGATATTCAGATTGAGCTGGGTGAAAAAGTTTTAGTTTTACTAAATAATCCCAAAAGCCGAATATATGGCATGATACAGTCTTTGGCACTGTATGATCTTCCCAAAGCATACCATAATTTTCAAGCAGTTGACGCCTTAGATAAGGTCATTCAATTATCATTACAATCAGGCAGTTTGGCATTGGATGACTATGACTCAAAACTTTATTTTCAGTAGATAATTATCACCACTATGAACCATTTACCCAGCCTAGATGACGATGGTCACCTAAAAAATCATACCGATTGGACACCCAAAATCGCACAAAGACTTGCGGATACGATTGGGGTAACGCTTGAAAGCGAGCATTATCAAATCATTGGCGAGGTGCGTGTTTTTTTTGAAACTTATCACCACAGTCCATCAACACGCCCATTAATTAAGCATCTGATGGCAAGCTTGCCCAACCTTGATATTAGCAATCAAAAGCTACAAAAACTGTTTAATACAGGCTTGGTTGCTCGGCATGTCAACCGCATTGCAGGCTTACCCAAGCCACCAAATTGTTTATAATTACTTAATATTAGGATTTACTATGAGTGGATTTTGCACCCTAAATATCGCCTCTACTGATTTGACCATGACAGTATTGATGACACCCGATATGGCGAACTTTTCAGGTAATGTGCATGGCGGTACTATCTTAAAGCTGCTTGACCAAGTCGCCTATGCGTGTGCCAGTCGTTATGCTGGTGGCTATGTAGTGACACTATCGGTTGACCAAGTGATTTTTAAAGAGCCGATTTATGTTGGTGAGCTGGTAACTTTTTTGGCGCGTATTAACCATGTCGGCACCACTTCGATGGAAGTGGGCATACGCGTAGAAGCAGAAAATATCCAAACTCGCACAGCACGTCATACCAACAGTTGTTATTTTAGCATGGTGGCTGTCGACCAAGCGGGTAAGCCTGTGCCTGTACCGCCTTTGGTTGTGGATGATTCTCTTGCCAAACAACGCTACGAAATGGCAAAAAAGCGTAAAGAGTTACGCATAAAGCTTCAGCAACACGACTGGTAAAACCTATGATGCCCACGCCATCTCATCTGACTACCATCTCTATCATCGGACATACCAATGATGATATATAAAACAACAAATCACAAACAGCAACATAAAGCCACTTTTAAGCCTTTATTTTTCGATATTTTGTGCATTTTACACTAGACAAATTGCAACAAAATACCACATAATAAGACGCTTATTTTGTGTACATAATTGTGTACATAATTTCTAAGGATTATTATGTTGACAGAAGTTTGGCTAAAAGCAAATAACGGCAAGCCCCGTGATAAAGTTACCGAAATTGCAGACCGTGATGGCATGAGCGTACGCATCTCCCCAAAAGGCAAGATTGTCTTTCAATTACGCTATCGATTTAACGGTAAATTAAAGCGGTTTGATTTGGGTGTTTATCCACTGATATCCCTCAAGCAGGCCAGAGAAAAATCACTGTCTGCCAAAACACAGCTCCTGCATGGCAAAGACCCAAAACTTGAAGAGCAAATCGCCAAGCAGGCTTATATTAACGCTGACACCTTCTATGAGTGTTTTTTACAGTGGTATGATAAATCAGCAGTCATCACCAAAAAACAAGCGTCCGATATCAAGCGTAGCTTTGAGCTCTATGTTTTTCCTGTCATTGGCTCACTGCCGATTAATGACATTACCTTACAACAGTATATTATCATCATTGAATCCATTTCTGAAAAAACTCCAGGCATTGCTGAACGCATACTCACAAATACCAAGCAAATGCTCAAATGGGCAAAAAAGCGTGAAATCGTCACACATAACATCCTTGCCGACCTTGAATTGAGTGATTTTAATTTAGTCCGTGTTAAGCGTAAGCGATACTTAAGTGATGATGAAATCATCTTATTTTACAAAGCGTTATATGGCTCAAAAATTAGCTACCGTAATCGCTTAGCGACCGAACTTGCTTTGATGTTTGGTTGCCGTGGCATCGAGCTTAGACGAGCTAAAATTACCGATTTTCAAGACGGTGTTTGGACTGTCCCACCTGAGAACCACAAAGTAGGTCATATTACCCAACAACCGTTAATACGCCCTATTCTGCCGCCCATGCAAGCTTTGATTGATGAAGCCATCGCCATTTCACGCAGCGAATACCTGTTCGACCGTCGTGGTGAAATGCTAGAAAAAAACGCATTTTTAGACATCACCACAGGTCTGATACATTGGATTGACCGCCATTGTAGTATACAGTTGCCACGCTTTACCTTTCATGACCTGCGTAGAACTGCACGCACCAATTTCAGTGCTTTTACCAGTCGTGACATTGCTGAGATTATGATTGGTCACACTGTGGGTAATATGCAACAAGTGTATGACCATTACAACTATTTGCCACAGCAAACGGCCGCCTATGAGCAGTGGCTTAAAAAATTGGCAGAATTAAAGCAAGTCGCACTGTAGCTGGCAACATACAACCAAATTTTTTTAATTTTTTTTAAAAAAATTCTTGCATTATATATCTATGATTATATAATACATAAATAAAATCAGCCCCTTTTTTTGGGGATTTTGGAGTTTGAAAATGCACCGTACCATCGCACGAATGCACAAATTCAATAAAGAATTTACAAACGCTAAAGAATGCTATAAAAAAATGCAACAAGCTTACCTTGCGAGCAAGAATAAGTTTGCGTTTTTTCCCATGCAACACGCATCTCTGCTTGATATGTCAACCGCCATCGCTTATGAGCAGACAAGAAGCGACCCGTTTAGCGAAAAAGGCGTAAACGCTCTAAAAACGCTTAATCAGTTGTACCTATTCGGTACTTGGCGATATACGCTCGGCATTTATTGTCTTGATAGTGAAATCATCAAAGACAGCAAAGCAATCCCCAATGACACGCCCACCAGTATTTTTTTAAATCTGCCTGAGTGGTGCGTATATCTTGATATCGACAGTACCAAAATTGCCATCACACAAGATGACAAAATAAAGCAAATTAAAGGATTTTGGGCAGTATATGATTTGATTGAATACAACTCAAAACCACAAAAAGCAATTAACTTTATCATCGACACGGACAGTGATGATGATATTTACTTGCCGCTGACGCTTATCTTAGATGATGATATGACGGTCGAGCAATCGCTATCTTACGCTGATAATAACATCGGCGATGGCGGCTCAAACGAGCTTATCAAAATCTTACTGCCCTACCTGCTTTGGCTATGCGTTGCCGAGCCTGAGATTATGCACAAAGGCGAGCCTGTCAGCCGTGCTAATTTAGATAAGCCAAAATATCAAACAAATAAAAAAACAGGCGTATTTATTCCGCCAAGCGAGCCGTTTATTTATGAAGTGGGTTCAAGGTTAGGTGGTGAAATTCGGCACTATCAAGAGCAGATAGAGCAAGGCAAGCACAGACAAACAAGCAAAAAACGCCCTCATATCCGCCGTGGACATTGGCACGGTCATTGGCACGGCACAGGGCAAGCTAAAGAATTTAAAATCAAATGGCAACCAGCCATTTTTGTCAACTCAGGAGTATAAAATGAGCAAAAACAAAACCCCCGACTATGTATTGCGTGCAAATGCAAATTATCGAAAAAAGCACACAACAAACAAGTCATTGCAACTTCATAATGAAAAAGATGCTGACATCATTCAAGCGTTGCAGAATGAAACAAAATCTTTTAATGCTTTGATGAAAGACATACTGCGTAATCATTATAATCTTAATCAAAATCAATAACTTATAAACTTTTTGAATATTTTTATAAAATAATGCTTGTATTATATATGTCTTGATTATATAATACACACATCAAGACAAAACCAGCACAATAAAAGGCATCAATATGACAACTTTATACCACGGCTCTCATGAAAACACCGCTCCAGTTATCAAAATTGGTTTTGCGGCATTCTTGCCAGCTGATAATGTGTTTGATGGCATTTTTGCGAACGGTGATAAAAATGTGGCTCGTAGCCATGGCGATTTTATTTACGCTTATGAAGTTGATTCAATTGCTACCAATGATGATTTGGACTGCGATGAAGCAATCCAAATCATTGCAAAAGAGCTGTATATTGATGAAGAAACCGCCGCCCCAATCGCAGAAGCGGTGGCGTATGAAGAAAGCTTGGCGGAATTTGAAGAGCATATCATGCCACGGTCTTGCGGCGATTGTGCTGATTTTGGCTGGGAAATGCAACGCCTGCGTGGCGTGATTGCTAGAAAACTTGGCTTTGATGCGGTGGAATGTGTTGACGAACACGGCGTAAGCCATCTGATTGTTAACGCAAACATCAGAGGTTCAATTGCATAACCAAGCCAAAGCCGTAAAATCACCCAATCACAAAACTACTGCCCCTTTGCCGCCCGCTTGGGTGCTTGTAGCCCAAATGTACCCATGAACGGGGTGAATTTGGGTACTCAATAATAGCTTGGTCAAACCCAATGCCCTTTTGTTTTAAGATTTTGACAATATGGGGTACAATGAGTTTGGGCGTGCCAAACTTTGGGGCAGTAAAATCAATCGCAAAGCCCGACATGTGGGCGGAAGTAGCAGAGCCGCCAACCGCTTTATTTAAAGCAGGACAGCGATAACCACTACTAATCACCATCGGCACGCCCAAAATCTCACGCACAGGCTGATAAAGATTTACACTAGCGTCAATTAAGTTTTGTAATATTGCTTGATTTGGCGTGTTGTCAATGTTGTGTTTTTTGGCGGTATTACTAGCTAATAACTCATTTAAGCTGATATTTTTAGTGATTGTGATAATCTTACCACCATTTATCGCCGATTTTAAGGCTTGCTTTGATTTATCGCCCCATACGCCATCGGCGGTCGTGCCAATTTGGGTTTGAATGTGTTTGATACTACTCATAATTTTCTCCAAAAAAAGCCCCATTTGGGGCGGCTCATGTGAATTTATGTAATAATCGGATTTAAAAAACCCATCATTCTAATTAAGTTTATGGTTTGGTTCATTCATCATTAAAATCCAGTTTTTCGGTTAATGTGTTTTTCAATGAGTTTGGCAACAAGGTCAATGGTATTACCACCAGCATGACCGCTGACAGCGACCAGCACCGCCGTCAGTAATTGTTGAACCTCCAAAAACTCACACAGATAAAACGTGATCAAACCTGCAAAGCCTGAGATGATAAGCTCGCCTGTGAGTTTGGCGAACACAACACGAAGTCGCTCTGGTTTTTTTTGTTCATTAAGCCGTCTGATGAACGCCACCAGTCCGCCGCCCGTGGCGAGCAGTCCTACCCAAATGTAGGTCAGTAGCGTGTAAGTTGTTGGGTCTTTTTCTGGCATATCTACTCCAATAAAAAAGGGGCATGAAGCCCCTGCGTGTCAATCATATATCACCTATGCAAATTTAATGATGTTGTTGTCAATGAAATCGCCGATTAGAATTACTTGGCAAATACCACCGCCTGAGTTGTTTAAGACAAATTCAATGGTATTTAAACCTTGCCTTAGCGGTAGGCTGATTTCTGTATTAATCCGACCTCGACCGAAAGGAAGCGGTATTTCATCTTCATCGTCGTAGCCATTGTGGACCGAATGATAACCAAACGCCGAACTGCCATTGACATAACAATATAATTTATCGTCAACTGTGTGTAGCTTTTGTTTGACAGTAATTGCTCGTTTACAAAATACCCTCATCTCATACATGATACTGCCAATATTTTCATTATTAAACCCCAAACTTTGCGTGATAGAACCATGCGACGGATAAGACGCTTTGAATGTTTTATCAAACTGATGTGGTTCGCTGGCATGATAATTATCAGAGATGTATGTATCATACCCCAACGCCACCGCACTGGACTTTAAGCTTTCAACATCAATCTGACCTGTGATTTTATCAGCGAAAACTTGACCACGAAATACGCCTGAGTTTGCGTTTAAATTACCCTGATTATCAACACTAAAATTATTGCCGATGTTGATACTGCCGCCTCGGATATTGGGGGCAGTGATTTGTGTATTTGCTCGGATTTTATCACCTGATATCGTACCGTTGCCTATCAAATCACCATTCAAAGACACCACGGCAGGTACAGTTGTACCGTTCAGTGTCGTTGGGCGTGTGGTTACCGTAAACATCGGCTTTTTATCGCCTTGCGGACTTGCAACATAAAACTTATCAGCTATCACCGCAAAATCAGACACGCCATTATTACTTGCTAAGCCAATGCCTGAGACCACGCCGCCACTTTGCACTTTAAGCGTCCACTGAGCCAATAAACCGTTCAAGCTTTGAGCGTGTTGCTGAATGCTCGCTGTCTGTCCGTTTAGAGTTGTTTGCACGGTATTAATCCGCTGGCTTAGTGACCGCTCTTTACTTGTCAAAGTCCGCTGCACGCTTTGTAAATCAGCACTGCTTGCTTTGTTTGCTATTTGGCTGTTTAAGCGGCTGATTTGACTTGCCGTAGCATTGTCTTTATCGCTCAAAGTTTTTAGCTGAACTGCCACACCCGCTTTATTGCCATTATAGTCGCTTTGCAAGGTGTTGATACGCTGGCTTAGCGAGCTGTCGGCATTTGCTAAAGTCTGTCGTATGTTTTGTAAATCAGCACTGCTTGCTTTGTTTGCTATTTGGCTGTTTAAGCGGCTGATTTGACTTGCCGTAGCATTGTCTTTATCGCTCAAAGTTTTTAGCTGAACTGCCACACCCGCTTTATTGCCATTATAGTCGCTTTGCAAGGTGTTGATACGCTGGCTTAGCGAGCTGTCGGCATTTGCTAAAGTCTGTCGTATGTTTTGTAAATCAGCACTGCTTGCTTTACCCACAAGCTCGCTTCTTATCCGCTCAACACTTGTGGCTTGTCCGCTTTGGGTCTGCTTAATCGCCGTGATTTCACTGTTTGCCGTGTCGCTTGTGGTTTTAAGCTGACTGTATTTTTGCGATAAATCGCCTGTTGTTACGCCAAGCTCTCGCACCTGTGAGGTATGACCGTTCACCGTTTGCGTAAGATTAGCGATTTCTTGGGTTTTGGCATTATTAGACTGCTTAAGCGTATTGATATCAACAATCGCACTACTGAGTCGCTTTTTCTCTGTGTCGATACTAGCAACAGCAGTATTAAGCGTGCTTTGAGCATCAGCAATGCTTTGATTTAACTCGGGCAAATCAACATTGATTTTGCTGATGTTGCTTTCAATCGTGCCGATTTTACCGATGGGCGTACGCAGTGATTGGTCAAGATGAGATTGGCTAATCTGACCTGACAGCATGTCAAGCACTTTATCAGCGTTCGCTGATGTTGTGCCACTTGCCCAGTCTGTCCAATCTGATGTATTGCCCAGTTTATCTACAATTCTAGCACGATAAAACTGGGTCAAATTGCCTTGTAGCCCTGTGATTTCATGCTTATTGGTAGGGTAAGCGAATGTACCAAGCGTTGCGATATTTGAGCGACCGTCGGGGCTAACTTGAATTTCTGTGTAATTGGTGTCATCAGAACCACGGGCGAAATTCCACCCCAAATTCATGCCAAACAAAATGCCTTGCACGCTAAGATTGATGGGGCGTGGCGGTTTGCCTTGTTTGCCTGTGATTTGTGTTAATTGGCTTGATGTTGCTAGGCTTTCATTATCAAAGGCGTCAATCGCTCGCACTTTTGCTTGATACGCCCCTGCATAGACGCCATCAATTTCAAGTGAATGTGATGATACTTTATGGGTCTGCCAAGCGTTGCTATCTTTTTTATATTCAACAATATAAGCCACAGCACCTACCACCTGCTCCCAGCTGATGACAAGCGTGGTAATCGCCTGACCCTGATGGGTGCGTGTGCGTTCGGTAATGCCTACTGAGTTTGGTGGTGTCAAGACATGAGCCTTAATCACCGAAACTTCTTTTTTAGGTATGGCGGCAATGTTATTGGTGGCGGTGAATTTGCCAATTTCATATTGCAGTGCGGTAAATGAAAAGCTTGCATCATCATTTTGGCTAATCGTCATCACACGATACGCTCTTGGGGCAACATCGCTTGATGAAATGGCAAAGACCTGACCAGCACGACCGATGGCGGTGTCCGTCGTGATAACCGTATCATCAATCTGTACAATTTGGGCGGAATTATCACCAACCATCAGCGTATCGCCCACTTTGCCTGCCATGCGGTCAAGGGTGATTTGTCTGCCATCGGTTGCTACAATACGCCCAGCTTGCATACGCCCAGCTCGGTGATTGTCTTGCACATGGATAATCTCCCCAACCTTGGGGATAAAGCCATCTAAGCCTGTGCTAAAGCTCACCGTTTCGGTTTCAAGCTGTTCGGACTTTAATGCCCAAATCCCTGCTCGTTGGGCTTGTCCTTTACTTGTACAACCAAATAAATTTAGCTCTAATTGGTTAATACCGTATTTGGCGATGGCATGTTCATCTTGCACATAGATATAGTCAGTTTCAAAATTATTATCAGGGTCATCATAAGCACATTTGACAATCGTGTGTCGGTCTCTTGCTCGTGTACCTGTATAGCTAAATTCACCGCCAATGACATTGGCATTACTAAACACATAAACAGGCTCTTTGGGTGTATCAGCATCCACCACAATGCTGGTACCGTCCCAAAAACTTAATGCTCTAAATACTGATGCTAGGTTTTGTAGCACACGATACGCATCATCAGCTTTTTGTAGATAGACATTCACCGTAAAGCGAGGTTCTTTGCCCCCTTTGCCATCGTCCACCATCTCATCGCAATATTGGGCTAAGCGGTACAGGCTCCATTTATCAACTTTACCCGCCAGTCTGTCGCCCAATCCGTATCGTTTGGCGGTACAAATATCATAAAACACCCAAGCTGGGTTATTGGTATAAGCCAATTTAAAAGTACCATCCCAAAGCCCATCATAAGTGCGTGCGGTAGGGTCGTAATTGGTTGGCACTTGAATTAACATGCCACGCACATGCACCGCCACCTTGGCAATATTAGAAAAGGTTTGGGCGTCATATTTTAAGGCAAGCAGTGCCGTACACGGATAGCGAAGCTTAGCGTCAATAATTTCAGTGACAGCAGAGACAACCATGGTATCGCTTACCATCTCACTATCACGGTTTGGGGTAAGGCGACGCACACGCACAGACCAGCCTTGCTGAGCCTTTGGCAAGTCAATGCGGTGCGACCGCTGATAACCTTGGCTAACCTTGTCATCAACGGCGGTATTTAGCACCATCTCCCACGCACCGCCATCGGTTTGCACATCAATGGCGTATTCAATGCGGTAGCCAACAACATCGCCATTACCTTTTTGTTCACGCAGGGAATTAAAGCCCAAGCGGATTGCCACTGCTGACAGTTGTTTATTATTGATGGCTTTGGTATAGGGGCGGTCGTGGCGTAGTTCTACATTGACACTTTGCTCATTTTCAACGGATGAAAAGCCCTTGATATGTTCTTGGTCGATACTGCCAGCTCGAAAATCCCATGACACATCAGGAAAGTTCGGCTCGCCATTATCATTGATAATGGGCGTACCATCAAGGCGGATAGATTTGCCACCATCAACCAAGCCATATATTTCACCTTCTGATAAGCCGTACAGTGCTTGATAAGAGTTAGTACTGCTTGCTGTGTCTTTTTGAATGTACGGCTTGTTTGAGCTTTGTTTTTGTCTTTTTGCACCGTAGATGTTCATAATTACCCTTAAATTTTAACCCCTTGCACCATTTTATCTTCAGCATAAATCGCCGCTGAGACAATAAAACCACCAATTTCTCGCTCACCGTAAAGTATGGGTACAGGATTGCCCTGAGCCACAGTCGTAACCGCTCCGCCAAAGCCATTATTGGGGCGGTTGCCATCTTCATTGTTAGGGTCAAGATTGGGGGTAGGCATTAGCAGACTTGACACACCGCCCAGCATCAAACCTGCCCCTGCAGCGATTAGCCCAGCATTGCCTGTAACTACCCCTACCCCAACCAATACCCATCCTGCCACCACTTGTATCCAGCCCATTGTCTTACCGCCAGAGCCTGCCACCCTTGGCATGATATGAATGTGGCTTGCGGTAGTAATATCGTCTAACTGCTTCTCACCAATGTTGGTTTTTTGAGTGCGTTTTTCGCCGTTAAAGATGGCAAATTTAATGCCCTGTTTCTCAGCATTCATCATAAACTCATAAAAGGCAGGGATTTGGCAAGCCAACGCATGGCAGGCCTCTTTGGCGGTTTTGACATCGAGGTCAAAGGATTTGCCAAACTTTTTGGCTAAAATGCCGTGTAAAATGACGGTTTTCATGATTTTCCTATTTTTTTATAAAATAACCCTAATGACTCTTGATTTAACTTGTAATTAGGGTTATAATAACCCCATCTTAAATCAATAAGGAACTTTAAGATGAATAGCCGTCAAATGATTAAGCTAATCACTGATGACGGTTGGTATGAAGTTGCGGTGCGTGGCAGTCATCATCACTACAAACACCCAACCAAACAGGGCAAGGTAACCATACCTCACCCCAAGTCAGACTTACCAATCGGCACAGTTAAGCAAATCTTAAAACAAGCTGGGTTAAAATAACCCAGTATTGGCTATCATCTAAGGAGATAAATATGTTATATCCTATCGCCATTGAAAAGCCCGTCAGCACCAATGAGTGTTATGGCGTGATTGTACCTGATATTGTAGGCTGTTTTAGTGCAGGCGATACAGTAGATGAGGCGGTTAAAAATGCCTATGAAGCCATTGTTTTACATTTGGATATGTTGGCTGATGATGGTGAGGATATCCCTCAAGCGACCGATATTGCTCATCATCAAGAAAATCCTGATTATCAAGGTATGATTTGGGCGGTGGTTGATATTGATTTATCCGCCTATATGGGCAAATCTGAAAAGATTAATGTTACCTTGCCAAGTCGCTTGATTGTCAAAATTGACGAAAAGGTTAAAGCACACAAATCGCTATATAAGAGTCGTAGTAATTACCTAGCACAGCTTGCCAGTCGTGATTTAGCCTAGTGACTGATGACGCACCACCATCGCCGTGCGTCTTTGCCAATTGTCCCCATAAATCTCACGCACGCTAAGACTGCCATGGGGATGGTGCAAAATTAGGGCATTACCCACACAATCAGGGGTTTTCTCGCTTGTCAATGCTCCATCATCGCCAAGCCAAATTAAGGCATGATTGACATGATGGGTACGCCCAACACGGCACAAGATGACATCGTGCTTTTGTAAGTCGTTTTTGTCTTGCACCTTAATAAAGCCTGCTTTGGTGAAGTTATTTTCATAAAGTGGTTCATGGTTTGGGTTTTCCCACCAGTCATCAGATCGTGCAAAGCTTGGCAGTGTGATGTCAAGCTCACGGCTGTAATAGTCTTGTACTAGACTATAGCAATCTTGTACGCCATGATGATACTCACGCCCTAATAATGGGGCTTGATACGCTTTGGGTTTATGGCATTTGACATCAAAGTACTCTTTGCCATCAGCGTGGTAACCAAAAGCACAAATCACCCAATCTATCCCATGTATGCCCATCTGCACCCTATCCACTTCGGACGGCTCAGCATTGCCGTCAGGGTGGCTATGGACGATGGCTTGTATTTCGCCGTGATATTCCTGCATTTCAACCATGTTAAGGTAGTCTATCTCAAAATGCTCGGCAGGATTTGGGGCAACATTATCACAAGGATAATACTGCCCATCTATGATAAGCCCACAGCATTCAGCAGGATAGCAGATTTTGGCGTGGGCGTGGATAGCTTCTTTAATGGTTTTGGTTAGTCGCATGGTTTATCCAATAAAAAACCGCCCAAGTTGTACTTGGACGGCTGAATATTTGTTTATAATTCAAAGGCTTATAAAATAAAAAAGCCAAATAATTTTGCGAAAAAACGCAGAAATTAATTGACTTTATTTGTATATTGTAATACAATACATTTCATCAACACAAGGGGTGTTGATTGGGCTAGGACAAGCCTAGCGGTAACATAAGGAGGAAAGGCAATGCTAAGAATCACAATCATCATTGCCCTGCTGTTGCTAAGCTATCCAGCTTACTAACAGTAAAAGCCTAAGGTAGTTGCAGCTACTAAGGCAGGTTAGGTGGAAACGCCTAGCCACTCCTTACCCATTATCATAGCACCATTTTTATAAAAATCAAGGATTTTTTATGGCAGATAAAGCAAGCCCGCAAGCACGCAAAAAAGCAACCGCTAACTATTTTGATAAGTCACTGGCACGCATCGGACTTGTCATTAGCCATACTGAGCCTCATGTTTTAGATGCCTTAAATCAGATTATGGCTCATAAGGATTGCTCTAAGGCAATGGCAATCAAAATCGCTTTGGTTGAGTATGCCAAAACGCTTGACTAAACCAAACCAGCGGCAGGAAAACCACAAAAACTGCCTTCATTGTCCCTTAACTTACAGTGGGCTAATAAACCGCTACATCTGTCCAAAGTAGGGTCATCGGTTGGCTTGCCATCATGGGTAAATCGTGCTGTACCTGTATAACCACACACTTCGCCACGATAACGACCACAGACTGCTTCATTACAATAGGTGGTGATTTGACGCACAGGGATTTTTTGCCCTTCAAAGTCCACAGGGTTTGATAGCTCAAATTCTACAATGCCAAGGCTTGGGTTTTCGCTCACCTTTTGTTCTATGTACCATTCTTGCTGGCGGTAATTTTGGGCATCATGGCTGTCAAGATACGCCTGCAGGGTATGCGTTACAGTAAGCTTAGCCCTTGCAAAATCATCATACAATCGGCAAAGGGCTGATACCGCCCCTTGTATGCCATTAATCTTATCGCCAATGCTAAGCTTAGGCGTGCTTGCCCTGCCATCTGAACGCATTTCAAGGCCGTCTGCCTTGATGGCGATGGGATGAAAATCCTGCCCCTGCCATCTAATCACCCCATCGTTATGCCCATGAAAGCGGTAAATCTCACCGCCCAATTTTCGTGCGTCTAATTCGTACAAGGTAATAAAGCCTTGTACGGTGGTTTGTTGTATGTCTGTGTTAAAACTCATGTGATTTACTCCCAAACCTGCCAAAGAGGCGGTATTGCCCCCTTGACAGACAGTCAATGAACAGATGATAAAGCCATCAGCTGTTAATCTGTGTTCTTAGCATCATCCCCATCATCTGCCTTGTCGGTGGTTTCACTGGCAAGGGCAGCACGCACCCCATAACGGTCATTTTTATAAGATAGGCTAAACTCGGTGACCGTTTGGCTGTTGTCCCAGCCTTGTAATTGGCGTAACTGGTTAGATGCCCATGCCAAAAGGTCAGCACGAAACGCCGTGGTGCGATTGCGTTTTAGCACACCATTATTCGGCTCATTGTTACTCACTTCAAAGCCGTCATCCTCAGGGTAGTAGATGACTTCAATGGTGGCAGCTTTATCGCCGTGTTGGTTTTTCCAAAAGTCCACCTGTGCGATAAAGCTCTGTAATACCGTCGCTTCGGTGCGTGATAGTTCGGTTAGAGTTGTTTCACTCATTGTTTTGCTCCTAAAAAAGCCCTTGATTTACAAGGGCTGTGGGTATGTCACCGACATTAATGTCGTCGAGTTAAAATTGATTTTATTGCGTATAAGTCATTAGGACTAAATCGCCAGCCATCTTGCTTGTTTGTGATCGCTTCAAAGCACCACTCACTACAAAAGTATTTGTGTGGATGTTGCCGTAATCCCAAAACAACACCTAAAGCACCTAAGAGATCATAGCCTGATCCTTTTGTCGCATCGTAAAAATGTCTGATTTGCGACTCATCAATATCCAGCTTGATTAAGTCCCATTTGTCATCGAGCATCATTGATTTGCGACGCACACCGCCATCACGAATTGACGATGAATAGCAGTGATAAATGTTGTTGTGAATGTGTACTGCAATCTCACAATGTGAGTATTGACCCCGTGTGAAAAAGCGTGTCACTGCATCATAAAAACGATAAGAGAACTTGTCAGCCCTCCCCTTATATAATGCTAAATAAACTTTTCTATGCATAAATAGCACTCCATCCGTCTGAGTAGTCATACTCAAGTGGGTTATCTGCCTGCATCATACGCTGTTTGTGTTGTTCTGCGTTCATAAAATCTTGTTGTTCTTTGATTAACATAGCAGATGTTAATTCAGTGAGTAACGGTCTTGTTAATGTAATAAAACTATTATCCATAGTCTTCCACTGTAGATTATCAGGAAGACTGGGTAATGTTATTAATGCTAAATACTGAATACGGCTAGATTCGTCAGTATGAAACCATTTATCTACTGAAGCGACATAAACACCTGAATGTGCATGCCTGGTTCGTTTATCTTTGATATCTGACCATACCAGCTCTTGGTTTGTTTGTTTTATCTCATCAGCAGATATTTGATTAGTTAGACTAATAATCTTACCATCTTGGTAGATGAGTTCTTGGTTTACAGATTGAACGTAAGTTTGATAATCTTCCTGAGCAATCGCAATAAAATCTGCTGTATCGCTATATAGATATAAAAAATCTTCATGAATAAATTCAAAATGACCCTTGTCATCAATTAATTTAATATGGTGCATTAAAAACCCTCTATAGTAACAACTAAATCTGAAAAACCTGAAAAATTACTAGAACTATTTGTATCTGATATTTTTAGTGGTACTGTACTGTTAGTAGTTTCGCTTAGTTTCCATACAGCCAAAAGAGAAGAAGCATAACCAATGTACCCACTGTCGTAGAAGTGAGCATTAACCTGCACAACTTGTCTTGGCATTGCTGTAGGTAAGTTTACTGTCAGTGTTTTGGTACGAGAACTAGATGAAGTTAGTGCATTAAGTGCTGGTTTCGTCATATTCTTATAATTTAATCTATGTACAATACGCCCATTGGAATAGACAAAAGTGGTTATCTCTAATGTTGCACCAAGGGTTAAGGTAACAATTGGGTGGTTAGTGACTTGGACGGTTGTAGATGCTGTTTCATCACCCTCTAATAAAACCCGTCTTGTACCTACATACAAAGGTTTGTTACTGGTAATTCTGTTATTTGTAAGCTCAAGCTGTGTGTTATGAGTTAAATTGCTAAGCTGGACATTATGATTTGATGATGACCCACTACCAACATACCAGCGTCTCACACTGCCTTGTTTACCTTGTATATAGCTGTCTGCACGATTGATACTGATTAATCCTGTGGTTTCTGAATCTGTGTCTGTCTGCATGGCATTACCAATACCATAGCCTGTGAGTGTTGTGGGCTTACCAGTAATACTATTCCAAGCATGGCTATGATTGCTGTTTGCTTTATTATCTAATTCACGCTGTAAATTAGTAATATCACCAATCGCATGTCTGTGTGCTGATGGCGTAAAGTTTGCTGGTTTATTGCTGATAGCTGACCAAGATATATTAGTAGGGGTAGGTAAAGTAATATCTTGTGTGCCATCAAAAGCAATGCCATTAATCCGTCTTGGCGTTGTCAGTTTTTGAGCAGAACGAGCAGACGCATTTGAATTTAACTTATTGTTTAAAATACCATGTAACCCAGAGACCTCGGTAATCGTATGTCTGTGTGATTGATCAGCTTTCGTAGCGATTTGTTCAGACAGCTCATTAACACTTGATTTAGTAGCTAAATGTGAAGTATCAACACTGATATTGTTTAGCTCTGTTTTTAACGCATAACGCTCTAATTCAGCACTTAGATCAGTAACTTCGCTCATTGTATGTGTGTGCGATAGATCAGCTTTCGTGCGTTTTAATGACGCAATTTCATCATCATGTTCTGTATCTTTCTTAGAGCTGCGATCAACTTCAGTAGTGATTTTACTGTCAATAGCTGCAATAGAATTAGCTCGTAACTTAGTTTCAGATTTTAACGCTTCTGAAGTCTCAGTTACTTTATTTGCAAGTGTTTCAACACTTGATTTAGTAGCTAAGTTTGAGGTGTCAATCGTCAATCCGTCAGTATTAATCCGTGGGATTTCGTCTTTAGTAGCATATTTTGACAATATTGTTTGTAGATCAGTGATGTCACTTGCTTGATGTGTATGGGATGACGGTGTAAAGCTTTGTGGCTTATCAGTGATACTATTCCAAGAGTGACTGTGATTGCTGTTTGCTTTAGCATTAAGCAGCGATTGCAGACCGCTGATGTCGCTGATAGTGTGACTATGAGACGACGGATTAAAGCTAGACGGCTTGCCAGTGATACTATCCCAAGTAACAGATGCAGGCGCTGATGAAACGCCTGCTAACTGCTCTTTAATCTCATCAATCGATTTACTTAAGCTTGTTTTGCTCGTGTTAAGTGACTGAATCGCTTTGTCATGTGCATCATCTTTTTGAGTACTGCGCTCGATCTCATCTTGTATTTTCTTATTGATGTCATCTAATGCAGGCTGCGGCAAATTTGGCGTGCTTGTGCCGCTGTTTTGATTACTGAAGTCAAGCAGCGGCACACTGCTACTGTCTGAGTTTGATTGCTCAAACTTAAGACTGATCTCCCAAAAGTTGCCTTTTTTCTGACTGATTTCATAATTTTCACAGACATATTTTTTGGTTTGCCCGTGCGGGTTTGTCCACAAAAACGGTATCACACCTTTGTGTTCATCAAGAAAGGTTTTGATGGGCAAGATGACCGTTTGCCAGTCGCCTGTTTTTGACCCTGACCAGTCCATACGCTGATTGTTAATGCCGTGACTGACACGCTGGGCATAGCCGTCGCCAAATTGGGTTTTAGTAATGTTATGGTGAACACTGGCGGACGCTCCCATGTTCATTTTCCAAGTGAAGGTTTTCATAGGTAATCTCAAATAAAAAACCCTATCAAATGATAGGGTTTACTGAACAATCTATTTTATCCAATCAGACGCTCTCGATAAAAATCAAACTCAGCCTGAATAGCCTCCTTTGTTTCTTGTTCATAATCATCTGACTGCATAAGTCCTTCTTTTAATTCGTTCATAAAATTTAAATAATCATTTAAATCAATGATGCCTTTTTTGGATAAATAAAGTATTGTACCAACATTGGCTAAACTTCGCGCATGTAACTCTTTAGCAAAGGGTGACGCGATATCTTTTGCGAATTCTAGCATCTGTTTTTCATTCATGGCTATCTCCCGTATAATTCACCGCCTTGTCGGCGTGCTTGAATAAAACGCTGATTAAGTTTTGCATCAACGGTATGACTAATCATCTTACCGATAGTTACCATCATATCACCATTTGGCATTTGTTGTACATCGGTCTTTTCGCCTGAATAGTTATTGATAACGACATTCACAGGGCGGTCGCCTGTACCGATTTTATCTAACTTGTCATCCAAGGCTTTAGCAGTATGCCGTGGTAGCACCCGTTCACCTTTTTCCAAATTCCAAGTACCTGATTTTGGCACGCTCATAATGCCGTCGTGAGCTTGACCGACGGGCATGACCACCGATTTAATGGCGCTGATGATATTTGCTGTTTGGCTTGCGATCGTCGCCATTGCACCTAAATTTGCTGGGAATGGATTGGCGGATGCCATCGCCATCGCTGTTTTAATTGCAATGATAGAGCGTGAGATTGCTACGCCCTTTTCAAATGCCAGAATCGTTCGATACAGTTTTGACTGCTCGCCAAAAGCTGATTTAGTAATTGCAGTAATGCCGCCAAGCGTGCTTTGGGTCGCATTAAGCAGTAGTTTTTCTTTTGCGTCAGCATATTGTTCAGCTAAGATTTTAGACTGCTCATAATACTCAGACTCAAGTATGAGCCCATCTTCATACGCCTGTTTTAACTTTGTTTTTTCTTCAGCAAAAACCTCTTCAATTTTGGCATAATTCTCAATCGCACCTGCATTGATATTGCCAAGCCCTGCGATACCTTCAAGCACGCCGCCTAAGCCCTCACCAAAGCTGTCTGATTTGATCGCATCTTTTACATCAAACACGCTCTTATCTTTGAGCTTTTCGCGTAACTCAGCCAGTTGCTCAGTAAGCTCAACCTGCTTAGTGAGTTGCTCAATCTGCTTTTTTTGCTCTTCAGTAAACTGGCTTTGCTTAAGTAGCCAGCTCGTTTCGGTACCGCCACGAAGCATGTGCAATTTCTTTTCAAGATCGAGCTGCTTTTCAGATTGCAATGTCTCAAATTCTTTGAGTTTCATTTCATCAATCATGGCTTTTTTAAGCACATCACTAATGTATCGATACTCACGATAATATTTGAGCTTATACTCAAGCTGCTCAACTTCTGTTTTTCCGATGAGATTGCGTTGCTCTCGTATTTCGTCAATCTTATTGCCAAATTCCAAATTCTGAATTTCTTTTAACAAGCCGATATGCTCAAGCATGTCATCTTCAGTAGCAGAATAGTATTTTTGACTTGTTTTGTAAGCATGTTCTAAGCGTTCAATCTCATCCATGCCAAATGATCTGACAGACTCTCTTAAGCCGTCAAGCTCATCACCGATTGAGATTATATTCTGTAAGCGTTTCTCAGTTTCTTTGAGCTGTGAGATCTGAGTATAATCTTTCGACTTTAAAAACTTCTTAGCGTCGCCATATTTTCCAAAAGCAATGTCGGTCAAAAAATCAGCATAAGGATTGCCCTTAAGCTCTTGTTGTAGCTTATAGACACTCTTAGCGATATTGATACGCTCATCATCAGTGGCTTTTTTGATGTCCTCAGCCATCTTTTTGGCTTCTTTTTTCGTTTTTGCCGCACCTTTTTTTATACCAACTGCCAGGCCATCAGCGATCCAGTAGCCGACTTGCATCATCACACGAGATGGCGAGCGGATGTCAAAAAAGTTCGTAACTGCATTTTTCACGCCAGATGCCAGTTCTTTTGACTTAGCCACGGCGGAGCTGATTTTGTCATTGATGCCTTTCACCAAGCCATCAACAGCATCTTTACCCGCTTGGTATAAGTCAGTGCCAAGCTGCTTAATGGTATTGACAACATCGGTACGCAGCTGATTAAATGCATTACCTGCAGTTTTTAGACCGTTTTTGATGGCATTAACAACCGCATTCATGTCACCATTGATGATGCCTTTGATGACTCCGAGTGCTGTCTCAACAATGGCTTTAGCAATATCAAAACCAAAATTAAATGCTGCGGCAATGCCAGTCAGCACCGCTTTGATGATTGATAAGATAGCATTCATGCCAAAACTGACAGATGCTTTGATGACTTCAAACGCTGCCAAAGGTATCGTCGAAAATCCATGCCAGAACGCTTTGGCGGTATCTAACACAACATCAAATACCGATTTCATGCCGCTAAAATAGCTTTTAATATTATCAATCGCTGTCTTAATTGGTGCAGGCAGACTATTAAAAATTTCGGTTGCTTTGGCTTTGATAGTGTCCCAGTTTTTGTACAAAAGAACACCAATTACAATTAAACCAGCAATCGCAACTCCGATACCAAGCATTGGCAAGCTGATACCTGAAATCGCATTTCCCAAAAGCTTACCTATATCTGAAAGACCAGCAAATGATGCGCTCAGCACCGGTACCGCCAAGCCGATGGCACCGATTGCCACCCCCAAGCTAAGTATAACGCCTGTCGCAATGGTCAAGCTTGCAACAATCTCAGAGTTAGCCTCAACCCACTTGGTCAGATGATCAACAATCGGTCCAGATTTTTCAACGATCTTGCGCACAGAAGGCTCAAAGACTTCGCCAATCGTTGCGCTCAAAATTGATTTTCGGTTATTCAAAATCTCAATTTGATTTGACAAGGTATTGACTTGCGCCACAAACTCTTTGAACATTGAGCCAGCATATTGAGACTCATCGCCAATAGACTTTAAATTTTCTTTTAAAAAATCTGTATTCTGAATATATTGAGAGAACACTGGTAGCGCTTCTGTACCAACCAATGCTGATGAAACTGCGCTCTGTTGTGCTTCTGGCAGTTTTTTAATCTCATCAATGATTCTTAAAATAGTACCAATGGCATTTTTTTGCATGTCTTCAGCGACTTTTTCAGCGCTCAAGCCCAGTTCTTCAAACGCTGTTCTTTGCGATTTGGTAGCATTTGCACCACGGGTCAGATACAAAGAGATATTTTTGATGCCCGTTGCTGTCGATGATGCATCCAAGCCCACCACCGATGCTGCCAATGCTGATAGCTCAGCAGCAGAAATATTGGCAAGCTCAGCAATGGTACCGACAGACTGCACGACGGTCATAATTTTATCAGCAGCATTGGGTGTGCTATTACCCAAGTAGTTGATCTGGTCAGCAAGCTCGACCACTTCTTCATGTGTCAGCCGAAATCCTGCTCGCATTTCAGAAAGTGACTGACCTGCGCTCTCAGCACTTATGCCAAAAGCTGTAGACATTTTTGCTGCAGTTTCTGTGTGCCTTGCCAAATCCTGCATAGGCACGCCTGCTTGACCAGCTGCCGCCGCGATATTGCTTAACTCTTCAAAAGTTAATGGCAGATACCCAGTCATGTCCATCAGCTCTTTTTTGAAGTTCTTAAAGCCATCGGGCGAATCAAAGTCCACGACTTTTTTAACTTCTGCAAGGGCTGATTCAAACTTCATCGCTTCATTGACAGATGATTTGATGCCGTAGCCGACTGCCGCCATAGCAGCAGCACTAGCCGCACCAATGCCACGCATTGCACTCAGCGCCTGCTCATGCTTGCGATTAAATCGTTCAAGTCTGTTATGTATCTCTTCGTTCTTTTTTGCAAAAGCGTTGAGATTTTCAGAAGCTTGTTTCAAGCCACGATCAAACTCTGTCGTCGTCGCTTCAAGCACAATTTGTAATTTTGATACAACTGCCATAATTCACCCAATAAAAAACCGCCCATAAAGGACGGTTGGTTTTTTAAGTTATATAGTGCTATTTAGCTTGTTGATTGGTGCGGATTACTCTAAAGATAGCAATCGGGGTGATGCCATAACTGCTTGTTTTCCTCAAGCTTTTTCTTTACCGCCTGCCTTTTTCTATCACCATACAATTGCTTGCATTCTTCTTCGGTTACAAAGTACATTGTTGGCTCAAGTAGATTTTGCAGTGTTTCTATATCTGTAATGCTTAGCACACCGTTTAATAACACCAAATTACCTGCTGAATTCTCACCAAGTTCTCGACTGATAAATCCTAACTCGTCTAGCTTATCAATCATTTCCCTAGGTAATGTTGGTGTCGCATCATAAGTCTTTTCGCTAGATTGATTTTCACCTGTAGCATAGTTCACCTTAGCGTCAATCTTTGCCATAGCATTTACGCCAAAAGCACCCTCGCTCGCTAAGCTGCTATTAAGTGCGTTATTTGCCTTAATGCTAGCCAACGAGCCAAACCCTGTCAGCTGCGCATAAAACGAGCGAATTTTAATGCTGTCAAGATATAAAAAATCAAAGAGAGATTCTGTGATTGGTGATTCTTGCGCCACGGTTAATCTCCTCTTTTACCTTTTTTTGCTCTTGGTGAAATTTCTCGGTTTCCCTGCTCATTGCTTGGTTTAGGCAACTAAACATATCACGCAAAAGTTGAGCAGAGTGGTGAGTTGCATCTGATTTTTTAGCATTATCTTGCATACACCCATCTCCTTGATGATAACAATACTAAAAGTATCGCTGAAATTATATTATAGCAAGCATGATATGGTTTGAACAATTTGTTTTACTTATCAATAACAAACACCAATACCCCACTCACCATCTGATGAGCAGGGTATAGCCTAAATTTGTTAAAATTTATACAGTCAAGCCACTACGCTTAAGTGCCGCTTGGATGATACTTGGTAGCACATCTTTTGGCACACCTGCAGGGTCAGCGATGATTTTGGCGATATCATCACTCTGCACCACCCAGCTTTTTTGATCAACCATTATCACATTGAGATTATTATTCCAGTAGTCAAGATTGACCATAAATCTCTTACCTTGAACCATTCTTGTAATGATGGCTCTGGCGATTTCATCTTCATCTATATCCAAGCTGGGTGCTACGCCCTCAAGCCGTTTGATTTCTGCGTGCAAACCATGCAGATAGTTCATCGCTTGGTTAGTTGCCTGATGACAGGTGATTTGAAATTCCCCTTGTTCCTTTGCATCTGGCTTGATCATTAAGCTATGTGTGTATGCTATCGCTCGTGGTAGGTCTGCCAAATCAATTTCATCAATATGCTGTGTTCCCATATATTGATTAACCATTGTGTATGCAGTGCCATAATCCAATCCGCACCGACTCACCAACATGGATACCGCTTGGCGTAATGGTGTACGATCGCTAACGGTAGACTTGGCAACATAACGACCAGTTTTGCGGATAGTAGGCAAGACTTCATCAAATACCCAATTTTGGAATTTTACCGCTTCGGCTTTATTTGAGCGAAAAATCACACGGTATAAATTTGGCTCATTGATAAAGGTTAGCTCTTGCTGACCACCAACCGTAGGGGTGTAGATTTTTTCTACACCCTTTTTATCTAACTGTTTTGCAACAATATCACGGCTATTTTTGATGGCAAGAATACCAGCGACATCAGGCAAACAAAACCAAATATCGCCGCCATCACGGATAGCAGTGCGAACTTGTTTGGTAGATTCAAAATTAAAGATTGAGATTTGAGTTTGCATTTTTCTGTACCTTTTTGATAGGTTAGTTAAAGCCCACATGGGCGACCAACGGCTCAAAACCTGCAGAAAATCAGGCGGACTTATTCCCCTTTCGGGTCTTGTATTCGTCGCACCGTCGGTCATAACTTATCAAATAAGGTATGCAAATTCATGCACATCTTAGGTTGTCGGATTAACTTAAGAGACGCGCATAAAAATATCACGCTGACGGGGTGATTTCCGTTTTCTGTCGGCTTTTGAGACCGTGAACATACTATACAATAAAAAACCCAATCTGTAAAGACTGGGTTTGGTAATTAGTGATCTTTATGAACCACGCTAAATCTCATTGATTTGCTATCTGGGTAAATATTGACAATATATTTATAATCACCAATAACCTGCGTCTCAGTTGTCGGCTTCAAGCTTTGGTTAAATTTCTTCATCGCCCGACTCATAACTTCTGCAACACTATTGGCGACCTGCTCTTTTGGTAAATCAGGGCTTAAAGTGCGGGCTTTAGCTATTGCAAACGCCAATAAAGCCATCATTCTATCTTCAACATTATCAGAGATTTTAACATTATACATTGAGGTAATGATATTTCCGGTCTTATCCAAATCGCCGTACCAAATAATATCCTCACCCAAATCCACCGAATAAATATTATCATTAGTAGAGACAGACCTTAGCTGAGGATCTACACCTGAAATCTCTTTGATGATATTGTCAATACCTGAGCCAAGCTCCTGTGGCGTCATACCTAAATTTACAGGCTGAACTTCTTCTTTGTCGTCTATTTGAGCCGCATATTCAGCTTCTCGCTGCGCTTTTTCTTCGGCTGCTTGAGCTTCTCGTTCAGCTTTCTGTTCAGGCGTTTCAAGCGCAACGGCGAGCGCACCAATCCCTAAAAATACCGCAAATATGATCCCAAGCCATTTTAATAGCTTTTTCATAGCACACCCTATTTGCAGACTTTCTTAGATGCACTGATTGATCCATCTTTACAGACAAACTTACCATTGCTGCAGTGAGAAACACCACCTTTTTTACCACTGCATGGCGTATTTTTAGCCATGGCAGGGCTGGACGATAAGACAAATACGGTAGCAAACGCACTTAAAACTGATAAAAACTTGTTCATAATAGCACCCTTTGATTGATTGAGTTTTTATTATAAACAAAGTTACACCAATTTAGCAATTACATTGAATTAAACATTGCAATCATTTCCGCCACTTGTATTCTTGCTTTTTGTGCCTCACGCTGCTGCTCATACTCCTGCCGTTGCTCATCTGTCATAGGGTTTGGGTCTATAATCATATAATCAGACAGCTTACCACCGCCCATGGATGCGGCGATCGTTGCAGCTTGTATGTCGCCACGATAGCCGCCAATGGGGTCAATGTCATGAAAAGCTTGCCATTCTAGAAACTCTGCATAGCTCATTTTACTGGCAAGCTCAGCGACGGTCATACCCAGATGAGCCGCCAATTTAAACAAAAATCGGCGGTCAGCATGAGCGATCAGTCCTTTTTTAAGTCATCTACCTTGGCATCAAAGCCATTTACTTCCCTGATCGCTTCAATCAGTTTGGTTAGTGTATCGGCGTGCATTTTGCCTAAATCTTTGATGTCATTTTCGGCAAATACTCGTTTACCTTCTTCATCACAGACCGAAAATGTCACTAAACGCAATGATGATTTGACATCATCGCCTTTATCATGCATAAGCTTACCCTGCTCTTCTACTGTCAGTTTTTTGATATGTACAGTGCCAATACCGTCGATGTCGTAAGCAGTGGGTGTACCAAGATTGCTTAATGCTTTTAGCAAATCGTTTTTTAAATTACTCATGATTTATCCTGTTATCAGTTAATAAAAAAAGGGTGTGTTTGCACCCCTTATTCGGTCAGCTCTTTTGTCGTATCACCAGTGATTGTGATTCTGCCCTTTTTACGCAGTTTTTTCTTAGTATCTTCAGCATCTGTGGTCAGTTCTGCGATAATGCCTTTGAATTGGCGGCTTTCGCTTGTCGCTTCCATGAATTTTAGCTGAAAATACAGCTCTCTACCACTTTCAAAAGATTTTTGTAGCAGTTTATGTGTTTCATCCTCTGGTAGCAGCACATACTCAAACTCTACTTCCGAATTTTCTTTATAATCGACGACAGCATTGACTTGGCGTCTGTCATCTGTAGCAGTAATGTCATCAAGAACTTTCGCCTCAGATGGTACACCACATGATGTTAAACGCTCAATTTTTTTGAAGCTTGAGCTTGTATTTGTTGCTGATACGAACAGCTGATAAAAGCTGTCTTTTGCATTTTCTACAGTATTTGTTTCTGCCATAATGGTCACCTATATAATTGTTTGCCAAAATTCGTACTCAATGATTGCACGATAAAGCCCATCATCGTGTACATACACCACGCCACCATATTCTGATGGCTTGATTGTGTTTAATCGCTTGACCGCTTCTTGTGCCAGTGCGATAGTCTCATCATAATCGGCTGCGTAAATATCAATCTGCACACCCACCCATTCATGCCCTGTTGCACCGTCTAATGTGTTATCTGGCACATTTGACACCAGCGTATAAACCATAAAAGGCGGTGTGCTATCAGCGGTCTCAGGTACGAACAGCGGATAAACACGATCATTGACTAATTCACCCAACAAGCCAAAAATTCTTTTACTTGCTATCATTATCCACCCATGATTTTGTCAATACGCTCTCCCAATTTGTTTTTAAATCGATCCGCAGCATCTTCAGCACCGCTATTAAATGCAGGTCTAAAGATCGGTCTTGCTGCTTGATACTTTGTACCATATTCATTAAAAAACCAGTAATATGCTGAGCCGTGCGTTTTTCCTGAGCCTTCTGCGACATAAATAGCAATCGCCGCACCATCCAAATTTGCAGACTCGCCACGGGTCAGGCGTCGTCTTTTGATGCTTTTGTGATAAAGACCTGATTCTTGAATCTCGTATTTACCTGTGCCTCTTTTTGCGCGTCTTCTGCGTTTTTTGCCATTCTTGTCATAATAAAAGCCATCACCTTGACCATAGGACATATAACGGCGGTATGGTGCTTTTGTCATTGGTGCCTGAGATCTGACATATTTGTACATCGGTAATGATGCATACATCAGTGAGCTATACAATGCACTACCTGCTTGCTTGTTAGTAATCTCTTCCCTGGCTTGTTTAAGTTTTTTGCCAAGTTCTTCTGCACCAATCAGTTTCATTGTTCTGCCCCCTGTAGCAGTAGGGTAAGATATTCTCGACCACTTTTATTGTCCGCCAAAGGCTCACCAATAATATCGTAGGTTTTACCACGGCACACGACACGCATATTACGCTTAATATCATCTCGATATCTGATTTTAAGCCTTGCCAATATCTCCACGCCTGCCGCTTTCCCAGCAATGACATCTTTGGCAGAGACGGGTGTAAATTGCCCCCAAACCGTATCTATGACAGACCATGTTCGCTTGGGTGCACCTGTTGCAGATCGTAATTCTAAATGCTGCATGAAAGATACTCTATCTTTAAGCTTACCTGCTTGCATCACACCCCCAAATTTCGATAAGGCTGTAACAACGCCTCAAATCCAAAGGGGATTGATTGCGGCGTTTGATAGTCATTATTGACAGCTTCTCGGTTGTCATACCAATGCCCAATAAGCAGTAACACCGCTTGCTGTACTGCCAGATTGCTTTCATCAAGTAATCCGTCGATGTAATTTGACGCATGAATTAAAGCAGCATTCAAATAATGCATAAGTAAATCATCTTCATCGTCATGATCGATACGGCACTGATGCTTGACCATTTCAAGCGTTATCTTCTGTGTCATCGCTATCATCACCTTTATTTTCAAGCACGGGTTCAGCCTTGTTGCTTGGTACTTTTTTAGCTTTGCTTTGCACTTTTTTGTTCAATTCAGCCTTGCCAATCAAACCGAACTCAATTAAACGCTTGGCGGTAAAATCATCATCAAGCTGCCTGATATCGCCCTCATAGTATTGCTTATCGCCATAATGCTGTTTTAAGACTTCATATTCAGCCATTTTCATCTCCCATAAAAGATATGACCTGTCCTGATGGCAGGTCATATCAGCAAGTTTCAAGGCTTATTTCGCTACCAAATCGCCATAAATAAACGCCTCAGGGCGATATACGGCTAATGCAAGACGCTCTTCGCAAAGGATAGTAACCAAGTTTCGTACAAAGTCATCCTCGTTTTCGGTTGCCACGGCAATCGCCGCTTGCTGTCGGTCAAAGATTTGTGCACCAAGGTTAAACGCACCTGTCAAGAATTTGCCCGTACCCATGGTGGTTGTTTCAACAACTGGTACGCCCCATAGGGTGCGATTTGCCGTACCTTGTGGCAAGCCGATGATATGCCTATTATCCGCATCTTTTTCTAGCTCAATCTTAGCCCAATCGATTGGGTTTAAGACGATGCCAGAGGCAGGATATTCGGCTAACACTGCTTGTAGCTGTGCCAATCGCAACTGGTCAATGATGGTATATGTGCTAAGCGTCGCTTTGTCTGCAAATGCTGTCGCTTGCGGGATAATGCCCTTAAGATTGCCATTTTCGCCATCACCGTTTAGCAGCTGACGATCTTCAACCAGTTTTAAGCCATAAATCAAGCGTCCGTTGATATAGCTTGCCAAAGCTGATGCGTCATCTAAAATTTGTCGTGACGCTTTGACATAGTGTGCAAGGGTTCGCACTGATACGCTTTGGGTGTCAAACTTGATATGTGACTGTGCTTTTTTGTCACCTTCATTGTGCTGTGCTGCTGCTGAGTTTGTAAAGCCTGTTTCACGCACATATTCAAGTGCATTGCTATCAGTCGTGCCTTTCATCAGCAAGTCACGCACTCGCAGACGCTGATCAGGTGGGGCTACAATGCCTCCTAGACGCTGTGTTTGTACCAGTGCACCTGCTGCCCCGCTGGTGTCGGTGGTGGCACTGGTAATCGTCGCTTTAATATTTAGCTTGGCTCGATTGCCTGCGGTCGGATTATCAGCAAATTGCTTAAACGCATCAGATTCAAACAAACGCTCACCCAGTGACTTTTCAGGCTCTTGATTTTGTGCTCTGCGTGCTTGTTTTTGCTCTATGGCATCAAGGCGTGCTTTAACATCACCCATTGATTTAAGCGCTTCATCAACATCCCCTTTTAAAGTAGATAAGTTATTTTCACCTTTTTCTAAGCGGCCCGTTAATTCTTCGCCCAAGCCCTTGACATAGTCAGTGGCTTTTGCAAGCTCGGTGGCGAGCTGTTTTGTCATATCAGACATTTATGTCTCCTGTGATAGATTTAATGATTTGTAATGCATCTTTAAGTTCTGCTGGCTCACCCAGCAATTGACGCAAGCCATGTGATGCGATTGCTGTGGCTTGCGATTTGCTAAATCCTGCATCACGCAAGAATTTTTCAAATTCAGATAAAGTGGGCAGCTGCCCTTGTGCCAAAGCCGATTTGACCACTGTCACGGTCGATGCGTCGTTGGCAGGAAAGGTAACGATTGAGATTTCAAATAAATCCAATTCTTTGAGCAGTAGCACCTCTTTGGTATTGTCATAGTCTGCTTGCTCAACACGATAGCCGATAGATAAGCCGTCAATCACGCCTGCTTTGATGAGTGCGTGTGCTTCACGGGCTTTTGGCACATCATCAATGAGCAATTTGCCCTCACCGTATAGCCCATGTTCATCCTCTTTGAGTGCTGTCCATACGCCGATGGGCTGTGCTCTGTCGTGTTGCCACAGTATCGGCGGCATTTTGCTGCGTGTTTCAAACTTTGCCAGCGATTTGACAAATGCCCCCTTTTGCACGCTGTCGCCGTAGCTATCCACAACATCAAAAACATTGCAATAGCCACTAAAAAAGCCGTCATCTTTAACGATTGACGGCTCAAAATTAATTGATTTGGTTTTCATGATCTTGTCCCAATTTCTCAAGCGGTGTTAGATTGAGCTGTACGGTCAGACTGTCGCCACCTGACATTGGTGGCAGATCTTCTAAAGCACGCACCTCATTACGAGTCATCACGCCATTTTGTAGCATGGTTGTATAAAAATTAGCACGCCCTTGGCTATCAGCACGCAACAGACCCTCAACGCTAAATTTAGGACTGTATTGCGACCGCTCAGACGGTGACAGTAGCTTTTTACGAATCGCCTGCTCAATGCGTTCAAGCGTGGGGCGTAAGCTGTAAGTCAAAAAGCCCAAATTCATGCCCTCAAGGCTCGATGCCCATGAGCTTGCCTTATCGGTGTGACCAATCAGCTGCGGAGGCACACCAAAAGCTCGGCATATCTCTTCAATGCCAAAATACCTAGTTTCAAGTAACTGTGCATCGCTTGGGTTCATCTTAACCCCGCTAGATGACACGCTCATACCAGCTTCTAGCACCATATATTTGCCAGCATTTTCAGGCTTTGAAAAATATTCAAGATTACCTCTTAGCTTTTGCCTTTGCTCGCTGTTTAAGATATTGTCAGTCTGCAAAAAGCCGCCAGCTTTTAAGTTATTGCCAAAAGTGTGGCTTGCAGCATTGTTAGCGTCAATTTGTGCACCCATCACGCCTGCTTGATAGCGGATTGGCGACAAGCCAACCAAGCCATCCATGGTAAACCCTTTGATGTGTAACACATCTTCAGCACCAAAAATATCCTCGCCGACTTTATAGCTAATATCACCATCACGATTTCTTTTCACTACGGTAATTGATGGGTCTAATATATCAAGACTAACCACCCTACCGCCCAATCGTGTGATGTACACATAGGCATTGCCCCACAGGTCAAGACTGACAATCACCGACTCCCAAAATTCAGACGCTGTCATGTCCGCATTTGGGCTGTCATGCAAAATTCGGTACAAATGGTGATCTGTTGCCAATTCCTTGCTATCAGACTTTAAGTGCAGGGGCAAACTGGCGATAGTCTGACTTCTTAATCGTACACACGCCCAAACTGCCGATAATTTTAAAGCGGTTTCTGCGGTTACTGCCGTGCCAGATGGCATGTGCATTGAGTTAAACGGAGCAACTTCGCTACCTTTATCAAGTCGCTTACCGCCCCCAAACAATCTGGCGTAAAACCGTGACCACCAGTTTTCATCATTCATAATTCACCCAATAAAAAACCTGCACCGTTAACGATGCAGGTAACTAATTTTTCTTGTGTGCTACAGAGACAAAAGATTAAGCAATAATCATATTATCAAAAAATTCATCTACATTCCCAGTATCTGTATGCACAATCGCCCTAGATAAAGCCATAATCAATGCGACCATACCGTCAATCTTATTCTCAGCCCTTTCTTTATTCGGATAGATATTATCCTTTTTATCAAGGGTTGCCACCACATTTGACGCTTGCCAAGTTAAAATCGGGCAATCACCATGTGCCAGTCGCTTTTGTAGCACCAACGCCTCAAGCTCTTTCATCGGCTCGCTCATGTTTTGCACGGTGTGTCTTAGTTCGACCATCACCATACCTTCTTTTTCCATCTCTTGGGCAAGCTGTGTGGCTTGCCATGGGTCATACGCCACTTCTTGCACATCAAACCGACCATAAAACTCACGCAAATCGTCCTTAATGGCATCAAAATCCACCACCTCCCCCATGGTCAGGGTGAGCAGGCTATCGGCATCCCATGCTCGATAACGCTCAGTGTTACTATCAAGCTCTTCAAGCACACGCACATCTGGCAAATAATAACGCCCATGTACATGGTAATTGAGATCGTCAGCTGTCGGTGGGAATAGCAAAATTAGTGCCACCATGTCAATTTTTGTGGCAAGATCAAGACCGATAAAGCAAGGACGGTCTGTCAGTGCAGACAACGGCAACCGCTCTGGAGCATTTGCCCATTTTGCCATGTTCAGCCAAGCATTTTTTGCACCCACCCACTCATTTAGGTGTTTCGTTCTAAAAATTGCCTGCTTAGCAGCACTCATTTTGGCATCACGCTGTCTTGCCTGTAAAAACTCAGCCGATACTGAGATATCCATGTTTGGATTGGCTTTTTTAAGTGCAATTTCGCTTGTCCAATCATCGTCTTTGTCCATGCCATATAGCACCGCCCAAAGGTCGGGAATATCCATTACCCCATCAAGCATTTTTTCAGCATCTCGCACCATCTGATGGCACGCACCCCCGATGGATGAACCTGCTGTAGTAATCACAAGCATAATCGGCTGTTCTCGTGCACCCATGCCCGTTTCCATGGTGTCGTACAAATCGTTATTTTTATGCTCATGGTACTCATCAATGATGGCACAAGATGGGCTTGAGCCATCACCAGGCTTACCAATGATCGGTTCAAATCGTGAGCCATCGGCTAAGCGTGCCATGTTCGATGCATTGACTTCAATGCCGTAAAAGTCTTTAAGTGCTTTGGTACGCTCAACCATGATTTTAGCTGGTCGAAATACTTCCCAAGCCTGTTTTTCGGTGGTTGCACCGCTATATACTTCAGCACCAAACTCGCCATCAGCACAAAACATATAATTGCCAATGCCTGCTGCAATGGCAGACTTACCATTTTTACGACACACAAAAATTAAAATCTTAGTATAACGACGAAACCCCGTCGCTCGCTTAATCCAACCAAATGGCAGGCAGCAAGCAAAGATTTGCCACGACTCAAGGGCGATTTTTTCGCCTTTTGATGCCCACTTGCCCTTGGTATGCGGTAAAAGCTGGATAAACTTTGCCACCTTTTCTGCCTTGGCAGGGTCAAAAAAATACGGATAATCAGGGTTAGTTTCGCTGTTTTTTAGCTCGTCTAAGTGCTTTTGGCAGGCCAATTTAATGTATTTATTGGCGATAATCTCACCAGATAGCACCGCATGAATGTAATCTAAGGCTTTTTGTACATTGGGATAAGTCATAAATCTGCAAAAGGATTGGCGATAGGTTCGCTGTTGGCTGCACCTGTCAGCCGTGTGCGTGATGATGGGTCAAGACCCAGCAATGACCCAAACTTCATCATCTGCGTTTTAGCTTCGTTAATGATGGTGAGTGCAGGGTTTTTATTCAGCTTGCCGTTGTCATCCATGATAACAAGCCCATACCGCTCCACTTCTTGTTCAGCTTCACGCCACCTACTGTAGCTCATGCAAAATGCTTCGACATTATGCACATCTGCCACAGTTAGCACGCCAGTTGCCAACAATTCAGGCATCACAGTACACCACATGGTCACGGCAGTACCTGTCATCCATACTGGCGGTTCGATTTCGGTGATTTGTGCAAATTTGGGTTCGTTTTTGTTCAGGGCACGCTTGCCAGGGTTGCCTGTCAATTCTTTAATAGCTGTTGGTTTTGGTTTTCGCCCTTTCATTTTTCCACCTGTTAATTTATCTTAACTTATCCTAAAACTTCCAATTTCGCGGTCGTAAAAATTTTTTTAGGGGGCGGTGCTACAAGACAATCTTTCCAAACTTTTTACCCGCCCCTCCCGTCCTGTGCTGTCTTAATCTTGTGACAAGAACTACAAAGTGACTGCAAGTTTGCCATATTGTCTGTGCCACCTTTCGCCTTGGGTATGATATGATCCACATCGGTTGCGTGTGTGTATCGTGCATCAGCTTTGCACATTTGACAAAGATACTTGTCACGCTTAAGCACCTGTAATCTTAATCGCTTCCACTGGCTACCATAGCCACGCTCTGACGCTGATTTATTATGTTGCCAGCCATGGCGGAGGTGCGCGTGTTCATCACAATAACCCTTCATTAATCTGCTTTTAACAAGATTTTTGCACAGTCTGGCTCTGCATGGTGTTGTCATATTTCTTCCATAAAAAAAGTGCACCTTTTAATTAGGTGCACTCCTCGAGTTTGATAATATCTTACTATTGGACTGTCGACAAAACAAGGCTTATTTGTAGGGTTTATGTAAATGAATACAGTTTATGCAATAGCCCAGCTAAAAATGATTCCGCTTTAATGAGGGCAGATCTAACATCATGGCGGCTTGCTCGGCTCTTGCCCCGATACCCAATAGCACTCAAATAGCGTACCGCAATCTTTTCATGAGACCACCCCCATACATAAAACATCATAAACACATTGGCTGACACTGAGCAATATCTCGCCAGTTCACTGACCCCCCTATCAATTTGCAAGCCCCGATCATCTGTCATCACATATACGCGGCGATTTGCTGGTAGCTTTGATCGCTCAACCATTAGCCAAGTGCTTTTAGTTTTCAAGCAATCAGGGTTATCACGCACCCATTTACCCCATTCTCTGTATTCATTCATACCGCCCCCTTGATTCTTTTAATTTCATCTTGAATATACCAAACAGCCTTTTGCAAGTCCTGAATATCACTGTTACCATCTTTTAGCCCTGCTCGCCAAAGGTATTTGATGGCGTTGCCTATATTAAAATTACGATGGCGTGTAATCTGTATGCACTCAATGCCTGATGGGTCTGATGTGTAATGACTTGGGTGATTGACTGCGTCATTTTCAGTTTGTTTTAATTCATTCATCATCTGCTTATCTCTGCTGATTTATCTTCATAGACATCCACCAGCTGATTAAATTGACCGACAAACTCGTCCCAATCCATAACCTGCTGCTTGTCATCAATGACGACAGTGACAAAATTGCTGTTAGCGTCTTCACCTAGTACTTTGGCGTATTGGTCGGTACTTGGATTGTAGTAATATCTCATACTTCTATAATCTCCACATCATGAAAATACTTCACCATCTTACGCTTAATTCGATAAACTTTATCTTTAGCTGTGATGGCGCTTTTGACATCTTCGACGATGATTTGCCCAAGGTTGTCTTTGTAGCGAAAATCTGCGACATAATCGACGCCTCTTTCACGCCTGCCAATAGTTTCAAAGTATTGGCTAGGTATCAGTATAAATTTTGGCTGACATTCCAAATCATTGATTAGCCCATCAGCCTGCATTGATTTGAGAACCTTGTAGCGTTCAGCTTCTTTTTTACTGTCAAAAGTAATGCCATCAATTTGTGTTTTTTTGTTTTTGTACTTCACGAACTTTATCCCGGTAAATTTTGTAAACAGTGCATGCTCGTCTGGTCTCATCATTTCGCAAGCCTGCGTAGTAGATAGATCTTAAAACCATCACATCGTCGTAATCCAAGTCAGTGATTGAATGCCAGATATCACGGTGACATGGTTCTCGTTTTCTCATACTAACCGCCCTGTGATCTTCCCAAGCGTTGCAAAGATTTCATCCTGACGATCTTTTGATACAGGCCAATGCTCATCATTGGGCTTGTTTTCAATCGCAGGTGGTGGTGTGTAAACTTGGCAAGTGATACCGTCTTTGACAAAGCGATTAACGATCAGCTCATACTCATCTTTGAACGCATTTTCAGCACGCCATTTGTCATGTTCTGACTTGATATCCTGCCAAAGGTGGTAGGTGGCATCATAGGCTTGTTTTTCAGCAACAGTGATCACCGTGTTCTTAGGATGAGCAATCCACTTCAAGATATTGCCCAGAGCACCTGATTTGCCACGATAACTGTCTGAAATGGCATCGTCATGGCTAAAGCTTGCTAAACCCAAACACCAGCGACGAAACAAAGCTGCATCTGGACAAAAACCCTTGCTTACCATCGTGTTGATACCCACAACCAACTGCTCAGGTGTCAAATCTTGTGTGACAAAAGCAAAAATATTCACCACATCTGCAGTTTTCATAGCACCATAGCGTTTTTCAAACGAACCAACAGCTAAGCCTTGTATGACTGCCACCAAGTGTGACGGACTGTGAATTTGAATCATCAAGTTACTCATGCGTCACCCCAAGTTTTGGATTTGCGTTTTTGCTGTAAAAATTTTCACCAAAGTTATTCGCCATGGCTGCCAATTCATCAGTGCGATTCGTTGGTTTTTTGCTGTCCGATCTTGATAACCATTGACGAAATTTCTGTCTTCTCACAAAGTCAGTATTCAGCGGTTTACCAAGCGTGGCTTGATTGTCGTAGTACGCCTTGAAATCTTGCAAAGCGATTTGATACTGCGATGCATTGAGTGTGACATTCACGCCTGCCCTAAGCAATTCAGATTGCATTTCCTGCATGGGTGGTGGTTGCCAATCCGCCAAGCTGCAAAAATTTTGCTCGCGCGCGTTAGTGTGTGTATATATATTATTGGTTATTGGTTTATGGTTATTGGTTGGTTGAACGGTCGTTGAACGGTCGTTAATTTCCTGTTGAACGGCTGTTGAACGGTCGTTAATGTGATGTTCATCATTTGCTTGCTGATTGTTTTCGTCTTGTTCAGCTTTCTTTTTACGAGCGTTAGCCGAAGCTTTGCCAGCATTTGATGCAACTTCTTGCTTTTTCTTGTATTCTGCAATTTCTTCATCGCATCGTGCTTGGTGATAGCCATCATCTTCCAAAATAAAAAAATCTTCCAGCACCATATCCACTGCTTTTTGCAGTTTTTTGGTTGTTGCTCGAAGGTAGCGATAAATTTTATTTTTATCTGATGGTAAGGGTAATTCGTTTGAATAATACCAAGCGAGTGCACGATGATACATGCACTCTTCTTCGACACTCAAATGAATGGTTGCATTGTTAAAATCATTAATGTTGTGACTATAGTAATGCATCAGTTCACCTCCGCCGCATAGTAAACGCAATAAATATGATTGGTGCTATCACGAAGCTTCTTGTTTTTGATCAGCGTTTTGCCTTCACGCTGATTAAACCTGCTCACTGCCGAGCCTGCCGCTTTGATCCCAAATTGTTTTTTGATTTGAGCTGATGTCATGTGCTCACCTGTTTTTTGTAGATGCGATAGCAGCAATCTAATCTTGGCATTTGGATTTTTATACTGGCGGCAGGCGTGAGCTTTGCACACCATTTTCTTTGTCTGCTCTTTATTAAGATTGATGACTTTGCCACCTTTTTTGATAAATTCAGCGATTTCTCGCTCTTGGGCGTCTAAATCTGTGCGACACTTACTAAAAGCATTGCTCACAAAATTAAAGTTTGGTATAATAAATTCGTTCATTTAACTTTCCTTAAGTTAATCCGAAAATGGACACCGCCCCTAGCGATAACTAGGGGTTTTTTGTTGTTCTCTGACATATTCCCAATTAATATCAGGACGCAAGTCTTCCGCTTTTACCTTACCGCCTGTCGCTTGCTCAATAGCTAAGCATCTATCCCTTGGCGGATTGTTTTTATCCCATTTACTCAATGCCCAAGGCGTGATGCCAAGTGAGCGAGCCAAGGCTGATCGATTTCCTAATATGGCGATCGCTTTATCTAATGCAGTCATAAATAATCCTACTTAAATACTACTTTTCGTTGCATTATACTATCAATAATAGTGATGACGCAAGTTATAAATTGGTGTAATATAATACTAATTACTACCTTAAGTAGAAAAATTGAGGAGAATGGCAGTGCAGGATTTTTCCATACGACTGAATCAAGCTATGTCAGCTAAAAATTTATCACTGCGTGATTTAAGTGAAAAAACGGGTATTAATTACGAAATGATACGCCGTTATTCCAAAGGTCAAGCCAAGCCAAGAAACGACAAAATGAAACTGCTTGCGCAATGTCTTGGTGTACCTATAACTTGGCTTGACTACGGCGAAGGTGAGATGACAAAAAATAATGATAAACTCACCCCTATCACCGAATGGGACGATAGCACCCCACTGGATGATGATGAAGCTGAGATCCCTTTTTATAAAGACATTGCCTTCGCCTGTGGGCATGGTGCGGTCAATGATGAGGTGACGCATGAAACTCGCAAATTACGCATGGGTAAGCGTACACTGAGCAATCTTGGGGTAATGTCTGAAAATGCCTTTGCAGTCACTGCCCGTGATGACAGTATGACGCCCTATGTACAAGATGGTGATACGATTTATATCGATAAAGGACGAAAAGAAGTCAAAGATGGTCGCATTTTTGCAATTCGCTTTGGGGAGCTGTGCTTATGTAAGCGTCTGTATCGACTGCCTGATGGTGGCGTGCGTATCGTCAGCGATAATGCCGCTGAATTTCCTGAGCAGGTCGCCACCAAGCAGCAGATCAGCGATGGTGAGTTTGAAGTGCTTGGATGGGTTTGGAGTGTCAGCCGTCTTGAGCGGTGGTGAATGACTGATAGGACTTTTGTGGCGTGAATGACAAATTCACAGTTTATACGATTGTAATTTAGTTTTAAATTAGGAAAAATATGCAGCAATATGTAATATCGACTTTCGATGAAGAAGCGATCAAAAGGGAAATCTCTGAAAATCAAAAGCAGTTTGATTTTGATATTAGAGAGTACCCAATAGAAGTTTTGGTACAAAAATTTAATCCCTCTAAACAAACAGAGCCAGAGATATTTATTCCCGACTATCAAAGAGAGTTTGTTTGGGATTTACAGCGACAATCTTTATTTATTGAATCGCTATTGATTGGCTTACCTATCCCCTACATATTTGTGGCAGATATTGTCGACGATGAGCAAGATTATGTTGATGGTAGAGTTGAGATTGTTGATGGCACTCAGCGAATGCAAACCATCTATGCTTATGTTAACAATCATCTTAGACTACAAGGCATGCAAAGATTGCATTCATTAGAAGGTAGTATTTTTAACGACTTACCATTGGCTCAACAGCGTCGTTTTAACCGCACCACTATCCGACTCATTGAGTTAAAAAATATTGATGAAGATGGTAGACGCATGATGTTTGGAAGACTGAACACAGGTGGAAGCAAGCTAACCGATATGGAAGTGCGTATAGGGTCTGGAGATAGCCCATTTGTTAATTTCTTAAAAACTTTAGCTGAAAACAAAGAAGTGCAAAAACTGATTTGTGTAGCAAAAAATAAGGAGAATCGCAGAGAGCGCGAAGAATATATTTTAAGATTTTTTGCTTACCGTGAGAGATATACAAATTTTGGAACAAGAAACGATGGTAGCACCGATAATAGCGTTTCTGGATTTTTGAATGACTATATTGAAAGCATGAACGAAGATACTAATTTTCAGACTGTTAAGAAACCGGAAATGGAAAATCAGTTTTTTGAGATGCTAAAATTTGTTCAAGCTCACTTTGCGCATGATTTTAGAAAATCCAAAAATGCTAAATCTATTTCCAGAATTCGTTTTGAAGCAATCTCTGTTGGTTCAAGCTTGGCATTAGAAGAAAACCAAAATCTTATCCCTAGTGACACTAATTGGGCATATATAGACAAAGAATTTCTAACTATGATGCGTTCAGATGCAAGCAATTCAAAACCTAAAATTATTAAAAGAATTGAGTTTGTTAAAAATAAACTTTTAGGCAGAGAAATCAATTTGGATAGGCAAGATGATTAAAATTCAAAATAGATATCTGAAAGTAGCTTACGAAGAATTTGAAATACGACTACATGAAGTGGAGTCATATATAGATTTTGTTGAAAAGATATCAACGATAGATGATCCGTGCCTGACCTCAAGCAAATCTGATTTTTCTGAAGCATCTTATGAAATCAATAGGGAGCTTACAAAAACATTGCGGGCTAGCTCTTATTTGATGTTATACAATCTGCTTGAGTCCACCATGAGTAATGCTATTGACTCCATTTATGAAACAATCAAATCCGAGCAGTGCGATATCATGAATCTATCCAAAAAATTGCATAAAATTATTTTAAAAAATCTTCAAAAAGGATTAACCCAAGAAAAGATCACAGAGCTATCAAACAATCACTTAGATCACAGGGAGCGGCTATTTGATTTAGGGTATAATAAGAAAAAGTTATTCAGTGGCAATATTGACTGCAAAATTATTTCAGAGTATTGCCAAAAATATGATTTCGAACTCTGCCCCATTCCCCAAGAGGATAAAAAATCAGCTTGTTGGGATAAGAATGCCATTTTAAAAATTAAGACAGAAAGAAATAATTTAGCGCACGGTTCTGTATCCTTTGAAACTTGCGGTGGTCAAATGGCTGTTGAGTCTCTGCGTAGTAATCTAAACAATGTACGAGCGGTGCTACTGGGTGTTTTTAATGGACTTGATATATATATGAATGAGAAAAAATATCTAAAAAATCCAAATACTTAATATACAACAGCTGTCAAAAAGCTCATTCCAACCACTTCACCCAATCTAACAGGCACAGCATTGCCAATCATTCTAGAGATGGCTGTCATATTGATGCGTTCTGCAAACTGATAATCTTCAGGAAAGGTTTGGAATATGGCAGCTTCTCTCAGTGAGATGGCTCTATCCTGTTCAGGATGTCCAAAGCGACCATTACCATAGCCTGTGCATAATGTGGTCATTGTTGGTGCAGGTTTATCCCATGACATGCGCCCATAAACGCTACCATAAGTTTTGCCAGAGCTTTTTTTGTGACACTCGGCAACCAATTCTTCAGGCCAATCACGCCAACTACCGCCCTGCTTAGATGCCTTAATCCGCATCATGTTTAGCTCACTCAAGCCAGAGCTTAGATGCAACGAATCTTCAGAGCATCTTTGCCCTGCTACAATGGGCGTTAAGTGTCCAATCGCTTCTTGTACCGTCACTGGTGATTCATGTGTTATGGGTATCAGCCCTATCTTACCAATGCGGCTTGCAAGGAGTACATGACGCTTGCGATCTTGGGGAATACCGTATTTAACACACTCTACCTTTTGAGCAGATACTTGGTAACCTAGACTTTCAAGTTTAGCCACAAAGTCATGATACACTTGATGCTTGGTGACATCAGGGACATTTTCCATTGTCACAAGCTCAGGGTACACCTCATCTATCAGTCGGGCAAAATGATAGAGCAATGGATATTTCTTATCCATACTTGTATCTTTGCCATTGTTGTATGTAGAGAATGGTTGGCATGGGGCACATCCTGCCAATAGGCGCACAACACCGTCACTGTACCAGCTTTCAATTTCATCAGCAGTGACATCCGCTACGCTTTTTTGGACGAATGTGGCATCATTATTATACTCGTAGCCATAGCGACAGGCGGCATCAATATCATAACCTGCCTTAACTTTGATACCAGCTCTAATCAGTCCAGCGGTTAGACCGCCAACACCGCAGAATAGATCAACTGCTTCTATTTTTGTCATTTCATTACTCAAAATAACCTATTAATGGATATTATAATCCATTTGACTAAAAAACTCGAGTTATTTTTACCACCCCACAGGTGGTTTTTTTATTACCCTGAATTTACCACCCTAATGGCGGTTTTTTGTTGTCTAATAATACTACTTTTAATAGTTTAAAATCAATAACTTATATATTTTTTTTCTATTTTAGTAGTTTTTAGTTGTTTATTACTACTTAAAGTAGTATGATAAACCTATCAGCCAATGAAACTGAGCCAATTATTTAACAACATAGACCCCAAGCCAGCATCTGACCGCTTGGTGCAAAAAGTGTCAGATTAAGGAGTTATTCAGCTACTGACAATCGCTTTGGTTGTCAGTGTCAGATTAACTTAGGAGATACACTATGCGATCAACCATCCAAACGGTGATTTTTATCGTCATCATGATGTTTATGTTAAAAGGCTGTCTGTATGCCTTTGACCACGAATGCAAGATCCAAGAAGAGCTTGGACGACAGTATTATGAAGAATCTATTCACCTACAACGGGAGAACCCAAACCCATGAGCAAACTTCGTAAACGCTATATTAACCGTGGTATCGTTAATTTTACCGTGGTATACAGTATCGGACGAGATGCAACAAAAATAATTCATGCAATTTTTATGTATTTGGAGTGTGGCAATCCGCCACGCGAAGTATGTTGTAATCGCAAAGAGATTCGTGAGTACTGCACTAAGCTACTTAATCTGCAAGATTTTGTGTTTTTTCAAGACTTTTGTCCGCACCTTTTCAAAGAGTTTGAACAGGACAAGGGAGCAATCGCATGAGCAATCTTATCCACAACCTATCCAACGCCGACTATCATGCTCACCCTGCCGTATCATCAAGCCAGCTTAAGCACATGCTACGCACACCAGCACATTTTAAGGCAAGCCTTGAGACATCAAAAGAGCCGAGCGATGCAATGAAACTGGGCTCATTGGTACATACCCTACTGCTTGAGCCGCATCTGGTCGATTATGAGTACACGGTCATGCCCAAGTTTGACCGCAGAACCAAGCAAGGCAAGGCAGACTACGAAGCTTGGCTTGAGCGTAACGCCCATAAAAGCATCATCACAGCAGATCAGATGGATACAGCGACCGCTATGACAGACAGCCTAAAGCAGTCGTCAGTTGCCAAGCTGTTAAAGGTGAATCGCACACTGATAGAAGCGTCGATATTTTACACCGATCAAGATACTGGCATTGATTGCCGTGTGCGTCCTGACTTTTTGATTACGCCCTGCGACTCATTCCCTAATGGCTTGATTGTGGATCTTAAGACCACGGATAACGCCAGTCCATCAGCGTTTAAGCGGACAATCACCAACTTTGGCTATCATCTGTCAGCGGCAATGTACCTAGATGGTTATGAGGCACACTTTGGCACTTGCCCTGCCTATATTTGGCTAGTGGCTGAGCGTGACGCCCCTTATGCGGTGGCGAGCTATACGCCATCTGATGAGATGCTAGAGCGTGGCAAAGCCGACCTAGACACCGCATTGGCACGACTCAAAGCTTGCCGTGATGCAGACAGCTACCCTGCTTATAGCAGTGAGATTGTGGCGATTGATTTGCCGAAGTGGGCTTGATTGACAATTTTATAATTTGGGTTATAATTAATTAACCGCTGTATGCGGTCAATTAATTATTTTGGACGACCGTTATGCTTAAAAAATCAAAAACCAAGGTATTGATACCAAAAAAAGAGCGTCTTTTGACTGCTCAAGCGTACTTGTTGGACATTGAGCAGCGTCAGGATATCATCAAGGAAGTGGAATTTGTACCACCAAAGCTAGGAGAAGCAGGTTTTGGCTCATTCCGAGTGCGTTATGATACCCCCATTTGTTTTCCGCATAATTAAGCAAGGTGCATCATGAGTAAACTCTCCCCATTTTTAGAAGGTATGTTATCGGCATTTGTGTTATTGCCAAGTGCAGAACCACGCTACATTTATCCTACCGATATCAAGCCAAGCGATACCGCCCAAGATTGGCAAGCGGTTGGTACAGATGTATCTAACGCCAGCAAAAAAGTAGGCAACTCACTTGGAATGGTACGCTATGAGCCAAAAACAGCGTAAAGGTACACGAGTACAAGCCACCCAAGATGAACGAGGTTTGCAGACACAATTTGAACAGGTGGAGGAATACTCGCCTTATCCACCTGCTGAGTTTTTGCACGAACTTAACAAAATTGACCCAAAATATGTTGAGCAAGTCATGCAAATGGCAAAAACCGAACAAGAGCAACGCCATAAGCTACAAACCAGCCAAATTTCAGAAATGGTGCGTGTTAATACCGCCCTGATGGATTTTGATAAACAAAATGTCTCGCTGATGGCTCGTGGACAATGGTTTGGTTTGGCACTTGGTTTGGGGTTATTGACAGTTGCAGGGTTTGCCGTCCGCTTTGGGCAAACTGCGGTGGCAATTGTTGCCATTTCTGCGATTATAGGGATTTTGATTGTTTATGTGCTAAGACAACAGCCAAAAAATCCACCATCCAATCAATAAAGTCCACCCCCACTTTAGGCGGTGGATTTTTTACACCCCAACCCCTTGCAATTCGCTAAAACTTGGGCTATGATATCTCACAAGGTGTCGAAACCTTAGTAACTAGCGGATAACCGCAACCCGAAAGATTTAGCGGTTTTTTATTGCCAAAATTTAAGCTCCGCAAATTTGCGGAACATAAATATCAAAGCAAAATCCCTTTCAAAATTAAGATGTACAAATTCTCACATCATAAATTATGTTAGGGGGGCGGAGAAATAAGCTGATTTATCAGACGAATAATCCCAGCCGACTAGTTACGGTTTTCGAACCCCCTAGCGCCCTTTTTTGGGTTAAATTTCGAAAAAATTAACTAGGAGTTCGCCATGAACTTAATCATCTCTATCCCGACCCAAGCCGACTTTATCGTCCGTGAGATTGGCGGCTTATATTCCCTAAATGATTTGCACAAAGCCAGTGGCAATGAAAAACGCCACGAGCCTTATGGCTTTCTACGCAATCAAGAAACCCAAGATCTGATCCACGCCATCGAACAAGACGGCACAGTCGCTTACAACACCATCATCGGCAAAGGCAAAGCCCAAGGTACTTATGTCTGCCGTGAACTGGTCTATGCCTATGCGATGTGGATTAGCCCTAAGTTTCATTTGATGGTCATTCGTGCGTTTGATACGATGACCAAAGGCGAAACCATCCCTTGCTTAGCTAAGCCAACCAACACCATCACCAGCCAAGATGTGTCGAACATCAAGCACTTGGTGCATCTGTGTGGCACACCCCTACATGCCTCGGCAGTGCCAGATTCGCCATCCATGCACGCCTGCGTGAGCTAACTGGCACTACAGGTGGGCAAGCCTACACCACCGAGCATCTACTGCTGATTGCTGATGAGTTGGTACGCATCTATCATGTATTGAACCAATACGGCACCAAACGACGAGCCATCGAAGCCGACATCATCCGCCATGTCATCCGTGGTGAGCGTGATGAGATGCTCCCTGTACTACTCGATGAGATGGACAAGCTTGCCGAGCTTCGTGCAGACAGCTTTTTCCCCACCGTGGATAAGCTCATCGCTGAGCCAGTCCGCCGACTGCTAAACCACCAATAATCCACCCCCCCCTATCTGTCGCTTGCCATCCTTGGCAGGTAGGGGCTTTGTACGCCAAAATTTTAGGACAGACCCATGAACATGAAGAAAATCAAGAAAATCACTACCATCGTTGAGATTTATGAAGTGCCAGCAGAGACGGTGATCGCCTATGGCAGTATGCCGATATTGCCTAATGATCCCATCGAGACGCACCTTTGGCATAATTTCCAAGCCGTCCAAGGAGAAAATCATGAATAAAAAACACGCCCAACAGCAGTACATTGATCATCTCAAAAGACAGCTTGATATTTCCCATCGCATGATCGATGAGCTCAAAAATGCCAACCATGCCATGCGGCTACACATCTCTGACCTGAAAAGCGAGATTAGTGCAAATAACCAAGCTCTTGGCGAGCTTGCAAAGATTTTGTGCGAACTGGATCAGATGATCATGCATCCTAATGATGCCGTCATGAGCCACTTTATCCACATTTACCGTGAAAACAAACAAGGAATCACATTATGAACGAACTAACCACCAGCCAAAACCAAATCGTCCTAGATGATGGGCTATTCAACAAATGCCACCGCCTAGCCGAAATCATGGCGTCAGGCTCTTGCACCATTCCCAAGCACCTACAAGGCAAAGTGGGAGATTGCTTTGCGATTATTGGTCAATCAATCCGCTGGGGCATGGATCCTTATGCCGTGGCTCAAAAGACCCATCTGGTCAATGGCACACTAGGCTATGAAGCTCAGTTGGTCATCGCCGTAATCAATGCCAAAGCGCCAATTGTTGGGCGACTCAAATTTGATTATTTTGGTGACTGGTCAAAAGTCAAATCCAAAGATGATAAGTCAGATGATGTGGGCGTGGTAGTCTCAGCCATCATACAAGGCGACACAGAGCCGACCACGCTATCTATCAGTATGGCACAGGTGGGCAGCGTGCGAAACTCGCCCCTATGGATAGCTGACCCAAGACAGCAGCTGGCTTATTTGGGTGCTAAGCGTTGGGTGCGCCTGCACTGCCCTGATGTGATTTTGGGCGTTTATACCCCTGATGAGCTGTCAGAAAAAGGTAATGCACCAAAGCCAATTCAAGCCACGGTCAAAGATATTAACGACATGGTAAATCAAGCTGTTAGTCATGTCGCTCAAATTGAGCACATTGATACCGCATCCATTGCCGAACAAATTGGCAAAGCCCATGATCTCGATGAGCTGGCAGAGCTAGCCCACCAAGTTGCTAAGTACCGCGAATCAGGATCAATTGATGAAAGTCAGCGTCAAAATCTGCTGTCTGCTTACAAAGCCAAAAAACTGTATTTTGATTTGCGCCACTCCATTGCTGATGTGACTTTGGATAACGCCAATGCTGCGCGCGAGATGTTATTTAAGCAACAGCACAATCTTAGCCCAGATGACTTTGAGTCGCTAGATAATCACTTGGATGCAAGATTGAACACATTGGCGGCAGAGCATGAAAATTAAGAAGCTGAAAAAACGCCTAAAGCAACGCAGATTATCTATTTTCTATTCGATATCAAGACCGGGGAAGTCATTACGGAGATTGAAGAATGAATAAATACTGCATTGAAATCTTGGCAAGTGCACCGCCCAGAGTGTATGAGAAAATTAGAACTTAAATGGAGCTAGATTATGAAAAAGTATTTAACATCTAATGAAATTTGCGAAATCTTTGGCATTTGTAAAATGACCTTAAACCGATGGGAAAAACGCTACCCTCATGGTGAACCATTTCCAAGGCCTGTGATGGGCGGCGGATTGGGTGGTGGCGTCAAGCGTTATCTAAGCCAAGAAGTTCATACATGGGAACTGAAACATACTGCCAAATAAAAGCCCAGTCTTGGGCTTTTTTTTCGTCCAACACAAAGCTATAATGCAACAAAATACCCCATTCTAACACACCCTATCCCATAATCATGTGTACATAATTGTGTACATATTTTTAAAATAAAGAAAATATCAATGATTAATGTTAATAAAATCAAGAACCTTACGACAATCTCTATCATCGGACACACCAATGTCGGCAAAACATCGCTACTAAGAACCTTATTACGAGACAGCGATTTTGGTGAAGTAAAAAACGCCTCAGCGACTACACGGCATGTCGTCGCTGTTGATATACTAAGCAAAGACAATGTACCACTAATTACTTTACATGACACACCAGGATTAGAGGACGCCACAGGTGTGATGGATTTTTTGCAGAATTATACTGATGGTCGTGCAGATGGTATGGAACGCTTATCTGTGTTTTTACAAGCAATTCATCATAATGATGCACGATTAGAGGGTGATTTTAGCCAAGAAGCCAAGGTCATCAAAAGCTTACTTGAGGCAGATATTGCACTTTATATCATTGATGCCAAAGAACCCGTACTTGGTAAATATAAAGATGAGCTTGCCATCTTGGCTGGTTCGGGGACGCCAATTTTGCCAGTCTTTAACTTCATCAATGACCCCAATCATCATATGCAGGCTTGGCGAGAAATGCTGTCACGGCGTGCGTTACATGTGGTCAATGCCTTTGATACGGTTGCTTTTGACTTTGAAAATGAAATGGCGTTATGGTCAAATCTTAGCCTACTGTCCAACCACGATCAAAATATCGAAAAGCTCAAGCAAGAACGCAGTGATACATGGCATGAGCTGCTGGAAATTGGCTCTGAGATGATCGCTGATTTTTTAATCAATGTCGCCGCTTATCGCCAAAAAATTGCAAGCGGTGCTGATACGACACCGACATTAAGACAGATGCAAAATGCAGTGCGTCAAGCTGAATCTGTCTTGCATGATAACTTATTAAATTTGTATCAGTTTTATCATCAAAATATCGTCTCTGATTGCCCAGATATCAAAAGCCAAACCCAAGATGTGTTTGATGGCGAGCTATTGGCTCAGTATGGCATACGCACAGCAGGCGGTAGCGTCACGGGAATGATTATCGGTGCAGGCATTGATGTGGCGACTTTGGGTGCAAGCCTTGGGCTTGGCACAGCCATCGGCGGTGTGATTGGTGGACTGCTGCCCAATTCCACCACACTCAAAGATAAAGCCATGGGCGTACAAACACTCATGATTAATGCACCGACGATGACTTTACTTGCCGCTCGTGCCCAAAATCTGCACCACCACCTAAGACATCGTGGGCATGCCAGTCTCTTAGATATTACCGCCAGCGATAAAAATTTACCTTGGCAGAGCGATAAATTACCAAGCCCGATCAAAAAAGCACGCAGCCATCCCAATTACTCAAGCTTAACTGACAATGATGACGATAAGACAGCTCTTAGATCAGACTTGGCACAACATTTGGCAGAAATTTTAGTGATGCACTTACAAAGACTGGACATAAATCACTAAAAAAGTTTGATCAATGTCCAAATTTTTAAGTCCATGTATTAAATTTAAAATCTAGCCCAATCACATGCACGCAGACAGATTAATTCAATTTAACCAAGTCCAAGCGATTGCCTTCAAACAGCTCCATATCTGGTGCCAAAGTTACCATAAAGCGGTCAAAATATAAAAGCTGCTTGGTTAATAATGCAAAATCTCTAGGGAAATGGATGCCATGACGCTTACCAATATCGACCATTTCTAGCATCATGACATTTAGGCTGTCGTTATTGGCTGGTGCAGGCGTGGACTCAGGCATGATTTTACCAAGCATCCGCCGTAAGTCATTTGCCAGATGATCAATGTTCATCTTATTAGGTGCGTGCGTCATACCAATATTGACCATCGCTTGTGCCATACCATGATAATCGTTCATTTGTAGGCTTTGTACCAAATTAAAACATGCCTGCAGGCTACTTGGTTGAATTTGCCCCATTAAGCCAAAGTCTAAAAAAGCAATTCGTCCATCATCAAGTAGCATCAGATTGCCTGCATGCAAGTCAGCATGAAATTCACCCGTCATCATCAAGGATAAAAACCATGTATCCAAAACATCATTCATGATTTTTTTACTGTCTTTGCCTACTGTACCATCCCAAACAAGCGACTCATCGACCAATGACTTACCGACTAATAAGTCCATGACCAGCACCTTTTTGGTGGATAATCTATGATGTACCTTGGGGGCAGTCACTTGGGTATTACCCACTTGATGTAGATGTGCTAAGAATTTATCAATATGATGGCTCTCCGCCAAAAAGTCAGTTTCTGCCAACATTCTGGCACGCATTTCATCAATAATTGGTGCAAGATTTGCCGCTTTTAGGCTAGGCACTGCTTTTTCTAACACCCAAAATACACTATGCAGCACCCCCAAATCGGTTTGCATGACCGTATCTACACCTGGTTTTTGGATTTTTAGTGCCACTTGTCTGCCATCAGCAAGTACCGCTTTATGCACTTGGGCGATACTGGCAGATGCCAGAGGCTTAGGGTCAATATAAGAAAAAATATCACCCAATCCACGCTCAGGCGTTTCAAGTTCATCAATCAACACTTGGCGGATTTGTTCAAATCGTACTGGCGCTGTCTGGTCTAAACACCCTTGAAAAGCCAAAACATACGCTTTAGGGAAAATAGAAGGCGTGCTTGCGATAAACTGCCCAAGTTTGATATAAGTTACGCCCATCTGCTCAAACGCTTCACGCAAAAGGTACGCATCCATTTTATCACCCTTAGCCATTCTAAGTGCTGACAAGCCTGCAACACTGGCAGTTTTTTGAATACGACCTAAAACATGCACACTTTGGTTCAGTGCTTTTTTGGCGGTAGATACTGGATTTTTTGGTAAAAATGTTGGCATAATCATCGTTTTTTTATGAAATAATTGAAATGGTCATCAAAGACCGTAAATTCAAGAGTACCACAAAAATACTTAAACTGCTTTGGCGGTCATGCGCCACAAACCGAACAATGCTCATCACGGCAAATGTTTAGTTTTTTTAATTGAAATTGCTCACCTTGCCAAATCAGCAATTCATTGGCAATCGGATTGATATGCTTGCCCAAAAAACTAAGTGCAACCTGTGATGCCAAAGCACCAATCACAGATACGGTACTTGCCAACACACCAGAGGTACTACAGTTCATCTCATCGCCTAACGCATCACCAAAGACGCACTGATAACACGCCGTATCAGTCGTATAAAGCGCAATCTGACCTGTCTGAGCGATGGCAGATGTTGATAACAGTGCAAGCTTGTGCTGATGACAAGTGCGATTTAATATATCACGAATCAAAAAATTATCCGTACAATCAATCACAAGATCGGTATGTTTGATGAATTGATCAGTATTGGTTTGGGTGATTTTATCAGTGATGGCGGTGATACTCACCCATTCGTTTTGCTTTTGTAGTGCATCTTTGGCTGCCATCGCTTTAGATTTACCGACATCCAACGCAGTGTATAAAATCTGTCGCTGCAAATTACTGACATCAACAACATCATGATCAATGATATCTATTGAGCCAATCCCTGCTCGCACCAAGATTTGTGCGATAGGACAGCCTAAGCCGCCCATACCCACAATAATCGCATGGCTATTTTTTAGGCGAATTTGTGATGTGACATCCCAATCATCTAGCAAGATTTGACGAGCATATCGCATCATTTCATCATCAGTAAGATGACCATCAACTGTATGACTGTCCATAACACACCTTATTGATCCGCAGTTTATCCACAGTTTTTATATCTCCCAAGCGTTACTCTGTCATTACCCCCATAATCTTGGATCGTATATACATCAAGATAACCAGATGACAAATACAAGTTACGCACTGCCTCCGCTTGGTCAAAACCATGCTCAATTGCCATCAATCCGCCATCTTTGAGATACGCCCTACCTGTTTCAATAATATGGCGAATATCTGTCAAACCATCTTCAGCTGCCACAAGTGCCGTGATTGGCTCATGCTTAAGATTTACCAAATGCTCGTCATTTTCTTTGATGTAAGGGGGGTTACTGACGATAATATCAAATTGACCACTGACTTTCTGCAACCAATGTGATTGCAAAAGTTGACACCGTGCATTCAGGCGATGGTTATTTTGCTCAGCAACTTTAAGTGCTTCAGAAGAGATATCTACCAAAACTACCTGAGCAAATTCCAACTCCAGTGCCAGCGTAATACCAATGCAACCTGTACCTGTACCCAAATCCAAAATATTAACCAAATTTTTGTTGTCTGTTTGGCGGATTTTTTGTTGAGCTTTGGCATAATTTAAGATTGTCTCAACCAAAATTTCAGTATCAGCTCTGGGTATCAGCGTATGGGCATTCACCAAAAAATGACGCCCCCAAAAGCTTTGTTGCCCAGTCAGATATGCCAAAGGCTTACCTGCTGACAGCTGCATAATACCTGCGGTAATTTTTGATGATTCCTCCAAAGTTGGCTGATAATCTTCATCCGTCATCAGAAATATAAAGGGTTTATCAAGCACATGCATCAACCAACCATCAAGCCAATGCATTGGTAATACATCAGACTGAAGCTGCTTAAAGATTGCACGAATTTGTTTAATGGTTAGACCTGTTAGGGCTAACCGATTGGATACTTGCATCGCTCATTCATCAATTTGTGGTTGGTTGATATCAATATGCTTATTAACCAAATAAATCAATAATAACACAGGAATACCGATCACAAAGGTAAATCCAAAGAAAAATGCGTAGTTTGTTGCATCAACGATACTACCTGAATAGCCACCAATTAATTTGGGCAACAAAGTCATTAATGATGAAAATAATGCATATTGCACCGCAGTAAACCGAATGGAGGTTAATGCTGATAAAAACGCAATGAATACGGTACTGGCCAAACCTGCTGCCAAATTATCTGTAATGACAGCAAAGTACATCATCGGCACAGTTGGCGTATAAAATAAAAAAATAAATAACAGATTGGTTGTGCAAGCCAAAATCGCACCAAGACTCATCGCTTTGATGATATTTATCTTTTGGGCAAGCCAGCCACCAACAAATCCGCCAGCAATCGAAGCAACCACACCCACAACTTTGACAGCATCGGCAATTTGGGTTTTACTAAAGCCCAAATCTTGATAAAAAATGTTTGAGATATTACCAGCAATAATATCACTGATGCGATACAAGCCAATCAATACCAATAAAAGCACTGCCTTTTGACCATAACGATGAAAAAAATCCACCATAGGATCAACCCAAGTTTTTATAACCATCTCTTTGGGGGCGATTTTGGCTTGGACCAATCCAAAACTTGCCAAACCAAAAGCGATGATACTAAGCATAAATCTCACTGTTCCATAGACAAATTGCAGTAAAACATCATCAGTCTCAGGTAGGATACTACCCATGCCACGAAATACCAAGATGAATGCCAATACAGACAATATAAAGACAACAACAAGTCTCAGGTCGTTTTTTGAGGTTTGGGTGATGGGCTTAACCACTGTTTTTGGTTCTGAAATCACCAGCGTGGTCAAAATACCAATACCCATGACAGCTGCCATAATCAAATAGGTTTTTTGCCATGCCAGATAAGAGTAAGCCTCCATCATTGAACCAAAAAAATCTGCCAAATACAACGCACCTGCACCCGATACAATCATCCCAATGCGATAACCCATAACATAGGTTGCCGATAAAGCAGGCTGCATATCAGCAGGTGCACTCTCAATACGATACGCATCAATCACGATATCTTGGGAGGCTGAAGAAAATCCAAGCAAAACTGCACCTGCCGCCATGATGCTTAACATCGCCTCACCACTTTGAGGGTTGGTCATCGCCATCAAAACCAAAGCAGTAATTACCAAAATTTGGGTGAACAGCAACCAGCTGCGGCGTCTGCCAAGCAGCCGAGTTAATATCGGCAGCGGCAGTGCATCTACCAGCGGTGCCCAAATGAATTTAAATGAATAGCCCAGTGCTGCCCAGCTAAACATCGTCACTGTCGCACGGTCAATGCCTGCTTCACGAAGCCAAAGCCCCAAACTTGAGAAAATTAATAAAATGGGTATGCCTGCTGAAAATCCTAAAAATAACAGTGCAACTGAATGTTTATTAAAATATGCGTGATAAAATGCTTGCCATGCACTTGGTTTTGTGTAAGATTGAGTTATCCTGCTCATAATCATGTCATCCAATTTTAATGGTATCAAATAATAATGCCAAAATGGCGTAAAAAATAAGAGATATCTTTCTTTGCATTTTACCTGAATTAGCTGAATTTTGTATACTTTTCTTGTTTTTTTAGTAAATTTTTTTACCTTTTTGGGTAAAAATTCGGTATGATGAGCCAATTTATCTTGACAACTTATTTACTCAAGGAATTTTATGGCTATCGACATTGTCATCAACCAGCGTCATCTACAAATTCAGCTCAAACAGCTTGAGACTGTTTGGCATACTGTGGTGAATGGCTATAATCTTAGCCAAGCAGCTGAGCTTTTGCACACCAGTCAATCCAGCCTATCTAAGCAAATCGCTGCACTTGAAAATCAGCTAAAAGCAGATGTATTTACGCGTCAAGGTAAGCGTTTAACAGGTCTAACCCCTATCGGTCGGGCACTTTTGCCACACATTGAAGCGATTTTTGCTGAAATTCGTACCATTGAGAATTTAAGCCTTGATTTTAATAATGCTCAAGCAGGCACTTTGACTGTTGCCACCACACACACCCAAGCCCGCTATGTCTTACCCCAAATTGTCAAAGAATTTCGTGAAAAATTTGATAAAGTCAACTTAGTATTACAGCAGGCTGATCCTGAAACGATTGCTCAAATGGTGATTCGTGGTCAAGCCGATATTGGTATTGCCACCGAGTCGCTACTTAATAATGCCGTGCTTCGTTGTCATCGCTATTATGATTGGTCGCATGTGGTGATTGTTCCAAAAACACATGAACTGGCAGAATTTGCCGATGTGCCTGATGGTGTTGATTTACCGACCTTAGCCAGTTATCCGATTGTCACTTATCATGGCGGCTTTACGGGTCGTGGCACGATTGATAAGGTCTTTGAAAAAGCAGGATTTTATCCTGACATTGTTTTGGCAGCACTTGATTCAGATGTCATCAGCACTTATGTATCATCAGGGCTTGGCGTTGGTATTATTGCCGAGATGGCATATCAGCCTAAGCATTATCCTGATTTGGTTGCCATTCCTGTGAACCATTTTGGGCGATTTACCAGCTGGATTGCGGTGCGTGACGATAGCGAAATTCGTAAATTTGGTCATGAGTTTATCAAATTATGCCAAGCACAGTTTGACCAAAACTAATTCAAGCCCCAAAAAACCTTTTTTAAGCCACCGTTGAGTGATGGTTGTTTGATTTTAAGGGTTAATGAGAATTTACAAAAAATCAAAAAGATTAAAATCCCCAAAATCTCATTTGGGGATTTGTTGTTACAATCACATTAAGCCAAGAATAGATACGCCCATGCGGTTACAATCACGATGGCAACTAAGTTTAGCCAAAAGCCAACTTTCATCATATCTTTTTGTTTGACATGACCCGAACCCATAATGATGGCATTCGGCGGTGTGGCAACTGGCATCATAAATGCACAAGATGCACCAATACCGATAACCATAATCAAAACTTCAGGCGGCAGCCCAAGCTGAACGCCAATTGGTGCAAACAGTGGCACAAGTAAGGCAGCAGATGCGGTATTGCTGGTAAATTCCGTCAAAAAGATGATGAATGCTGCAATCACAAAAATAACCAATAAAGTTGATGAATTGCCCAAGAATGTCGCAATACTTTCACCCAAGACAGCAGATGCACCCGTATCTTTCATCACATCTGATAAAGCAATACCACCGCCAAAGAGCATTAATACGCCCCAGTCAGTATTATCCGAGATTTGCTTCCAGCTGACCAAACCAAGCAGCAATACCGCCACTGCAGCAAATAAAGCGATGACCGTATCAGGATTACTAAAGCCTAAAACAGCACCCAACTGCTTACCAAAAATCCAGCAAGCTGCTGTGGCAATAAAGATAATCGTTGTTAAAATGCGTGGCAAAGTCATCGGAATGGCTTCTTGAGTACCCAGCTCAACACGCTGACCTAAATTTGGGCGTAAGATGGCATACATCGCACCAATCAAAAACGGCATCAGCACAATTGCCATTGGTAAACCAAAACTCATCCATTCACGAAAATCAATACCAAGCTCTTTGGCGGCAATTGTATTAGGCGGCGAGCCAACCAATGTACCCAAACCACCGATAGAGGCAGAATAAGCAATGCCCAAAAGTACAAATAAAAAGGTATTACGATCTTTGTTGGCATCTACTTGGGCCAGCAAACCAATTGCCAAAGGCAACATCATGGCAGCTGTCGCCGTGTTACTAATCCACATGGACAACGCTGCTGTAACACCAAACATCATCATCACAGCACGCCCCAAATGACCACCAGCCAGCCCAATCAAGCCATAGGCAATTTTTTTATCCAGCTTTTGGACATGTAAGGTGGCTGCTAATGCAAATCCCCCAAAAAAGACAAAGATGATGGGATTGGCAAAACTGGTTAATGCCGCTTTGGTATTAAAATCAGGAATACCAATAAACAACGCAAGCAGCGGCACCAAAATCGCTGTTGCGGTCACATGGATCGCTTCGGTAAGCCATAAAATACCAATGAATGAAAGTAGTGCCAAGCCTTTATTTGCCAAAGGCTCAAATGGTAAAAAAGCATACAGCACATAAGCGATGATGGCTGCAATAACGGTAATCACGATGCCTTTGATGGCATCGGGTCGTACCTCACCTGATGGTGGTACGCCATCATCATCATGCTGAAAATCCGTTCTTAGCGTAAAGTCTGTTTGTTTTGATTGATCTGATTGTGCCATACCAAATCCTTGACCATAATTTTTTATCAATTTAAAATTCAATAATTACCAATAAAAATATAATAACAAAAATACTATAATTTGCAATTATTTTGTGATAATAATAGATAAGGTTTATCCATCTTTTTGATAAACCTTATCTTTTTGGTTTAAATGAACAAACAACTTAACATCAACCCAAAAATTCGTTACAATAACCAAAATACTTTGACCAAATGATAAAAACTATGAGCCACACGACCCCCAAAAACTTTAAAGACGCTTACCAAATCTTACAATCTAATGCCGATAAACTTGAACACTATGATAATTTAGATATTGATAACTTAGTAACACTGGTTGAGGAGTCTTTGGCGGCATACCGTGTTTGTCAATCTCGTATTGAAGCGGTAGAGCAGGCACTGCAATCAGCGTTTGAACAAGCAGAAGTCACCACGCAAGATAAATCATCTGAATAATTTTTTATACATATTTCATAAATTGACTGAACAATACATAAAATTTAAACAGCCAAATGGCAAACTGAGTCAGTATTTGGCTGTTTAATGTTTATATTTATGCTTTGATTTCAAAGACCTGCTTAAGATATGCCAAATAAGTATCGTCATCAATCATTGTCTTACCAGGGCTGTCTGACAACTTGGCAACAGGCTGGCCATTACAAGCAACCAGTTTTAGAACAATGTTTAACTGCACTTCACCCAAATCATTCGTTAAATTTGTACCAATTCCAAATCCCGTTTTGATTTTATCTTTAAAATACTGATGTAAATCCCATGCTTTTTGTAGGGTTAGACCATCACTAAAAGTCAAGATTTTGGTTTTTGGGTCAATTTTTAGTTGGTGATAATGGGCGATCGCCTTATCACCCCATTCGTATGGGTCGCCACTATCATGGCGAAGACCATCAAATAACTTGGCAAAATACAAATCAAAATCACGCAAAAACGCATCCATACCAACCACATCGGTCAATGCAATACCCAAGTCACCTCGATATTCTCTCACCCAACTTTCAAGAGCGGCTTTTTGAGAATTTCTTAGGCGGACATCCAATGCCTGAAATGCCTGTAAAAATTCATGTGCCATGGTGCCAATTGGGGTAATACCAAGCTGTTTTGCCAAATAAACATTAGAAGTCCCACGAACAATGACAGGGCAAGCCTCATGAAGCGATTTGACCACATGATATTGCCAAGCTTTACTAAATCGGCGGCGTGTCCCAAAATCAGCCACCGTAAAAGCGTTATCGGCAGGCATTGGCTGCGTGCTTTGTTTGGCGTGATACTCATGCAATAAGGCAATCTTAGCATCCAGTCGTTTTTGACCTTCTGCCATGATATCATCAGTTGCCAAGCGGCGATAATACAGCTCACTAACAAGACAAAGTACAAAAATCTCAAAAAACATCGCTTGGATCATTGGACCTTCAATGTCAATATTTAAAAAATGATTTTCATCAGTTGAAACGGTGATAAAGCGGCGTTTGAGTGAAAATAATTCTAAATAATCCACAAAATCTGATTTGATAAATCTTAAGCCACGCAGATAATCAAGCTCGTCTTGAGTAAATTTTAGCTGACACAAATAATCCAGCTGCTGCTCAAGATCTGCTTTAATCTCACCCAAAGCAAAGGCGGTTTCATGATTATTACGACAACGAAATCGATATACGCCATGCGTTTGTGGGAATTGGTGTAACATGGCTTGTAGCATGGTAAATTTATACAAATCATTATCAAGCAGCGAGGTGATGATGGGCTGATTATCATTTAAAATCACGCTCATAAGTTTTATCCAAGTTTAGGTAAATGTCAGCCTATCATACACAAAAACTATTGATTGTGCATCAGTTTATCAATCATCTTGCATTCTTATCCCAAACACCTTATCATAATTACATTCGTTTTTAGCATATTATCACAAACTTTGACACCAATCTAATATCATCAATAAAAGCAATATAACATCAACCATCTGACAAACCAAACCGCTTTATTATGAATAAAATCATTCCATCTTCACACCTTGATTTACTTGCTTTGTCCACCGATACGCTGACGGTGCGTCTTTTGGATAATGCCGATTATCAGACCGTGCATGAATCCATGCTAAACCACACATTAAAACGCATTGAGAATAAGAAAATTAATCAGCATCATGCTGATGAGCTATGGATTGTTGAGCATCAAAATGTCTACACACTTGGGCAAGCAAGCAAACCTGAACATATCTTATATCGTACAGACACGCCCATCATTCAAACAGATCGAGGCGGTCAGGTCACTTGGCATGGAGATGGTCAATTGGTCGTGTATTGGCTATTTGATTTACATCGTTTAAATTTTGGCGTAAGAGACTTGGTCAGCCATGCCGAACAAGCCATCATTGATATTGTGGCACACTATTTACCCAAAACACTCACCGTCAAAGCACGCCGTGATGCACCCGGTGTGTATATTTATAATCATACAGGCGATATGCTTGGCAAGATTGCAAGTTTAGGATTTAAGATTAAGCAAGGTTTTAGCTATCATGGTATCGCCATTAATCTTATCAATGATTTAAGTGCCTTTCATGCCATCAATCCTTGTGGTTATGCAGGGATGCCAATGGCGAAATTATCAAGTTTTGGGCAATTTACAGCAGATGACATGGGGGCATTTATCACCCAGTTGATTAAAAATATTGCTCGTCGGCACGCTGGTTTGGTTGAATTACGAACCCAAGATACGCTAAAATGAGCTTGGTTTTTATTATCTTATTTACTTTATGGAGCAAATCATGGCTGACTTTAATAAAATTCTAGATGCTGGCAATGTTGATGATGGTATCATCAATGTGGTTGTTGAAATTCCGACTGGCTCAAATCATAAAATTGAGTGGAATCGTCATTTGGCATGCTTTGAGCTTGATCGTGTTGAGCCAATTGCCTTTGCCAAACCATGCAACTATGGCTTTATTCCCCAAACCTTAGATGAAGATGGTGATGAATTAGACGCCTTAATCATCACAGAACAGCCTTTGACGACGGGTATTTTTCTTAAAGCCAAAGTCATCGGGGTGATGAAATTTGTGGATGATGGCGAGGTCGACGATAAAGTCATCGTTGTTCCTGCCGATGATCGTAATAATGGCAACGCCTATAATAGTCTTGACGACCTACCACCACAGTTAATAAAGCAACTTGAATTTCATTTTAGTCATTATAAAGACTTAAAAAAACCAGGCTCAACTGTGGTTGAGGGCTTTTTTGATGCCAACACTGCCAAAGAGGTCATCAAAGAAAGCCAAAAACGCTGGACAGAGCAATAAGTCATACATTAAAAAAAATTACTGTTCTTTAAATAATATCATTATAAATAAAATGGCTAAAAAAGATGAGTTTTTAGCCATTTTATTGATTTGTTACCCATTGATATTACAAAGTTTGACTAATAGGATGTTGCTGGCTTATTGATCGGTTCAATTGGTGGCACAACATCAGCATTTTGAGCACGATGACGCAAATAATGATCTAAAATCACCATTGCAAGCATCGCCTCAGCGATTGGTGTGGCACGCACACCCACACAAGGATCATGGCGACCTTTGGTAATCACATCAACCGCTTCACCAGCCAAATTGATTGTTTTACCAGGTGTGGTGATACTGGCGGTCGGCTTTAGAGCGATGGCAACACGAATGCGTTGACCGCTTGAGATACCGCCCAAAATGCCGCCAGCATGATTGCCAGTAAATCCATCAGGCGTTAGCTCATCTCGGCTTTCATGCCCAAATTGAGCTGCCACATCAAAACCATCGCCAATTTCTACCGCCTTAACGGCATTGATTGACATCATGGCATGAGCAATATCGGCATCCAGACGATCAAAAACAGGTTCACCAAGCCCAACAGGGACATTTTCGGCAAATATCTCAAGCTTAGCACCGCAACTGGTGCCTTGTTCACGCAGCGATGTCACCAGTGCTTCAAATCTGGGAATGGCATCTTTATCACCACAAAAAAACGGATTGGTATTCACCAAGTCCCAATCAAGTGCATGGGCTTTTTGTGTACCAATTTGGGTAACATGCCCTCGTATCACGATGCCCAAACGCTCTTTGAGGTACTTTTTGGCAATTGCACCTACTGCCACACGCATGGCTGTTTCACGAGCTGATGAACGACCGCCACCACGATAATCTCGAAAACCATATTTCATGGTATAAGTATAATCGGCGTGATTTGGGCGAAATGTATTGGCAATATTGCCATAATCTTTGGATTTTTGATCGGTATTATAAATCAAAAGCCCAATCGGTGTGCCTGTTGTATGTCCCTCAAAGACACCAGAGATAATCTCAACCTTATCTTCTTCTTTACGCTGGGTGGTAAATTTGGATGTGCCAGGCTTTCGGCGATCGAGCTCACATTGTAAATCTTTAGCATCAAGCTTAAGCCCTGGTGGCACGCCGTCCACAATCGCCATCAAACCTGTGCCATGCGACTCTCCACAGGTTGTTACAGTAAATAGTTGCCCAATGGTATTACCTGCCATGATACTGCCTTTATCGGATTAATATAAATGCGTTATTTTAGCATATTTTGGGTAATTAAAAAGCAAGATATTGATACCTTGCCTTTTAGATATCATGATGATTAATAAACAATGATTTATAAAAATTTACCGCAACATGCCTTGAATTTTTCGCCAGAACCGCATAAACATGGCTGCTTGCCACTCAAAGTGATTGGCAATGTCGGATCAAGAAAATACCACCGATTTTGTCCATTTTCATTGATTTTAACAAATGCCGAACACTCATTATGACACCCTTGAACGCCCAACTCTTCAAAATACGCACAAAAATGCACTTGGGCATGACGCTTACCAATTTTAGGCGTAGTAGATATTATCTTAAGATAAGTCCACCAAGTTTGCTCTGCCCATGCCTTTAGTGCAGCGACATCCAAAAGCGGTTGCAAAGCTGGTAGAGTGGTTTGTACGATGTAATCAATATTTTGAATGACAAACGCACTGTAGCGAGATCGCATCAAACATTCGGCAGTGGGTGCAAACTCATCACCGCCATGATATCGATGGCAGCAGTGAGTATAGCATTTTAGTGAGCCACACGGGCAGTTATCATCTACTTTTATCATCTACTTTCACAAGGTGATTTTCTCAAGTAAGGTTTTTTGGGCATCGTGTGTGCCACCTGATACTAAAAGCGGTTGCCACTTCCCATCACCCAACAGCTCCCAAGCCTGTACATCATCTTTTAGATAATTCATCAAGCCATCTTCATAGATTTTCTTAAATATCTTTTTATCAAGTACAGGAAATGCCACTTCAACACGATGCAATAAATTTCGATCCATTAAGTCCGCTGAGCTACAGTACAGACGCTCTTCCCCACCATTGGCAAAATAATATACTCGGGTATGTTCAAGAAAACGCCCGACAATTGAGCGAACACGGATATTCTCAGACAGACCGACCACTTGCGGACGAAGGCAGCAAATAGAACGCACGATCAAATCAATTTGAACGCCTGCGATACTTGCTTCATATAATTTATTAATGATTTTGCATTCGGTGAGTGCATTAAATTTCATGATGATACGCCCTTTTTTGCCAGCTTTGACATGGGCAATCTCATGATCAATCAAACGCATCAAGGTATCATGGAGCGTAAATGGTGCATGTAAAATTTGTTTTGATGGCAGTGGTCTACCCATACCTGTCAGCTGCTGGAACACGCCTGCCACATCTTCGGTAACCTCAGCATTAGCGGTAAACAGCCCATAATCTGTATACGCCTTGGCATTGCCTGCATGATAGTTACCCGTACCCAAATGCACATAGCGGCGAATTTTGCCATTTTCACGGCGTACAATCAGCATCATCTTGGCATGTGTCTTGTAGCCTACGATACCATAAACAACCACAGCACCCGCTTCTTGGAGCATATTGGCGACAGCGATATTTGACGCTTCATCAAACCGAGCACGCAGCTCAATGACCGCAGTCACCTCTTTACCGCTTCGAGCGGCGGCGGCAAGTGCTTGTACAATCTCAGAGTTTACCCCTGAGCGATAAATGGTCTGCTTAATGGCAAGAACATTGGGATCGCTTGCTGCTTGCCACAGTAAGTTAATCACTGGATTGAAGGTATGAAATGGATGATGAACAAGCACATCTTGGCGTGATATTGCCAAAAACATAGAGCCTGCACTACTCATATCTATATCACGAAATGCCTTTGGCATGGCGGGCGTAAAGGGCTTAAATTTTAATTCAGGTCTATCAAAGCTGGTCAAAAGCCGTGTTAAATTCACAGGACCATTGACACGATACAGCTGAGATTTATCAAGCTCAAATTCATCTAATAAAAAATCACAAATGTCTTGAGGGCAATTTGTGGTAACCTCTAATCGCACTTCATGACCAAAGCGGCGATTATCAAGCTCCCCTTCTAACGCTTTGGCGATATCATCAACATCGTCAGCCAGTGCCAAATCTGCGTTGCGTGTTAGGCGAAACTGATAGCAACCCGTTACTTTCATGCCCAAAAATAACTCATTGATATGTTCATGAATGACCGCTGAGAGCATCACATGATGCTCCTTGCCATCAGTAATCTCATCAGGCAAGCGAATAACACGAGGTAATGAACGAGGTGCTGGCACAATCGCACGATTGATATCTCGCCCAAAGGCATCTTTGCCTTCTAAGCTGATGATAAAGTTCAAAGATTTGTTCACCAGTCTTGGAAATGGGTGCGCAGGGTCAATACTGATGGGTGTCAATACTGGCTTGACTTGGCTGACAAAATAGTCTTTTAGCCATGCACGCTGCTTGGCATTCAACTCATCACGACGCAAATAGCGGATTTCATGTTCGGCAAGCTGCGGCAGGATTTCATCATTTAAAATCTGATACTGCTGCGTAACAGCACCATGAGCAATATCGCTGATGATTTGCAAGATTTCGCTGGGCTTTCGACCATCTAAGCTACTCACCTGATCGCCTTGTTTCATTTTTTGCAATAAGCCTGCAACACGAATCTCAAAAAACTCATCTAAATTTGAGGAAAAAATGGTCAAAAAGAACATACGCTCCAGCAAAGGATGATTTGGGTTGGCAGCTTGTGCCAATACTCTAAGCTGAAATCTTAACGCTGATAAATCACGGTTAATATAGCATTTAGGCGTAAAAGCACCTTTTTCGTCAAATAAATGATCAATCTGCGTCATTGGGTTGGTATGATCAGCGTGATTGGCTTGATTGACATCATTCATAGTGTTAATCATGGCATATTCCCTAAAAGTTGCTAAAATTTGGCGGATAGATGTGTATAATGCCTGAAGGCGAAATTGATGATTCATGTTAAATTTTAATGATTAAAATTAAGTTATTATTTATCTTAACTAACTCATAACTGGCTGCCCTACTGCCATGTGAGTGCTTAAGCATCTTTATTAAAATACCAAAAATTAATGATAATTGCATGACACATGAAGCAAATATATAGCCAAACAGTCTCAAGGAATCTGCACACCATTCATCCGCCGCATGATAATCCTTTGCTTATTTTTAAGACGCTTGGCATTGGGTCTTTTACCATAATATTTAGGATTTGGTAACAAACTGATTAATAAAGCTGCCTGATCACGGCTTAAATTTGCTGCCGAACGCCCAAAATAATGCCGTGACGCAGCTTCAATACCATAAATCCCTTCGCCAAATTCAGCAACATTGAGATATACCTCCAAAATACGCTGCTTTGACCATAAGGTTTCCATCATCACAACAATGATGGCTTCTTCTGCTTTTCTGACATAAGAGCGATGCGATGTCAAAAATAAGTTTTTTGCCAGCTGCTGACTGATGGTTGAGCCGCCTACCGATACCGCACCCTGACTCTCGTTACGGTGCATGGCTTTTTGCATACTGTCAAAATCAAATCCATAATGGGCAACAAATTTACCATCTTCGCTGGCAATGGCAGCTTGCTTGGCAGACTTGGCAATGTGATCATAATCTACCCAAATTTGGGTAACACGACCGCCTGATAACCTATGCCAAAGCATAAAAGCAGAATTTTGAACAGGCAAATTCCCCCACACCACCAACAGCCCCATCACCATCATATGAAAACTAAAAAATAGCATCAATAAAGGTGTCAGAATCCATTTAAAAAATGTGCGAAACACGCTAAAATACTCATCTGTTAATTAATACGCTTATCATACCTTATCAGCACTTGGTTGTATAGCCTTGCAAATTTATGTCAAATTACCTTAGCTCACAGACACTTAAGGCGCTCGGTCAGCTTTTGGATGATCGCCATGCTCTATCAAGATTACCCAAAGAAACTTATCAGCACATTTACGCACAAATTTTGGCGACCTTGGGTGTAACAAATAAGGGTTGGTATTTGCTTGGTACAGAAGGCTGTCATTTATGCCACAACATCCAAGCGATCATTGAGCATGCTTTGGCAATGACTGCCGTGCCGATTGTTTTTCGTGTTTTGGATTTGGCAGATAGTCAAGATGAAGCATTGATTGACGCACTTGGTGTATCTATTCCCATCTTACTTACCCAAGATCAAATGATGCTGTACCCATTTGGGCTGATGGATGTGATGAATTTACTTAAATCATCCGCTGTTAAACCATGGATTGTCTGATTTTTTAAGCCAAGCACATACGGGCTTTTATCCGCACCAAAGGCTTGGCAAGCTAAATCATGTGCCGACATGCAGGCAATCTAGGGGGTTTTCTAGGCTTCATTAAATACGCCATAAGGGCATGATGACATCATTTTGTGGGATTTAACTTGTTATAAAAATGTCATCATCATTGATCGCATCTTGGTTAGATTAAAATCTATACAAGACGAGAACTGGCAAGCTCGGTAAGTAGATATAGCCCCTCACGATAACGGTTGTTGGGTAGATTATTAAGGGCGTGTTGAGCGTTTTTAGTTTCTTCAAGCGCGCGTGCCTTACAATAATCAAGTGCACCTGAAGACTGAACAAGCTTGATAAGCATTTGCACATCATCTACTACTTTGCCCGTTTGCACCGCAATACGCAATTTATCATACATGGCTGGATTGCTATGTTCTAAAAACTCCAAAGTCTTGATAATGGGTAAAGTCGGTTTACCTTCCGCCAAATCATCGCCTAAGTTCTTGCCCATGATGGCAGCATCGCCACTAAAATCAAGCACATCATCAATCATTTGAAATGCATTACCAAAATGATACGCAAATGCACCCAAATCATCCAAAAACTCCTCACGCCCTTGTAGCAGTGCAGCGCCTTTTGTCGCCATCATAAATAATCTGGAGGTTTTGCCATCAATAATCTGCAAATAATCAGATTCTAAAGTTTTTGGGTTGTGTTGATGCTGTAGCTGTAATACCTCCCCTTCAGCAATATCACAAGTGCCATCACTAAATAGCTTTAATAAGGGCAAATGATTAAATCCTACCAACAAATTAAATGAACGAGCAATCAAATAATCCCCCACCAAAACCGCTGTCGGATTATCCCAAGTGGCGTTCGCAGTTGGCTTGCCTCGTCTTAAACCAGATGCATCAATCACATCATCATGCACCAAAGTTGCGGTATGAAGCATCTCTGTAATGGCTGCCAGTTGCATGGCTTGCTGGCTTTGTTCATCATGTAACATGCGTGCGGTCAGTAGCGTGATTAAAGGACGCATTCTTTTACCACCAGCGTCAATGACATGCTTAGACACACTCATCACCAACTGCACTTTGGAATTTAAACTGCCAAAAACTTGCTTATCCATAATGGCAAAATCTTCAGAAACAATGGCTTGGATATCGGCATAAGTCAGCTGAGCGTTATTCATGATTGATAAATCTGTCTTAAAATCAAAAACGCTATCATAGCATAAAATCAAAGCAACTTAAAACAGCGTTTGGCTTTTTTAATCACTTAATCTGAATTTTTTCCCTTCAATCGGTTGCTTTGGTTAAAACAAATTTTCATCATTATAAAGACAAATTTGGCGGATAAATGACTTTTTACGCTTGTAAATCAAACCAACTATAGGCATAATGTGGGTTCTGATTTGTGCTTATCTTGATAAGCTTATTGGCACATCTAAAATAAAACAGGGAGCAATTATGAGCCACCCAATGACGCACAATCCCATTACGCAACATAAAGAAATTGATGACGTGAATATCGAAAAATTCATTCCGCTAATTACCCCAAATTGCCTAAAAAGCGAGCTGCCACTGTCGGAGTTGGCTTATCATACCGTTCTAAATGGACGAAAAACCATTCAAAATATTTTAGATGGTATTGATAAGCGAATCTTGATTGTTGTTGGACCATGCTCTATCCATGATCCTGTGGCAGCACATGAATACGCTGACAAACTTAAAGTACTGTCAGAAGAGCTTAAAAATGAGCTTTTTATTGTGATGCGTGTTTACTTTGAAAAACCTCGTACCACAACAGGCTGGAAAGGCTTAATCAATGACCCTGATATGAATGACAGCTTTGATATCGAAAAAGGCCTACATATCGCAAGAAAGCTTTTGCTTGAATTAAACGAAAAGGGTCTGCCTTGCGCCACCGAAGCACTTGATCCCAATACACCTCAATACATGCAAGATTTAATCAGCTGGTCTGCCATTGGTGCACGCACAACCGAAAGCCAAACACATCGTGAAATGAGTTCTGGCTTATCTTGCCCCGTTGGCTTTAAAAACGGTACCGATGGCAGTATGACTGTTGCCGTCAATGCCATGCAAGCAGTACAGTCAGGTCATAGCTTTTTGGGATTGTCTGGCGATGGTCAAGTATCTATCATCAAATCCAAAGGCAACCGCTACGCTCATGTTGTCCTACGGGGTGGTAATGATAAGCCAAACTACGATGAAACCGCTGTTGCTGCCGCTGAAAATGAGCTTGCTAAAGGTAAAACAAACGGTAAAATCATGATTGATGCCAGTCATGCCAACAGTGGCAAAGACCCCTATCTTCAGCCCATGGTTATCCAAAATGTTGCAAGCCAAATCCAAAATGGCAATTCATCTATTATGGGGCTCATGATTGAAAGCCATCTGAAAGGTGGTCGCCAAAATATTCCTGTCAATTTAGATGATTTAGAATATGGTAAATCCGTTACTGATGGCTGTCTGGACTGGGAGGCAACCGTTGAAACCTTACGCACCTTCGCTAAAACAGTGAAAGCACATCTACAAAATCGCTGATGGTTTTTAAAATAGGTTGATTTTTGTTGGTTTTTATGCCATCTGTTTTTTAAGTTTGGATATATGATGGCACAAAACCAACAAGTGTTAACCCCCAAGCATCAAAGACAGCAATCACAGATAACAACATATATAAGAGCAATACTGTTATGAGTAATCCAAGTTTTAAAGATTTGTTATCAAAATCTCTACAAGAAGATTTAAAGCAAATGACCAAGGCTTCTACCAAACCTGAAATGGCAAGTGATAAACCTAACGAGACGGTCAATTTGCCCAGCTCAAAGGCAATTTTACATGAAGTGAAGCGTTTTAATCATGATGCCATCAATGATGATACCGTGCTATTTATGCAGGCGATGAGTGGCGTCATACCGTTAAAAACCGATGCTGTCGTCAGCCATACCAAACCCACCCAAACCGATGAAAATATGTTGCGTCGCCGTGCGTCAGCTGAAGGCGATGAGCCAATTAAAGGTGTTTTGTCTGATATGCAAGCGTTATTAAATCCTGTGGCAAGTGAGGCTTTTTTATCTTACAAAAATCCCACCTTACAAAATAAAGTCTTTGAGCAGTTAAAACAAGGCAAACTACGGTGGTATGATGCGGTAGATTTACACGGCTCAAGCATTGATGACGCACGCAAGGCTGTCTTATTACTCATCAGCCAAGCCATCAATCATGGTGAAACTGTGGTCAAAATTGTACACGGCAAAGGTAAAGATGCCATTCTTAAAACCTGCGTTAATGGCTGGTTACGCCAAATGCCAGAGGTCATGGCGTTTGTTTCTGCACCTGCTAAAGACGGGGGCAATGGTTCAGTATTGGTATTACTCAAAAAAGTCGTCCAGTCGTGATGGTTGTATATGCGATTGTGATCACTTAACAATAAAATAGTGTTATCACAAAATATATGTTTATTATTTTACCCCGAATTACTTAACATCAATCGCATCTTTAAAAGGTCAATTTTTTGACCTATTTTTATGACTTTTATGGCAAGTATTTGAATCTGGCATGACAATACAGCCAATCTTTTAATAAATTTACTGATTAGTATTGAGAAAATTATGACAAATACATCGTCACTTACGATCGGCATCGTGGCAGGTGAAGTCTCAGGAGATGCACTTGGCGGTGATTTTATGCAGAAAATGAACGCCCTACACCCAAATATTCGATGGGTCGGCGTCGGTGGGCGGTCAATGGCAGCACAGGGGCTAAGCTCAGTGATTGATATGGGGCGCTTATCGGTGATGGGTTTGGCAGAGGTGATGATGCATTTACCTGATTTGTTAAAAGCCAAAAAGCAAATCATCACAGCGTTTAAAACGCATCAGATTGATCTGTTTATTGGTATTGATGCACCCGATTTTAACCTTCGAATCGGTAAAATATTAAAGCCCCAAGGTGTTTTTTGTGTCCAATATGTCAGCCCCTCGATTTGGGCATGGCGAGAAGGTCGCATTCATCACATCAAAGCAGCGACAGACTTGGTATTGTGCTTGTTTCCGTTTGAACTGGGTGTTTATCAAAAATATGCCCATCCTGCTGTTTGCGTTGGACATCCACTTTTAAATAAACTTCACGCCCATCAGGATAGCCCAAAGGTGCGTTTGGAAAATTTTATTCACCAATATCATAATCACCATCATAGTGTAACATCACTCACAAAAGCAAGTCATATTATTTGTCTGATGGCAGGTTCACGCACCTCTGAAATCCGAGCCATGTTACCGCTATTATTAACAAGTGCACAAAACATTCATCAGCAAATACCAACCGTGCAGTTTGTGCTGCCAGTCGTGAGTGCTGAGCATGCACGATTAGTGCATGAAATTTTGCACACTCATCATGCCAATTTGGTCAACTGTGTCCATATTTTGGATGATCACAATCGGTCTCAAAAACAAAACCAACCTGCGATCAGTCATGCGTGTATGACCATCAGTGATGTGGTACTTTTGGCATCAGGTACAGCAACGCTAGAATGCTTACTACTTGAGCGTCCTATGGTTGTCGTCTATCAAGTCAATCCGCTTACTTTTATGATTGCCAAGCGTTTGGTTAAAATTCCTTATGTGTCATTGCCCAATATCTTGGCCAAGCAGTATCTTGGTCATCCAATCGTACCTGAACTACTACAATCTGACGCCACCGCCGAAAAAGTCAGCACCAAAGCATTAGGGATTATTCACCACCCAAACAAACAAACCAAACAGCTTAGCAATATTTCAGCGTGGCTACGCAGCCAAAGTCACCAAAACTCCGCCAAAGCCGTGCTGGATCATTATTTTATGAGTACTAAAAAATCATATGACACACACCATATCACCAAAGCTTATGAATGATTGTACCATCTTCACTAAACCCAATGCGGTTTTATCAAGTCATGCCCCAATCGTCGGTATCGATGAGGTTGGACGGGGCGCTTTATTTGGCAATATGACTGTCGGTGCGGTTATCTTGCCCAATGAACTCAGCGGCCGCTTTGATGAGATAGATTTAACAAATACTAAAATTTCTTTATTAAATGACAGTAAAAAGCTGAGCGAAAAACGGCGAGAACAACTGTTTGACATCATCACAGATTTGGCACTTGATTATGCGATTGTTGATGTACCAAGCACTATTATTGATCAGATTAATATTTATCAAGCAACGATGCTTGGGATGAAAATTGCCATTGAGACAATTATTATTAAGAATAATTTAAATGAAAAAAACACAACTATTTTGATAGATGGCAATCAGCTACCTTCAATGGATGGCAGTTTGGGCGAACACTTTCATCAGATTTATGCCATGATCAAAGGAGATGCTACTCATAGCAGTATTGCTTGTGCCAGCATATTGGCTAAAGTGCATCGTGATCGTTTGATGATTCAGCATGCCAAATCTTATCCTGAATATCTGCTTGATAAACATAAAGGCTATCTGACCGCCAAGCATAAAGCTGCCATCTTAGAATATGGTATTTTACCTGAGCATCGGCGTAGCTTCTCACCGATTCGTGAATTATACAATCAAGGATTTATTAATTCTAACTATTGGCATTCATAGCAATAAAGATAATTAAGCACATAACAGCTCAGTGACTGCCAATTAAATAAAGTGCATATTACCTGCTTTTACCGTTTTTTCTCGGCACGCTTAAACCGCTGAATGCGTTTTTTCTCACGCATCAACTTGGCTTTGTTTTTAACGACAGGATTTTTCTTGCCTTCATATGGGTTGGCATTTTGCTTAAATTCTACCTGTAGTGGTGTCCCTTCGAGTTTATAGACATTGCGAAAAACATTTTCAAGATAACGCTGATAGCTTTTTGGCAGACTGCTCGTTTGATTGCCATGAATGACGATGACAGGAGGATTATGCCCACCCAAATGTGCATATCTTAGCTTAATTCTGCGACCACCCACCATTGGTGGTGGATGGCTGGCAACAGCATCTTCTAAAATTCGTGTCAGCTGATTGGTTGAAACCTTAAACATTGATGCTTCATAGGCTTTATGAATAGAAGGATAAAGTTTACCCACACCATTACCATATAAAGCAGAAATTAAATGAATTTTTACCCAAGGCACAAAATTAAAACGGCGGTCAATTTCAATTTTGACAAAGTCTTTTTGGTCTTGGCTTAAGCCATCCCATTTATTGATTGCCACGACAATGGCACGCCCTGCGTCTAGTGCATATCCAAGCATATGCAAATCTTGATCAACAATACCTTCTTTGGCATCAATGACCAGCACCACGACATTGGCATCTTTAATGGCTTGTAGCGTCTTGACGACAGAAAATTTTTCCACTTTCTCATCAATGCGACCACGGCGACGCACGCCCGCTGTATCGATGAGGACATAGCTACGCCCTTCTCGCTCAAAAGGAATATAAATACTGTCACGCGTTGTGCCTGGCATATCAAAGACCACCACACGATCTTCGCCCAGCAAGCGATTGACTAAGGTTGATTTGCCGACATTGGGGCGACCAATGATGGCAAGCTTTAAGGTTTTGCTATCAAGCTCATCTTTGGGCATATCTTCAGGCATATCCGCCGTCAAAGACTCAAGCAAATTGGTAACGCCTCTACCATGACTGGCTGCGGTAGCATACGGTTCACCAAAACCTAAAGCAAAAAACTCTGCATATGCCGCTTCATGAACGCCATCCATCTTGTTTGCTACCAAAAATACAGGCTTACCCAAGGTGTGTAAAAAATGTGCAATCTCACTATCTGCACCAATCAATCCTGCACGAGCATCTACGACAAAAACAACAATATCCGCTTCATGAATCGCCGTATATGACTGAGTCGCCATATAATCATCAATATTGCCCGAACCATCATCCATCTCACCGATACCGCCAGTGTCAACGACAATGAATGACTTGTTTTCAAAATGTGCATCACCATACTGACGATCACGGGTTAGACCCGCCAAATCCGCCACCAATGCTTGACGACTCTTTGTTAACTGATTAAATAAAGTCGATTTACCGACATTAGGGCGACCAATCAAGGCGACCACAGGTTTTATACTCATGTTTTACTCTTAATATCGTTAAAATTGAATCTGTCGCAATGAGGATTTGGATGATCAGGCATCAATCATCATTCAACCAAAACAGCAAAACCTTTGCCACCGATATCATGACAAAGGATGCTGATTTTATTGATTATTTAAAATTGCCAAACAGTCACAACGCCATCTGCTGATTGGGCATATAAGCGATTATTGATCACAGTTAAGTTGGTCAAAGCACCTTTGGTATTGGCTCGGCTGATAATTTGACCTTGATGATTTAAAATATGTACCACACCATCTGCATCCCCAACAGCAATATAAGTGCCGATGGTTACAGGATTGGTCAATCCACGATATTTTAGATCATGATTTTCCCAAAGCTTCTCGCCAGTCATTCGGTTAAAGGCAACCACATCACCATCAGTGCTACTACCGATGACAGCATCAGCCAAAGTGGTCAGCTTTTTGGTGCTAGATAGCTCGCTGACAAACATGGTACGCCCTGTTGTCATATCAAACCCAGCTAATTGTCCGCTGTAGCTGGCAGCGTATAGATAATGATCTACGACGGTCGGTGTCCCATCAATATCACGCAGCTGATCAATTTCTCCAGAACCCATCGCCAGTCCCACACGGCGAGTCCACACTGGTGCACCTGTCATGGTATCTAGTGCATGAATACGCCCATCAGCACCACCAATCAATACCGTGCGAGCATCCAGTGCCAAAGGCTTTGCCATACCACGCACACTGGTATTTGGTACCTGAGTGGCATACTGCCAAACTGTCGCACCACTATTAATATCCAATCCAAAAATCGTACCACTGTTAGTGATGACAATCACTTTATCACCACTAATCAATGCTGGTGCCAAACTAGAAGAAGCCAATTCTACTACCCAGCGTGCTGCACCTGTGCGAGCATCTAATGCAATTAATTTCCCTGAACGCGTACCAATGACCGCCACACTACCTTGATCATCAATACCGACACCGCCAGTGATCACATCTTCAGCATTATATTGCCAAGCAATCGATTCACCCATGTAACCACTGACGATACCACTGCGACTTGCTGCAATCATACCATCTGCCAACGGTGCAATTTGTAAATCAATAACATCCTTTCTTAGGTTGGTATTACGACGACTAAAGCCAGATCGACCTTGATCCAAGCGGATACTTGATACCTGTGTTAATACAGCGACTGGCGTCTGAATATTAACCAATTTGGCAGGCTTGCGTTCGGTTGGCTTGATGGCTTTGGTGCCACAACCTGCCATAGTTACCGCCAAAGCTGCAACCAATGCGGTATTGATAAAGCGCTGATACATAAAAATATCCTTACTTTGCTATTTTTAATTAAGTTTATTTGACCATAATTAACGAATCTTTTGTAAGCACTAATTGCCAGTGTGTGGGTTTTGTGTGTCTGCCACTGCCGAATCATGCTCAATCATCTCAAATATCTCGCCACCTTCAATGACCGGCTGAGTATTTGGTATCGATACCACTGATGGCGTAGGTTCGATTGGTTCAACATTCACCCCAAGTGACTGTAATTTTAAAGCCAATACCGCACGGTTTTCTTGACGCTCACGGAGCACCTCCCATGCATTAGTATAAGCAGATTTGGCATTGTCAATTTCATTTTTGGCATGATAAATATCACCCAAAAGCTCTTGGCGTGATGCTTCAAAAGCTGTCGGCATGGCTTCATTGGCAATCGATAACGCACCGTTTGTATCACCATTTGCCAACATGGCTCGTGCATGGCGTATTTTGGCTATTGCTGTCAAACCGTCATCGTCAAGATTGATTGAAGTGGCTTGGCTGAGCGTTGCGACCGCACCGTCAAGATCGTTATTATTGGTCTGGTGGCGTGCCTTGATCATCAATGCTTGCCAAGCGTAAACAGTGTTACCATGTGCTGCAACAAGTGCATCAATATCACCAAATAACTGCTTTTCTTCTTCCGCCAATGCCTGCTTAGCCACTTCATCTAATTGTGGATTTAAATACGCTTGCACCAGTCGCTCATCACGCACCGAAATTGAAGTATAAGTATCTGCAGCGACCGTATCTATCTTGGCATAATTTTTTTGATAATACTGCCAACCAAAAAAGACAGCCAATACCAAAAGTACGGTATAAATAATCTTTTCGCCATGCAATTTTAAGGCATTTAAAGATTTTTGATCAGTAAAATTATTATCATTCTTCGGAGTGTCAATCATAATCAAACTCTAATTGAAAATTGCATGCATTATATCACACACAACCATTTTCATGCGGTTTTTATCCATATAGATTTTATCGCATAAGTCATGCATATTTTATCGTATAAATTGATAATCAATGGGTGCACGGCGTTGTTCACCAGTTGCCATTGTCTTAATGGTGATTTGGTTGGCATTTACCTCATCTTCTGCGATGATGACCGTATAAGCTGCACCTGATTTATCGGCTTTTTTCATTTGTGATTTTAAGCCTGTTGCACTTGCCATTTTGACGCGTAAATTATCCTGACGCAAGCGAAGTGATTCGGCGTACTTTAAGCCATCAATATAATAATCAGGGTGAGCAATCACAAAAACATCACACCAAGATGCAACCTGATAAGGATTAACGGCATCAATCAATAGCATTAAGCGTTCAAGACCCATAGCGAACCCAACCGCAGGCTCTGACTGCTCAGCGTTACCTTTGATAATACCCACCAAGCCATCATAACGACCGCCGCCACAGACGGTCGCTTGTGAACCTAATTTGTCAGTTACCCATTCAAAAACGGTTTTGTTATAATAATCCAAGCCACGCACCAATTTATCGTTTATCTCAAACGAAATACCCAATGCGGACAAATAGTTTTGTACTTTTTCAAAATGAGCCAACGATGCCTCACCCAAAAACTCACCAAGCTTAGGTGCATTTTTTAGGATTTGTTGAGTGTTTTCATCTTTGGAATCCAAAATACGCAGTGGATTGGTATTTAAACGGCGTTTTGAATCATCATCCAAAGCCTCTTGGTGTGTTGTCAAATATTCAACCAGTGCTGACTTATATGCAACACGCTCATCGGTCTCGCCCAAAGTATTTAGCTGGAGTGTCACATGCTCACCGATACCCAGTTTTTGCCACATATGATAAGTCATAGCGATCAACTCAGCATCAGCATCAGGCAACTCAGCGCCAAAATACTCTACGCCCAATTGATGAAATTGGCGATAGCGACCTTTTTGGGGGCGTTCATAACGAAACATCGGGCCTAAGTACCATAATTTTGGTGTATCGCCACGAGTTAAGTTATGCTCAACAATTGCCCGTACACATCCTGCAGTACCTTCGGGGCGTAAAGTAAAAGAAGATCCTTCATCGCCCTTATTTCCGCCATGTACAACGCCAAACATTTCTTTTTCAACAATATCTGTCGCTTCACCGACACCTCGTGCAAATAGCTGAGTTTCTTCAACCAAAGGCAAACGGATTTGGCTATAGCCATAGCTATCCATCACCTCAATTAATGTTCGTTCCATTGCACGCCATGCTGGTGTTTGCTCGGGCAACACATCATTAAAGCCACGGATAGCGGTAATTTTATTCATAAATATTCCTTAATTATATACAATCAATGATTGCTGTCATTCGGTTCATATAGGTTTAAGATTTTGTCAAACTCGCTGTCATATCGATGAGGATGATTAACATCAAAATCGATAATGGTTTTTAAAAATTGTGAGAAATTGTCATTTTTATTCGCCAATTCATCAACCACCGAATAATCCATCATCTCTTTAAATTTGGCAGGTGATAAAATCTTACTTTGTTTCACATTGTGTCTATTAAGCTCAATGATACCAATCCCAAAGCTTTGGCTAAGTTTTTTGAGCGACTCAATAAATTGACCGTCAGGCAGGATTTGTGCCGCCACCAAATAACCTTCATTTGCCCAACTTGAGTTACTGACTGCCTGAAAAAAGCTTTCTTTATAATTACTAAAATTCAGCTCTTTTTTAATCTCAAATGAATAGATTTTTATTGGTGGCTTATTAAATTTCGTAATAAAACCAAGTACATGGTTTTTTTGATAGTTGGCGTATTCAAAATGCACCGCCACCATATCTGGATACAGCCATTTATCCTCGCCTTTTGCTCCTTTTGGACTGATTTCATGAAAAATGGTTTTTGAATAAGCTTGAAAATATTTATCAAATTTCAAAAAATAAGTCAAGACAGGGTGCAACTCTCGCTCATGATATTTTGCTAAGCGATGAGTGGTTTGATCAAGATTTTTTATCACCTCTAACTTTGTTTGCTGAGATTTTAAAATATATTGTTTTGGCTTGGTATTTGTATTTGGAACTTCCTTGAAGATATGTTTATTGCGAGTAATTGAACTACCAAATGTTCTTTCTGGTGATTTGCCAATGAAAGATTCGGTGGAAACATCATAAGATCTTAACCGACGATGCAATTTATTTTTAAGAACAAACTCCCACAGCTGCATCGTTGTCATTGGTCGATTGACCATTTTCATCGCATGCACCGCCAAATCTAAAAAGCCCAATTTATCCTGATCGCTCATACATTTAGCCTATACGGATAATCTCATTTGCCCGTTTATCTTGAATGTCTTTGACTTGAGCACGCACCATCGCCTCAATCTCATCTACCAATTTTTTGGTATCAATCAGATGGCTTTTTGCACCATGTTTATAAACCAAACTATTGGGGCTGGCTCCCACGACACCGATCGTCGCTTCTTTGGCTTCACCTGGCCCATTGACTTTACAGCCAATAACTGACAGATCTAGTGGCTCACGAATATCCTCTAAGCGAGCTTCAAGCTCATTCATCACTTTGATCACATCAAACTCTTGACGGCTACAACTTGGACAAGCAATAAAATTGACGCCATTACTACGAATACCCAGTGATTTTAGAATGTCAAAGCCAATTTTAATCTCTTCTTCTGGTGCTGCCGCCAAAGAGATACGCATGGTATCGCCAATGCCATCAAGTAGCAAACCGCCCAAAGCAATGGCAGATTTGACCGTGCCAGTGCGATATACGCCCGCTTCGGTAACGCCAAGATGCAATGGATTATCAATTTGTGCTGAAATCAATCGATACGCATCAAGGGTTAAAAATACATTGGAGGCTTTGACTGAGATTTTATAATTCTGAAAATTAAGATTTTCTAAAATATCAATGTGGCGTAACGCCGATTCTAGCATCGCCTCACCTGTCGGTTCTCGATATTTTTTTTGTAAATCCTTTTCAAGTGAGCCTGCATTCACACCGATACGAATCGGCACATTATGATGGCGTGCCGCTGCAACCACTTCTTTGACTTTTTGATCATTGCCAATATTACCTGGATTGATACGCAGGCAGTCTGCACCCACATCCGCCACTGCAATGGCGATTTTGTGATCAAAATGAATATCGGCAATGAGTGGAATGGATACGCGTTTTTTTATCTCAGCAAAGGCAGCGACGCTCTCCATCGTTGGTGTCGATACACGCATCAAGTCCGCACCTGCGTCCACGCATCGCTGAATTTGTGCAACTGTTGCATCAATATCACAGGTGTTTGTATTTGTCATACTTTGCACGCTGATGGGTGCATCGCCGCCGATGGCGACATTGCCAACATAGATTTTTTTGGTAGGGCGGCGTTTAATCGGATTGTGTATTGACATGGTGTTACCGTTATTCTTGTTCAATTGACCAAATACATGGCGTGATAATCATCATAAACTATTTATAATCACTTAATAATTTATAATCACTTAATAATTTGTCATAAGACTTTTTGATTTCATCATGTTGAGTGCCTGAAATTAACGCACGCTCAAGTGCTGATTTGGCGTTATTATAGTCATCTTTTGTTGGTGATTTGGCAGCTTCATATTGATGATAATAAATATATGCCATATTTTCGATGGCTACCACACGCCCTTCATAACCGATGGCTCGGCTAGGTTTATCAAAATAAATCAACGCACCTGACAAGTCCCCCATCTGCACCAAATAAAATCCATAATCCATATAACTTTGCATATCTTTAGGATTTAGTTCAATCGCCTTTTCAAACAAGCGTTGAGCTTTGGTTTGGTGAGTGGCATCCTCCGAAGCTTGATAAACCTTTGCCAAGGTGCGATAGGCAGGTGCAAACTGCCGATCAGCCGATAAAGCAGCATCCAACTGCTGTTTGGCTTGATCAAGCTTACCCATGTCCAGTAGCGAGATTGCAATTTGGGTTCGGATTTGTGCCAATTGCGGATTATTTTTAGGCGGTATTGGTGTACTTTGACAGGCACTTAAAACCAGCCCCATCGCCATTACCATAGGCCACTTTACTCGGATTTTCATGTAGCGTCCATTCTATCAGGCTTTGATATCATTAGTAAATAGATGTATCAATTCATTCATGATGGCTTTGGCGTTTTTGGATACTTTCTTGCCATTTTTTGGCACGGCGTGTACGATCAGCGACCTGACCGACCAGCTGCCCACAAGCAGCATCAATATCATCACCACGAGTCTGGCGAATTGTACAAACAAATCCTGCTTGGTTTAAAATATGACTAAAAGCATGTATCCGATTATTGCTTGAACGCCCATAAGGTGCGTGCGGAAATGGATTGAACGGAATTAAATTAATTTTGCTCGGCAAATCTTTTAGCAAATCAACCAGCTGATGTGCGTGTTCATCAGAATCGTTAACACCTGCCAGCATAACATATTCGATGGTAATGTGTTTTTTGTGGCGAGGATTTTCATCGTACACATAAGATTTGGCAGCCTTAATAAGATCTTTTAAAGGATATTTTTTATTAATCGGCACAAGTTCATTACGAAGCTCATCATTGGGTGCATGTAAGCTAATGGCAAGTGCCACATCAATATCTTTGGCCAAATCATACATTTTTGGAACAACGCCTGAGGTTGAAAGTGTGACACGGCGTTTGGATAAGCCAAATGCATGATCATCAAGCATAAGTGACATGGACGCCACCACAGGATCATAGTTTAATAACGGTTCACCCATGCCCATCATGACGACATTGGTCACACGGTTTTCTCGCTCGGTTGGCGGCACATTTTCCATATAAGACTGATTGGCGACCCAAAGCTGCCCAATGATTTCGCTTGGCGTTAAATCTCGCTCAAAACCCTGCTTACCTGTACTACAAAACGAACAATCCAACGCACAGCCCACTTGCGATGAAATGCATAAAGTCTTACGCCCAAATTGCTTACCATCATCGGCAGGAATCAAGACTGTCTCAACCAACGAACCACCCGCCACCTCAAAGACCCATTTGCGTGTACCATCTTGGCTAAATTCTTTATATTTCACAGTCGGCGGCACGACGCAAGCTACCTCATGTAGCTTATGCTGAAGTTTTTTTGAAATATTTGTCATCTCAAAAAAATCTGTCACACCAAATTGATAAATCCACTTCATCACCTGCGTTGCACGAAACGACTTTTCGCCCAAAGACACAAAAAATGCCGATAATTCATCTTTTGACATACCTAAAAGATTAACTTTCTTGGCTGCTTGGTCGGACTGCTCAGCGGAGGTGATGACAGGAATTTTATTCACGGTACACTCTATACAAGTATTTAATTAAACCCATTATTATACTAAAATTTTGCATCAAAGTCATGCTAATGCACTCAGATATAGATAATAATCAGATACAGATAATAAAAAGCAAACGGATGTTCCATTTGCTTTTTATTAAACATATCATAAAACGGTATCAGTGGGTCAAACCTTGCACACGCTCAACTTGTTTGGCAAAATCTTCTCGGTATTCCAAAAGCTCTTCGCATGTGATGGCAAAAACACCACTACCGCCTTTTTCAAAGGTTAGCCAATCAAACTGAATTTCAGGATAAGCTTGGCGTAGCGCCCACTCGCTATCACCAACTTCACAAACCAACAAGCCATCTTTGGTCAAATAATCAGGTGCGTGGTATAAAATTTGATGTACCAAATCTAAGCCATCTTGACCTGCTGCAAGTGCATGTTCAGGCTCATGCAAAAACTCAGGTGGCAGCTCTGCCATTACCGCTGCATCCACATAAGGCGGATTAGTCACAATAAGCTCGTACTGATTTTCAGCAGGCAGTTTGGCAAATAAATTTGATTCAAGTAGATTGACTTGATGAGCAAGCTCATGATGCTCAACATTTGTCCATGCCACTTCTAGGGCATCTTTATCAATATCTGTGGCATCAATATTGGCATCAGGAAATGCCTTAGCAAGTGCAATGGCAATACAACCAGAACCTGTGCATAAATCCAAAATACGCTCAGGTGCTGCCAACTGCGACTCTTCTAAACCGTGGCTAAAAAATGAGTTTTTGCGTACATCATCGACATCAAAATATGGATAAAACTGCTGATTAATCAGCTCGGCAATCGGAGAGCGTGGAATCAAAACACGCTCATCAACATAAAAAGGCAGCCCACAAAAATACGCCAAATTAATCAAATAAGACAAAGGCTTACGCTGAATGATACGCTCAGATAATAAAGTCAAGACTTCTTGCTTTTCGCTGGGAGTCAGCTTACACGCCAAAATCTGCTCATCTGCCGACCATTCAAGCGATAAAGAATGCAAAACAATTGCCGCCGCTTCAGCAAACTCATCTGTCGTCCCTTGTGCTACAACGACATCATACTGGCGAAGCTTGGTCACCACAAAGCGGATAAAATCACGAATGGTTACCAATGCCTGCTCAGCTTCACCAAGCTCGGTATATAATGTAGCAATCTCCGCTTGGGTGAGCTGACCATTTTCATTCATCGTATAATCAAAGTCATATTCCGCCAAATCGTCAGCGTCAAAGTGGGTATCAATTGTCATCAAGCTGCCTTTTCGTCATGCCCTGTCACAGTGCTATTTAAATAATTTTTATTATAATCAACTTAGCACAAATTTGCCACTGTTTTCATCATGCCAACCAAAATCTTGGTACAATCTTATTCAATAAAAACCACAAAAATACTAAAATTTGGTGAATGTGATTGGTTTTAAACCAAAAAATTGTTAAACTAAAGGTTTATATTAAGCATAAAGTATGCCAAATTTATCGCATTTTTTGATTAATTTTGAGACCATCATGACCGATAATATAAGATTTTGCCTACCCAAAGGCATGAGCCATAAGACTTTTTTGGCAGAATATTGGCAAAAAAAGCCGCTGCTGATTAAGGGAGGTTTGCCTGACTTGATAGGGATGTTTGAGCCTGAAGATATACTTGGTTTGGCACTTGAAGAAGGCGTGTCTGCTCGATTGATCAGCCAAAGTGATAAAAATATCAATCAATGGTCGCTAAAATCTGCACCGCTTGATGAAGACGACATCCATCAAGCCCCCAAGCTTTGGACAATCTTGGTACAAAATCTTGAGCAATGGTCGCCTGAGCTTGGTGAGCTTTGGTCGCATTTTGATTTTATTCCCAAATGGCAACAAGATGATATCATGGTATCTGTTGCTCCAAAAGGCGGTTCGGTGGGTGCACATTATGATGAATATGATGTATTTCTTGCCCAAGGTTATGGTGCGCGTCGATGGCAGTTGGGCAAGATGTGTACTTCTGATACCCCTTTTGTGCCTAATCAACCAATACGCCTTTTAGATGACATGGGTAAGATTATTTTTGATGAAGTCTTGCAAGCAGGTGATGTGCTTTATGTACCGCCAAGGCTTAGCCATCATGGGATTGCGATGAATGATTGCTTGACATTTTCATTTGGTTTTCGCAGACCCAATCTTGTACAAATTATGGACGAGCTGGCAGATGTCGCCACCAATCACGCCAATCTGTTTCATGTCCTAACCTTACCGCAAGCTGACCAGCCAGATGCCTATGAGCTTAGCCAAGATAGCATTCAAGCACTCAAAGATAAGCTAATTACCCTGCTAAATTCCAAAGAAGGCGATGCGTTATTGACAGATGCCATCGGCGAGCTGGTCAGTCAGCGTCAGTATGAATTACTTGCGTTTGAAGATGAGCTTGACGCTGATACACTCAAAACTCGCCTTGAAGATGGTGAGTGCTTGGTATTAAACCCTGCCTGCCGCTTTGTCCATGTGCGTGATGTGTGGTATATCAATGGCGAAAAAGTTGACTTGTCAGATGATGAACGAGCATATCTTAAGCATTTGATTCACGGTGATGCCATTACTGCCGAAGACGCCAATTTACAAAATCTGCCTTGGCTTAGCCAGTGGCTGAATGATAATTGGCTGATTTTGGTTTAATATGATTTTGGTTTAATATTATGTTAAGCGTCATTCGTATGCTGATGCTATTTATGATCCTTTTGTTGATTGGTGCATATGTGTTTGGTCAATTCCAAAATCATCATTCAGACAATGTCAATCCCATTCCTGTGGTTTTCTGTGTTTTAGGCACAGTCAGCTTAACTCAAAATTAGAAGATTATGTCCTTTGTACATTTAGGTATTCGTAGCGAATACGCCATTATAGACTCAATTGTCCGTATCAAAGATTTGGTCAAAGCCGCCGTCGCTGATGGTCAAGATACGCTTGCTTTGGCTGACTGGAATAATATGTTTGCAGCAGTCAAGTTTTATAAAGCGTGTATCGGCACTGGTATTAAGCCAATCATTGGGGCTGAGGTGGTGGTTGGTGAGCATAGTGATAAAGATGCAGCTGACGCACGCCACAGCGTCATCCTTTATGCGATGAGCCATCATGGCTACCAAAACCTGATGCGTTTGATTTCAGATGCTTATACCAACCGCCCAATGAATAATCATGGTTCGGTAGAGTTTGAAACACCCGTCATCACCAAAGCGGCTTTGGCTGAATATTCCGATGAATTAATCGCCATCTTAACACATCGCTCAGAGATTGCTCAGCCTTTACTTGGCAATAACCCTGACAATGCCCTGCCTATTTTACAAACATGGCAAGATATTTTTGGCGATAGGCTCTACATTGGCATTCGCCGAGTCAAAGCCAGCGATGATAAGTTTAATGAAAGTGCCATCATTCAAGCTGCTAAGCTTGGCATTGCTATCATTGCACATAATGATGTACGCTTTATTCACGCAAGCCCAACTGAGACAAATGACAAAAATAATACCGTCAGTACAGACTTTGATGCACATGAAGCTCGTGTGTGTATCGCAAATGGCTATACCTTAGCAGATGACAGACGCCCAAGAGAATACACCGAACTTCAATATTTCAAAAGCCAAAAGCAGATGGCCGAGCTGTTTGCTGATTTGCCCCAAGCCATTGAAAATACACGCCTACTCGCCAGTCGATGTAATGTAACTATCACGCTTGGGATTAATGTTCTGCCTGATTTTCCCATCCCAAAAGGTGAGACCATTGAGACTTTTTTTAAAAAAGTATCCGCTGATGGCTTAAACAGACGGCTTGAGAAACTTTATCCTGTTGATCAGCGAGATGATGATTGGGATAAAGTACGCAAACCTTATGATGAAAGGCTTGACTATGAGCTTGATATCATTCTTAAGATGGGTTTTCCTGGCTATTTTTTAATTGTCATGGACTTTATCCGCTGGGCAAAAGCCAATGGCGTACCTGTCGGTCCTGGTCGTGGCTCAGGTGCAGGCTCTTTGGTTGCTTATTCGCTTAATATTACTGATCTTGACCCTTTGAGCTATGATTTGTTATTTGAGCGATTCTTAAACCCTGAGCGTGTCTCAATGCCTGACTTTGATATCGATTTTTGTATCGAAGGGCGTGACCGTGTGATTGACTATGTGGCACAAACATATGGTCGCCAAGCAGTCAGCCAAATCATCACCTTTGGTACGATGGCGGCGCGTGCGGTGGTTCGTGATGTCACCCGTGTTCAGGGTAAGCCTTTTGGTCTGGGTGATCGCATCTCAAAGATGATTCCAAAAACACCTGGTATTAAGCTTGAAGATGCCTTTGATCAAGAACCTCAACTCAAAGAGCTGCTGACCAATCCAGATGCACCAGACCATGAATTGGCTCTTGAGATATGGGAGATGGCCAAAAAGCTTGAAGGTCTCACCCGTAATGTCGGCAAACATGCAGGCGGCGTACTCATCGCACCCAATCGCATCAGTGATTTTTCGGCCATCTATTGTGATGGTGAAGGTCATCCTGTCAGCCAATATGATAAGGACGATGTTGAAGCTGTCGGCTTGGTAAAATTTGATTTCTTAGGACTTCGAAATTTGACCGTACTTCAAGCCGCTGTTGATAACATTAACCAAACTCGTCAAGCTCAAGGTCAATCCTCAATTGATTTAGAAACCTTGCCACTCGATGACGCCGATGTATACACTTCAGTACTTCAAGAGGCCAAAACCAGTGCGGTATTTCAGCTAGAAAGTAGCGGCATGAAAAAATACTTAGCACAGCTTAAGCCCTCAAATATCGAAGATGTCATTGCGATGTGTGCTTTATATCGACCCGGCCCGCTTGAGTCTGGTATGGTGTCTGATTTTATCGACAGAAAGCATGGTATTCAAGAAGTGGCTTATCCCCATCCTCAGTTTCAGCATGAACTGCTGCAACCACCTCTTGAATCAACCTATGGGGTCATCGTCTATCAAGAGCAAGTCATGCAGATTGCACAGGTCTTAGCAGGTTATACCTTAGGTGGTGCAGATATGCTAAGGCGTGCCATGGGCAAGAAAAAACCCGAAGAGATGGCCAAGCAGCGTAGTACTTTTGTGGATGGTGCGATTGAGCAAAATATCGATGGCGGTTTGGCGGCACAAATTTTTGATTTGGTTGAAAAATTTGCAGGCTACGGTTTTAATAAATCACATTCGGCAGCCTATGGTGTGCTTGCTTATCAGACTGCTTACCTAAAACATTATTATCCAGCTGAATTTATGGCAGCGGTCTTAACATCTGAAATGGATGATACCGACCAGGTGGTTTTTTTACTGTCTGATTGCCGTGATAATTTTGGGTTAACTATCATCCCACCCAGTGTCAATCATAGCCAATGGAAATTTGTGGTCAGAGATGCCAAGACAATTGTTTATGGGCTTGGTGCTGTCAAGGGCGTCGGTGAAGAGGCGGTTAATAGCATTGTCGCTGCACGCAAGGACGGTGCTTTTAAGGATTTATACGATTTTTGTAATCGTGTTGACATCAAAAAAGTGGGTAAACGCTCACTAGAAGCACTCATTAAAGCAGGCTGTTTTGATATTTTAGCCGAAACCTTAAAACCACATTATATCACCGATCACTCAGATTGCAGTTACCAAATTCGCCGTGGCTTGTGGCGGCAGCTCCCCGAAGCAATGGCAGCTGCCGACCAAAACCGCCAAAACCAATTAATTGGGACGATGGATTTATTTACAGATGTCGATGATTCACTATTTGTCGCACCGCCACTTGAAGATGTCTACTGGCAGCCACAAGATCGCTTACGCTATGAACAAGCGACGCTTGGGCTGTATTTAACTGGTCATCCTTTGGATGAATATCGCAGTGAGCTACCCTTATATACTACTGTTAAAAGTGTCGTTGATTTAAAAGATACCGCCAAAGGCTTTGCATGGATTGCAGGCTTGATTTATGATGTGGCATTTTTTGGGGAGCGTATTGTCGTCAAGCTTGACGATGGCAAAGGTCGCATTGAAATGAGCTGCTATGGTGAGACTTTTAATCAATTTAAAGAAGTTTTGACCGCAGGTAAGCGTGTGCTTGGTATTGATGAAGAATACAAACCGTTATACACCAAAGGTGAGCGTGCAAATATGACCATTGCAAATATCGTCATCGCCAAAATCAGCGTCCGAGAAAATGATGATGGTCGGATTTTTACTCGCCTGCATCACATTGAGTCTATCGAAAATGCTCGGATTCGCCGACTAAAGGAAATTCATCTAAAGCTTGCTTGTGATGACACTCAAGCACTTGAGGGGATTTTAAGTGTGATAAAAGAAAATAGCCCACCGCCTGAGCTAATCAAACGAGGCTCTCACCCAACTTCAGAGCATGATGATATAGACATCAGTCAAGTGGGCGATTTATGTGTACCTTTATCATTATACTTATATGATGAATGCAGTGTTGCACGCATCCAAACCAATGACCGATTACGGCTATACCCCAGCGACCACAATATTGCTCAATTAAAAAATCATATCACTGATGATCATTTGGTGTTTCGATAATGATGAACGATTTACTCAAATCTTGGCTATCACGCATTCGCATCGTGATGGTTGGTACTACCCTACCTGCCAATATCGGCTCGGCGGCGCGTGCACTGCATACCATGGGCTTAGATGATTTGGTGGTCGTCAATCCACGCTTACCGATTGATGACAGCAGTTATGCCAATGCAGCAGGTGCAGGCATATTACTGGACAAAGCTTGCATCACAAAAGATATCAAACATGCCATTGGTGATTGTACACTCATTTTTGCAGCCAGCGCCCGATCACGCCAAATGCCTAGGCCTGTGCTGACGCCAAGCATGGCTGCACAAGTTGCACTTAAGCAATTATCACAGACTGTCTCAAAAAATACTTTGGCGACATCTTTGGATCATATGAATCAATCAGCTGATGATTCGGTTAATACCTTGCCCAAGATTGCCATTTTATTTGGGCGTGAAGACCGAGGTTTGACCAATGAAGAGCTGTCATTGGCTGATTATCATATCCAGATTCCTGCCAATTTGAATTATCCTGTACTCAATGTTGCCAGTGCCATACAAGTCATCACAGCTACCTTTTTTGATCAATTTGCCAGTACGCTTACACCATCTTCTCTTGTTAGTACCAAGCAGATACAAGGCATGCCAAAAGAGGAATACTCGCTGCCCATACACATACGCAGCGACTGGGATGAGCCTGCGATCACTCAAGCACAGTCAGCCAATCTTGAAAGTGCCATCATCACATTGATGCAACGGCTCAATCTTGCACACGACGATGATCTTAAGCACCTACCAAATCGCTTATCTCGCTTGAATCGTCGCTTGCAGCTAGACCAAAAAGAATACGCCTTAGTCCGTGCTTTGATTGCTAAGATTAATCAGAATTTGCCTTAGCTTGGGTGGCATCGCCGTTCATTCAATCATATCGGTATACTAGGCTTGATTTGATAAATCTCACATTCAGCCATATGATGAGAGAAATTTTAGGAAAAATACATGCTAAAAAAACTGTTGAAATTAAAAAACACCATCACAGATGATGTGAAAGCTGTGCTTGCACGAGACCCTGCTGCACGCAGCCAAATGGAAGTACTGTTAACCTATCCTGGCATTCATGCGCGTATCATGCACCGAGGGGCACACTACTTGTGGAATTTGGACCATAAGTTTATGGCCAGAGCGCTTTCTCATTTTAGTCGCTGCACAACAGGCATTGAAATTCACCCTGCCGCTAAGATCGGTAAGCGTTTTTTTATTGATCACGGCATGGGCGTCGTTATTGGCGAGACTGCCGAAATTGGTGATGATGTTACTTTGTATCATGGTGTCACTTTAGGTGGTGTCTCTTGGGAAAAAGGTGCCAAACGCCATCCGACCCTTGGCAACAATGTGGTTGTTGGTGCAGGTGCTAAGATTTTGGGTGGCTTTCGTGTTGGTGATGATGCCAAGATTGGCTCAAATGCTGTTGTCGTAAAGGCAGTGCCAGCTGGTGCCACGATGGTCGGTAGTGCCGCCCGCATGGTCGTCAAGCACAAACAAGAACAAATATCCACCAAACATCACGCACAATCTAAGGAGCTGTTTAACGCTTATGGCTTAAAACCTGATTCCAAAGACCCTGTTGCATCAAGTATTGCAGCTTTATTGGCACATATCCAAGAGCGTGATAAGCAAATCTGTGAACTCACCGCCGCAGTCAAAAAACTAGATCCAAATTTCAACCCCCAAAGCATAAAATCACTGTGCAAAGATGATTTGGATGTTTTTGATGGCGAAGGCTTAGAGCTTGATTATCACATTTGATATGAACAATCCAATCGCAAAAACAGTCAATCGCTGCAGTTGGTGCTTGTCCGATCCACTTTACATTCACTACCACGATCATGAGTGGGGCAAGCCCATTTATGATGACCAGAGGCTATTTGCTCAACTTTGCCTAGAGTCAATGCAATCAGGCTTAAGCTGGATTACGATTTTAAAAAAGCGTGATAATTATTATCATGCCTTTGATGAGTTCGATGCCATAAAAATTACTCAGTATGATCAAGCTAAGATTGAAGCATTAATGCAAAATACGGGTATTATCCGCCACCTTGGTAAAATCAACGCCATCATCAATAACGCCAAAGCCTACCTTGCCATCACAGAGCATCAAAGTTTTAGTGACTATCTGTGGGGGATTGCAACACCAGATGGCAAACCCGTCATCAACTACCCCAAAACACTTGCCGACATACCCACCCAAAATGAAGTCTCGGCAAGATTGGCAAAAGCCCTAAAACAGCAAGGATTTAAGTTCATCGGTTCAACGACCTGCTATGCCTTTATGCAAGCAGTTGGCATGGTAAATGATCATTTGATTGATTGTGATTTTCGCAAAAAGCCCTTGTATCATCATAGATACGCAGGGCTTAAATATATGGATTGATTAAATTTACTTAGGCTGTTTATAGATTGGATGAATTAGGCTCAGGATGCTTGGCATTTGATTCAAAAATTGTTTTAACTTTATCCATCTGCAGCCCTTCAATCTGTACCGTACGATTCGGAAAGGGAATATCAATGCCCGCTTCATCAAACGCATATTTCACCTGCTCAAGCAAATCTGCTTGCGTCATAAACCAATCGTCATTATTGGTCCATACTCTCAGCACCAAATCCACAGAGCTATCGGCCAATGCTGTGACAATGACAGTTGGTTTTGGGTCATCCAAAACATTTGGATGGGCTTCGGCAAGACCAATCATTACCTTGCGTGCCTCTCGAATATCTGCATTATAACCGATACCCACCTCAACATCTACACGGCGATTTGGCAAGGAGGAATAGTTGATACTAGCAGAGGTCATAATATCACCATTTGGGATAATAATCTCGTGATTATGGGCGGTACGAATACGGGTATTGACTAAGCTAATATCAAGTACTGTGCCAAGTTTACCGCCAATCTCAACCAAATCACCACGCCCAAATGGTCTAAAAATCACAATCAAAACACCTGCCGCTAAGTTTGATAACTGGTCTTTGAGCGATACACCAATTGCAACACCTGCCGCACCCAAGACAGCAACAAATGAATTGGTATTGACGCCCAATTTATTCAAGGATGCCAAAATGACCGTGACCAACATCAAACCATATAACAAATTACCCAAAAAGTTGGCAGCCGTGCGATCCAGTCGGCTTTTTACCATAATGTGTTTGGCAACGCCAACGATGCGTTTACCAATCCATTGACCTACAAAGAAAATCAGCAATGCCAATACCAAACGCCCCGAAAAGTCAATTGCCAGCTGGGTTAGTGTATTGATATCAATTGGTACGCCCAAAAATTGTAAAGTATCATTGGCACCATGCTCAAGGGTATCTTTCGTCAGCCTTGCTGCATCTGTCACAACCTCTTTGGCTGTTTCAGCGGTATCAGCGACTGTACGAACAACGGTATTAGACTCGCTGTTGGCTACTTTATTACTTTGACTCATGACTTTTCCATCAATTCTATTTTTATAACCTTTAAGTCTATTTGCCAAGTCTAGATACTTATCTTACCTATGGCAAAAACCTAACAAATAATTTTATTATTTATTATATCAATTAATTACATAAACTTAGTAATTAGTCTTAATGGCAAATATTTCATACCAAGTCCAATAGGTAACCATGGCCATAGTGGCACATAAGCTTCATCAACTTTGGCTTCAATGGCCTTGATAATGACATCAGCACCTTCATCTTCTTCAACTTCAAAAGGCAGATATTTCGCCCCAATATTTAAATCTGTGCGTACATAACCTGGGTAAATGGTCGATACCGTAATCGGTAACTTTTCTTTGATCATATCGGCGCGAATGCCCTCAGCAAGTCTAGCGAGACCAGCCTTAGCGGCGGCGTAAGTTGTCAAATGACGCGGTAACCCTCGCACCGCAGACATACTTGAGATAACCACCAATTGACCGCTATTTTGACGGCGAAAAATCTGCATTGCCGCTTCACACTGGGCAATGGCGGCAATAAAGTTTATTTCGGCGGTCGCACGGTTAATATTAAATCGACCATGCCCAATCACACGACTGTCGCCTACGCCTGCATTGACGATGATTTTATCAATTTGACCAATTTGCTTGGTAAATTCGCCAAAGACTTCAAAAATCTGCTCGTAATCCGTCACATCCAAGCGTTTGATATGTACCGTAATGCCATAATCGCCCTCAAGCTCAGCCTTGATTGCCTCAAGCCTTTCTAGGCGGCGTGCACAAATCGCCAAATCATAGCCCAAAAAAGCAAACTTACGCGCCATCATCGCACCCAGACCCGAGCTTGCCCCTGTAATCAGCACTGTCTTACCCGCCCCAATGCCACGAATGTCATTTAAGTCTTTAATTTTATTAAAACGGTTGGCGACAATGCGTCCAAATCTATCGGCTTTACTAAACAATTCTTCAAGTTTTTTCATAGAAATTACAACCAAGCTAATCTGCATCATCAAATGACTAAATCGCATATTTTAACGCAGCCAAGCCAAAAATCACAGTATTAATTTATTTAGCTTAAGTTTTCTAAAGACGCTTGGTCATCACTTAAGGTCTGCTAAATTTAGCCAAAGCTTGCCCAAGTAAATTGCCTGTTTGTCCAATCACATCTGTGACGCTGCTACCAAGTTGCTCAGCCAAGCCAATTTTCTCTGCCAAAGTTGGCTTGCTACGAGAATGTAACAAATACGCTTCACAAGCTTTTAGCTGATCGAGCAAATACGCATCTGAAGTACCAATCTCATCAATCAACCCAAGCTCTAGAGCATCTTCACCAAACCACACTTCACCTGTAGCGACACGCTCAAGATCCAGTTGGGGGCGATATTTATGAATAAAACCTTTAAATAACTCGTGAATACGCTCAATATCAGCTTGGTGCTTGGCACGATCTTCATCGTCATTTTCTCCAAAAATCGTGACAGTACGCTTATACTCGCCTGCTGTAAACTGCTCAAATTGCACATCATGCTTTTTCAAAAACTCGTGAAAGTTAGGCAGCTGACTGACAACACCAATCGAACCAATGACCGCAAAATCACTGGCAATAATTTTATCGGCAGTACATGCCATCATATAGCCACCACTGGCAGCAATCTTATCAACACAGATGGTCAGCTTTAACCCTGCTTCTTTGATACGCACAAGCTGTGCGGCAGCCAGCCCATAGGCATGCACTTGACCGCCGCCACTTTCGAGGCGAAGCACCACTTCATCACCACGATTTGCCACACTGATGATGGCACTGATCTCTTCACGCAAATGAGCGACCGCACTTGCCTTAATATCTCCATCAAAATCAAGGACATAAATTGCTGCTTTTTGTGTATGATCGTCGGTAGACTGCTGGCATTTTTTGTCTAATTTTTTAATATCTTTGAATAATTGACACAATTTATCTTTGAATCTGTGTGATGCACCATGATGCTCAGATTGGATGGTTTTGATTTTGTTTTTGGTATCTTTTTGAGCGTTATTTAGATGGGTAATGTGTAGCTCAATGGGTTTTTTTGAAGTGTGTAACATAATTTTGCCTTAAAATATCAATCAATAAAAGCGTATTTGGTGGTAAATGGGGAAAAAATACATGATTTAAATGCCCAACATAACTTGATTACAAAAATCGCACAAATCAAAAACGAAAGTTTATCATTACTCAATTAAACCTCTTTTTTAATTTTATTTTTTAGACCCACGCCACGCAAGCGACCTCGTCCGTCCACATCACGCACGATGAGCGACCAAGTTTCATTCAGATATACCTCATCTCCTTTGACAGGTTCTGTCTTAAAATACTGCATCATAAATTCTTCGACAGTTTGATTTTTAGCTTCGGTCAATTTATTCACCAAATCTTCATCAATACCAGTCATTGCCCCAACCTGTGGCGGAACGGTGAAGATATCAAGTGCACTGGCAACAGGCTTTGGCAGGCGACTAGATGAGTTGGTCGCAAGTGAGCGTGCCGCCAAATTATAAAATGGCAAATCTGCAATGCGTGCATGAGGAGACAGTAGCCAATCGCCATAAAACTCACTATTTTTTTGGTATTGGGTGGCGGAATTATTAAAAATTTTGGCAATACTTGGTGCATCATCGCCACGCATGGCATACCAAACCACATCGCCCATCTTTAAGATGGTATCTTCATTCACATTAACAAGCTTATTATGACGCACCAATGCAAATAAGGATAAGGCTTGGGCGTCAAATTTACTCGAGATGGATTGAGGATGGCGACCGATGGCAAATGCACCCTGCTTGACTTCAAATTCATATAAAGTAATATTCGCCTGATCTGCCACCCAAATTTCATGCTCAGCTTTTGGTTCATTATTGGTTGGTACCCACACCCGAAATAAACGAGACATCAGTGGAATGGTTGCACCTTGTACCAATAAGGATAAAATTACCATGCCAAAAGTAATGTTAAATGCCAAGTCAGCACCAGGTACCGCCATCGTCACTGGGATAATGGCAAGCGTGATCGGCACCGCCCCTCGCAAACCAACCCAAGAAATAAAACCGATCTCACGAATGCCAAAACGAAACGGCAACAATGAACTAAATACCGCAATTGGGCGGGCGACGAATAATAAAAAGATAAAAATCAGTAATGAGTAATGAATCACCTCTAAGATGCCTGATGGCTGTACCAATAACCCAAGCACCACAAATAACACCGCTTGAGATAACCAAGCAAAACTATCCATCACACGCAGTACATGCTCTGTGGCACGCACTTTGGTATTGCCAATCACGACGCCTGCCAAATATACCGCCAAAAATCCAGAACCGCCCAAAAGGTTTGTGATACCAAAAACAATCAAGCCAGCAGATAAAATTAAAATGGCATACATACCATCTGCCAAGTAAACTTTTGGCAACATCTTAGATAATGCCCAACCTGACAATAACCCAAGTACCAAACCAATACCGATTTGGCTGATGAGCATAAAAATAATGTCACCAATCCCTTGGCTTGTCGGATCAAGATTCAAGGTAATCATCACCGTAACCAATAAAATTGCCAATGGGTCGTTTGCACCTGACTCAATCTCAAGCGTGGCTTGTACACGGTCGTTTAGCTTGACACCACCATTTCTTAGCAGACTAAATACCGCTGCTGCATCGGTTGAACCCACAATCGCCGCCATCAAGACGCCCAGCCGCCAATCAACATCCAAAAGCCAAGTGGTAAAAATACCTGCCACTAACACCGTTACCAAGACACCTAAGCTTGCCAAAGTTACCGCGGGCTTAAGCCCCACACGGAACGAACGCATTGAAGTACGAAGACCGCCATCCAATAAGATACACGCAAGTGCCGCCTGACCGATAAAGTTTGCCAAATTATATTCAGCAAATTCGATGCCTAAAATACCCTCTTCACCCGCCAGCATACCCACGCCCAAAAAAAACAACAGCAAAGGTACGCCTAAGCGTGCTGAAAGCGTGCTTGTCATGATACTGGCAAATATCAATAATGAAGCAACAACATACAAAATATTTAAGGTGACCATCGATAATTTACAATCCTAAATAAGGCGATTTATTTTACCGCAAATACAACAAAGTTAAGTATCAGTGATTGACTTAAATGTTAAATCCATTCAAACTCACACCATCAAATTAATCAAATCCTATCATAGCCACCTTTTAGATACCATCAAAAATCTTGAAAAATCACCATTTTTATGCAATTTATCCATGATTAAGCGTTCAAAATTTTATCCGTATTCAATTGTAACTTTATTTTTATAGATAGAGAAAAACTTTCTTGCTAATTTTTGTCAATTTCATCAATCAAGTATAGCAAGCCAATCATTGCCAAAAATCATAAATTTATCACGGCAATACTTGCACGAAATTCAATTAAAAGGCATAATGTAGCGTTTAAAACCTTTTAATTTAACATTCTTTTTTATGTAATCATTCTTGCAACTGTTTTTATTTGGTTGCAATTTTTGGGGCAAAATTATGATGCGTAGCACCTATTGCGGTCAAGTGACCGAAGAGCTAATTGACCAAACCATTACCATCGCAGGCTGGGTACATCGTCGCCGTGACCATGGCGGTGTGATCTTTTTGGATATGCGTGATCGTGAAGGTTTGTTACAGGTTGTGATTGACCCTGATACGCCCGAAGCATTTGCGACCGCCGATGCTGCTCGCTCAGAATATTTGCTTAAGATTACGGGGCGTGTGCGTCGTCGCTATGAAGGTACCGAAAATCCAAATATGGTCAGCGGTCAAGTTGAGCTTTTGGGTAAAGAGATTGAACTGCTTGCCAAATCAGACACGCCACCATTTCCTTTGAATGATGACAACATCACAGTCTCAGAAGAGCTGCGATTAAAGTATCGTTTTTTGGATATGCGTCGCCCAGAAATGCAGGAGCGGATGAAATTTCGTGCCAAAGCAACCTCAACCATTCGCCGCTATTTGGACGACCATGGCTTTTTGGATGTTGAAACACCCGTTTTAACCCGTGCCACACCTGAGGGTGCCCGTGATTATTTGGTACCATCACGCACTCGCCAAGGCAACTTTTTTGCATTGCCACAGTCACCACAGCTATTTAAACAGCTTTTGATGGTGGCAGGTTTTGACCGTTATTACCAAATCGCCAAATGCTTCCGTGATGAAGATTTGCGTGCTGACCGCCAGCCAGAATTTACCCAAGTTGATATCGAAACTTCATTTTTATCAGATGAAGAGATTATGGACATCACCGAGGGCTTAACCAAAAATTTATTTAAAACCATGCTGGATGTTGAGTTTGATACCTTCCCCCGCATGACTTACGCAGATGCCATGCGTGATTATGCCTCAGATAAGCCTGATTTACGCATTCCCTTAAAACTTATTGATGTTGCTGACATCATGCAACATGTTGAATTTAAAGTATTTTCAGGGCCCGCCCAAGATCCTAAAGGCCGTGTTGTTGCCTTACGCATTCCAAATGGCGGTAACATGAGTCGCAAGCAGATTGATGAGTACACCAAATTTGTTGGTATTTATGGCGCTCGTGGATTGGCATATATTAAGGTCAATGACGCAAGCAATATCAATAATGGCGTTGAAAAAGAATCAGGATTACAATCACCCATCATTAAAAATATGACCGATGAGGTTTTGATTGAGCTGATTGAGCGTACCGATGCCCAAACTGGCGATATCATTTTCTTTGGTGCCGATAAAGCCAAAATCGTCAATGATGCTATGGGTGCATTGCGTGTTAAAATCGGTACTGATTTAAATTTATTTACCTGTGAATGGGCACCGCTTTGGGTCGTTGATTTTCCAATGTTTGAGGAAACTGATGATGGTAAGTGGACATCAGTTCATCATCCTTTTACACGCCCAAAAGGCTCGGTTGAGGAACTCAAACAAAATCCCGAAACCGCCCTATCCATTGCCTATGACATGGTACTAAATGGCACAGAAATTGGTGGCGGTTCGCTGCGTATTAATACGGTTGACATGCAAGAGGCGGTATTTGATGCCTTGGGTATTTCTAAAGAAGAAGCAGAGCTTAAGTTTAAGTTTTTGATGGATGCATTGCGTTTTGGTGCACCGCCGCACGGTGGTTTGGCATTTGGTCTAGATCGCCTGATTATGCTGATGGTTGGTGCCAGCTCAATCCGTGATGTGATCGCCTTCCCAAAAACCAAGACGGCAGATTGCCCATTGACCGAAGCACCTGCTGAAGTTGATAATCGCCAGTTGCGTGAGTTGGGCATTCGCATTCGTGAAAAACAAAAAGCAGAATAGTCAGTGCTTGGTTTTTTAAGATATGTACCGCTGTCAGTCCTGCATGGATTGGCGGCGTGTGCGTCTTATATTTCCTATCATTGCAGGCTTAGTATTTATCGCAGCATCCAAGCCAATTTAATCTTGGTTCACCCCAAGATGCCAGACGCACAGCGGCAAAAACTCGCCAAACAAATCCTAAAAAATCAGCTCATCAGTGCAGTCGACAGTCTTAAAACTTGGGCAATGCCACCAAAATGGTCTATCGCACAAATTAAAACGGTTCATCATGAAGATATCCTAATCAAAGCACTTGCCAATCCAAGTGGTATGCTTGCCATTGTGCCTCATATCGGCACTTGGGAGATGATGAATGCTTGGCTCAATACCTTTGGCTCCCCTACTATCATGTATAAGCCCATCAAAAATGCGGCGGTAGATCGCTTTGTTTTACAGGGGCGTGAAAGACTAAATGCCAGCCTTGTACCCACAGATGCTAGTGGTGTTAAGGCAATTTTTAAAACACTCAAAGCAGGTGGATTTAGTATCATACTGCCCGACCATGTACCTGATCCATCAGGTGGTGAGATTGCTCCTTTTTTTGGTATTAAAACCCTAACCAGTACGCTGGCGTCAAAGCTTGCTGCAAAAACTGGTTGTGCTCTTGTTGGCTTAAGCTGTATTCGGCGTGAAGATGGCGATGGTTTTGAAATTTTTTGTTATGAATTAAATGATGAACAACTTTATTCAAAAAATACCAAAATTGCAACCACTGCTTTAAATGGTGCGATGGAACAAATGATTTATCCACATTTTTTGCATTATATGTGGAGCTATCGTCGGTTCAAGCATACACCACTATTAAATAATCCTTATTTACTCAATGAAAATGAGCTAAAAAAAATAGCCATAAAGCTTCAAGCCATGTCAAAGGATAGTTATGAGTGATGCCAACTATATCATCTGTATGAAATGGGGTACCAAATACGGTGCTGAATATGTCAATCGCTTATATAATATGGTCAAGCGTAATCTGACTTTACCATTTACGATGGTGTGTCTAACCGACAACAGCACAGGCATTCGTGATGAAATCACCTGCTACCCCATCCCAGAGCTAAATTTACCAAGCGATATCCCAGAGCGTGGTTGGAAAAAACTCACCACTTTTAAGCCTGACTTATATGGGCTAAAAGGAACTGCACTATTTTTGGATATTGATATTGTAATCATTGATAATATTGATGCTTTTTTTACTCATAAAGCCCAACATGATGACAGTGTGATGATTATTCGTGATTGGAAGAAACCATGGCGAATGGTGGGTAATAGTTCTGTGTATCGCTTCAAGGTCGGATATCAGACTTATCCACATTTATTGGAATATTTTGAACAAAATTTTGAGAAAATCCGCAAAGAGGTTCGCCATGAACAAGCCTTTTTATCAAATTATCTCAGAGAACATCACCATTTAGAATATTGGGATTCATCTTGGTGCGTAAGCTTTAAATACCACTGTCTACAAAAGATTCCTATGGCGTATTTTGTACCACCCAAAAAGCCCATCAATGCCAAAATTGTCATCTTTCATGGTGAGATTAACCCGCCTGATGCCATCGCTGGCGGTGGTGGCAAATGGTATCGTCATGTATTGCCAAGCAAATGGATTAAGGATGCATGGCAATGATGACATCATATCACACAGCTGTTATGATGTATTAATCATTTTGTCTTATAATCAGTCATGGCAATCAGATTTTGACACCAGCCTTTGTAAACACAAAGCAAATAAATCAGCCAATACAATTGATAAAAGTATTCAATTAAAAACCCTCTACCAAACAAACGATTTTGATTTGGTTGATTAAATCTGCCGATAAACCTCATCAAAAGGCACACGAAATCGCTCACCCCAAACCCCTTTTTCGGTGCGATAGCCACATGAGATAATCATATTAACTTCAGCCTCTTTGGGTAAATTGAGTAGATTTTTAACCAACTTACTGTCAAAGCCTTCCATCGGACAGGTATCAGCACCTGCTGCACTCATTGCCAGCATAAAAGTTTGAGCAGCTAACGCACAGCTTTTATGCACCATAATACGCACATCAGCCACAGATACACGATCATAGGTTGGTTTAAATTTTTGGATTGCTAAAAATGCCGCACTGCGTAAACTTGGTACACCAAAAGTTGTACGATAAATTGTCGGTATTAGTACGCCATAATATTTTTGCATACGCTGAATTCTGGCTCCTTGCCAGCTTGGGTGGGCTGTAGGTTTTGATATTATCACGCTCAAATAATAACGCTGATTTGGCTCTTTGGCGATATAAATCTTGGCGTGTCACAAAAACAACCATTTGTGAAGCACTGGCAGCTGCTTGTTGCGACAGGCAAGCTTTGGTAAGTTTTTTGAGCATATCGGGGTTTGTGATGTGATAAAATTCATACAACTGCATATTTGAGCTGCTGGGTGATAGCTGTGCAAGCTTTAGGCAATCGATCACCAATGTCGGATCTAGCGGTCTATTTGAGTCATAATCACGCACCGCACGGCGATACTCAACAGCCTGTTTAAATTCCATCAATTTCTCCTAAAACTGTGTAACTGTCAACCACAATCATCAAACACCATCTTAAATTCAGACGAAATTAACGCTTAAACATATCTGCTTGGCGGTTTTTTTTCACATAATCAATCATACAATCACGCAATAATTGACTGGCAGTACGGTTATTATCTCGTGCCGCTTGCTTAAATTGCTCCACCAAATGCTTATCTACACGCATATTAAAAGTCGTCTGCTCACTTTGTTTCATAACAATCTCCAAGGCTTTGATTATCAATAGATTAATTATCAGTAGTTTAAATTGCACAATTTAGCATAGCTGTCTACATTTTGCAATGACTATGGCGATACATTATCTTTTGTTAGTCATGACAATCGCCCCAAACCAGTGGAGCGATTGATTAAACCAATTTAAATTAGACCCTAAACTGTGGTATCAACGCTGGCACACCAGGGAACATACCTACCGAAGCCATGGCAAGGCAAAGTACCACAAATCCAATGACAGGAATGATTACTCTGCCTGACAGCCCCAACTGACGGCTGCGTTCTTTATCCCCAATCAAGCCTAAGTTATCAAGCATCATGGTCAGAGACCAACCAAACACAGGATTTACCAGTGCTGATGAGAACACCACAATGCTGGCAGACTGTGTAGTCTTACCCTTACGAGTCATCTCCATGCCTGCTTCGAGCAGTGGCACATATACCGCCACGATAAGTGCTGTTGATAACACAGGTTGCCACACCGCCAAATCCATGGGATAACCCCAAACCGCCACCACAATACAAAAAATCGCAGTCAAGGCAGCACCAGCGGGAATCGGACGCTTGGCAATAGATGCAGGTACGATATATGTTCCCCACGATGATGTAAAGTTTGCCCCTCCAAGGACAGAGCCTACCATCTGACGCAATGAACAGGTGATGGTCGTATCATCAATACTCATATGCGTACGTTCTGAGTGTTTGGGATAACTGATTTTTTGGAAAACCTGATGTCCCAAAAAGTCAGGTGTCCACATGGCAACCGCCAATACTGCAAAAGGGAATACCACGATAAACGCCTTCAAATCTGGCAGACCAAGCGTCCAACCTGTATTCTCCCCCCACCAGTACATTGGGCTAAGCGGAGGCAATCCCGGTTCGGTCTTAAACTCAAACGGTGCTCCTAGGATAAATGCCAAAAAACCCGCCAACATACAGCCAATAGGCACAGCAAGCCAACGTTTTTGCCAATGCTCCAATAGGGCATACATGATGATGGTAGATAAAATAATGATAAAGGCGATGTGTGGCAGACCAATGGCATCTGCCCATGTTATCAGCTTTTTGACCTGACCTATTAGCCCAACAAAACCCAGATAGAGCAACAATCCTCCTGCCACCCCATTACTGGTAAGCCGAGTCATGAGACTGCCACCCTTTACCAATGCCAAAATCAGCCCAAACACGCCAATGAGCACACCAAAGGCAAGTGGATGTCCTCCTGCCGCTACCACGATGGGAATGAGTGGAAGAAGAGGGCCATGCGTGCCTGGTAAATTAGATGTCGGTAGGATAAATGATGAGAAAATAAGTACAAAAAATGCAGCAATAATCATCTCATAGCGGACATTTTCTAAAACAAATGCCTCGCCAAGCCCTAGCGGTGCAGCAAAAGCAGCTGCCATCGCACCCACCATCACAATCTTACCAATGGTGCCTGCCATTGCAGGGATAGTATCTTCTAATTCAAAACGGTAATCACGAAACGGTAAATTGATACGCCAGCGACGAGGCTGCATAATTTGTAGTTCGTGCTTTAAATAATCCTCTCGTTTTTCAAAACTTGAGCTAGGACGATGCAGTTCACGGTATGATTTGTTCAAACTATGATTATCATCGGTGACCAGATTTGAATCACTCACAATATCCTCCTTATTATTGCTATTGATAATTCACCTGCTGTTGCAGTTTTTAGTCTTATTTTAAGTCTTATTTTAAAATAATCACATGGGATTATAGCTTGCTTTAATACTTCTGTCATGTCTTATTTATGAACTTTATCATATAAAAAGAACAATCCATGGTAAAAGTGGCGTCAAGTCTGGTTACCACTGGTATTTGGCGACACTTTTGTACACATTTTATCTCATCATATCAGTTACTTGAGTATTTGGCTGCTTAGTTTTGCCAAATTATGATAAAATACAATTTATTTTTATCTTATACCTATTAAATGAACCAAATAACCCACCCTTGCCCACTATGTCAAGCAGTAACCACATGGTCTGACAACCCAAACCGTCCATTTTGTTCAAAACGCTGCAAGCTCATTGATTTGGGTGCATGGGCGTCTGATGAGTATTTGATTGCAGGCGATGAACTGCCATCGCCTGAACATCATGAAGTTACAGACTATTAATTAATCATTCAAGTCAACATAAGGATATGCCATGAACAGTCACATCATACCCACTTATGTCCGCCAACCCATCAGTTTTGTGCGTGGCGAAGGTTCATACCTGTACACCAAAGATGGTACGGCTTATTTGGCATTGATTGGCAGGAAAAGGCGGCGACTGTGCTGTGTCAAGCCGCTGGCATGGTGCAAGTATTTTTTTGCCAATTCGGGTGCTAAAGCCAATGAATGCGTCCTAAAATTGGCTATTTCATCGGCTTCATTGAATTTAGAATTTAAGTGATTTTATGCCAACCATTCAAGCCACCAAAAGTCACCCAATGATTAATTTGACCGACGAGATGCCCAGCATTTTATTTGATACGCATACCAGCCGCCTAAACTATGCTCAGCAACAACGAATCACTCGTTTATGTATCCGCTGTGCTTTACTACTCATGCAATATGGTGCAGAGTCTGTGGTGGTGGTTGATTTAACAAAGCGGCTTGGGGCGGCACTTGGGATTGATGGTGTTGAGTGCGGTTTGTCATTTAATGCGGTCACCTTAACCACTTTATATCAAGGTCGCTGTATCACAACGGTGAGAAATACCGTTCATCAAGGCATTAATGTCAGTATCTTAGTACAAATTCAACAAATTATCTTAAGTGCCGAAAATCATCAAGCCAATCAATCTCATTGTTTAAACACCCAAAGCCATGATGCATGTATCAATAGCATAGAACAAGGGTTTGATGCCATCTACCAAACTGTCTATTCTAATCATTTGGTATCATTTTTTGTGGGCGTATCATGTGCCAGTTTTGCCTATTTAAATGGTGCAACATTGGTGATTGCTCTGATTACTTTTATTGCCAGTTTTGTTGCGATGCGATTGCGTATGTATCTTTTAAAGCAACATTTTAATCCTTTTGTCGTCGCTATGATAACGGCATTTACCGCAACTTTATTGGCAGCTTTGGCATATTTTTTAAATTTAGGTACTAATGCTGACATTGCTGTCGCCGCCAGTGTGCTATTACTTGTACCAAGCTTTCCTATTATTAATGCGTTATCGGATATCTTAAAAGGCTATATGAATATGGGTGTGGGTCGATGGATGTTTGCAACCATGCTGACCTTATCAGCCTGTGTTGGGATTGTGATGACCTTGATTTTTCTTAGAATTCCACATTGGGGACTATGATGGGCATTATCGAGATTATCCAAACAATTGTATTGTCATGTATCATTACTGTGGGCTGGTGTTTAATGTTTACATTGCCAAAGCAATACATCATGCATTGCATGATGGTAACAGCACTTGGTTTTGGTTTAAAACAAGTGATGGTAATTTTTGGTGTGCATTTGGTTGTGGCAACATTCTTTGGAGCGATGGCGGGTAGCTTTTTGGGTGTACATTTTGCTCAGCGTCATGGCCTGCCGCCTAAAGCCTTGATTGTACCTAGCTTGATTTGTATGATGCCGGGAATTGCTGCCTATAAAGCCATGGTTAGCATGGTACAAATTGGCTATTTTGGATTTGATATGGATTTATTTATCGTTATGATGCGTCATTTTTTTGAGGCGATTTTTATCATCTCAGCATTGGTTTTGGGGCTGTCCATTCCAGGTATTTTATTTTATCGTCGTAAGCCGATTGTTTAGAAGTTTTAACATCTCTTATTTTAATATCTCTTATTATTACTCAGCTTTGCTTATGATGCTTCATAAAAGTTAAGATAAGTTTTTTAGATAAAAATATGGTCTGTTTATACAGACCATATTTTTTGATACAGCAGTTAAATTTAGGCTTTATTTCCAGCGGTAACTGCCACCAACACCACCAGATAATCCACCTGCATCTGACCAGCTTAGACCAATCTTATAAGTTGATTTTCCTGTACCACTTAACCCAGCCGCACCCAATGATACCGCAGCTTGACCATTGTGATAACCTGAACCAAATAAGACATGATGCTCACCTGCTCTACTGGGCGATGGTAAAGTTGCAATTGCGATAGCATTTGCAATACCTCCAGCTGTTTGACGCTCAACAGCACTAATACGATTATTAAAATGCTGACCCTGCTCTTTTAGTGCATAACCTAATTGATCAATCTTCTGATCCTGATGATTATTTGTCTCATTAATTCGATTTAATCGATCATTTTGAAGAATAAGCTCTTGCTTATTGGTAGCAATACCAGCTTTATTTTTCTCAATCTCAAACCCATTGGCAACAGTTCTATTGATATTTTGTTCAATAGCGGCCTTATTGGTAGTGATATCAGCTTGGTTTTGTAAAATTTGCTTATCTTGAACATCTGCATGAGCCGCAAACCCTTCAAGCTCTTGATTGATGGCTTTATTTTGCTCAACCAATGCTTCACCTTGCTCAATCAAAGTATTTTGATTTTTGGTGAGCGTTTCAAAACTTGCATCAGCTTCAGCTTTGTTTTTAGCAATACGATCAGTATTGGCAGCACTTACTTTTGCCAAGGTTTTGATATCAGAGCTATGCTGATCTTGCTGTTGTGCCAGCTCATAGATATTTTTGATGTTATTAGCAATATCTGCTTGGTTTTTAGCAATGTCAGCTTGGTTTTTAGCAATGTCAGCTTTGTTGGTAGCAACACCTTGTGTGTTATTTCCTACCGCTCTTGCAACCATGCTGTGAAGGATACCTAGATTGGTGATTTTTTTATCGTGCAACTGGATATCAGCTTGGTTTTTAGCAATGCCGTCTTTATTTTCATTGGCTTGTGCTTTGGCGATCTGAGCGTCTTTTTTGTTCTCAGCGATACCCAATTCAGCAGTAGCAATACGATCAGTATTGGCAGAGCTTGCTTTATTTAGAGCGTCAATCGCTTCGGTTTGCTGTTTGGCATAGGCATCTTGTAGCTCGTTGTAAGCGGCCAGATCTT